>Ga0209270_1000008_pt1 | contig 680087 bp, 557 predicted proteins | sample MTBAKSrepl1MetaG_FD_187456 | JGI IMG/M metagenome (GOLD analysis project Ga0209270, IMG submission 187456) | Enrichment culture microbial communities from Arthur Kill intertidal strait, New Jersey, USA, that are MTBE-degrading - MTBE-AKS1... | ecosystem: Environmental > Aquatic > Marine >...
CGTCGCTCGGCATGCCGGGCTGGCAGGAATCCACCATCGACCCGCCGGTGCAGGCCAACTCGCCGGCACTGGCGCAGGCGCCGATGCCGCAACTGGTGGCTTGGGACGCAATACCGTCGTCCACCGCGCCGTTGCAGTTGTCATCGAGATTGTTGCACACTTCGGCGGCCCCCGGATGAACCGTGTCCCGAGTGTCATCGCAATCGCTGCCGCTGGCGACATAGCCGTTGGGCGCCGCGCAGGCCTGGGTCGTAATCGCGGCATTGCCAAAGCTGTCCCGATCGCCATCCTGGTAGAAGGTCAGCAGCACGCCTTCATCGATTTGGCCATCGCAATCCTCGTCGATGGTGTTGCAGATTTCGAGGGCATTGGGATGTACCGTGGCCACGGCATCGTCGCAATCGCTATGGTCGGCGACATACCCGCTCGGCGCCACGCACGCTTGAACAGCGACCGCGGGATTGCCGTAGGTGTCGCCATCCGCATCCCGGTAAAAGGATGCCTGCACGCCCTCGTCCGTCTGCCCATTGCAATTGTCATCGAGGTTGTTGCAGATTTCGGCGGCACCCGGGTGCACGGCAGGATTGCTGTCATTGCAGTCGCCCTGGTTCTCGGTATAGCCATCGTTGTCGTCGTCGCTGTTGCTGGGGTCGGGGGGGCAAATTTCATCGCCGCCGCTGCAGTCCTGATCGATACCGTCACCGCAAACATCGTTGGCGCCGGGAAAAATGCCGGCGTCGCCGTCGTTGCAGTCGCCCTCGTTTTCCGTATAACTGTCGCCGTCATCGTCGGTATCGTTGGGACCGGGAGGACAGGCGGCGTCGTCACCGCTGCAGTCCTGGTCGATGCCATCGCCGCAGGTTTCGGCCGCGCCGGGGTAGATCTCTGCGTCGGCGTCGTTGCAATCGCCCTGGTTTTCTGTGAGCCCGTCGCCGTCGTCATCCACATCGTTGGGATCGGGCGGGCAGACCGCATCCGCTCCGTTGCAATCCTGGTCGATGCCATCGCCGCATACTTCCGCGGCGCCGGGATGCACGGTGGGACTGGCGTCGTTGCAATCGCCCTGATTTTCGGTCACGCCATCGCCGTCGTCGTCCACATCGTTGGGATCGGCCGGGCAGGCTTCGTCCGCACCGCTGCAATCCTGGTCGAGGCCGTCACCGCATACTTCCGCGGCACCGGGATACACGCTCTCGTCGTCGTCGTTACAGTCGCTCTTGTCTTTGAGGCAGTTGGCCGGTGGGTTGCCCGTTTGCACCATTTTAGCGATGTCGCCATATCCATCGCCATCCTCATCCAGATAGCAGGGCTCCGGCAGGGAGGGCGGCATGACCCGGATGGTCCAGGTCACCGAGGGCGCCGGGGTCCCTGAATACTTGTAGTACATGGCGTACTTGCCGCCCTCTTCGCGCACTGTCACCTGGTGGGTGATGATTGCGGTTCCATCGTTCTGCTCGGCATTGAAAGTATATCGGCTCTGCCCGTAGGACACCCTTCGGCCGTCCAGATACCACACCAGTCGCGCGGTTGCATCGTCGCTGACGGCCGTGAAGGTTTGCGTCCCACGGGAGGCCAGCTCCACCACACTCTCTTTGGGAGTGTAGGTGGTGATACAACTTGAGAAGATCAACGTAAAACCGAGAACGATAAGTAACAACCATTTGCGAGCCATATCCTGCCTCCCTTTCTTCCTCTCTGCCAGTTCTAAAAGCGCCACTTTCACAGAGTCACGATGTGTGCATCCTTCTTTTAAGCGTTCGTTCTCACGCTCCACGTCATCGAAGAATTTGGCTGCATCATCGCTTTTGGGCCAAGCCCCCATGGAACCTGGGGGCTTGGCCGTTTGTGTGCTTGGTCGTTAATCCACCATCGGTTAACCGCCCGCACCTAAAAGAGCTAAGGAGCGATGGTGACCGGGCATTCATCCAGAACGTAGGTGGTCCACACCCGCATGCACTCCGGGTCCAAATCCGCGGGATTCAGAGGGGTCGGGAATGGTGAAGTAGAAGCTGTCCAGCCCACGGGCGGGATGGCCACGGCCGGAACCACCGGAGTCGGCGGCGCAGCCGGATGACCGCTGATGCCGTCGACAGGTTCTATGGGCAATGTGAACTGGTAGGACAGCCCTTTGTAGGTGATTGCGGCCACGCCTTCGCTGTAACGGGTAACTCCATCGGTGGCGTAGACAGCGATACGCGCGTACATCGACAGAAGAATTTGGCTACGCCCTGTCATTTCTATCGTAAATTCACCGGACAGCAGGAATTCGCCGTTGCTGGCGGTGGCCAGTGGCATTCTCCCGCTTAAGCCACCGCTGGCCACAAAATACGAGCCGGGGGCGGTCGAAAGGGTTTCGGTGAAGTCGTCATAGCCGACATCGATGTTTACCCGCGTTCCGCCGAGCAGCACACGCCCCATGGCGATCCCACCGCCTGAGCCGCAGAGATCGATGCCGCACCAGCTCAGGCCATCAGGGCCGGGAGGAGCGTCGGCGAGGGCAACCAATTGGGGATAGCCCCAGGATGGAATCACCTGCTGGGCCAGTTCGGAGAATTGCTCGCTATGAATGTACTCGGCCGATCCGGCATCGGCAACGCTCAATTCGCTGCATTCGTTGGTTGCATTGCAAGCTTGAACACTGAAGAACGCCGGTGCCTTGAAGTTGAACAAAGCGGGTATCGCCTCCTCGCGGTAGAGGTTCAAGGCATCGATAAAGGCCTGTCTTTCGGGATACGGCGGCGCCGTCACATCGAAATCCGCTGTGGGAGAAAGGCCTGGCGTGGGCCCGATGATATCCAACACATCTTCTTCCCAGGTCTGGATATACTCAAATGAGGTGCCGGTAACGTTGTCCGCCACCAATTCATAGGCGTTGTCTTCATCGAAAATGGCGCGATAGACGCGGTAATAATCCGCGCCATCGGCCGGATCCCAGGTTATGGTAATGTTGACATGCGCCGGATCGTAGTTGACCGGATCGCAGTCCGTGGCCTGCACGTTGGTGGGTACAGGTGGAACCGCCGGCACGGGTGTCGCGGTCGGCTCTGGTGTCGGGGTCGCAGTGGGCTCTGGGGTCGGCGTCGCGGTCGGCTCTGGGGTCGCGGTCGGCGTGGGTCTCGGACCATGCGCCTTGACGATGATCTTCCATTTTATCGTATCGGAGACCTTTTGCTGCAACGCTTCGTTCTTCAAGATCCTTGCTGTCGCCCTGGTGATCTCTACGACAGTCAGCAAATGCAGCGCCGGTTTATGCCCGGTCAATTGCTCCGCGGTAAACGTGAATTTACTTTTTCCTTCTGCCACCTTCTTGCCGTCCAGATACCAGTCCAATCGGGCTCTCGGATTGTCACTGACGGCTTTGAATGTTTGACTTTCCCCTTGTTTGAGTTTAACGGTTTTTGCACTGGGCGAAAAATCCGAAATACAGCCGGATAATATCAGCGCCAGTCCCAACAATACAAGACTCCTGAATGTTGACCTCATTACTTCCCCCTTTCTTTGCTACCGGTTCTTGCCGCGAAGTTCACAAAGAGCATGAAAACAAGTTGCCCCCATGCAGCGATTTGCATGCTCTTTGGGAAATCTGCGTTTAGGGAGATATTTCTTTAGATCTCGAGCATCCTGATCTTCGGATGCCATTTTCGGAGTGATGGCCAAGCCCCCTGAAATCAGGGAGCTTGGCCTGTTATGCGTTTATGCGTCGATCCGCTGTCTCAGCGGATCGATGCCCTGCCGTTAAGGCGCAATGCTGGCCGGGCACTCGCTGACCGCGTACTCATCCCAGTTACGACTGCACTCGGGATCGGGCGCTTCCTCCGTCAAAGGCACCGGGTAGGCGCCGGTGGCGGTAGTCCAACTGCCGGTATCGGTTCTGGCGGGAATGATGGCCGTGGGCGGAGCCGCCGGATGGCCGCTGATGCCGTCGATGGGCGCAATGGGCAGTGTGAATTGGTAGGTGGCCCCATTGTAAGTAATGTTAGCATACCCGTCGTTGGGAGTGGAACTGCCGCTGATATGCGCATACATGGTGAGATCCACAGCGGTTTCTCCGGCCAGGTCGATGGTAAAGGCACCTTTCAAATAGAATTCGCCGCGTTGGGCGACCAGCAGCCCATGGTTGCCGCCGAGTTCGCCATCCACATCGGCATAGGCGCCATCGATACCTTCCAGTGCTTCGGTGTAGTTCTCATAGACCACGCGAACACTGACCTTTGTACCGGCTAACTGCACACGGCCCATGGCGATACCGCCGCCGGAACCGCATAGATCGATGCCGCACCAGGCCAGACCCTGGGCACCGGAGGGGGCATCCGCCAGAGAGATCAGTTGAGCATACCCCCAGGTGGGAATCACATGCAGAGCCACTTCGGAGTATTCGGCAGTATGGATGTACTCGGCCTGGCCAAAGTCTGCCGTGCTGAAGTCGCTGCAGCCAGCCTCATTGCAAGCCTGGACCCTGAAGTAAGCCGGCGCCTTGAAGTTAAACAGAGGCCCCAGCGCGGCGTCGCGGTATGCATTCAGGGCATCGATGAAATTAATCTTGGCCGCGTTATCCGCATCCCCCGCGATCCCCGGGGTCGGCCCGATGATGGATAGCACATCGTCTTCCCAGGTCTGGACATAATCGAAGGAGGTACCGGTGATGTTTTCGCCCACCGTTTCAAAGGTGGACGAAGTATTGTAAATGGCCCGCTGGACATTGTAGGAAGTAGCACCTGCGCTGGCGCTCCAGGTGACGTTCACATAGGTCAGACCCGATGTTTTATCCGTAGCCGACACGCCGGTGGGAACTGGCGGAATGGTCGGGGTCGGCGTGGCCGTCGGGGTCGGTGTGGCTGTCGGCGTCGGCGTGGCCGTCGGGGTCGGTGTGGCCGTCGGCGTCGGTGTGGCTGTCGGGGTCGGCGTGGCCGTCGGGGTCGGCGTGGCCGTCGGCGTCGGCGTGGCCGTCGGGGTCGGCGTGGCCGTCGGGGTCGGTGTGGGGGTCGGGGTCCCCGCTTTAATGGTGATCGTCCAGGTCACGCTGTCTCCGGGCCTGAACATTCCCAGCCCCACTTCCTTTACGGTCAGCTTTCTGACGATGTCTTTAGATCCGCTGTTTTGGGCGACAAAGTTAAATTGCCCAACGCCACAGGCTACCCTTTTGCCATCCAGGGTCCATTCCAATTTGGCCTTCGGGTTGTCGCTGGCCGCCGTGAAAGTCTTCGATTCCCCATTCTTCATGGTCAAGTTGGTTAGGAGCGGCGAGTATTTGGTAATACAACCGAACATGGTCAGCGCCAATCCAATTAGCAGCAGGTACCTAAATAGAGATTTCATTTCTTCCTCCCTTTTGAGTTTATCCAAGCCCCCATAGGCTGGGGGCTTGGATTATGTTGCAGATCGTTAGGGCCGATTCCCAGGTTAGGGAGCAATACTAACTGGGCACTCTTCGAGAACGTAGCCGGTCCATACCCGCATGCACTCTGGATCTACTTCTTCGGGAACCAGCGGTGTCGGGAAGGGTGAAGTTGACGCCACCCAGCCAGTGGGCGGAATCGTCACGGCCGGGATTACTGGCGTCGGTGCCGCAGCCGGGTGACCGCTGATGCCGTCAATGGGCTGAATGGGCAATGTGAACTGGTAGGACTGCCCTTTGTAGGTAATGGCTGCCACGCCATCGCTGTATCGGGTTTCTCCATCGGTAGCATAGGCGCCGATACGAGCGTACATCGACAGGCCAATTTGGCTGCGCTCGTTCAATTCCAGAGTGAAAGAACCGGATAACAGGAATTGCCCGTCACTGGCGGTGGCCAGCGGCATTCTGCCACTCAAACGACCGCTAGCTCTGACATAAGAACTGGGAGCAGTCGCCAGGGTTTCGGTGAATTCGTCGTAACCGACATCTATGTTCACCCGCGTACCGCCAAGGAGCACACGTCCCATGGCGATACCTCCACCCGAACCGCACAGATCGATGCCGCACCAGCTCAGGCCGTTGGCACCCGGAGGTGCATCGGCCAGGGCGACCAGTTGGGCATAGCCCCAAGTGGGAATCATATGCTGGGCTACTTCGGAAAATTCGGCGGTGTGAATATACTCGGCCGATCCGGCATCGGCAGCGCTCAGGTCGCTGCACTCGACGCTGTTACACGCCTGGACTCTGAAGAAGGCCGGTGCCTTGAAGTTGAACAGCGTGGGTACGGCCTCTTCCCTGTAGAGGTTCAAGGCATCTATAAAAGCCTGTCTTTCGGCATAGGGAGGTCCAAGATCGACCGGATCGATTCGGTCGAAATCGGCCGTGGGCGACAGACCGGGCGTGGGTCCGATAATGTCGAGCACATCTTCTTGCCACGTTTGAATATACTCGAAGGAGGTGCCAATAACGTTGTCGGCCACCACTTCATAGCTGTTGTCTTCCGCAAAGATCGCGCGGTGGACTCGGTAGTACTCCGCGCCCTGGACCGGATCCCAGGTGACGGTGATGTCGAAATGCGCCGGGTCGTAGTTGACCGGGTCGCAGTCCGTGGCTTGCACGTTGGTGGGTACGGCCGGAGGCCCGGCGGCGCATGCTACCGTATCTTCGCCATCGGTCAGGCCGTCGCAGTTGTCGTCGATGTCGTTATCGCAGGTTTCGAAGGCCGCCGGGGTGCCCGGCTGACAGGAATCGACCAGCTCGCCGCCGCTACAGGTCTGCATGCCATTGCTGGCGCAGGCGCCGATGCCGCAGATGGTGGGCATATCGGCGATGCCATCATCGACGCTGCCGTTGCAGTTGTTGTCGATGCCGTCGCATACTTCCGCCACCGCCGCGCCGGCCTGACAAGAGTCGACCAGTTGGCCGCCCTCGCAACTCGCCGTGCCGGTGCTGGCGCAAGCGCCGACACCACAGGTGGTGGCGACCGGTTCGATACCGTCATCGACACTGCCGTTACAGTTGTTGTCGATGCCGTCACAAATTTCCGCCACCGCTGTTCCGGCCTGGCAGGAATCCACCAACACGCCGCCCTCGCAGCTCGAGATCCCGGTGCTGGCGCAGGCGCCGACGCCACAGGTGGTGGCGACCGGTTCGATACCGTCATCGACACTGCCGTTACAGTTGTTGTCGATGCCGTCGCACACTTCCGCCACCGGTTCACCCGGGACGCAGGTGCTTTCGGACCACTCCCCATTCACGCAGGTTTCGGTCCCGGTCGCCGCGCAAGCGCCGGTGCCGCAGGCAACGTCACGGGTCTGACCATTGATGCAACCGCAGGTGATGCCGTCATCAACGGCGCCGTTGCAGTTGTTGTCGATGCCGTCGCAAGCTTCGGCGGTGGCACCGGCCAATGGATCGCAGGAATCGACCAGGGCGCCGTTCACGCAGTTCGCCGTGCCGGTGCTACCCTCGCAGGCGCCGACGCCACAGGTGGTGGCGACCGGTTCGATGCCGTTATCGGCGGTACCGTCGCAGTTGTTGTCGATACCGTCACAAATTTCCGCCACCGGCGAACCGGCCTGACAAGAGTCGACCAGTTGACCGCCCTCGCAGCTCGCCGTGCCGGTGCTGGCGCAGGCGCCGACACCGCAGGTGGTGGCGACCGGTTCGATGCCGTTATCGGCGGTACCGTCACAGTTGTTGTCGATGCCGTCACAAATTTCCGCCACCGGTGCACCGGCTTGGCAGGAATCCACCAACACGCCGCCCTCGCAGCTCGAGGTCCCGGTGCTGGCGCAGGCACCGACGCCGCAGGTGGTGGCGACCGGTTCGATGCCGTTATCGGCAGTACCGTCGCAGTTGTTGTCGATACCGTCACAAATTTCCGCCACTGGCGAACCGGCCTGACAAGAGTCGACCAGTTGGCCGTTGGCGCAGCTCGTCGTCCCGGTGCTGGCGCAGGCGCCGACACCGCAGGTGGTGGCGATCGGCGCGATATCGTTGTCCACGCTGCCGTCGCAGTTGTTGTCGATACCGTCACAGACTTCGGCAACCGGAGCGCCTGGTGTGCAAGTGCTGTCGGACCATTCGCCGTTGACGCAGCTTTCGGTACCGGTGGATGCGCAAGCGCCTATGCCGCAGGCGACTTCACGGGTCGTACCGTTAATGCAGCCACAGGAAATGCCGTCATCGGCCGCGCCATCGCAGTCGTTGTCCAGGCCATCGCAAATCTCCGCGACCGCTCCGTCCATCGGATCACAAGAATCGACCATTGCGCCGTTGACGCAACTCAAGGCCCCGCTATTGCCGGCACAGATGCCCGCGCCACAAGTCGTGGCCACCGGCTCGATACCGTTGTCGATGATGCCATCGCAATTGTTGTCGATGCCATCGCAGGTCTCTTCTGAAGGAGCAGCGGCCTGGCAAGAATCGATCATGGCGCCGGCCACGCAAGCCAACTGCCCAGTCCGGGCGCAAGCGCCGACGCCGCAGGTGGTCGGTGTGGCCGCAATGCCGTTATCCACGCTGCCATCGCAATTGTTGTCGATGCCGTCGCAGAGTTCGGCCACGGGGGTTCCAGGCTCGCAGGAATCGACGACCTGGCCATTGACGCAGCTCGACGTGCCGGTGCTGGCGCAAGCGCCGATGCCGCAAGTAATGGCGACCGATTCTATATCTTCGTCCACGGCACCGTCGCAGTCATTGTCCAACCCGTCGCAGACTTCGGCGGTCGGCACGCAGGGCGCCGCCTCATCGACTTCGCCGTCGCAGTCGTTGTCGATGCCGTCGCCGGCCACTTCGGCGATGGGATCGCCCGGCTGGCAGGAATCTGTCATGCCACCGTTGACGCAGGCGTATTGCCCCTCGCGGGCGCAGGCGCCGATGCCGCAGGTGGTGAGTTCGGCAGGGATCTCTTCATCCACGAGATTGTCGCAGTCGTTATCCACCCCGTCGCACACTTCCTCGGTGGGCACGCAGGTGGTTTCGTCGGTCTCGCCGTCGCAGTCATTGTCGATGCCATCGCCGGCAATTTCCGCGGAAGGCGTACCGGGCAGGCAGGTGTCGCCGCCGAAAGCCCCGCTCGAGCAGGTTTCGATCCCGGTGGCCGCGCAGGCACCAATGCCGCAGGTGGTTTCGCGGGTTTCGCCGTCCATGCAACCGGACGGCAGAACTTTGATGGTCCAGGTCACGGAAGACATAAAATCCTTGGGCAGGCCGGCGACCTTGTAGTACTGGACGTACCTTCCGCCCTCTTCCTTTACGATGAGCTTGTGCACAATGGGTTTTTCGCCATTGTTCGCTTCGGCTTTGTAAGTGTAGATATTCTTGTCGTAGGCCACTTTCCGGCCATCCAGATACCACACCAACTTGGCCGTACGATCGTCGGATACCGCTTTGAATGTTTGACTCTCTCCAGCCTTAAGCTGAATGAGACTCTCCTTGGGTGTAAATTCCTTGATACAGCCGGTCAGCGCAATGGTCACCGCCAACCATAAGAACATCCCGAGAATTTTCTTCATTTCCCCCTCCTGCACTTTTTTGCATTACCTTCGGTTTTCCGCCCAACATGAGCGTTCATCTTCAGGTGCTTTTTGAACCGTGGCCCAACGCAATGAGCGCTGACCCGCGGTGACTTCCCCGCTGACATCAGAAGGACACGCCCAGCATCACCGTATGGACGGTGCCGCCGTACTCGTAATCCGGATTCATGCTGATTTCATTTGCTGTCGCCCCCGGAGGCGGCGTCTTGTTTACTTTGCGGTCTTCCAGGTACTGGAACTGGTATCCGGCGTGCAGCACCAACGCCTTCTGCAGCCCGCCCCATTTACCGGTGTTGTATGAAACCCCGATGGAGCCCACATGCTTATCGTTGTCCAACCAGTTGACGTTCCAACTGTTGGCGGCTTCGTCCGGAATGAACGAGGGCTGATAGTAATAGCCCAAATAGAGGCTGGTGCGGTCGGTGGCATCGAATTGCAAACCGACTTTGGGAATCCAGATATCGTCGAGCTCCGGGAGGATGTCGGCATAAAGCTGCTCGTAAGCCCCGGAGACCTTGTAATCGGACCACTTCTGGTATTCCACATCCGCGGCCACCAGCAGACGCTTGCCGAAGCGATAGGAAACGCCTCCGGTATAAGTTTCGGGCTGGTAGTAATCGAAAATCGCCAGGTTCAAATTGAGCAGAATGCCGCCCACATCGACTTCGGAGGCGGTGCTGAAAGGATCGACCTCGAAGTAGGATTCCTGTTTATAGGATGCACCTAAGCTCATGCCTTCCAGAGGCTGGATGAGCTTGCCCATGTCAATGTAAAGGCCGGCCAGCAGTGCCGACTCCAGCTCCAGATCCATCGTGGCTTGCTGCCTGGGGGTTTGAGGGTCCTGACCGACCTGAACGTCCTCCAGAAGCACGGCGCCTTCGCCGCCGAAGGAGGTGCGAACACCCAGCCCCAGACCGAAGGCGTCATCCAGGAAGCCCAAGCCCAAACCGGTCATGATCATGGTCTGCTGGGCTTCGCGACCGTAGCGCAGGTAGTTGTGGGTCTGGGGCTCCACATCGCTGACCTTGGTGACCGCCAGATCGTCGCCCACACCTAATGTCATCCCGAAACGGGCCGAAGAGATGGCCTCGGGCATCTTGTAGAACATGTTCAGATCGAGCCCCAGGCCAAGGATGAACTGGCCGTAGTCCAAATCCTCGTCGGCATTGGTGGGGACATTGTGCCGTGCGCCTTCGTCGTCGATGTAGTAGCGCTGGGGGATGTCCAACTCGGTATCGGGCTGGGTGTTCAGGTAGCCCAGGAATAGCTCGACATCGGGTTTGACTTTTTTATCCGCCGTGCGACCCAGGCCGGCCACGTTGTAGTAAATTGCGGACCAGTCATCCACATGAGCGGTCATGGCATTGCCCATGCTCATGCCTTTGGGTGAGAGGCCGTAAGTGTCGGCGAACGAAGAAGCCTGGGCGCCACTCGCGAACAGCAGGCATGCAAACAAAACGGTCAGGATGCGAATCGGCTTTTTCATGATCGGTTCTCTTTCTTTTCCTGGAGTTATTATGTTGAAAGGGCGTACACCCCCGAATGCCTTGTTTTTCAATTCACCTGGAATCCGTAATCTTCTATGATGGCGTCGATCACATCGCTCTCGTTGCTCCGACCCACGGCGCTGCCCATATCCTGTAACAGTTCGGCCAAGGTGGCCCACAATTCACTGTTGTCGTTGGAGATGTCGTACCCGTGCATGAAGCGGTTCAAGTCCTGCACGATCACATCCCAGTCCTGGGGCGCAGTCATGGTGTTGAAGATGTACTCCATCAAGCCATCGGGCTCGTTCATTTTAGACATCAGCACCAATTGGGAATAGTAGTGTTCGCCCAAACCGTAGTGCCCGGGAGGACCGCCGAGGGCCGCCGGATTCTCGGATTCCGTTTCGATGACAGCGCTGTTCATGACCGGCACCCGCGTGGCCAGTATGTTATAAAGGTCCTGGAAATTTTGTTCTTCGCCCTGATAGATCCAACGCTCCGTGGGGCGGTCATAGCGGCCGAAGACTTTTCCCGCCGCATAGAGCATGCCGTAGATCTCCTCGGAAGTGTAAGCCGCTTGCCGGGCGAATACCCGTTCGATGGCATCCAACAGGTTGGTGGATATGCAGTATGGGCTGCTTTCATGCAGCAGATCGGCCAGGGTGTCCACGTTGTCCGCAAAATCTTCCCAGGGTGCTTCGGTGGCATTGGGATCGGCGGCCAAACGGGCCTGCTTGTCGGGATAGTTGGCCAGGCCGTATCCATCGGTATCGGCATCCAGGGCATCGCGGCCCACGATCCGATCCAACAGATCATCGAGGGAGATGTCGTCGTCCCGGACTCCGGTGTATTCGGTATAGGCGCCGTAAGCATCCCGGGTCTCGTCCACGCCCGTGGCGAACATCCATTCCGGGTAAACCATGCCCTTGCCGGATTCGGCCGATCCATTGATGCGGGTCATCTCGCCCTTGGTGAACTTGGTGGCGGTAAGGATCTGCTCCAGGGGCGGCGCCTGCACGTTGGGATAGAGCAATACTTTGAGCAGATTGCTCAAGGCCCTGGTTTCGGTGACCAGGGGCAGCAGCCCATCCATACGCTTCTCCATGGGGTTCTGGAGATCGGTAATGTCGCTGTCGATCATCACGTTCAAGAAAGTCTTCATCACCGCCGGTTGGTAGAAACGCTGCTCGGCCTCGCTGCCGTACCAGGTGTCGGGCGTGCCGTCAGTATAAAAATCGGCGCTGGATTTAAGGAACGGGAACCCCTGGTGTCGATCCGCAGACGCATTGGTGCCGTACACGCGCGGAATCCAAGATTGATGCGGCACCGGAGCGCCGGTTTTGTTGAAGTAGAAGAGCGGCTTAACCCATATGGCCGTCTGGTTCAGGAAGGTGCGCATTCCGGAATCGATACCCGATCTGTTGTTCGGATCGTAGGCCGGTGTGTGCTCCCGCAAACCGGACAACAAAGAAAAGAGTATAGGCACGAAAGCATTGCGGTTGTTCCAATTGGCGTCTCCCACTTGGAACTCGCGCGACCCTAGCACGCCATCCTCGAAAGAACCTTGAGGTTCGATGCTGCGCGGAAATGCCAAGCGGAAAAGGGCCGGCAGGTTATGCCCTACAACGGATGGGGTGGCATTGCCGCAATCGATGGTGTCAGATAATACGGAAACGTCATTGATCTGGTCCGCGGACTCTTGATCGGCGGCGGCCGTGGTGATTTCGATGCGGTAGTCGCCGGGGATATTGGAAGCTCCCGTTCCGCCGGCCTTGGCCCACACATGGTTATGGGCGTTGCTCAGCTTACGGGCGTTGGCCAAGCCTGACCAGCCATGGCATTCAAGAACCTGAAAAACGATGGCCTTTAAGGATTCATCCGCCCACATGTAGAAGGGGATCACCAGGACCATCTTCTTTTCGTTCATGACCCACTGGTAGTTCCTGAAAAAGGCTTCTTCGGGCGAATCGCAAGCCCGCTGGGGATCGGCTTCCGCAACCAACTCATTGTAGACCAGTCTGCGCGCCTGTGGATTGGGATCTTCGGCGGTGGCATCGGCCGGAACCAGTTGACAGTCGCCGCTGCTGTTGTCGATGGTGAAAAAACGATTTTGATTATCCGGATAGCTGGCCACATGGGTCATGTAGTAATCGCTGTACCAGGTGGATTTGTAGCGGTTGTCCCTCTGGCGTTTGCCGTTGTAGGCAAGCGGCCCGCTTTCCATATCTTCCACATCGCCGTCTTCGGCCGGATAGAGGTACTGGGTTCCATCCAGGGACACCAGCGCGTAAGTCTTTCCATTGGGTCGCAGGTATCTGCGGTAGGCCTGGCCGCCCACCGAAACGCTTCCGGCATCGGGGTCGGCGTAGTAGTATGGGCCCTCACCGTTGAAGCAGGCGCGCACGCCCCACGCCATGGTCCAAGCTGCCATCTGGGTTTCGTTCAGGCCGTTGGGCGCGTAGGCCCGATATTGGTTGGTCGTCAGGCTGTCCCCATTTGGGTTACCCCCCGAGGGTGCGCCCAGATCGCCGGACCCCGGGCCCGCCAGAAACTGTAAAACGCCATAGTTTTGGTCGTAGAAGAAGCGGTAATCCTTGTCATCGCCGGTCACCGCGGCCGAGGGCGCCTGGTAGGTGTACTCGAGTGTATCTGCGTCCATTGTATCGAGATTGTGCAATTGGTCCACATCCGACAGGGCGAAGGGCGTTCGCGTGCGATACAAGTGGTCCCCATTCTGCGGCCAGAAGGCCAGTTCGTAGGCCCCCAGAAAGCCATACAATCGGACCATATGCATGCTGAAGAGCGCATCGTTCAAGGTCAACTCTTCTGCGTAACTCCCGTGCCCATGGTCGGAACGACTGTCTCTGCGCGATGATGGATTTGTGAATTCTCCGGTCACGCCCCCGTCTCGCCATCCGTGATTGGCCGTAAGATGGGTAAGAAACATCAGGCTCTCCAAATGAGAATTCGGGAACGCGTCGGCATCGGTCAGGCGGTTTCGCCCCCAAAGGTCGTGGCGCATCAGGTCATCGATCGAACGCTCTACATCGATGGTGTCGGGATCGAAGCCGATGCTGCGCAGATTGGCGTTCATCAGATCCAGGGGGTAGACCGGTGCCTCGCCTTCCTTGGTCACGATCATGGACTGGGGCCGGTCGGAACGGGTGAACAACTGCTGGAGCAGCGGCGAGGCATCCCGGATGAGTTGGCCCATCTCGCTGTCGGAGAAGGCCTCGTCATCGTCCTGGCTATAGATGGGATTGTTTTCGTACGCTTCGCCGCCAATGGTGAAGTATTCTTCCAGGTTTTCCACCAAAGTTTTCAGCTTCGCTACCAGTTCCGCGTCCGGGTCCGGGTTGAGGATGCTGTCGAAGTTCAGCATGGCTTCGCGCAGCAGCGCGCGGGTGTCGGGATTCATGATCAAGCCGTTGAGCCACATGATCAGATCGTGGCTGCCCTTTACGGCGTTGCCCATGTCGAGATTGGTATGCTGGTTGGGGTTAATCTCTTCGTAGTTGAGCGGGTTTCCGCCGTCGTCTATCCACACCGGATAGTCGGTTTGAATCGTGGCCTTGGTGATCAACTTTGAAAGGTCGATGAAATCGTCCTTGAAATCGCGTTCCACGGGATCATCTTCGACCAGATCGTCCACCAATTCCTGAACCTCTGCATTCAACCAAGCCTTGTCGGGATTGCCGCGGTCATCTTCAGGCACGCTTTCATCGAGGACGTAATCCAATACCTTCTTCATCGCCCCCGTGATGTAATCCGGCGGGGCCTCGAAGCCTTCGCCGCTGACCCGGTCGAGGAATGCATAGAACGCGTCATTGTAGGCAGCAGCGGACCCTGTATAAACAGCGTCCACATCCCTTTTGGGGAGATGTCGGTTTTGGGTATCCACCAGACGGGTGATGATGCTCTGCAGGTCCATACGGACCAGTTCGGCCAGGGGCTCATCGTCATGTTCCAGCACATCCGCAAAGCCGTAAGACGAAATCTCGAAATTCTCATGCGGGTCTTCGTCTTCGGTTCGCTTCTCGTCCACCGCCCGTTTGAGGCGTTCGTTGAATTCGTTCGTATCGATGCTGTTCCAGGCATCGTCGATGGCGCCGTAGCCTTCCGTGATTTCCGCCAACTGGAAGCCAGGGGCTTCGTTTTGTTGAAAATCGTTGCTGCCGCCGCCACCGCCACAAGCCAGCATCATTGTCAGCAGGTATGGTATCAAGAAGCGTTTTGTCATGTCTGTACCTCTGAAAAGCGGTTGGGTCGTCGCCATATGGTGCGCTGTCACCGAACAGCCGATGAATACTTCTTTCAACGCCTGATCGTCCGGCATCCACCGGTTGGGGCGGCACCGCCTGGCCACCCTGGGATACGATCAGAGCCTCGGATACAGCCAGATGGCCGCATCGATAGAGAGTCGATTCCTCGGCAAAAATAACGAGTCAGTGGGTGGACCGGTGTTCTACCGGTCCTGAAAGCACGGCATGACAATACGCTTCGAAAGGATGAACGAAATCACTGACGGATATGCACCGCTTCACGGTATCTATGTGCACGCTCGCAAGCTGCCCGCAGATCCGGACGGTACTTCTCAAGGGTTCTTTACTATCCCCGACAGTCAGTTAGACTTCATTGAAGCCTTACTCCCTTTCTCACCAAGCAATCCCCAAAGGGCCTCGGTGCGTTGCCGTGTTTCGTAAGAATGATATAAAAAGGATGGTATGTAGAAATACTGAGGGGTTTTGGTGAAACCTACCCCTGAATGTGGTTTTCGTTTTTTGAAAAGCAGTCTGCCAAACGCTATCGGAAGGAGTGCTGCCGGCAAACAACGTTCCCGCTGGCATACCCCGAAGTGAGCCTTTAAACCATCGCCGCGAGTTGCGTATAGCGCGCATATATCCCTCCAGGCCGGACCCATCTGCGCGATGGCATTGCACACCAAAATGATTGATACGAAGGTCACGTGGTCGCCCCGATTTTCATTGAACTGGCATGTCAGTTTTGTATCACAAACCGTAAACGCGTGCAATTAAAAATTACATATTTCAATAGTATAACATTGGTCTCGAAATTCTTCCATGGAACGTCCAAGCGTTTGATATATTAGTCATATCTTCTTAATTATGAGCAAAATAGCAATTTCCCTATATCATTTTTAGGTTATCCCTATATCGCCGAAGCACTCCTGGCTGCCGGCCCCCCGGCAGCCAGGGCGGGGTCGAGGTCTACTTTATTTTTTCTATCAAAAGCGCACCGGCATTGCCGAAGGCGCCGCATAGCGATGCCAAACCGTATCTCGCTTCCGGAAACTCGGTTTTCATGACGTTCAGCAGCGTAATGAGGATGCGCGCGCCCGATTGCCCCAGGGGATGCCCCAGTGCCAGCGCGCCTCCCCAAACATTGACTCTCTCGAAAGGCGCATTGGGATTATCCAGTTCCAGAGAGCGGATGCAGGCCAGCGACTGACTGGCGAAGGCCTCGTTGAGTTCGATGGGGCCAATGTCCCTGGGGGTGAGCCCCGTTTTTTGGAACAGCTTCTTGACAGCCGGAATCGGACCGATCCCCATGACGGTCGGATCGCATCCGGCCAGCACCCCCATCTTGTACTTGTAGGCGTAGCTCAGGCCCAATTCGTCGGCTTTCTTACGGCTCATCAACAGCAGTGCGCAGGCGCCCTGGGTCAGGGGGGAAGCGTTGGCAGCCGTGACATTGCCGTTGGCTTTGAAGTTGGACTGCATGGTGGCCATCTTGGCCCGGTCCACCTTGTCGCGAATCCACTGGTCATGCTCGACGAGAAAAGGCGTGCCATCCTCTTTCAGGCCCATGACCGGCACGATTTCGTTTTTAAACTTGCCGGCCTTTTTGGCTTCGGAGGCCTTCTGGTTAGACCAGGCGGCCATGTTATCCATGTCCTCTCTGGAAATCGACCACTGCTCCGCGACTTTTTCGGCCGTGGCGCCCATCAGCAGGTCGGCCCCATTGTAGTATTTGAGCAGTCGGGGCGGAAAATTCATATTGGCGCCCATGGGCACTTTTTCCATGTCTTCCACACCGGCCGCGATCATGATGTCGGTTTCGCCGGTGATGATGGCACGGGCGGCGTGCATGGTGGCGGACATGCCCGAGGGGCACTGATTGCTGATGCTGTTGGACGGCACCGAGTCGGGCAGACCGGACGCAAGCCAAGCCAAACGACCGATATCGTTCTGCATGCCGGATATATTGGCCGTGCCGCAAAAAACGGCATCCACGTCTTCGGGTTTGATTTTGGGGTTTCTTTGGAACAGGGCCTTGTAAACTTCGGTCAGAAGTTCGTCAGGCCGGACGTTGCGAAACCAGCCTTTGTCTTTGTGGGCCCTGCCGTTGGGGGTTCTGATGCCATCGATAAATACACATTCCTGCATAACATGACTCCTTTGATCTTTAAATGTAAGCCTTTGCGGGCTGCACTTCTTTTTGAACCCGGTCGATGGCCATTTTCCTGAGCAACTTCTTATCGACCTTGTGAACCTCGGTCAGAGGCATCGCATCCACCACGATCACCTGCTTTGGAATGGCATACCGGGCGGCTCTTTCTCTGAGATATCGGACGATCTCTTCCGAAGTAATTCGGGTTTTGAGGTTTGGTTTAGGCTGAACATAGACAACGACGATCTCACTGCCTTCTCTTTCCGGGTCGGGGATGCCGACCGTCGCCCCGATTTCGACGCCCGGGTGCTCGGCGAGCAGGTCATCGATCTCCCTCGAGTAGACTTTATAGCCCGAGACGATGATCATGTCTTTGGTGCGGTCCACAATATAGAAATAGCCGCGATCGTCCAGGCGCACGATATCGCTGGTATGGATAAACCCTTCTGCATCGATACCGTTGCCGGGAGTGGGCCAGTAACCCAGCATGCGCTGGGGGCCGCTCAAAAGCATCTCTCCGCGAATGCCGGCGGCAACTTCGTCCCAGCTCAAAGGTGCGCCGCTCATGGTATCGACGATCTTGATTTCGGTATCGGGAAATGGGATGCCGATGGTTCCGCGCTTTTCGGTGCCCGGTTTCTTCTTGTCCGGTTTGTTGCCCCACGAGGTCACGACGGTCAGCAGCGAAAAAAGTCGGGTGGTGACATAGCCCACGATTTTAGGACCGGCCAGACGAAGCAGTTTGTTCAGCACGGGCTTGACACCGGGAATGCCGAGAAAGAAGCTGTTGGCCGTCACCGGAATCCGGCCGCCGAAGAGTCTAACCAAAAACGTTCCGTTTAAATGGGTTACCGGCGACATTTCCGACAAGCCATAGCCTTCCATGATGCCGCCCCTGGAGACTTTTTCATACTCCTGCTGGGTGTTGGGCGGCAACGGCGCCGAGCCGGAAAGACCGAGCATGCCGGCGCCCTTGAGCTCCGCGTAGCAGAGTTTCATAAACTGCGTGGGCACCCCGATTTGAATGAGCGGGCGGTAATCCTTGATCATTTTGACCATGCCGGCCGTATCGCGCGGGTCGTTGATCATGATCTGGTTGTAACCGAACAGGGTCATGGCATGCATGATCATATGACCATAGGAGTGAAAGAGCGGCAGGCCGAGCAAAACCGAAACCGCCCCGGCAATAAGTTGCCCGCTCTGCCCCATGGCATGCAGGTTTTGCAGGGCATTGGCGTAGATGTTCCGATGGGTGAGCATGCACCCTTTGGGCAAACCGGTGGTGCCGCCGGTGAAAAGCAGCGTTTCCAGATCTTTTTCCACATTGTAGTCGTAGTCCGGCGGATCGGCGGGTGTGCGGTCAATCAGGTCTTTCATCCAGAACCGGTTGGCACCGCCCAGGTCCGGACGACGCGCTGGGGGGGTGTTGGAGTAGTCGTCGATCGTGGTCACCAGCAGTTTTTCGATGCTGGAGGTCGTCATCACAGCTTTGGCCACATCCAAATAGTCATCCAGGCAAATCAAGGCCCGGGGCGTGCCTTGCTCGAACTTATGCTTCAGGTTGGCCGGCGGCTCGAGCGGGCTGCTGGGAATCTGTACCAATCCCGCCCTGGAGATGGCATAATCGGCCACGAAAAACTGAATCGAGGTGGGCAACAGGGTGGCCACGCGATCGCCTTTTTTCAACCCCATGCGTTGCAGCACGGTAGCGAGCCGATCCACTTCCTGCGCCAGTTGACGGTAGGTGATCTTGAAATGGTTCTGCACCAAGCCGTTGTTTTTGTACTTCTTCGCGGTCCGGTAGAGTATGTCATAAACGGGCTTGTCCGGGTAAGGACGAAGCGTCTCGGGGATTCCGAGGACACGGTACTCAGCGGACCAGGGATACTTGGGGGATCGCATGCATGTCTCCTTCGGCACCCTATCGCGTCAGGAAGAGAAAGCGACAGGTTCAATAAGCGTCAAGGCCACAAGATCATAGGATGCCTAGAGCGTTTCTGCCTATTGGGCACATATCGGTCGCGTAGCGCGGCCGATGCTCGTCAAAAGTTGGTTGGAAATGAGGCCGATGGGGTTATCCGATCGGCCCTTAGGGTTCTTCTTTAGTTACTTGAAGGGCGCAATTTGAACTGACATGTCGGTTTTTACAATACCCCCGAGATCCCTGTCAATAGAAAAATTCACGCCATTACCTTTTGGTCACCTTGAGCAATTCCCAACCGCCCCGCTCACCACTTTCCCGATACAGGTTGGCGGGGTTGGCGGTACCCACATACAGGCCGGTGGCTTCATCGGCGATCATATTGCGAAACCCCATATTGGTGTAATTACCCAATCCATCGCGGCTCACGCGGCTCGCGGCCGAACTGGTCGACGGGAAGCGCCACAGATCGGCGCCAAACTCCTCCTCATCCCGATCGTACCACCAAGGGATATAGGTATAGAAGGGCTCCCCGTCATAGACGCCCTGGAGATGTTCCCAATCCAGCCACAGGTAGCCGTGGTCCATGGTGCCCACGAACAGTTGATTGTTATAGATTGCCATGGACCAGCAGTAATTGTTGTACTTGTTACCGAAGCCGGCGGTGCCGTAACGCCCCGACACGCCGCCCATTTTGTTTCTCGCGCTGGCCCAATAGCCCCGCCCATTGCTGTAGACATAGACCGGCAGCGTCGCGTTGCCGTAGAGCAGTTCGAACGTAGGGCTGGCAGCGCTGAAATTGCTGCCCCTGAAGATGGCCGCCGCGCGCCACGAATTGTTGTAAGTTTCCCACAAGCGGTCATTGCCCGTGATGTTGTATTGTTCGGCGAAAACCCTGGCCGCCTTGCCTTGCACATGCATCGTGCCCCAGTAAAGATAGCCGCCATAGGAGGCCATGGCGCCCATGCCGTAAATGGAGGCATTGAGGGCATCGGGTTCATATCGATCCGCCTGCCAAACCTTTTTCCAACCGACGGCATCCGCGGCGGTCAGGCCGGCGGCGGGCACCGTCGGGCTCATCCAGAGCCCGGCCATATTCGCCACACCGTCGATGCGGCTGGGCCAGGTGCCCACGAAAATGCGATCCTCATGGGCCGCGATTTCGCTGGCGGCGCCATCCACGACACCCACCTCCTCGAAAGCGAAGGGTGCTGCCGCCGTACCCGTCCAGCGCAATATCTTGCCGCCGCCGCCCTCGGCACCCACGGCCGCGTAAAGCACATTGTTCAAGACCAGCCATCTGCGGATGTTCTGGTAATCCTTTAAAGTGCCGGCCCCCAGGAAAGCGCCGGTGGTTGCATTGAAGGCAAAAAGATTGATGCCGGCGCCCAGCGCCATGGGGCCGCTCAAAAAGACATAGCTGCCGAAGGTGACGGCCGAGCGCAGACCGAAAGTGGTCTGGAGCAGCAACTGCGCCTGGGGATTGGCGATCTCCAGGGTCTTGTCGGTCAACACCCTGGTGGCGATGTTGTAGGTATAAATTTTGGGTGGCCGGTAATCGCTGAAGACGGACGGTACGGGGATCGACGTCATTTCGGTTTTTGTGTATTGCCCTTTATCGAATTCACACGTCCACAAACCGTTCCAATAGGATTTGATGTCAACGCCGTTTTCGAAGGCGTTGTAGCCATTGATCAGGCACAGCATGTTGGCCGCCGTGCCGAACCAGATGTTATCCCCCGCCTTGGTGAGCCCCCACACGTAGGACTGGTTGGTCTTGGGTTTTTGATTGCTGCTACAACTGGAACCGGCGATATAGGCCCCGCCGACACCGTTGAAGCACTCGTCGACGGGGGCCTTGGCGACGAGCGTGGTGTTGTAAGGAGGGGTGGGGGTTGGCGGTGGGTATCCCATCCCAAAACAAGGCAACGCGCAATACAAGGAGAATCCCAATACGAATAGACTGACGGCCAACTTCTTCATGTTTACCTCCTCCACTTCCCTCTGGTGTTGTGAAATACCCCTATCGACTGACGCGACCAAAACCCCTTCCAAATGGCTAACCTGGCAACAAGCGGCACCCATGCCGCGCTGAAATATCGGTGAGCGCGTCGCGGACCGGGCCGGAGTCCCCAAAAAAATATCGGCGCATGGTTTATATATTCGTTTTGTAATCTTTATTAACACTATAGCTACTTTATTTTAATGCTCCGATGCTGTCCATCGGAGAAACACTAATAATCCGCCTCTAAAAACCTAAAGATAGACTCGCGTGTCAGTTTTCTGGCCATGGTCTAAATCGCCTGAGCCGTCGGGTTTCCCTTTTCGATCTTGGCGAATTCAAGGTCCAATTGGTACAAGTACTTTTCCACCGCGACGGAAGCGATCGCCTTGCCGCGTGTTTCCAATCCGACGGTGCTCGGAAATCGATAGCCCGCCCATAGTGGTGACAGGTTCTTTATTCGGTTCTCCTTGAAAAGTTCGGCGACCGTGTTCAAAAAGACCAGCACGCCATCTTTTTTGCGCTGGTCGGTGCTCAAAGCGACGTGTGCCTTGCCTTCCAGAATCTGGCCCACCAGTTGGGTCAACACATCGGACGGGCCCACCTCGATAAAGATCCGAACGCCATCGCGATGCATCTGTTCGATCTGGCGCATGAAGCGTACCGGCTTTTCGCTATGAACCCTTAGGATCTTGCGCAACAGATCGGGATCGTTATTGACCTTGCGGCCGAACAAACTGGAGTAAACCTCGAAATCGGCTTTGGCGAATCGAACCTCTCTCAGGTGTTCGAAGAAATTTTCGGTAACATTGTAAGACAGCGGGCAGTGGGGCGCCGCCGATATGGGGATCAAGCGGCTGTTGATGCCTTGCGCCTGGAACACGTCGTTGGCTTTGGCGATGCCCGCTTTCAAGCCGGCAAGAACCGTTTGGCTGCCCCAGTTGTAATTGGCGACCCACACCTGTTCGATGCCGTGCTGGGCGAGTTCTGCTTCGATTCTGTCGGCGGATTCCGGCACCACCAGGATGCATCCCCGCGTGGCCTGGGGACATGCAACGCCCATAGCTCCCCGCAGACGGATGGCCTTGAGCATATCTTCGCTGGAAATGACATGCGCGGCCCGCAAAGCGGCGATATCGCCGAAACTATGCGATCCGACCGCATCCGGTTGGACACCCAGTTCTTCGAGCAGATTCAAGATCGCCTCGCCGGCCACGGCAATCGAAGGGCTGGCCCACTCCGCCCCGCAGAGCTCCAGGAAAGCCCATTTCTTCTCTTCTTCGCTCATCGATTCGGGCGGGAAAACCATCTCCGCGATGCTCTTGGCGCCGAAGCGCATGCGCCCCAGGGTGTCCCAGGCGCGACGCGCGGCCGGAAAGGCATCCGCCAGGGCCTTGCCCATGCCCAGGTACTGGGACCCTTGTCCCGGGAAGAGCAAGGCCATTTGGGCGCGGGTCTCGCCTGCGCCGTAAAAGAGCCCCGCGGCCGGGAACGAAAAACCGTCCTGGGGCCGATCGCCGATCATTTTGCGCATTTGCGCCAATTTTTTGCGCAGATCTCCCTCACCGTAGGCGGTCAGCGCCACGCGCAAGCGGGTCGGCCGGCCGTCGAATTGCCGATGGCTGTCGTAGGCCAGTTGCTTGAGCAAACCGTATCCCTCGGAAGCCGCTTCCAAGGCCTTCAGCCAATGCTCCATCCGTTCCAGAAGATCGGTGGTCGTATCGGCCCCCAAGACCACCAGTTCCGCAAGGTGATAGCCGCGCTGCTGGGATTCCAGTCGTTGTTTGGCCTTCATAATCATCTTCCCCTCTCCCTTGATGATGGGTCATCACCAATGGCGAACGGTTGCCCGGCTTGCCCCTCTCAAGCCTGCTTCCGCTGCCGGTACAGGTCCGGGTCCACCACCCGCACCATGTGCGCCACGTTCAGCCGGTTCTCGAGGAACGCATTGACCCGTTGGGCCTGGTTCCAGGGATCGGCCATGACTTCGTTATAGTGAACGTAAAGCACATTCAGGTGGCTTTGCTTCGCGATCCATCTATAGGTGGCGGCCAGATACGCGTCATATTTGGCCGCCATGAGCGCATCGGGAATCCGGTCGTCGGTCACGCCCCGCCGCTTGAGCATCTTTTGCTGGGATGCCAGGATTTCGGGCATGTGCCGGCGCATGAAAATCACATGATAATAAAGATCCTTGGGCAGGGCCGGCAGCAGGGCCGAAATCGCCTTGATGGCTTTGCCCTTTTCGTTCCTCAGCCACGTAGCGTCCTGTTCGATTTGTTTGATCTTCTCCAACTCGTAATAGCCGTTGGGATTGTCCTCATTGGCCTTGCGGATATTGTCGGTGTAGATGGGCATGCCGCCGGCGTCCAGCATGCGCATCATCATGCTGGTGCCCGAGCGCGGCAGACCGGAAACCAGCACGAGGCTGTCAGGCCACTTGGGCGGTCGGAGCGGTTGCATGGGCTGCATAATTAACCTCGCAGGGCGCTGCCTTGGCGACCTTAAACAGAAAGGCGCCCAGGCTGTTGACGAAGTTATCCGGCATTCTGGCCGGGAACAGGTGACAGGCTTTGGGAATGACTTCCTGGGTGCAGTTGGGCAGATGATCCCGCAGATATTCCGAAACCGGGATCAGGGGCGAATACTCCCCGTAGAGCGCCAAGGTCGGCTGAGTCACCGTGCGGATACACGCTTCGGTCAGGCCGGCCAGGTCGCGAACGTCTTTTTTGATCGTGGTCTCTTCCAGCAGCCGCAAAACCCCTTTGCCTTTTACGGCCATCCCCTTACGCAAGCCGAATTGGTTGAGTTCGCTGTCGCCGATGTCTTTCTTGGCGTTTTTCAAGCGGTACTCCAGGTAGAAGATGTCCTGGCCCTTCACCATTTCCGGCAGCCTGGGATCGATCTCCCGCAGCATATCGTCGCGCTGCTGGCGAAAGGACCATTTGTCCAGGTCGATGAGATGGCGCAAGGCCGGCACATTGCCCTCGGCCATGACGATGCCGGCGACTCGCTCGGGATAAAGATAGGCCGTGTGCAAGGCCACCAACCCGCCCAGGCTGTGCCCGGCCAGATAGGCTTTTTGCACACCGATGGCCTCGAGCAAGGCGTTCAAATCCGCGGACAGATCCTTGGACGTATAGCCGCTTTGCACGAAGTCGCTGTAGCCGTGCCCGCGCAGATCGTAGACCGTGACGTGAAAATTACGCTTCAGCGCGGCCAGGGCTTTATTGGCATGCCAGAAAGAGATATTGCCGCCCATGCCGTGGATCAGCACCACGTCCGAGCCGCTGCCTTGCTGCATGTAGTGATGTTTGATGCCGTTAACGGTGACGAAAGGCATTGCTTTTCTCCTTATGCCAGATATCCCAATCCCTTGAGCCGCTTGACGATCAGGTCCATATCCGCCTCGTCCATTTCCAGGGAGGTGGCGGCTTGCTGTTCGAAACTCGGCGCGGCATCATCGATTGCCACGGGCCGCGCCGTCAGACGCTCCTTGCGTAACATCTCCGCGGGCACGCGACCTTCATAGGCCGCCGGGATGGCCAGCCCCAGGCTGTAGAGCATGGCAGGGGCCACATCCAATATGTTCAGGGGCTCCAGTTGCAGGCCGGATTGGATGTCGGGGCCGTTGGCCATGAAGACGCCCATGGGGTAGTGCACGCCGATGCATTCCCGGCGCGGCTTGACGATTCGATCCGACTTGACCGTGGAGACCAGGCCATTGTCCCACAGCCTCACGGTCAGGTCCGGCGCCAGCTCGCAACCGTCGAAAGCCTCCTCCCGGGTCCATATCCGCGTAACCACCGGCTGGCCCGTGCGCGGGTGCCGCAGGTTCAGCAACTGCTCGCGCAAGACGTTCACGAAGGTGTCGTAATCTTCCGGCGCGATGCCGGTGCGACTGTTCTTGCCGGCGACGTTGATGGTGATGCCATTGCTGCTGGGCGTATTGACATAGGCCAGGGTCTGCTCCCAATCCAGGATGTTGCCGTGATTGCGCACCGCCTCCATGGAGACATCGCCGGCGCCGTCCTGGTCGCTCACGGCCCGCTCGGACCATTTCAGATGGCCCAACCGCTCCAGGAACGTGTTCAGATAGAAGCACTCTTCGCTGGGGCCGAAACCGTGATCGGAGACGATGAAGATGTTGGCCTCCGGCCCGGCGCCGGCCGCCATGCGGGCGATCATGTCGTCCAGGGCCCGGAAGTGGCCTTCCAGAACGCTGCGGATCCGGCGGTCCTGCTCGCTCCAGTTCGCCGGGAAGCAGTGGGGGTCCAGCAGCCGGTAAAAAACGTGCTGCAAGCGGTCCGGACTGTCCAGCACCAGCGCGCTCAGATCGCAGGGGTCGGTTCGGGTCAGGTGGCTCAACACCAGCAGCCACTGTTCATCCTTATAGGTGTGGTATTTGATCCAGCCTTCGGACTCGGTGAAGGAACAGCCCTGCACCACCTTTTCCTCCAGACCGAAGTCGTGGGCAATGATCTTCAGATCGAAGCCGGGGATGGCTTTCAAGGTATCCATCAAATCCCCCGGCGAGCAACTGTGCCGCAGGTGGCGCCAGGTCACGAAACCCGGAATGCTGTACCCTTTGATGGGCAGCGGTGGGGCCATCACCGGAAAGTTCAGATTGATGGCGCTCACTCCCTGGTGCATCAAATGGGTCCAGATGCTTTCGCATTTGAGCTGCTTGGTGCTGACAAACCGCAGAAAGCGACTGCCCGGCGACTCGGGGCGGAAGAAATCCAGAATGCCGTGTTGGGCCGGGCTGCGGCCGGTCATGATGGTGGTCCAGGCCGGCGGGGTGATGGGCGGAATGGTCGATTGCAGTTCGGCGCGCACCCCTTGGGCCACAAATCGCCTCAAAAACGGCATATGGCCGGCTTCCATGAGCGGATCGAGAATGGAAAAAGTTGCGCCGTCCAGGCCGATCATCAATGTCGTTCGTCCGTTCTGGGTCATGGTTGGGCCTCTTTGCTAAGCGCTCGCGAAGTGGTCGAAAATCAGATCCACGATGTCCGCGATGCGAATGTCCGATTTATTCTTCTGCGACAATTCGGTGTAGTATTCGGTAAAGGGAAAGGTTTGCCCGTAATGTTCTTCCAGGAATTCGCCCAGCACCACCACATCGATGGACTCCAAGCCCAAATCCTGCAACAAGGTGGTGTCAAGGGTGATCTCGCCGGAGTATTCCCAATCTTCGCCGACGCGTTCCAGGGTCGCTAAGATATCTTTGAATATGGTCGCCTTATCCGGTCTAGTCATTCTGCGCTCTCTCCCTTTGGTTGGTTTCCGCCCCTGGGTTCACGTGGGCGGCCGCGAACTGCTCCGTATGCGAGATGGTCAGGGACAATGGCCGGTTGAGCTCGGACAGGCAATCGCCCTTGGGAATAAGATGTCCATCGATTTCTTCGATCTCGATATCCGCGGGGAATACTTCCGGGCGGTTATACTGCTTCAAAAAGAGGCGCACGGCCTCTTTGGCGGTCATGCGTTCGGTGAGCCAGCGATCGGCATCGGCTTCGTCGCGGGACAATTTATCTTTGTAGACGCGACGCTCGGCGCGGTTCAGGAAGATCATGCCGAGGCCCTGTTTCCAGATAGTGCGGTTCAGTTCGGGGTGATTTGCGAGCCGGCAGGTCAAGGCCCCGGCTCGGCTTCGATCCTTCTCGGCCGCCACCGGTTGTCCGACGATATTGGCCTTGGGGCATCGGCAGAAGTGGTAGAACGCCAGCGGCAAGGCGAAGCGGCGATGGGTCCAGCCCTGGACCGTCAGCCATTGGCGGCCGTCGTTGGCCGTCATCTTTATGTCGGCGCGCACACAGTGGTCGTCGATGTCGCTGATGCGCACACGGCATTTGAGCAATTTTCCCGGCCGCGGCGGGTCGGAGAAAAAGCGGATATGCTGCACCCCGGCCGGGAAAGTGATGAACTTTTCGCGCAGGCTGATCTGGGCCCAATGCCCCACCAATTGGGCGCAAGCATCCAGCAAGAGGGGGTTGAGCAGCAGCCGGGGGGCGCGGATGTCGGCAAACAGGTCGTTGTCGGCCGGCGCCCGCAGATAGGCGTCTACTTCCTTTGGGCCCACCTGGGTCCAGCCGGCGATCACCTGGAAACGCGGCCCGTGCGCCATGTACCTGGCGGCGTAGATCTCCCGGGCGCGCACGGCGGCCTCGGGCGTAATGTGCTCGGCGTTGACCGGTTCGCCCACGGCCGAGGGCGGATACTGGGTGCCGAATACGGCGCTGACTTCCGCCGAGGCCGTGCCGAAGGCCGGAGCGAACAAGCGGGCCTGGACGTCGCCGCCGGTCGCTTGCCGGGCCTGAACGTCCAGGGTGGTGACGCCCTCTTCGGGCACCTCGACCCAGCGATGGGCTCGGCCGTTCTTTACTTCCAGCAGCATCTGCCCCGGGTGCAGGAGCGAAGCGGCTTCGGCCATGATCTCCAGGTTGAGGGTCATGGGCGTGACGATCAGGGGCAGCAGGCCGGGGTCTCCGTCGGAAATCGGCCGGCTGCCGACCATGGGATGGTCTTCCAGGAAGCGCTCTTTTTTCAAATCGATGTCGCATTGCACGCGGCACGCCTGGCGCGGCGAGAGCGAGATGACCCGCCGCGCCAAAGGCCGCTCGGTCACGACGGGCTGCGTCGGGCGCGGCGCCGTCCAGGCGGTCATGACCTGCTTTTGCAGGGCCAGGAACTGGGCCATGTTGTCCATGTAGCGCCGCATGACTTCGGCTTTGGGCGACGCGGCGGCCGGTTGGGGCACGGCAACGGAGGTATGGTCGCCCTCTACCTTCAACGCAGCCGGTGCCTGGGGCTCAGCCAGAGGGGCCGCCGCTACTGCGGTGACCGGTGGATTGAGATGCTTTTGAAGGCTCGCCAGGGTCGGTTCGGCCAGCGTCAACTCCCGCAGCCCCAGTTCCATAAAAACCGTGCCGGCTTGGGTCTTGGGGCCCTGGCCCGCTGCCGCGGCCCAAGGCAGCGGATCGTAAGCTTCCAGGTGCACGGGCACATGCTGGGCCACCAGCATGCCCAGCAAATGGCACAACTGGCCGATGCCCGAGCGCCGGCTGTTGTTGGCGGCCACGGTCATGAACGGCTTGCCGCGCAAGGTATCGTCCACGAAGCCGGACAAATTGGTTCCGGGTCCGACTTCGATGAAAATCCGGGCGCCGTCGCGGTGCATGGCCTCCACCGTGCTTCTGAAATTGAGCCGCTGGAGCCAGTAGTCGGTCATCAGGCGCACGATCTCCGGTGCCTGGTCGGGATAAGGCGCCGCGGTCGTGGCCGAATAGGCCGGCACCCGCGGGGCATGCACCGCCATGCGTGCATAGGTCTGGAACAAAGGTTCGGCCTGGGGCGCGGCCAGGGCGGTATGATGGACTTCCCGGGAAGGCAGATCGGTGAAGAGAATATTCCGGGCCTTCAACCAGGCCTTTAATTGGCCCACGGCCGTCGCTTCGCCGACCACCACCACCTGGTGGGGGCAGTTGTCGTTGGAGATGTAGATCGCCCCGCCGAGCCCTGCCACCATGGGCTGGATCTTGTCGAAGCGGGCGGAAACGGCCAGCATGGCGGTCTCCTGGGGATGGCGGTGGGCGGCGTAGATGCCGGCGATGCGCTCCTGGTGGCGGTACAGCTCCTCTATTTCCAGAATACCCGAAGCGATCCAGGCGCAATACTCCCCGGCGCTGTGGCCCACGATCATGTCCGGCTGCACCCCGAAGCGCGCCAGCAGGGCTTGCATGGCCAGGCTGGCGGCCAGAATGGCCTGCAGGCCGCTGTCCACCTTCCAGAATTGGGCGCCCAGCGTCTCCCTTTCGGAGGAGGTGAGCAGCGTGGCCGGGAAGATAAACCGGCTGGGTTGCATGGCACTTTTTTGGGAACGGGACAGGATCGCCGCATCCACGGCTTCGAAGATGGCCCGCACTTCCGGAAAGATCAGGCACAGGTCCAGCAGCATATTGGCGTAGGGCGAGCCTTCGCCCGGGAACATGAAGGCCACCTTGGCCTGGGGTCCCAACGGCGCGGCGAAGTAGTAAATCCCCTTGACGTCCTTGATCTTCTTGCAGTCGCCGGCTTGCAGCTTTTGCATGGCATAGCCGAGCTTGCGGGCGAGATCTTCGGGGCCTTCGGCGATGACGGCCAACCGATGTTCCGCGGGGCGGAAGGCCCGCACGATGTCCCGGGACCAGGCCAGCCAATCCAGGCTGGCATTGCTTTGCATATACGAAAGGGCCGCCGCGCAGGCCTGGGCCAGGGCGGCCTGGGTATCGCCCGCGAAGAGGAACAGGGCCGCATCCCAGGCCGGATGGCAAGTTTCTGGAACCGCGGCCGAATACTCCTCGAGCACCACGTGGGCATTGACGCCGCCGAAGCCGAAGGCATTCACGCCGGCCCGGCGCGGCACATCGGGCGCCATGCGGAACCAGGGCCGGGTAGCGGTATTGATGTAAAAGGGCGTCGTTTCCAATTCGAATTTGGGGTTAGGCGCCTCGCAGTGCAGCGTGGGCGGCAGCACTTTGTGATAAAGGGCCAGCACGGCCTTGATCAAGCCGGCGATGCCGGCCGCCGGCATGGCGTGGCCGATCATGGACTTGACGCTGCCCAGGGCGCACGAGCGGGCCATCGTTTCGGCCTTGGCGCCGAAGACCGTCTTCAGGGATTCCACCTCGGCCGTGTCGCCCACGATGGTGGCGGTCCCATGGGCTTCGATCAGCCCGATGGTCTGGGGCAAAACACCGGCCGCATCATAGGCGCGCTGCACGGCCAAGGCTTCGCCTGCCACGCGAGGGGCCGACACGCTGCCGCCCCGGCCGTCGCTGGAACTGCCCACGCCGCGGATCAAGGCATAGATGCGGTTGCCGTCGCGCTCGGCGTCGGAGAGACGTTTGAGCACCACCAGGCCGACCCCTTCGCCGGGCAGCAGGCCGTCGGCGTTTTGGTCGAAAGGCCGGATGCACTCCTGGCGGGACATGGCGCCCAGGGCGCAAAACACGCTCAAAAACGGGATGGTGTTGAAGATATGGACCCCGCCGGCCAGGGCCAGATCGGAGCGTCCGGAACGCAAATTGGCCACGGCGATGTCCACGGCAAACAGGGACGAGGCGCAGGCCGCGTCGATGGTGTAGTTGGGCCCCATGAACCCCAGCCGGTTGGAGACCCGGCCGGCCGTGATGTTGGGCATGACCGAAGCGGCGGTGTCGGCCTCGAACGGCATCAAGGAGGCCAGCAGCCCGTCCCTGAGGCGCTGGAGATCATCGGCGTTCATGCCCGGGTGCAGTTGGCCCACCAGGCTGACGGTCTGGGCCACGATCAAGGTGCGCTGCAAGAGATTGAAACCGCCGGCGCTCAGGTAGGCCCCCCGGCCCAGAATGAAATCGGTGCGCGCCAAGGCCGGATCGTTTTTGATGCCGGCATCGCGCATGGCGGCCGCGGCGGTCTTCAACACCAGAAACTGGTCGGGATCGCCGCCCACCACGGCCGACGGCATGACCCCCAACTCGGCCGCCGCGAAGGCCAGGGGGCCGTCCAGGTAGCCGCCGCGCCGGGCATAGAGCTTGGTGCCGTCCTGGGGGTCGTAGAAGCGCGACGCATCCCAACGATCGGCCGGCGCATCGGCGATGGCATCCACCTTATTGATGATGTTGTGCCAATAGGTGGTCAGGTCGGGTGCCTTGGGAAACGTACAGGCCATGCCGACGATGGCGATGGCCTCGTTCCTGGGCGCCGATTTTTCAGGGCTATGTCCGCTGTCCATGGTTTGCATCACTTCTGCGCCAAACGGTTCAAGGCCGTCGATCCGATGATCTCCAAGCCCTGGATCCAGGCAAACAATTGACCGTCGTTTTTCACGAAATAGAGCTCCGCTTCCTTGATCCCCTTGCTTTCCGGCGATCCGACGTGCACCTCGCAGCGCAGCGGCCCGTCACCCGGCGTCTGATCGTACTGCACGTACTTCTTGATGCGCGACGGCAAGGGCATGATGTCGAAGCGGCGGCGGGCCCACAGGCCCACCAGTTGCAGGCCGCTGTCGATCACCAGCGGGTCCACCAGCCAGTCGTGCCGGCCGCAGACCCCTTGGATGAATCCTTCCGGCCGGGACGGCTTGAGCTGACCCACGATGCCGTCGCGGCCGATGGCCTGGATGGCTTCGATGCCCTGCCAGAGCGGACCGTGGAACAGATGTTGACGGTAGGCCTCGCCCACGGAAAGGCCAAAGGGTTGGGCCTCGTGCAATTCGATGGCCACATGGGGTCGGAAGGTGCGCGCTTCCTTACCCAGTTCGAGCCGCGCCTCGTAGTAAACACACGCTTCCTTGCGCGGATTGCGGATCTGGGCCTTGAGCACGATCCGTTCCCGGCCTTTCATCTGGGGCGTGATCGCGATGTGGATGTGCTCCGCGCCGTTGCCCACGATGATGCCTTTGAAGACTTTCAGGTCGCTGAGGCTCTTGAGGTAGTAATCGGGGTAGCGGTAGGCCGCCGCTTCGGCCATCATCTCCATGGCCATGGCCATGGGCAGCACCGGACGGCCGTCGAGCTTGTGATCCAACAGGTAGATATCCCGTTCCGGGGCCAGGGAGCGCAATACGTCCACCTGGCCGTCGAGGCGGGGCTTGAAGTTGGCATTGGCAAAGAACAGCGGCAGTCGTTCGGCACCCTTGGCCGGGAAGAGCGTTTGCTTGCGGTCGTCCCAGCCGCCGAAGAGCACTTCGGTGTCGGCCTGGGCGCCATGGGTAATCTCTGCGATGCAGCGCGCCACGCCGATCTCCGACGGAATCAGGTAGATGCCGCTCTCTTCGAACTTGCGCCGCAGCTCGGCCGAAACCATGCCGTGACTCTCCCAGGGGCCCCACATCAGGGAGACCACCCGGCCCGGCCAGCGCCGGTTGAGGTAGAGCGCGCACTTGCTGAGCACCTCGTTGGCGGCGGCGTAATCGGCCTGACCGATGTTACCGAAGCGGCCGGCCACCGAGGAGAAGAGCCCCACGAAGCGCAACTGGTCGGCGCGCAGCTTGCGGCTCAGGATAAAAAGGCTGTCGGCCTTGGTGTCCAGCACCCGGCCGAACGAGGCCACATCCTTGTCCCGCACCATCTTGTCTTCGATCAGGCCCGCGCCGTGCAGCACGCCGTCGATGCGGCCGAACTCGGCGTAAATGCCGTCGAGCACTTGGCCGAAGGCCGCTTCGTCGGTGACATCGGCCGCGTAGTAGCGCGCGTGGGCGCCGGTGGCCGCGATCTGGGAGAGGGTCCGGCGCACTTCGCGCTGACGGATCAGACGGGTGTAGGCGCGCTCGACCTCCACCGGCTTGACGTTCTTATTTTGGGCTTTGAGCCCCTGGGCCAAAAGGGCCCTCAACTGCTTGGGGTCGTCGATGCCGGCGGTTTTTTCATCCTCCGCCTCGGACAGCGGCGTGCGGCCCACCAGCAGCAGGGTCGGTCGATAGCGCCGGGCCAACGCCAGGGCCACGCCGGCCGTGATGCCCCGGGCGCCGCCGGTGACCAGCAGGCGCCACTCCGAATCGATATCAAGAAGCGGTGTCTGACCGGCGTCGAGCTTCGCGGGCTGCACATCCAGCACCAGGCGGCGGCCGGCCCGGTAGCCCACCTCTACTTGGGCGCTGGCGGTCAGGAATTCGTCCCGGATGCGCACCGCCAGGGTCTGCCGCGCTTCGCCCAATTCCAGATCCACGGCGCGCACATTGAGGCCCGGGATCTCCAGGGCCGCACTCTTCAGAAAACCGCTGACCCCACCGCTGCCCGGGAAGAAAGCGCACGCTTGGTCGGCGTCGGCCGACCGGCCATAGGCACCGCCCATGGCGGTGACGGCCACCAGGCTGGCATCGCCGCCCTGGACCGCCGCGGTGAGATCGTCGGCCAGCAGTTTGGTCAGGTAGAATAGGCTCTTGATCTCCAGGGCCAGCCGTTGCTTCCAGTCGGCCAGTTGCATGCTTTCCATGGCCGGGGCCGGGGCCATGGGCACCAGGTGCAGCAATCCAACGGGCGCCCCTTGCTTGCGGATCTCGTCCAGGACCGCCTTGAGCTGATCGTAGACGGTAAGGTCGACCCCATGGGCCTGTTCGGCGTTATCGCGGAAGGCCGGCCCATGCACGAGCCGCACCGGCTGGATGCCGACGGCCTTCAACTCGGCCACCACCGCGGCGGCCAAGGGGTCATCGGGCATCTGGGTGACCACCACCCGCTTGCCGCCGAAGGGTTTGGCGGGCGGCACCATCAACGGCTGCTCGCGTTCCACCAGGGTGAAGCGTCGGATCTGCTCGGATGCCCGGCGCGCGATCAGATCCCGGGCCACGGGGGCCGCGGCCATCCACGCCAAGGTGTGCTCCACGCACCGGGCCGCCCGGCCCGCTTCGATGTCGGCCGCCGGTGCAGCCCCGCAGGCCCGGCCCACGGCGGATACAAAGGCCGTCAGCAGACGGGACGTTGCGGCCGGGTCCAGGTCCAGGTCGGCCGCCCATTCCAAATCGGGCGCCAGGGTCTCCTGGGGGTAGCCCGTGTATTCCTGAATCAACGCATAGAGCAGGCCTTGCAGGGCCTGGGGCGTCAGGACCTCGGACACCGTAGCGCCAGCCGGCGCGTCCGTCGGCGCCGCCGGCTGGGGCGCGGCCGCGCGCTTCTCGGCCCGGGGTTCCGGCGCGTTGGAAGGCCCGGCAGACGCCGTGGCCGATGCGCTCAGCAGCAGATCGATGCGGGCCACGATCTCCCCCAGGGTGACGCTGGCCGCCAATTGGGCCACCTCGGCATCGGGCAGCGTCAACTGCTGCTTTTCCAATGCCGCCAGGAAGTGCTCCATGATCTGCACACGTTTGATGGAATCGATGCCCAGATCCGCTTCGATCGCAAGCGTAAGATCCAGCATCTCGACCGGGTAGCCGCTCAAGTCGCTGACGATGCCCAGCAGCATGGCCTTGGTGTCCAAAGCAGGCGCCATGGGCGGAACGGGTGTTGCCGGTGGGGCGGTCACGGGTGGTGCCGCTGTCCGGGCCGTCTGGGCCTGGAGCAGGGTTTGCAGTTTTTCGACGATTGCGCCCAGGGTGATGCTGCCGGCGATGGCGGCCAGCTCTTCGTTGGGCAGTTTGATGCCGGCGGCCTCCAGGCTCGCCACCAGCTCTTCGGTGATCTGCACGCGCTTGATGGAGTCGATGCCCAGATCCGCTTCGATCTCCAGCGTAAGGTCCAGCATCTCGCTGGGATAGCCGGTGCGATCGCTGACGATGCGCAGCAGGGTGGCGGTCAGATCGAAGCCGACGGGCGCCGCTGGGGTGGCTGCCGCTGGTTGCGCCGGTTGGGGCTGCGCCGGCTGTGTCTGGATAAGGGCCTCGAGTTTGGCGATGATGTCGCCCAGGGTAACGCTGCCGGCCACGGCGGCCAGCTCTGCGTTGGGCAGTTTGATGCCGGCGGCCTCCAGGCTCGCCACCAGCTCTTCGGTGATCTGCACGCGCTTGATGGAGTCGATGCCCAGATCCGCTTCGATCTCCAGCGTAAGGTCCAGCATCTCGCTGGGATAGCCGGTGCGATCGCTGACGATTTTCAGCAGCACGGCGTTCAGATCGAAGCGCTGCTCCGGCGCGGGGGCCGGCGCCGCGTCCTCGCGCACGGCCGCGGGCGGCGCCGGAACCGGGGCCGAAGGCAAGCCCCAGGCCGGGGTCGGCTCGGGCCGCGGCGGCTCGGCCGGCACCGCCGACAGGTTCAGGAGCGGGGCGGCTGCAAAAGCTGCGCGGCCGGCATCATGGCCGGGGCCCTCACCCGCGCCCAAATAGGCCGTCATGACCGCTTTCTGGGTCTCCAGGAACTGGCTCATCAGCTCTTGAAATTTGACCATGACCGTGACGTCGGGCAGGCCTGGGTGAACAGAAGGAGCGGGCTTGAAAGTTTCCATAATCTCACCGCCAAAGGATTGTGTGTGGGGAGCATCTGGGGTTGCAGCGCTTTGCGGCCGCGGCCCGGGCGTCGCCGGCCCATCGTCGGCAAAGCGGATGGCACGCGGCGGCTGGATGGGGGCGCGGGCCGCCTGGGCGGCGGGTCGCACCCCATCCTGGCCGATGATGTAAGCGGTTTTGGAAAGCGCCGCCGCGCCTTGGGCCGTCAGCCGGTCCAGATCCAGCCGGCGGACGTTGCGCCCGGCAAAGAGCGGTTCGAGCGTCAGGGGCGCGCCCAAGACCGCCAGGCGGGCCAGGGCATGCTGCAACTGGGTCAGCGACGCTTGGCCTTTGACATCGGTGCAGATGGCGGCATGCGGTTTTCCGTCCAGAATCTGGCCGATCAGATGGGTCAGGACACTGCCGGCGCCCACTTCCACGAAAATCCGCGCTCCGGCTGCGTACATGGCCTCGACCTGATCCACAAAACGCACCGGCCGGGCCAACTGGTCCACCAGCAGGTTGCGGATGGCATCCGCCGCTTCCGGGAAAAGGCCGGCGGTCGTATTGCTGAACACAGGGATATGGGCCGGCCGGAACTCGAATTGGCCGCAGAACTCGGCCAGACGACTCTGGGCGCCGGCCACGATCGGGCTGTGGAAGGCACAGGCCACGGGAATCGGCACGCACGAAAGTTTTTTCTGGGAGAGCCGCTCGATGGCTTGGCGCACGCCGGCCTGGGTGCCGCTGATGACCGTCTGGCGCGGCCCATTAAGATTGGCGATCCACACCTGCTCCAAGCCGGCGATCGCTTCGGCCACCGCTTCTTCGGGGGCCTTGACCGCCGCCATGGTGCCCGGCTCGGGCTGGGAGGCCTGCAGGATGAAACGGCCGCGGGCCTCGGAAATCAGCGCCAGGGCCTTTTCATCCAAGACACCGGCCGCGAAGAGGGCCACATACTCGCCGTAGCTGTGGCCGGCGGCCATGGCCGGCCGCAGGCCCAGGCGCGCCAGCAAGCGCAGCATGGCGGCATCGGCGGCGCCCATGGCCGGCTGGGCCACGAAGGTCTGGGTCAGAGCGCGCTCGACGCTTTTCCGCTCTTCGGTCTTAAGAAGATCGGGCGGGTAGATATAGCGGCTCAAGGGTTTGGGCAACTGCTCGGCCAGGTGGGCGTCGAAGCGCTCGAATACCGCGCGCACCTCAGCGAAGGCCACGGCCAACGATTTGAGCATGCCCGGGTATTGGGAACCCTGTCCCGGAAAAACGAAGGCGATGCGGTCGGCCGCGACGGGCGCCCCCGCTTCGAAGAAAATGCCGGCCGCGGCCGAAGCGCCCGAAGCGAGCATGGCCAGGGCGTTTTCCAGCTTGGCGACCAGATCCGGGAAGGAAGCGGCCACCAGGGCCAGACGCACCCCGTCCTCTTTTGGGGAGCTGTATTCAGCGGCCAGGGTAAAGGCCAGGTCTTTCAGGGCACAACCGGCGCAGGCCTGCAACTGTCGGAGCAACGCGGTGATCTTCTGGGTCAACGCCTCCCGGCCGTCGGCCTTGAACAGCAGCAGCTCGCTATCCCAAGTCGCCACGGGCGAGAGCGCCGGACGCCCGCGGGCCTCGGCCGGTGCCTCTTCCAGCACCGCGTGAAAATTGGTGCCGCCGAAACCGAAGGCGCTCACGCCGGCCCGACGCGGATGCCGGCCGTCGACGATCCAGGGCCGGGTGCGGGTGTTGAGGTAAAGGGGGTTGTCCGGACCGTCCAGGTCGGCGATGGGGGTTTCGACGCCCACGGTGGGCGGCAGTACTTTGTGGTGCAGGGCCAGGACGGCCTTGATCAGAGCAGCAATGCCGGCGGCGCATTTGGCATGGCCGATCTGGGACTTGACCGAACCCACGGCGCAGCTTCGGGCCTCGGCCGCCGGCTGGCTGAAGAACTGTTTAAGGGCCGCGGCTTCGGCCAGGTCGCCCACTTTGGTGGCCGTGCCATGGGCCTCGATGAGCCCCACGGTGCGGGGGTCGATGCCCGCGTTGCGGTAGGCGCGCGTCAAAACCAGGTGTTGTCCGTCGGCACTGGGGGCCGTCAGGCTCTTGGCCCGGCCGTCGCTGGAGGCGGCGATGCCTTTAATAACAGCATACACACGGTCGCCGTCCCGGCGGGCATCGGCCAAACGCTTGATGACGACCGTGGCCACCGTCTCGCCCAACACCAGCCCGTCGGCCTGTTCGTCGAAGGGTCGGCTCACGCCCTTGGGGGACAGCGCCCCCACCACGGAAAAGCAACTGTAGGCAAAGGGTCCCATCAAGGTATCGGCGCCGCCCACGATGGCCAGGTCGCTTTCGCCGCTGCGCAACTCCAGCATGCCGGCCCGCAGGGCCGCCAGGGCCGAGGCGCAGGCCGCATCGATGGTGCAACTGGTGCCGCCCAGATTGAAGCGGTTGGCCACCCGGCCGGCGATGATGTTGGTGATCACGCCGGTGAAGACATCGGGGTCCCATTCGGGCACGGCGGGCTTCATCCGGGATAGGATCTCGGCCGCGCTGGCACCGAAATAGTGCGGCATCAGGGCCCGGAAGCTGAACATCTGCCCCAGGTCGTTCTCCCCGGCCCCGGCGCCGATGAACACCGAGGTGCGCTCGCGGTCAAAGGGCCGCTCCTGGTAGCCCGCATCGGCCAGGGCCAAGCGCGTGCTCTCGAGCACCAGCAACTGGACGGTTTCGACCGACGTCAGGGTCTTGGGGGGAATGCCGAAAAACAGGGGATCGAATACCGTCTCGGGCAGAAAGCCGCCCCAGCGGGAAACGACTTTGTCTGCCGCCTGGGGGTCGGCATCGTAATAGAGCCGCCAATCCCAACGCTGGGCGGGAATCTCGCTGAAGGCCACATGACGGCGCAGGATGTTGTGCCAATAGGTCCCTACATCCGGCGCGTCGGGAAAGAACCCGGCCATCCCGATGATGGCGATGTCGCAAGCCGCTTCAGCTTTAAGAGCCCGGTGGGTCATCTCTTTTTCCATTCTATTCGAACGCGAAGCCCCATATCGGCGCGGACACGCTTCACATAGTATCGGTGTAGGTATTACTTACACCTTGACGCGATGTTCATCCGACGCCTAGCAAAAACCTATCTGCCAACCCCTCCGGAATGGGGTTAAAAATCTATGGAAACGCCGCCAGAGCAACTGTAGGCGATGATCTCAGCTTGCTTATCGGGTCAGGGGCCGGGCGCTCGAAGCCAAAGCGCGGCCGAACCTTTCTATTCGTACCGCAGCGCCTCGATGGGATCGAGGTGCGCGGCCTTGCGCGCGGGGAAGTAACCAAAAATGACCCCCACGGCGCCGGAAAAGAGAAACGAGGCCACCACGATGCCCGTATTCAAGACAAAGGGCATCTGGAGCAGGCGGGCTCCCAGGGCGGCCATGCCCAGTCCCGAGGCGATGCCGATCAGTCCGCCGAAAGAGGCGAGCACCACCGCTTCCACCAGGAACTGCATCAGCACCTGGCGTTCCCGGGCCCCGATGGCCAGCCGGGTACCGATTTCACGGGTGCGCTCGGTGACCGATACCAGCATGATGTTCATGATCCCGATGCCGCCCACCAGGAGACTCACGGCAGCCACCGCGCCCAACAGGGCGGTGAGAACCTTGGTGGTGCTGGCCATGGTGTCGATGATCTCTTTCATGTCGCGCACATTGAAGTCATCTTCCTGGGAGCCGCCCAGGTTGCGGCGTTCGCGCAACAGGGTCTCGATATCGGCCTTGACCTTTGGGGTGGGAACGCCGTCCCGGGCCGACACGATAATGCTGCCCACATCGATGTTGCCGGCGATGCGCCGCTGGAAGGTGCGCATGGGGATCAGGACAAAGTCATCCTGGTCCGTGCCGAAGCTGGATTGCCCCTTGGCCTCCAGGACGCCGATCACGCGCAAAGAAATTTTACCCGTGCGGATATTCTGGCCTAACACCTCTTGCTTGCCGAACAAGGTTTTGCGCACCGATTCGCCCAGCAGGCAGGCCGACTGCCCGGACCGTTCTTCGCTTTCGGTGAAGGATCGGCCACGAACGACTTTCCAGTCGCGCACTTTCAAATATTCGGCCGTGCTGCCGGTGATGCTGGTGGACTTGTTGGCACTGCCGAAGATTACCTGCATGGGTTTGATGGAGACCGGCGCCACCGCCTGGAGGCCCGATACGCCTTGGGCAATCGCCGCGGCGTCCTCGATTTTGAAGGCCGGCGCGTCGGTGCGCACGCCGCCGGTGCGCCGGAAGGCCTGGCCGACCCGCACCTGAAGCATGTTGCTGCCCAGCTTGGAGATATCGTCGGTGACCTTGGCCGTGGCGCCGCCGCCCAGAGTGACCATGACGATCACGGCCGCCACGCCGATGACGATGCCCAGCACGGTCAGCGACGAGCGCAAAACGTTGCGCCGAATCTCGCGTTGGGCCAATAGGTAGGTTTCCAGTAACATGGGCGTCGCTGCTCCCAGTCAATCCCTCAAAAGGTTTGGACCCACTCGATCTGCCCGTCCACAAAGTGAACCTGACGCCGGGCATAGGCCGCCATGTCGGCTTCGTGGGTCACCATGACGACGGTCAAGCGTCTTTCGCGGTTCAAGCGCACGATCAGTTCCATGATCTCCTTGCTGCGGGCCGAGTCCAGGTTGCCGGTGGGTTCGTCGGCCAGCAGCAACTGCGGTTCGGAGACGATGGCCCGGGCGATGGCCACGCGCTGCATCTGGCCGCCCGACAGCTCGCCGGGCGTGTGGTGTTCCCAGCCGTTCAACCCCACGGCGGCCAGGGCCTGGCGTGCCTTTGCCTTACGCTGCTTGACCGGCAGCCCTCTGTAGATCAGGGGTAACTCCACATTTTCCAGGGCCGAGGTGCGTTGGAGCAGATTAAATCCCTGGAAGACAAAGCCCAGGTAGTGCCGGCGCAACAGGGCGCGCTGATCGCGGGTCAGGCGGCCCACATCCACGCCCTCGAAGAAGTAGTTTCCAGCAGAGGGCGTATCCAGGCATCCGAGGATGTTCATGCAGGTGGATTTACCCGACCCGCTGTGCCCCATGACCGCCACGAAATCCCCCCGGGCTACGCGCAGATCGATGCCCTTGAGGGCTTGCACGGCCGCCTGGCCCTTGCCGTACACCTTGGTCACGCCCCGTAGCTCAATCAGGGAGCTGGAACGGACCGCCGCCGGGCGCACTTTGGTTTCGGCTGGGGCGACGCCAGGTTTCCATGCATTCAACTGCAGCATCCGCGCGATCCCTATCCCGCCTGGGCCGTATCCACGACCACTTGCATGCCAGGCGACAGTTCACTCTCGTTAATGACGGTCAGGATGCCATCGGTGGGTCCGGTGCTGACCACAAAGGGGATCAATTGCTGGTCCTTGAGGACCCAGACCCGCGTGTGGGCGATTTTGCCGATGCTCACCCGGCCCTGATCACTTTTGGCGCGCTTGAACAACAGGGCGAACAACCCGCGAGATTCGCCCGATGGCTGGGCCGTCTCGTTGGGGGTGAAGCGCAGGGCCGCATTGGGAATCAGGATCTGGTCGGCAATTCTCTTGGCCACGATCTTGGCCGTGGCCGTCATGCCCGGACGCAGCACCAGATCGGAATTGTCCACATATAACAAGGTGGTATAGGTGACGACCCCGTTGGTGACCTGGGAGCCATAGCGCAATTGGGCGATGCGCGCATCGAAGACGCGGCCGGGATAGGCCTCCACCGTGAAGGTCGCGTTCTGCCCTTCGCGCACGATGCCCACGTCCGCCTCGTCCACATCCACTTGCAACTTCATTTGGGTCAAATCTTCGGCCAGGGTGAAGAGCACCGGCGCCTGAAGCGAAGCGGCCACCGTCTGGCCCGGGTCTACCTTGCGGCTCAGAATGATGCCGTCGACCGGCGAGTAGATGATGGTGTTGGCGAGGTTGGTCTCGTCGATCTTGAGCCGCGCCTGGGCCTGTTGAATGGCGGCCTGGGCGACCTTGGCGTCGGCCTTGGCGCGACTCAGGTCGGCCTCGGCGATCTCCAACTCCCCGAGCGAAGGGGCCTTGCCGCCGGAGAGCTTGTGGGCTTTTTGCAGGCGCTTCAGATTCTGGCCTTTGAGCACCAGGGTCGCCTTGGCCTGCATGGCCTTGGCTTCGGCCGAGGCCAGGGCGGCCTGGGACTCCATGGCAGCGGCCTCGAACTTGGTGTTGTCCAGGCGGGCCAGGGGTTGACCGACCTTGACGCGGTCGTTGAAATCCACCGCCACGCTCTGGATGATCCCCGACAGCTCGCTGCCCACCTCCACCGTGTTGGTGGGGGCCAGGTTGCCGGTAGCGGTCACCAGGACCGTCAGATCGCCGCGCACCACGGGTTCGGTCTTGTAGTCCAGGGGCTGCCGGCCGTTGCCGCCCAATCCCCGGGGGACCACCGCCAATGCGGCCAGCAGGCCGAGCAGCGCCACGGCCGCCGCCAGCACCCAACGCCGACCGCGCCGCTTTTGCTGGGGCTGATTCCGATCGATCCCCAGAACATGGGCAATCTCTTTACTGGCGTTATTTGCTTGCATCTTGTTTCTTTCCCACGATGGTCGCCCCGGCCCTCGACGCCGCGCCGCTTTGAACGCTCCAGCCGCCGCCCAGGGATTTATACAGGCGCACCAGGTTGGTGGTTACCGTGCCCTCGCTTTGGGCCAGTTGATCTTCATAGGAGAGCATGGCTTGCTGGGCAATCAGCACGACGCTGAAGTCCACCAGTCCGGCCTCGTACTGGTTGCGGGCCAGGAAGAACGCCTGGCTGGCAGCCCGGGTGGCGGTCACCAGGGAATCGCGCCGCTGCTGCTCGCCCACATAGGCGGCCATGGCGCTTTCGGCTTCCTCCAGGGCGCCCAGCACCGTGGCTTGATATTGCCCCAGGGCCTGCTCCTGGCGGGCTTCCTGCACATCGATGTTGCGCAACACCGCCCCGCCCCTGAAAATGCCCCAGCGGATGTTCGGGCCGTAGGCCCAACCCAGGCTGTCGCTTTCGAACAGTTTGTCGGAATCCAGGGATTCATACCCGATGGTGCCGACGAGGCTGAAGCGGGGATAAAGATCGGCCTTGGCGACGCCGATGCGCGCGGTTTGCGCCGCCAACTGACGCTCGGCCCGGCGCACATCCGGCCGGTTGCGCAAGGTTTCGGCCGGCACGCCCACGGCCACGTTTTTGGGTGGCACCGGCACCGGGGCTTTGGGCATCAATTCGGCGTGCAGGGCGCCGGGGTACCCTCCCAGCAGCACGGCCACGCGGTTCATGGCCGCTTCCAGCCGGGTTTTCAAAACCGGTATCTGGCTGCGGGTACCGTCTAGAATATATTGGGCGCCTTGCACGGCCAGTTCATCGGTCAGCCCGGCTTTGAAGCGCGATTGGGTGAGCTGATGGGTTTCGGCCAGAACGTTGACGTTGGTTTCGGCCACCGCCACGCGGGATTGCAAGGTGCGCACGTCCACATAGTTCAGGGCTGTTTCGGCCAGCAAAGAGACCAGAACGCTGTTGAGGTCCTCCTGGGAGGCCGCCAGGTCGGCATCGGCCGCCTCCACCGAGCGGCGCACGCCGCCGAAGACATCGATCTCCCAACCGGCATCCAGCGTGGCCGAATAGAGCTCTCGGTCCCGCTCCTGCATGGGAAAAATGGTGCTTTCGCTGGCGCGGGATTTGGTATGGGAACCATTGGCATCGACGACGGGCAAATAGTCGGCCCGACTGATCCCCCGGCGGGCGCGCGCTTCCCGAACCCGGGCCTGGGCGGTTTGCAAGTCCAGATTGCCCTGGACCGCCCGTTCCATGATATCGGCCAGCAGCGGATCGTTGAGCGTGGTCCACCAGCGGGCCAGGGTTTCAGGCGCCACCGCGGCAGGTTGCAACCCATCGTCCAGGGACGTATGCCAGGCATTGGGCGGGGCGAGTTCGGGTTGGGTATAATCGGGACCGACCGACGCACAGGCGCCGAGCCCCAGGGGCAACACCATCATCGCGCGCAGGACATGGATGCAGGCCCACCTTCGGAGAGATAAGTTCCTGCTGGGATCATTCATTCTTGCCTCACGAAACGTCTTAGCAGCTCACAAACGGTCCGATGAAGTCACCGCGCACATCGCAGCGTCAACATGACCCAGACGGCCCCGGTCTATATTCTTCGAATGAAAATGAAGCCTAATAAAATTGCTCAGGCAAACTGCCCTACCGGAAAACAATCGGCGTTTTGTCTCAAGGCAACCCGTATTTGCTTAGTACAATACTGACGCATCAGTTCGCAACCAAAAAACCGATCCGCGTCCCCAGGCCACGTTCCGCCCTTCCCGGGTTTTCAATGCCAACGCCATGCATGGTCCCCTATGGCAGTTTCACCATTAAGCACTTTTCGGAACCATGAACCTCGTTTACGGCCCATGATGATTAGATATTTTTTTACAAAGTTACAATCTGTAACAGACATACTACACGCCGCCGGCCATTGACAACTAGGGGAACTACCAAATCGCGAAGTCGAAAAACCTGCCCGCGCCAAATCGTCGGGAAATTCTCCCGAGTGCGCACCAAAAAAATCGTGATAAACCTCTCCTTCCGGAGGGAAAGGTTTATCACGAAAAGGAGGCCGGAGCATCGATCGGCGGTCGGTTTATCCCATTCAGGGGACATGGGGCTCCTAGCCCCCGGGAGGGCCTATTCAGCGTTCCTGATAAATTTCAATGTCAAATCAGATTACTTTTCAAAATTGACTATCATTTATTTACATTTTTTGTTTTTGTAATTTCTACTACGCATCGATCCCCTTGGCAATCAGGAAAACTACTAAATAATGCCTGCGAAAAACCTATTTTGCCTGGAACGCGGGGATGGCGCTTGGGGGAAGCCGTCAGGAGTCCGAGGGTTCAAGCCCTCGGGCTGCTTTTCTCAAAAAGAACGGATGAAAGCGAATGGTTCGAGCAGATTTGGCGATAAAAATTATTTATTTGATGAACTTGCCTTGCAACAACATGCGCATGATCGTGCAAGATTGTTCGATGGCCGGAATGGTTGAACGGCCGCCGATGACGGCGCTATAGAGCAACGCGCCGCCGGTGAAGACCATCATCTCGGCCATCTCACGGACCGGTGCGGCCAATTTAAGCCGCCCTTTGGCGACCTGATCGCTCAGATGAACGATGGTCGCCTCGATGATACGACCGTGGGCACTGCGGGGATCGTTGGTCTGGATGCGGATCGCCGTTTTGGGATTGTCGAAAATAAAGCGCCGCATGGGCTCGAAGGTGCCCATAGCGGTCATGAAGTGGCGATGCACGCCGACCACATGCTCCACGCCGCTGCCCGGTGTTTCCTTGATGGCATTTTCGAAGGCGGGCTTGGCAAACGACCATAAAACCTCTTCCACCAGCCGGTCTTTGCTTTCAACCCAGCGGTAGAGGGTCACGCGGCTCACCCCCACGCCCTTGGCCAAATCTCCGATGGAGATCCGTTGGCCTTCCAACCAGAATTTGCGGGCCAGTTTGAAGACATCCAGGGGGGTCGCCTGGGGGCGATCCGGATTGGCCAAGGCCTTCACCAGCGGAATTTCTTTTTTTTTGCTGTTTTTTGAAGTCATTGAGAGATTCACCGGTTCGGATTTAGAACAGCAAATTAAGGATGATCGTGGGTCTTTGCAACAATAAGTGACAAGCAAGCTTAAGCGTGCACTATTTACATCACTCCCATTATGTTTCACAAGAAAAATTTCCGCCGGGTTCAAACGCCTGATGCAAACCGGCCATCCGACCGCATCTGCTGTGCCTGAACCTTTTTTCCGGCGAGCCACCCAACGGAGGTCACCTTCGGCGAATCGAAATCGGGCACGAACGGCTTGATGTCCAACAAGGGAGTGCCATCCAGCACATCGAGATGGTCCACCGACAGGACGTTGTCTTCCCTGCCGAGCAGATGGACCACGGAAAGACCGATGGGATTGGGTCTGCGCGGGGCGCGGGTGGCGAAAAGGCCGTGCTTTTGGTCGTCCAGAAAAGGTTTGACTTTAAGATCGAAGCCCCGGACGCAATGAAAGTGGTAGATCAGAATGAGGTGCGAAAAGCCTTCGATATCTTCCAGACCTTCGGCATACGCCGCTTCCAAGACCACGGTGCCCTGGGCCGATCCGTCGCCGATAGGTTGAATCGGCATCTCTTCGATGGTTTGGTAGGGGCTGCGAATGATGCCGATGGGATGCAGACTAATGATGCTCATGCTTGATCTTCTCCAATGCGTCTTCGACGGTCTTTCGAATCTCGGCCAGGCGCTGCGCAGAGACGGCCTCGAAGCGCAACACGAGCACCGGCTGGGTGTTGGATGCGCGCACCAGGCCCCAGCCGCCGTCGAAGAGCACCCGGGCGCCATCGATATCGATCACCTTCTCGCGCTGGGAGAAATAGTCGGTGACCCGGGCCACGACGTCGAACTTGATGTTGTCGGGACAATCGACCCGGATTTCAGGCGTATTGAAGGTTTGGGGAACGTCGGCCAGCAGTTCTCCGATGGTTTTGCCTTCGTCGGCCAGAATTTCGAGCAAGCGGCAGGCGGCGTAGGTGGCATCGTCATAGCCCAAATAGCGGTCGGCGAAGAAGAGATGGCCGCTCATCTCCCCGGCCAGTTCGGCATGGCTCTCCTTCATCTTCTGCTTGATCATGGAGTGACCGGTTTTGTACATGACCGCCTGGCCGCCGTGTTTGGTGATGTCGTCATACAAGGTCTGGGAGCATTTGACTTCGGAAATGATCGTGGCCCCGGGCTTGCGCGCCAGAATCTCGCGGGCGAAGAGAATCATCAACTGGTCGCCGTAGATCAGGCGCCCGTCGGCATCCACGACGCCGAGGCGATCGCCGTCGCCGTCAAAGCCCAGCCCCACGTCCAATTGCTTCTCTTTGACCAGGGCCACCAGGTCCGCCATGTTGGCCGCCACGGTGGGATCGGCCTCGTGATGCGGGAAGGTGCCGTCCATTTCGGTGTACAGCTCGTGCACCTCGCAGCCAAGATTGGCGATCACCGGCACCGCTGTCAGGCCGGCCGTGCCGTTGCCGGCATCGATGCCCACCCGCAGGGGGCGCGACAGCGCGATGTTTTCCACCAGGTAATCCACATAATCCGGAAGAATTTCGTAGCTCTCGGTGCCGCCCTGGCCGCTCACGAAATCCTGGGCTTGGATCAACTCGCGGATCTGCTGAATCTGCTCGCCGAAGACCGAATCCACCCCGCTGCAGATCTTGAAGCCGTTGTATTCGGGGGGATTATGGCTGGCCGTGACCATGACGCATCCCTGGGTCTCGAGATGACGAATGGCAAAATAGGCCACCGGCGTGGGACACACGCCGATATCCACCACCTGGCAGCCGCTGGCCACCAGGCCTTCCGTGAGCCGCTGGGCATAGTCGTCGGAAGTCAAGCGGCAATCGCGCCCCACGGCGATCAGGCGTTGGCCTTGCCGGCGCAGGTAGGTGCCGATGCCCCGGCCCAGCAGGACCACATCGGCCGCATTCAGATCTTTGCCGGCAATACCGCGGATATCGTACTGCCGGAAGATTTCGGGATTCAGCATGGTTTTCTCCTTGGGTGCTTATGAAGATGCCGATTTATGTAACAGATGCGCGGGGGTAATGCAAAAACAACTATCGGCTAACCTTTAACCACCGCCAGCGGCCTCAGCCGGGCCACCTTGCGGGAGATGCCGGCGCCGTGCACCACCTCCACCACCTGGGAGACATCCTTGTAGGCTTCGGGCATCTCTTCGGCCAGGGTGGCGCGGCCGGACCAGCGCACCAGCACGCCCCGGTCCTCCAGTTCCCGGGCGATGGAGCGGCCCTTGGCCTGGCGCAGGGCCGCCTTGCGGCTGAGCACCCGCCCGGCCCCGTGACAGGTGGAGCCGAAAGTCTCCAGCATGGCCTGCTCGGTGCCCACCAATACATAGGAGGCCCTGCCCATGTCCCCCGGGATCAGAATCGGCTGACCGATCTCGCGATAATCGGCGCTGATTTCGGGCCGTCCCGGTCCGAAAGCGCGCGTGGCGCCCTTGCGGTGGACACACACGGTCCGCGCACGGCCGTCCACGATATGTTCTTCCTTTTTGGCAATGTTGTGGCAGACGTCATAGACCAGGCGCATGTTCAAGGCCCGCGGGCCGATGCCCAGCGTCTCTTCGAAGGTCTCCCGGCAGCGGTGCAGCAGGATCTGGCGGTTGTTCCAGGCGTAATTGGCGGCGCAGGCCATGGCCGTCAAGTAGCGCCGGCCTTGTTCGGAGTGGATGTAGGCGCAAGCCAGTTGGCGATCGGGCAACTCGATGCCCAGGGTCTTGACGTGCTTGCCCATGGCGGCCAGAAAATCGTCGCAGACCTGGTATCCCAAGCCCCGGGAGCCGCTGTGGATCAGCACCGTGATCTGGCCCTGGCGCAGGCCGAAGATTTCGGCGGCCTGGGGATGAAAAATCTCCGCCACCATCCCCACTTCCAGGAAGTGATTGCCCGAACCCAGGGTGCCCAACTGGTTGCTGCCGCGGTCCAGGGCGCGCTGGCTGACCACCTCGGGGTCGGCATGGGCCAGGCAACCCTGGTCTTCGGTGTGGGCGATATCATCGTCGCTGCCGAAGCCATGCGCCACGGCCCACTGGCTGCCCTGGGCCAGCACCTTTTTTTGATCCTTGGGCGACAGCTTCACCGATCCGGTGGAACCCACCCCCGAGGGCACATTGCGGTAAAGCGCATCGACCAGGGCCTTCATGCGGCCCTGGACCTCTTCCACCTGCAAGTCGGTGGTCGCCAGGCGCACGCCGCAGTTGATGTCGTAACCGACGCCGCCGGGCGACACCACGCCGCTCTCCCAGTCGAAGGCCGCCACGCCGCCGATGGGAAAGCCATAGCCCCAGTGGATGTCCGGCATGGCCAGGGAGGCCTTGAGGATGCCGGGCAAAACCGCCACGTTGGCCACCTGGTTCAAGGCCTCTTCCTGGCGCACCTGGTCGAGCATGGGGGCGCTGGAGTAGATGATGCCTGGCACGTTCATCCGGCCAAAGGGTTCGAGCCGCCAACGGTAGTCATCGATGCGTGTGATTTGCATGGGCACCTCCTAAACGTCCAACACCACCCGCGCCTGCCACTCATCTTCGTTTTGCACCACGGCCGCCTGATGGTAGGTCACGGCCTTGATGTCCTGTTCGATGCGATGGTGTTCGGGCAGAAAATCGTCGGTGGTCACTTCGGCCCGCAGTTCGGTAGGAGAGAGCGAGGTGATGCGCAGTTGATGCAGCAGTTGCTGGTGTCCGTGGAATAGGAACAGCAGTTCTCGAAGCCAGTTGACCATTAGATCGGCCCAATCCTCGCCCTGCAGGAAGAATTCGTAGTGGTGCAGGGCCTGGGCCGGATGCCCCGCCCGGGAGACCATCACTTCGAAAAGGGCGCGGCCGGCATGGGTGAAGAGCGCCACCGCATCCTTGCCAAAGAACTCGATGCCCAGATCGGCGGTGTGGTCGAACAATCTATAGTGGCGCTTGGGTTTATTTTCCATTTTAAAGCAATACTTCCCCTGTCCGCTCCGTGTGGTAACCGCCCAGGGCGGTCACCCGCGCCTTGAAACGCTCGCCGCGGATGACGCCCAGCAGTTCCTGCACGGCGGCGGTCTCGAAGTGAACCTGGGGGATCAGCAGATCATACTGCTCGGTGACCACGGGGATAAAATCCAGGCCCAGGGCCTGGGCCGCGGCCTGGATGCCCAAGCCGGCGTCGGCGGCGCCGCTGGTTACGGCGGCGGCCACGGCCATGTGGGTGAACTCTTCGTTGCCATAGCCGGCGATGCGCTCGGGCAAGAGGTCCAGTTGCTTGAGCCGGTAGTCGAGCAGAATGCGCGTGCCCGAGCCGCCCTGGCGGTTGATCATGACCACATCTTCCCGGGCCAGATCTTCGATGCCGTGAATGCCCTTGGGATTGCCGGCCGGCACGATCAGGCCCTGGTCGCGCATCACCAGGTGGACCAGGCGCACCGGCAGATCCGGCATCAGGTTGCGGATATAAGTGACATTGTAGGTACCGGTGACCTCGTCCAGCAGATGGGTGCCGGCCAGATGACACACACCGCGCTTGACCGCCATCAGGCCGCCCATGCTGCCCACATGACTCGACGAGAGCGTCAGGTGCGCGGTCTGGGCCCGCAGCTCGTCGGCCAGCAGATCCAGGGTGTTGTCGTGGCTGCCGACCACGACCAGCGTGCGCTGGATGGCGGTCAGCGGCCGCAGCAACTCCGCCGCCACCGGTTGGCCTTCGGCCAGCCCTTCCACATGGGCCGGAACCCGGATGATGCCGTCGGCCTCGGTGATACTGGTGATCTGCCCGGCCCCGCGGGGCAAGGCCGTGGCCACCAAGCGCTCGCCCACCTGGCCGATCTTGACGCGCACAAACTCTTCGGTCCCCAGCTTGGAGGCGATCTTGCGGGTGGGCAGCACATCGGCCACGGGCCGCTGGGGCGGCGGCTGGCCCAGCATACGGGCCAACAACGGCTGGACCAGTTGCTCGAAGGCCATGATGGTCGATACGGGATAGCCCGGCATGCCAAAGACCGGCTTGCCCGCCACGCGGGCGACGATCGTGGGCTTGCCCGGCATCATGGTGACGCCGTGCACCAGGATCTCGCCCTGCTGTTCCATGGCGCCGCGGGCGAAGTCTTCGGAGCCGGCCGACGATCCGCCCACCACCATCACCAGATCGGCCTCTTGGGCGGCCGTGTGGATGGCCTCGGCGATGCGGCTCACATCGTCCCCCAACAGCGGCCGGCGCTCGAAGCCGCCACCGGCCGCCTCGGTCAGCTTGCCCAAGACAAAGGCATTGGATTCGATGGCCTGGCCGGGACGCGGATCGACCGGGGAACCGGTGTGCCACTCCACCAGCTCCGATCCGGTGGGGATGACGATCACGCGCGGCCGGCGCAACACCTGGACCTCGAAGCGGCCGGCGGCCAACAAGGCCCCCACGCAATAGGGCGTCACCTGGTGTTGCCGGGCGAACAGCATTTCGGTGGCCACGATATCCTCGCCCATTTTGCGCACATGCTGCCAGGGATAGGCCGGCGCCTCGATCTGCACGCGGGTGTCGTCCAGCCGCTGGAGCTGCTCGATCATGATGACGGCGTCGGTGCCGGCCGGAAGCACCCGGCCGGTGTTGACGTAAAAGGCGTCGCGGTCGATGGAAAGTGTTTTCGGCCGCGTGGGATGGGCCCCGAAAGTGTTCCGGGCCTTGACCGCGATGCCGTCCATGGCCGCGGCATGAAAATGGGGCGATGAGAGCCGCGCGGCCACCGGTTCGGCCAGCACGCGTCCCACGGCGTCGGGGACGGCGACCGTCTCGGGTTCGGTCAGCCGGTCGCCGAAGGCGTCCAGCACAATGCGCCGGGCCTCTTCCAAAGACTTCATCTGAAGATAAATGTTACGTTTGGGAGGCATGAAGGATCCTTAGTTGGTTTAAAACAACATCACTTCGACCGGCGCGCCTTGCTCCAGCCCCTCGCTGTTGAGGTCGATGGCGATCAATCCGTCGGCCGCCACCATGGTGCGGATCAGTCCCGAGGCGCCCAGGATCGGTTCGGCCAAAATCTGCCCGGCCTGCCCGGCCTGATGGGTCAGCCGCACGCGCACGAAATCCACCCGGCCCTGGGCCGAAGCCACATTGCGGCTCAGGCGCGCGGGGACGCGCACCGGCGCGTCGTTGGTCCAACCGGCCAGGTGGGCCAGGAACGGGCGCACCAACACCATAAACACCACCATGGCCGATGTCACATGTCCCGGCAGCCCCCAGAAGGGCTTGGTTCCGCACTGGGCCAGGATCGTGGGCTTGCCGGGACTGATGCTCACGCCGTGCACCAGGATGCGGCTCTGGTCCAGGGCAGCCAGTACGTCCACGGTGAGATCGCGGGTGCCCACCGAACTGCCGCCGGAGACCAGCACCATGTCGTTCTGGGCCAGGGCCTGGCGACAGACAGATAGCAGCGTCTCGTAACGATCCGGCACGATGCCGTAGAGCACGGCCGCCCCGCCGCCTTGGCGCACCAGCGCCGCCAGCGTGTGGGCGTTGACGTCCCGAACCTGCCCGGGTTGCGGGGCGACCTCCACCGGCACGATCTCGTCGCCGGTGGAGATAATCCCCACCCGGGGTTGGGCGAAGACATTGACCTGCGTTGCGCCGCAGGCCGACAGCAGGCCCAACTCCTGGGGACGCAAGCGGATGCCGGCCGACAGCAGGGTCTGGCCCTGGGCCGCGTCTTCGTCCCGGGCCACCACATGCTGACCCGGCGCCAGGCTGCGGTAGACTTCGATGGTGGCGGCATCGATGGCGCCGGCATGTTCCACCATCACCACGCTGTCGGTTCCTGGGGGCAGCATGCCGCCCGTGGCGATACGCGCCGCTTGCCCGGGCCCCACCGTGTCAGCCGGTGGCCGGCCCATTTCCACTGCACCCACGACCGCCAGATAGGCCGGCGCCCCTTCACTGGCCCCGTAGGTGGAGGCGGCGCGCACCGCATAGCCGTCCACGGTGGAGCGGTCGAACCCGGGAATATCGCCGGGGGCCAAGAGCTCGGCCGCCAGAATGCGGCCCAGGGCCTGTTCGATGCCCACCCTTTCGGTGCCCGCGCACGCAAAGCCCTGCCTGAGGGCCAGCACTGCCTCGATGGTCGTCACTTTGAAGAATTCTTTCATGGTTCTCCCGGCTTAAAAAAATCAATCAACATAAATATGAACGTGGTCCCTATCTATTGGAAAATGGGACCGGCTTCAATCCCAAAGAGGCCGATCAAACCGTTTCCTTCCCATCCGCCGTATGTTAATGTGGGCCACCGACCGATGGGCGGCCGGTCCAGCCAACGACGAAACGAGGATGTGTCCCATGACCTTCGAGAACGAAACGCAAAAGGCGTTCCTGCTGGAACTGTATCGCAGTGCCGACGGCGCGGCGGGCGTCCAGCGCTCCATGCATACGGTAGGCGCCGCCATCGGCCTGGACAAGGAGCACGCCGGCAGAACCGCCGAGGACCTCATCGGCAAAGGCTGGGTCGAAATCAAAACCCTCTCGGGCGGCATCGGCCTGACGGCCGAAGGCATCGAAACGGCCCAGCAGCACGGCGCCGGCGGCGGATCGGGCGCCGGGCCGCTGTCCAAGCTGGGCCAGGCGCTCTTGCTCGCGGAATCCGAGCGCGCGGCCGTGGAGAAGATGCTGGCCGAGATCAGGCAAAGCATTTCAGGCCTGAAAGCGGAGTATGCCCAATTGGAAGAGATGGTGCTGGATGTCAAAACCGCCGAGGTCCATCTGCTGTCGCCACGCGCCAAAACCGCCGTGATCCGGGAAGTATTGCGCGCCCTGCAGCCGGTGCTGGCCCGAACGGGGGCCAAGCAGGCGGCCGATCGCATCGGGCGCATGCTTGCATAGAAGTGGAAAGCAGGAAGTACTGAAGAGAGAGGAAAGCGCATGTCGACTGCTTACGCGGCCATCGTTCGAGATAACTTGAATAAACTGTATGCCCGGGATCTGGACGAGCGCGCCGATGCCATGGCGGCCCGGCGCCAGGAGAATTATCTGGAGCTTAAGGCTTTCGGCGCCGCCTGCCGCCTGGCGGCGGACGGCATCACCCTGGACGGCCAGGCCGAAGAAGGCCCCCGGGGCATCATCATCTCGCTCTATGCGCTGCACGCGGTCAGCATGGCGCCCGTGCTCGAACCGTTCAAGTCTTTCAAGGAGATCCCCAACAGCGCCCCCTATGCGGGCGCCTTTGCCAACCGCACCGAACAAGCCCTGGTGCCGGCCGTGGGTCGCCTTACGGACATGCGCGAGCAGATCCTGGCCCGCCTGGATGGCACCGCCGCGCCGGCCTCGGTCAGCGGCGACCTGGCCTTCGTGGTGCGCCCCCTGCCCAAGATTTGCCTGTGCTATGTCTGCTACCTGGCCGACGAAGAGTTCCCGGCCGGCGTCACCTGTCTTTACTCCCAGAACGCGCACCTTTTCCTGCCCACCGACGCCCTGGCGGATGTGGGGGAGTATACGACCAAAGCGATCCTGAATATGGTGGGAAACGGCTGAAGGCGAAAAGCGGATTCCGAAGTAACCGAAAGAAAAACGGACAGGCATTGCGCCTGTCCGTTCGTTTTAGCTGGGGGTAGAATTACTGCGGTTCGGTCGCGGCGCACACCGCGGCGTAATCGGGATCGTCGCGATAGCGGGTGGGATCGTCTCCGTAAGCCGGGTTGACGATCCGGGTGAAGCGGCAGCCAAAGTCGTCGGCCGCCACCGTGGCCGGATCGAGGATCGCATCGCCTTCAGGCTCCAGACCGTCACCGACCCAGGCCACCAATTCCATGAAGGCCTCGACCTCTTCCTGCACCGTGAAGGAACAGTGATTGCCCGAACGGATGGCCCGGGCTCGGAAGAGATCGTCGTTACCGGCATCGACGATGCGCCGGGCCCAGATCTGTTCCATGGAGAAGGGCACGAACAGGTCGCCGATGGTGTGCAGGGTGAGGACGGGGATCTCGATCTCCCCGCTGACGCCCAGCATGAGCTCCTCGAAATCGTAAACGGGGTCGCTCACCCGCCGGATGCCGCTGTTCAAGGCCATCTCGTCCGCGCTGGACTCCGGGTCATCGTCCAATTGATAGACGGCCGAGCTGTTGCCCACCATGTTGGTGCCCGTGGCCGAGGTGGGGTCTGCGAGCCATTTCAAGGACTGGCTGTTGATGGCAAAGGTGGCCCAGCGGGAGAAAGCGGTATCATACAGCGGCCGCCGGCCACCGGAACGATACATGGTGGCGGTCTTGAGCGCCTCGTCCTCCGGGTTCAGGGCGGCCATGACGCCCGCAGCACCGAAAGCTCCCATGGGCGGAAGATAGCCCAACGCGCCATGGCCATCGCCGGCGGCGCCGAAAAGGGTGGCCTGGAAAGCCGTCAACTGTTCGGGGCTGAAGGGCACCTCGTAGTCCAACTCGGCATAGTAGTTGGCCAGCAAACCCCAATCCAGAAAATAGCTGAACAGCTCCACGCCGCCGCCCACTACGCCGCACATGGGCAGGGCCCCGTCGTAATCGGCTTTGAAATTGGGGTCGGTGATGGTGCGCGCGGTTATATGGCCGCCCATGGAGTGGCCCACCAGGAAAACCCGACCGGGCTCGCCGTGGGTCTGTTTGAAGTAATCGAGCAGGGCCTTGGTGCTTTGGACCCCCGAGGCGATATCGTAGCCGTTGGCAGTATAGCTGGAAGCGGCCCAGGCAAAGCCATTGCCGATCAGAGTGTTGCGCAACCGCCCGGGCGGGGTGACTGAAAGCCGTGGCACGGCGGCATCCACGAAGCCGTGGGCGTACATCACCAGATCGTCTCCCGCCTGCCAGCTCCCGGGGATTTCGATGCGATACCCGGCCTGGGCATGTACTCCGGAATAGGCCTGGGCGCCGGCCAGGGGCGAAAACTTCAGGCTGGAGAGCATCAGCTCATAGCCTCGATCGTTGTAGATGAACTCCACCGGATAGGCCGCCAGCGAGCCGGTCACCAGGGCGGCATCGGCCGCAGGCCAGCCGGCCACGGTCGCGGCGGCCTCGGCCTGGAGGGCCTCCATGGATACCTTCTGCGTATCCATGCCGATCTGGGCATGGGTCAGATCGGCGTCCAGCAGCATGCACTTGGGGCTCTCGTCACCGGCGGCGTTGGACCACTCGGCCCATAGGGCATCGCCCACGCTGCCCGGATCGCCCGAGCGCACGAAGCTGCCCAGGTACTGCATCATGGCCTCCTGGAGGGCATTATATCCCCGGCGGTTGGCCTTGTTCAGGGCGTAGTCGAAAAGATCGGTATCCCAGCCGAAGAACAGGGGGATATCCATGCCGTGGGCCGGCCCGAAGATGTGGGCAAACTCCGGGGAGGCCGACTCGGCGCCGCCCCACTTGAAAAGAAAGGCCCAGACGCCGTCCTGGCGCTGCTGCAGCAAACTGGCCAGTTCGTCCACGGCTTTATACTTCCATCCCAGGCTGCGGTGCTTGCCGATGGCCGCATAGAGATCCACTTCGGCCTGGGTGGGGAAGATCCGATCGAAGGTCCAGGTGTCGTCGGGCTTGAAGGCCGGATCGAAGAGATCGTAGACATTGGCCCACAGGGGTTTGTTGTAGCCCGCCGGCGGAGGATAAGGCGCATACAGCGGCATGAAGTTCTGCCACTCCCGGGCCGTGCTGCCGATCAGCACCGGCACCGCGTTGTAGGTGCCGGCATGGATCATGTCGATCACCCGGCCGGGCAGCACCGTGCCGTCGGCAAAGCCGGCATAGGTGGTGCCATGGGCCGCGATGAGTTCTGCGGCGCTCTTGCCGCGCAGGAACTGAGCCGCATCCCCATGCTGGGCCGGATCGTATCCCAACTTGGTCAGAACGCCCTCGGCCAGGGCATCGCCCTGGGCCGGCGGGATGATCTCACCCCCCAGGCTCTGCAGCACGGCGCCCTGGAACAAACCGTCAGCCTGGGGCGATACCAGCAGCTTGGCCACATTGGCCGCGCCCGCCGACTGCCCGCCCACCGTCACTTGGGCAGGATTGCCGCCGAAGCCGGCGATGTTGTCCTGGACCCATTCCAGGGCCTTGATATTGTCCAGGGTGCCGAAATTACCCGAGTCGCTCACAGGGTCGCCGGTGCGCAGGGCGGGATGGCGGAACCAGCCCAAGGGGCCCAAGCGGTATTGGGCGATCACCACGATCATGTTCTGATCGTTGGCCAAATAGGTGCCGTCGTAGGTCGTGCCGCCGCCGAAGCGGTTGGCGCCGCCATGGAAATAGACGTAGACCGGCAGATTGGCCGCCTTGCTGTTAGGTCGATAGACGTCGAGATAGAGGCAATCCTCGCTGCCGACGGTCTGGCCCGTGGCGTGCCAGGTGGCGTCCATGCCCGCCTGGGTGCAGACATCCTTGCTCGCCACGGCCTTCAATATACCGGACCAGGGTTGCGGATCGATGGGCGCCTGCCAGCGCAGATCTCCCGTCGGCGGGGCGGCAAAGGGGATGCCCCGGAAGATCCGGGCGCGCCGGCTCTGCAATCCGCGCAGCTTACCGGAGGTGGTGGTGATGGGAGCAGTAAATTTGTAGGCGTCGCAACAATACTTGGTCCGCGCCACCTCCTCTTGATCCAACTCCCCATTGCCGTTGTCGTCCATGCCCGACAAGCGTTTGATGCCGCCGGCGGGACAATTGACACCGGCCCGCTCCTGCTTTTCGAGCACCAGGGGTCTTTCGTGGGGAACGCAGCTCCACACCAGGGGGGCCCACAGAATCAGGACCATCAACGCCAACGGAAGCCTCTGCCTTGCGTACGTCATTACCTCTCTCCTTTCACATCGTTAAAAGGTGCGGAATAAATGCCCGGTCAGAAGGAATGCCATACAATCCGGTCGCATGCGATGTGGAGGCCTGAGCGTCGCAGCCAAGTTGAGGTCAGATTGTAAAGGGTGGAACGGATAGAAAGCAGCAGCCCGAGCATTTCCATGACCCTCAGCCCGATGCGTCCTTGGCGTATGGGGCAGTGCCGCGGGCATCGTTCGAGTGTGAGCTCCCTATAGGTGGGATCTATTGAAAATGTCAATATAAATCTGAGGGATACGGCTTTTTGTGTTCGACTATGCCGAATTGATTGGCATGGGCAAAGGCCGTCGTTGCGCTGGGGCCCAAAAAAAATCCGCACCGGATGGGGTGCGGAATTTTCAATTTCGTCAAGAGGGCGTACTAGCGCGGCTTCAAGATCTCCTCGGCCCGGGCCGCCACGTTCTCGGCCGTAAAACCGAACTTGGCCAGCACGGTGCCGCCGGGGGCCGAGGCGCCGAAGCCGGTCATGGCGATGACCTGGCCCGCGGTGCCCACGTAACGCTCCCACCCCATGGCAATGCCGGCTTCGACGGCCAGGCGCGCCGTCACCTGGGGCGGCAGGACTTCCTTTTTATAGTCTTCGTCATTCTCTTCGAACAGCTCCCAGCTGGGCATGTTGATCACGCGGGCCGCGATCTGCTTCTCGGCCAGCATCTTCTGGGCCTTGAGGGCCAGGTGCACTTCCGCGCCGGTGCCGATCAGCAGGATGTCCGGGGTGCCTTGGCAGTCGGACAGGATGTAGCCGCCCCGGGCCAGTTGGCCGTTGGTCTGTTTGGGATCGAGCACGGGCAGGTTCTGGCGGCTCAAGGCCAGCACCACCGGCCGGTTGTTGCTGCGGATGGCCTCGATCCAGGCGTCCACGGTCTCGTTGGCGTCGCAGGGCCGCAGCACCAGCAGGTTGGGAATGGCCCGCAGGGCGGCCAGGTGCTCCACCGGCTGGTGGGTGGGGCCGTCTTCGCCCACGGCCACCGAATCGTGGGTGAACACATAAATGAGCGGCAGCTTCATCAGGGCCGCCACGCGGATGGCCGGACGCACGTAGTCGGCGAACACCAGGAAGGTGCCGCCGAAGGGCCGGATACCGCCGTGCAGGAACATGCCGGACATAATGGCGCCCATGGCGTGCTCGCGCACGCCGAAGCGGATGTTGCGCCCCTGGTAACTGCCCCTCTGAAATTCGGGCAACCCTTTGAGAAAGGTATTGTTGGACGGCGCCAGATCGGCCGAGCCGCCCATGAGGGTCGGGATGCGCTGGGCCAGGGCATTGAGCGCCTTGCCCGAGGCGGACCGGGTGGCCACCGCGCCCTCTTCGGGTTTGAATGCGGGAAGATCCTGCTCCCAGCCCCGGGGCAGGAAATGGCTCAGCCCGTTGACCCATTCATCGGCCAGTTGGGGATAGCGCTTGGCAAAGGCGCCGTAACGCTCCTGCCACTGGGCCTCGCAAGCCTGGCCGCGATCCACGGTACGCCGGCAGTGATCCAGAGCGGTTTCGGGCACGCAGAACAGAAGATCTTTGTCGCAACCCAAGAAGCCCTTGGTCAGACACACCTCGGCCTCGCCCAGGGGGGCGCCGTGGGCTTCGGCCGAATCCTGTTTGTTGGGGCTGCCATAGGCGATGTGGGTGCGCAGGACGATCAGCGAAGGCCGCTGGGTGTCGGCCTGGGCGTCATGCAAGGCTTTTTCGATGGCCGCCAGATCGTTGCCGTCCGCCACGCTGATGACCTGCCAGTTGTAAGCGGCGAAGCGCCGGGCCACATCCTCGGTAAAGGTGATATCGGTGGGGCCTTCGATGGAGATGTCGTTGTCGTCGTAGATGCAGATCAGGCGCCCCAGGCCCAGGTGGCCGGCCAGCGAGGCCGCCTCTGAGGTGATGCCCTCCATCATGTCGCCGTCGCCGCAGATCACGTAGGTGTAGTGGTCCACGATGGCATGCTCGGGCTGGTTGAAGCGTGCCGCCAGGTGGCGCTCGGCCATGGCCATGCCCACGGCATTGGCCACGCCTTGGCCCAGCGGTCCGGTGGTGGTCTCCACGCCGGGGGTGTGGCCGTACTCGGGATGGCCGGGGGTTTTGCTGCCCCATTGGCGGAAATTTTTCAGATCGTCCAGCGTGAGGTCGTAGCCGGTCAGGTAGAGCAAACTATAGAGCAGCACGGAGGCATGCCCGCCGGAGAGCACGAAGCGGTCGCGGTTGGGCCAGTCGGGGTTGCGCGGGTTGTGGTTCATGACCCGGGTCCACAGCACGTAGCCGGCCGCGGCCAGCCCCATGGGCGCTCCCGGATGGCCCGAATTGGCCTTCTGGACGGCGTCCATACTCAGGCCCCGAATGGCGTTGACGCAACATTGGTCCAGTTCAGTGGTGTTTTCAGTGGTCCGGCATTTCATCATGTTTTCTCCTTTGGGAGTCATTCCAAGAATTTGTAACCGCGCAGGGTTCCGCGTGAAACGCCCGGTTTGTTACAATGGATCGACATCGGTTGCAAGCTTCCTCTTATAGATTACAAGCTCCAATCACAACCCGCGCATCCACTCCGGCTTGAGCGCCACCCGTCCGGCCAGGGCCTTATCGATGAGCGCCAGCACCGCCTCCCGGTCCCGGGGCAGGCGCGCCCGGATGGGCAGGTAATTGGAGGCGTGGTTGGCGTGGAACAGCCCCTGGGTGAGGTGGGTTTCGGCGAAGATGGTGCGCAGTTCGCGCAGCATTTCGTCGGGACCCAGCAAAGGGAAGCGGCCGGTGCGGTAATCCTCATACATGGGGGTGTTGGGCACGAGCATCAGGCTCAGGGCGCCTACATAGTCGGGGTCGATCTGGGTGAGCACCCGGCCGGTGGCCCGGGCATGGGCTTCGGAGCGCTCCCGGCCGGCCACACCCAGAATGACGGTGACGGAGAGTTTGAAGCCGGCCTGCTTGGCCTTGCGGCCCATGGCGACCATGCGTTCGGCGCTGGCGCCTTTGGTGATGGCCTTGAGGGTTTGGTCGTCGCCGCTCTCCAGGCCCATGTAGAGAATGCCCAGGCCGTTATCATGCAGGGTTTTGAGCTCTTCGTCGCTCTTCATGGCGATGCTTTTGGTGTTGGCGTACGATCCGATGCGGGTGACCCAGGGAAGTTGCGTGCGGATGGCTTGCAGAATGGCCAGCAGGCGCTTCTGGGGGATGATCAGGGCGTCGCCGTCGCACAGGAAGACGCGGCGCTGACGTTTGCAGTACTGGGCGGCAAAGGCGATGTCGGCCATGATGATGTCGTCGGGCTTGATCTTGAAGCGCTCGCCGCGGTAGGTGCCGCAGAAGGCGCATTTGTTGTGGGAGCAGCCCACGGTGACTTGCAGCAGTATTGAGTTGGCCTCGCTGGGGGGCCGGATGATGTTGCCTTCGTAGTGCATATGAACTCCTAAAAAAAACTGTATATTTTGTAGTATTTCCCAAGCGGCCCTGATCGATAACAACCCCCGGTGGGTATGTCAACTCATGGGAAGATGCCGCGGCTTTATGCTTCACGCTTTGAATCGGGATGGAAGAGGGTATAGATCACCGGAATAAGCACCAGGGTGATGAGTGTGGATGAGGTCAGCCCACCCACCACGGCCCGGGCCAGGGGCGCCTGGGCGTCGGCCCCTTCGCCGATGCCCAGGGCCAGGGGCAGCAGGCCGAGCAGGGTGGTCAGGGTGGTCATCAGGATGGGCCGCAGGCGGCGGCGGCCGGCCTCGATGACGGCGTCCCGGGTGGACCATCCCTCCCGGTTGAGGCGGCCGGCCTGGTCCACCAGCAGGATGGCGTTGTTGACCACGATACCGCCCAGCATGATGCAGCCGATATAGGATTGCAGGTTCAAAGTGGTGCCGGTGGCAAACAGGGTCACGAGCACGCCGATGACGGCCAGGGGCACGGAGAACATCACCACCAGCGGGTCGCGCAAGGATTCGTACTGGCAGGCCATGACCATGTAGACCAGCACCAGGGCCAGCCCCAGGGAGACGATCAGTTCGCCGAAGGCCTTTTGCTGTTCTTCGAAATTACCGCCCACCTTGAGATCATAGCCCGCCGGACGCGGCATGCGGTCCAGCAGGGCCTGGACCTCGGCGGCCACCGAGCCCTGATCGCGGCCGGAGACGTTGGCCTTGACGGTCACCCGGCGTTGCTGGTCCTTGCGGTCGATGAGCATCGGGCCCCGGCCGGCTTGGGCGCTGACCACGTTGCGCAAAACCACCTTTTCGCCCGAAGCGGTGGTCAGGGTCAGGTTGAGGATTTCGTCCAGGGAGCGCTTTTCGGCATCCTTGAGCTGCACCAGGATGCGATAGGAGTTGCCGCCCGTGCGATATTCGCCGGCGGTGGCGCCGGCCACGGCGATTTGCAGCAACTGGGTCACGTCGCGCACGCTCAGACCCAGATCGGCCACCTTATCGCGATTCACATGGATCTCCTGCTGGGGAATGCCGCCTTCCAGGCTGGTTTCAAGGTCGGTGATGCCCCGTACCGCCTGCATGGCCCGGGCCGCACCGCTGGCCAGCAGGTCGAGGGTCGCCAGGTCATAGCCGCGGATTTCCACCATCAACCCCTGGTCGCCGCCCAGAATCCGCTCCAGGATGTACTGGCCCTGGGGGGCCCGCACCCGGATCTCCATGCCCGGAACGTGTCCGGCCAGCAACGGCCGCAAGGCCTGGGCGATCTCTTCGTTGGAGCGGTCGCGCCGCGAGGCCGGGATCAACGACAGGGTCAGGTCGCCCTCGGGGGCACCGGCCCGCCAGCCGGCAGATCCCGCCGTGACCACTGCCGAGACAGCCTCGGGCACGGCCGGGGCGACGATCTGCTCCATGAGCCGCGTCTGTTGATCCACCAGGGCCAGACGCGTCCCCACTTCCATTTTACCGGTGATGCGCACCTCGCCTTCGTCGCTGGGCGGCAGGAACTCGCTGCCGATGAACGGCAACAGCGCCAGGCTGAAGCCCAGCAACCCCACGGCGATGAGCAGGGTAACCCAGCGGTGGCCCACGGCCCGGCGCAGCCCTGCCAAGTAGAGGCGCTCGATGCGGCCGTAAATTTCCGCGGCGGCGGCCGACCAGCGGTGAATGGCCGCGCCCGGATGCCGGGCGATGCGCGGCCCCGCGGCAAGCAGCTTGGAGGCCAGCATGGGCACCAGGCTCAAGGCCACCAGCAGCGAGCAGATCAAGGCGAAGATGATGACATAGGCCAGCTCCTTGAAGAGGATGCCGGACACCCCGCGCACGAAGATCAGGGGCAGGAAGATCACCAGGGTGGTGATGGTGCTGGCCGTGATGGCCGGCCCCACCTCCCAGGCGCCCTGCTCCGCCGCGATTTGGGGAGATTCGTCATTCTCCTTGTGGCGGCGGAAGATGTTTTCGAGCACCACGATGGCGCTGTCCACCATCATGCCCACCCCCAGGGCCAGGCCTCCCAGGGTCATCAGGTTGAGGGTAAAGCCGCCGAAGAAGACCAGGGCGAAGGTGGTGATCACCGAGATGGGGATGGCCAGGGCGATCACCAGGGTACTGGGGATGCTGCGCAGAAAAAAAAGCAATACCAGCACGGCCAGCCCGCCGCCGTAACCAATGGACTGGGCCACGTTGGTGATGGCCCGTTCGATGTAGTTGCCCTGGTTAGTGACGGGCACCACCTGGATCTGGGGATAGGCGCGGTTGGCGGCTTCGATCTCGGCCAGGATGCGCTGGGCCACCTCGACGGTATTGGCGTTGGCCTGCTTGCGGATGGCCACGCGCAAGCCGCGTTCGCCGTTGACACGCACGATGCGGGTCAGCTTCTCGTAGGTGTCGGTCACCTCGGCGATCTGCCCCAGCCGGATGCCGCTGCCGTCGCGCTGGGCGAGGACCGTGTTGCGAATCTGATCGAGGTTGACGAACTCGGCCGGGGCGCGCAGCGTGACCTCATAACGCCCCTCTTCGATCTTGCCGGCCGGCAGATCGAGGTTGGCGTCGCGGATGGCCTGCAGCACCCGCTCCAGGGGCAGCCCCACGGCCTTGAGGCGCTCGGGGTCCAGTTCGATGCGCACCTCGCGGTTGAAACCGCCCCACACATCCACCTGGGCCACCCCGGGAATGCGGGCGAAGCGGTAGCGCAGCTGGTCTTCGATGAGTTCGGTCAACTCCACGGGGTCCAGCCGGCTGGAGATACCCAGCACCACCACCGGGAAGCTGGCGATGTCGAACTTGCGCACCCGCGGCCGCACGATATCTTCGGGCAGTTCGTTGATCTCGTCTTCGATTTTGCTTTGCACGTCGATGGCCGCGGTGTCGATCTGGGTGCCCCACACGAAGCTGACCCGCACGTCGCTGCGGCCCTCCGAGGAGGTGGAGCGGATCTCTTCCACGCCCGGCACGGTGGCCACGATCTCTTCGATGATGCGCGTGACCAGGCGCTCGATGACTTCGGGGCTGGCCCCTTCGTATTCGGTGCGGATGCTCAAGGTGGGCATCTCGATGTTGGGCAGCATGTCGATGCGCAAGCGGCTCAGGGAGACACCCCCCAGGATCACCAGGATCAGGGTCACCATGGTGGTGAAGACCGGCCGCTTGACGCTGAACTGGGGCAGATTCATGGCGCCTCTGGCTTCCGAACGCCGGTTACGTTCGTCTGGCCGGCGGTCACCATGACCGGCGAACCCTCCTCGAGGAGTTGCTGGCCGAGGGTGACCACCCGGCCGGCAAGCCCCTCGCCGGTCACCTGCACCCGGCGGCCTTCGCGGATGCCGACCTGCACTTCGCGCCAATGGACACTGCGGCCATCTTCGCCGATGACGAAGAGCCCGGTGCGATCGTCGCGCAGGGCCAGGGCCTGCTCCGGGACGATGACTGCCTCGGGCACCTGCGCCAGGACGACGGTGGCATGGATGAACATGCCCGGCTTGAGGTGCTGCTGGGGATTGTCGATGCGCATCTCCACCCGGGCCTGGCGCGTGGCCTGGCGGAAAATGGGGGCGATGCGGTCGATGCGGCCGACATACTGCTCGCCGGGATAGGCATCGGTGGTCAAGGTGATGCGTTGCCCGGGTTGCAGGCGGGCGTACTCTTTTTCGGTGACGAAGACCACCCCGACGATGGGATCGAGTTCCACGATCAAGAGCAGCGGCGCGTTGGCCGCCACGGTCTGGCCTTCATCCACGTAACGCTCGGCCACCACGCGGGTATCGTTGCCGCCGCTCCAACCGGCCGTCACTTTGGTATAACTCAACCTAATATTGGCGCTCTGCAGGACCGAATCGGCCTTGACCACCTGGGCCTCGGCCACCTGCAACTCGGCCTGCCGGGCCCGTTGCTCCTGCTGGGCGGCATCGAATTGCGAATCGGAGGCGATGCCCCGCTTTAAGAGCGAGGCGGTGCGTTTGAACTCGCGGTGGGCGCTTTCGAAGGCGCTGCGGGCCGCAGAGCGATTGGCCCGGGCCACCTCCAGGTCGGCCTGGGCCTGGGCCACGGCCTGAACATATTCGTCGTTGTCCAGTTCGGCCACCACCTGGCCGCGCGCCACGGTGTCGGCGATGTTCACGGACATATGATCCACGCGGCCGCTCACCTTGGGCGCCACCACGAACTGCGCCAAGGGTTCCAATTCGCCGCTGAAGGTGCGCCACAGGGTAATGGGACCGCGCTCGATCTCGGCCGCCTCCACCGGCGCGGGCTGGCCGGATCGGGCGCCTTCCGGGCCGTCGCGGTGCAGGACCAGGGCCCATACGGCCCAGAGCAGGGCCAGGCCCGCGCTCACAGAAAGCACCGTCAGAATTAACCGTTTAGGCGTGCCGACTTTCATGCTAAAAGAATCCTTCACCATGGCAACCGATGGATATGTTTGACCAGAACCCAAGGAGTATTGCAATTTTAAGCACGATATTGCAAAGGGAAAAAATGCCGCTGCGCGCTATATACTTTCCGGCAGCCGTGCTCACCTGGGTTTTGCTTCTGGGGGCCATCGGCTGCGGCCATACGGCCCTGCATCGGGCCGCACCACCGGCAAACCCGCCGCCTGTGCCGCTCGTCCCCCTGGTTGAAGCCCCCGCGCCAAAGAGCACGCCACCCGACCCCACCGCCACGCCGGCTGCCGGGCCCTTGACGCTCACCGTGGGTCAGGCCGTGGGGTTATGCCTGGAAAACAACCGGGCCCTGGCGGTGCAGCGCCTGAATCCGCAGATCCAACAGACCTTCGAACAAGAGGCCCGGGCGCGCTTCGATCCCCTTCTCGGTGCGGACATTTGGGCCGGCCGCGAAAAGGGCGAAAACCTGGCCCGCGCCGGCTCGCAAACCGAAGATTTCACCATCGATCACGTCCAGGGCGGCATCTCCCTTGCGCAATATTTTCCCACCGGCACCCAGGTCGCCCTGGAAGCCGGTTCCGAGATGGAGGATTCTTCCCTTTATGCCGAAAGTTTTTACGGCTCACGCCTGGGCCTGAGCCTGACCCAGTCCCTGCTGCGGGGCCTGGGACCTGCGGTCAACTGGGTCGAACTGCGCCAGGCCCGCCTGGACACGGCCATGTCGGCCTATGAATTGCGCGGCTACACCGAAGCCCTGGTGGCCGATCTGGAAAACACCTACTGGGAGTATGCCCAGGCCCGGCGCCAGATCGAAATCGTCGAAGAGTCCTTGAAGGTCGTCCGCCAGCAGTTGGGCGAGACCCGGGAGTTGATCGCGGTCGGCCGCCTGGCGCGCGCCGAACTGGCCGCCGTGCAGGCCGAGGTGGCTTCCCAGGAGCAGGCCTTGATCGAAACGCGGGCCAATGCCGAGGCGCTGCGGCTGCAACTGCTGCGGCTGCTCAATCCGGCCGGGCCGGACATCTGGCAGCGGGAGGTGGATCTGGTCCATCAACCGACCCTGCCCGATATTCCATTGGAGGCGGTGGAGTTGCATGTGGCGGTGGCCCTGCGCCTGCGCCCGCTCTTGAATCAGGCTCGCCTGGAGATCCAGCGCGGCGACCTGGAACTGATCCGGACCAAGAATGGGTTGCTGCCCCTGATGGACCTGTTCGTCACCCTGGGCAAAAGCGGGTATGCCGATGCCTTCGGCCGGTCGATCGAGGCCATCGACGGCGACCGTTACGACGCCCTGGCCGGCCTGCGCTTCGAATTTCCGCTCCTCAACCGCGAGGCCAAGGCCCGGCACCGGCGGGCCTTGCTGACCCGGGAGCAGTCCGACACCGTTCTGGCCAACCTCTCCCAACTGGTGGAGGTGGATGTGCGCACGGCCCATATCCAGGTGGACCGCACCCACCAGCAGATTGCCGCTTCGTCGGTCACGCGCATGTATAATGAAGAAAAACTGCGCATCGAGACCGAACGGCTGCGCGTGGGCAGTTCCACCAGTTTTCAGGTGGCCCAGGCCCAGCGCGATTTGCTCTCTAGCCGCATTGCCGAGGTGCGGGCGCTGGTCAACTATATCAAGGCATTGACCGAACTCTACCGCCAGGATGGATCGCTGCTGGAACGCCGCGGCATTGCCGCCCCTGGCCTTGAGCCGGCCGGCCAAGGCTTTTAATCCAAATCGCATTGCCTCCGGAATTTCCTTTTTACACCGTGGAAAAATCGCTGACGGCCTGAATTGATCCCATGGTTGAGGCAAAACCGCATTCTATTATTTTTTCCTTTCAATCAGTACGGTTATGCTTATAATGGAATTACTCTTCCTTCTGGCATGAACGTTGCCATTGCATGGGCAACACCTCGCCGTGGCCCCGGACCCATCGGCATCTCAACCGGGCCGGCCCGCGCATCCATCCCGGGGCGTTGCGCCGGACCCATGACCCTCAGCAAAGGAGCAAGGCTATGAAGAACATCGAACGCATTCTTTTCCCCGTGGACTTGACCGAGAGTTCGGAGCGTCTGGTCCCGCACGTCACGACCATGGCCGAGAAGTTCAACGCCGAGGTGCACGTATTGTTCGTGGTACGCATCTTCCAATATTTCACCGATATCTATGTGGCGCCGCCGTCCATCTCCATTTTCGAAAACGAGCTGGTGGAAGGGGCCCGCCGGAAGATGAGCGAATTTGTCAGCGCCCATTTCGGCGCCATGCCCCAAACCCATGGGGAGGTGGTGCTCGGCGATCCTTCGGATGCCATCATGAACTACATCAGCGAGAACAAGATCGATCTGGTGGTAATGGGCACCCACGGCCGCAAGGGCCTGGACCGGGTGCTGTTCGGATCGGTGGCCGAGCGCGTGATCAAAACCTCCCACGTGCCGGTGCTGGTGGTCAATCCGTCTGCGACCGAATAAATCGGCTGCCACAAGGCCTCGACGATGGAAAACACATGAGCATTCACCATCTGGAGCGCATCTTTCATCCTCGCGCCGTGGCGGTGATCGGCGCCAGCGAACGGCCCCAGACCATCGGCGCGGTCCTGATGCGCAATTTGATCGAAGCGGGCTACGCCGGCGAGATCCTCCCGGTCAACAACCGCTATCGGATGTTGTGGGGCCGGCAGTGCCACCGCTCCATCGCCGATATCGGCGCAGCGGTGGATCTGGCGGTGATCGCCACGCGCATCACCACGGTGCCGCGCATCGTCCAGCAATGCGCCCAGGCCGGCGTGGGCGGGGCCGTCATCATCTCGGCCGGTGGCAAGGAGACCGGCGCACACGGCGCGGAAATGGAGGCCCAGATCCGTGAGGCCGCGGCCGGCAGCAACCTGCGCATCATCGGACCCAGCAGCCTGGGGCTAGCCTGCGCCCGATGCAAGCTCAATGTCACCGCGGCCCATCGTCTGCCACCGGCCGGCCGCCTGGCCTTTATCTCCCAGAGCGGCGCCCTGGCCACCGCCATCTTCGATGCGGCCGACAAGGAAGGCATCGGCTTCAGCTATTTTGTCAGCCTGGGGTCCATGATGGATGTGGAGTTCGGCGATGCCATCGACTACCTGGGCAACGATCCCCGCGTCAGCAGTATTGTCATGTACATGGAGCAGTTAAACAACGGGCGCCGCTTCATGAGTGCTGCCCGGTCGGTATCGCGAATCAAGCCCATCATCGCCCTGAAGGCCGGGCGCACCGTCGGCGGAGAACAGGCCGCCGCGCGCCACACCGGCGCCGAGACCGGCGAAGACGCCGTTTATGATGCGGCCTTCAAACGGGCCGGCATCTTGCGCGTGCGCACCTTCGAAGAGCTCTTCGATTGCGCCGAACTGGTGGCCAAGCAACCCCGCCCCCAGAAGGCGGGGCTGGTCATCGTGAGCAACGCCGGCGGTCCGGCCGTGATGGCGGCCGATGCCCTGGGCGATCACGGCGTCGAACCGGTGGCCCTGGGCGTTGAAACCACCGCTCAACTGGAGCAGATTCTCTCCCCCTTGTGGAGCCGGGCCAATCCGGTGGACATCCGCGGCGATGCCACGCCCCAACGCTACCTGGAAGTGGTGGATTGCCTGCTCAAAGCCCCCGAAACCGATGGCCTGCTGGTGATGCTGGCCCCGCATGCCCTGTCCGATCCCACCCATACGGCCCACCTGCTGGTGGAACGCTTGCAGACTTCCGGAATCCCCGTGGTCACGGCCTGGCTGGGCGGCCCGGCCACCGAGCGTGGGCGGGAGATCTTCAACCTGGCGGGGATTGCCACCTTCGACAGTCCCGAACGCGCCGTACGCGCCTTCATGGACCTTTACCATTACGGCCGCAACCTGGAAATGCTGCAGCAGATCCCGGTCAAGCTGCCCGGCCGGCTCACCTTCGACCGGGCCGCAGCCGAGCGCATCGTCCAGGGGCAACTGCACAGCGGGCATGGGTATTTGGGCGAAATCGAAGCCAAACAGCTCCTCTCGGCCTACGGTATTCCGGTCAACCCCACCCTGGCGGCCGCCGACGCCGACCAGGCCGCGGCCATGGCCGCTCGGTTGGGATATCCCGTGGTCTTGAAAGTCGACTCGCCGGAGCATGCGCACAAATCCCTCTGGGGCGGCGTGCGCCTCAACCTGGCCAACGAAGCGGCAGTGCGTTTAGCCTACGGGCACCTGGTGGCCAATGGCCACACCCACTTGGATCAGGTCCCGGCGGTCTCGGTGACGGTGCAGCCCATGGTGGGCCCGGCAGGTGCCGAACTCTGCCTGGGCATCCGCAAGGACAACCGCTTCGGACCGGTCCTGACCTTCGGCTGGGGCGGCGTGGCCACGGAGATCGCCGCGGATCAGGTGGTGGCCCTGCCGCCCATCAATCGCCTGCTGGCCCGACGCATGGTGGAAGGCACCCGCATCCATCGCCTGCTGATGGGTTATCAGGATTATGCGCCGGCCGACCTGCTGCTGTTGGAAGAGATTTTGGTCCGCCTGGGACGCCTGGCCACGGATTTCGCCGAAATCGAGACCCTGGAGATCAATCCGCTGATGGTGGTGGGCCCGACCTTCAGCGCCGTCAGCGCCCGGGTGCGCGTTCACACGCCCAGCGTGCCGGCCCCCTTCCATCTGGTAATCGCCCCCTATCCCAACGAGTACGAAATGAACCTGGAGGTCAATGGGTTGGGCACGGTCCTGATACGGCCCATTCGACCCGAAGACGCGCCTCTCCTGCAGGGACTCTTCGCCACATTGTCGGCCCGCAGCATTTACTTCCGCTTTTTCACGCCCCTCAAGGAAATCCCCGGCGAGATGCTGGCCCGCTTCACCCAGATCGATTACGACCGTGAAATCGCCATGGTGGCCATCCTGGAAGGCAACGGACAGGAAGAGCAGATACTGGCCGTGGGCCGCATCATCAAAGGCCTCGACCCCCGCCAGGCCGAATTCGCCATTCTCGTGGGCGATCGCTGGCACGGCAAAGGCATCGGCGCCGCCTTGCTGCGCTGGTGCCTCAAAATCGCCAAATCCCAGGGTGTCCGCGACATCTGGGGCACCGTGATCTCCGACAACACCCAGATGATCGCCCTGGGCCGCAAGCTCCAGTTCAAAATCCAGCGCCAACCGGACAGTGGGGAGTATGAGTTCAAATTGGATCTGAGCCAGCTTCCCGATGATGTGTAGGCTGTTTGGTAGAAAAAATCAGGACTGCGCCACGCGGGCCAGTTGGTAGAGTTTGGGGTGGGTGCACACTTCGTAGTATTTGCGCGATGAGATTCGCAGCATTTTCAGGGTCTGGGGATCGACCACGGGGACCTGGGATTCGCGCACGATGAGGCGCTGGAAGCGGTTGCTCTTGGTGGGAAATTTTCCGACGTAAAGGGTGGCCTTGTTGCCGTGCAGGTCGCGGATTTCGGCGGGCAGCACTTTCAGGTCGATCTCTTTGGAGAGCTTTTCGAACCCGGCAGGGCTCAACTCGATGCCGTTGACGTTGTAGCGCACGTTGAGATCGTCGGCCGTGGCCGCCAACTCTTCTTCGGATTTGTTCTGAACCACATAGAGATTGAAAGGCCCCCGGTCGCGGGCGAACGCCTTGCGCGCGGTCTTGGAGCAGCTCGATAGGCGGTCGGCGTGGTTGATGGCCGGTGAAATCATGATGCGGTTGTTGCCGTCGAAGAGAAAGGTGGGGGCCTTGTCGAGGTAACTGATGCCGATGCCCAGCTCGAGGATGGGCAGTTCGTTGCGGCGGCTCTTCTCATTGTAACGCTGGATGATGATCAACATGTTGATGGCGATGCCGCAGGCCCGCGCCACCCCGTACCAATCGCTGGGCGTGTCCTCCCTTTCGTAAATCGAGAGGATAACGGCGTCGCCTTCGATGAAGACTTTGGCGGCATCGTACTCCGAAAGAATCTCGGAAATGGGATCGAAGAAGTTGAGGCTGAAAAAGGAGGCCGGGTTCAGCCCGCGCTCGTTCATGCGGTGGGTGATGTCGGTCGAGCCGCGCACATCGGCCTTGACGACCACATGGTTGATGATCGGCTTTTTGGAGGTCTCCTGCTCGTGGCTCAGTAAAAACTCGTAGAGCGTGTTGTTCTCCCGGGAGAGGGTGATGGTCTTCTCTTCGACAGCCAGGTGCACCCGCTCCATGGCCTCCCGCATAATGCCGCTGTTGCTCAAATCGCGATGATAGCGCGCAAAGCCGTTCAGGAAGCGAATCAGATAGGCCTTGCTTTTGGCGGCCGTCATCTGCTCCATGGCCTTGATCTTGCGGTTCAGGGGGGCAAGCGAAAAGTCACGGCCATACACGTTGGCCAGCCGTTTCAAACGTACCTTGATGGCCTTGCGGGCCTTGGGCATCACCAGGTACTGCATGATCTGCTGGGGCACCAGCGGTGGGCAGTACTCCAGATACTCGGGCTGCATCTCGTAGGAAGCCGCGATGCGCTCGATGACCCCCTTCTGGCGAAATTGGCTGTAGAAGAAATCGAGCACCGCCTTCTGCTTGAACGCCAGTTGTTTGAGGCGGGCGATCTCGGCCGGATCGGCTTTTTGCTTCTTGGCCGTCTGCCACTCCGCATGGGTGCGCTGCCAGTTGAGCAAGACATCCATGTTGCCCAGGCAACGCAACCAGCCGTCGATCTTCTGGGAATAAGCTTTTTGGTCGCTCTCCGAAAGCTCCGTCAGTTCCATGTCGGAGGCCGGCAAGCGCTTGTCCAGGGGGGTTTTGTTTTCGGACGAAGTCTGTTGGTTTACCTGGTGGAGCAGGTGCCGGATGAAAAAAAGCAGGTTTCCGTATTTGTCCGGGTCTTCGACGCGCCGCCCCAGGGCGATGTCGAATTCGCCGAGCATGAAGATCTCGTTCTCCGGATTCTGCACATGCAGCAAAGGCGTCGTGAGCAGGTCTTCGAAGAAGGTCGAGCGATTGCCGAAAATGGCTTCCCGCATGACTCGGATCTCCTTGCGCTCAACCTCGACCCAGTAGCCGCAGATCTCCAGGCCCACCCGTTGAAGAATCGTCTCCCGATCCTGCATGATCAGTTGCAGTTTATCTTTGAGCTTGGGCGCTTCGGTCCAGTCGTTGTGCACGGTCATATCCGTTTTGCGCACGGTCTTTTTCATGCTGCCCACCAGATGGTCGTATTGCAACCGGATCTCCTCGAGCAGCATCTTGATGGCGGCCGCCTGGGCCAGATACTCGATCTGGGGTTCGTGGCGGGCTTTGGCCTTGTTGACCGCGTCCACCATGACCTCCTTGTAAAGCTGCTTGTAGCTGCCCACCTCCTTGATCAAGCTGACCGGCGGGGCATCCGTGCCGCCTCTCTTTTCGATACCGGCGTGGCGGGCGACTAGCTGGGCCACCAGCTTGCGCGTAGCACTGGTAAAAATAGGGCTGATCATGACATCGCTGCGGATGTTGTCCACACCCGGCACGAGGCGTTCCAGGGAGAAAGAAACGGTGTAGTCTTTCAGGGCGAAGTCGTCGAGGGGCGGCAGTGGTCTGGGTTGAAAGAAAAATTTGAGCATATTCAGAGATTCCATCCGTCAGCCGCAGTGTGGCGTAAGTGGCGCTAAACTAACATAAATTCTCCCCCAAGTCCAGATATGGGTTGTTTTACAAATTGTAAAAATTATGGACATCGGATCTTCTTCCGAAACCAGACCCCGGGCGGTTGAAGCGGGTCGAAAGGATTGAAGGCAAGGGTCTTTCCTGGAAAACGGCAGCATCCGGTTTAGTGGCACAGGGTTTGCTGCGCCAGCTTTAAGTCCGATCGAGAGGCGCATGGTGAAAAATTTACCGACGATACTGATCGCAGATCGCAACCCCTATGTCCGCCGATTCCTGCAAAGGGAGCTCACCAATGCGGGCTATGAGGTGCTGCTGGCCGAAAACGGTCGTCAGGTGCTCTTCTGGACCGACCGCCACAGCTCCCTGGATCTGGCGATTTTGGATCTGGACCTGCCCGATACGGAAGCCGGCACCCTGTTCGAGCACCTGCGCCAACGCATTCCCTCCATTCCCATCGTGGTCCACAGCCATCCTTGTGAGGAACTGCAATCCCTCAATGGGAAAGGGCTCTATTTCGTGGAGAAAAAGGGCAACAGCATCGAAGGCATTATTCGGATGGTGGGCAGCATATTGGCCGCCGGGGCGCCCGCGTTGTAATGAGATCGGGAAACCCGCAATTGGCAAAAAAGCCATTCCTGAATGGACACACTATTTAATGGTAGTCTGGAAATCGCCCCTCCTCGACCAGCCGCAAAAATACCGACACCACCTGCGGATCGTAGAGCGTGCCGCTATTGTCGCGCAGTTCATCCACCGCACACTGCAGGCCCAGGGATGGGCGATAAGGCCGATGCGAGGCCATGGTTTCGAATACATCGGCCACCGAGAGGATACGGGCCTGGATCATGATCTCCTCGTCGCGCAGCCCGCGGGGATAACCGCTGCCGTTGAGGCGCTCGTGATGCTGCAAGATGATGTCGGCCAGGGGCCAGGGGAACTCGATCTGTTTGAGGATGTCATACCCGGCCTGAACGTGGTTCTTGATCAACTGGTATTCCAGGTCGGACAACCGTCCGGGTCTGGCCAGAATACCGTCCGGCACCGTGATCTTACCTAAATCATGGATCACGCTGGCCATGCGCAGGCCATAAATATCATCGTCGCGCAAGCCCAATTCCTGGGCCGCGGCACACGCCAATTCGGCCACCCGCTGCTGATGGCCGGCAGTATATGGATCGCGCTTTTCAACTACCACCGCAATGGCCTGCACGATACCTTCCATGGCCCGGCGCAGTTTATCCAGGTTCAGCTCGAGATCGCGCAGGGCCTGGAGCCGCCCTTGCCGGGAAGCCCTTTCCCCGATCACCCGCTTCAAGCGCGCGATGAACTCGGCGATGCGCACCGGCTTCTGAATGAAATCGCTGGCGCCCTGCTGGACAATATCTTCATAATTGAAGTCATCCACATAGCCGGTCATGATGATGACATCGGCATCATAGCGGGCCTTGACGATGCGCCCCAATTCGATGCCACTCATTTCGGGCATCCGGATATCGGTCACCACCACATCCACATGGTGCTCGGCCAGCAGCCGCAGGGCCGAACTCGGACTACCGGCCGCCAGGCAATGATATCCTGCCAGTTGAATTCCGGTTTGCAACATCCGGCCGATGGCCTCTTCGTCATCCACCACCAAGATGTTGATGGGCTTGTCTTGAAGTGCTTGGGCCATCTTGGCCCTCCTTTCCGCGCCCCCGCAGAGGGCCTGAAAAGTATGGTACCATGGAACCCTTTGTAAAGGGCATGCCGGCATCTCGGCGGATGATCTTGTGCATTCAGGGGGTGCGGCAACCGCTGTTGTGTGTCGTTTCAGGCCAACCAAGCGAGGAGATCAGAAGTGGCGGAGAACTGAATCGTGGAAGCGCATAGGCCATATCCGCTGACCGGTTTTCAGAATAAAGCCAGAGGGACGTGGTGTCAAACATTCCCTCCGGCTCACAGATGGAATACTTTTCTATCCTTTTTTGAGTCTGAGCGCGATGGTGCGCGCATGCGCCTCCAGGCCTTCGATGCGGGCCAGGGTGATGATATCCTTGGCCTCCCTTCTAAATGCGTCCGCCGTGTAGTGGATAATACTGCTGTTTTTCAAAAAGTGGTGCACCGAAAGGGCCGAAGAGAAACGGGCGGTCCCCGCCGTGGGCAAAACGTGATTGGGACCGGCCACATAGTCACCCACCGGCTCGGGCGTGTAATCCCCCAGGAAGATGGCGCCCGCATGCCGGATGCGTCCGATGTATGCAAAGGGCTCGCGTACCTGAAGTTCGAGATGTTCCGGGGCGATGCGATTGGCCAGATCGATGGCGGTATCCATATCCGGCACCACGATCAGGGCGCCATAGGATCGCAGGGATTGCTCGGCGATCTCGCGGCGCGGCAGTTGCGCCAACTGGCGGTCCAAGGCATCGCGCACGGCCTCGGCCAGGAGCCGGTCATCGGTGAGCAGCACCGCCGATGCCCGGGGATCGTGCTCGGCCTGGGAGAGCAGATCGGCGGCCACATACTCCGGCTCGGCCTTGCCGTCGGCAATCACCAGGACTTCGCTGGGACCGGCGATCATGTCGATTTGCACCATGCCGGCCACCAGCTTTTTGGCCAGGGTCACATAGATATTGCCCGGCCCCACGATGACATCGACCTTGGGGATGGTGGCCGTTCCGAAGGCCATGGCGGCAATGGCCCAGGCGCTGCCGGCTTTGTACACCTTGTCCACACCCGCCTTTTGAGCAGCCGCCAGCAGGTAAGGGCTCACGCCGCCGTCATGGGTGGGAGGCGTCACCATGATGACTTGGGGAACGCCGGCGATCTTGGCCGGGATGGCCCCCATCAAGACCGAAGAGACCAGGGGGGTCTCTCCGCCTTTGCCTCCCGGCACATAGACCCCGGCCACATCCACGGGATGAACCATCTGTCCGAGAAACGTCCCCGGCCGGGGGGTATCGACCCAGGCGCGGGGCATCTGCTTGCGATGAAAATCGGCGATCTGATCGGCGGCCCGGTTCAACGCCTTTTTGAAGGGGCGATCCACCGTTTGGGCCGCCTGGGCGATCTCGGCGGCGGAAACTTCCATTCGGGCAAGATCCATCTTGGGCGCATCGTATTTGCGGGTATAGGCCAGCAGCGCCGGATCGCCATTTTTTCGAACATCTTCCAGAATGCGCTGAACGGCGATCAATTCCTTGCGTCCATAGGCCAAGCCGCGCCCCACGATGCTTTCGAGCCGCTTGGCCGCGGCCTCGGAAGGATACTCAAAGATTTTCATCGCTTTATCCCCTTTCGTATGGAAGCCGGAATATGGGGAATTCGAGCATTCGTGTCAAGCGGGAATCACCACAGGTTCGGACGACGCGGCCTGCGCCGGAGGGGCCGATCGAATCCGGTCCGATCGAAATCGATAATGCAAAAGGATACATTGAACGTGCACTTAAATGCCCGCTTGGTCGGCCGTGCTGCCCGCCGCCGGCCCTCCCGCCGCGTTCGCAAGCCACTGATAAATAATCCAATACCTGCACGCCAAGGGGCGGCGGCATAGCCCTTGCTCGTTGTCCGGACAGTTTCCATGGACGGCCACACCCCCCGGCCGATCTTGTAGGAGGTATTTGAATTGCTACTCGTTCATAGTTTGACTCACCCCAAATGAATGGAGCTGTCGTATGCGTAGTAAACATCTTGTACCGTTCCTGATGGCCATCGTGCTATTCCTGGTCCTGGCGACATCCGCTTTTTCGGCACCCCCGAGAAACCACCACGGTTACCACTGGGCCAACCGCTCACCCATCGGATATACCTACTTGCTTCCCCAGACGATGGGCAATCATCAAAGAATGCCGCGTTTCTTTTCCTGGGGTTCACTGCGTTACAACAAATGGGGCCAGCAGTTCGAGTTCGCCTTCAACGGGTTCAACCTGGAACGCAGACAGGAGTATACACTGGTCTATTACCCCGGCGACCAGGCCCCGATGATCTGCCTGGGCCAAGGCAGTTCCAATCGCATGGGCTATATGCATCTTACCGGGCGCGCCGATATATGCAGCCTGCCGGTGACCGAAGACCCCAATTATCCTGACGGCGCCCGAATCATGCTTGTGCCCAGTGAGGATGTGGCCTGTGAAGAGGGCGTTCTCTTCGAGCCCGAGAGCAGGCGAAACCTGCTCAACCACGAGTTTGTTCGGTTCACCGACACGGATGGGTGCCCGGTTCCGGAATCGCCCGTGACACCGCCGACGCCCCCGGCCGAGGAGGAGGGTGAATCCTCCGATGAAGGCGGGCAGACCACTGAGCCGGAGGACGAATCGGATCAGGACGAGCAAGGCGAGGAGTCGACCGAGCCGGAGGACGAGTCGGGCCAGGATGATCTGCCATACGGCGGTATGCCCTACTGATTCAACGGACAGAGGAAGTAAAAACAGAGGGCCTCGCGCCTGCGAGGCCCTCTTGATTTTTCAGGCACCCATTCCCCCATTCCCACGATCTCAATAACCTTGTCAGACTTGCGGAACCTGGCACTTATAGCCGGCCGTGCAGCTCTGGAATGGCTTTTTGCTATTGACTTAAAAACCGATTTCAATAATAAAAAGCAGCTTTATTAATCAAAGTCGCATGCTGCCAGCCTCTTCTGACGGCGAAAATTCAGATGACATGGAGGTTACCATAATGAGCCCGAAACGCATTTATAACTTCAACGCCGGACCGGCGGCCCTTCCCCAAACTGTGTTGGAAGAGATCCAAAGCGAGTTCCTGGATTTCAAGGGTTCAGGCATGTCCATCACCGAAGTGAGCCACCGTTCCAAATGGTTTGAAGAGGTGATCAATGACGCCGTGGCGCGGGTCAAGCGGCTGTTCAAGCTGGACGACCGCTACAAGGTCGCCTTTCTGCAGGGCGGCGCCAGCATGCAGTTTGCCATGATTCCCATGAATTTCCTCAACGAGGGTCGCACCGCCGATTACGTCAACACCGGCACCTGGTCCACCAAAGCGATCAAGGAAGCCAAGCTGCTGGGCAAAAACATAAAGGTGGTGGCCTCTTCCGAGGACCGCAATTTCGCCTACATTCCCAAGAACATCTCTTTTTCCAAAGACGCCACCTATGTGCACATCACCTCCAACAACACCATCAAGGGGACCCAATGGGCCCAGTTCCCGGACACCGGCAACGTTCCCCTGGTGGCCGACATGTCCTCGGATATCTTTTCGCACCCCTTTGACGCCAGCCGCTTCGGCCTGATCTATGCCGGCGCCCAGAAAAACATGGGACCTGCCGGCGTCTGCCTGGTGGTGGTGCGTGACGATCTGCTCAAACTCGATCCGGGCCCGCTGCCCACCATGCTCAAATACACCACGCACACCGAACAGAACTCCATGTACAACACACCGCCCTGCTTCTCCATTTACACGGCCCAGTTGGTGCTCAAGTGGCTGGAGGAGACCGTGGGCGGCCTCGAGAAAATGGCGGCCATCAACCAGAAGAAAGCCGACATGCTCTACAACCTCTTCGATCAGAGCGATTTTTACCGAGGCACGGCGGATAAAGACAGCCGTTCGTTGATGAACGTCACTTTCCGCCTGCCCAGCGAAGAGTTGGAAAAGAAGTTCATCGCCGAAGCCGCGGCCAACGACATGGGCGGGCTCAAGGGCCATCGTTCGGTGGGCGGGTGCAGGGCATCCATCTACAATGCCACCTCCGAAAAAGCGGTGGCCGCCCTGGTGGATTTCATGAAAGCCTTCGCCAAGAAGAACGGATAGTCAGCAGCGATAAGCAAAGCTGAACCGGCGGTGCCTACCAGTGCCGCCGGTTCTTTTTTGATCATGCCGATTTTGGAAAAACAGCTCGTTTTGAGTCAGTGCAGGCGCTTTCGCATCCCGCAAATTCGGCCGACCGACCGTCTCTTCCTCGTAGCGCCCCAGGGTCCCGCAACCGCCCGGAAGCAGGATCGCCAACCGGCCGTTGTCACTCTTTGTATCTCTTGACAGTACCTCAGAATACTCATACTTACAGTGGATCTGGTCCATTTTGCGCCACAGGGGCCCGGATATGGTTGCTGATAAGACGCAGTGACGGTCTTCTTCACATCATCACTATTATAAAGAGGAGGCATGCCATGGACAAAATTCTACGTATCGATATGGGAGGGGCTAAGGGTCCGGAACTGAAAACAGAGGCATTGGGCGCCTATGCCGGTTTGGGCGGCCGCGCCATGACCTCCACGGTGATTTCCAAAGAGGTACCGCCCACCTGCCATGCCCTGAGTGCGGAGAATAAATTGGTCATCGCGCCGGGATTGCTCAGCGGCTCGGCGGCCGCCATGTCGGGCCGCATCTCCGTGGGCTGCAAGAGCCCGTTGACCGGCGGCATCAAGGAGGCCAATTCGGGGGGCCAGCCGTCGCAGATGCTGGCACGGCTCGGCTATGCGGCCATCATCCTGGAAGGCAAACCCAAGGACGATACCCTCTACAAAGTGATGATCGACAAGAACGGCGCCACCATCGTACCGGCCAATGGGCTCAAAATGCTCGGCAACTATGATCTGGTGGAGAAGATGAAGGCCGAACATGGCGACAAGATCGGCTGCATCTCCATCGGGCAGGCCGGCGAGATGAAACTGAGTGCGGCGTCCATCGCCTTCACCGACATGGAGTTGCGCCCCACACGCCATGCCGGACGGGGCGGCGTGGGCGCGGTCATGGGGGCCAAAGGGGTCAAAGTGATCGTCATCGACGATGCCGGCACCCCGGTGCGCGCCCCCAAAAATCCCGAGAAGTTCAAGGCCGCCAACAAGGAGTTCGTGGCCGGCCTGCGCAAGCACCCGGTCACCGGCCAAGGCTTGCCGGCCTTCGGCACCAACGTCCTAACGAACGTGGTCAACGAAGCCGGCGGTTATCCCACCCGCAACTTCAAGGAAGGCCAGTTCGAAGGCGCCGCCAAGATCGGCGGCGAAGCCCAGGCCAAGCTGGAAAACGAGCGCGGCGGCGAGGGTTCGGCCACCCACGGCTGCCACCGCGGTTGCGTCATCCGCTGCTCGGGCACCTTCTTCGACAAAAACGGCCGCTTCCTCAGCAAGCAGCCGGAGTATGAAACCGTGTGGGCCCACGGCGGCAATTGCGGCATCGACGACCTGGATGCCATCGCCCAGATGGACCGCATGGACGACGATTTCGGCCTGGACACCATCGAGATGGGGGCCACCATCGCCGTGGCCATGGACGCAGGCCTGGCCAAATTCGGTGACGCCCAAGCCGCCATCCGCCTGATCGAGGAAGTGGGCCAGGGCACCCCCCTGGGCCGTATCCTGGGCAGCGGCGCGGCGGTGACCGGCAAGGTCTTCGGCATCGAGCGAATCCCGGTGGTAAAAGGCCAATCCATGCCGGCCTATGATCCGCGGGCGGTCAAGGGCATGGGCGTGACCTATGCCACCACCACCATGGGGGCCGACCACACCGCCGGTTATGCGGTTACCGCCAATCTGCTCGGCGTGGGCGGCAACGTGAACGCGCTCAAATCCCAGGGCCAGGTGGAGCTGTCGCGTAATCTGCAGGTGGCCACCACCGCCATCGACAGCACGGGCATGTGCCTCTTCATCGCCTTTGCCATTCTGGATCAGCCCGAGACCTTCCAAGCCCTGTTGGACTTGATCAACGGATTTACCGGCCTCAACCTGACGGGGGACGACGTCTCCAACCTGGGCAAGTCCATCCTCAAGCATGAAAGGGCTTTCAATGCCGCTGCAGGTCTGACGAAAATGCATGACCGGTTGCCCGATTACTTCAAGAACGAGCCCTTGACGCCCCACAAGGTCACCTTCGACGTCAGCGATCAGGAGTTGGATGAGGTCTTCAATTTTTAGAAAAAGATAGTGCGCCTCACGATAGGGGCGCCCTCCGGGGCGCCCCTTATTATCTTAACGGTCATGATGCAACCTGCCGCCACGCTTCATTTGAACCTGCCGATAGCCGCCGCCGGCCATTTCAGCGTGCTCTTCAGTGCCGGGATGAGGATCAAAACCATCGCCGGCATCAGCCTGACGGATCTGCTGTGCCGCCAATTGGCCATCGATCCCGAATATGTGGAGCGGCGCATCCAGACCATTTTCCTGAACCACCGCGCCGTGGACCGCACCGAACAGGTCATTGTGCCAGCCGGGGCGGTGCTGGCGCTTTCGGCGGCCATGCCCGGCCTGGTGGGCGCCACTTTTCGCAAAGGGGGCGCACTGGCCGACTTTCGCAGAGATATCTCCTATCGAAATATCCCTGCCCCTGCCTCAGACGGCGGCCATGCAGAGACGCTGATCACCCTGAAGCTGTTCAACCTGGTGGCCCGGGAGTTGGGCCCGCACCTGCTCTCTCTGGGCGTATGGATCGACAGCCCCATTCTGAAGCTACTGCTTTCGCAACTCCAGGCCGCCTCCCCGATGCCCATCGCAACCTGCCAATGGAACGGCCGGGAGATTCCTCCCGCCCAACTGGCAGAGCTTTGCCGGCCCGAGGGTTGGATTGCACTTTCCGTAGCCTGGCACCCGCCATTGTGATTGACGAAAACCAGAGACACCTGCTAATGACTCTCCCGGCTTCATAGAGGAACGTTTAGCCCCCCTGATACGTTCCATTTTACACGATCAAGGCAGCACACTCCCCATTAAATGGTTCGATGAGAGCACTTGCCCCTCATCTGCTCTCTTATTTCTACATCGCGCCAAGGAATGGCGCTGAACCCACCAGGAAGGAGAGGAAACCATGAAAAAGGAATCAAAACAGGAGATCCGGATCGAACGCAGGGAGTTCTTGGTTAAGTCCTTGAAGATGGGATGCGGCGGCGTCTTGGGGTTATCGCTGTTGTCGGCCTTGCCCGGCTGTGATTCCTCCAGCAGTTCTTCCAGTTCTTCGAGCAGTTCCTCGGGCGGCGGCTGCGGCACGAGCGACGCTTGCGCCGATGAAAATGTCCGCACCGGATATCAGCCGGTGGTGAGCAGCGCCTGGATCGCCAAGGGGGCCCATGAAAGCAGCTACGCCGTTTTCAAAGCCATGGTCGAGGCGGCCACTGATTTTAGCTGGCTGGCCCAAGGCGACCGGGTACTCCTCAAACTCGCCCTGAACTCGGCCAACGCCTTTCCCGCCACCACCGATCCCTGGTCTCTGGCCTGCATGCTCGATCTGCTCAAGGAAAAGGGCGCCGGGACGATTCTGGTGGGCGACCAGTCCGGGATCTATCAGAGCAACAGCACCCAAACCTGTCTGACCCGGACCGGTCTGATGGATGTGATCAACGCCAAGGGCGCCACGGCGGTCTACTTCGAAAACGGCGGCCACTTCGCGGCGTCCGCGGCCAACTGGTCGGGCAGCGTGAATGTCACCAACTACGTGCACCAGGTCGATCACATCGTCTATTTGCCGCGCATCGCCACCCACTCCCTGGCAGACAAAACCTTCAGCCTCAAAATCGCCGTCGGTTTCCTGAACTCGGCCAGCCGGCGGACCATGCACCGCGGCACCCTGACCAGCCTGTACCCGAGCATCAACGATATTGCGGCCATCAAAAACAAATTCCGCTTGAGCGTCACCTCCGCCCGCAAACTGATGACCACGGGCGGACCGGACAGCGGCACGGTCGTGGAACCCAATTACGGATTGATCTTCGCCTCTTCCGATCTGCTGGCCGCCGACATCATGGCCGGCGCCTTCCTGAAGGTGAACAGCAGTGCCTCGGACGATATATACTGTCATGACGCCGTGCAGAGCTATATTACCCGTAACGGATGCTTCGAAAAACTGATCTGGAACAGCGTCAACAGCCATCCGAATAGCAGCGTGACCACCGCCATGGTCGATGCCTTGCAAAAGGCATAACGTTCTTCTGCTCTAGGAAAAGCAAAGAAAAAGGCGGGCTTTCGGCCCGCCTTTTTCTTCGGACTATAAAAACAAGGTATTAGTCACACAGCTCGAACAGCGCCGCAGCGCCCATGCCGCCGCCGATGCACATGGATTCGACGCCGTACTTGGCGCCGCGGGCACGCATGTTGGTGATCAGGGTAGCGGCCAGCTTGGCACCGGTGCAGCCCAGGGGATGGCCCAGGGCAATGGCGCCACCATTGATATTCACGCGGTCCATATACTTATCGATGCCCAGTTCCCGCATGCTGTAAATCGCCTGGGAGGCAAAGGCTTCGTTGATCTCCCAGACACCGATATCTTCGATCTTCAAGCCGGCCAGATTCAACAGCTTGGGAATGGCATAACGCGGCCCCACGCCCATCTCATCCGAACGGCAACCGACGGTGGTATAGAGCTTCAACTTGGCCAGGGGTTTGAGTCCCAGGGCCTTGGCTTTTTCGGCGCTCATCAGCACGCTGGCCGCCGCGCCGTCGGTGGTTTGCGAAGAGTTGCCGGCGGTGACCGAACCGGTCAGCGAAAATGCCGGACGCAGCTTGGCCAAACCGGCCAGAGTGGTATCGTCGCGCACGCCGTCATCGAAACTCTGGATGAAGGTTTCGCGCTTGATGGTGCCATCGGCCTGGGTCACAAACTTGGTGGCCGGAGTGGGCACGATCTCGGTGAAAAGGCCCTTCTTCTGAGCATTGGCGGCCTTCTGCTGGGACAAGAGGGCGAACTCATCCTGCTGCTCGCGGGTGACGTTGTAACGCTTGGCTACGTTTTCGGCGGTCGTGCCCATGGAGATAAACAGGTCGATCTGCTTCTTCTCCAAATCGGGATACGGCCGGGGCATATTGCCGCCCATGGGTACATAGGTCATGGACTCGAGGCCGGCGCCGATGGTGACATCCGACCAGCCGCACATGATGCGCATGGCGGCATCGGCGATGGCTTCCAGGCCCGAGGCGCAGAAGCGGTTGACCGTGGCGCCCGACACCTTGTCGGGGAAACCGGCGATCTTGGCCGCGTTGCGGCCGATATTGAGGCCCTGTTCCGCCTCGGGAAAGGCGCAGCCGAGCATGACGTCATCGATTTCATTGGGATCGAGTTTGATTTTATCCACGGCGGACCTGAGGATGAAAGTAATCAAGTCCATGGGCAGGGTGTCTTTGAAGGCGCCCTTGGCCCGCTTGCAGCCGGGTGTCCGGACCGCACTGACAATATAAGCTTCTCTCATGGTATTCCTCCAGATAGATTGTTTTTGTAAGCGCCTCAGCGAGCCTTAGTTGCGCAACGGCTTGCCGGTCTTGAGCATATGATCGATGCGGGCGATCGTCTTCTCCTGATGCAGCAGTTCGACGAAGGTCTTGCGCTCGATGGCCAGCATGCTCTCCTCGCTGACGAACCCGCCGGTGCGGCTCTGGCCGCCACCGATGGCCATGGCGACTTTGCTGGATACAAAGCAGTCATACTCGCTGACGTAGCCGGCGGCCTGCATGTTGAGCAGTTCGGCGTTGACCATGCCGAAGGCCGCCTCGCCGAAGACGCGGATGGGACGTTTGACCGGCGGTGCGTAGCCGTCTTCCACCATGCGCAGGACCTCTTTTTTGGCTTCGCCGATGAGCAGGTCGCGGTTGAAGACGATGCGGTCCTTGGGCCCCAGGAAGCCGGTGGCCCGGGCTTCGGCGGCCGAAGTGGAGACTTTGGCCATGGCGATGGCCTGGAAAACCGGGATGAAGAATTTGCCCAGCTCGAAGTCGCTCACCGAGTCGGGAATATTTTCGAGCAGCTTGCGCCACAGGGCCGAACAGCCGGTGCCGCCGGGCAGCAGGCCGACCCCCACTTCCACGAGGCCCATGTACAATTCCGCGTGGGCCACGATACGATCGGTGCCCAGGCAAATCTCGGCGCCGCCGCCCAGGGCCAGGCCGAAGGGCGCCGCCACGACGGGATAGCTGCTGTAGCGGCCGCGTAGAATCGTTTCCTGCAACGTTTTGACGCTGGCTTCGATTTCGGCGAACATGCCGGCACCGGCCGCTTCACGCATCTGGCGCAGGTCGGCACCGGCCGAGAAGGCGCCCGGCATGCCGCCGGCCTGGTTGCCGATGACCAGGCCCACGCCGTTGGCATCCACATAGTCATGGGCCTTGCCCAGAAAATCGATGATCTCGTCGTTGAGGGCATTCATTTTGGTGTGGAACTCGGCGCAGAAGACGCCGTCGCCCAGGTCGATCAAGGAGGCGGAACTGTTGCCCAGCACCACTTTGTTCTCGCCCTTGAGAATGGCCAGATCGATCATGGTGGCGTTGGTGCGGACCGGCTTGTAGCCCTGGCTGGCAAAGTCATAGAAGAAGCGCTGGCCTTTTTCCACCTTGTAGAAGGTCTTGTTGCCGGCGGCCAGCATCTTCTTGACCTTCTCGGGCACCTTCAAGCCATCTTTTTCCATGCGCGCCACGGTGCGCTCCACACCCATCAAGTCCCAACCCTCGAAGGGTCCGCGCTCCATGCCGAAGCCCCAGCGCAGGGCGTTGTCGATCTCCACGATGGTGTCGGCGATTTCGGGAATGCGGTTGGTGGCGTAGATCAGGTTCTCGGCCACGCAGCGCCAGACGAACTTGGAGCCTTTGTCATCGCCGAAAACCATGGCGTTGATCTTCTCTTCGGGCGTCTTGGCTTTGGCCGCGGCGGCCAAACAGGGAAATTCGACCTTGCCGTACTCTTCGTATTCAAAGGTCTTCAGATTGAGGACCTTGCGGATTTTCTTCCATTCGGGGGTCAGATCGGTCTTGTAGAAACCGCCCTTGGTCTTGTTGCCCAGCATCTTCTTGTCCAGCATCTTCTGGACGAAATCGGGCAGGACAAAGCTGTCGCGGGCTTCGTCATCCGTGACCAGATCGTACGTGTTCTTGGCCACGTGGGCGGCGATATCCAAACCCACCAGGTCGGTGGTCTTGAACATGCCGGTTTTGGGACGGCCCATGGCCGGCCCGAACAGGGCATCCACTTCGGGAATGGTCAAATCGTGCTCGAGCATGAGCTGCATGCTGCGGCCCGAACTCTGCACACCGACGCGGTTGCCGACGAAGTTGGGGGTGTCCTTGGCCCACACGATGCCTTTGCCCAGTCGGCGTTCGCCGAAATCGGCCATGTATTTCAATACGTCGGGCAGGGTCTTTTCGCCGGGAATGATCTCCAGCAACTTCATGTAGCGCACCGGGTTGAAAAAATGGGTGCCCAGGAAATGCTGCTTGAAATCGTCGCTGAGGCCTTCGCTCATGGCCTTGAGAGGAATACCGGAGGTGTTGGAAGAGACGACGGCGCCCTTCTTGCGGACTTTTTCGATGCGCTTGAACAGATCCTGTTTGATCTTGAGGTTCTCCACCACCACTTCCACGATCCAGTCGCATTCGGCCAGTTTGGCGAAATCGTCTTCGGTGTTGCCGATGGAGATCAGCTCGATGTCCTTGGCCAGCATCAATGCCGCTGGTCTTGCTTTGCGGATGTTCTCCAAGCCGGCCGCGACGATCCGGTTACGGGCCTTGCGATCTTTCTTTTCTTCCTCTTTGAGATCGAAGGGGACGATGTCCATCAAAAGCGTTTTAACTCCGGCGCTGGCCAATAGGGCCGCAATCCCTCCGCCCATCACACCGGACCCGATGACGGCTGCCTGTCGTATTTTTCTACTCATGAACCCTCCTCATACCGAATTATTATTTTTGCCGGTGCAACTAGTGCCACGGAACCAACCGGCTTCAACGGTGGCAAATATGAATGAACGCTCATTCAGTTACCAGAACAGCCGAATCCGTGTCAAGTACAAAACCTGTAAACCCCGGGAAAATTCAAAGCCGCGCCCAACCCCGGCGGCGCGCTTGCACCTTTACAATCGCCGGGTTTTTATGCCATCATGGCGCCCGATGCATTCACCATAGGTAGTGTCCATCCGGGGATGAGATATTTTCGTCGAGTTCAAGGCGGACGAAAATTTTAACCGCAGGAATATATGGACATATTTCGAGGATTAAAATTTTCGACCAACGCCGAAATCGGCGAAAATAGCCATTCCTGGATGGACACTAAGTAACATAAGGCGATGATATGGCGGATATCAACGATATCGTACTGATTTACATGGAAGACAAGCCCCAGGCGTTTGCTCGGATCGAGGCCATCGAGCCCGACATCAAGCGCGGCTGGTACCATGTTCAACTGCTTTTTCTGCAGATCCCGCTGACGATGGTCACCTGGATATTGCGGGACGCCTACATCAACGGCGATCCCTTCACCATGGAGGGCAAGCCCATCCGCCTGGAAAAGGTGGTGGCGCCCAAAAGCGCCAGACAGCCGGAAAAAGATCCATCCCCCGAAACCGGTGCCGGCAGCAACCATAAAAACAAGGTGATCTCCCTCAAAGACCTTAAAAAGAAATAGATGCAACGGATCGTTATTTCAGCCTCCCGCAGAACCGATATCCCCGCCTTCTACATGCCCTGGTTCATGCAGCAGATCGAGCAGAGGTTTTTCGATGTGCGCCACCCCTTCAGCGGCAAAAGCGTCCGGGTGCCGGCCGAGGTCGAGCAGATTCACACCATCGTCTTCTGGTCCAAGAACTTCGGCCCTTTTCTGGATGGCGGTTACGATCGGCGGCTGATGGAAAAAGGGTACCGGCTCTTTTTCAACTTCACCATCAACTCGGCGAACCCCCTGCTGGAGCCGGCTGTGCCACCCACCGGGGCGCGCCTCGACCAGATGGCCCGACTCGTGGATCGCTTCGGTCCGGACGCCGTCCAGTGGCGTTTCGATCCCATCTGCTACTATCAGGAGGCGTCCGGCCGGGAGGCCCAGAACCTGGACCAATTCCCGTTCATCGCCCGGCAGGCGGCCGGCTTGGGCATTACGACCTGCATCACCAGTTTCGTGGACCTTTATCGGAAGGTGCGGCGACGCTCGGCTCAGGCCGGCCTGAGCTTCATCGACCCTCCCCTGGACCTTAAGATCGACCAGATCGTTTCCATGACGCGCCTGCTGCGGCCATTGGGGATTCAGCTTCAGTTGTGCTGCGAACAGGAGTTGCTCGCGGCCCTCCCCAAAGAGGCCCAGGTGGTCGGTGCAGCGTGTATCCCCAACCACAAGCTGGCCGAACTTTACGGCGACGATCTCTCCCTGGCCCGAGACGCGGGCCAAAGGGTGACGGCCGGCTGCGGCTGCCGCGTCTCACGGGACATCGGCAGCTACCGCTTGCACCCCTGCCCCCACCACTGTCTGTTCTGCTATGCCAATCCCGGTCCGCCCGCGACCGGGGCGGTTGCGATGGGGGCCCTACCATGAAGATCGGCGCCATCGTCCTGGCCCATCCGACCCTGTTGGCGCCCCTGGCCGGGATCAGCAACCTGCCCATGCGCCTGCTGGCCAAGGCAGCCGGCTGCGCCCTGGTCTACACGGAAATGGTCAGCGCCAACGGCCTGGTCCACGGCTCGGCCAAGACCCAACAACTCCTGGATAGTGTCCCGGAGGAACGGCCGCTGGCCGTGCAACTCTTTGGGGGCGATGCCGCCCTGCTGGCCGAGGCTGCCCGGCAGGTCGCAACGGCCGGCGCCGACATCGTGGACCTCAACTTCGGCTGCGCGGTGAAGAAAATTCTCAAAAGCGGCTCGGGTGTGGCGCTCATGGCCGATCTTCAATTGGCGGAACGGGTGCTGCGCGCCGTGCGCCGAGCAGTCGACATCCCGCTGACGATCAAGATGCGCTCCGGATGGGAGCCGTCGGGCAGCGAAGCCCTGACCCTGGGCCGCCTTGCCCAGGATCGTGGGGTGGATGCCGTTGCCCTGCACCCCCGCACCGCCCGCCAGGGGTTTGCGGGCCGCGCCGATTGGACGTTGATCGCCAGGCTCAAGGCCGCCCTGAGCATCCCGGTCATCGGCAACGGCGATATCACCAGTGCCGAGGATGCCGCCCGCATGATGGCCCAGACCGGATGCGACGCCGTGATGATCGGCCGGGCCGCCATCGGCAATCCCTTCATCTTCAGCCAGATTACCGACGTGCTGGAGGGCCGGGCCCCGCAAATACCCACGACAGCCGATCGCTTCCGGGCGATGCGGGCCTATGCGGCCGCCACCGTCACGCATCTGGGGGCAAGCTCGGCCTGCTTCATGTTGCGCAACCAGCTGGGTTGGTTTGCCAAAGGCCTGCCCCAGGCGAGCCAGTTCAGGGCCGCCATCCACACCATTGCTTCCGGAGATGAGGCCCGCCTGCGGATCGATGCCTACGAAGCGTCGCTGGCAGAGACCGATCGCTGCTCCTGATCCGGGATCGAGATCCGGATCAAAGAGTGTTTGCCTTCCATGGATCAGGTGTGTTACCACCCGGGGCCATAATCTCCCGAAGCCGTAGTCATCCGTGCCGGCATCCACTCCTCCTTGCGTTTACTTCTCGATCTGCGCTGTCTACCGTCGCAGCGGATGGCATTTATAGCTCATAGACTTTTTCAAAAGCAGAGCAACTATGGAAGCCGCCCCAACCACCTTGCAAGGTCTTCTGTTTATCGATGATGAAGAGGGGGTGCGCCGTTCGCTGGTGCGTGCCTTGAAGCACGAACCATACAATGTCTACGCCGCGACCAATGGGCAAGAGGGCATCGATTTCGTCAAAGAGCATACCCAAGAGATCGCCACGGTGGTTTCGGATTACCGCATGCCGGGACTGGACGGACTGGAGACCCTTAAAATCATCGGCGGCATCAATCCTGAGATCACGCGCATCATCCTGACCGGTTACGCCACCATGGAGGCCGCCATCAACGCCACCAATGCGGGCATCGACGGCTTTTTGACCAAACCCTTCGACAACGTGGAACTGCGGGCCAAAATCCGTGAAATCTGGGTCCGCAAACACCTGCGCCAGTTCGTCTCCGAACAGATCTACGCCGAAATCAACCGCTCGCCCAACAGCCTGGCTCCGCGCCTGAGCGAGGTGACGATTCTATTTTCCGACATCCGTGGTTTCACCCGGATGTCCCAGCACGTGACCCCCCAGGAGCTGGTGGATTTCCTGAACAACGATTACTTCACCCCCATGGGCGACATCGCCTATCGGCACCAGGGCACCCTGGACAAGCACATCGGCGACAGCCTGATGGTAATCTTCGGCGCCCCCGTGGCCCGGCCGGACGATGCCTTGCGGGCCGTACGCGCCGCCGTGGCCATGCAGCGCAGGGCCCTGGAAATCGACGCCCGGCTGCAAAATCCCCATTTACGATTGCAAACCGGTATCGGCATCGCCAGCGGCGAGGTCTTTTCCGGGATCATGGGCTCATTGCGCAAGAAAGAGTTTACATCGGTGGGCAAGGCCGTCAATATCGCTTCACGGCTGCAGGCGTTGGCACGGGGGAAAGAAATCCTGATCGACGAGTATACCATGGAAAAAGTCGGCGATGAAATTCAGGCGACCCCTCTGCCGGCCGTCGCGGTCAAAGGCCTGGACGGTCCCATTCCCATCTTCAGTATTAAGGTTGATTGAAGGCATTCGATACCGATCCCGATAGCGATACCGCCCCCGAGAATGCCGTCTATCGTGTCGCTCTCGGTATCGGTATCGAATGATCTGTATTTTTGGAGGCAGGCCTATTTGGCGGGAATCGCGATATCCCCGGGCTTAATATCGGCCGGGGCTTCGCTTTGAGCCGTTGCACCGTCGGTGCCGACGGCCACAATCTCGACGTCCGCCAGTTTGTATCCGGGAATAATGAACCGCTCGCCGTTCAGGCCATCGGCGATGCGGCCGCCCTCGAAGACGGCGAGCAGATCCCCTGGCGCCAGTCCGGAATCGACGTCGGCCGCCAGGCGCACCTGCCGGCCTTGCACCTCGGCCACCATGGCCATCCATCGGCCGGCGTCGATCTGTTCGGCGGCCCGTTCGCCCATCTCCTCGGCCATATCGACGATGGCCTCATCGACGGCCTTGATACTGTCCGGCATGCCGGCCATAAAATTTTCATGCGTCGAGGCGTTGATCTTGACCAATTCTTCCATGACTTGGCTGGAGATCTTGGCCGCCGTGAACGTGTCATACAGGTCCAGCGATACGACGACATTCAAATAATACTTGGTGCCGCGGAACCACCAGATCCCCTTTTTCTTCTCCACCGGCCGGATATCCAGAACGCTCGCCTGTAGCAGACAGTGGAAACCTTGCATGCGGGCCTTTTTGTGAAATTCGAAAGCCGATCGAGGATCGGCGAAGGGATCGGCCAACTTCATGAAGTCCGGGGACTGATTGTCTTCGGGCGACAAGAGCCGCAACCGGTCCGCCTCGTGACCGATGGCGTCGACCAGCGTTTGCAGCAACAGAGCTTCGCATTGGCGGCCGAACACGGTCTGGGCGCCGGCTTTGAGCGCAATCGCGCCTTTTTTCCAGTAGTCGCGGTCGACGACCGGCGCTTCGGAAAAGCCCTGGCGGGGCTCGACACGGATATTCTGGACCTGGGCACAGGCTCCGCAGAAAAAAACAGCCACAAGCATGGGGAGGATCCGGGCGAACGATCTGGGCATTATCCAATATCTCCTGGACCGATTATTTGGGTTCTTCGGGAAAGTGCGCCACCACCTCGGTGGTGATGCCGCCGCGGGCGGAAAAGACCCCTTGGACTTCCATCCACTGGGGGGCCAGAACCTTGACCAGGTCATCCAGAATGCGGTTGACCACGTGTTCATAAAAAATCCCCACATTGCGGTACTGGAGCAGGTAGAATTTCAAAGACTTGAGTTCGATGATCTTCGCCCCGGGCCGGTAGCGGATGCTAATGGTGCCGAAATCGGGAAGGCCGGTCATGGGGCAGACCGAAGTAAATTCCGGCTGGCGAATAGTAATGACGATGTCCCGGCGGCCCTGGTAGGCGTATTCCATGGGCTGGAGAAGATCGGTGCGCACCGTTTCCGGTTTTTCGATGGCGTACGGCACGCTGTGCTGGGTTTGATCGGCCATGATGGCAAAATTCTCCTGGCAACGGATGAAGGATCGTCCTGGCGATCCAAAAGCCCGTTGAACATAGAGAATTTCGGGGCGAGTGTCAAACGGAGTTCATGGCCTGGTGTAAGTCGGGCTGTTGCTTAAATCGGGGTCGGTATCGATTCGATACCGATCCCGAACCCGAACCAATGCATTGCGAAAGCCGTGACTGGTGCACAAAACCGGCGGTGTGCTTGACACACCTTGCGCCACCTGCTAACAAGCCTGAATCATTACACATCGAAAGTGAGAATCACCCATGGGAAAAGAATCGACCCAGGAACAGGTGCTGCGGGCCAGCAAGGAGATCGCCGTCAAGTTCATCGAGGTGGGCAGGCTCTCGCCCGGCAACTTCGCCGAGATCTTCAAAACCATCTATGACGCCATCGATGCCACGGTGCGGGCAACGCCCCTAACCGGCGCCGGTGCGGAGACCGGCACCGGCAAGCAGTAGATTCGCTTAGGCCGCCTGCAGCGCGGCACTTTGGCCCAGGCCGTTGAACTGGGACAGGGCATCGCGCAACTGACCGGCCACGCGATCGATCATCCGACCGCCCATCGGATCGATGGCCTTCATCTGCTGGCGGTAATCGTCCAACAATTGCCCCACAAAGGCCAACATGCGCTCCGCCGGCGTCTGCGTCGCGGCGATCGTCTGGGCCATCTGCCCGCCCACGACATCGGCTTTGCTCGCCAAAGCCTCCTCGGAACCATCGGTCGACGCCGGAACCTGAACCGGCGGTGCAGCCGCCTGGCGATCCGGCCCGTAGACGGCCGTTTCCTGGCGCTGCTGAGCCACCAGCACAGTGCGCTCGTAGGACATATGGGCCTCGATGCCGGCCAGGCTCTCCAAGCCCTGGAGCTTGCGCACTTTGGCCAGCATCGGCTTCACATCCCCATTGACGAAGTTGTGCATCATGCGGTCCAGGGTTTTGAGCGCCTTGCGGATGTCTTTTTGTTCTTCCGCACTCAAATCGCCTTCCACGGTGAAGCTCATCTCCCGCTCGTAAAGCCCGACGCTGAACTCCCCCTTGGTTGCGGAAAAACCTTGCCCATCGACGGCGGCCTGGCCATAGGCGCCGTATATGGCGGCGGCGCGGGCATCCAGCGAGAGGGTCACCTTGTCGCCCTCGTCGGTCACCAGGGTAACATCCATGTGTTGTTCGCTGCTCACGGCCGCCAGGGTCGTGCGCTCGGCCTGCCAGGCGCGCAGGTTGCTGTCCGCATTGGTGTTCGTCCGAAAAGTGGGCAGGTTGGCTATGTTCGTCTCCATTGGGTGGCTCCCTTCTTCATTGTTTGCGGGGTGGGGGCATCGTCTGGAGGTGTGACATCTTGGATCGGATGCGAGAAAACGGCCGCGGCAGCCCCTTACCCAGTATTAAGGATATCGGATGGCTGCCGCGAAACTTTAACCGACTTTACACATGCCGCTCTTCACGAATCGAGACGATACCGATTCCGATTCCGATACGACAGTCGTGACGCTCTTTTCGGGCAGACTTACTGCCCTATGGCCGAAGGCCACATATAGTAAAATCCGGCTTCGGCTGCCGCCGATAGCGGTGCCAGGATGGGCACCAGGCTTTGCAGATCGCTGCCGCTGGTCTGGATGGCCGGATTGTAGAGGGTGTCGTTCTCGATCTTTTGACGCCGATAGGTGATCACGCGCGCATCGGCATCCAAACCGGCGAGCTCCTTGGCCTTGGCCACGGCGTCATCCAGATAGCCGAGCTGATCCACCAAGCCCAGGGCCTTGGCCTGGGGGCCCAGATAGACGCGGGCACTGACCACCTGCTGCCGCTGGTCCGGCTCTAATTTGCGGTGCTGCATCACCAGGTCGTGGAAGCGGCCGGCCAAGCCGTCGGTGAGCCCCTGGAAGATCACCACTTCCTCCTCGGTGGGCGCCCGGAAGGGCGAGCCCATGTCTTTCTGCGGGCCGGACTTGTTCACGTTCATGGACAGCCCCGCCTTTTCCATCAACCCGCTCACCCCCGGACGCATGAAAATCACGCCGATGGAGCCGGTCACGGTGGTGGGATGGGCCATGATGTGATCGGCGGGCAGCGAGATGTAATAACCGCCCGAGGCGGCCACACTCATCATGGCCACCACCATCTTGACGCCGGTGCGCTGCTTGTAGGCGCTGATCTCGTGGTAGAGAATATCGCTGGCCGTCACCGAACCGCCCGGGGAGTTGACTTTGAGCAGCAAGGCCTTGATCTCCGGGTCCTGCTCGGCGTGTTTGAGGTACGACACCGCCTGCTGTACCATGCTCGGTTGCGAGCGTAGAAACCGCTCCTGGCGCTTGTCGGAGATGGTGCCGTCGATGGAGAGCAGCAGGATTTTGCCCGGGCCCTTGCCCTGCACCACAAACTCCTGCAGCGGTTCCTGCCCTTCGCCGAAAAGGGTCATCTTGGGCAGCGAACATCCGGCCAGCACGACGACCATTACGGCCATTATCCAACAGGGACGTTTCATCGATATACCTCCATATCGTTTTTGTTCGTACTCGTACCCGAAAACGCGTACGAGTAGGATTATAGCCCAAAAAACTTAATCCAAATGAAGACCGTCAATGCGCCTCGACCCAGTTGTTCCCCCAGGCCACATTGACTTTCAACGGCACCTTCAGGCCCCAAACTTGTTCCATGCTCTCGGGGATCAGCCGACTCACGAGCGCCAACTCATCCGGCGGCACCTCGAAGACGATTTCGTCGTGCACCGACAAGAGCATCACCGTTTTCAGCCCCCGGGCTTTCAACAGCGCGGCGATGCGGATCATGGCCACCTTGATCAGGTCGGCGGCGGTGCCTTGAATAGGCATATTGATGGCCGTGCGCTCGGCAAACTGGCGCACGGTGGGATTGCCGCTGGCGATGTCCGGCAGCAGCCGGATGCGCCCCAGGAGGGTGCTGATGCGCTGGGTGCGGCGGGCCTCTTCCAAGGTGCGCTCCATGAAAGCCTTCACGCCCCGGTAGCGCTCGAAGTAATTATCGATGTAGACTTGGGCCATCTTGTTGCTGATGCCCAGCTCCTTGGACAACCCGAAGGCGCTCATGCCGTAGATGATGCCGAAGTTGATGACCTTGGCCTGGCGCCGCAGCTCGGCCGGCACCTGGTCCAGGGCGGTGTGGAAGACTTCGCTGGCCGTGCGGGCGTGAATGTCTTCGTTGTTGACGAACGACTCGATCAGAATTTCATCTTCGGCGCAATGGGCCAGGATGCGCAGTTCGATCTGGGAGTAGTCGGCCGAAAGCAGCAGCCATCCGGGCCGGGCGATGAACGCCTTGCGGATCTCCCGCCCCTCTTCCGTTCGGATGGGAATGTTCTGCAAGTTGGGGTCCGAGCTGCTCAGGCGCCCGGTGGCGGCCACGGTCTGATTAAACGAGGTGTGGATGCGACCGCTGCCCGGATCCACCTGTTCCAGCAGCGCATCCACATAGGTGGATTTGAGTTTGGCCAACGTGCGGTGGCGTAGCAGAAAGGCCGGCAATTCATGCTGTTCGGCCAAGCGCGTGAGCACCTCCACATCGGTCGAGTAACCGGTTTTTTTCTTGGTTTTCTTGGCGCTGGGCAGTTGCAGCTTTTCGAAAAGAATATGGCACAACTGCTGGGGGGATTGGATATTGAACTTCTCGCCGGCCAGGGAGTAGATCTGCTCTTCCAACAAGCGCAACTGGTGCGACATGCTTTTGGACAACTCGTGCAGCTTCTCCTGGTCGAGCCGCACGCCGGCCATCTCCATCTCCATGAGCACCGGCACCAGGGGCATCTCCACCGTGTCCATCAATTCCATCAGCCCCAGGGCTTCGAGCTGGGGCCGCAGCACTTCGTAGGCCCGCAGGGTGATGTCGGCATCCTCGCAGGCGTAGGGCACGGCCTGCTCCAGGGTCACCTGATCGAACGTCAGGGCGCACTTGCCCTTGCCGCACACGTCCGTGTAGGTGATATTCTTGTGGTCGAGGAAATCCATGGCGATCTGGTCCAGACCGTGGGCCCGCTTGGAAGGATTGAGCAGATAGGAGGCCAGCATGGTGTCGAAGGCGACGCCGGCCAGATCGACACCATGGCGCCGCAGCACGATCCAGTCGTATTTGATGTTCTGGCCCACCTTGGCGATCCGCGCATCCGCCAACACCGGCCTGAGCCGATCCAACACCAGCGTCATCGAAAGCTGTTCGGGGACCCCGATGTAGCGATGCGCGCAGGGGATGTAAACCGCTTCACCGGGCTTGCATGCCACGGAAAGTCCCACCAGGCTGGCCAGCATGGGATTTTCCGATGTCGTCTCCGTATCCAGGGCGAACAGACGGCAGTCGGCGAGCTTTTGCACCAGCTTATCCAACGCCTCCAGCGACAAGATGACCTCATAGCAGGTGGCCGGTTCCGGCCGGGAGGTGACCTTGAACTCCTGCTGCAGCTGGCGGAATTCCAATTCCTGGAAAAGCGCGACCAGGGCATTTTCATCCGGCGGCTGGGCACTCAGGGCCTGGGGGTCGAAATCCACCGGCGCATGATCGTCGATGGTCACCAGGCGCCGGCTCAGCAGGGCCTGCTCCTTGTGGGCCAGCAGCCGCTCACGCTGTTTGGCCGAGGAAACCTCGTCGATGCGGTCGTAGAGGGCCGCGATGCCGCCGAACTGCTGGATCAACGCCAGGGCGGTCTTGGGACCGATCCCGGGCACGCCGGGCACGTTGTCGCTGGTGTCGCCGCACAAGCCCATCATATCGATGAGCTGGCCGGGGGCCAGCTTGTAATCCTGGGCGATGACGGATAGATCGATCACCTTCTCCTTCATGGGGTCCCAGATGGAGACGTGTTCGTTGACCAACTGCATGAAGTCCTTGTCGCCGGTGACCATGATCACCTCGAAGCCGGATGGCACGGCCAGCCGGGCATAGGTACCGATCAGATCGTCGGCCTCGAATCCGGGGATTTCGACCGTGGGGATGTTGAAGCCGGCCGTCACCTGTTTGACATAGGGCCATTGCATCGCCAGCTCATCGGGCATGGCCGGCCGGTTGGCCTTGTAGGCGGTGTACAGTTCATGGCGGAAGGTCGGCCCCTTGGCGTCGAAGAACATGACCACGTAGCGCGGGTCGCGCTCCTGCATCAGTTTGATCAGCATGCGCGCGAAACCGAAGACCGCGTTGGTGGGCAACCCTTTGGAGTTGGAGAGATTGCGCACGGCATGAAACGCGCGGTAGACATAGGCGCTGCCATCGATCAAGTAGAGGATCGGACGCACCGGGCGGTCCGCGGAAGAGGCTGTTTCAGAAGTCATGGTTGCTCAGGACTCAATCGTCAGTGCCCATCCTGGAATGGCTATTTACAAAAATATCTCTTCCCTGGATGGACAATAGTTAAGGTTGTGGATCGCGATTGTGGGCCCGGGTTGACACGCCCCAAGGCTTGGCTTAGATTCGACCGCATTTCCAGACTGCATTACTCACTAACATGGATGCCTTTAAACGACAAGGCAAGGACGTTTTGAAGCATGACCACGCCTGCACCTTCCCGCAAACGCCGTTGGCGTCGACCTTCCCAACAACAATGCCATTGCTGTGGCCGGACCTTCCCCTTCTGCTGGCGCTGCCGTTGTGGGTTCGAGATCTGTCAGGAGTGCATGCAGGAGAATGTCTGGGGCATGTCGTGCAATCACATCACCTGGCAGTGTCCCGACTGCGGCGAACTCAACGGGTTCGGCAATCAATGACATAACAGCTTGTTGGTATGATATTCGCATGATACAAAGGCGCATCACACCATAGGGGGTCGCCGGTGAGCCGCAACCGCCCCCTTTAGGGGACGCCTCCTCGACCCCGGCTTTGGCTTTCACCTGAACAGGAGCGTAAGACAGACGTGGCTTCCATAAAAACGATGAACTTCGACCACCTGATCGGCCAGTCGGTGGGCACCTCCCGTTTGCTGCACAAGCTGGATAACGGCGCCATGTCGGTCGTCTTCGTGGCCTATCAAAAGACGCTCAAGCGTCAAATCGCCGTCAAAATTCTGCCCAAGGCGCTGCTGACGCCACGCATCGCCGAACTGTTCCATCAGGAGGCCGAAGCGGCGGCCTTTCTCTCCCATCCCTGCATCATTCCGGTCTACGAGGTGGGTGAAACCGATGAATTTCTCTACTTCACCATGCAACTGATCAAGGGCAAGTCGCTGGCCTATTACATCCGCCAGGCGCGTCGCAATGTGCTGCCCTCCAAGCGCATGCTGCCGGTGCCCGTGAGCCTGAAGATGATCCTCAAGATCCTGGATGCCCTGGACTATGCCAACCGGTTGGGCATCGTGCACCGGGATATCAAGCCGCGCAACATCCTCATCGAAAGCCATTCCAAGCGGCCGATTGTCACCGACTTCGGCGTGGCGCGTTCCTACGGCGGTTCGAACGACGACCACCGGGTGATGGTGGGCACGCCCACCTACATGGCCCCCGAGCAGATCGTCTCGGGCATGGTGGATGGCCGGGCCGACGTTTACGCCGCCGGCGTCATGCTGCTGGAGATGCTCTGTGGCGGCCTGCCCTACCCGCCGTACGATTCGGCCATCAAATTACTGAAAATCAAATTGCGCTTGCAGGACCGCCTGTTCAACAAGACCCCCTGCCAGGCCAATCCCAATGTGGACGCGGCCCTGGATGCGATTGTCATGAAAGCGGTTGCTTACGATAAAGAGCGACGTTATTCCACCTGTCGGGAATTCGCCCAGGCCATCGAGGCCTGGGTGCAGGCAAGCCCGCGATAGAAGGAAATGAACGATGATTACTCGTCTCAAGGACCAGTTGAGCCTTTTCGGACGCACCCTGGCCATGCTGCTCAATCGCACCATGATGTACCAGGCCAGTCATCCGGTCATCAAGCAATCCATCAACGATCTGCTGCCCATCGCCGGCCGCTTGCTGGAATCGATCTCGCCCCTGGTTTTCATCCTCAACCGGGGGCAGTTCTACATCGATGAAGAGCCCCTGGACCCGCGCATTAACGTGGGGCGCACCGTGACCCTCTTCAAAAACAGCGGCCTGCAATCGGTCTCCTTCGAAAAAGGCCTGACCGAGGGCGAACTGTCGGTCTTTTGCGAACTCTACGCATCGCTCACCCGCAGCACCAGCGCCGACGCAATTAAGGACACCCTGCTGAAAAGAGGGGTCTTCAACATCAAGATCAACCACGTGGTCTTCAAGAAGGTGACCGAAGACGACCAGGTGGTCTCCCGCGATGCGCTCAAAAATGTTACGCCCATGATGGACTCGGACAACCAGGAGGATCGCAAGCGCTTTCTGGAAACCCTGTTGGAAAGCGTGCTCTCCGAAGAGTTCGCCCAAACCCTCAACATCACCAACCTGATGGCCAATCCGGCAACCTTCACCCAGCAGATGATCCAGGCCGATCTGGACGGGGCGTTGCACCTGCAAGGCATGCAGGGACTCGACGCTTCGGTCGAGTCCGCGTCGGGTACCGGGACCATGCCCATGGTGGAAAAAAGCGATGGGCTGGATACCGGCGGCGGGCAGCCGAGCCCCGGCGGCCTGGGCACCCTGGGCGAGGGGGGCACGACCGTAAACCTGCTCGACCCCGAGGGGATGGATACCCTGGCCGACCTGGGCGACACCATCAGTGGGTTGGATGGCGGCGCGGGAGGGTTGGGGGGGCCTGGAGGAGGCGGGCCTGGACATGGGGACGGCCCCGGGGGCTTTGGCGGGCCTGGGGGATCGGGCGTTGGGCGGGGTGGAGCGGGCACAAGAAGCACCGGGCCGGCGGCTACGGCCCGGACCGGCCCCGGCGTGGGTACAGGGCATGGCATACCCGGCGGTGCCGCAGGGGCCCCCGGCGGCGCAGCGCTTCCTGGAAAAGCGCCCACCGAAGACGCCAAAGAAACGGCCGGCGGCGGCCAGGGCCCCGGCACCCTGCTGATCCACCAACTGGAGTTGATGCACCAGGAGGTGGAAAAGCACCTGCACGGCGAGGGCGAGATCGGCATCACCGACCTGGCCCAGGCGATCTTCGACATGAAGAAACAACTGCTCGAAGGCTTGCAGGCCCAGAAAGCCCTGGGTGTGGCCTACGCCAACGAAGCCGCCATCATGGACGCGGCCAACAAGCTGGCCGACGAAGTGCTGCTCGAACTGATCAAGGAAGAGTACCAGGCCGGCAAGATCACCACCCAGCGCCTGGCCTACATCATCCGGCGCTTGATTCCCGAAGCCTCGGAGATCCGACGCCTGCTGCCCAAAATCAAAAAGACCCTGCTGGCCGAAGGCATGCCGGCCGCCGAATATCTCACGCTGCTCAACGAACTGCGCAACGAGTTGCAGAACGAAGAGCTGACGCGCATTCTCACCGAAAGCTCCGAAGCCATCGGGTTGGACGGCGAGACGCTCATCGACGAGGTCAAGCGCAACCCCTCCCAGGCCGCCGAGTTGATCTACCTGGCTTCGGAAATCCGCAAAGGCAGCGGCGACGAAGCCGCCCTCTCCAACATCCTGGTGGATTACGTGGAGCAGTTGGGCAAGCAGATGGCCCAGGATGCCACGGACAGCGGGGCGCCCGACGGCGAAAGCCATATGAAGAAAGTGTTGTCGGATGTGGAATCCTCGCTGCTCAAGCGGCTGGGCGCGATGAATCTCAATACCGACACGTTGGCCCGCATGGAATCGCGCATCAACGAGCGCATGGAGTCGATCCTGGACAACATGCGCGTCCAGTGGCTCAACACCCAGGCCGGCGCAGGTTCGGCAAAGCCCAGATTGCTCACCGTGCTGCAGACGCTGGAGCACAATGTGGGTACGGACGAAGAGTTATCGTCCATTTTAAAAACCGTGCGGACCAAAGTCGAGGCCGGCGACATCGAAGAGAACAATTTCACCCAGATTCACGAGGAGATCAACCGCCTCAAGGGCGTCGGCCGGGGGGGTGAGGAAGAGAGCGGCATCCCCCAGGGCATCCTGGCCTCCGAAGATCTGTTGTTCATCCTCGAAAAGGAGATTTCCCGGGCCAAACGCTATGGACTGGCCTTTTCGGTGCTGGCCTTTTCTTTCGTCAGCGCCAAACCCAAAATGAAATCCCTGGAAGCGATCATCACCACCGAGGCCGTCATCGAAGCGGCCTTAAAAAAGCTGGTCGTCGTCTTCCGCGACGGCGACTTTATCGGCCAGACCGGGCGCAACAAGATGCTGGCCCTCCTGCCCATGACCCCTGCCGAGGAGGGGCGCAAAGCCCTGTCCCGCGTGCTGCGGGTGCTTCACGGCACCCCCCTGGAGGTCAACGGCGTGCCGGTCATGTTGCGCGTGGCCGGCGTGGCGGCGGCCTATAGCACCCCACAGGGACTGGACGCCAAAAGCTTCGTCCGACAGATTCTGAACCAGTTGGCCGACATGGTGGCGCGGGTGAAGAATATTCAGGTGTTGTTTTAAGCAAGGGACGATTTGGAATCCACGCCCCCATCGCCTTCGCCCCCCCGGGCACGCTCCCGGGCCACCAGCATATATATCGATGGAATCACAAAGAGGGTGAAAAAGGTGCCTACGGCCATGCCGCCCACCAGCACCAGGCCGATGGAGTTGCGCGCCTCGGCGCCGGCACCGCTCACCAGCACCAGGGGAAAATGGCCGGCGATGGTGGCGCCGCTGGTCATCAGGATCGGCCGCAGGCGGGTCATCGCCGCTTCGCGCACGGCGTCGATTTTGGCGCGCCCCTGACGCTGGAGTTGGTTGGCGAATTCCACGATCAGAATGCCGTTTTTGGAGACCAGCCCCACCAGCGTCACCAACCCCACCTGGGAGTAGATGTTCATGGTGGTGGTCCAGCCGTTGGTCCAGAAGGGTGTGTTGGGATCTGGAATCTTAAGGAAGGTAAAGATCAAGGCCCCGAAGAGCGCCAGGGGCACCGAACCGGCCAGGATCACGAAGGGGTCCCGGAAGCTGTTGAATTGGGCGGCCAGCACCAGGAAGATCATGACCACCGCCAGGCCGAAGGCCGGCAGGAACTTGTTGCCCTCGGTGCGCAACTGGCGCGATTCGCCGGTGTAGTCGATCACATACCCCTTGGGCAGGATCTTGGCCGCCTCCTCCTCCAGGAATTTGAGCGCCTGGTCCAGGGGCCGCATGGCCACGCCGCTGATGGTGACGGCATTGAGCTGCTGGAAGCGGTTGAGCGAGCGCGGCACCACGCTGTTGCGAATCGTGGCGACGGTGCTCAGCGGCACCAAGCGGCCGTTGGGGCCGGTGACATGGATGTTTTTCAACTGGTCCGGGTTGAGGCGGTCCGCCCGCCGGATCTGGGGAATCACCTTGTAGCTGCGCCCGGCGATATTGAAACGGTTGACGAAGTTGCCGCCCAGCATGATGCCGACGTCAACGCCGATCTGCTGCAAATTGAGTCCCAAGTCGGCGGCCTTGTCGCGATCGATGACGATTTCGGACTGGGGCTGGTCAATCTTGACATCGATGATCGGCGGGAAGGCGAACATGCCGCTCTGCATGGCCTGGCGCTGGATCTGCTGGGCCAATTCCAGGATCTGCGCAGGTTCGGCCGTGGAGGCCAGCACGAATTCCACCGGAAACTGCCCGCCGCCGGGCAGCGCCGGCGGCGAGATGGCAAAGACCCGGATGGCCGGAATGGCGCTCAACTTCTGTTGCACCTCGGGCAGGATCTCGAAAATCGTGCGTTCGCGCCGTTCCCAGGGCTGCACCACCATGCCGGCAAACCCCGAGGTGGGCAAGGTGATCTGGAAGGTGAACTCGGTCTCGGGAACGCTCATATAGGCCCGGTTGACCGCCTCGGTGAAGATGCGGGTCTGATCGAGGGTGGCGTCGGCCGAGGCGTCGATGATCCCGAAGATCACGCCCTGGTCCTCGTTGGGCGCCAGTTCCTTGGCTGACATCATGAACATGGGGATCGCCAGCAGGCTCACCACCCCCCAGACCATGTAGACTGCGGGGCGCATCTTGAGGGTCGCGTCCAGCAAACGGCCGTAAAAGGCTCTGAGCTTGGCGAAATCCCGGGCGATCTTGCCCGCGAATCCACGTTCGCCCTGGCCCGGCGTGAGCATGCGCGAGGCCATCATGGGCGACAGCGTGAGGGCCACCACCCCGGAAATGGTCACGGCGCCGGCCAGGGTAAAGGCGAACTCCCTGAAAAGCGATCCGGTCAACCCGCCCTGCAGGCCGATGGGCGCGTAAACGGCGGCCAGGGTGATGGTCATGGCGATGATCGGCCCCACCAGTTCCCGCGCCCCCAGCAAGGCCGCCTCCATGGGCTTGCGCCCCTGGCCCAGATGGCGCTCGACATTTTCCACCACCACGATGGCGTCGTCCACCACCAAGCCCACCGAAAGCACGATGGCCAACAGGGTCATCAGGTTGAGCGTGAACCCGAAAGCCTGCATCAAAAAAACGGCCCCCACCAGCGACAACGGTATGGCCACCACCGGAATGAGGGTGGTGCGCAAAGAGCCCAGGAACAGAAACACGATGAGGACCACGATCACCAGGGTTTCGCTGAGGGTCTTGACCACCTCGCGGATGGCATCGCGGATATAGGCCGTGGCATCATAAGCCACCTTGGCTTCCAGGCCGTTGGGCAGGCCGGCCTGGATGGCCTCCATTTCGGTCCGCACCCGGGCGATGACATCCAGGGAGTTGGCGTTGGGCAGGGTAAAGATACCCATGAAAACCGCCGTCTGGCCGGTAAACTGGACGGCCGAATCGTAGTCTTCGGCCCCCAGCACCACCTGACCGATATCCTCCAGACGCACCACGGCCCCATCTTGTTGGCGCACCACCAGGCGTTTGAACTCTTCCACCGAGCGCAGATCGGTATTGGCCGTCAGGTTCACCTGGATCAGCGAGCCCTTGGTACGGCCCAGGGCCGAGAGAAAGTTGTTGGCCGCCAGGGCCTGGCGCACCTGCACCGGGCTGATGTTGTGGGCCGCCATCAAGTCGGGGTCGAGCCAGATGCGCATGGCGAAGGTCCGCCCGCCGAGGATATCGGCGCGCTGAATGCCTTCCAGGGCCGAAAGGCGCGGCTGAACGATGCGCACCAGGTAGTCGGTAATCTGGTTCTGCTCGAGCACGTCGGAGGTGAAACTCAGGTAGGCCGAGGCGAACTGGCTGTCGGCGGACTCCACGTTGATCAGCGGCACCTCGGCCTCGGGCGGCAGATCGTTGCGCACCTGGTCGACCTTGGCGCTGATCTCCGCGAGGGCCTCGATGGCATCATAGTTGAGCTTGAGCCGGGCCGTGATGGTCGAGACCCCCTGGGCGCTCTGGGATTGGATGTATTCGATGCCGTCGGCGGCGGCGATGGCCCGCTCCAGGGGCGTGGTGATGAAACCGCGCACCAACTCGGCGCTGGCGCCCACATACACCGTCGTGACCGTCACCACCGAATTTTCGCTGATGGGGTACTGGCGCACGTTCAGGGTGCGGATGGCCTGGAGGCCGGCGATGATGATCACCAGGTTGACCACCAGGGCCAGCACGGGGCGGCGGATGAACAGGTCGGTTATCTTCATGACGGATTTCGTCCCGATCAGCTTTCGGTGGGTTCAGGGGCGAGCTTGAAGGCCGGCGCCAGGGAGTTGTCGATCACCACGGACTGTCCGTTGCGCAGCTTGAAGACCCCGGTGCTCACCACTTGCTCGCCCTCCTTGAGCCCCGACCGCACGGCCACGAAATCGCCGCGCTTTTCGCCCAACTCCACGAACTGCTGGCGCACCACTCGGTCGCCCTCCCCCGGGGGTTTGTCCTTCGGCGGCTCGACGATGAACACCGAATTGCTGTAAGGGGCGTAGAGGATGGAGGTGGCGGGAATGGCCAGTACCTTTTCCTCAACGGGCAGCACCACGGTGACATTGACGAACATGCCGGGCCGCAGCCGCTCGTCCTGGTTGCAGAGCGTGGCCTGCAGGCGCACGTTGCGCGTGGCGCTCTCCACCTCCGGGTTGATGGCCGTGATCCGCCCCTCGACGGACGTCTCGCCCAGGGTGTTATTGAGCACACGGATGGAAAATCCCTTGTTCACCAAGGCCAGCTGCTGCTGGGGCAGTTGAAAATTGACGAAGATGGGATCGAGCGTTTGCAGGGTCACGATGGGGTCGCCGGCATTGAGGTTTTGTCCCAGGTTGATCAGGCGAATCCCCAGCCGGCCGGCAAACGGCGCGCGGATGGTCTTTTTGTCGATGGTGGCCTGGATGGTGTCCACTTGGGCCAGGGCCTGCTTGAGCTGAGCGTCGGCATTGTCGTAATCGGCCCGGCTGACCACCCGTTCGGGCAGCAGCTTGGCCATGCGCTCGAAGTTGATCCTGGCCAGGGCTGCCGTGGCTTCGGCCGAACGAAGTTGGGCGCTCTCCGAGGCGGTGTCCTGCTGCACCAGCAGATCGCCCGCCTGGACCTTGGCGCCCGGTTCAAAGGGAATCTGGACCACCTTGCCGGTCATCTCGGCTGTGACCATGATCCCCTGCACCGCCTCCAGAGAACCCACGGCGGTGAGCAGCGATTCCCATTGGGCCGAGACCGCCGCGGCCGTGGTCACGGTCTCGGGCGGCGGCACGAACTGGGCCCCCTGGGCGATCATCTTGCGGATCTGCAACCCCTTGATGCCGCCCAGCAGGCCAATGACCACCAACAACCCCAACAAGGCGACGATTATGCGTTTGGCCATTGTTTCTTCTTCCTGTCACGGCCTCGACAGTAAAAATACCCGCGAGGCGCTCGGTTGTTTTCGGAGATACGAACACGCGCCGATAGTAACGCCTTGCCCTTAAAAGTCAATTGATTCCATGCCGGACGAGGCTCGGGCGGCGGCCGCTGGATCTTGACACTGTGGGGCCGAACGGGTAGTGAGGGGCGTATTGCGGCCGCGCATCACAGGTTCGTACGCAAAGCGCATCACCATCGGCAAACCGGCTAAGGTCGCCGCCGCCCAACAACTCTTAAAGAGCACGGAGGATGTACCATGCACGCTCGTCTGCATCGTCAGGGATTTGCTTTTTGTGCCGTCCTGCTGGCCATCGTCTGCATCTGCGGATGCGCCGGCACACGGCCGTATCTGATCGTGGATTATGAAGTGCCGCGCATTTCGGATCAACTCGTGGGCCAGAAGGTGCGCATCGAGGTCAAGGATGTGCGCCAGGATGTTCAGACGTTCACCCCCGCGGCGGCCGAACACTTCCAGGATTTCCAGAACCGCTACAGCCTGACCTGGGTCAGCGAGAACAAGAGCCGCATTCTGGCCGGCGAGAAGGATATGCAAGCGCTCTTCCTGGAGACGTTCAAGAAGCGCCTGGAGCAAATGGGGGCCGAGGTGGTCTATACGGACCGCGAGGAAATCCCCCTGTTCCAGGTGCTGATCAACTCCATGAAGGTCGATTTGAAAAGCCGCAAATGGTTGGCCCAGGCCAGTTATGAGGCCAGCCTCTCCGTGGACAACCAGATCATTGCCCGGGAGAAGGTGAGCGGCCAGGCTGAAAAACCCTACATCATCGGCCGCAAGGGCGCCGATGACGCCTTGAGCGATATTTTCACCACCATCATCAATAAGGTCGATATCGTCAAACTGTTCCAACAAGCCAAACTGATATAACGCTTCACATGTCGATGGCGTAACTCTTCATCTTGCTCAAAAGCGAAGGATGGCTGATCTCCAGCAGGCGGGCGGCCTGGGTGCGGTTGCCCTGGGTCGCCTTGAGGGCTTTGACGATCATCTCCTTTTCCATGAGCTTCTGGGCGCTTTTGATGGAATAGCCGTCCATGATCTGCTCACCGGGCGAAAGCACGACCTCGGCTATGCCGGCCAATTGAAAATTGTCCGGCGTGAGCCAGTCGTCTCCGGCCAGCACCATGGCCCGTTCGATGGCATTTTCCAGTTCGCGCACGTTGCCCGGCCAGCGGTGCCGCAAAAGCAGGGCCATGGCCTCGGGGGTGATGCCCTTGACCTTGCGCGCCAGGCTGGCATTGAAGTGGTCGACGAAGTGCTGGCACAACAACGGAATGTCTTCACCGCGCTCGCGCAACGCGGGTAGATCGATGCAGATGACATTGAGCCGGTAATAAAGGTCTTCCCTGAAGGTGCCCTCGGCGATCATCTGGGACAGATGGCGGGAGGTGGCGGCGATGACGCGCACATCCACCGCCCGGCTTTCGGTCTGGCCCACCGGCCGGATCTCGCCTTCCTGCAAGACCCGCAGCAGTTTGACCTGCAACGAAACCGGCATGTCACCGATCTCATCCAGAAAAAGCGTCCCGTGGTCGGCCTCCTCGAACAATCCCTTTTTGTTGCGATCGGCGCCGGTAAAGGCACCTTTGACGTAACCGAAGAGTTCGCTCTCGAGCAGTGCCTCTGGAATGCTGCCACAGTTGACCGGCACAAAAGGCTTGGCCTGGCGCGGACCGGCCTGGTGGATGGCCTGGGCCACCAACTCCTTGCCGGTGCCGCTCTCGCCCACGATCAAAATGGTCGTGTTGTACTGCGCCACCTTGGCTGCCACGGCGAACACCTTTTGCATGGCTGCGCTCTTGGCCACCATGCTGCCGAAGCGATGGCGCTCCTCGAAACGCCGCACCTGTTCGCGCAGCAGCAGGTTCTCGCGCTTGAGCCGGTCACGCTCCTCGGCCTTCTTGATGGCCAGGCGCACCTCGTCGCTCTTGAACGGTTTGGAGATAAAGTCATAGGCGCCCAGCTTCATGGCCTCCACGGCCAGATCGATGGTGCCGTAGGCCGACATCATGATGATCGTCACGCCCTGGGCCAAAGGCTGCACGGCTTTCAAAAAGGCCATACCGTCCATGCGCGGCATCTTGATGTCGCACAGCACGAAATCGAAGCGCGCGGCCCGGATCTTGTCCAATCCGTCCTGGCCGTCGGCGGCGGTCTCGATGGTGTAGCCTTCGCGCTTGAGCATGCTGGCCAGCATGTGGCGCATGTTCTCTTCGTCATCGATGATCAGAATCGACGTGGGGGCTGGGCTCTGGGATGCTTCGTCGCTCATGGCATTTGCCTCATGAAAAGGTTACGGCCCCGGCGTCGGGGCCCTGGGGGGCAACAGGCGCATTTTTCAAGGGCAGACGGATCAGCATGGTGCTGCCTTGCCCCGACTGGCTTTGCACGGAAATGCTGCCGCCCAGCTTCTGGATGATCATGTAGCTGACGGCCAGCCCCAGGCCCGTGCCTTTGCCCGGCTCCTTGGTCGTGTAAAAGGGGTCGAAGATGTTGTCGATCTGATCGGGCATGATGCCCTCGCCGTTGTCCTGGAAGCGGATGGTGAGCCTTTTCTCCGCTTGCGGGCCGGCCCCGTCTTCCGATGTGGTGGCGATGCGGATCACCCCGTCTCCCGGGCGCACGGCTGCGCGGATGGCATCGGCGGCGTTGAGCAGCAGATTGAGAAACACCTGGCGCAGTTGGTCGCCGTCGGCCCACAATTGGTCATGACCGGCCTCCAGTTGGGTTTGCAGCCGGATCCCGGCCATCATGGGCTGGTGGGACATCACCTGGACGATGTCCTGGATCACTTCGTGCACCGCCACCATGCGCGCGACACCCTCCCTGGGACGCGCCAGGTCCAGCAACTGACGGATGACGGTGTTGATCCGCTGGATCTCTTTTTCGGCCCTGCGGGCAAAATCATCCAACTCCTCCCGCGCCAGGTCGGGCTGCTTGATCAGATCCAGATAGCCGAGCACGATGCCGATGGGGTTGCCGATCTCATGGGCGATGCCGGCCGCCAGGCGGCCCACCGAGGCCATCTTCTCGGCCCGGATGATCTCGTTCTGGGCCCGCTTGAGTTCGGTGTTGGCCCGCTCCAGCGAGGCGACGCTCTCCTGCAGTTTCTGCTTGTCTTCGGCAATGCGCTGGAGCATGCGGTTGAGGGCCGAGGAGAGCCGGTTCAGTTCGTTGTCTTCCTGGCGGAAGGTGAAGAAAAGATCCTCATCGAGGCCATAGACGTCCGCCTGGCGAATGATGCGGTCGATGGGACGCAGGTAGATGCGAAAGATGCGGTAGAGCCCGATGAAACTCAGGACCACCGTGTTGAACAGGATGTAGACCAGCACCGGCTTGTTGTACTGGCGCAGTTTGTCATAAATGGGGGCCAGCGGCACGATACTGGCCATGGCGCCCAGGGTCCGGCCGTCGCGGCCGATGGGGAGCGCTACCAGGACCGCCCGGGAATGCCACCAGAAAGTACCCCAGGTCAGTCCCAGATCTTTGCTGTAACCATTCGCGGAGCGCAGCGCCATCCCGGTACCGGCCGCTAAATCGGCCAGGGTATCGGTCTCATTGCTCAGGGCATACAAATGACGGCCGCCGGCATCCACCAACAACACGGCGGTCCACGTGCCATAGCCGAGGGCATCGGCGGGGCTGAGCGCGGTGTCCACGGGGCGCTCCAGAGCCAGGCGCCCCAGGGTCTCCATCGCGGTGCGCTCCTCGGCCACACGGTTGCGCACCATTAGCCCCTGGACCACCAACACCACCAGGATATCCGTAAATATGGCGGAAAGCAGCACCAGAAAGGCGACATTGAGAGCGATCTTGGTTCGAAAGCCACGCATCGTCACGGACTCCAATCTGTTCGGCGGCGTTGCCACCTCTCGTAACTGCCTGGAAACCTAGCACATACAACCCCAAAAAACAATATTTGCATTTGTTACACGCATTTTATAGGGTTCCCGGCGCCTGCAAGCGTGGGCACTTTAACTCCAATCCCGCCGAAAACCGGAGGAACCAGGCATGTCCAAGGCGCAGAAAATCTGGACCGTCAACGTGATCGCTTTTATTCTGCTGGCGGTTTTATTTTTTACGGGGATAATCAATTGGCTTTTGCTGCCCAGGGGATATCAGGCGGCCGGCGCGCTGCTCTCCCTGCGCCACTTCCTGCACGACATCCATGCGTGGGCCGCGCTTTTGTTCATCATCAGCATGCTGGTCCACTGGTCGCTGCACTGGGGCTACATCCAGAACAACCTGAAACGCTACAAACGCCAATAGACGCTAACGCGGCTCAACGATCCTGCCAGGTAAATTGATGGGGAAACTGCGCCGCCGCTACATTGGCCGGCAATGCCGTATGGCAGACATGACATGCGGAGCGCTCTTCCGGATTGCTGCCGGCATGTTTTTCGAGAAACTCTCCGAACCCTTCATCTTCTCCCCTGGAGCTGTCGTGACAGGCGGCGCAACTGCCGAGGGTCACTGCGGCATCCTGATATTGCAGCGCCTGGTAGTTATCCGTGGCCTCCCTTGAGGGAACCATGGCGTGGGGACTCTGGTGGCAGGCGGCGCAATAGATGCCACCATGACCCGCAGCGTTACGATAGAGGGTTACACCCGTATCCACGTCTGACGTTGAATCATGGCAGGCCGCACAGGCCGGCTCATCAACCCAGGGCACTCTTCCGCCGGCGATCGAATCTGCCATTGTTGCCAGATCACCATGACAGGCCACACAATTGCCGTCGCTGCGGGTATGGGCCAGAGAGCGGTTGCATTGCGTCTGATTGCCGGGGTGGCAGTCGTAACAGGTGATGACCCCACCTCCCGGCGCGGGTTGACTCCTATGGAACCCGTGAATGACCTCGGAGAGATAGCCCGAGGCGCCTGGATTGTCCGCTCCCAACGCGGGACTGCCGTGGCAGGCGGCGCACAGCACCGGCCTATCGATCGTTAGCGTGGTACCTTCTTCCACATCATGGGCGATCAGGATGTCGTTGAAAATCTGAGCGGTCGTCCCTCCCGGGGCATGACATCGCCCGCAATTGATCTCGTCCGAAGTGGGCACCATGGCGCGGGTCTGCACCAGGGTTGTGCCGCCGCTGTTTCTAACGGTGATCTGGGCGATTTGATAAGGATCATTGGTCGTGGTGCCATCCCTGACCGGCGTCACCGGAATACCGTCGGCTTGGAAGTGATCACCCACCGGCTGCATGTAGCCGGACAACCCGTTGTGGACGTCCGGATCATGCAGGTTCAGGCCTGTATCAGGGGCCAAATCCGGAGCGCCGAAGAGCGCCAGAACCGCCGGCTCCCAGAACTGGTCGTAGAGTAACTTATTCAACGAGGTGGTGTTGTTCAGGATGGCATAGTGCACCTGGACACCGTCGGTCACTACCCTGGGGGGATTGCCGCGTTCAATCACCTGGGCCCAGAGGGTGTTGTAGGGCGGCAGTATTATCAAGCGGTCATAGGTGGGGTTGAGGCAGTGCATCCCCAGATCGTTCCAGGCCAGGACCACATAGTCGCCGGAGGTGACGCTGCCACCGTCATCATCAGCGTCGCCACTGCCGCCCCCTCCGCCGCAGGCGGTCAGGATGAGCAGCAAAACCAAAATAGCCGCGCTTAGAAAAGAAAAACCAGAACCCCACCGATTGCTTTCGTTCCTCATAGCCACCTCCTGCGCCCCTGGGGAGCAGCGTTGGATTCATTAGAGAACAAGAAAGGCAGAGTTGGCCGAGGTTATAATGGAAAAAGCATAGCCTGAAATTTGCATAAGGTGCAATTAATGATTTACGTATGAGGGGGGAGTAGCCCTTGCACCTACATCCAGCCAATCTCTTGGTAGTACCTCAGGGCGCCGGGGTGAATGGGTGCCGATAACCTTTCAAGCATGCGCTGGGGGGTTGTCCCGTTAAAGGCGGGGTGCAGCGCCTGGAGTTTCGACAGATTCTCGCAGACGGCCCTGGTGAAACTGTAGACGACCCGTTCCGGCACCTTGGCCGAAGTGACCAGGGTGGTCATGCCCATGAAACCTGCCGCGTCCGCGGCGGCCAGATCCGTATCAGCCGCCCCAGCGGCCGGCGGCGCCGGATCGAACGGCAGACTGAAAACCGAGCGCAGCTCCTTTTGCGCGCCCCTGGCCTTCCAATTGCCTAATCCCTTGGCCGCCTCATGGTTACGCTGGGATTGAACCAGTCCGAAATGCAGATCGCCCACCATGACGGCGTGCACGTTGAACAGCGACCCCCCCGTGGACTCCACGGTGCAATGAAGGTGATAGGTCGATGACCGCTTATTGATCACAATGGCGATGGCATCGCCGATCAGATAATAAGGTCCGGTGACTTCGCCCGTGCCCAGAATCACCGCCTCGATCGACTCTTGGCTGCGCGCCGCATCGGGAACGGGCGAGGGGGTTGTGGCCGTGCCGGTTTCCACGGGCGGCGGCGCATCGTCGCCGCAGGCTGCATAAAGCGCAATCCACAAAACCACTCCCAGCAGCCTGAACCATGGCTTCATCTTCTTCTCCGCCTTTTACCGGAACTCCCGCCCAGGCTTCAATTGACACACCGCAACGACACGTTTATACCAATGCCTCAATGCACCGCCGCCCTAAAAAAACATGCGTAGATAGGCCCAACGGGGAACCCATGTCAACCCTTGACGCCCAGGTTGAATTTATAGACCGTCAGCCCCTGGTGTCGGTAGTGGTGCCGACCTTTAACCGCGCGGGACAACTGGGGGAAGCCATCGATTCGGTCCTGGCTCAGACCTATCCCCATTGGGAGTTGATCGTGGTGGATGACGGTTCCCAAGACGAAACGCCCCGATGTCTGGCCGCCTACAGTCACCCCATCCGGACGATCCGCCAGGAGAACCGCGGGGTCAGCGCGGCCCGCAACCGCGGCTTCCAGGCTGCAAACGGCGACCTCATCGCCCTGCTCGACTCGGATGACTATTGGCTGCCGGACAAACTGGCGGTCCAGGTGGCTCTCTTCCGGCAGCACCCGTCGCTGATGCTCTGCCAGACCGAGGAGATCTGGGTGCGCAACGGGCGGCGGGTCAATCCCAAGGCGCGGCACCGCAAATTCGGGGGCATGATCTTCGAAAAGACGCTGCCGCTGTGCCTGATCAGCCCCTCGGCCGTTATGCTGCGAAGAGCCCTGCTGGATGAAATCGGGCTGTTCGATGAGAGGCTGCCGGCCTGCGAGGATTACGACCTGTGGCTGCGCATCACCTGGAAATACCCGGTGGGCTTGATCGAAACGCCGCTGATCGTCAAGCGCGGCGGGCACGCCGACCAGCTTTCGGCCATGCCCGAACTGGACAAGTACCGCATCCGGGCCCTCGTAAAGATTCTGGAGCAGGGATGCCTCTCGCCATCGCAGTCAGCGGCGGCCAGGGCCATGCTGGCCCAGAAGTGTCGCATTTACGCAGCGGGATGCCGCAAGCGCGGCCGGCTGGAAGAAGCGCAATATTATGATTTGCTCATACCGACCCCATAAACCGGCTCGGCACACTTCGGACAGCGCCCATCGACCACCCCATTGTGCCGGATGGCAAACCCCCAGCGCTCGATCAACAGGGTGCCGCACTTGTGGCAGATGGTGTTTTCGCCATCTTCACCCGGCACATTGCCCATGTACACGTAGCGCAGCCCGGCCCGCACGCCAATCTCGCGGGCCCGGCGCAAACTCTCCACCGGCGTCGAGGGCCGGTCGGTCAGCCGGTAGGTGGGATGGAAGCGGCTGATATGCCAGGGGGTTTCCGGGCCCAGGTCATTGACCAGGAAGGCGGCCAGGGCCTCCAGCTCCCGGGGGTCGTCGTTGAGACCGGGAATGAGCAGGGTGGTGACCTCCGCCAGAATGCCCAGGCGCTTCATGTTCCTCAAGGTCGTCTTGACCGGCTCCAGGCGGGCCCCGCACTGCTGCTTGTAAAAATCGTCGCTGAAGGCTTTCAGATCCACATTGGCGCCGTCCAAGAAAGGCGCAACTGTCTCCAGGGCCGCGGTGGTCATGTAACCGTTGGTCACGAAGACATTCTTGAGCCCCTGCCCGTGGGCCCGTTTGGCGGTGTCCAGGGCGAATTCGAAGAAAATGGTGGGTTCGGTGTAGGTATAAGCGATGCTCTGGCAATGGTGCTTGAGAGCATCGGCCACCACCTCCTGGGGCGAGCACGGGTTACCCATGACCAGCCCCTCGCGGTCCCGGGGCATCTGGGCGATATCGGCGTTCTGGCAGAAGCGGCAGCGGAAATTGCACCCCACGGTGGCGATGGAGTAGGCGCGGCTGCCCGGCAGCAGATGGAACATCGGCTTTTTCTCGATGGGGTCCACGTGACGGGCAATAAGCCGGCCGTAGACCAGGGTCTGCAGTGTGCCGGCTTGATTTTCACGCACCCGGCAGATCCCCCGCTGGCCCGCCGGAATCACACAGCGCTGGCTGCACAGGTTACAGCGGACGCTGCCGTCGTCCAACGCATCATATAGCAAGGCGCGCATGGGATACCTCCAACCTCTATCTTTAGGTTTTCAGGCTTTAGGCTATCAGGCGGCGCTTGCGCTTTAACCGGCGGTCGATCAGGGCCGGCTGGCGCTCGGCTTGCAGCCCATGACCGGATTGGGACGTTTCGGCGGTCCATCCGGGCACTGCCGACCGGGCTTTCTCCGGAACATAGCGGATGGCCAGGGGCCGCGTGCGGAAGCGCGGCACCAGGGTGGCCGTCAGGCCGGCAAAAGTGCCGAAGGGACAACGCTGGACCAGTTGCGAATGCTCGATGCTGTGAAACATCCGCACCGGCGCCTGGGGCAGTTGGCACACGGTGCGCCAGGAGATGGGGATCGATCCGGCCACAGCGCGCACGATGCGCTTCAACTCCCATACGCTGAAGAGCCGGGCCTGGTCGAACACATCGGCGCCCCAGGCCTCTTTGTGCCAGCGCTGGGCGGCCTTGAGGGTGAAACGGTTCAGAAAACCGATAAAAACCCGGTCTTTGGCGACACGGCAGGCCTCTTCCAGCGCCTTGAGCGGATCGTCCACAAACTCCAGGCTGATGAAAAAAATGGCATGATTGAACGAATTGTCGTCAAAAGGCAGATCTTCGGCCACCCCGCGGTACAGATCCACGCGTTGTCCCAGGCGCTCGGCGCACAGCGCCAACATGTAGGGCGAAGGGTCCAACCCGGTGAGGCTCAGCCCCATTTCCAGCAAGGGCAGCATGGCACTGCCGGCCCCGCAGCCGATATCCAGCACGGTCTCCCCCCGGGCCGGATGAAGCAACTGGAGCATCAGGCGGCTCTGCATCTGGGTGCTCCAGTGGTCGCCCTGATGAGAGGCCCAATCGGCGTAGGCGCGCGAATCGTGAAAATCGAAAACATAGCCCATGGGCCGTCCTCCATTGCGCTGGTGCGCACTCGATCCCGGTGGATCGCCCCCGAGAAGAATCATACTATTGAACACCGGCCGTGCCCTTGTCAAACTCCTTTACAGCCCCAACAGAATATGTTCTGAAGAGAGAAATCAGACGCTTTTTCTTCCAGGGAGCCAACCGTCATGCCGCCATATTTTCAGATCGTGCCCATTGGGACCATCCACAAAGAGGAAGGCGCGCCCGTCTGGATCGACATCGACCCGCAATACGCAGCAGGTCTGCTGGGACTGGAGAACTTCTCGCATATCGTCGTGCTCTACTGGTTCGACCGCAACGACACGCCCGCGCAACGCCGCATTCTACAGGTGCACCCCCGCAAGGACAACGCCAATCCCCTTACCGGGGTCTTCGCCACCCATGCGCCGGTGCGGCCCAACCCCATCGCCCTGACCACCTGCAAATTGCTGGCAGTGCAAGGCTGTCGCCTATCGATCGAAACCATCGACGCCCTGGACGGATCGCCGGTGGTGGACATCAAAGCCTACATCCCGCCCCGGGAGGAGGAGCAAGAAGCGGTGCGGGTGCCGGCCTGGGTCGACTGGAGCTGAGCCATTCTTGACAGGCTTCGATGGGGCTGGGTATAGTCGCAAAAGCCTCAAACCTAAAACCCGAATAGAAAGCATGCCACCATGAACCTGACTGCCCTGGAAGCGATTTCGCCGGTGGACGGCCGCTACCGCCGCGTGACCCAACCCCTGGCCGCCTTCTTCTCCGAAGGCGCCCTGATCAAATACCGCGTGCATGTGGAGATCGAATACTTTATCGCCCTGTGCGAACTGCCCCTGCCCCAGTTACGCACGGTGGACCAAAGCCTGTTCGCGTCGCTGCGCGCCATCGTCGGCCAGTTCAGCGCCGACGACGCCCAGAAAGTCAAAGGCATCGAGCGCACCACCAATCACGACGTGAAAGCCGTGGAGTACTTTCTCAAGGAGAAGTTCGACCACATCGGGCTCGGCAGCTATAAAGAGTTCATCCACTTCGGCCTGACCTCCCAGGACATCAACAACACGGCCATGCCCCTGGCCCTCAAGGAGGCCTGGCAGAAGATCATGGCCCCCGCCCTGCAAGCGGTCACCCACGATCTGACCGAAAAGGCCCTGGCCTGGAAGAAAACACCCATGCTGGCGCGCACCCACGGCCAGCCGGCCTCGCCCACGCGCCTGGGCAAGGAGATCTATGTCTTCGTGGACCGCCTGACCAAGCAGTACAACCTGCTCAAGACCATTGCCTTTTCCGCCAAATTCGGCGGCGCCACCGGCAACTTCAACGCCCACCTGGTGGCCTACCCCGAGGTGGACTGGATCGAGTTCGGCAATCACCTGGTCAACGACATTCTGGGGCTGGACCGCTGCCGCGTCACCACCCAGATCGAGCATTACGACAACCTGGCCGCCTTTTGCGACAACCTCAAGCGCATCAACACGATCCTCATCGACATGTGCCGCGACATGTGGAGCTATGTCTCCCTGGAGTACTTCAAACAGCAGATCAAAAAGGACGAGGTAGGCTCGTCGGCCATGCCCCACAAAGTCAACCCCATCGATTTCGAAAACGCCGAAGGCAACCTGGGCCTGGCCAACGCCATCTTCGAACACCTCTCCGCCAAGCTGCCCATTTCGCGCCTGCAACGCGACCTGACCGACTCCACCGTCATCCGCAACCTGGGGGTGCCCCTGGCCCACACCCTGATCGCCTTCCAATCGATCCAGAAAGGGCTGGGCAAACTGCTGCTCAACGAGGCGGCCCTCGAACGGGACCTTACAGCCAACTGGGCCGTGGTCTCCGAAGCCATCCAGACCATCCTGCGGCGCGAAGGCTTTCCCCAGCCCTACGAAGCGCTCAAGGCCCTGACGCGCGTCAATAAAACCATAGACGCCAAGGCCATCGCCGATTTCATCACCGCCCTGGATGTTCCGGCAGCCATCAAAACCGAACTGGCGGCCATCACGCCCCTGAACTATACCGGGCTGATCGATTTTTAATCCGAGGTCAGCACGCAGGTAGGCGGTTCCGGCAACCGCTCTGCGACCCGTCAGACGCCGAATTTAGGGATGCTTAAGCGCAGCGGAGGGAAAACGCCCTGGACTGTCTGAGCGCAGCGAGTTTCCAGGGCGCCCGCAGCGCGCTTTAGCATCCCTTATTCGGCGGCGCAGGGGCGTAGAGCGGTTGCCGGAACCGCCGGCGAGCAAATCCACAATCTGCTTTATTAATAAGGAGGGACCCAATGGAACTAAAAACCATCCCCATCGACAACCCCCAACACCTCAACTTCATTCTAGGCCACTCCCACTTCATCAAAACCGTCGAGGATCTGCACGAAGCCATCGTCAACACCGTCCCCGGCGCCAAATTCGGCCTCGCCTTCTGCGAAGCCTCGGATGTCTGCCTCGTCCGCCACTCCGGCACGGACAATGAACTCATCGCCCTGTCCCAGAAAAACGCCCTAGCCATCGGCGCCGGCCACAGCTTCATCATCTTCCTGCGCGACATGTTCCCGGTCAACATCCTCAACGCCATCCGCATCGTTCCCGAAGTCTGCCGCATCTATTGCGCCACGGCCAACCCCGTGGAGGTGGTGGTGGCCCAAACCGAACAAGGCCGCGCCATCCTGGGCGTCGTGGACGGCTTCAGTCCCAAAGGCATCGAAGGCGAGCAAGAGATCGCCAAACGCAAATCTTTCCTGCGGGCCATCGGGTACAAGCTTTAGGAAGGCTGAAGGCGGGAAGTGGGAGGGCTCTCAAAATGAGATATCAAAATACAATAATAATAAATCTTTAAGCTTGCATCGCACTCACATTTTTGGCTCAAGTTTGATCCCCGGCAGCCGATCTTTTGGGTAATGCCTTTGGCATCCAAATTGAGAAGGAGATCAACCATGGGATCGATGAAACTGGACCTGCGCAACGAGCCAAAGAACTTTCAAAAGGCATTGGATAAATACTTCAGCACCGCCTTCGGACCGTCGCCCGCCTTATACCGCCATGTCAGCCTATGCGGTTGGCGTCCTTTGATGGCCCCGCGCATGCTCGGTGGAACCGATATGCTGTCCAACGATCCACCGTTGCCCGGCATCGAAATATATGAAACCGACGCCGGCATGACCATCGAAGTGGCTTTAAACCGCATCAAGGAGGAGAGCCTGCACCTGGCGGTGTCCGGCCAGCGCCTGATCATCCGCGGCGAAAGGATCGATGGAAGTCCACCGCAAACCGCCACCTCCGTGGCCTGGCGCAGCAACCCGCTGTTCCAACATCTCATCCGCCTTCCGGAAACGGTGAACGCCGGAGGGTTCAGGGCCCAGATGAAAGGCGATATTGTACGCATCGACTTTGCCAGGCGCAGATAGCCGCCTCCCCACCAGGGGTGGCTCAGGAACAGGCTAATGCAACCATTTACCCAAATTGATGGATTCGTAAAACGTCCCCGAGCCGTCACTCCCGCCCAGGAAAGACTGGATTCCCACCTGCGCGGGAATGACGTTAACAAGCACCGAGGCGCTTTTTGCGGGTCCATCAAAATTGCCGTCATTCTATTCTGCGGCGTCCTGGCATTTCTGCCTTCCAGCTGGGCCGATGAAATCATCATGACCAGCGGTGAGCGCTTCACCACCGACCGTATCTGGTCAGAGGGCGATAAAATCCGCTTCAGCATGCAGGGTTTGGTGGTCAGCGTGCTTAAGGAGGAGGTGGCTTCCGTGGTTCGCGCCGAAAGCGCCCCCCTGCCCCTGGCGGAAACGGCGCCGCCGCCAAATCCGATGTCTCCCAGCCCGACGCCGCAAGCGCGGGTGTCTGAGGAGGCGTCCGCACCGGCCACCACCCGATCCCCAAAGTGGCCCTGGTCCAAACGCGACGCAGATCGGTCCTCACCCTCCCCGGCTCGAAGGCGCGTCGTCGAGGGCACCGGTTTGGCGCAGGTCACCTGGGCCATGCCTCCCGGAGAGCTGCCGGGCCTGGAAAAATTCAAAACCGATCCGCTCTATGGAGGAATCGATCAATACTGGCGTCCCGATCAGAAGCTCCAATTCGGCGAGGCCGATCTGGAGGGCTGGTTCTATAATTTCTGGCAGGATCGGCTCTATTCCATCATCATGTGGACCGATGGCCGCGCCGGCTATGAACGCTTGAAAGGCGAAATCTTCGTCCGTTACGGCCCGGGCGTCCAACGCCGGCCGGAGGTGGAACGCTTCGTGTGGGACGACGGCCCGAGCCAGCGCTTGCTGGAATTCGACGAGAAAAGCCGGTCCGGCATTTTCGTCATGCGTTCCAGTGAAGTGGACCAACAGATCAAGGCCCGCTATCCGGCCCCTGCATCCGCCGCCATTCCCAATTAAAATCGAAAGGACCTAATCCTTCATCGGCCGCAGCCGGCGAGTCACGTTGACCGGCTGGGGGATCTGCTTATGGGTCAGCATGATCTGTTCGGTCTGCTCCCAGGCCGGCGTATCGATCCAGCCGACCGCTGCCTCCGCCGGAGGCTGGATCAAGGGGCGCGTGGCTTCCAGCTGGGCCTTCAGAATCTCCCGGGGCGTGTCCGGATCGTGGCGCTGCACATGGGCGATGGCCGTTTCGGTGTTGGCCGCATCGAGGGCCGCCCGCCAGCCCTGCAGCAAGGCGGCCACAAAGCGCCGGACCAGTTCCGGGTGTTCGGCGATCATCCGTTCGGAGGTAACCACCGAATTGGCCACGAAGCGCACACCGTGATCGCCCGGGTTCAAGAAACCGATCGGTTCGCCGGCCTGGGTCAACTTGCGCCCGATCTCGACCCCCTGGGTGTTGGCGTAGACCGGCCAGAGATCCACCTTGCGCTTGTAAAACGGCGTGTAATCCAGACGCACGCTCGCCAGGCGCACCTGGTCGTCCGCGATGCCGGCCCTGGCCAGCAGGGTGCGCATGATGATCTCGTCATTCTTGCCGAAGGTGACGCCGATGCGCTTGCCCTTCAGACCGGCCGGCGAGTCGAGAGGCCCTTTGTCCTTGAAATAGATCCACTGCAAGGGGTTGACCTGGAACAACTGGGCCACCACCACCACGGGCGCCCCCTTGGCCGCCGCCTGGATCACCTGGTCGGCCGAGGCCACCCCAAAGTCCGCATAGCCCAGTTCCAGTTCGCGAATGGCATCCCGCTCCGGCCCGCCCGCCTTGAGTTCCACCACCAGCCCCGCCTGCTTGAAGAAGCCCATGCTGTCGGCCAGAATGTCGCCCACCGTGGACATATTGATCAGCCATTTGAGGCGGTAGGCGATCTTCTGCTCGGCGGCCGGTGCCATGCCGCACCACAAGAACATGACCGCCACGGTCACACAAACCGCGACAGCTCCTCTGCGGCCCGGAATTCGCATATCCCCCCCATGCTTTCTAATCGTACTCGTACGCGTACTCGAAATCCCAAATCACCGCGCCCACACCCGTCTCACCACCTGCCCCATCCACTCCAGCACCCCCTGATATACCGACAAGGTGATACCGATCATGAAAAGTGCCACCAGAATTTTGGCCAGGTCGCTCTGGTAGAGGGCGATGCGGATGCTGTAGCCGATGCCGGCCCCGGCGGCGATAAACTCGGCCACGATGGTGCCGGCCATGGCCAGGGTGGCGCTGCCAGCGATGACCGTGGTCAGCTTGGAAAGATTTTCGAAGGCCCGGATCTTGACCTCCAATTGCCAGCGCAGGCGCCCGGTCTGACGGTAGAAATGCTCCACGGCCGTCACCGGTTCGGACATGATGCCCACCACGGCCAGCAGCAATGGAAAGTAGCAGATCATGGCTGCGATGAGCAGCCGCGAAAGAAAACCGTCGCCCAGCAAGATGAAGATGATCGGCGCGATGGCCACGATGGGATAGGCCTGGACATTATAGGCCGCCACCTTGATGAACGAACCGAACCAGGTGGTCTGGCGCCCCAGGATGCCGATGGTCAGGGCCAGCAGCACCGACACCACCTGACCGACCACGGCCACGCCCAGGGTGTCGAGCACATCGATCAGGTAACGGCCGAAGACCTCGCCGCCGGTGTGCCACAAGGCCCCCGCCCCCGGAATGACATAATCGGAGAGGCCGGCGGCATATTTGATCGCCAGCAGCCCGACCAGGCCCAGAGCGTAGATCAGCAGAAACTGATAGATGCGCCTAAGCAGCATTCATGATCTCCAGCATGCATCGCTCCAGGGCCTGACGGTCCAGGCGCTGCCCGGAAAGCTGGTCGCGGCCCTGGACCAGCACCGCCGGCGGGGCCTTTTCCCAGCCCCGCAGGACCCAGATCCAGCGGCAGTAGGTGGCCACCTCCACCACATTGTGGCTGATGTAGATGAAGAGCGCCTCGGGGAACATGGCCTTCATGGTGAGCAGGATGCGGCCGCGCATCTGCTCGTCCACGTTGGCCAGGCTCTCGTCCATGATCAGCACCTGGAAATCCTGCACCAGGTAGCGCACCAGGTTGATGCGGTTCTGCTGCCCAAGGGAGAGTTGCGAAAAGCGGTGCTTCAGGAGCGACGAGAGCCCGAAGACCTCCACCAGCGTGTTCTTCTTTTCCATGGCGGCCGCGGGGGTGATGCGTTCCAGGTGGCGGCCGATGCTGGACCAGTCGGGCAGGCGTTCCTGGTTGTGGGTGTAGAGCGGATGGTGGGCACCGTCGAAACGGACCTCGCCGCCGTCGGCTGGCAGGCGGCCGGTGATGATGTGGGCCAGGGAGGATTTGCCGACCCCCGAAGGACCGAAGAAGGCGTGGAAACCCGGCCCCTTGAAATGCAGATTGAGATCATCGAACAGGAGCCTGTCCGTGCCCGGATGCCGAAAGTGGATGTGGCGACACGAAAGTTGCATGTCTGCGCCAACCGCCTATCCGAAGACGCCCGTGCGCTAGCGTCCCCCACTGATCGTCCAACTTGGCGGTTGTCCTATCATAAAGGGGAAGGGATGACCACCCTCCCCTATTTTCTCGGCCCCGGCTTCTGAACCATCTCCTGGTAAAATTGGCGGTCCTCGGCGTACACCGCCCCGGCATCGAAATCGATCAGGCCCTTCCGGTTCAATTCGGCCAGGGCCAGGTCGATGCCGGTGAAATCCTCGGCACCGCTCTGCATCTGGGAACGGATCTGATGGGTCTTGCCCTCGCGGATGAACTTGCGCAAGCGGTGGCTGTTGATGAATTTTTCGATGGCCGGCACCCGGCCGACCCCCTCCCTGAGCGGAATCAGGCACTGGAAGATGGATAGTATCAGCGACTCGGCCAGCATCAGGCGGATGTGGTTCTGCTCGTGGGGCTCGAACATGTTGATGGCCCGCTCGATGATCGCCGTGGCGTTTTCGGCATGGGCCGTGCTCAACACCAGGTGGCCGGAGTTGGCCGCCTGCAGGGCGATGCGAAAGGTCTCCTTGTCGCGCAGTTCGCCCACCACCACCACGTCGGGCGCTTGGCGGAAGACATGCCGGATGCCTTCGAAAAAGGTCGGGGTGTCCCGGCCGATCTCGCGCTGGCAGACATTGCTCATCTTGTGCTTGTGCAGATACTCGATGGGATCTTCCAGGGTGATGATGTTGCAGCCCCTTTTGGTGTTGATGATGTCCACCAGGGCCGCCAGGGTGGTGGACTTGCCGTGCCCGGCCGGACCGGAGACCAGGATCAGGCCGTAGGGCCGCAGGGCGTAGTCGGCCATCCACTCCGGCAAGCGCAACTGGGCCAGGATGGGCACCTTGTCCGAAATGGGGCGCAGCGCCAGGGCCACCGACTGGCGTTGCCGGTAGGCCGTGATGCGAAAGCGGCCGATGCCCCGATAGGTGGCGCCGAAGCCAAAATCGTTGTGTTCGCTGAAATGCTCCCAACCATGGGTGGGCAGCATCTCGCGTGCATATTTTTCGCAGTCGGCGGGCGTCAGGGCCGGCAAGGCCATGCGCTTGAGGGTGTTGCCGATCTTGAGCGAGGGCGGTGCGCCGGCGCACAGCACCATGTCGCTGGCACCGCTTTTGACCAGGTAGCGCAGCAGCGACGTCAGTTGGGGCGTTTCCTCCCCCCGTTCCATGGCCACCAACTCGGCCAGGGTCTCGCCGTGCAGTCCATCGAGCCCCCCGGCTTTCAGGCTCTTCAAAGCCGCGGCCATCATGAAGGCCGGCACCACCACCGGTTTGACTTTCTTGCCCAGCTTAAACTCAAGCTCGCCGATGGTGTTCATATCCTGGGGATTGACCATGGCCAGGGTCATGGTGCCGGCATCGGCCGAAACCGGCATGATCTTTTTGTCCTGCATCGTGTCCAAGGGGATCAGGCGCAGGGTCTGGGCGTCCACCCGCAGGCTGAAAAGATTTTCCCCGGGAACCCCGAATTTCTTGCTCAGATACTCGAGCAGATCGTTGATGGCCACGAACCCCATCTCGATGAGCAGCGACCCGAATTGGCCGCCGACCTGGGATTGGCGCCGCAGGGCCTGTTCCAACTGCGCTTCATTGATCAGGCCGCCCTTGACGAACTGCTCGCCGATGCGCGCCTTTGCCGGCCGATTCGGTTTGACCCCTTCCACACTTTCCATCATAGAACTCCTTTATCGCGTGCCCTGTTAACGTCGGCCTGCCCAAAGCCCCCCAAAGATCCATAGACCCAACCCATGAACCTCATCTAAAATCTTTTCCGTGTGATGAGATCTTTTCCCTACTATCGGTTTATGTTATGGAAACGTTTAACTTCAGATGATCGGATGGCCGTCCGATAATATAGCAAGCTCCGGAGACCGCCACCAACGGTCCCGCAGAAAACGAACCAAACTCAACCAGACAAACAATTCAAAAGGGGGTTCAAAACGATGGATTTCAAGAAACACCTTGAAAAAGCATGGAGTTCAATGCTCAAGCACCTGGTGCCGTTGATCTTGATGACGCTGGTGATGAGCGTCCTGAGCGTCGTCACCTTCGGCATCCTGGCACCGGTGATGCTGGCAGGCTATTACCAATCGATCCTGCTGATGCTGCGCAGCGGCCGCACCCCCACCATCAATGATCTCTTTTCGGAGATGCGCCTTTTTCTGCCGTTGCTGGTTTTCTCCCTCGTGGTCTTTTTTGCCACCATGCTCGGCTTCATGTTGCTGGTGGTACCGGGTATCGCCGTGGTCTGCCTGCTGGCGTTTGCCTGTCTGTACATGCTGCCCCTCATGACCGACAAGAAGATGGGCCTGATGGATGCCATCAAAAAATCGTGGGAAATGGCCACCCAGGGCAACATGGCCGATCACATCGTCGTGGTGATTCTTTACATCGGCCTGATTGCCATCGGCAGCTCGGTGTTCATCGGCATCCTCTTCACCCAGCCCTTCGCCACAATCTTCATCCTCTCGGTGTTCGAGGAACGCATGGCCGGCGGCCTGGGCAAGCCAGCCGCTCCGCCGCCCCCGCCCGTAATGAACGGGGACATCTAATCCGGCAGCAAGCATAGCTCAAGTTGGCAAGGGGCCCGGCGGACGCGCTGCGGCCCCCTTTTTTATGGCTATTGCATGTCTATCTTGCGCTCGATGGCGTTGAGCCGCTCCTGGGTGACCATGCCTTTTTCGATCATGACGTCGCCGATGCCGACCTCGCGCAGCTCGGGGATCTGCATGACCTTCTCGGGGCTGGCCTGCTTCAGGCTGAAAAAGGTATACTTCAGAGTCAGCTCTTTTTTCTTGAGCACCCGGGTATCCTGGATGCTGTCGATATCGAAGCCGGTGACAATGAAGTGATGGCTCAAAAGAAAATAGAAGGCATAAACGATCGCGCCGAGCAGCGCATATTGTTTGATCCGGGAAAGCATGATTGATCTCCTTTGCGTGATGCCATCGATTCAACGGACGCGCGAAACGTATGGGGCGCATTTTAGCCAACAACCCGCGCCTTGGCAATGGAATATCCACTCAGCCGAAAAGAGGAAACCGCCATGAACGAAAAACTAAAAAAAAAGAGCTTTTGCAAATGGGACAAGGAAGATATCAAAGAGAACGTGGACCTGATTTATGAGCTCACCGCCAAGCGCAAATTCGTATGCCAGAACTGCGCCCGGGTGGCCCGACGCAAGGCCAATCTGTGCAAGCCCCTGGCGTTCGAGGAGAAGGCCTAACCATTCAGCGGAGCTTCTATGTTCACCACCCTGAAGTTTGCGGCCATCGATATCGGCTCCAATGCCGTGCGGCTGCTCCTGGCCAATGTGTTTGAGATCGCCCGCAAGCCGACCTTCAAGAAGATGTCCCTCACGCGCATGCCCATCCGCCTGGGAAGCGATGCCTTTTCCCTGCAGCGCATCTCCGACGAGAAGGCCCGTGAGCTGGTTCAAACCATGGTGGGCTTCAAGCATCTCATCGACGCCTACCAGCCCATTGCCTGCCAGGCCTACGCCACCTCGGCCATGCGCGGGGCCAGAAATGGGCCCCAAATCTGCGACCGTATCGAACAAGCGAGCGGCATCCGGGTGGAGATCATCGACGGGCCCCTTGAAGCGCAGTTGATCTTCGAAAACAAAAGCGCCGAAAGCTTCGGCGGGTACAACGAGTACCTTTACGTGGACGTGGGCGGGGGCAGCACCGAGATCACCCTCTTTGCCGGCGGCCGCGTGGCTGGCTCGGCCTCCTTCGACATCGGCACGATCCGCATCCTGCAAAACCAGGTGACCGAGGCCCACTGGGAGCAAATGCACCAATGGCTCAAAGCCCGGACCGCCAAGAAGGGCAACATTGCCGCCATCGGCAGCGGCGGCAACATCAACAAAATCTTCCGGCTGGCCAACTGCAAAACCGGCCGGCCGCTCTCCATCGACAAGCTCCAGGAGGTGCGCCGCGAACTGGTGCTCTACTCCTTCGAAGAGCGCATCACCATCCTGGACCTGCGCCCCGACCGGGCCGACGTGATCGTGCCGGCCGCCGACATCTACCTCAATGTCATGCGCTGGTCCGGGGCCCAGAAAATCTTCGTGCCCCAGGTGGGCCTGGCCGACGGGGCAGTGCGCCTTCTCTACCAGCGCTATAAGAATCAGAGTTCAGGAGTCAGGAGTCAGGAGTCGGAATAGTCTTGCCGGCAACCCACGAAAGGCACTTAACCCGCCGCTCTTCTGGCGCCTGACTTCCGAATTCTAAATGCTTGAGCGCTCACAGCTCATGATTTGCTTTTCTTCTTCTTAAATTTCTTCTTGCCGGCCGCCTTCTCCGGCTCGGACGAAGAGCCGCGACCCGACAGGCTGGGGTTGGTCATGAAGAACTGGTGGGCGTTGAACGTCTCCTTCTCGGCTTTGAGGCGCACATAATTGCCGTCGGGCTTCAATAGCCAGCTCTGGGCGTTGTCGCGCAGGTTGGCCACCATGATCTGATCCAACACCTGCTGGTGCACCGTGGGATTGAGGATCGGCACCAGGCTTTCGATGCGCCGGTCCAGGTTGCGCGGCATCCAGTCGGCCGAAGAGATATACACCTTGGCGTGGTGCGAGGGCAACTCGTGGCCGTTGCCGAAGCACACGATGCGGCTGTGCTCCAGGAAGCGGCCGATGATGGACTTCACGCGGATGTTCTCCGAGTAGCCCGGAATCCCGGGCCGCAGGCCGCACACGCCGCGCACCACCAGCTCGATCTTGACCCCCACCTGGGACGCCACGCACAGCAGGTCGATGATTTCGGGATCCACCAGCGAATTGAGCTTGGCCCAGATGCGACCCGGACGCCCGGCCCGGCAGTGGGCGATCTCGGCCTCGATGTCGACCTGCAGTTGGGTGCGCAAGTTGAGCGGCGACAATCGCAAGCGCTTGAGGTGCACCGGCTTGGCATAGCCGGTCATGTAGTTGAAGATGCGCATCACGTCCGTGCAGATCTGGGGGTCGCTGGTGAAGAAGGAGAGATCGGTGTAGATCTTGGCCGTGATGGGGTGGTAGTTGCCCGTGCCCAGATGGGCATAGGAAGTGAAGCGCTCGCCCTCCCGGCGCACCACCAGCGATAGCTTGGCGTGGGTCTTGAAGTCGATGAAACCGTAGACCACCTGGGCGCCGCTGCGCTCCAGGCGCCGGGCGAACTCGATGTTGGCCGCCTCGTCGAAACGCGCCTTGAGTTCCACCATCACCGTCACGCTCTTGCCCGCCTCGGCCGCCTCCACCAGGGCCTGCACGATGGGGCTGTCCTCGCTGGTGCGGTAAAGGGTTTGCTTGATGGAGACCACGTTGGGGTCCAGGCTGGCCTGGCGGATGAACTGCACCACCACGTCGAAACTCTCGTAGGGGTGGTGCACGATGATGTCCTTGGCCGTGATGGCCGCGAAGCAGTCGCCGCCGAAATCGCGGATGCGCTCGGGAAAGCGCGGCACATAAGGCGAAAAGAGCAGATCCGGCCGGGTGTCGACGATCAACTCCTTGAAGTCGGGCAGCCCCAGGTACCTGAAGCGGAACAACTCGCCGGGCGACACCCCCAACTGCTCGATGAGGTGATCCTTCAGTTCTTCCGACATCTCGTCGTCCACCGACAGCCGCACCACGCTGCCCCGCCGGCGCCGCTTCAAGGCCGACTTGAAGGTGCGCACCAGGTCCTCGGCCTCTTCCTCGATCTCCACTTCACTGTCGCGGATGATCCGGAAAATGCCGCTGGAGATCAGCCGGAAGCCCGGGAAGAGCTGGTCCAGGTACAGGGTCACCACCTTGACCAGGCCGATGAAACGGTTGCGCGGCCCCGGCAGGCGCACGAAACGGTTGAGCTGGGGCGGCAGAATCACCAGGGCCACCATGCCGCTGCCGTCTCCCTCGTTCTCCAGGCTCAGGGCCAGGGAGTAGCCCAGATTGGGAATAAAGGGGAACGGGTGCGCCGGGTCCACAGCCAGGGGGCTGAGCACCGGGAAGATCTGCTCCTGGAAGCGCTTGGCCAGCCAGGTGCGTTCGGACTCCGCCAATTGATCCGGGTTGATCAGCTGGATGCCCTCGGTATCCATGAGCGCCAGCAACGCTTCCAGGCAGTGCTGCTGATCGTTGCGCAGCAAGGCGATGCTCTCGTCGATGAGCCTCAACTGCTGGGCCGGGGTCATCTGGTCCGGGCTCTCGCTGGAGACCCCCGAAGCCACCTGGGCCTTCAAACCGGCCACGCGCACCATATAGAACTCATCCAGGTTGCTGGCCGAAATGGTCAGAAAGCGCAGCCGCTCCAGCAGCGGGTGGGCCGTATTGAAAGCCTCCTCCAGCACCCGGCGGTTGAACTGCAACCAGGAAAGTTCCCGGTTGATGAAGCGCAGCGGGGATTTGGGGTCGAAACCCGGGCTCACGCCGCAAGCGTCGTCAATGGCCGGAGGTACCGTGATATTTGCGTCCATAGTCCAATCCATTTCAATTTTTCGACCCATTCTATGCCAAGCGTCCAACTCCGGCAATAGTCTTCAGGCCTTTCCATTAAATATAGACGGAACACCTCCCCCCTGAGCCATACTTCATCTTTGCCGACCTTTATCCTCCCTTGATTCAAGGTGTGTGGCGCAGACCTGCTGCCGAATACCCCGGCGAGAACCCACCTGATTGAACTTCTTGGTCTTTATCCAAATTTGGTTTAAGGTTCATTCAAACGGCCAACTTCACCCTCCAAGGAGCACAACACAATGGAACTCACAAACGCAGTCGCCATCGTCACCGGTTCTTCTTCCGGCATCGGCGCCGCCATCGCCCGCCAACTGGCCGCCAAAGGTTGCCACGTCACCATCACCTACAGCCGCAACGAAGCCGGCGCCAGGCAAACGGCCGAAGCCTGCGCCGCCCTCGACGGCCAAACCCTGGTCCGCAAAGCCGACGTGGCCCAAGATGCCGACTGCCGCGCCCTGGTGGCCGCCACCATAGAGCACTTCGGCAAACTCGACATCCTCATCAACAACGCCGGCACCACCAAGTTCTGCGCCCACCAGCAACTCGACGGCCTGAGCAAGGAAGACTTCCTCGACATCTACAGCGTCAACCTCGTCGGCGCCTATCAGATGACCCGCGCCGCCGAAGCCGCCCTGCGCAGCCAACCCGTGGCCCACATCGTCAACATGGCCAGCATCGCCGCCATCACCGGCGTCGGCAGCTCCATCGCCTATGCCGCCTCCAAAGGCGCCCTGGTCACCATGACCCTCTCCCTGGCCCGGGTCCTCGGCCCCCAGATCCGCGTCAACGCCATCTGCCCCGGTTTCGTCGCCGGCGAATGGCTCAAAAAAGGCCTGGGCGAAGAAATCTACGAACTCATCCGCCAGCAATACGCCGACATCTCGCCCCTCAAAGCCACGGCCACCCCCGACACCGTGGCCCAAACCGTGCTCGCCCTGGTCGGCGGCGCCGACTGGACCACCGGCGAAACCCTGATCGTGGACGGCGGCGCCCACTTGCATACGGCGCCGCTGCGGCGATAGATATTCATGACGACCTGCTGATTACCGAGACCATGGAATCTTCAATTTCAGGATATTGCGGCGTTTGCGGCCAAACCCATTACCTGGCGCGGGGTAAGGCCGGGGCGCATTGCCTTGAATTGATGAATACCCTGGAGGCAAATGGGCGTATCGATTTTCACGTTCCGGCGCAGGAGGCAGACCCGCGCTTGTCCCTGGATTACCTCCAGAGCGATGCCCGCGGCCAGATGTTCGGTGTACTGGAATGTCTGGATGCCCATGGACAACCTTTGATTTTAAAAGCATTTTCAGGTCAGTACAACGGGGTTTGGACTGTAGCGGGATGGGCGCCGCCGCTGTTCGATACGCACGCCTTCGACGCTTTGGTGGGTGATGTGGACCAACAGATCAAGGCCTTGGGCAGCCTGATCGACGGATTGCCTGAAGGGGAGGAGCGGCGGGAATTGAGGCGCGGGCGCAAAAATTTGTCCCAAAACTTGATGAAAGAAATTCACGCGCTTTACCGGATCCATAACTTCCGGTCCGAAGTCCGGCCGCTCTTCGATTTTTTTGCCAACGGAATCCCCACCGGCGCCGGCGACTGCTGTGCGCCCAAGTTGTTGAACGCCGCCGCCAGGCAAAAATTGGTGCCCCAAAGTATTGCCGAAATTTTCTGGGGAAGAACGAACCGCTCCGGCACCCGTCGCCAGGGCATTTTTTATACGGCCTGTAAAGACAAATGCCAGCCCATTCTGGGCTTCATGCTCTGTGGGCTCGGAGCGCTGAATGGGTCGGAAGATGGTTGACCTCGATATCCTCTATCACGATACCGCCATCGTGGTCGTGAACAAACCGGGCGGTCTTCTGTCGGTTCCCGGGCGGGGGCCGGACAAGCAGGATTGCATCGTGCAGCGCATCCGGCATCGATTTCCCGGATGCATTGCCCAGCCATCGGTGCATCGTCTGGACATGGAGACATCCGGGTTGATGGTTCTGGCGCTGACCCCAGAGGCCCATCGAAACCTATCCATTCAGTTTCAAAATCGAACGGTCAAGAAACAGTATCTGGCCGTGTTGAAGGGCATTGTCGAGCAAGAACAGGGTGAGATCGAACTGGCCTTCCGGTTGGATGTGGCCCACCGGCCGTATCAGATGTACGACCCCGCCCAGGGCAAATGGGGCATCACCCGCTGGGAGAAAATCGGCGTCGACCATCAGCAAACCCGGATTCGCTTTTCGCCCCTGACGGGCAGAACCCATCAACTGAGAGTGCATGCCGCCCATCCATTGGGATTGGGATGCCCGATCGTGGGGGATCGGCTCTATGGTGATGGCCGGCCGGGCGACCGTTTGCGGTTGCACGCGTCATCCTTGTGCTTTCAGCATCCCGATAACGATAAACCCCTTAGCTTCGAGCGTCCCGCATGGTTTTAGCCATCCTTCTCGAGCGTCTGCGAGGCCAAATGAAATTAAAACGATACCAGCCAGAACGAACGGACCTTCTTATCAATACGGAATGGGGCACTGCGGCCGATCGGCTGTCCCGTGAAATGGCGGAAAGCGGCGGCATGAAGCTTTTTCATGGACGCTGGGTGACCAAAGCGGAAAAAAAGCGACTCCGGGAAGAATACAGCACGTACCACTCCCTGGTGATCGTCGGCTATCTGCTGATGCTCCTGACATTGCCCATCGTCATCAATATCGCAGAGATTGCTCAAGAGGGCCTGCTCACGACATCCCTGGCGTTAATCTACGGTTTGGCCATGTGCGCGGCCGGCCTGGGCTTAATCCAATTCAAGAAATTCGGCCGGAACATCGCGCTGTTGCTATTCCTCTCTTTTCTATTCTTACCGTTTACACCGCTTCTAAGTGACGAAAAAGGCGCGCCATTGCTCATCATGGCAGGTATCGGGGGCCTCTATTATCTCCTGCGAAAGACGGCGCGCAAAATTTTTGCACCCCCCTCCATCGAAATCAATGCCGGCACGCCCCATAAAAGATTCGGCCTGCGTATGGTGATCTATTTGGTGCCTTCGCTCCTGGCGGTTTTCACCCTTTATACCCTTTATGATTTGCGCCAGGCAAAGCACATGGCCGCCGCAGTTTGCACCCAGGCAATGGCAGGAATGCCTTTGGAAGACTTCCTATCGAAAGTATCCACCGAGGGCTTTAAAATTATCAGGGGCCCGGAAGTTATAATGATTGTCCCGACGAGGGGCATGGGACGAAACCAGTGCCTTGTTTTTCATGATGGGCTCAGAATCACAGACGCAAAGACAGCTTTCAACGATTAAGGCAAACCAACGAGATGATTTTTTCAAGAAGCATTTATGATCGACCGACGCTGCGCGTTGCGCAGAATTTGATTGGTGCGCGCCTGGTGCGGGTGCTCGACGGCGTCCGGCTGGCCGGGCTGATCACGGAAACCGAAGCCTATATCGGCGAAAGCGATCTGGCCTGCCATGCCAAGGCGGGGCGCACACCGCGCACGGCGGTGATGTATGGCCCGCCAGGGCATGCCTATGTCTATTTCACCTATGGCAACCACTGGATGCTGAACATCGTCACCGAGCGCGAGGGGTTTCCTGCGGCGGTTCTCCTGCGGGCCATTCATCCTGTCGAAGGCCTGGAAATCATATCGCAGCGACGCCAGGGGCGCGACACATTGGGGCCCGGCAAAATCTGTCACGCTTTGGGAATCGCCAAAAACGAAAATGGCATCGATATCACCCGGACCGACGGCGGTCTGTGGATCGAAGCAGGCGTCCGCGTTCCCCGGGCACTCGTGATCAGGGGGCCACGCATCGGCCTGAACCAGACGCCGGAGCCTTGGTTCTCGAAGCCTTGGCGCTTTAGGGTCGATGGCCCGATAACTTCAACCGGGCTTGGGATCAGACCGTTATCATGATATTGATATCCTAAAAACAACTGGACTGAGGGATGGATATGACCCAAGCAAAATTACCCGATTTTTCCGGAAAGCTGGTTTTGTTCTACATGGGCAACGCCCCCGGCGGCCTTCAAGACGGCGTGCTCATGGAGTTTATCTCTTTTACGGAATATGGCGACAAACTCTTCTTGACCGGAAGAATACCGACCTTCGACGAACGGGGCCAGGACTGGGTCTCGAATCTACAGGCCGGCATTGCATGGAATGAGGTGGTGCATTATGTCATTTTCGAATCGCGGGACGATTACATCTCCCGGACAATGACCGACAACGTTCCCTTACTCAAGCGCATTTTCGGGTGAGATCCCGCCGGCATTACCGGCGCCCGCGCTGCAGGTTTAAGCGCCAGGATCGGCCAACTGGAGAGCAATGACACGCACCCCTTCGAATCTTGTATTGATCGGCATGCCGGGCTCAGGCAAGAGCACCGTGGGCGTGATCCTCGCGAAAAAAACCGCCCGCGATTTCGTGGATACCGATCTGCTCATTCAAAAATCGCAAAAACGCAAATTGCAGGCGATCGTTGACACGGACGGCTACGCGGCGCTCCGAAACATCGAGGAAGATGTGCTGCTCGATCTTTGGGTCCAGCAGCATGTCATCGCCACGGGCGGCAGCGCGGTCTACAGCGATCGGGCCATGACCCATCTCAAGTCCGACGGATTGGTCATCTTTCTCGAGGTGGATTTGAGCATACTCGAATCCAGAATCGGCGATTTCAGCATGCGCGGTCTGGCCAAACGACCCGGGCAAAGCTTCTCCGACCTGTTCGACGAACGCGCCAGCCTCTACGTCAAATATGCAGACATCACCATCGAATGCGGCCGACTGGCGCAAGAGGATGTCTGTTCACGGATCATCGCGGCCACAGAAAGCTGATCTCATGACAAACCCCCGATTGCCATCCCAGATCCAAGAATCCATGGACACACCTCCGAAAGTCGCCAATAAACAGGTATTCACCGCTGGCATCTTCTGGGTGCTGGCCCTCCTGTTCGCCGGACTCATGGTCCTGCCCTTTTTGGCGGGAAACCCCCTGAGCGGCGCCTGGGCGCTGGCTTTTATCTCTATTTTTCTGATGGTGTCGTCGGTGGTGACGGCGCTCATTTTCACCAGCCGAGCCCGTAAGATGGCGCGCCTGCTCTCCAGCGACACCCTGCTGGCCCGCTGGGAGCTGGATGACGAGATGCTGCGGGCCTACGTGACCCTGCAAAACGAAGAGAGCGCGGCCAAGCACAAGGCCGTCATGTGGATCGTAGGGTTCTTCTTCGCCGCGATCACGCTGCTGTTTCTGTTTTTTCTGGACAAGGAGGAGATGGGCGGCTTCGCGCTCATCATGGGCGGGATCTTCCTGCTCGTTTTTGCCGCGTCGCGCTTTTTCCCCTGGTATTATCGCCGCCGGAATCTGAAAGCCGACCGCCAGATCCTGATCGGCGCCAAATATGCCTACATCAACGGCTACTTCCACAACTGGGACTATCCGCTGTCCGGGTTAACCAAGGTCGCCATCCTGCGCAAACCCTTTTACGGACTGCACCTGGCCTATTACTACACCGATCGCACCCTGCGAAACACCCACGAACTGAAGATCCCGGCCGCGGCCGACCAGGACCTGCAGTCCTTGATGGAACAAATCAGGAGTGCCAATTAGCGTCCCGGCCCTGCGCCCGCGAATACGCCCAAAGCGCCGCCAGGGGAACGCCCGCAGGTGCCTCTCCATGATTCAAGTTGCAGTTCTGCCGAGGCTCTTCTTTCCCTTCGCTTTCTTGAACCCCAGCACCATCATCAGTACCCCGACCCCGCCGATGATCAGGTGGCCGATGTTGAATTCGGTTTCCCGTTCGAGCATGTTGATGCGCGGCCAGGCGGCCAGGTAGCGCACAGGGGCCGGCCCCTTGGGGATGCCGGCGCTATGGGCATTGCCCACGATGGTGGCGACGCCGTGGATCTTGCGACCGTCGGGCAGTGTGAAGTGATAGCCGATGCCGTATTCGTAGCGGTTGGGGACGGCTTCACGGCGCTCGCCGTGCTGGCGGCGGACCTCGGTGATGATGCCAGTGGTGCGCACGCCCACGATATTGAGAGATGGCGCGAGCACCGCATAGGCCGCCAGCAAAAGGCCCATGAGCAGCAGGAAGATTCGGGTGAGCAGTGGTTTCATCGGGCTTTCTCCCTTGGTCAAGCGACTTGAACAGCGACGGGGTCAGACCCGGCGTCACAGATTGTTCTCGGCGATGCTGAAGTCACCGGCATCGGCAGTGTGGGTCTTTTGCAGATATCGGCGAAGATGTTCTGATCTTTAGGAAAAAAGGGGGGATCAGGCGCGTCAGCGGATTGCGAAAGCCTGGCGCATGCCATGCAGGAATCCCGGGCGGGGTGGAGGGCATCATGCTCAAGCGCCGCAGCTCGGCCTGCCAGCTGGGAAGAAAACCGAGATCCGCGAGGTGGACCGCTGCATCCGGGCCAACACCGTCGAGCGCTATGGCCCGGTGTTAAGGCGTTATTGTCCGGCCCCCCGCCTGAACCAGGCTAAATAGGGTCCATCCAGGAATGGCTATTAAAATATCTCATCCCCGGATGGCCACTAAATAGGGCCGTGTCAGGAAAAAACCCGCAGCACCGAATAAAAGGAATCCCGCTGGGCCGGGGTATAGCCGGCTCTACGGATGATCGTCAGCACATCGTCCAGGGTGGTGCTGCGTTGGTGGCCGGCCTGCTGGAGCACATTTTCTTCCACGAGCAGGCCGCCGAAATCGTCGGCCCCGGCCAGCAGGCCGAGTTGGCCGGCGGCCACATTCTCGCTGAACCAGGACGACTGGATGTGCTCGAAGTTGTCCAGCACCAGGCGCGCCAGGGCGATGATGCGCACGTACTTGGCCGGATGCACCGGGCGCTGGATCTCGCGGCCCAGGGGGGTGTCGCCCGGCTTGAACGACCAGGGGATGAAGCTGGCGAAGCCCCCGGTGCGGTCCTGCAAGTCGCGCAGCAGCAACAGATGTTCGACGATCTCTTCGTCCTGCTCCACGTGGCCGTACATCATGGTGGCCGTGGTGCGGAAACCGATACGGTGGGCGGCTTCGCACACCGCCAACCACTGGGCGGTATCGGCCTTGGCCGGGGCGATGCGCTGGCGCACGCGCTCGGAGAGGATCTCAGCCCCGCCGCCCGGGATGGTACGGATGCCCTCGGCATACACAGCTTCCAGGATCGCGCCCACGTCGGTTTGCTCCTGCCGGGCCATGAAGAGGTACTCCGCCGGGCTGAAGGGGTGGATGTGGATTTGGGGGCAAGCGGCCCGGATGGCCCGGATGTAGCCCAGCCAGTCCCACAAGTGGATGTTTGGATTGTGGCCACCTTGCAACAAAACGGTGGTGGCCCCCAGATCGGCGGCGCGCTTCACCTTGGCCGCCACCTGCTCGGGCGTCAGGGTATAGGCGTCGGCGGCTTCGGGCGGCCGGCAGAAGGCGCAGAAGCGGCAGCGGGTTACGCACACATTGGTGTAGTTGGGGTTGGTGTCGAAGACAAAGGTGACCCGGCCCGCGGAGTGGCGGCGCATGCGCGCGGCATGGGCCAGGGACATGACTTCGCCCAGGGGGGTACGCGTCAACAAAGTCAGGGCTTGGGTGCGGTCCAGACGGCCATTATCCATGGACATGACCTCCGGGAGCGGCGCTGCCGGGCAGCCCCTGGAACCAGGCGGCTTCCCCCACCGCGGCATGGGCGCGCCACTCTTCCTGAAAACGCGCCTGGCCGGCTGCGTCCTGGTCCGTCAAGCAACGCCGGATAACCTTCTGGTAGCGGCGGATATACTCCTGGGGCAGTCCCAAACGGGAAGCGACGCTGGGCGTGGAGCGTTCGATCAAGATTTCTTCCTGCTCCGCAAAACGCTCCAGCCACCGGCGCAGGTTGTGCTTCAAGCCATCGGGGGCATCGGCGCGCACCACCCAGCGGGCAAAGACAAAGGGAAGGCCATGATGCCGATCCCATTGGGCCGCCAGGTCGGTGACGAATCGATAGCCCTTTGCTTCGCCTTGGACCTCGAACAGATGCAGCCAGTGCAGGGCCGTGTCGCCGATCACCAGGTCGCCGTTGACGGTCACGCCCGGTGCGGCCTTGCCGGCGATGCGGTCGAAGCCGCATTGATATCCCATCAGCAGATAGAGCAGGCGCACGCTGGAGGCTGACTCGTCGGTGAGGCGCACGCTCTGGGGGGCACAAAAGGATTCGAAGGGCCGGTCGGAGAAGAACATCACGCTCATCACTTCTTTATGGGCCGCGATGCCGAAGAGCCCCACCGGTTCGACCGTTGGCCCCAAGGCCGCCAGGCCGCCCACGGGCACAGCCGCGGCCCATACCGCGCCGCTCTGCAACGCCTGAATGCTGTTGCGCGGCGTGCAGGCCACGAAGTAGCAGCCCTCGGGAGGGCCCAGCGCCGCATATGGCGCCATGTTGGCGTAAGGAATCATGGCAATGGAGTAGTTCATTTCAGCCTTCAGCCTTTCTCTCCCCGAATCGTCCATCCCTTTCCACGGGCACGAAGCCGGCCATGCGGATGGTTTCGGTCATGCGCTCCCGGGCCAGTCCCTTGGGGGTGGGCGCGCCGGCCAGGTGGGCGATCTTCTCTTCGGAGATGGTGCCGTCCATGTCGTCGGCCCCCCAGCTCAAGCCGGCGGCGGCGGTTTCCAGACCGCTCATGGGCCAGTAGGATTTGAGGTGCGGGATGTTGTCCAGCACCAGGCGGGCGATGGCCACCACCGTGAGGGTCTCCAGGGGCGTGGGGCCGTGGGCGATGAAGTTGCCCTCGCCGGGCTGAAAGGCCAGGGGGATGAAGCAGGCGAAGCCGCCGGATTGATCCTGGGCCTGGCGCAGGATCAGCAGGTGATTGATGCGCTCCTCCCAAGTGTCGCCGAAGCCGAAGAGCATGGTGGCATTGGTGGCCAGTCCCAGGCCGTGGGCCAGTTGATGGATGTGCACCCAGTCGCTCGGGCCGACCTTATTGGGCCAATGCTGCCGCCACAGGCGTTCGGAGAAAATCTCGGCCCCGCCGCCCGGCAAGGCCTCCACCCCGGCGGCCTTGAGTTCCGCCAGGATTTCGGCTTCGCTTTTGTGGGCGGTCTTGGCGAAATAGGCGATCTCCACGGCGGTATAGGCCTTGATGTGCAGGCCGGGATATTGGGCGCGCAACCGGCGCACCAGTTCCAGGTTGCGTTCGTAGGGCCACACCTGGTTCAAGCCGCCCACGATATGGGCTTCGGTGGGCTGCAGTTGGGCCACCTTACCCAGGATCTCTTCTTCAGTCATCACATAGGCGTGGCTGTCGCTTTTGGAAGCGGCATAATTGCAGAAGGTGCAACGCGCCCCGCAGATGTTGGCCGGATTGATCTGCAGGTTGAACACGAAGGTGGCCCGCTCGCCGAAACGCCGGCGCCGGTTGGCCAAAGCCGCCCGCCCCAGGGCATGCAACCGGTCCGGGCTGATGACCGCCGCCAAGGCCCGGGCCTCGTCGGCCTCCAGACGCTGGCCCTGCGCCCCTTTTTTCAAAGCCAGTTGGAACAACGTGTCCGATATATGGCTCATATCTTCGCTTTCACTTTTGACCTTCAGCCTATCTTGATCCCATACTCCCCCCAGCGCCCATCCACCCGTCGTTCCACTTCCGGATCGAAGGCCACCGGCCGTGGATAGCCCTTTTTCCAGCGGGCGTCAATGGCGATGGGAAAGTCGAGCAGGAGCCGGTTGCCCTGGATGCGGCGCCCGGCGGGATACAGGTCGGCGGCCGGGTCGAAGCGCGTGAACCAACCCCACAAGAGCATGACCGGATCGTCCAGGGGCACGTCGCCGCTCACCGCGACATGAAACAGGTACTGCCGGGTGATCTCGTTGTGGCGTAGCGCCTCCCATAACCTTTCGAGATCACCGAGGTCATCGGCCACCCGCACCACCAGAAAGGCCGGTCCCAGGCTGCGAATAGCAGTAATTCCCGGGTGCAGATCGGCCGGCGTCGGCGGTTCGGGTGGCGGCACGGTGCGCACCGGTGCGCCGGAACCCTGGTTGGCCAGCAGGATCAGACGGCTGCCGGTATTCATGGCCGGGCCGGTGAAATCCAGGGTGTCCTGGGCCGTGGGGCTCAACAGGTGCACGCCGGCCGGCGTCAGATGACGCCACAGGGCGTTGCTCACCGAACGGAAATCGCGCACGCGCACCTCGGCGTCCACCGTGATCATCACCTTGGTGAGCGAAACCTGGCCTTCGCCCAGCATGCCCAGGGTCAACTTGAGAGCTTCGTGGGGATAGCGCTGGCGCACGGCCATCACCGCCAGGGCGTGGAACCCGGTTTCGGGATAGGCCCACAGATCGACAATCGCCGGCTTGAGCCAGCGCAGCATGGGCAGGGCGATCGCTTGGAGGGCTTCGCCGATGTAGTAATCCTCCTGCACGGGCTTGCCCACCACCGTGGCCGGGTAGATGGCGTCCTTGCGCGCCAGGATGCGCTGTACCCGGAAGACCGGGTAATCGGCCGCAGCCGAGTAGTGGCCGAAATGGTCGCCGAAGGGGCCTTCCCGACGCACGTCGCCGGGGCGCACTTCGCCTTCGAGCACGAACTCGGCCCTGGCCGGAATGCGGTGGCCGGTCGTTCGCCGGGTGATCAGGTCCAGGGGGTGTCCCATGAGGTAGGCCGCCAGCACCCGCTCGTCCATGCCTTCGGGCAGGGGCGCCACGGCCGCCAGGGTCAAGGCCGGCGGTCCGCCCAGGATGACGCTCACCGGCAACGGCCGGCCGGCACGCAGGGCTTGGTGAAAATGAAAGCCGCCCCCCTTTTCGATCTGCCAATGCATGCCGGTGCTGGCGGCGTCGAAGCGCTGCAGGCGGTAGATGCCCAGGTTGCCCTGGCCGGTCCGGGGGTCGACGGTGTGCACCAGGGGCAGGGTGAAAAACGGCCCGCCGTCCTCGGGCCAGCAGGTGAGCACCGGCAGTTGCGTGAGATCCGGGGGTTGGATGCACCTTTCCAGAATCGGGCCGGCCGGCACCCGGCGCAGGCGCGCGGGCAGCATGCGCCGCAGATCCCGCCGGGCGCGCCAGACGTTGCCCAGGGAGGGCGGCATCAGGCCATGGGCCAACCGGGCCAAGCGTTCGCCCAAGGCTTGTGGCGGCGCGCCGCAGGCCAGGTCCACCCGTTGGGCTGTGCCGAAAAGATTGCTCACCACCCGGTAGGGCGATCCCTTGACCTTCTCGAACAACAGGGCCGGGCCGCCGGCGGCGATCACCCGGTGCTGGATGACGGTGATCTCCTGGTCGGGGTCCACTTCGACCTTCACCCGGGCCAACTGCCCGCGCCGCTCCAGGTCCCGCAGAAAAACGCGCAAATCGGTATGCATCAGATCAGGTTCTCCCAGTTGGCTGCAAGCGGCCGGCCGAGCAGCGCCAGCACGCGGTCGATATAGGCGGCCATCAGATCGTGCAGGGTGATCTGCTGCGGAGTCTTGCCCTGGAACATGAAAAAGGGGGGGCTCAGGGGCATGATGACGGCGCCGGCGCCGGCCGCCCGGGCCGCGTTCGCAAGATCGATGGTGGTCAGGGGGGTCTCCCGCAACCCCAGAATCAGGGGGCGCCGCTCCTTGAGATGACAGTGGGCCGCCCGGGTGATCAGGTTATCGGCCAGGCCGTTGGCGATGTGGGCCAGGGTATTGACGGAACAGGGCACGATGACCATTCCGATCGTGGGTACCGAGCCCGAGGAAGGCGGCGCCTCCAGATCGGAGGGGTCGTACACCCGGCCGGCCAGGCGGGCCAGCTTGTCGAAAGGGCCGCATTCGCGTTCATAGATGGTGCGAGCCCAACGGCTGGCCACCAGCAGTGTGGGCCAGGGCGACCGTTCCAGCAGCAAATGGGCCGCATAGGCCCCCGAAGCACCGGTCATGGCCACCACGAGAGGCGGCTTTTTGGATTGGGGCATATAACCTCCTGGCGGCGAACTTTGGCAAAAGAGCGCACAGCGCGTTGATAGCAGATTCACCGGAATGGATAAAGGATGGATCGCGTTTTTTGAGGGCGCCTCTTGTCTCTATCCACAAAGCGCGCTAAAAGGGGCGACTGAAACAACCGAGTGGTCCGACATCCGCCGCAACGGTTGTGTTTCACGCTATCCAATGAAGTCAAGCCGGATCAGACGCCGCTCCTGCGGGGCTTCCGTCGCTCGAAGCCGGCACCGATCCCAAAACCCGCGGATCTGCACGCAATGGGAGCCTCATGCACCCGTTTCCGCAAACTACCCTACCCCATCTAAAGGAGAAAAGATGATGCGTACTTTGCGAGGAGTTCTGTTGTTGATGTTCTGTCTGGCCCTGTGCCTGCCCCTGGCCTATGCCGAAGTCGAAACCGAGGTGACCGCCACTCTCAAGTTGCAGAACCCGCCCATCGACATGGAAGTCTCCATGAACGGCCAGCGGATCTATGTCCTGGACAACCAGGGTCAGCTCCTGATTTACAATCCGGCCGGGGTCCTGCTGAACACGGTCAAGGTGGGCGCCGATGTCAACCAGATCAAAATCGGCCCCCGGGATGACCAGCTCTATCTGAGCAACCCCAAGGACAATACGGTCCAGGTGCTCAACCTCTCGTTCACCCACGCCATCGACATCGCCGGTTCGCCCTTCAAGGGACCGGCCAATGCACCGGTGGCCATCGTGGTCTTCAGCGATTTCCAATGCCCCTACTGCGCCCGCATCGGCGGCGTCATCGACGAGGTGCTCAAACAGTATCCCAAAGAGGCCAAGACTGTCTTCAAACACTTTCCGCTGACCATGCACCGTTTCGCCATGCAGGCGGCCAAGGCCACCGTGGCGGCCGACAGCTTCGGCAAATTTTGGGAGTACCACGACCTGGTCTTCCAAAACTACAGCACGCTCAGCGAACAGAAGCTCGATGAGTTCCGCGAAACCCTCAAACTGGACAAAGCCAAGTTCGACAAGCGCATGAACGATCCCAAGACCCTGCAAAAGATCCAGAAAGACGCCAAGGCCGGCGAAGACGCCGGCATCACCGGCACGCCCACAGTCTTCGTCAACGGCCGCCTGGTGCGGCCGGCCAACCAGGAAGGCATCAAAGCGGCCGTGGAGAAGGCCTTGAAGGATCTGAAGAACAAGAAGTAAGCCGGCATCCCATCTGAAATGTCAGCCCGCGGTCCGCAATGGATCGCGGGCTGTCTTTTTCTGGGATCTAAAATAGATTATGCCTTGAAAAAACCTATTCTGAAAAATTCGGTGGCATTTTCCTCAGATGAGGTTAAGTGTTTTTATGGCATTCCCAGCATGCTTATGAGGTCTCAAAAAGAAGCGTATTAAAATAAACAGCAGAATTTAACTGAATTTATTGAGAAAATACAATATTTTTGGATGCACCTTGGTGGTATCATCATACTGGCATTTGTTGAGAACCCTTCAGAATAAAGTGGTTAGGCCAGCATAGCGTGAGTTGTAAAAGTGGGGATAGTAAGCTTTCTCATAGGTGACGAAGGAATATTTGACCAAGCTTTATTAACCGCATTTCCATCCCAAATTTGGGGTCAAAATTGGAATTTTTCATGTGCTACGGGGGCGGTCAAGAAAACGGTCGTTTGCTGAACATCGGAATCCAGCTTAGCGCATATTTACGCGCGAATGTTCGTGGTACCCTAATTTGGCCGTTGTGCCACCTCAACCAAAAACTATCGCGGATTTTGGGACAATAGATAGATCTTTCGCTAAATGTTGCAAGATGCCATGATCAGGGGGCCGATTAGTTCTGCTTTGATAGAGAAATAGAGTGTTATTCCAATACGTCTATGATGGCCACGGGGGAGTGCGTCCTGAGTAAGTGATAACAAATAAAATGTCTTCCAATTCTTCTTTTTTAAAGGCTTGCTTCGGCTCCCTACCGTCGGACAGGTTATTCAGCAGTGACAGCTCCCACTCGCCGATCGGTTCGTTGCCGGTTATGGGAATCCAGGAACCGGCGTTGCCGCGTCTGGTGCTGATGACGCCATCGATCGATGTCGCAAGGCCTCCGGGTGTTTGTAATTGCCCCTGACCATCAGTGGTGGTGAAGCGCAATCGGGCCGGCACCTCGAAGGTTTTCCCCTCTTTGCGGACAAAATAGAGCACCACCTGATCAATATTCAAGCTTCCCAGATTCGGCGGGAAATCCTCGCGACGGGTCTTCCATGTGACCACCATGGGTAGATTGGGTGCTTCGGCGAGTTCCGAATGGTGCAAATCGTACCACTGATCGGATAACTCGTGACGGAAGCTGAAAGCGCGATCGGCACTCACCTTGGGTTCCAGTGTCTGGATAACCTGCTGATAGTAGGTGTAACTGTGCAACGCCGTGTACTCGATCGTGAGCAGCACGTCGGCAATGGTCTTGTAGTCGAATGGGTTCGACGTCTTTGGCATGCGGAATTCCCAGTTGGTATCGACGCCCAGACCCTCGAAAGGCAGCAGCATTTCGGACTGTTGCTGCAGGTCGAAGAGACCGGTGGCATTCAGCGGCGACGTGAGCGCCACCATCTCCGGATCACGACGCACGGTGACTTCCTGAAAGATCTGCCCGCCGATGACGGCACGGGACGCCGCAGTGGTCGAGAGGGTTGCGTGAATGCCCAGGTTGGGCGGAATGAGGGCGATTATAGAGGTCTTTACGAGTTTGAGAAGCCGTAAATAGTGGCCGGGGAAGTCGCGGTCAAACAGTTCCAATGGCGTACGGAAGGTGATCACGCCGGTTTCCCGGAAGCGCTGGAATTCCACCGGCGACATGGCGGCCAGAGAAATCGTCTTGGTAAGCTGGAGCTTGCGCTTGTCGGTGTCGATGGCGTACTGATCGAGCTGGTAGATATCTTGGAGCAGTCGTACCGAGCCGGTCAAACCCCGGCGATCGATGGTTTTTCCCGCCGTTAAGGTCGTTGTCACCATATTTTCGGAAGGCGGCTCCCAATAGTCTTGCTGAATATAATTCGGCGGCGGAGTCTGACGCTCGAAGGAGAGTTGATTTTCGGCCAGTTTGGCCACGGCCGTGGCTTCCTGCAGAAAATAGCTATAGACGCCTTCGAGGATGCCGCTTATCCAGTCGTAGAGTTCGGCGTTGGTGAACTTGTTGGCCAGAAATTCGGCGATGTCCTTGGCATGGTCCTTTTGCAGCAGGGCGATGGTGTGCTCTTGTCCGACCACCCGCACCTGATCCTCGGCGATCTTGACCTGCTGGGCGCCGATGCGCACGTCTTGCTCTGCTAAACTTTTGCTGAAAGCCCAATCTTCTTTCCGCCGCTCAAAACTGGCTAACATTTCAAGATATTTAATCCAAGACTCGGTCGCCTTCACAGCATACTCCCCTGCTAGCATGCCGGCTGCAGCGTTACCTGTCAAAAGAGAAACAAGTCCACCTGCTGCAATCGCTGAATAGGATGTACTGAGCCCACCTGTCAGGAAAAGAGCAGCATTCTCAGAAGCGTTAAGGTCATCAGTCAAAAGGCGAGCGTATTCATCCACCTGGAGTTGTGCGCGTTCTTGTTGGAGTTCTGCCAACTTCACGCCATTTTTTGCCTCCTGAACTCGCAAAGATTGGAGCGTAACCTGTGCTCCAGCAAGCAGGAAATCCTGCTGGGCCTTCAATCGCGAATATTTCTCCGAGTCGTACTTCTCCAGGGCGGCGAACATAGCGGCTTCCATTTGTTGGGCGATATTGACAAGTTGCTTGGCCCGCTCGATGAGAAATGAGAAGCGATAGGGTGTCGGTATGATGGTCGCGGTTCCCGGCAGCACGAGTTGCCCGCCGGCTCCGATCTGGGGGAGACCGCTGATCTGATCCGTGGGCGCGGCATAGGGGTCCAGGGTACGTTTCATGCCGGCGATGTTGCGGCAGGTGCGAAGCTTGTAAAGGTTCAGTTCCGCCTGCAGTTTCAACGCATTGGGGATCGGGTTCGGCGAGATGCAATAACCGAAGGCGACCTTGCCCGGGGACATCGGCCCGCTTTGATAAGGTGCGGCCGACAGATCGCTGAACCTGGCAGCGTCCATACCCACGTTTTTGATATGGCCGAACATCTGGTCATCCTTGAGCAAAGTGCCGTAAGCAGACTCGAGCGCTTTGCCGCTATTAGTAAGCGACGAACCGATGTTCTTGGAACCGGCCCCGACCTGGTGGAGGGCCTCTTCCGCCTTCGCCCAGGAATCTTTAATCCGGCTCTCCCATGAAGCATCCGCACCGAGCAGGTTGTCGATTTCGCCTGCCACCGTATACACCAGTTCGGGACTTGGTATTTGCCCGATAATCGCAACGAGATAGTGGATGTCAGGCATCCATGCCGCGGGCACCTCGTGTTTCAACACCACATCGATCAGCAGCCGGTTCCTTCGATCGCTGCAGGTATCGAGGCCCTGCTTGATCTCGCCGGTTTCCAGCAAGGCAATCGCCGTCTCATAAAGCGTGCGGGCCAAGGCCAATGATTCACTGGTATCCAGAGTAAACTCGGCGTTCGCATATTCGATCAGGCAACACACGATGGAGAGCACCGTGTAGCGCGTATAAGTGCTCGGCCTTGTACAGGCAATGAGGTGTGGATTCAGCGGGTCACGAAGCCAGTCCTGAACGCGCTGGTAGCCGCCTTTGAGTGCTTCCTCCGCCACTAACCCGAAATAGATCTTGCGTTTGGTTCGGCTGTCATCCGCCACTGTATAGTCGTAAACCGAACGGAAATAGTCCAGAGCGGAGATGTAATGGCCGCCCTTTTGAAGCTGCAAAGCGAGCTGGACGGGCACGAAGAAATAGGCTTCTTTTATATAAGTGAGGTTGGATTGAGGCGGGCCGTCATTCAACCACCACGCGGTCTCGATTAATTTACGGCGTTTCTGAACCTCACTCTGAGAGCTTTGCTCGACGATATTATAAGGCTGCGTGACAAAGGGAGCAATTCTGGTCGAGCCCTGTTCGACAATCTGGTTTTGTATCTGGCCGAGCGGGATGTGAAATACCCCCATATCCCCTTTGAGTTGATAAGCAAAATGAGGATCTCCTTTTTGAGGGATGGGCCCCGAATGAACGCCTATGTGTCTCATGAACGCCAAGCCGGAACATTTATTGTAAGTGAAGGACTTGATCCCATAAGCATTTATCTGGATACCTTCATAGTAGGTGTAAGGTTCTGACCGCCAGAAAGCGTAAATCTTTCCAGACGAAGTGAGTATGCTGCCTGCCCAAGCCTTGACTGCGCTCGTTTGTTTTTTTCCAAGTTCGGCACACCAGTTCATCCAATCGGTGGATTGTCTTTGCCAAGCCCACTCTGTGGCCACATCATGACCTAATGGTGAGCAAACAGTAACTTCTTTGTATTCAAACGAATCCGCAATTAATCGAGCCGCGGCGGGGAAAAATGGCCCTGGCATATAATCCGCGATCAAGACAAGCTGGGTATCACTGGGTTGGTATGCGGCCAAAATCCGTTTGACTTGGAAAGACAGCACTGGGTCGAATACTGCAGGGATTTTCCAGTACCCCCAAGGGTTTTTGAGAAAACTCCTCAACTCCTGAAAATCGAGATCTTCCCAGTCTGAACCATCCGGACCCAGCATGCGTGCATAAGTGTTACCGGTATCTTGATCCCGCACCAGAATCCGGGGCGGTTTGTCGTCGATTTGGCGCTGGCACAACACGGCATCGAAGCGAACAACATTGTCGGGCAATTCCAACTCGGTCTGTTCGCTATCCCAGCTCTGGAGCTCCAGATTGTACCGGACCAAAACAAGTTTCTGCTCGCCTTCTTCATAGATCTGAACAAACAGGCAAATGGTGCGCTCTTTGTCGGATATCAAAAAGGGATGCGCGCCGACCACCTTGGTTATGTTTTGCAACCCCGGCACAACATCCCAAAAAGATTGGGCATAGTCTTTATCGACGGCATTGGGGTCATAGACAGACCAGTAGAGGGTGTTTGTGTGGCGGCCGCGGGCGAACATGTAAAAAAGAGTGCGACGGCCCAGCGTCTTGCGGTTGCGGCATTTGCCTTCATAAAGTGTCGTCTCGGCATGGCAGCTCGCCTCGATGTCCAGGTTGCAGATGTCGCGGAAATAGTCGCTGTACGTCCTGGCTTCCCGGCAAGCCTGTTCCGGGTCCAGTTTGCGGTTGTCGCGCAGGTTCTTGACCAGTTGCTGAAAGGCCGGGGTCTGATGGCTGCGCAGGGTCGGGATCAGGATGTTTTCGGGATAAAGAAACACCAGCATCGCCGAGCGCCAGGTGGCGTAGGAGCCCATCCAGGTCCACTCCTCGTCGAAATACTGGAAGAACTCTTCCGTCGCTGTCAGATCCGGATGGCTTTTAGCCAACTGTCCCATGCGCAACGCGGCGAGCAGATTCTGGATGGTCTCTATTGCCTGACTGATGCGGGTAATCTGCTGGCAGGCGTCGGTCTGCGTGTCGATCAAAAGGCTGGCGCTGACCCGTTTGGCCTTCGTGGTGAGATCGTCGCTGGTTGCATCCGCTGCCAGGACCAGCGCATCGCGTAAGGGGAGCAGAGTGGCTTCCTCGGCTTTGCCGATTGCAACCCAGAAGGCGTTGACCAGGGCCTTTTCCTGATCGATGCGGGCCTCCAGCTCATCCTCCCAGTCAAGACGGTCCGCCAGCGCGGCACGCCATTTGGAAAGCGTTTTGGGCTTGGCCGCCGGGTAGCCGGTCAGCGCCGTTGGGCGCACCTTGAAGTAGTCCGGACTCAGGCCGAGCGCTCCCAAGGGTGTGGCCAGCTTGTCTTTTTCATCTGTCATCCAACGTTTGAAAAAGTAAGAGAGTTTCTTGGCTTGGATAAGAATATCATCGACCTCGGACCACTCCATGTCGGTGATCTCGCTGTCGGCCTCTGCCAATGTATTGATTTGCAGGAGATATTTGAAGGCGGCGTTGTCCAGCCCCATATCTTTGAGCTGTTCGGTGATGGATTCGCCCTTTGCCTGTTGCTTTTCCAAATCGGATAGATCGTCCGGCGTTTTGCCAAGCACATCCGCAATCATCAGGCTCAGCCATTTTTTGGGTTTGTCTGCATTTGGCCGCATGCTTTTGAGCTTGCCCGCCAACTCATCAAGTTCCTGTGTCCGATCCTTCCAGAACCCATAGGCCGGGTTCTGCTCGCGTTCGATTCTCAAGTCAGCCCCATCGATCAGGTCCGGATCAACCAGCGGCCGCCCGCGCTCGGATTGCATGTTGATAGGCCAATCCTTTTGCCGCCATATCTCACGCAGATGTTGCAGCCGCCAGCTCAGCAAGGCCGGGATGGCCGAGAGGGCGATATCCCCACTGTCGGCGGAGTAGGCGATTTCGATCGCCCCGCTCAGTCCGCTGCCGTGGCTTGGCGTGACCGGTACCGTGCCATTGGCCGTGGCGCGGTGGCCGGTTGCTACCAGCGCGGTTCGGTCGCTGTTTCGGTAGAATTCGACGACATACTCGCTGCCTGGCTGCTCGCTGAGGTTCAGGTAGATGAGGCCGTCATCGTCCGTATTCAGGCCCCACTCAACGCCTGTGAGGTTCCAACGCACGATCTGGTTGTGGTCATCCTTGAGCGTCAATCCATCCGAGAGGGGATAGCGGCTTATCTCTGTGCTAACCAGACCGAATAAGCGTTCCAGCGTTGTTTCGGTGCGTTTCTTCGCATCCAGTGCGAGTGCTTTCAGGCGCTCGGGCTTGTAATCGATGCCCAGCTTGCCGGCCAACGCTTTGCCTGAAGTTTCATCACCACCCACAGCCAGGCGAATTTCGCTACTGGAGGCGCCCAGTTGAACCAGAAGAGATTCATAGGACGCCAGGCGATAGTCGTCTTCGGCCTTTAGCAGCGCCTTTTGCTGCGCCGAGTTGGCCACGGGAAGATTGTGATCCGCCAGGTAGCGGCGCAGCACCTCGATGCAGGCCCTTACCTGCAACAGCTTGTTGTCCATCTCTTCGCAGGATGCGGGCAATGCCGCAAAGGGCTGATAGAACCTTTTCGTCAGGTCTTCGATGGCAATCTTGTTGCCTTCGATCCTGACGTGTTTCAGTGCGTAGTTCAGCAGGTCGGCCAGATAAGCCAAGGGGCTCACGGCCGACTCGCAGTCACGACAAACGCACGGCTTGGAGGGTTCGGCCTCAGCCAGAACGTCAGACATGGCGTCCTCGTAGCCGTTGACACTGTTGGCAAGTGCGCCGACCGACATGTTGTCCATCCACATGCTTTGAGCAACCGCGGCATTGTGAATGGCGTTGTCCTTGGGATTGCCAAGCTGCCCGGCCATCTGCTGCTTGAACTCGCTCAGCGGCGTGTCGGCAATCGCAGCGACATTGTCGAAGCCCTTGCGAATCAGCGTTGCGTTGATCTCCAGGTCGTCGGACAGGGCGCTCAGGTTGGCCTGAGCCTCCAAGGCGCTTACCGCCGGGTGATCCATGGCGACCGGCAGATTCGCCAGATGTCCGAGCCCGCCTGCCCGGCGAATGTCAGCAATGGATTCGATTCGCTGTTCCGCAAGGCGCTGGAGCAACTCCCGGGGCATATCCTGATACAATCGCTCGCGCAGTTCTTCGAGGCGGGGGGAAGACGGTTCAAGGGGTGCGGGCACAGGGACCCGAATTTCGACGATTTCCTGTTCATCAAGCGTTACCCGGATGTCGGCCTGATGAATCTGCTCGCCTTGGGTATCAAGAATCTGGAGACGCAGCCGCCGTTCGGTTGCTTCGTCGCCTTCTCCGCGTTGTACTTCTTGAGCCGTAGTGAAGAGCACTCGGCAGAGCCCTTGCCTGTTGGTGATGTCTACTCCCAGGTCGAGCGGGTCTTCGCCGGCTTCCAGGTCTAAGGCGCGCAGGCTAAAGCCGCTCAAGGGTTCACCGGTTTCACTGTCAAGGAGACGCGAGGTGACGATGTGCGTTGCAAACGTCTCCACCGGCACCGGTTCACCCCGCGGGACGACGACCAGATCGATGGTTTCCTCGTCGGCTGCGCTGGTTTTGACAGGGGACCGGGCCAGTAATTCGCCTTCCGGGCTGAAAACGTTAACCACCAAGTCGGGCCGGCGTTTGCCGATCTCGGCCACCTGATCCGAGGGCAGCGCGATTTCGTATTCTCCGCGCCGGCCTGTAATAGCGTCCTCGCCAAGCGGCGTATCGCCCCGCGGCCCAACATCAAACGCCTTGACAGCCAGGCCCGACAGAGGCGTTTCGTCCTGATGCCGCACCTGCCCACGGACGATAAAACGCTCGGGTATGGCGCGATGCGTCTCGACGGCCACGTTGATGGCATGGGCGGTGCGCGTGTCCACGATGCCGGTAGGGCGCAGACTGTGTTTGCGTTGGAAGTCGAGGACGGCCTGGAGTGTTCCCTCTCCGAAGTATGCGCGCTCGGTTTCATCTGCACGAATTTCGTAGCCGAGTTGGAGTAATTCGGTATGAAGGGCGTACACTTCCTCGCCCTGCATTTCAATTGATAGATTTTGGTCTCGTAAATTCATGGTTCCTCCTAACTTAGCTAATAGCACCAGCCACACGACTGCAGTGGTTGAGTAAGTATTTTATTTCTGGGGAAAGATCCTCTGTATCCATCGCTCCCGTTCGCTAGACCAGGTGCGAAGGTTCTGTTTTCCAAGCTGATGGATAGAGTATCCCTTTTGCGGGATGACTTGAGGGAAATAGATGCCTGGGCTAGTTTTAGTTTCTCTACGTAGTTGTGGTACTTTTGATTTGCTTGCTTCTTCGATCGTTTTCATCCAGGCCTCGGCCACCTGGCTTGCATTGGCATTCTGAGGAATAGTTCTAACGAAAGCTCTAAGAAAGCGCCATTTCGATTCGCTCGATTCAGAGGCAAATCCTAATATAATTGCGTTGGGGAACTTTTTTATGAACCAGTTTAACGATCGTGAAATTAATGCGTTGCAACCCGTGATAAAAATTAATTTCGGCCTATCCATCGTTTCCCGCCCCTTCAAGATGTCGCGGGAAAGGTTAACATAACCAAAGTTGCCAGGATCTCCCTGTACGCTGCGAGAACCAACATAATGATGCCCGGTTATAAGAATTATGTCTGCTCGCGAGATCGCTAAGCGCAAGTTAAAACCTTTATCGGAGGTGAGTCCTTGACTGTATACGTATGGACCCCGCCTCTCAACAGCAGTCGTTGTAGTTTTTCCCCTAAACTCCGCCTCGAGCCCTCTGACTTTTTTATCCCAGTTCTCACCAAATCTCATTTCCAAGACTGTGGTTTTAGAACCAACACCCAAGGCGGTTCCGGGTTCACCTTGTTGCCCGGAATAATCGGCTAGATTCGTTGGATTGGAGCGTACATATTGATATGGATTGATTCCATCAACCATTCCCTGTGGATCTCTACTAGTCCATTTTGCCAAAAAGGGGCAGTAGTAGCGCAATAAATGGTAACAAAAGCCACTTTCACTATCCTTTTCCTTTCCAATGAACCGATACCGTTTTTTCGAAAAGCTGCCAAAGCTGGTCTCACCATAAAGAGTATATTCCTCTCTATTCATCCAGGTGCCATCCGCATTAAAAACGACATTGCAACTTCCAAGATGATCACCCAACTGGTACTGAACGGCAGGACTTACGTCTCTTGTATCCAAAGGCTCGCCCGACCGAATGATCGCAATTCGCCTCTCGTCGTCCATAACATGCAGGCTACTGTTCCTCTTTAATAGCTTTCCTTTTACCTGCCAAAGGTGTTCAAACACATCGTCGACGTAGATCGTTGTCTCAATGCCGCCGCCATTCTGCTTGCGTACCAGTTTCTTCACCCGCAGCCCACCGCTATCATACAAATACTGCGCATGCACCGTGGGCTGGCTGGTATCGACCTGGTTTCGAAACACCCGCATCCGGTCGCTGTGATCCCACTCGAAGTGCCGCGAGAGGCCTTCCCCGGTCATATTGCCGTTGACGTCAAAGGTATAGTCGTAGCTAGCGCCTCCTACATCCATGGATTGCAGCCGGTTGGAGTCCGGCGCCAGAGTGAAGTCCCGTGTAAACCCGTTCTGGCCGGCCGTGTGTTTGAGTCGGGTCATATTGCCGACAGGGTCGTAGGTATACAGCTCCTGGTAAGGACGGGTCAGGGAGACATCCTGGCACCTGGGCGTGTCTTCCCAGGGTGGTGACGGTGGCGGGGTATTGCATTCGCGCCCGCCGGCGGTGAGCAGGCGATAGAGGGGGTCATAGGTGAAGATGCGGTCCAGGGCACTCTTGCCCTGCAAAGTGTTGGGAATGCCGCAGTCCGGCGTGCGATCGCTGATCTTGAGGATGTTGCCCACCAGGTCGTATCCGTAGGCGAAATCCTGCAGTACGGCGCCATTGGGGTGATAGGTCTGTAGCGCCGGCATGGTATACCGTTCGCTGCGCAGCCGCGTAAGTCGAAAGGTCTTCTGGTCATAAGCATACCGGGTCATCACTCCGTTGCCGTAGGCGATCAGCGTGCGCTGCCCCTTGGCATTGTAAGCGATGTGCTGGACGTAGATTGTGTTGTCCAACTGGACGCTTTCCAACGCGCCGGCCCGGTTGTACTGCGGACGCAGGCTCTTTCGTTCGCCATCCACGTCCCGGGGATAGGTCATCGACTTCACACGGTTCAATGCATCATAGGTGTGTGAGGTTTGGTAGGACGCGGCATCGAGCAGACCCGAAGCGTGGTCTTCCAGAGTGGCCCCTGCGGGAGGCTGCCAGTCCACGCGGAAGGCTTTCACCTCCCAGTTGGGGGGCGGCGGGTCGAAGGCAGACAGAATCGCCGTGTCGCCGATCACCTGGCGGACTTTTTCCAGCAGGTTGCCCTTGAAGTCGTAGGCGTAGAAGGAGAGCAAGCCCGCTTCATCGTAATGTTGGTGCAGTTCGCCCAGCAGATTCTTCGCCTTCCTGGCTTCCACGTCAACCTTCGCCAATTGCTGGACATCACCGCCGTCTCCATAGTCCAAACGCTCGCGCAGTGTCACGGGTTCGCCGCCCTGGTCGCGCGCCCACAGGCGGATCGGCCGGTGCAGGCAATCATAAGCGTGCAGGATCAACGCGCCCTTGCTGTCACGGCGCTCGATCTCGTTGCCGGCAGCGTCGAAGACGATGCGCCGTACTCCCGCATCGAGCTGTTCGATACGCAGCACCTGGGCACCCTGCTCTTCCTCACCTTCTCCCCGTTTCGGTGTCAGATCGTAAATGTAACGGAAAGCCTGCCGTTGCAGGGCATCTTTTACCGTCAACAGGTTACCGCGGATGTCATAGGTGGATTCGGTGGCGTACGAGTCGGCCGGGTTTGTGCCGTTACGCTCGACGGACTTGATCGTGCGGCCCAAAGCATCGATTTCCGCGCTGCTCGGCGTGTTCCAATGGTGCTGGTACCCCTGAGCGTCGTTGCTGTGGGTGCGACCGGCGTTATCGTTTTCGTCGTAGGTGGTGAGCTCCCAGGGCGTTGGCGTGAAATGGAGCGGGTCGGCCAGATCCATAGGATCCCCATAGAGGACCCGCTGTTCCGAGCCATCGGGGTTGAGGGTTCGGATCACCTGGCCGCGTGGATCGTAGAACATCTTCGCCTTCTGACCCATTTCTGTTTGACCCGGCCGCTGATAGCCCCAACCGCAGGCGAAGAAAGGCTCATACTTCTCCACCACCCGGCCCTTGTTATCGTAGGTTTGCCAGCCGCTCACCACGACGTTGGGCTGGCCGCCCGGACAGGCCGACCTGCCGATGGCGTCCTGGTTCGGCGCTGACTGATCGGGCAAGAGGCTTGCATCGCCGAACGGGGTGTCGCCAAAGGTGATGTCCTCGGCCTGGGTACGGGTTTGAAGCAGGCGGCCGAAGCCGTCGGAATATTCGACGGTCTCGACGGTATCGACCCTTTCGGCAAGATCCACATCCGTGTCGTGGATGTGGTGTGCCCGTCGGATGGTGCGTGCCGAAACGGGCTGTTGGTGCTGGACAAAGGCCAGTAAGTCATAGGTCATGACGGTGCTTGGCGCCTGGTCTGAATCCCCCTTGTTTTCGCCTGGTCGGCCCATGACAGCGGTGGACTTCAGCAGTCCCAGTGGCGTGTAGGTATAGCGGGTGCGATTGCCGTTGGGGTCGGTGACCTGCAAGGGCTGCAGGACGCGGTAGTCGTATTCGGCTTGGGTTACCAATCCGGCCGGATCGGTAACCTCGGCCGGCAACAGTTGATACGTGTCGTAGCCGATGCCGGTTTCCTGGCCCAGCGCGTCTCTGGTTCTGATCGGCAGGCCGCGCCCCTTTGGCTGTACATGGAAGTCATACTGTTGGCCGGTGGTGGCGAAATACCCGCACTGATGATCATCGCCGGGTCCGCCCGGGTGGAAGAGATATCCGGCCTGCGGCTTCAGCAGGCTGCGAAATTCCTGCGGATACTCGCCTGCCCAGGCGGGTGCGGCGCCGCTGGTCAGGTAAGGGGGCATATTTTCCGGATAGGCGGCCTGCAGAATATCCTCGGTCAGGATGAGGGTTTCGGTGCGCACCACCGCACCGTAATCGCCCACCTCTCCGAAGCGCAAGCCTTGGAAAGCGGGGCCATCGTAGTAGCTCAGCATCTGGCCGATGACCTGGAGGGCGTTGCTGTCGTCAGCCGTCGCCTTCAATATTAGAAGTGACTGGGAGCCATCGTTGACGATCTCGTAAACGGAAGTTTTGGCGACCCGGTCCTGGATGTAGGATTGTGGGTTGCTGGGCTTTGCGTATTCCGTCAGCGTGCGTGTGGCAAGAAAAGGCTCGACGGCAGCGTCTTGCAGGTCTGGCCAGCCGCGTGGGCAGGCGATCTGGGTGTGCTTGCGGGGTTGGCCGAAGGCATCGTAGTCCTCCGTAAAACTGAACTGGGTCATGGGGTCCTCACCCCGCTCCCACTGGGTGACCCGTTGAGACAGAGGGTGCGGGAAAAAGACCTTTGTCTGCCATTCTGCCGGAGCCGCAGGCCAGGGTTGCCCAACCGGCAGCGCGGTTACCCCGTGCAGGTTCTCTGTGACTGTGTAGGGACGATCCGCACGATCCGAGTTATCCAGCGCGTAAAGCTCCGTTCGCAGGATATTGCCGCGCAGCGTGCGCAAGGCATCCCGCTTGACCCTGCGCGGCAGGCCATTGACGAACTGGGTCATCGTGTCAGGGCGATTCAGGAGCGACGGATCCTCCGACCAGAACTCATCGCCGAAACCGGTCTCCTCCCATTCTCCAAACTCATCGCCGATAGGACCCTGGTGAAACCAATTTTTGATCAAGAGCGGCGGCGAGAAATACTTGGCGCGGTCGCTGCTTTCAAAATTCTCGAAGCTCGATGCGTTGCCGTGCAATCCTGCCTGGTTGTAAGCCTCGAACCGCTCGGTGTCGCGCTGCTCCACCCGGCCGAAGCCGCGGAACTCACGCTCGGCGCCGTCCCAGTAACCGTGGTGATAGCTGTACTCCGTCGTGAGCTTGCCCCCGGAGAGTTCATCGATCACTTCGACACAGGCGACCACCTGGACAGGGAATGGTAGTGGTGTCTTCCAGCGTGTGGCTGGCTGCTTTTGAGCGTGCAGATAAAAATGGGTGGAAGGCCGGTACTGCACACGGGTCAGCGCGCCCGTGTGATTGTCCATTTCGTTCAGCAGGTAGGGTTTTGCGGCCCCGGCCAAATCGAGAAAAAAATAGTGGTCACGACCGGAGGCCGGGGCGTCTTTGGTCCATAGAATGCCGCTGATCCCGCTGCCCAGTAGATCCACCAGACGGATGGCATCCATGTCTGAAACCGGTGGCGTGCCCGCGATCTCGATGGGATCGCTCCACCCCGCTCCGCACTGGTTGATCCAAAGTGTGATCCGGGTATCGTCCACGTAGACGATGTCCGCCAGACCATCACCGTCAATGTCGCCCACCAGAATGCGCCTGGGGTCGTAGCCATAGGGGAAACGCGGGCTGTTGTGCATGTGGATGCGCTTTCCCCAGTTGCCATAGCCCAGGTTGGGCCAGTATTCGACGTTGCCGTCATGGATCAGGACAATGTCCTGCAGGCCGTCGCCCGACAGATCGCCCCATTTGACGGATGGGTCGGAGAAATTGATATTGGGGAAGTCGTCCAGGGCACGCCGCTCGACCCAGCGACTCTCCTGCCAGCCTTTTTTGGGATCATTGAAAAAACACTCCAGGCGGGTGCCGGAACGGAGGGCATCCGTGACGCCGTCGCCGGTTAGATCGACCAGGCGGACTTCCGGGTCTTCCAGGTTGAAACTGGGCGCCGTTTGATACCGTTTGAACGATCGCTTGTCCCACAAACCGCCGAAGCGCAGCGGGAAGTACCCGCACAAGCCATCGACTGTCGCCAGCAGGTCGACGCGACCGTCGCCGTCGGCATCGATGAGCTGTACACCTGAGTCAGCTAAACTCAGGCCGGCCGGCGCCTCCGTCATAAAACGCGGCAGATCGAATTGACCATTGCCAAGGTTGCGCCAGTAGCGCACCGTATCGTTCATCTCCAGAATATCGGGTAGTCCGTTGCCGAAGAGGTCGGCCAGTTCCAGTTCCGGATTTGCCAATGACAGCGCCGGAAAATCCTGACCCTCAAGGGGAAAGAAATCTTGCTTCTCGGGTTTAAATTGAGAGTAGCTAAACTCCAAGGGCGGCAGCGACTGCGCATCTGGGCCGTCATGGCCGGATATATTGATTTGGCTTAGCAGAGAAACGCCGTTTTTCGGCAGGATACCCGCCAGGTCCTGCAGATCGTTGCGCTGGTCCTGATAGATGAGATCGTATGTGCGTGTTGTGCGATCTTGATCGGTGTGAGTGGCTATCGCCATTTGCGTGCAGCGCAGGCATGTGCGGATCTCAAAACCGGCGCGATAGTCGGAAAATGGATAGAGCCGCTGGTTATCGGGAACATTGTCCGGGTAGTGGTCCGGCAGCGATTCATATTCAAAGGTCACCGAAACGAGAAACTTCTCTGAACCGCCGGCATCGTTATAGTCGGCATAGCTGATTTGCTTGAGATAAAGCTGATCCCAAGAACGCTCGTTTGTTTTTCCTTGATCCCTTTTGTAGGTATAGACAATGCGGTTGCCGAAAGGATCTCGGGTTTCCGTCAGTTTCCAGGCGAAAAGCTTCTTCCGATTCTCGGGATCGGCAATAACAGCTGGGTCCTCCCAATCTGCATTCGCATTGAGAGGCATCGGAGTGCCATAAAGACTTATCAGCCCATCCTTGCTGCGCACCTCCCAATAGTCGTTACCTGCATCTTTATGATGCGTGATAAGGGCGAAAAGGCCTTCCGTACGGGGACGGTAGCGCGTCCAGGTCTCCGACGGTTCAACCGGCACCAGGTCTTCGGCGCCAGAGAGGATAAAGGTATCTCGTTTCTCCGAGTCGTCCGCATCATCTCTATAACGCGGAATTCCCTGGGAGGTCTTGCGGCATATGCCCGGGATGCTCAAGTTCCAGCCCAGGCCAAATGGCCCATTGCCGTTGCCAGTGCTGTAAACAAGATTTAGTTCGGGTTGAAAGCCGTTGCGTCCTGGGGGAAGGGCGACAGGTACGGTGAAGTTTCCAGTGCCGGTGAAAAGGTCTGGCGAAAACTTTTCGCCTAGACCTTTGAGGGCACCACCCCCTTTTGGCACCGAAATCACTTGCCCGGAAGTACCTGCTTTGTTGCTCATTGCGGTAGTCCCTGTAAACAGGGTAATGTGCTAAGCTCTGAGAAAGACCGGGCAAAATGGGCTATAGGTTGCCGGTATTTTCAACAAGGGCTAAAAATCCCGCAAACAGGTGGGATCGGGCGAGGAAAAGCAGCTCAGAAACCAGATTCGATTTAGAAAAAGGAGAATCGCTTCGGGGCAATTGGATAGGAGTGTCCAAAATTGAATACTGCACTAATAGTCGGATGGATTCGTATTGTCAATCATGATGTAGGATTCTGGAATCTGACCATTGGCAGGGGTTACCCCATATCACATTTCCTTCTTTCAGATGTTCGGTAAAAAAGAGGTGATCCTGTCCCAGGGGATCACGTTCACCCGGTCGTAGAGATCCACAACCGCCCACATCCGATTATCCTTCAAGATGCCGTTATTACCCCGCAAGATTGGCCGCCGAATTATTCAAGGCATTGCCTCAAATGGTCAGGGCCGAGAGCAAGTATCAGCGCTTTAAAGTAAATCCTGTGTTGCCATTTTTAGCCCCAATTCAGATTCTAAAATATGAGATACAAAATGTCCTTAGCCCCGTGCAAGCCATTGCAGTGCCGCCATGCCGGCTTCCAGGGCAAAGCGTGGTTGTTTTTCGGCCATCTCCTTGGCCGCCCGGATCAGGGTCCTGGGGTTATCTTTTCGACCAGAAAAGACAAGGCAGCAGAGTCGCATCATCAACCCTGGATGATTTCGGCCACCGCCGATCGAAGGAATGGCGCCACGTTCGACGAAAATGCATACCATTCAGACGAACAGTGGCGTGATGGCCCCGGCCACCCCGGCCAGGGTGGAAATCGGAAAGAAGCGCTTGGGTATCGGAATCCAGGGCAGATACATGGCCCCGAAGAAAAGCAAGGTGACCGCCATGGAGAGCATGGCCGGCCATCCCGCCCGGGCCAGAAAGAGCAGCAGCATCAGGGCGCTCAGGGAGATCAGATGGGAACCGGCGGCCACCACCTGGGCCGGCCGGGCCCCCAGGGCCGCCGGAATGCTGTGGATACCGGTGCGCCGGTCGCTCTCGATGTCCAGCAGGGCGTAGATGATATCCGCGCCGCTGAGCCAGAAGAAGACATAAGCGGAGAAAATCAAGACCTCGGCCGTCAGATCCACATGTCCGGCGGCGGCCACGAAGGCGCCCAGGGGGGCCAGGGCCAGGCACAGGCCGATGCCGAAGTGGCACAGGGCCGTGAAGCGTTTGAGCAGCGAATAGCCCAGCAGGGGCACCAGGGGCACCGGCGAAAGGATCAGGCACCAGCGGTTGAGCAGGGCGCAGGCCGTCAGATAGACGACCAGGCCGCCCAGGGCCACGGCCAGAGCCGTGCCCACGCCCATGGCGCCCGAGGGCAGCTCGCGCCCGGCCGTGCGCGGGTTGCGGGCGTCGATGCGGCGGTCGAAAATCCGATTGCAGGCCATGCCGAAGGTGCGCGCCCCGACCGCGGCGGCGATGATGCCGAGCAATATTCCCGCCGATGGCCATGCATGATCGGCCCCCATCCAGGCGCCCGTGAAAAGCAGCGGCAGGCTGAAGGCGGTGTGTTCGATTTTGATGAAGCGCAGGATTTTACTGACCATGTTCCCACTCGCATAAAGCATCTCTTAAAAAAAGGGCGAGGCGCTCGCACACGGTGTCCAGATTGCGCAGCAGCATCGCGCGCTCCAGCTGCAGGGCCGTGTCGGTGATCCCTTTGATCAAATCGCACGGCACCCCATAAAGCGCTGCCGCCCGGGCCACCGCCGCCCCCTCCATGTCCACCACATCGCCATATTGGGCATATTCGGCGCGCCGCACGGGGTCGAAGACCGGCCGGTCGCTGGTCACCAGGCGCGCCGGTGGCAGATCGGTGCCCAGGCCAGCGCCGCAGGGCACGGGCGCAACCCGTTTGCCGAAGATTTCATGATCGCCCTCCGAGGCCTCGCTGATGCGCACCAAATGGCCCACGGCCAGTTCGGGTGCGTCGCGCAAGGCTCCGCAGGCCCCGGGGTTCACGATGCGCGTGGCCCCATGGCTCAGGATCATGGCCTGGCAGGCCGTGGCCGCAGCGATCTTGCCCATGCGACTGATCACGATGCGCAAGCACGGATAGGCCGGGCTCTGGTAAACGGCAAACGGCTGGAATGCCAACGGTTCGGCCCCCACCAGGGCCAGAAAGGGTCGTGCCTCCCGCTGGGTGGCAAAAAGTACGGTGATCATGGGAGCAATCCGGCCTGCCGCGCCCTGGCCGCGAGAGTGTCGATGGCTTTGCGGCCGGTGGCGCCCAGATCGAGGCTGAAGGGGTTGACGAAGGTGTCGATGTGCGCCCGCAGCACCTCGGCGGTCATCTCCTGGGCATGGCTGCGGATATACGGCAAGGCGCCTTCGGGGTCCCGGCGCGCCGCTTCGATGCTGTCACGGATCTTGGTTTCCAGTTGCCCCATGAGCGCCTCGGGCAGACGCCGGTGGGCGGCAATACACCCCAGGGGGATGGGCAGACCGGTTTCGGCTTCCCACCAGGCGCCCAGATCCACCACGGCCTGAAAGCCGGCATCCTGGAAGGTAAAGCGACTCTCATGGATGATGACCCCGCAGTCGGCCTCGCCGGCGTCCAAGGCCGCGAAGATGCGGTCGTAGGGCACGAAGCGGCGCTGGCGGGCATCCGGGGCCCAGAGCTGCAGCAGCAAATGGGCCGTGGTCCACTGCCCGGGCAGCACGATCCGGCAGCCGGCCATATCTTCGCGCCGCAACGGCTTGCGCGCGATCACCAAGGGCCCGCAACCGTATCCCAGAGCCCCGCCGCTGGCCAGCAGGCGGTAATTCTCCTGAACCTTGAGCCAGGCGTAGAACGAGAGTTTGCTGACATCCAGGGTCTGGCCGAAGGCCATCTGGTTGAGGGTCTCGACGTCATGCAGCACCGGTTGCAAGACGTGGCCCGGCCACGGCACCTCGCCATTCACCAGGCCGTTGAAGATGAAAGTGTCGTTGGGGCAAGGAGAGAAGCCGAGGGTAATGTTCATCTTCAGCCTTTCTTAACAAACTCCCCGATCTTCTCCACCACATACGCCAGTTGCTCGGGTCTCAGCTCCGGATAGATCGGCAAGGCCAGCGTCTGGGCCGCAGCCTGCTCGGAGACCGGAAAATCACCGGTTTTATATCCCAGGTTGGCGAAGCACGTCTGCTGGTGGAGCGACATCGGGTAGTACACCTCGCTGCCGATCTGCTGGGTGGATAGATACTCGCGCAGGGCATCGCGCCCCTGGGGCACCCGGATCACGAACTGGTTGTAAATGTGGCGGCTTTGCTTCTCCATGGGCAGGCCGATGCGCTCGGCCAGGCCGGCTTCCCCGAAGAGTTTGCGGTAGAGCGCGGCGTTCTTCTGCCGTCCCTGGCTCCAGCCATCCAGATAGGGCAGCTTGACGGCCACGATGGCCGCCTGCAGGGCGTCCAGGCGGAAATTGCCACCGATGGCGTGATGGTAGTATTTGGGCTCCATGCCGTGCATGCGCAGCAGGCGCAGCCGCTGGTCCATCTCTTTGGACAGGCAGGTGACCAGGCCGCCGTCGCCGAAGGCCCCCAGGTTCTTGGAAGGAAAGAAGGAAAAACAGCCGAAGGCGCCCATGCTGCCGGCCCGCCGGCCCTTATATTCGGCGCCGATGGCCTGGGCCGCGTCTTCGATGATCGTCAGATCGTATTGCCGGCAGATCCCCAGGATCGGGTCCATCTCGGCGCACTGGCCGTAGAGATGCACGGGGATGACCGCCTTGACCGTGGCGCGCTCGGCCGGGGTCATGCGCTCCAGGGCAGCGGCGAGCTGGGCCGGGTCCAGGTTATAGGTGTCGGCCTCGATGTCCACGAAGACCGGCAGGGCGCCCACCCGGGCGATGGCGCCGGCCGTGGCGAAAAAAGTGTAAGGCGTGGTGAGTACCCGATGGCCCGGACCGATGCCGGCGGCCATGAGGGCGATAATCAAGGCGTCAGAGCCCGACGACACGCCCACGGCATGGGGTGCCCGGCAGTAACCGGCGAGAGCCTCTTCCATGCCGGCAACCTGGGGGCCAAGGATGAACATTTGACTCTCGCAGATCTCGTCCAGGCGCGCGCGCACTTCTTCTTTAATTTGCCGATACTGCGCTTTCAAATCCAGCAGGGGTACTTGCATAAGTTCGTGCTTTCTTTCAATTGGTTTCAGTGGGGTCGCCGACCGTTTCCGTTACGCGACCTGAAGCCATTGCTTTCGGCCGGTTTGATTTCGCCGCAACGGGTCTCCACGGCGCCGTAGCCCAGCAAGGCCGCTACTTCGCGGTTAAAGGCCTCACCCGGTTGGATGCGCCACTGTTCGGACATGGCGATGATGGTCTCCACATCTTCTTCCATTTTCAGGTGCAGCCATCCCGAGCAGTCGCCGGGATAGCGGCGAATCAGGTCGCGCAGACGCTCCAGCTTCTCCTTGTCGGTGCGCGTCACATCGATGTTGAAGTGCACCTCGGCCGTCCAGAGGGTCTCGGCCTCTTCCATGGGAATCACCGTGTCGGCCAGAAGCTTGGGACCCTTTTCGTCCTTCTGCAGCTTGCCCTGCACCATGATCGGCCGGTCGTCGGTGAGCAGGTGCTGGCAGGCGGCATAGACCGACGGGAAGACGACCACCTCGATGCCGCCCTCCATGTCTTCCAACTGCACGAAGGCCATCAACTCTTCTTTTTTGGTGCGGATGGTCTTGCGGCTGGCCACCATGCCGCCCATGCGCACCATCTGCCCGTCACTGGCCTCTTCGGTGGCGCCGCTGGTAATATTGCTGAACTTGGCGATGGTCTTCTGGTGATGGGCCAGGGGATGGCCGGTGATATAGAACCCCAGGGCCTCTTTTTCGCGCGTCAGGCGTTCGCGCTCGGGCCACTCGGGAAGGTTGGGCAGGGGCGGCGGTGTCATGGAGAGCGTACAGTCGTTGGTCTCCTCGAAAAGCCCCATCTGGGGATCGCACTTCTCCTTCTGGACTTTCTGCCCGTATTCCAGGGCCTCTTCCAGAATCGCCATCATTTGGGAGCGCTTGGCGCCGGTGGTATCGAAGGCCCCGCAGGCCACCAGGCCTTCCAGGACGCGTTTGTTGACCTTGCGCAGGTCCACGCGCTCGCAGAAATCGAAGAGCGATTTGAAGGGACCGTTGCTCCGGCGCTCTTCGGCGATCGCTTCCACCGCCCCCTCGCCCACATTCTTGACCGCCACCAGGCCGAAGCGGATCTTGCCGTCGGAGACGGTGAAGGTGGTGTCGCCGTTGTTCACATCCGGCGGCAGGACTTCGATCTGATGGCCGCGGCATTCGTTGATGTATTTGACCACGCCGTCGATGGAGTGCATTTCGCTGGTGAGCAACGCGGCGATGAACTCCACGGGAAAGTGGGCCTTGAGGTAAGCCGTCTGGTAGGCGATCAGGGCATAGGCCGCGCTGTGGGACTTGTTGAAGCCGTAGCCGCCGAATTTTTCCATGAGGTCGAACAGGGCGATGGCTTTCTTCTCGTCGTGACCATTGGCCACGGCGCCTTTGACGAAGCGCTCGCGGTGCTCGGCCATCATGGCGGCGATCTTCTTACCCATGGCCTTGCGCAGGCCGTCGGCTTCGCCCATGGTATAGCTGGCCAGGACGCTGGCGATCTTCATCACCTGCTCCTGGTAGACAATGACCCCGTAAGTCTCCTTGAGCAGCGGCTCCAGCTCGGGGAACATATACTCCACGGCCTTGCGGCCGTGCTTGCGCTCGACGAAATCGTCCACCATGCCGCTGTCCAGCGGTCCGGGCCGGTAGAGGGCCACCAGGGCCGTGATGTCGGCGAAGGATTCGGGCTTCAGGCGCGCCAGCAAATCCTTCATGCCCGACGACTCCAATTGAAAGACCCCGGTGGTGTCCCCGGCGGCCAGCAGGGCATAGGTCGGGGTGTCGTTGAAGTCGAGGTTGGAGAGATCGGGCGGCTCTTTGCCCTGCTGGCGGATGAGGGCCAGGGCATGATCGATCACAGTCAGGTTGCGCAGGCCGAGGAAGTCGAACTTGACCAGGCCGATCATCTCCACGTGCTTCATGTCGAACTGGGTCACGACTTCGCCCTTTTTACCGCGATACAAGGGCAGGTAGTCGACCAGGGGCTTGTCGCCGATCACCACGCCGGCCGCATGGGTCGAGGCGTGGCGCGGCAGCCCCTCCAGGGTGCGGCAGATGGCGATCAGCTCGGCCACCTCGGGCCGCGTCTCTTCCAGCGCCCGCAGTTGGGGCTCTTTCTCCAGGGCTTTATCCAGGGAGATATTGAGCTCGTCGGGCACCAACTTGGCGATGACATCCACCTCGCTGAGGGGGATGCCCAGGGCCCGCCCCACATCGCGGAGCACGGCGCGGGTTTTGAGTTTTCCGTAGGTGATGATCTGGGCCACGTACTCGCCGCCGCCGTAACGCTCGACCACGTACTTGAAGACATTCTCCCGACCGTTGATGCAGAAGTCCACGTCGATATCGGGCATGCTGATGCGGTCGGGATTGAGGAAACGCTCGAAGATCAGGCCATGCTCCAGCGGGTCCAGATCGGTGATGCGCAAAGAGTAAGCCACCAGGCTGCCGGCCGCCGAACCGCGACCCGGGCCGACCGGAATGTGATTGTTCTTGGCATAGTTGATGAAATCGGACACGATCAAGAAATAGCCCGGAAAGCCCATCGTGTTGATCACGCCGATTTCGTATTCCAACCGCTCGCGGTAGATCTTTTCGTCCGCATCCGGGCGTTTGGCGCGGATCAACTCCCAGACCCGCGCGAAACCTTCGCGCGCCTGGCGCGAGAAGAGATCGGCGGCGCTCAAGCCCGAGGGGTCCTCGAAGTGCGGAAAGTGATAGCTCTTCAGGTCGAAGGAGACATCGCAGCGCTTGGCGATGGCCACGGTGTTGTCGATGGCGCCGGAAAAATCCTTGAAGTAGGCGATCATCTCTTCCCGGGACTTGAAGTAGAGCTGATCGGTGCGGAAACGGAAGCGGTCGGTGTCGTTGACGGTCTTGCCGGTCTGCACGCACAGCAGCACGTCGTGGGCGCGCACGTCCTCCTTGTTCAGATAGTGGCAGTCGTTGCTGGCCACCATGGGGATGGAGAGTTTGGCGCTCATCTCGCGCAGGGCTGCATTGACCGTGTCCTGGGCCGGCAGGCCGTTGTTCTGCACCTCCAGGAAGAAGCGTTCCTCGCCGAAGAGCTCCTGGAAGAAGCGCGCCGACTCCTCGGCTTTGTCCAGGCGACCCTGGACGATGTGCTGGGGGATCTCGCCGTGCAGGCAGGCCGACATGCCGATCAGACCGGCGCAATGGGCGCGCAGCACATGCTTGTCGATGCGCGGGCGGTAGTAAAAACCTTCGGCCTGGGCGATGGAGGCCAGGCGGCACAGGTTGCGGTAACCCTGCTGATTTTCGGCCAGCAGCACCAGGTGGGTAACTCCCTTGGCATCCAGAGAGGTCTTGTCGGCCAAGGTCCGCGGGGCCACATAGCACTCGCAGCCGATGATCGGCTTGATGCCCTCTTTAACCGCTTTGGTGTAGAATTCGAGCACGTTGAACATGGTGCCATGATCGGTCATGGCCACGCTGTGCATGCCGAACTCCTTGACCCGCTTGAAGAGGCCATCCAGGCGGATGGCCCCATCGAGCAGGCTGTACATGGTATGCACATGCAGATGAACGAAATCGGTGGGAACGGCAGTCATCCTACTGATCCACCCGGTAATTGGGCGCCTCTTTGGTGATGATGACGTCGTGCACATGACTTTCGCGCAAGCCGGCGGCCGTGATGCGCAAGAAACGGGCGCGCTCACGCAGTTCGGCGATGGTGCGGCAACCCACGTAGCCCATGCCGGCTTTCAGACCGCCGATCAGCTGATGAAGGTTGGCGGCCAGGGAACCGCGATAGGGCACGCGGCCCACGATGCCTTCGGGCACCAGCTTGTCGTCCTCGGCCTGCTCGGTCTGGTAGTAGCGGTCCTTGCTGCCCTTTTTCATGGCCTCGATGGAGCCCATGCCGCGGTAGACTTTGTAGCTGCGGCCCTGGAAGAGAATGCTTTCACCGGGGCTTTCGTCGGTGCCGGCAAAGAGCCCGCCGATCATGACGCTATGCGCCCCGGCACCCAGCGCCTTGGTGAGATCGCCGGAGAACTTGATGCCGCCGTCGGCGATGAGCGGCACGCCGTGCTTGTCGGCGGCCGCCTTGCAGTTCATGATGGCTGTGACCTGGGGCACCCCCACGCCGGCCACGATACGGGTGGTGCAGATCGATCCGGGACCGATGCCGATCTTGACGGCATCCACGCCGGCGGCGATCAAGGCTTCGGCGCCCTCGCCCGTGGCCACGTTGCCGGCGATCAGCTCGATGTTCTTGAAGGTGCGCTTCAACTCCTTCACGGTGTCGATGACGTTTTCGGAGTGGCCGTGGGAGGTGTCGATGAGCAGCACATCGGCGCCGGCATTGAGCAGGGCCTGGGCCCGTTCCACCCGGTCGGGTCCCACACCGATGGCCGCCCCGGCGCGCAAGCGCCCCATCTGATCCTTGCAGGCATTGGGGTACTTCTTGATCTTTTCGATATCCTTGATGGTGATCATGCCCTTGAGCCGCCCCTTGGCATCCACCACCAGCAGCTTTTCGATGCGGTGTTGGTGCAGCAGTTTCTTGGACTCTTCCAGGCTGATACCTTCCGGCACGGTGACCAGATTCTCCTTGGTCATCACATCGGAGATCTTCCGCTGCATATCGGTTTCAAAGCGCAGATCGCGGTTGGTGACGATGCCCACCAAATGATCGTCCTTGACCACCGGCACGCCGGAGATGCGGTATTTGGACATCAGATCCAGCACTTGCTGCACCAACTGGTCGGGATGAATGGTCACCGGATCGATGATCATGCCGCTTTCCGATTTCTTGACCTGGTCCACTTCCAGGGCCTGGTTCTGGATGCTCATGTTGCGGTGCACGAAACCGATGCCCCCTTCGCGGGCCATGGTAATGGCGGTCTGGGATTCGGTGACCGTGTCCATGGCCGCGCTGACGATGGGGATACTCAAACAAAGGGTGCGCGTCAATTGGGTGCTGATATCCACATCCTTGGGCAGCACATCGGAATAGTTGGGGATCAGCAGAACGTCGTCGAAGGAGAAACTCTCCTCGGGGGCAATGATACTCATGGAAACCTCCGCATCGCTATGGACGGTTATTTTATATTCAAATCAGCAATATACAACTTGTTGGGCACTTAGTTAGGCCACGTTACCATATCTTGTGTTGGCCGATCAACCCTGCATAAGTCAATCCGGTTGCCTGGCATCATTTCGGGGTCGGTATCGGAATCGAAGCGATACCGATACCGATACCGATTTACAGCCGAATTGAAGAAACCGCGTTGACTCACACACGGCTGTAATTTGAGATTTGACATCCAGCACTTCCCCGATTATGCTCCCCTCGAATCCACAACGGCTTAACATAAGAAAGATTATTGACCGTGCTGCTGGAGATCAACCCCATCAATCCGCCCGACCGCAAGATCAACCAAGTGGTGGAACTGCTGCGCGACGGCGGCGTGATCGCTTATCCCACCGATACCATCTACGGCATCGGTTGCGACATCATGAACAAAAAGGCCATCGAACGGGTGTATCAAATCAAACAGCGCCCCAAGCACAAACCCTTCAGCTTTATTTGTTCGGACCTGAAAAACATCAGTCAATATGCCAAGGTCTCCAATTACGCCTATAAGACCATGCGCCGCATGCTGCCGGGGCCGTACACCTTCATCCTGGAGGGCTCCAACCTGGTGCCCAAGATGATGCTGACCAAGCGCAAAACGGCTGGCATCCGCGTGCCCAACCACCCCATCTGCATGGCCTTGATCAACGCCCTGGGCAACCCCATTCTGTCCACCAGCGCCGCCACCGAAGAGGGGGAGCTGTTCAGCGAGCCCTGGCTGATCGAATCCCATTTCGGCAAGCTGCTCGATCTGATCATCGACGGCGGCCCTGTTCCGGGCGAGCCGTCCAGCGTCGTATCGCTCATCGGCGACGAACCCGAAATCTTACGCAAAGCCTTGGGCGACGTCAGTTCACTGGAATAAAGTTCTTAATCGTACGCGTACTCGACGAACCATTACCTCAACAAAGCTTCCGGCGCCAGCCGGGAGCGCAGACCGCCTTTGTCCCACAGGTGCAGGGCCGACTCCATAAGATATTCCATAAAAGAGAGCCGCTCTTTTTCGGGGTAAAGCGTATCCACCTCACCCTCGATGCCGCCCAACTCGCCGGCCCATTGCACGGCATCCTCGAAATTGCCCAGACGATCCACCAGACCCAATTTCTGGGCATCTTCGCCGGTGAAGATGCGGCCGTCGGCGATGGCGGCCACCTTATCCGGCGCCATGGCCCGCCCTACCGCGATGTCGCCCACGAACTGGCGATGGATGGTGCGCGTCACCTCTTCGAGCAGGCTCTTCTCCTTGGCGGTCATGGGCCGCGCCGGAGAGCCCAGATCTTTGTATTCGCCACTTTTAATGACAACCGGCGTCAACCCGATCTTTTGCATCAAGGTTTCGAAATTGGTGTAGCCCATGATGACGCCGATGCTGCCGGTGATGGTGCCGGGATTGGCGATGATGCCGTCGCCGGCCGCCGCCACGTAATAACCGCCCGAGGCCGCCACCGACCCCATGGAAACGATCACTTTTTTCTCGGCCACGGTCCTGCGGATTTCGCGGTAGATCTCCTGGGAAGGCCCCACGCCGCCGCCGGGGGAGTCGATGCGCACCACGATGGCCTTGACCGAATCGTCTTCCCGGAAGGCTTTGAGGTCATCGATGATCGTCTGACTCTCGACGATGGGCCCCACGATCTCGATGACGCCCACTTTATCGCCGCCGTCTTCCATCTCCAGGCCCGATACGCTCATGACCATCATGGCCAGGAAAATCATGCTCACGGTACCGAGCCCCGCCAGGATCATCACAAAGAAAAGATAGGGATGTCTACGCAGATACATGCCACTGCTCCTTAATCGCACTCATACGCGTACTCGTATGCGTACTCGTACGCGTCGATGATTTCGAGTACGAGTACGGCCATTGCTTGATAAATACAAAAAAGAAAACGGCCGACGGAAATACACTTCCCTGCCGGCCGTAGCAATCATTGAATATGGATGAGGTCGGTTCTACTCTTCGTTCAGCTTTTCCTGAAGATTTTCCCGCAGCAGCTCGCCGAAGGACGACGTCGCCGGCCCCATGTTGCTCACGTAGTCGCTGAGCAGTTCGTGGTCGTTTTCCATCTCCAGCCGTTTGATGGACAACCCGATGCGCCGTTCTTCGCCGTTGATGTTCATCACCCGGGCCTTGATGTTATCGCCCACATTGAACATGCCCACGGGGGTCTTGATCTTCTCTTTGCTGATCTCGGAGACGTGCACCAGACCTTCGATGCCCTCTTCCAACTCTACGAAGACGCCGAAATCGGTCACGTTGGTGACGGTGCCGGTGATCTCTTTGCCCACGTCATAACGCTGGGCCACGGTGTTCCAGGGATCGGCGTTCAGTTGCTTGACGCCCAGGGAGAAGCGCTCGTTGTCCTTGTCGATCTCCAGCACGATGGCCTGCACGGTATCACCCTTCTTATAGATCTCGGAGGGGTGCTTGATGCGCTTGGTCCAGGAGAGATCGGAGATGTGCACCAGGCCGTCGATGCCTTCATCGATGCCGATGAACAGACCGAAGTCGGTGATGTTCTTGATTTTACCTTCGATGGTGGTGCCCACCGGATATTTGTCGCTGATCACATCCCACGGGTTGGGCACGGCCTGCTTCATGCCCAGGGAGATGCGCCGATTCTCCGGCTTGATATCCAGAACGACGGCCTCGACCTCTTCGCCCACCGATACCACCTTGTTGGGATGGCGCACTTTGCGGGTCCAGGACATTTCGGAAACGTGAATCAAACCTTCGATGCCCTCTTCCAGCTCCACGAAGGCGCCGTAATCGGTCAGGCTCACCACACGGCCGGAAACCCGCGAGCCGATGGTGTACTTCTGGGCGGCCAGGCTCCAGGGATCGGGCGCCAATTGCTTCATGCCCAGGGAGACGCGCTCTCTTTCCAGGTCGAGGTTCAAGATCTTCACCTGGATCTCGTCGCCCACGGAAAAGAGTTCCGAGGGATGCTTGACCCGGCCCCAGGAGATATCGGTGATGTGCAGCAGGCCGTCCACACCGCCCAGATCGACGAACACGCCGTACTCGGTGATGTTCTTCACGTTGCCGGTGACCACCTTGCCTTCGCAGATCGACCCCAGCGTGGCACTGCGCTTGGATTCGCGCTCGGTCTCGAGGATCACGCGGCGGGAGAGCACGATGTTGCTGCGCTTGCGGTTGAACTTGAGAATCTTGAATTTGTAGGTCTTGCCGACCATTTCATCCAGATTGCGCACGGGGCGCAGATCGGCCTGGGAACCGGGCAGGAAGGCGTTGACGCCGATGTCCACGGAAAAGCCGCCCTTGACGCGACTGGAGATGACACCTTCGATCGGCTGGTCGGCTTCAAAGGCCTTCTTGATTTCTTCCCAGACCTTGACCTTCTCTGCTTTTTCTTTGGAGAGCACGACGACTTCGTTTTCGTCGTCCCACCACTCCACCATTACTTCGATGCGATCGCCCGGCTGGGCACTGACCTGGCCTCTTTCGTCCATGAATTCATTGATGCGGATCTGGCCTTCGGATTTGTATCCGATATCGACGAGCACGTGGTCTTTATCCACGGAGATGATGCGTCCGGTCACCACCTCGCCTTCGGCAAAGCGCTTGAAACTCTCCTCATACAGATCCATGAGGTCGTCCATGGAGGCTTCCGCCCCCTCTTTTTTACTGCCTGTGGCGATTTGTTCTTCGGAATTCGATTCGAAAGAATCTGGGTCGGTGCTGGTTTCGATGTCGTTGTCTGCGATGTTATTCATTTGCTTCTAAGTTCCCCCTCAGCCGAATTTCGCATCTCGCGGAGCGATTGCGTAAAACGGGACTATAGCCAACGGGGGTCCAAATTGCAACGAGAAATTTAGACCAATGTCCATCCAGAAACGGCATCTTACGGCCCATATCTGCGTTGTCGCGTTTTTGAGACAACGGCGTAGCCGTTATAGATCTTTCGACGTAGCACATCTACGCCTGCGGTCTCAAAAAAGCTCCTGCCTTGATCTGAGCCGCAAGCTACCGTTTCTGGATGGACACGGAACTAAGTGATATCGGCGATGTGGCGCAGCATCTCGTCCACCACCTGGGCCAGCGAAAGGCGGCTGGAATCGATGCGGATGGCATCGGCCGCCGGCTGCAGCGGCGCCACGGCCCGGGTGGCATCGTTGCGGTCGCGCTGGCGCATCTCGCTCTCGACAGTGGTCAGCGAGGGGCCGGCCTTGGCCTGGGGATTGAGTTCCTCGTAGCGCCGCCGGGCGCGTATGCCGGCATCGGCGTCCAGGAAGAATTTGGCCTCGGCCTGGGGAAACACCACGGTGCCCATGTCGCGGCCTTCGGCCACCACGGCTTTGCGCGCGGCCAGATCACGCTGGGTGGCGAGCAGGAAAGCGCGCACCACCGGCCGGGCCGACACGGCCGAGGCCAGCATCGAGATCTCGGGGGTACGAATCCGGCTTGTGATATCGGTGCCGTCGAGCACGATCCGCAGCCCCTCTTCGTCCGGAATCAGATCCAACTTGATCCTCCGGCAAAGGGCCTCCAGACCCGTGTCATCCTCCGCGGAAACGCCCGCCTCCCGGGCGGCCACGGCCACGCCGCGGTAGAGCGCACCGGTATCGAGATATCGATACCCCAGCTTTTTGGCCAGCAGCTTGCTTACCGTGGTTTTGCCGGCGCCGGCCGGGCCGTCAATGGTGACGATCAGCGGGCGGACAGGCAGATTGAACGCGCTCATAGCCGCTCCTTTGGTTGGGTGACCAATCAGGATGTCGATGCTGTTTTACGGATTACAATACCGCATCCAGAGCCCGCAGAAAACGCAAATTCTCTTCGGGCAGGCCCACACTCAGGCGGATATAGGTCGGATAGCCGTAGGCTCCCATGGCGCGCACGATCACCCCTTGGCGCAGCAGGGCCTGGAAGATTTCATCCGCCGGCCGAACGACGTCGATGAGGAAAAAATTGGCCTGGGTGGGAAAGTAGCGCAAGCCGCGTTTAGCGAGTTCGGCATACAGAAAATCGAGCCCCTGGTGGACGGTAGCGAGCGTCTTTTCCAAAAAGACCGTGTCGTCCAGGGCCGCCGCGGCGGCCACCTGGGCCAGGCTGTTGACGTTGAACGGCATGCGCACGCGGTTGAGCAGTTCGGCCACAGAGGCATCCATCACGCCGTACCCCACACGCAATCCAGCCAGGCCGTAGGCCTTGCTGAAGGTGCGCAAGGTGACCACCGCACGCGGCGCCGCCAGATAGGCCAGACCGCTGACGCACCCCCTGTCGCGCACGAACTCGTAGTAGGCTTCGTCCACCACCACCAGCACGCGCTCGGGCAAGGCCGCCAGAAAATCGTCGAAGGCCTGGCGCCCGATCGCCGCCCCGGTGGGATTGTTGGGATTGCAGATGAACACCATGCGCGTGCGCGGGCCCACCTTGGCCAGCATGGCCGGCAGGTCCATGGCCAGACGCTGGTCGAGGGGCACCTTCACCGGTACGGCGCCGGCGCTGCGGACCACGATGGTGTACATCAGAAACGAGGGATCGGGCACGATGGCTTCGTCGCCAGGCTGCAACAGCACCCGGGCCAGCATGCCCAACAGGTCGTCCGAGCCGTTGCCCAGGACAATCTGCCCGGGTTGCACCTTGAGGTGCCGGGCCAACCGCTGGGTCAGTTCGAAGCCCGCGCCGTCGGGGTAGCGGTGCAACTTGGCCGCCGCGGCGCCCAGGGCCGCCAAGGCCTTGGGCGAAGGCCCCAGGGGATTTTCATTGGAGGCCAGTTTGATGGAATCGGCGATGCCGAATTCGCGTTCCAGCTCCTCCACCGGTTTGCCGGGCACGTAAGGCGGAATGGTGTGGATATACGCAGGGATGTCTAATTTCATCATAGCTCGATTTCAAAAGCAGAAAGACTTTCTTCCGATTCTAATTACTTTCTTCAGCCGCCGCGATCCCGGCCTCCATGGCCTTCAGATTGAGGGGAATCAATTTGGGGCGCTTGCTGAATTCTTCTTCGATGCAGCGGCGCAGCGTCTCGAGCGAAACCAGCTTCGAGCGAGCCACGAAGGCCGATAAAGCCACGATATTGGCCGCCTTGGCGCTGCCGGCCTGGGCGGCGATCTCGCCGGTCTGGACACGCAGTTCATCCACATCGCTACGCCCCGCCGCGTTGGGAATCAACGAGGAATTGGACAGGATCACGCCACCGGGCTTGATCACGTTGGCGAACTTCTCCAATGAGGGCCGGTTCATGGCCACCAGATGCTTGGGGTTCTTGATGATCGGCGACCCGATGGGCTTGTCGCTGATCACCACCAGGCAATAGGCCGTGCCACCGCGCATCTCGGGCCCGTAGGAGGGAATCCAGGCCACCTCATACCCCTCTTCCATGGCGGCATGGGCCAGGATCTTGCCGCTGAGCAGAATGCCCTGCCCGCCGAAGCCGGCGAACATCACTTCGCTTTGCATGACTTCTCCTTGGACTGTTCGTGGGGCGTCTTCAGGTCGCCCAGGGGGTAATAGGGCAGCAGCACCTCTTCGGCCCATTTGATGGATTCCTGGGGGGTCATGCCCCAGTTGGTGGGGCAGGTGCTCACCACCTCCACCAGCGAAAAGCAACGGTTCTCCAATTGATACTGGAAGGCCTGGCGGATGGCGCGCTTGGCCTTCTGGATGTATTTGGGACCGATGACGGTCTGACGGGTGATATAGCCCGGCGTCATCAGCGTCGCCAGCAGTTCGGCCACCCGGATGGGCATGCCCACCTCTTCGGTCTTGCGTCCGAACGGGGAGGTGGTGGTGCGCTGATTGGGCATGGTGGTCGGCGCCATCTGGCCGCCGGTCATGCCGTAAATGGCGTTGTTGACGAAAATCGTGGTGAATTTCTCGCCCCGGTTGGCCGCGTGGACGATCTCACCCATGCCGATGCTGGCCAGGTCGCCGTCGCCCTGGTAAGTAAACACCATCAGGTCCGGCCGCACGCGCTTGATGCCCGTGGCCATGGCCGGCGCCCGACCGTGGGCCGCTTCCTGGAAATCGCAGTCGATGTAGTTATAGGCCATCACGGCGCAGCCCACCGGCGCGATGCCCACCGTGCGGGTGCGGATATCCAGTTCGTCGATGGTTTCGGCCACCAGGCGGTGAATCACGCCATGGGTGCACCCGGGACAGTAGTGGGTGTGGGCATCGAACATGGCGCGGGGTCTTTGAAAGGTCTTGGCCATTGCTTCTTCTCCTTGATCACATGGGGCTCAGGGTGCGTTTGACCAGATCGATGATCTCTTCCGGGGTGGGCACGTCGCCGCCGCACTTGCCGTACCACTGCACCGGCCGGGCGCCCTGCACGCAACGCTCCACATCCTCCACCATCTGGCCCATGCTCATCTCGATGCACAACACGGCCCGGCAACTGCTCTTGCGGGCCGCTTCGCGCACCGCGATTTCGGGATAGGGGAAGAGCGTCTGGGGACGGATCAGGCCGACCTCGATGCCTTCGGCCTTGAGCGTCTCGATGGCGGTTTTGCACACCCGGCTCATGGTGCCGTAAGAAACGATCAGGATGCTGTATTCGCCCTGGGTGTTGTAGGCTTCGTAGCGGATCTCTTCGCGCTTCATGCGCTCATACTTGGCGCGCAATTCCAGGTTGTTGTCGTTCAACTTTTCGGGGTCCAGGAAGAGCGAACGCACCAGGTTGCGCTTGTCGCGCTTACGAAAATCCATGCCGTTGGAGGCCCAGTCATCCTTATTGGTCGGCTCGCTCTTGAGATGCTCCGGAAATTCCACGGGCTCCATCATCTGGCCGATCAGGCCGTCGCCCAGAATCATCACCGGATTGCGGTATTTTTCCGCCAGGGGGAAGGCCATCATGACCATCTCCACGACCTCCTGCACGCTGGCCGGGGCCATGACCAGCAGACGGCAGTCGCCGTGCCCGATGCCTTTGGTGGCCTGGAAATAATCGGCCTGGGAGGGCAAAATGCCGCCGAGCCCGGGCCCGCCGCGCATGATGTTGACGAATACGGCCGGCAACTGGGCGCCGCACAGGTAACTGATGGCCTCGCTCATCAGGCTGATGCCGGGACTGGAGGAGGTGGTGAAAACCCGCACCCCGGCGCCGGCGGCGCCGAAGATCATGTAGCCGACCGCCACTTCGCTTTCGCCCTGCAGGAAAACGCCATCGACCTCCGACATGCGCCAGGAGAGATACTCGGCCACTTCGGACTGGGGCGTGATGGGGTAGGCGAAGTAATTGAGGCATCCGGCCCGGATAGCCGCCTCGGCAATGGCCTCATTGCCTTTCATTAAAACCTTGGACATCGTTAACATCCTTTTTGCCAGGGCGCTCGCGGAATGCGGCCGCGCCGCCGTGGCCTTTTCCATATCATCCGTTCCAGGGGATTTATGCGCCGCTCCACCTCAAGATCGAACGGCGCATGGACGCTTTTACTTGGAACCGACCCGGCCGCCGCCGACGCAGGGCTCCGTCTCGGAGACCTTACTGATGCGGATGGCAACGTCCGGACACATGGTGCAGCAGATGGCGCACACGATGCAATCGGCCGGACGCGCCTGATAGGCGGGGAAATAGCCCAGGCCGTTGACCTGATTGGAAAGTTCGAGCACTTTCTTGGGGCACACCATCACGCACAATCCGCAACCTTTACATCGATCCACGTCAATCTGATAACAGTAGGGCATGCCTTCGTTCTCCTGTATCACTGCAAAATCGTATCGTCGCCGCTCAGCGACACCGGCCGGCGCCAGGGCGGCACCATCTGCCGGCGAAGGGTCAAGACCGGACAGGCCATATCATCGACGACCGGCGATTGCATCAATCCATCGGCCACGGCCATGCACGCCAAGGGCAAGCCGCTGGCATCGGCCAGCGCCAGCATGAGCTCATGGCCCTGGCGGATGTGCTCCGCCGTGGTCTCGTCCATCAGATGGGCATTGCCCACCCAGCCGGTGACCTTAAGCCGCGAGGCCGACTCGATGACGGCGCGCATGGCCAGGCAGCGTCCCACCGTATCGGTGTTGGGGCGGAAGGGATTGACCACCTGAAGCACTTGGGCCGTTTCGGGCGCCTCCTGAAAGGCTTCACCCAAAGCCGCCAGCACCCGGGCGCCCACGCCATCGCCACCGACATCCAGGATGTCCAGATCGCCCGGACGACGGATCAGGCCGGCCACCTGGGGTATCAGGATGGGCAAGTCGGCTTGCATCCACCCTTCGGGGGGCAGGATCACCTCGATGCCCAAGGCCCTCAAGACATGGCGTGCTTCCCGGGTCCGGAAGTAGAGGTTGACCAAGTCCAGATCGGCCAGCCGCACCTGCTTTCCTTTGGCTTGCTGATCCACCGCCAGATTGACGGCCACCTCGGTCTTGCCGCTGCCGTAGTTGCCGACGATAATTACGATGCCGTTCAAGTGCAGCGTCCCTGCCATGCCTAATTCGCACCATTCCTTCAAGAAATCGCCCCGCCAGGGTTTCCGCCGGGCGGTGAACGGGCGCCAATCTATTGGGTTCGCCGGGGGGTGTCAAGCGCTTTCAGGTTTACTTTGCGTTCAGGTTCCACTATCTTAGCGTTCCACAAGGACAAACTTTGGACGCTGCTTGGTCGGCACGACCGGCCCAAGGAGACCGCATGGCGGACGTCATATCGGGACTGGAGCAACTGGCGGTATCACCGCCGGAAGCGCTGCGCGATCGACGCGTCGGCCTGTTGTGCAACGCCGCCTCGGTGGATGGCCATCTGGTCCATGCCCGGCAACGCATCCACGACTGTTTCGGCCAACGCCTGACCACGCTCTTTTCGCCCCAGCACGGCTTGTTCGCCGAAAAGCAGGACAACATGATCGAATCCGGTCACCGCCGCGACCCTTTGCTGCGAATTCCGGTGTTCAGCCTCTATAGCCAGACCCGCATCCCCACCCCCGAGATGTTCGCAAACATCGATACCCTGCTCATCGACATCCAGGATGTGGGCACCCGGGTCTATACCTTTATCTATACGATGTCCTATTGCCTGGAGGCCGCAAGCCAAATGGGCAAGGGGGTGGTGGTGCTGGACCGGCCCAACCCCATCGGCGGGCAACTGGTGGAGGGCAACTGCCTGGACCCTGCCTGGCGCTCGTTCGTGGGACGCTATCCCCTGCCCATGCGCCATGGCATGACCATCGGCGAACTGGCCCTGATGTTCAACCAGGAGTTCGGCATCGGCTGCCGCCTGGAGGTCATTCCTATGGCCGGCTGGCGCCGCGACATGGGCTTTGCCCAAACCGGGTTGCCCTGGGTGGCCCCCTCGCCCAACATGCCTTCGCCAGTGTCGGCCCTGGTGTATCCCGGCCAGGTGCTCTGGGAAGGCACCAACGTTTCCGAGGGCCGCGGCACCACCCAACCCTTCGAACTGTTCGGCGCGCCGTACATCGACCCCCAGGGCATCCTGGACTTCCTGGGGGGCCAGACGCTGCCGGGCGCCTATCTGCGCCCCATGGAGTTCGAGCCCACCAGCAACAAATGGCAAGGCCACGCCTGCCGGGGATTTCAACTGCATGTGACCGATCCGGACACTTTCCGGCCGTATGGCAGCAGCCTGCGCCTGCTCCAGGCGATCCTGCACAACCACCCCGACGACTTTAAATGGAAGCAGCCACCGTATGAATACGAATACGACCGGTTACCCATCGACCTGATCCTGGGCAGCGATACGGTACGCATGCGCCTGCAGGCCATGGAATCGGTCTCTGACCTGGAGACCACCTGGCAGGCGGATCTGACGGCCTACGAGCAGATGCGTCGGCGCTATTTTATTTACCATTGAGAATTCAGGAGTCAGAAGTCAGAATTCATAATGTCGAGGGGTCCGAATTTCCCAGCAGCCCCACGCAAAGGAACTGCTCATACAAATGGTTTGATCCTTCTATTCTGACTCCTGACTTCTGACTTCTGACTCCTGACTTCTATTTACAGTGAGCTATGACCGCAACCTCCCTAAAAGATCACCCCCACTGGAAACGGATGCAGTTCAAAGGCAACAAGGTCTGGATGGCCGTGGACGAACAGGCGCATCCCCTGCTGCAAAAAGGAAAAGTGTTGGTCAAATACCAATTGGAGCAGCCCCATGAATATTGGGTGCATCCTTCCAGCGTCGTGGCCGTGGGAACGCCCGAAACAGCGGCCAATGTTCCAGCGGAAAAAAAGGCCAAAGCCAAAGCGTCCAGCACCAAGATCCTCCCTGCCGTGACGCCCGAAGCCTGTGCCGAGGCCATTTGCATCTACACCGACGGCGCATGCTCCGGCAACCCGGGACCGGCCGGCATCGGCATCGTCCTGCGCTATAAAGAAAAACAAAAGGAGATCTCCCGCGCCCTGGGCACGGCCACCAACAATATCGCCGAACTGGAGGCCATTCGGGTGGGCTTGCTGGCGGTCAAAAACCGCAAGCTGCCGGTGATCCTCTTCAGCGACAGCAGCTATGCCCTCGGTTTGCTGAGTCAAGGTTGGAAAGCCAAGAAGAATATGGAACTGGTGGACGAGATTCGGCGGCTTGCGGCAACGTTTCCCAAGTTGCGCTTCGTAAAGGTCAAAGGGCACGCGGGGCATCCGGACAACGAACGGGCCGATCAGCTGGCGGTTCAGGCGATCAAGAGCGCATAAAAAACCCCTTGACCCGGAAAGATCCGGCGCAAGGGGTTGTAAGCGCAGGGAGTTGAATCCGAGGCTAGGCTTTTTCGGACTTCAGGGTCTCGATCTCTTTTTTCAGGTCATCGATCTCTTGTTTGTACTTGGCAGGCTCTTCCGTGCCTTCGGCGACCGGGCCGTCTTCTTTTTTCCAGGAGTCCTTCAGTTCATCGAACCCCAGGTAAATGGCAAGTCCGCCACCGAGCAACAGCATGATGGGAATAGCACCGGCCAGAAGCTGGAGAAATGCGGGAAACCAAACGGTCAGGCCGATGAGGCCGAGGACTGCCGCGACTGCGCCACCAATCAATGTTTTCATAAACCACCCACCTCCTTTAATTTACCTTAAAATTCACTATGTTAATGGAAAAAGTGTCCGAGGAATCGTCAACTGCGCTTATGCCGCGTGCCTGTGTCGAAGTGTTCGGATTACCATAAGCCCCTGGTCCGCGCAAGTCTATTTTTGCACCCGCGGCCAGGGATTTAAGCTTGAAAACATTTGGTTTTATACAGTAAACACCAACTGTTGACCTTGGCCGATCCCCATTTGCAAATGGGGATCGATTCTGTTAGCTTTTAGCGTCGCTGATTTCCAACCACCGCAACCCGAGCGGCCAACAACCTTTCAAGGGCGAGAATTCAATGTCCACCACACCCGATCTTGCGGCACCAGTGTCCTGGCAGGACCGCTGGCGCAAATTCATATCGAGGCTGCTCAAGGGCAGCCACAATCATTTTTTGTTTCACTTGCCTCCACGCACCGGGCTGGTGGGGTGGCTTCTAAAGCGCTTCTTCAACGGCATCACCATGGAGCGTTCCCACCTGGAGATCCTGCGCCAACTGCCGCCCCAGGCGATCCTGATCTATACCATCAAGTACCGAACCTATTTCGAATATTTGTTTTTCCACACGCGCTACCAACAGGAAAAAGTGCCGGTGCCCGAGCTCAGCTTCAGCCTGCGCCCGTGGCTGATACAGCCCCTGAGCCGCGTCGCGCGCTGCATCCTGGCCCATCTGGATTGGCTCGTCACCGAACGCCAGTGGTTGGATCCATACGCCAACGGATTCTGGCAAGAGCAGTTGCTCGCGGGCCGAGCGGCCATGTTGCCTCTGGTGGAAAAACACGGCTTCTACCGCCGCTTTGTCAAAGCCAAAACCGACCCCTTGCGTTTTCTGATCGAATTGCAGAAATCCAGCGACCGGCCCATCTACCTGATCCCCCATTTGATGTTTTTCAGCAAGAGTCCGCTGCCGCCCTACCCCCGCCTGCGCGATATTTTCCTGGGCTCCGAGCAGCGGCCCGGCCTGATCCGCCGCCTGATGATTCTGTTCAGCAATCCCAGCAAGGTGTTCGTGGAGATCTCCCAGCCAATGGACTTGGGCCGTTTCATCACGATGGCCGAAAAGTCGGAGGAGAGCACGGAGTACCAAGCGTTGATGCTGCGCCGGCAACTGCTCATGCAGCACAACCGCCACCGCCAGAGCATCACCGGTCCGGTGGTCAAATCCCACGAAGAGTTCAAAGAGAACATTCTCTCCAGTCAGCGTCTGCGGCAATTTCTGGCGCAGCATTCCGAAAGCCGCAAAGTGCCCCTGCATGAAGTACGCAAGCAGGCCGACGGCTACCTGGACGAAATTTCGGCCAAGTATAATCATTTTTTCGTTTCGTGCGCCTGCAAGCCGGTCAGTTGGCTGCTCGATACGATGTTCGACGGCATCACGGTGGACGAAGAGGGGCTTCAGCGCGTCAAAGCCCAATCCCTCAAGGGCCCGCTCATCCTGATCCCTTGCCATAAAAGCCACATGGATTACCTGATTCTCTCGTACATCTTCTTCATCCACAACATGCCTGCGCCGCACACCGCCGCGGGCAAGAATCTTTCCTTCTGGCCCATGGGCCCCTTATTCCGGGCCGGCGGGGCATTCTTTGTGCGGCGCACGTTCAGCGGCGCCGTGGTCTACGCCAAGGTGTTCGCGGAGTATATTTACAAACTGCTGGAAGAAGGCTTCAACATCGAGCTGTTCATCGAAGGCGGTCGCAGCCGCTCGGGCAAACTGCTGATGCCCAAGCTCGGCCTGCTGACCCTGCTGTTCAACGCCTTCAAGGAGCGCGCCTGCCAGGACATGATCTTCGTGCCGGTTTTCATCGGCTATGACCGGGTGCTGGAAGAGACCGCCTACCTTCAGGAAGTGACCGGCGGCCAGAAGGAGCCGGAGAACATCTCCCAGGTGCTGCGCGCGCGGCGTTTCCTCAAACGCCGCTACGGCAAGATCTACATCAATTTTCACGAGCCTATTTCACTCAAGGAGTTGCTGGCGGAGAACAACACCACCTTGGAGGAGATGCCCACCAAGGAGCAGAACGCCTTGTGCCGCAACCTGGGCTGGCGCGTGATCAATGCCATCGACCAGGTGAGCGTGGTCACCCCCCATGCCCTGATGGCCTCGGCGGCGCTCAACTGCGCGCTCGCGCGTTTTACCAGCGAGGATCTGATGCAGTACGTGGAGACGTACACCAACCTGCTCACCTCCCAGGGCGCCAAACTGACCGACACGCTGCTCATGGATCCCCAGCGGGCATGCCAGCACGCCCTGGACGATTACATCCAGCGCAAAATCATCGAGCTGCCCGGCGGCGAAAAGAACCTGCCGGCCGAAGCGGCCCAGTACAGCCTGCCGGCCCAGAAACGCCTGCAACTGGAGTACTACAAGAACAACAGCATCGCTTATTTCGTGCCGGCCGCGTTCATCGCCGCCGCCATTCTGGAAAAGGACGCCTTTCAATTCTCTTCGGCCTGCCTGCACAGCCGCTATCGCTATTTGCAAGACCTATTCAAGTATGAATTTGCTTTCGATCTGGCCGTGCCGGCCGAACGCATGGTGCGCAAGAACATCAAATCGTTCATCGACGACGCCATCCTGATCCCCCACCCCACGTTGCCGGACACCTACCAGCTCACCTCGGTGGGCTTCCGCAAACTCAAACTGTTCGCTCGTTTTCTGCTGACCTATTTCGAGTCCTACTGGGTGGTGCTGGAATTTTTCAAGCAAACCCCCCGGGCCGAGGCCGGTGGCGAAGACCGCATGAAGAAGATCCAGAACCTGGGCCGGGCGATGTTGAAGCAGCAAGAACTGGCCCTGAACGAATCGCTCTCCAAGGTTAACTTTGAAAACGGCATCAGCTTCTTCACCAGCCATGGCATCCGGGGCTCTGAGAACATCGAGAAAATCGAACCGTATGAAAATGATATCCGCAATTTCATGCAGGTGATAAAATCGTAAACCGTACGGAACGACGGCTCGCATGATGAATGAGGTCGTCGCGCAACCACCGAAAGAGTGCCGATGAAGGCTTTGATACTTGCCGCCGGATTGGGGACGCGCTTGCTGCCCTTTACCCGGCACACGCCCAAACCGCTGTTCACGCTCAATGGGCGCCCGGTCTTGGATTTGACCCTGGAGCGGCTCCAACAGGCCGGCTGCCGGGAGGTGGTGATCAACACCCATTACCACCCCGAACAGATCGAACGTTTCCTGGCCGCCCGATCCTATGCCATGCCCGTTCGAATCCGTCACGAGGCCAAGATCCTGGGCACGGGCGGCGCCATCCGCAACGTGGCCGATTTCTGGAGCGAGGACGACTGGCTGCTGGTGGTCAACAGCGACATCGTCACCGATATCGACCCGGCCCGGGTGGCGGCTTTTCACCACACGCACCAGGGCGCGGTGACCATGGTGATGCACGACTTCCCCCGCTTCAATTCGGTCTGGGTGAATGCCGAAGATTGGATTAGCGGTTTCGACGAATCCAGCCCGCCCGCCGGCGACCACCGGCGGTTGGCGTTCACCGGCATCCACGTGGTGACCCGCCGGGTGCTCGACTTCCTGCCGCCCGAGGGTTCGGCCCACATCATCGATGCCTATGCCGCCATGCTGCGCGCCGGCCAAAGCATCAAAGCCTTGATGGTCCGCGATCACTACTGGCAGGACATCGGTACGCCCGAAAGCTACCGCCGCACGGCCCTGGACCACATGGCACCGCTGGCCTTCGAGACCGCCTTCGGCCGCCGCCCCCGGACGCCGGTGACCACCCGACTGCTCCAGGGCGACGGCTCGGACCGGCGCTGGCACCGGCTGGAAGCCGAGGGTCGCAGCCTGATTCTGGCCGACCATGGCATTTGCGCCCAACCCGACGGCCGCCAGGAGGCCGACGCCTTCGTCCACATCGGCCGCCACCTGGAAACCATGGGGACCCCGGTGCCGCACATCTATCTATTTGATACGTTTGCCGGCCTGGTCTTTCTGGAAGACCTGGGGGATCTTCATTTGCAGGATGCGGCCCGGGATCTGGACCCGGAGGCGCGGCAAGCGCTTTACCGCAAGGTGATCGACGCCTGGGTGCCCATGGCCGTGGATGGTGGCCGGGAGTTCGATACCGCCTGGACCTGGCAGAGCACCCACTATGATCGCGGCGTAATCCTGGAACGGGAGTGCCGCTATTTCGTGGAGGCCTTCCTCAACGGATTCCTGGGGCAAAAGGCTTCCTATGACGATCTGGCCGACGAATTCGAGCAGTTGGCGGACGACGCCCTGCGCTTCGGCCATATGGGGTTCATGCACCGCGATTTGCAGTCGCGCAACATCATGCTGCAGGACGAGCGCGTCCGTTTCATCGATTTTCAAGGCGGCCGAATCGGGCCGCTGCAGTACGACCTGGCCTCGTTGCTCCTCGACCCCTACGTGGCCCTGACCCCGCCGGAGCAGGAGCGCTTGCTGGCCTATGCCGTCAAAGTCCTTTCCAGGTGTGTGGCCTTGGATGTCCAGGCTTTCCTGCGGGGCTACGACTACTGCGCCCTGACGCGCAACCTTCAGATGCTGGGCGCCTTCGGCTTCTTGAGCCGCGTTAAAGGCAAGCACAGCTTCGAGGCCTATATACCCCAGGCCGTGGCCACACTGAACCGCCGGCTCCCCGAGGTCGGCATCGGCCTGCCCCGCTTGAAAGCGGTGGCCGCCGAAGCGGCACGGCACTTTGCATCCTGACCAACCGATTCCGGCCCGCCGGAACCCAACCCAGGGAGGTTTCCCATGCCCGCCATCCATGTCATGATCAACGGACTGCCCGGCAACGTGGCCACGGTCATCGCCCGCCACTTTATCGCCGACCGCCGCTTCAAGGTATTGCCTTATGCCCTCACCGGCCCGGACATCGAGGCCCGAGAGGTCACCATCGACACGCTGTGCGTCGAACTGATCCGCCCGGAAGTCCAGGAGGCCCGCATGGCCGCCATCGTCGCGGCCGAAGCACCCTTCATCAGCGTGGACTTCACCCATCCCACGGCCGTGAACGCCAATGCCGACTTCTACTGCCGCCACAAGTTGCCCTTTGTCATGGGCACCACCGGCGGCGACCGCGAGCGACTGCTGGCCACGGTGCTGGAAAGCGACAACGTGGCGGTCATCGCCCCCAACATGACCAAGCAGATCGTGGGTTTCCAAGCCATGATGGCCTATGCGGCCGAGAATTTCCCCAACCTCTTCAAGGGATACCACCTCACCATCCGCGAAAGCCACCAGGCCGGCAAGGCCGATACCAGCGGCACGGCCAAGGCCATGGTCAGCTACTTCAATCGCATGGGCATTCCTTTCGGCGCCGAGCAGATCGAAAAGGAGCGCGACCCCGAACGCCAACTCAATCTGTGGGGTGTCCCGCCCACCCATCTGGCCGGCCATGCCTGGCACACCTACGCCCTGGTGTCGCCCGATCGGACCGTGCGCTTCGAATTCACCCACAACATCAACGGCCGGGAGGTCTACGGCGACGGCACCATCGATGCGGTCTGCTTCCTGGCCGACCAAGTTGCCCAAGGCATCCGGGGCAAAGCCTTTTCCATGATCGATGTGCTCAAGGCCGGCGCCGCGATCTCTGCGGCCACTCAAAAAGGGTAGCCGGCGCGAAAAATCCCAATTATTTATGTAAAGTTCGCCAGTTGGATGCCGATGATAAAAGTGACGCGTCGGATCGTGGTCTGTTCAGACAGCCATGGACGCGGCAATTCCCGGAACGGGAATGACGCTAATCGCAGAAAAGTAAAGGCAGAGGTGCAAATACTAATGGATCCCAACTACATCAAGCCGTTCGTGGTGGCCGTGAAACGGGTCTTCGAGACCATGATCACCGTGCCCTTTCAATTGGGCAAGCCAATTTTGAAAAAAGGCAACGAGGTGCCCCACGAAATCAGCAGCATCATCGGCCTTTCGGGCAACGTCAGCGGCTGCGTGGTCATCAGCCTCTCCCAGGCCGTGGCCTTTCAACTGGTCTCGGTGCTCATCGGCGAAGATGTGCATGAGATGGACGAGGTGTGCACCGACGCCATCGGCGAGATCGCCAACATGATCGCCGGCAATGCCAAAACCGATTTTCCCAGCAACGATAACGCCATCTCGGTGCCCAGCGTGGTGGTGGGCAGACACAAGGTCAGCTACCCTTCGGGGATCCCCATCATCACGATTCCCTGCACCACCGACAAGGGCGAGATGATCATCGAGGTGGCCCTGAAAGTCAAAGAATAGCGATATCCTTATTAGAATGAAAAATAAAGGCGCTCTTTCGAGCGCCTTTTGATTTCATTGTCGGAAGCGATCCTTTTGAATCGCCCCAACTTTCTACTTTCCCGAAATAATATCGTAGGCCTTCTCCAGCGCCATATCCAGTTTTTCCGGCTGCGTGCCGCCGGCCTGGGCCATGTCGGGCCGGCCGCCGCCGCCGCCGCCCACCAGGGCCGAGAGCGCCTTGACAATCTGGCCGGCGTGAAAGCGCTTTTCCAGATCCTTGCTCACGATGACGATCAGCAGGGCTTTTTCGCCGACGGCACTGCCCAGCACCACCACCCCCGATTGGATCCGGTCTTTGAAGCGGTCGGCCAGATCGCGCAGGGCGGCCGGCGTATCCACGGCCACGCGTTTGACCAGCACGGCCACGCCGTCGATCACGCGCGGCGCGTCCTCGTCGGCCTGGGCCTTTGTGTCGGCCAGGGAGGCCTTGAGCTTTTCGATCTCTTTTTCAGCCGCCTTCTGGGCGCTGATCACCTGCTGCAGCCGGGCCACCACCTCGTCGGGTTTGACCCGCAGCAATTGCCCCACCTGCTGGACCTGCTGCACCGCCTCCTGCACATGGGCCAGGGCCGCTTCACCGGTCAGGGCCTCGATGCGCCGCACACCGGCGGCCACGCTGGTTTCGGCGATGATTTTGAACAGGCCGATGTCGCCGGTGCGGCCCACGTGGGTGCCGCCGCACAGCTCTTTGCTCAAATCGGCCAGGGCCACCACGCGCACGCGATCGCCATATTTTTCTTCGAAGAGTGCCATGGCCCCGGATTGCAGGGCCTCGTCGGCGGCCATCTCCACGGTGTCCACCGCCACGTTGGCGCGGATGCCGGCGTTGACCAGGACCTCAATGCGCGCCAGGCTCTCGGGCGTCACCTGGGAAAAGTGGGAGAAATCGAACCGCAAGCGGTCGGGCGCCACTAAGGAGCCGGCCTGCTTGACATGCTCGCCCAGCACCTGGCGCAAGGCGGCATGCAGCAGATGGGTGGCGGTGTGGTTGCAAGCCGTGGCTTTGCGCTTGTCCGCATCCACGTGCAAGGTGACCGTCTGGCCCTTGGCGATGCGCCCGGCGGCGACAGTGCCTTTATGGATAATCATCCCCGTGGGGTCCTTGATCGTACGCGTCACCGTCAGATTCAGCCCCTCGGCCGTGATGGCGCCCTGGTCGCCCACCTGACCGCCCGACTCACCATAGAAGGGGGTGGCCGCGGTGACCACTTCCACCTGCTCGCCCACGGATGCCTCGGCCAGCTCTTTGCCATCACGGGCCAACAGCAATACCTGGGAAGTGGCCTCCAGCCCCTGGTAGCCGGTGAACTCCGGCTTGATCGCCTGGGCCGATAGGCTCTTGTAGGCATCGCCGATGGCATCGAAGGAGACCTTGGCGCGGCTGCGTGTGCGCTGGGCCGCCATGTGGGTTTCGAAACCTTCCAGATCCACCCCCATGCCGGTGTCACGCACCACGTCCTGGACGATGTCCACGGGAAATCCGAATGTGTCGTAGAGCTTGAAGATCAGGTCGCCGGGGATCTGCTTTTGGCCCTTGGCCTGCAAATCGGCCAGACTCTCGTTGAGCAGCTTGAGTCCGTTGTCCAACGTCTCCATGAAGCGCTGCTCTTCGTTGAGGATCACATTGCGGATGAAGGCCGACGAATCGCTCAGTTCGGGATAGGCCGACTTCATGATGGCGAAGACCGTGGCCGCGGTTTCGTGCAGAAAAGGCTTGGCCAGGCCGATGTTGCGGCCATAGCGCATGGCCCGGCGCATGATGCGCCGCAGCACGTAGCCGCGACCCTCGTTGGAGGGCAACACACCGTCGCCGATCAGAAAGGCAGCCGCCCGGCTGTGGTCGGCGATGACCTTCATGGCCACATCCACGGCCGCATCCTGGCCGTAGGCGCGCTGGGCCAGTTCTTCCGTGCGGGCGATGATCGGCCGGATCAGGTCGGTGTCGTAATTGGTCGACTGGTTCTGGAGGACCGACGCCAAACGCTCCAGCCCCATGCCGGTGTCGATACTCGGCTTGGGCAGCGGGGTCATGCCGTTGGCATCCTGGTTGTACTGCATGAAAACCAGGTTCCAGATCTCCAGGAAGCGGTCGCAGTCGCAATCCACGCCGCAATCGGGCTTGCCGCAGCCGAAGGCCGCGCCGCGGTCGATGTGGATTTCGCTGCACGGGCCGCAGGGCCCGGTGTCGCCCATGGCCCAGAAGTTATCCTTCTTGCCCAGGCGCACCATGCGCTCGGCCGGAATGCCGATGCGTTTGTGCCACAGCTCGTAAGCCTCGTCGTCATCGGTATAAACCGAAGCCCAGAGCTTATCGGACGGCAGACCGTAGCCGTTGGTCATCAGGTCCCAGGCAAAATCGACGGCCTGCTCCTTGAAGTAATCGCCGAACGAGAAGTTACCCAGCATTTCGAAGAAGGTGTGATGCCGCGCGGTATAGCCCACGTTGTCCAGGTCGTTGTGCTTGCCGCCGGCGCGCACGCACTTCTGGGAGGTGGCGGCACGCACGTAGTCGCGCTTTTCCTCGCCCATGAAGGTGCGCTTGAACTGGACCATGCCGGCATTGGTGAACAGCAGCGTGGGATCGTCCTGGGGCACTAGGGAAGAACTGCGCACCACGCGATGATTGTGCTTCTCGAAGTAGTCGAGAAATATCTTGCGAATTTCGTTACCTGTCATACCGTTCCATCCTTGCCGGGCCACACGGCACCCACATATTGCTTCAACTTTCAGTTCTCAGCCTTCAGCCTTCCTCCACCATCGTCGTGCTCTCATCGCCGCTCTTTTTGACGATACCCACCGAACCGCGCACCTTCTCGTCGATCGTCGCGAAGAGATCGGGGTTGTCGGTGAGGAAGGTCTTCACGTTTTCCCGCCCCTGGCCGATACGCTCGCCGTTGTAAGAGTACCAGGCGCCGCTCTTTTCGATGATGCCGGCCTCCACACCGATGTCCAGCAGGTCGCCCACCTGGGAGATGCCTTCGCCGTACATGATGTCGAATTCGGCCTCCTTGAAGGGCGGGGCCATCTTGTTCTTCACCACCTTAACCCGCGTGCGACTGCCCATGACCTCCTGGCCGTTTTTGATCTGACCCGTGCGCCGGATGTCCAGACGCATCGAGGCGTAGAACTTCAGGGCGTTGCCACCCGTGGTGGTTTCCGGGTTGCCGAACATCACGCCGATCTTCATGCGGATCTGGTTGATGAAGATCAGGCAGGTGTTGGTCTTGCCGATGGTACCGGTGAGCTTGCGCAGGGCTTGGGACATCAAGCGGGCCTGCAAGCCCATGTGGGCGTCACCCATCTCGCCTTCGATTTCGGCCCGGGGCACTAAGGCCGCCACCGAGTCGATGACCATCACATCGATGGCGCCGCTGCGCAGCAGCATATCGGCGATCTCCAGGGCCTGCTCGCCGGTGTCGGGCTGGGCCACCAGCAGTTCATCGCAGTTGACCCCCAGGCGCTTGGCATAACTGGTGTCCAGGGCGTGTTCGGCGTCGATGAAGGCGGCGATACCGCCCTTTTTCTGGGCGTTGGCCACGGCATGCAGCGCCAGGGTGGTCTTGCCCGAAGATTCGGGGCCGTAGATCTCCACTACCCGGCCGCGGGGAAAACCGCCGACCCCCATGGCCCTGTCCAAGGCGATGGAACCGGTTGAAATCACCGGCACTTCCACGATGGGCCGGCTGCCCAGTTTCATGATCGATCCCTTGCCGAACTGGCGCTCGATCTGGCTCATGGCCGAATCGATGGCCTTGGACCTGTCCACGGAAACACTCATTATGACCTCCCTGTTGGTTGACGCCATGGTCTATCAAGCTTCTTTCGATTCACCTTCAATTCACGCCCCCAGCGCCGCTCGGGCCAGAGCCGTGTAAATCGCACCCTGGGGCCGCAGGTCGCTCCGGAAAAGAACCATTTCGGCGGCCATCAACGGCTGGGGCGTAAAACCGCCGCAGGCCTCGAGGGCCGCTTGCAGCAGCCGAGCATCCAGCGCCGTCTGAACCCGGGCCAGGGTCAGATGGGCCCTAAAGGGCCGATCTTCCCTGGGGATGCCCAACGGCGCCAGTTGCGCTTCCAAACGCGCGGCGGCCCGAGCGAGCAGCTCGGTTTGGCCCCCCAGGCCCATCCACAAGACCCGCGGTTTGCGCAAACCTGGAAAGACGCCCATGCCTTGCGCGCTGAGCTGGATTGGCGCGCCCCCCATGGCCGCCATCCGCATGGCTTGGGCCACGTCGGCAGACTGCTCGGAGGGGATTTCGCCCAGGAACCGGAGGGTCAGATGGATGTTGCCCGGCCGCACCCAGCGCAGTTTCAACCCCTGGCGCTGCAGACACGCCTGCAGGTCGGCGGCCAGCCGGACAATCTCGAGCGGCAGTTCAAAGGCGATGAAGGCGCGCATGGGATCTTCTTTTTCCGCCATGCCGCGTCCGTTCCCGTCTTTAGCTCGGCGCGGCTTCCATGGGCAAGGTAAACTGCGGCTCGCCCAATAAAAAAGAGCCCTTCTGGATCCAATCCTTCAGGATCGCGGCGATCTCCCGGGCACGCACCATGCTCGACAAAGGTACGGTGGGAATGGTCTTGCCCTGCACGGTGATCTGGCCGCTCTTGAGTTCGGCATAACTCACCTGGCCCAGGGTTTCCGAGCCGCCGGTGGGGTATGTGACCCCGTAGTCGATCACCTGGGTGAAGAGCTCTTCGTCGCCCACGCCGGCGTAGCGCGCCATCTCCTCGTTCAGGATAGGGATAGGCACCCCCAGCCCCACGGACAGGGAACAGCCGTAGCCCTGCATGCTTACCCCCACCAGCCAGCGGGGACTCATCTGCTTCATATCGCCCATGACCCACAAGGTGCCGGCCGGTCGCAGGGGGGTGCCGTTCTCGGCCCGGGCCACACCGGCACGATGCTGGGTGCCGTGCCAGGTCACATAGCCCACACCGCCGCCCAGGAAGATGCGTGTGCCCAATCCGATCGTGCGGTAGCAAGGATCGTTAAACAGCGGGCTGAGTTGCCCGGCGTTGCAGTAGTTGGCATTGCCCATCTTGGGCTTCAACGTGCCCATGTAGGTGTAGATGGTCGAATTGGTCGAGTTCACGGCCACATTGTAGTTCTGGTAGCCGTTGCGCGGATTGCACAAAATGGCATTGGGCATTTCGGCCAGGGTAATTTTCTTTTCCACCTGGCGGTTGGGATAGCAATCGGTGCCGTAGGCCGTGGCCTTCAGGTATACCGGCTTGCCGGCCACCAGGTCCTGGATCACATGGCCGCCGCCGTAATTGAACTCACCCGGGTGAACTTTGTTGAGCGGGTCGTCCAGGCAGGGCTCGGTGGCCCCCAGGTAACAATCCACGGCCGCCAGGCCGCCATAGGCCGGCACATTGTTGATCCACACATGCGACGCCTTGATGCCGGGCACGCTGTGTCCGAAGTTGATCATGGCCCCGGACGAACACATGGGCGCGAAGGTGCCGGTGGTCACCACATCGACCTCCTTCGCCGCCGCCGCCGGCCCCTTGCGGCGCACGATGTCGGTCATCTCGTCGGCGGTCACCACAACCACCTGGCCGCTCTTGATGCGCGCGTTGATCTCCTGAATCGTCTTTTGTACCGGCTTGCTGGCCATCCCCATCTCTCCTACGGCTGCTTCAAGGCGTCGATTTTGCTGGTGATGTTGTTCTGGATCCACTGGGGGTCCCACCAGGCCACGGGATTCACGAAGGTGTGATAGATCATGACGCCGTAGTGCAGGTGATCGCCGCCGGCCAGCCCACTCACGCCGGTCTTGCCCAGAATGTCGCCCTTGGCCAGCATCTGGCCCACGGTCGCATCGATGTGACTCAAGTGGGAGTAGGTGCTGAACAGCCCCATGCCGTGGTCGACGATCACCGTCTGGCCGTAAATCCCCAGGTTCTCGGCAAAGACCACCTTGCCGCTGTTGCCCGCCGGCACCGGTGACTGCTCCAGGGAGGCCAGGTCCACCCCCATGTGGGTCTGCTCATCGATCTTCTTGCCCTGGTACATGTAGGATCGGGTGTCGGCGAAGCTGGCCCTGGGCGCGGCATTGGGCAGCCGCAGAAACTCGCCCGTCCAGTAGATTTGGGCGTCCGATTTGGACAGAACTTTTTTCAGGACCTCATAATTGGCCCGACGCAATTCGCCGTTGACCTTGAGGAAGATCTCCAGATTGGAAGCCCCCGGCACAGCGTTTACCTGTTGGACAAACTCGGGCATCTTCCAATCCAGGAAGTTGTCGGAGATTTCGATCTGGTCGCGCTTGAACGTCCGGGGATTGATCAGATGGGAGAGGCCGCTGCGCGTCTGGTTGCCGGCCAAATCGGCGGCGGTGACATGCATGGGGGTTTCCGGCCCCTGTTGCCAACCGATGGCCACCATGGTCATGTAGATGGCTGCATCCTTGAAAAAACCCGACTGACCCGGATAAAACTCGTCACCCACCAGGACACCGCTTTGGGGGCACATCTCCGAAAGCCTGTAGATGACGACCCCCGCCCCGCCCTGGGCGAAGTAGTGCGGCCTGCTGAGCACCTCGATGCTCGGCGGCCGGGTATCGATCATTACTTCCTGTTCCTGGTAGGTGAGGTTGCCTTTGCCCCAGCGGCGCCAGGAGTAGTCGCGCACCTTCATCTGGAGCATGGCCTTGCCGTCGCCGACACCCTTGCTCCTCGGCTCGAAAGGAATCTCCAACCGCTCTTCGCGGGTCACGCCCCCGCTGAGAAGACCTGCCGAAGCAAAGGTCTTATCCAGCAACACGATCTCCTGGCCATCCTTCGACAGCGCCACGGTCACCTTGCGGATGCCGCTCTTGGGATCGGCCACGGTCAAGGGGATATTCTGACTGGCCCCCAGCGAAGGCGTGGCCAGGGCCAGCGTCACGGCCGGCGGCGTGCCCTCCATGCGCTTGAACAGAAAAAATCCCACCACCCCAACAAGGATCAAAACCGGCAGGGTCAGGATCCCGAGCCTGAAGGTATTGTTTTTAGCATTCAATGGGTTAGCTCCCCCTTTAACTTTTCGGATGAACGCCGAACCATACCAGCTCCATAGGGGCTTATCAAGGCAAAGTTTATTCCAAAGGAAACCGCGCCGATTACGCCCACACGTCGACGACATTATCGCGGGCAGTATAAAAATTCGAGGGGATGACCACAGGCCTTTACAAGGATTACGAAGGTTCGGAGCCGCATGCGCCCAGCCGGGTGGTGGCCGACGGTCGGGCGCGCAACCTGATATACGAGGACAACGGGAACCTGACCATCGGGTACGACTTCAACCAAACCGGTCCGCCTCCCGAGCGGCGCCTGACCTACAACGCCGAGAACATGCCCTTGACCATCGAATACCAGCCCCAGGGCGGATCGACGGTCGCCACCCAACTCACCTACGACGGTGAAGGCCGCCGGGTAAAGAAGGAAACCGGCGGCGACAGCGTCATCTATGTGGACGAAACCTACGAGATCCGCAATGGCCAGCCAGTCAAGTATGTGTTTGCCGGCGATCTGCGGGTGGCCCGCATCCGGGGCAGCGAGGTGCACTACTTCCACCGGGACCACCTGAACAGCTCCAGCCTGGTCACCAATGCCACCGGCGCGTTGATCGAATCCACCACCTACGAACCCTACGGCCTGCAACGGGCCGACTGTCAGCCCAAAATCAACAACGTGCCCTACACCTTCACCGACCAGGAATGGGACAGCGAAACCGGCTTGTACAACTACGATGCGCGGTTGTATGTTCCGATGCTGGGGAGGTTCTTGACGGCGGATAGCGTGGTGCCGAATTGGTATGATCCGCAGGCGTTGAATCGGTACTCATATGCCCGAAACAATCCTTTGGCGTATGTCGACCCGGATGGACACTCCTTCCTTGATGCTATCCCAGGCACAATATCCGCCGGTGTCGGCTATGTAGGAATTGGGATCGCTTATGTTGGAAGCCGTCCCGCAATAGGAATGATATGGCTTTTTGATAGAGCAGGAGCGGCCCAAGCCAACGCAGGGGTTAACGAAGCATTTTCTAGAATAACCAGGATTCAAACAGAATATGTCGCACTTCCATCAGTAGCTGGGGATGCAGTTGGGGCAGGAATTGCGAAGGTCTTATCCAAAATAGCCAGCAGACAATCAGTGTCAGTCGCAAAAGTTACTGAAGAAGCTGTTGAGGCCTCATATGGTACAGCGAATAATAATGCCACAAGAGCTAAACTTCTGAAGCAGTTGACAAGTGAATCTCAAGTTGCTGAGGTTAATGCTGGGAATGCGGAACGGATGGCGGGTGCCGGAACAGCCACTGAATTCCGAGACGCGCCAAGGATCGTTAGTGAATATGGAGGGGAAGTTGGCGATTGGGCTAAGGTGAAGAGTTCGACAGTTAAGCAAAGCGGCGCTTACGGGACAAAGATCGAAACACATGCTGTTCAAAATGTGAAAACGGGGCAGGTGATTGAGCATAAGACCAAGGTATTTGATGATTAAAGCTTGGAGATGGCGCAATGATAATTCGTTGTATCACCAACACTGTTGATGATGAACTTACAATTAAGTTAGGGCTTGGCAAGTTTGCGCCAAAATTTTTTTCAAATCTTTCTCCTGGCTCAGAGTATGTGGCCCTTGGGATCAGTTATATTCCAAAATCGGAAGCTTTTGGAATTAGCCCTACAGTAATGGTTAAGAACGATCGTGGAGGCCTATCATTTGCTCCGCTGGCACTTTTTGAAATTACAGAAGGTACGCCTTCTCGCTATTGGGAGATACGCTGGAGCATAGATGGGGTACTTAAGATGTGGCCAATATCCTTCTACAATCAATATTATCATGACGACCTACTTGAAGGTGTAGAAAATGTAAAACGCGATTTTGAAGTTGTGGTTAAAAAACTTCAAAAAGAAGCCAATAGAGAATATTGAGGGGGTGCTAAAGCGGCGCGTTAAGGGATGTTTGTGGACACCCCCCATATATATGTATTTGAACCCATCAGGTCTTTGCTCATAGAATCCTGATCTGATCCTTCGCAATTTTCTGCTTTATTTTCGGATGTAGATAATCGGGGCTGACCAGATCGACGCGACACCCAAGTTCAATTTCAAGTTCTATTTTAAGTTTGGCCGCTTTGAACAGTGTGGTCCCGGCACCATACTCCACGAGCATATCGATGTCGCTGTTTTCCTTGCTTTCGCCGCGCGCGAAAGAGCCGAAAAGCGAAGCACTGCGTATATTGTTTCGTTTCAAGATGGGCAAGACCCTCATATTCAAGTCTGCAATCGAAATCTTAGCCATAGCCATGCTCCCGTACAGGCACCTAAATTCACCATTACCATAATTACTCAAGATATCAAAAAGCTTTATACGTACGGGAGGGGGCGCCGTACAGTAGGGGGATATTCTATACCCCCTGCTTGACGTCACGCAAATTACGTGCGATACGCATTTTACGTGGCTATAATCGGCATAAAATTTTGAGGCATCGCATATGAAACAAAACATTACCTTGAGTATCGAAAAGGATCTGCTTCAAAAAGCAAAATTTCTAGCGGTCCAAAGAAATTCTTCCATCAGCCAAATGCTCAGCCAAGAGTTGGAAAAGATGGTCTCCGATGCGGATAAATATGAGATGGCCAAGAGAAAAGCACTCAAAACACTGAAAAACGGGTTCCGCATGGGTGGAAAAATGACCGCCTCCAGGGATGAGCTTCATGCCCGATAAAATTTTTGTCGATACCAACATCCTTATCTATGCCCATGACCTGGACGCCGGGGTCAAGCACGAGAAAGCCGCACGCCTGCTTGAAAGCATTTGGGACGCGGGAACCGGCGTCCTCAGCATCCAAGTGCTTCAAGAATTCTATGTGAATGTAACGCGCAAAATCCCTCAGCCGCTTTCGCCCTCTACGGCTCGCGGCGTAATCGAAAATTATCTCGCATGGCAGGTGGAAAACCTGCCATCGGATTCCATTCTGATGGCCTCCGAAATAAGTGAGCGACATCAGCTTTCCTTCTGGGATGCCCTGATCATCACCGCAGCCAGGCATGCGTGCGTCAAAACGATCGTTACGGAAGATCTAAATAATGGACAAACGATCGAGGGCATCCAGGTAGTGAACCCCTTTATTAGCTGATTCGGATTTTACCGCGGCCTTCGAATCCGAACCGCCCCATGGGAACGGAAAGCCGTTGACCATTTGAGCCATCACGAGCGCGACAGCTCGCGCCCGCTCGGCCCGGCTTGACTTTTACCCGCCACCGGGATAGGTCTCCGACATGCAAACCATCGTCCAGATAGAAAATCTGCGCATCGGCCACGGCTTGCCGCTGGCCATCATCGCCGGCCCGTGCGTCATCGAAACGCCGGAGACGACTTTCGCCATCGCCGCGACGCTTAAGCGATTGACCGATGCCCTGGGACTGCCCCTGATCTTCAAAGCCTCCTTCGACAAGGCCAATCGGACCTCTATCGATTCTTACCGCGGCCCCGGTCTTGAGGACGGCCTGCGCATCCTGGCCCAAATCAAGGCGGAGCTGGGTGTGAAGCTGATTTCCGATATTCACGATGTCCGCCAGGTGGAAGCGGCCGCCCAGGTGCTGGATGTGCTGCAAATACCGGCCTTTCTCTGCCGCCAGACCGATTTCATTCTGGAAGCGGCCCGCACCGGAAAAACGATCAACATCAAAAAGGGACAGTTTCTGGCCCCTGGGGATATGGCCAACATCGTGGACAAAATCGCCTCGACGGGCAATCGGCGCATTCTGCTCACCGAACGGGGCGCCACTTTCGGTTACAACAACCTGGTAGTGGATATGCGCTCCATCCCCATCATGGGCGCCACCGGCTATCCGGTGGTCTTCGATGCCACCCACAGCGTGCAGTTGCCCGGCGGCGCCGGCAAAAGCTCGGGCGGGCAGCGCGAATACGCGCCGGTTTTGGCCCGGGCCGCCGTGGCGGCCGGTGCCGATGCGGTCTTCATGGAGGTGCATCCCGACCCCGACCGGGCTTTGTGCGACGGCCCCAACACCCTGCCCACCAACAGCCTGGAACCGTTGCTCAAACAGCTCAAGGCCATCCGCCAGGTCCTGACCGTGGCGCCAGGTGCCCCATGATCGAAGAACGCCTCAAACAAATCCAAATGGTGCTGCTGGATGCGGACGGCGTGTTGACCGCCGGCGAGATCATCTATGCCGACAGCGGCGAGCAGTTTAAAATCTTCAACGCCAAAGACGGTGTGGGCATCCGCATGCTCAAGGCGGCCGGTATTCAGGTGGGGATCGTCACCGGACGCAGCGGCGAGGCCTTGCGCCATCGCTGCACCAACCTGGGGATCGATTTGATCTTCGATGGGATCCGCAACAAAGTCCAATCCCTGGATCAGGCCCTGGCGCGCACCGGCCTCACCGCGGCGGCCACCGCCTTCGTGGGCGATGACCTTCCCGATCTGGCCATCATGAAAAAGGTGGGGCTGGCCGTGGCCGTGGCCGATGCCCATGAGTCGGTGCGCGACGTGGCCCACCTCATCACCCGGGCCAATGGCGGTCGGGGGGCGGTCCGCGAAGTGTGCGACACCATTCTCAAGGCCCAGGGCCGCTGGGATGAAATTGCCCAGAAGCTGTTCCATGGCTGACCACAAACACCTGATCAAATACCTGCTCATCGGGCTTTTGTTGATCATCGCCGCCACCGTGGCGCTGCGCTGGGTCCAGTCCCGCCGGCAACCACAGGGCCAACCGCCGGCACCCGCCACCGAAAAAGCCAGCGATGCGCTCATGACCCTGATGGGCGTCCACCAGACATCCACCAAGGAAGGCAAGGTCCAGTGGGAACTGGATGCCGACTCGGCCCAATTGGAATCCGAAAACGGCCGCATGGTGCTCACCGGACCCAAGGTGGATTTTACGACCCAAGACGGCGGCAAAGTCCACCTGACAGCTCTCAAAGGCGTCCTCGATACCCGCAGCAACGATATGGCCGCCCGAGGCAAGGTGCGCCTGCGCAACGACCAGTACGAATTGGAGACCGAGTCCCTCAAGTATCAACACGCAGCGCGCCGGTTGCGCTCTCAAACCCCCGTGCGCATCATCGGCCCGGCCTTTGACTTGCGCGCCGATCAAATGACGTATAATCTCGATGAAAACCGGGCCTACTTCGATGGGCGGGTGGAAGGAAATCTCTATGCCGGCTTCGATTTTTAAGACCCTGCGCAGTTTCAACGCTTTCTTGATAGGAGGCCTGGCGCTGCTGGCCTTGTGTTTGATGAATGCCGCGCCACTGTCGGCGGAAGAAAAAAAACCCCCCACTGCACCGGGAGAACCCATCAACATCAACGCCGACCGACTGGTCTCGGACACCAATCAAAAAACGGCCGAGTTCCTCGGTAACGTCAAGGTGGTGCAAGGCACCACCACCATTACCGCCGACCGGCTTAAATTGGCCTACAAAGGGGACAACGCCGACCCGACCCAAGCCGGCGCCGAAAGCATCGATACCATCGAAGCCACGGGTCACGTTCGCATCGCCCTGGACAACAGAGTTGCCGTGGGTGAAAAGGCCGTCTATACTACCAGCGACCGAAAGCTCGTCATTTCCGGGCCGGGAGCGCAGATCACCAGCGGACCGGACGTTATCGAAGCCAGCACCATCACCTTCCACCGCGACAGCGGCAAGGTGGAAATGGTCGGGCAGGTGGAAGCGACGATCCGCTCGGATCAAAGGGGCTTGAACTGAAACCGGCGAGCTGTTATACGTGCTCGTCCACCATAATCGGGAACCCCATGGCGATCTTGGCCATCGAAAATTTGGCAAAAAGTTATAACGGACGCCAGGTGGTGAAGACCGTGAGCCTGTCGGTGACCTCGGGACAGGTCATCGGCCTGCTCGGTCCCAACGGGGCCGGCAAAACCACCACCTTTTATATGGCTGTGGGCATGGTTCGGCCGGATGCCGGCCAAGTGCGCCTGGACGACGAAGATATCACCCAATTCCCGATGTATATCCGGGCGCGCAAGGGGTTGGGCTATTTGCCCCAGGAAGCCTCCATCTTCCGCAAGTTGACCGTGGAGCAAAACATCCTGGCGATCCTGGAGACGATGCCCCTGACCCGGTCGGAACAGAAAGCGCGCGCCGCGGCGCTGTTGGACGAACTGGGCATTCGGCATTTGGCGCTGCAACGCGCCAGCGTGCTTTCGGGCGGGGAACGGCGACGCCTGGAGATCAGCCGGGCCCTGGCCACCAATCCAGCCTTCATTCTGCTGGATGAGCCGTTCGCCGGCATCGATCCGCTGGCGGTGGCCGATATCAAAAAGATCATCGGTCACTTGAAAAAGCGCAACATCGGCATCCTGATCTCGGATCACAATGTGCGCGAAACCTTGGAAGTGTGTGACGAAGCCTTCATTCTGGCTGACGGAGAGGTGATCGAAAAAGGGCCGCCCCAAGCCATCGCGGACAGTCCCGTGGCACGGCGCTTCTACCTGGGAGACGAATTCAGGTTATAAAATGGCCATCGAACTACGACAACAGCTTAAACTGACCCAGCAGCTCATCATGACGCCCCAATTGCAGATGGCGATCAAGCTGCTGCAGTTGTCCCGCCTGGAACTGATGGATGCCATCCGCCAGGAGTTGGAAGAGAACCCGACCCTGGAAGAGTCCCAGGAAACGCTCTCCCGGGATGTGCTCAGCCAGGAAGAGCCGGTGCAGTTGCCGGAGGCCGAAAAGGCCAAAGAGATCACCATCGATGAGAAGATCCCCAGCGACATCGACTGGAGCAACTACATGGACGATTACGGCTCGGCCAGCCGCGCGCGGCTCGAGACCGAAGACCGTGACAGCCCCCAATACGAAGCCTTCATCTCCCACAAAGAGTCCCTCAGCGATCATCTGCTCTGGCAGTTGTTGATGGCCGGGCCTTCGCCCGAAGAAAAAGATATCGGCAGCCTGATCATCGGCAACCTGGACAAGGACGGCTACCTGCAGACCACCCTCGAAGAGCTGGCCCAGCAGGCCGGCGTGACCGTCGAGGACATCGAAGAGGTGCTGTTTCTGCTGCAGAGCTTCGACCCTCTCGGGGTCTGCGCCCGGGATCTGACCGAATGTCTCCTGCTCCAGGCCAAGGCCCTGGGCCTGAAAGATACCCTGGTGACCAAAATCATCCAGGAACATCTCAACCACCTGGAAAACAAAAATTACAAGGCCATCTGCCGGGCCTTGAAAGTGAGCCTGGAGGAAGTCATCGCCGCCGTCGAGGTCATCACCGGCATGGAGCCCAAACCCGGCCGGCAGTACAGCGATGACGAACCCCAATACATCACCCCGGACATCTACGTCTATAAAACCGAAGACGACTACGCCATCGTGATCAACGACGACGGCCTGCCCAAGCTCAAGGTCAACTCCTTTTACAAGCAGGCCATCACCCGGGACAAAGAGGTGGGCGGCAATGCCCGCAACTACATCCAAGACAAGTTGCGCTCGGCCGCCTGGCTGATCCGCAGCATCCACCAGCGCCAGAAGACCATCTTCAAGGTCATGGAGAGCATCCTCAAATATCAGCGGGACTTCTTCGATAAAGGCATCGCTCATTTGAAACCCATGGTCCTGCGCGACGTAGCCGAAGATATCGGCATGCACGAATCGACCATCAGCCGCGTCACCACCAATAAATATGCCCACACCCCCCAAGGCATCTTCGAACTCAAATACTTCTTCAACAGCTCCATCAAGCGCGTCCACGGTGAAGCCATCGCCTCGGCCAGCGTCCAGGAAAAGATCCGGCGCATGATCGAAGCCGAAGATGCGCGCAAACCCCTTTCCGACAGCAAGATGGCGGAAATGCTCAAGTCCGAGAACATCGACATTGCCCGGCGCACGGTGGCCAAGTATCGAGAAATGATGGGGGTGCTGCCGTCGAGCAAACGCAAGCGGTACTCTTAGCCATGCTCAGGGAAAAAGTTGTTTTCCACCCGAAAGGGATTATTTTTCAGCGTGCCCAGACGGACGCCGGCAAACATCTGAGTAATTGCATCGATCCACTTATCCCAAGGAGGCATCCTCTATGCAAACATCGGTCACTTTCAAGAACCTTGAACCCTCCGATCGTATCCGCTCCTATGTCAGTGACAAATTAAACCGTTTCGACAAATATTTTCACAATCCGGGGGAAGCCAACGTCGTGCTTTCGGTGGAAAAATTCAGGCACATCGCCGAGGTCAACATCACCGGCGACCGCCTGACCATCAATGGCAGGGAAGAGACCGAGGACATGTATGCGGCCATCGACATGGTCCTGGACAAGCTGGACAAGCAGATCAAAAAGAACAAACAGAAGATCCGCGACCACCGGCCCGGCAAGGGCAAGGCCAAAATCGCCGCGGGTCAGGCCGAAAGCCTTGACGAAGAGGGCGAGCGCCGGGTCATGATCCAAAATATCGAGTATAAGCCCATGGACGTGGATGAAGCCATCATGCAGATGGATCTGGTGGAAGATAGCTTTCTGGTCTTCACCAACGCCCGTTCGGATCGCGTCAATGTCTTGTATCGCCGCAAAGACGGCCATTACGGCCTGATTCAACCCAATCCTTAAGACGGCCTTGGCCGTCGCGGCACTGGAGCGAAAATTTGCAACGTAACGTGGGGCCGTTGGTGGTGAAATAGCATGAAGATACTGGATGTATTGAGCAAGGAAACCATCTGCCTCGATCTTAAAGCCACGGATAAAAAAGGGGTTTTGGATGAAATGGCGGCACCCGTAGCCCGGCTCACGGGTGCCGCGCCCGAAGCGCTGGTCAAGGTTCTCATGGAGCGCGAACGCCTGGGCAGCACGGGGATCGGCGGCGGGATCGGCATCCCCCATGGCAAACTCAAGAACCTGGCCTCGCTGGTGTTGGGATTCGGCCTGAGCCGCCGCGGCGTGGATTTCGATTCTCTGGATGGGAGGCCTGCCCACCTCTTTTTTCTCATGCTCACACCGGAAGATTCGGCCGGTCTGCATCTGAAGCTGCTGGCGCGCCTGTCCCGGCTGTTGAAAAACGATGAATTTAAATCCCAGCTCATGCGGGCCAAAAGCCCTGAAGCAGTTTTAGAGATCATCCAGGAAAAGGATGAAGCCTTCTAGCGATGAAACAGCGGCCCATCATTATCATCGTGACCGGCACCTCAGGCTCCGGCAAGACCACGGCCCTGGCGGCCTTTGAAGATGCCGGATTCTACTGCATCGACAACATGCCGATCCAATTGGTACCGAACTTTCTGCAAATGCCTGCGCCGGCATCAACCGAGGATACCACCGCGGGGTGGGTCTTGGGCATGGACCTGCGCGATAAAAGCCTGCTGGTCCACTATGGCGCCCTGATGGACAACCTGACCCAAGAAGGCTACCAGGTAAAAACGGTTTTCCTGGATGCCGAGGAGCAGGTCCTGCTGCGACGCTATAACCAAACCCGGCGGCATCATCCCCTGGGCCGCCGCGGCAGTTTGCTGGACGCCATCCGCGAAGAAAAAAGACAGTTGCAACCCTTGCGGGACACGGCCGCTTATTCCATCGACACCTCGCGCTTCAGCATCCACGAATTGAAATTCGCCATTCTCAATATTGCCCGCCGTCACACGGCCACCACCGGCATGGCCATCAACGTGGTCTCTTTCGGGTTCAAGCACGGCATGCCGGTCGAAGCCGACTTGATGGTGGATGTGCGTTTTTTAGCCAATCCCTATTTCGTGACCGAACTCAAGGCCCTGGACGGTGGGTCCAAGGAGATCCAGGATTTTGTGCTCAAAGACCCGCAAACAGAACTCTTTCTGAGCGTCTATCTGAAACTGCTCGACCACCTGATTCCCTTATACGAAAAGGAAGGCAAGGCCTATTTGACCATTGCCATCGGATGCACCGGTGGCCGCCATCGTTCGGTGGTCATCGCCCAGAAGATTTTTGACCATATCCAGCGGTTCCAACCCACGGTTCGCCTCATTCACCGGGACATTCAACTTACCTGACACGCGAACCCCGGGAGCAAGGACGGCGCGGACGCCGCGGACCAAAGCAAGGCCTTGAGCCGAGCCTCAATGCAAAAGGATGACACCTTACCATGATCGGAATCCTCATCGTCAGCCATCGGCAATTGGGAGACGCATTGATCGACTGCGTCGAATTCATCTTGAATGAAAAACCGGCGGCGCTGGTGGCCATCTCCATCGACCTGCGCGAGAACGCCGCCGATCTGCGAACCAAAATCGAAAAAGGCATCAAACAGGTTGACAACGGTAAAGGGGTGTTGATTCTGACAGATATGTTCGGCGGAACCCCTTCCAACCTCAGTTACGCCTTCCTGGAAGAGGGCCAAATCGAAGTGCTCTCGGGCGTAAACCTGCCCATGGTGATTAAAGCCGTAGGTCTGCGTAATACTAAAGGGTTAGCCGAACTGGCGGAATCTCTGGAAGGTTTCGGCAAGAAGAGCATCTCCCTGGCCAGCGGAATTCTCAGAGGGAACAAGCGCAGCCAGGGATAAACCGGATCTTGCATAAAGGTCTCATAATCACGAAGGAGGAAAGATGAGCATCAAAGTTGCGATCAACGGATTTGGCAGAATCGGCCGCGTGGTCTTCAGGGCTGCTTTGAAGAACCCCAACATCGAAGTCGTGGCGATCAACGACCTTACCAGCGCCTCCACCATGGCCCATCTGCTTACGTACGACTCGGTCCACGGCAAGCTGGACAAAGAGGTACGGGCCGAGGACAAAGCCATTTACGTGGATGGACGCAAAATCGCCTACACGGCTTTCAAGGACCCGGCCGAACTGCCCTGGCAATCCATGGGTGTCGATATCGTCATGGAGTGCACCGGCTTGTTCGTCGACAAGGCCAATGCCTCCAAACACCTGACCGCCGGCGCCCGCAAGGTGATCATTTCGGCCCCTGCCAAGGAGCCGGATGCCACCATCGTCATGGGGGTGAACCACACTACCTACGATCCCAAGAAGCATCATGTCATCTCCAACGCCTCCTGCACCACCAACTGCCTGGCGCCGGTGGCCAAGGTCTTGATGGAAAATTTCGGCATCCAGAACGGTCTGATGACCACCATTCATTCCTATACCGGCGATCAGCGTCTGCTCGACTTCCCGCACAAGGATTTGCGCCGCGCCCGGGCCGCGGCCCTCTCCATGATCCCCACCACCACCGGCGCGGCCAAGGCGGTTTCGCTGGTATTGCCCGAACTGGCCGGCAAGCTCAACGGATTGGCCATCCGCGTGCCCACCCCCAATGTCTCGCTGGTGGATGTGGTGGTCAACATCAACAAGGACGGCGTCACGGTGAGCGAGGTCAACAACGCCTTGAAAGCCGCGGCCGAAGGGCCTCTGGCCGGCTTCCTGGGCTACACCGAATTGCCGCTGGTCTCGTCCGATTTCAACGGCAGCACCCTTTCATCGGTGGTGGATGGCGGCAACACCTATGTCATCGACAAAACCGTTAAAGTCCTCTCCTGGTACGACAACGAAACCGGTTATTCGCATCGCATGGTCGATCTGGCCGCGATGGTCGGAAATACATTATAAAATGTATCGAAGAAAGATGAAAGTGAAGGATATATCTACGAATAGATAGTATCCTTCACTTTCGACTTTCATCTTCCCACATTTCAATTTTCATCTATGGAAGGAGAACCGCGATGGGAAACCGCCTTCCCCTGATCGCCGGCAACTGGAAGATGTACAAGACCGGTGACGAGGCTGTCCAGGCCGCCAAGCGCCTAAAGGAGCTCGCCGCCGATGCGGCCGGCGTGGAGATCATGATCGCCCCGACGTTTACGGCCCTGGCCCAGGTGGCCGCCGCGATCCAGTCGAGCAATATCGCCCTGGGGGCCCAGAACCTGCACTGGGAAGCCCAGGGCGCTTTCACCGGTGAAATCTCTGCGCCCATGCTGGTCAACGCCGGCTGCCGCTATGTCATCATCGGTCACTCCGAGCGCCGCCAGTACTTCGGCGAAACCGACCAGAATGTCCAGCGCAAGATTCGCGCGGCGGTCGATGCCGGGCTGCGCCCCGTGCTGTGCATCGGTGAAACCGAGGCCGAACGCGAGGCCGGAAAGACGTTTTCTGTACTTGACAAACAGATTCAAAAAGGTTTAGAGGGTTTTGTTTTTCAGGATCTAAAGTCGCTGGTATTGGCCTATGAACCGGTTTGGGCCATCGGCACGGGCAAAACCGCCACCAAAGAACAGGCCCAGGAAGCACACGCCTACATCCGCCGACAGCTTGCCGCCATTGTAGACGACGGTTTCGCCCGGCAAGTGAGGATCCTGTACGGAGGCAGTGTCAAGCCATCCAACGTCAAGGAGTTGATGGCCATGCCGGACGTAGACGGCGCCCTGGTGGGCGGTGCCAGTCTCGACCCGGAAACTTTTAGCCAGCTTGTGCACTACCAAGGCTGATACGGGTAAAACATGTCTATTTTGATTGTTGTCATTCATGTGATCGTTTGCATCGCGCTGATCATGATCGTTCTGCTCCAGACCGGTAAAGGCGCGGATATGGGCGCGGCCTTCGGTGGTGGCGCCAGCCAGACGTTGTTTGGCACCACCGGCGCCTCCACCTTTCTGACCAAGGCCACCACCGCCGCCGCCATCGTCTTTATGCTGACCTCGCTGTCGCTGGCCTACATGGCCGGTGCCAGACATGATTCGGACCTTGTGACCGACACGCCACCGGCCCAGAGCCAGACGGTCCCGGAAGGTCAGGCCTCCCCGGTCCCGGATGCCGAGCAGAAAGCACCCGCGACCCAGGCCCAACCGAGCGAAGGACAGCCCGCCGCACCACCGGCGGCCCCGGCAGCACCCCAGGGTGAAACCGCGCCGGCGTCCGAAGCACCGGAAAAGGCCAATCCTTAATACCGCTTCGTGCCGAAGTGGTGGAATTGGTAGACACGCTATCTTGAGGGGGTAGTGCTCAAAAGGCGTGCGGGTTCGAGTCCCGCCTTCGGCACCATTTTTATTCAAAGGTCTCAGCCACTGGCTGGGACCTTTTGCATTTTGAGACGCAGTTCATCGCCCTCCAGGTATAATTTTAATCGTGTCACCTTCCACCGACGCGGCTCAGGCGATATTGGCCTTGAGCAGCTTGAGCCCCTCTTCCCGGGCTTGCAGGATGCGCCGGAGATCCACTCCCTCCAGTTCGCGTCGCTTGAGAATCGTCTCGGTCAGGGCCTTGCGATAGATCAGGTACTCCGCCTTTTCAGAAACATTGGGCACCACCTGCTCGCTGAAAAGCAATTCGTCGATGGGGCCGTTCTTGCCATTGCGGTTGCCCTCGGTGAGATCCACCCGCACCTTGCCGGACTCGAGAAAGCAGTGGATCATGGGCACGTAGGGCAAGCTGTATTTTTCCAGGATGGCCCCGGCGCCCGTGACCAGAGAATCGGTCATGGCGTAGATGCCCACCCGCTTCACGACGGGCAGATCCAGCTCCTGGGCCAGGGTGGCGATGACCGCGTGTTTGGTGGTGCAAGTCCCCTTTTGCTCTTTGAATAGGATCATCAGATCGTCGCGGTCGGAATTGTAGCCGTATGGCATCTGGTGCACCTGCCGGCACGCCTGGTGAAAGGTTGAAATCCCCAGCGCCGCGAAAACCTGGCTTGCGGGGCCAGGGCCTTTGATCGCCTGGTCGGGCAATCCGGTGTACTTGTCCATGCCGATCGCCTCCTAAGAATGTTCGCCCTATCTGCAATATGACTCACCGCTAAACCATCTGTGTTAGGGCTTGATGAGCCCGGGCAGACATGCACCTTACTATAATCCCCGATGGGAACCAAACCACCCATTGAAGTCAGATGAAGCTGAGGAGCGACAAACCGGCACCGAAAGCTGAAATAAAATGCACTGGGGGTATTCTATTTACGCGCGCCCGGCAGACGCGTATTATCGGCTTGTTGCCCCATATCCATCATGAAAGGAGATCCGCATGAAGCTGCCGCGCCGACCGCTAAGGGAAAAGCCCTCCGGGGGAAACGTTTCGAGCCGTGCGGATCTGCTGCTGGCAGTCGCCTTCTGGATCGTACTATTGGCTACCCTGGCGCCCGGCGACGCCGGCGCAAGAAGTCCCGGGGTTCCCGACCCGATGCATGCCTGTACGCTTCTGCCGGTTTCCGAGGTGACCGCCCTGGTGGGGGCGTCCGTAGACGATCCCGTAGAAACCCACAAGGAGTTCAAATCTTCCCGCTCCTGGATGTCCATGTGCAACTTTTACAGTGCGCAGAAACAGATCAGCATGGGTGTCACGCTCAAGCCCCACGGCCATGCAAAGGGAGGCGCCGAGGCGTTCGCCGCCCATGAGGTTGAAATGAAGGAAGCCTTGGGGCAGACGAACCGGCTGGAGCGGCTTGCGGGAATCGGGGATCAGGCCGGCTGGGACGACAGCACCAAACAGCTCACCGTCTTCCAAGGGCCGCTGATGGTCATCGTGGGGGTGGTCAGCCCGAAGCTGTCGGCCGCACCGGCCCTGGAGTTGTGCAAAAAGATCGCGGCCAAGGTGCTGCCGCAACTGCCGTTGAAATGACCAAAGCCCTTGGGGAAGATCTCAGAAAGAATATGCCCGGGCTTGCTGTTCCTGGTTTTACTTTCTTTGTTTCTGCTGCCCTACCCTCACTTTTTCGGCGGGTTTTTTCTGCGTTTTTGTCCGTAGAAAATCGTCGGCCATCGGGCAGTCGCCCAAACGCCATTTTGCGGATGGGGATACAAATACCGAGCAGTAGTCCCCTTTTGCCTTGCGGCACTTGAGGATCGCGCCTTCGGCCGAGGTGGTGGAACATCTGGCTACGATGGGTTCCCGGTCGGCGCCCAGGGCCCGGCCCGCTTTGATGGTCGAATCCATACCCATTGCTCATCTCCTTTTCTGGGGTTACGGCGGTGGACAGAATACAATACACGTTTCGGACTCTGAATTTGTCCTATATCCCGGCGCCAGAAACAATGCATGCTGCTCCCCATTGGTTCCCCTGGAAACATGTAGCGGTGAAAGCCGAACGGCGATGCCGATCGACCCAATCGCATTGAGAGGAGGCCACATGCGCACCAGAGCCATGATATTGTTTGTAACCGCCTTGTTTCTGTCGGCCTGCGCCACGGCAACCCCCGGCGGCAGCCCCGCCGAAACGTCGCCCGATTTTTTGGTGCCGGTGGGTTCCACCCTGGTGCTGCATCAGCCGCTCCAGATCCCGGCGTGGCAGGACCAGGTCTATTTTCAAGATGGCCAAACCATGAGCTGGCGCGGGGTCAACATCTACATACCTTACTGCACGTTGAAGATGCAGACCAAAAAGGAGACCGCCCAGTCGATCCGGCCCGATACCTTCGTGGTTAAAGAATCCTACACCGAGCTCTTCTTTATGCAGGTCCAGGCGCCGGTGCCGCCCGCGGGAATGCAACCCGCGGCAGCCGGCTGGGGGCCGGTCGGGCCCATCGGCTTCGAAACCAGAGAAGCCATGGATTACAAGGTGGTGGCCGCCGTTCTGGAACTGGGCGCTGCCGACCAACCGGATGTGACCCGCATGCTGTGCACCGACTGGGGGCTGCCCCAGGAGCGGGCGCACATCACCGTGGCAAAAATGCGGCGGTCGCTCGGCGCCGTGATGACCCTGCAACTGGCGCCACCCCCCGGCAAGAATTGACCTCCGACCGATAAGGACGGACCGTTAATCCGAAAAATAGTCGTTCTCCATGGCCAGCGTGAGCCCGTCCCCTTCCGTTAAGCGCTGGGCCAGGCCCCTGGTTTTGGGCAGTTCATAGTGGAAGAAATAACGTGCCGTGGAGAGTTTGCCCTGGTAGAAATTGTGATTGGCCTTGGACGGATTTCCGGCCAGGGCTTTCTCGGCCGCAAGGGCTTGCAGCAGCCACTGCCAGGCCACGGCGATCAGCGAGAAATAATCCAGGTAAAGGGTGGCATCGGCCAGCATGGCCCGGCTGCCCTGGGCTTCGCCGCGGGCGATCAAGCCGGCCGTGATCTGTTGCAGCTCGTCCAGGGCGGCGGCCAGCCGTTGGGCGTAGGGCCGCAAGCTCTCGACCGCGCGGGCCTGGTCGATGGCGCGGCCGACCTCTTCTATGAATAGAGTGAACGCCTTGCCGTTTTTCATGCGCACCTTGCGGCCCAGGATGTCGATGCCCTGAATGCCGGTGGTGCCTTCATGGATGGTGTGGATGCGGGTGTCCCGGAAGTGCTGCTCGACCGGAAAGTCTTCGCAATAACCATAGCCGCCGAAGATCTGGATGGCCTGACTGGTCGAGCGGATGCTGGTCTCGGCCGGATAGGTTTTGACCACCGGGATCAGCAGGTCCAGCAGCAAAGCGGCCTTCTCTTTTGCCTCGCCCTCCAGGGCGTTTTCCAGATCGGCGTAGAAGCAGCACTGCATGCCGAGGGCAAAGGCGCCTTCCACGAAGGCGCGCTGGAAGAGCAGCAAACGCCGGATGTCGGCATGCGCGATGATCGGCACCTGGGGCGTGGCGGGATCGGCGACCAGGCGGCCCTGGGGCCGCTGGCGGGCGTAATCCAGGGCCGCATAATAAGCGGCCGTGGAGATGCCGATGGCCGCCATGCCCACGCTCAGGCGCGAGCCGTTCATCATCTGGAACATGTAAGCCAGCCCGTTGTGGGCCTGGCCCACCAGATAGCCCCGGCAGTCGTTCTTTTCACCGATGCTCAGCTCGGTGATGGGCGCGCCGCGATAGCCCATCTTATGATAGATCTGGGTGACGGTGACGTCGTTGGGTTCCAGGCCGCCCTCGGCCGTGGGCCGCTGGTTGGGCACGATGAACAGCGAGATGCCCTTGACGCCGGCCGGAGCCCCTTCGATCTTGGCGAGCATCATCTGCACCACGTTCTCCACGCCGTCATGATCGCCGGCCGAGATGAAGATCTTCTGCCCGCGCATCAGGTAGTGGCCTTGGTCCGTGGGCACCGCGGTGGTGGCAATATCGGCCAGGGAGCTGCCGGCCTGGGGTTCGGTGAGGGCCATGGTGCCCTGCCACTTTCCGCCCAGCATCTTGGGCACATAGGTGGCGATCTGCTCCGGACTGCCGAAGGAAGTGATCAGGCGCGCGGCCTTGGCGGTGAGGCCCGGAAAGACGCTGGCGGAGTAGTTGGCGGCCGTAAAAATGAACTGGCAGCAGTCGGCGATGAGATACGGCAGCCGGGCCCCATCATATTTTTCATCGAACTTGGCCGCGATCCAGCCCCCTTCCCCGAACTGCGCCATGATGGTGCGCACGGCCGGATGGACCTTGACCCGGCCATTTTCGAGATAGGGCGCTTTGCGGTCCATCTCCTCGAAGATGGGGTTGAGCAGGTCCTTGCCCAATTTGAGGGCCGCGGCCAGGGTCAGGTCAAACACTTTCTTGTTGTGCTGGGCGTAGTACGGATAGCGCGTCAAGCCGGGGGCATCGAATACTTCATAGAGCATGAACTCCAGATTGCGTTTGCTGACATACTTTCTGGCCACGTCACATTCTCCTTTTTACGGTTGGGCGGGTTCTTTGGGCTTGAAGGTCACCGAGGGCTCGAAGCGTTTTAGGTATTTAAAGCCTTCGGCCTGGGGTTGATCGCCGTGTTTCTTGCGCAGTTCTTCGAGCGGCCCCACCTCCAACGCGAACATGGGGCAGGCTTCGACGCAGATCGGCTGTCGGCCGGCCTCCAGGCGCTCGAGGCACAACTGGCATTTCTGCATCCTGGCGTCCAGGGTCGCTTGGAACTGGGGGGCGCCCCAGGGGCAGGCCTTGAGGCAGCGCTTGGGGCATTGCGCCGCGCCCACGCATTTTTCGGCGTCCACCACGACGATGCCGTCGGTCTCTCTTTTGAAGATCGCCTGGTGGGGACAGGCGGCCACGCACGGCGGGGCGGCGCAGTGGTAGCAAGGCGTGGCCAGATAGGCGGCGAACAGATCGGGGAAGGTGCCCCGCTCGATGCACTTCACACGCATGAAGCTGGCCGGTCCGGCGGGCAAATCATACCAGTCCTTGCAGGCCACGACGCAGGTGTAGCAGCCGGTGCAGCGGGTCTGGTCGAAGTAAATTCCATATTGAGGCATTACTTTTTCTCCGCAGCAGCTTGAGCGGCCGGGGCCACCTCCACCAGGGCGCTGTTCATGGGAAAGGCCCCGCCCGGGGAAGGTTCGTCCAGGGTCAGGGTGTTAGCGCAGCCGCCCAGGTCCACGCCGGATTCATCGGGCGTATACCAGGCGCCCTGGAAGACGTTGACCACGCCGGGCATGATGCGCTCGGTGACCTGCGCCGTGGTGCGGATGCGGCCGCGGTCGTTGAAAATCTCGATGGCCTCGCCGTCCCGGATGCCCCGGGCGGCGGCATCCGCGGGGTGAATCCAGGCCCCCTGGGATTCAAGCTCCTGCAGCCAGGGGACCCGCTCCAGGGTCGAATGGGTGCGGATCTTGGAGTGGGCCGTGAGCAGTTGCAGCGGGTAGCGCTGGGCCAGGGGCGCATCGTAATGCTCCGGATGGCTCAGATATTTGGGCACCGAAGGAATGCGCGGGTTGTTCATCTCGGCGATATGGCTGCACGCGATCTCGATCTTGCCGGACAAAGTGGCGAAGGGATGCTTGGCCGGCTCGGCGATCTGTTCTTTGAACGCCACGATGGGCTCGGGCAAAGGGATCTTCAAGACCCCGTCGCGCCGCAGGGCGTCGTGGTCCGGAATATCCGGCCGGCGCCGGGTGAACGTGCGCAGGATCTGATCGTCGCTCTGCTGGAAATAATCGGGTGCGAGGCCCAAGCGCGGGGCCAGCTCCCGGCAGATCTCCAAGTCGCTCTTGGTGTCGGCCAGCGAATCGACCGCCTTGTTCAGGTATATGTAATAGGGAGAACCCAGCCAGGGCGGCGCGATATCCGTTCGTTCCATGAAGGTGTTCACCGGCAGCACGATGTCGGCATGGCGCGCCGTGGCGGTCAGGAACTGCTCGTGGACCACCACGAACGCCAGGGACTTGAGGGCCCGGGCCCCTTTGGGGCTGTTGGGATACTGGTTGAGGCAGTTGCTGGCCACGATGTAGGCCATCTTCAGGTCGGCCGGGTAGCCGCCGGCCCGGCCGCGCAGGATGGCGTCCCAGATCTTGCTCTGGTGGATGCGCGCGGAGGTGGCGTTGGTGCCGCCGGAGAGCTTGTAGAGGCTGTCGGGCCGCGGCAGGGCGCCGTCTTCCACCGGGTTGAGCGAGGGGATGCCCTTGGCCTTGTCCACCCTCTGGGCCGGGTCCTTTTTCATCAGGTGGCCGGTCTCGCGGCTGGAGTAGGCGCGCATGAAGCCGCCGGCGTAACCGCCGGGAATCCCGATGTTACCGGTGATGGCGCACAGCACGGCGGCGCAGCGCGAATATTGCTCGCCCACGGCCGTACGCGCCGGCCCCCAGCCGGCAACCAGGGCCGCCGGTTTTTGGGTGGCATAGGCCCGGGCCAGATCCGCGATGGTTTGGGCCGGCACCGTGGTAATGGCCGCGGCCCACTGGGGGGTTTTGGGCTGGCCGTCGTCCTTTCCCAGGACATGGTCGCGAAAGGCATCGAATCCCAGCGTGTGGGTTTCGATGAAGGCCTGATCGCAGCGCTTTTCGCTGATGATGACATGGGCCATGGCCAGCAGCATGGCCGCATCGGTGCCCGGCCGGATGGGAATCCACTGGTGGGCGAAGGTGGCCGCCGAATCGGTGAAGCGCGGGTCGATGACCACGATGCGGCTGCCCTGCTCTTTGGCCCGGGCCAGCCACAGGCTGGTCTCGGGGTCCCAGATGGTGTTGGCCGGATTCCAGCCCCACATGATGATCAGGCGGGAGTTGAGCAGGTCGTCCCGGCTGTGGCCCGTGCGGATCGTGCCGTAGGTGGCCATGGAGGCGAACATGGCCCCTTCGTAAGAAGGGATGCCCCAATAGCGCGTATAGCCGCCGAAAAGGGTCAGCAGAATGCCCGGTGCCGTGGGGCCATGCAGCATGCCCTGGTTGCCGGCCCCGGGCAGGAAGAGAATGGCGCGGTTGCCGTGGGCGGCCTTGATGCGCTGCATGTTCGCGGCCACTTCGTCCAGGGCCGCGTCCCAGGAGATGGGCTCGAACCGGCCTTCGCCCCGGGCGCCCACCCGGCGCAGGGGCTGGCGCAGCCGTTCGGGCGAGTAGAGCCGCTGGCGGTAGGCCCGGCCCCGGGCGCAGGCCCGGATCTGGGGCGCGGCGCCGGTATCCGACTCCAGGCGCTCGACGCGGCCGTCCCGCACGTGGGCCTTGAGCACGCAACGGCCGCCGCAGTCGTGGCAGCAGCCGGTGTTCACAATGGTGAGGCCGCTCGCGGCGGCCTCGGTTTCGTTATTCTGCACCGCCATCCCCCTCCAATGAAGTGTCCTTGAACCTCCCTACCACACTTGCATGGGGCTTGCGAGGGGGGAGCGGCGCGACCTTAAAATCGGTGGGACGGCAGCTGAAATGAATCTGATGCACATCGATCTTGCGATAGATGGTACGCCGGCTGATGCCCAGCAGGCGCGCAGCATCGGTTTTGTTCCCGGCCGTCTGCCGCAAGGCTTGGATGATTTCCTCGGCGTCCAAGGGTGTCTTGTCCCGGGTCAAAGCGTGCGGCCGTTGCCGCGGGCCATCGAAGTGCCGGATGTCGGGGGGTAAATGCTTCAAGGTGATGGTGCCGCCGTGACAGAGCACGAAGGCGTGCTCCATGACATGTTCCAGCTCGCGGACATTGCCGGGCCAGGGATACTCCATGAAGGTGTCCAGCACCTCGATGGAGATGCCCTCGATGTTTTTGCGGAACCTTTCGTTGAAGGTCCGCCGGAAGTGATCCACCAGCAGCGGCAGATCTTCCAGCCGGTCGCGCAGCGGCGGCATGCTCACCTCGACCACCTTGAGCCGGTAGTAGAGATCCTGGCGAAACTCGCCGCGGCGCACCTTTTCCTTCAAATTCTTGTTGGTGCAGGCGATCACGCGCACATCCACCTTCTGGGGCGTCGACTCGCCCACGCGCTCGAACTCTTTCTCCTGCAGCACGCGCAGCAGTTTGATCTGGATCAGGGGCGGGATATCGCCGATCTCATCGAGCAGCAGCGTACCGCCGTCGGCCACCTGGAAGCGGCCCTGTTTTTCGCGGATGGCCCCGGTGAAGGCGCCCTTGACATGGCCGAAGAGTTCGCTCTCCAAAAGGCTTTCGGCCAGGGCCGCGCAGTTGACGATGACCATGGGTTTGAAGGCCCGGTTGCCGCTGTAGTGCAGGGCCCGGGCCACCAGCTCCTTGCCGGTGCCGCTCTCGCCGGTCACCAGCACGGTGGTGTCCAGGCTGGCCAGGTCCTCCAGCAGCCGGTAGATATCCTGCATGGTCCGATTGCGGCCGATCAGATTCTGGAAACGGGTGCGTTCCCTGAGTTCGCGCTCCATGTCGCGCTGGCGGGTGATGTCGCGGATCACCATCACGGCCCCCATGAAATTGCCATGGGGATCGAGCAGCGGCGCGCTGGAGATGTTCGCCACCTGTTGCCGGCGGTCGCGGTGATCGCATTCGATGCGATGTTCTTTAATCGCCGTTTTGCATGCAATGGTCTGCCGGAGCACCTCCCGGCACGAACGGGCGCAGAGCGGCGCCTGATCCTGCAGGAACTCCCGGCCGGCGATCTGCGCCACGCTCAGGCCGCAGATCGTTTGGGTGGATTGATTGGCTTCGATGACCTTCATGCCGGTGTCCACGGTGATGATGGCATCTTCGACACTCCGGAAAATCGCCTGCAAGCGCGAGCGGTGCTCGCTGAGGGTCTTTTCGGCGGCCGTACGCTCGGTGATGTCACGGGTCACGTTGCGGAAGCCCACGGCCTCTCCATCCCCGTTGCGGATCAAGGAGACCGAGGTTTCGATGGTTCGGCGCCCCCCATTTTTGCTGACGACTTCGATCACCGCGTTCTTGACCGGCCGGCCCGTGCGCAGCACCTGAATGTAGATCGCCTTGACCTGGTCCCGGGTTTCCGGGAAGAGATAAGCGCTGGAGTGCAGCCCGATCAGCCTTTTGCGCGACAGCCCCCACATGCGGCAGCCGGCGTCGTTGATGAAGGTCATCCGGCCCTCCAGATCCAGCTCGCCGAGGTGGATATCGGCATCGTCGAGGATGTTTTCGTAGCGAGCCAAAGATTCGCTCAATCCGGCGGTCTGGCGCTCGAAGGCGCTCCCATCGATGAGATATCCCTCCCGGGCCGGGCGCGCATCCACGACCGCCGCGGCGCGGCTCAGATGGCCCCACAGGGCCTGCTGGTCTTTGGTCATCAAACGAAACACCGGCGGGGGGCACGCCTGGGCGCGGGGATCGGTTTCAAGCTCGGCGCGCACCGGCTTGCGATCATCCGGATGGACCCAATCCAGAAAGGGTTGTCCGTTGACCGCCTCGGCGTGCGCCTGCCCCAGGGCCGAAGCCAGGCCTTCGGCGACGTTCCTGAACACGCCGTCCTGGACAAAGAAACCGGTGGTCATGACTCCTCCTGAAACCCCGAGTGTAGCCTTCGCGGGAATAGTTTTGTCTTGGCACATTATACCCTATTGTGCAAAGGGATAACATCCTTGCCATCGTGTGCGAGTCGATGATGGTGCTACCATTGGCAAGACCAGGCAACCGTTGTGACGTGCACGCTTTTTCCGGTTTTTCCGGGCGTTGACTTGACGCCATCGTTCTGCCATATAAATCGGCACGATCCAGTTCCAAAGGGGTCGCCGCACACCCCGGTATCGTATTCAAACATGAAACCCAAAGCCACGATTCTCATCATCGACGACGACCCGATGATCGGCAGCACCCTCAAGGAGCTGCTCGAATCGGCGCAGTACCGGGCCATCGTGGCCGGCACGGGCAAGGCCGGCCGCCAGGCCTTCCAGATCGAACACCCGCCCATCGTCCTGATGGACCAGGAGTTGCCCGATGCCACCGGCATTGACGTCTGCCGGGAGATTCTGGAGATGGACGCGGCCGCCAAAATCATCTTCATCACCGCCCATGCCTCGGTGCGCTATGCCGTGGACGCCATGCAAGCCGGCGCCTTCAACTATCTGCCCAAGCCCTTTTCCCTGGACGAACTGCTGATCGCCATCCACCTGGCGGAAAACAGCCTGCGCCTGGAAGGCAAGCTCAAGGTGCAGGAGTATAAAAACAAGCAGCAGCGATTGACCACCGAACTGATCGGGCAGTCGGAGGCCGCCGAGCGCCTGCGGGGCCAGATCCAAATGGCGGCCGCCTCGGATGCGGCCGTGCTGATCACGGGTGAAACCGGGGTAGGCAAAAACCTCATCGCCCGGGAGATCCACCAGCACCAAAATCGGCGCGAGCCTTTTCTGACGATCAATTGTTCGGCCATTCCGGAAAATCTCATGGAGGCTGAATACTTCGGGCATGAAAAAGGGGCCTTCACCGGCGCGGACAGCCGCCGGGAAGGGATCTTCGAATTGGCCAACGGCGGAACCCTTCTGCTCGACGAGATCGGCGATATCCCTTACCATCTGCAAAGCAAACTGCTCTCGGTGCTGGAAGAGAAACAGGTTCGGCGCGTCGGCGGCGCCCAGCCCATTCAGGTGGACGTGCGCATCATTGCCGTGACCAACCGGGATCTGGCGGCCGCCATTCGCGAGAATCGATTTCGGGAAGATCTATTTTACCGCCTGGCCGTGATCCAGATCCAAGCCCCGCCACTGAAACGACACACCGAGGACATTGCGGCCATTGCCACCTACTTCGCCCAAAACTTCTGCGGCCAGGAAGTCACCATTCCGGAAGCCCAATTAGAGCGCCTGGCCCGTTATCCCTGGCCGGGTAATGTGCGCGAACTGCGCAACGTCATCGAACGGGCCTCCCTTTTGCGCCAGAACAACACGATCTATCCGGCCGATTTGCTCGGCAACGGGCCTGCGGAGGCAGTTGGCGACGCGTGTGCCGAGATTGGCCGGCCCGAAGCGATCACCCCCCTGGACGAACTGATCGAGGAACACATCCAGCGGGCGCTGGCGGCCTGTGCCGGCAATAAAAGCCAGGCCGCCAAGCGCCTGGGCCTCTCCCTTTCGACCCTCAAACGCAAAATCAAAACCCTCTGATCCACGAACCATGGGGCCATATTGACCCGCTGGTCCATTTTGGCCCATTCAATTTGACCCTAAAACCCTTCGATATTTTTCGGCACAAACGCCTTCAAACTTATATTATAATTATTTCGTATAGTTAAAACTTTTTTAGGTTGTCTATCAAAATGGCATGCATATTGATAATGCTTGCTAATTGAGCCGCTACTCGTTCAAGGGCTGGAAGATGATGCGAAGAGTGAATCTCCTGCTGAGCTGACCTGAAACTGCTGGACTGAATCGAACCGGTTACGGAACCTGGGTAAAACGGATACTCAAGTTGACGTGGGCTGTACATTCTGGTGCTGGCATCCCGACTCCAAATAATCTCGCAATGACAACTGCTGAAACGGACCCGATCGCTACCTGTATCTGAAGTGCTGCTGGACTGAATCGATTGTTGCAACTGTACGTAATGGATGTAGCGGCTTTTTCTTGAATCTTGCGCCATGCCTGCAAGTTCCACAATTGGGGCCGGCATGGCTACTCGCAATACCGCCCAGGGGGAAATGGGCGGTATTTTGTTTTTAAGCGCCGTGAACGTTCAACGTTCAGGTCGGGACGCGCAAGGCATCCGGCATGCCGGCTTCCGATGGCACCTTATCCCCGGGCTTGCGCACGAGGAAGGCCAGCGCCGCACCAATCAGCAGCAGACCGCCGGAGATATAGAAAGCAAAATTGAGGCTGCCCGTCAGGTCCTCGATGGTGCCGCCCAGGCGGGCCATGAAAAACCCCAATCCCCAGCCGAGAAATACCAAGCCATAATTGACGCCCAAATTCTTCTCGCCGTAGTAGTCCAAGGTAAACGATGGCAGCAACGAGAGGCCGCCCCCGTACTGCCAGTATGCAATGCCGACCACAATGAAGAGCAGTAAAACGCTCTTGGTGGCAAGCACCTGGGGCAACGAGAAGAGACACAGCGCCGAAACACAGCAGTTGACGATATAGGCTTTGTTGCGGCCCAAGGTGTCCGAATACCACCCGGTGGTGACCCGCCCGGCGGCATTTACGAAACCGCCATACGAGACCAGCAGCCAGGCATTGGCCAAGAGGAAAGGCACGTTTTTGCCGCTCTCTTTAAGCAGATCGGCGGCATTGGCGATGATCAAAAGACCGGATTGCGTGCTGAGCACGAACATGAAAACCAGGGCGTAGAACTGCCAGGTGCGCAGCATCTCCAATACACCCCAATCTTTCTGACGCGTGCCGCCGCTGTTCGACACCGCGGCCTTGACCGGTGCGGGGGGCACATACCCGGCCGGCGGTTCGTACAACAAACGGCTGGCCATGATCACCACCACGGCAAAGAAAATCCCCAGGCTCATAAAGCTGCCACTGATCCCCAAACGGTCGATGAGCAACTGGCCAAGGAGACCGATGTAAATCGCAGCACCGCCGTAACCGGCGACCACGATGCCGGCCACCAACCCACGCCGGTCACGGCCGAACCACTTGAGCGCCGCGGGCGTGGGCGCCGCGTATCCCAGCCCCATGCCGATGCCGCCGATGATGCCGAAACCCAGGATCAGACCCAGGTAGCTTTTCATCCAGCCGGCAACGATACAGCCCAAGGCAAGCAGAACCCCGCCCAGCAAAGCACCGGTCCGGGGATGGTATTTGTCCTGGATGCGGCCGCCGGGGATCATCATCACGGCAAAGACGATAACGCACAAAGAGAAGGGCGTGGCGGCCTGGGCATTGGTCAGATAGGTCCAGCCGGTGTTGAGCCCGGTCATGGGCTGTCCGGCCAGGGCCACATTGACCAGGGCCTTTTTCCAGATACTCCAGGCATACAAGATTCCCAGACACAGGTTGATGGCCGTGCCGGCATAGGTGGTGACCCAGGCTTTGCCAGGCGGCTTCAGGGCAGTTGCAGTCATCGATCCGATCCTCTCCAGGGTGCTTTGCTTCGAACGAGACAAAAGGCGCGAACCTATCCCAAAGCCCGGCGCGGCACAAGCCCAAGATGGTTGGAGGTATCATCGGAGCGGAATTTTTGTTACAGATTTGCTTTATGCCAATGTGGCGGCTGTCCCCTGGCGAGTAAACAATGAGAAGTTCTTGCAGCGTGGGAGATGATTCAGCGAGCCTGGTGAGTCCCCAGACAAATTGGCGATACGGATGGGCACTTGCTAGGACGGATGGGTCGTGGCGCGATCCATGCGGCGGCCAAGCAGGTAGGCATCCACGGTGCTGATGATCCAGGCCAAGAGCATCAGGGCGATGGCGATCTTGAAGCGGCCGCTGCTGGCTTCGGCCACCGCCTGATGGGATGCTTGAAAGATCTGCTCCAGACCGACGGCGCCCCGGCTCAAATCGAGATTCTCGAGGATCCCGAACGCCATGCGGGTCGCCTGGACCACGGCGGCGACCATTCCCAACGTGGCGGCCAGGAGGAACGCCAGGCCGCGCAGGTGGTGTTTTAAAGCCATCTGACCGATCCCTGGATAAACCAGCCCGGACAGAAGCGCGCCTTTGATGGCGCGGGTCAAACGCCCTCCTGCAATCGCTCCGTTTGCCAGGGCCTTTCAACGGCGGCGCTCTTCTGCACGAGGTAATTGCTGGCGCTGGGATAGACCACATCCTGAATGCCGATGGTGCTTTTCAATAAACGCTGGGTATCTATTTGCATACATTCGGTGCAGAGGCAAACCTGAATGCCCAGTTCGTCGATCTTGTAGCGGCACACATGGGTGGCGGGTCGTGATTCGCAGGCATAACAGGGCATGCCCAGGCTTTCCGGCAGTCGTTTGGGGGTTTCGGCGATCATGGCTATCATCCTTTTCTACAAAACCGTTGCGCTTCGGGTGGCATGTACGGACGGCTTTGGTTGGTTTGATATAAAGCAATGCATGTGCCAACGACCCAAGGCGCTTCCAAGCACCATAAAATAAGGGAAATTTCAGGATCGAAGCGCCCGACCTCACTTCCGCAGCTCTTCTTTTTGAGAGGAAAGGGCCTGGCTGACAGCCAGAATTATCATTTTGATAGTCCAGCCCCCCCCGCCTGCACCCCATTGGAACTTCGGTCGGTGCGCCGTCTCTTACAAGCGCCAGTAGGTGATGCCCAGCCGGTCGGCCTCTGCCTTGCTGAAGAGGCTTTTGACATCCACGACGATGGGATGGCCGTTGGTACACAAGGCGCCGATGCCGGCCAAACCCATTTCACGGTAGGCCTGATGCATCACAGCCAACACCACGGCGTCGGCCCCCTTGAGTTCGTCCATAGGGCTCAGGGCGATGCCGTAGTGTTCGATGGACTCTTCGCCGTCGGCCATGGGATCATGCACCACCACTTGGATGCCATACTCTTTCAACTCGCGCACGATATCCACCACGCGGGTGTTGCGCAGGTCAGGCACATCCTCCTTGAAAGTGATGCCCAGCACCGCCACCTTGGCGCCTTTGACCGCTTTGCCGGCCTGGATCAGCATCTTCACCACGCGCTCGGCCGCGTACTTGCCCATGCCGTCGTTGATGCGCCGGCCGGCGAGGATGATCTCCGGATGATATCCCAGGGACTCGGCCTTGAAGGTCAGGTAGTAAGGATCGACGCCGATACAATGGCCGCCCACCATGCCCGGCCGGAACGGCAGAAAATTCCATTTGCTGCCGGCCGCCTCCAATACTTCCAGGGTGTCGATCCCCATGAGGTTGAAGATCTTGGCCAACTCGTTCATCAGGGCGATATTCAAATCGCGCTGGGTGTTCTCGATGACCTTGGCCGCTTCGGCCACTTTAATGCTCGAAGCCCGATGGATGCCGGCCATGACCACCGAGCCGTACACTTTGACCAGCATGTCGGTGGTGGCCGCGTCGGAGCCGGAGACGATTTTGGTTATCTTGGCCAGGGTGTGCACCTTGTCGCCGGGGTTGATGCGTTCGGGGGAGTAGCCCAATGTAAAATCCTGGGCGAAGCGCAGTCCGGACTCCTTTTCCAGAATGGGCAGGCACTCTTCTTCGGTGGCGCCGGGATAGACCGTGGATTCGAAGACCACGCAGCTCCCCTTTTGCAACTGCCGGCCGACCGCCCGGGAGGCGCCGTACAGGGGGGTGAAGTCCGGCCGATTGTAATGGTCGATGGGGGTCGGCACCGCCACGATGATCAGCCGGCACTGGGCCAGATCCTGGGCCTGACTGGTGTAAATCAACGAGGGCTTCGAGAGCTGATCGTCTTCGACTTCCAGCGTGCGGTCGTGGCCCTCGCGCAGTTCGACCACGCGGGATTGCTTCATGTCATAACCCACCACATCAAAATGATCGGCCAGATGCACAGCCAGGGGGAGCCCCACATACCCCAAACCCACCACACCGACCTTGTCCTTCCGGGATTGCAAGGAGTCAAACGAGACCATAAGTTTAAACCTTTCTTGATTTAGACCATATTGATTGAAGCCTTGGGGGAAGATAGGGCTTCAAGAATGCGTACCGGTTTTATATAAGGAAATGCTCCCCAAAGACAAGAGGTAGTCTCGGAAAGTATCCGCGTCTGATTTGACCGCTCTGAAAAGGATGAACGGGTGCAAAAAGCTGGATCTGTTCATCGTGAAAGGCCGCCGCCATGAAGGTTCCCATGCAGCGCCGTTCCCGCGCCACCCGCTGGCAGGTGATTACCGGCGCCCCATGCTCCGGAAAGACCACCTTGATCCACGCCCTTGCCCGGCAGGGCCATCGGGTGGTGCCCGAAACGGCCCGGGCATACATTGACCGGTGTCTGGCCCAAGGATTGACGTTGTCGCAGATCAAGGCGGATCCCTTGGGGTTCGAACGGAATATCCTGCTCGCGAAGGTGGCGCTTGAAACGGCACTCCCCCGGGATCAGTTGATCTTCATGGACCGGGCCGTCCCCGACAGCGTGGCCTACTATCGTTTCGAAGGCCTGGACCCTGCCGAGCCGCTGCGCTACAGCCGGACCGTGCGCTATGCAACCGTCTTTCTGCTGGAGCGGCTGGCGTTTGTGCAAGACGCCGTGCGTTCGGAAGACGCGGATAGCGCCGCCCGTCTGGAGCTCATGTTGGCGGAAGGCTACGCCACATTGGGGTATGCCGTCGTGCGAGTGCCGGTGATGGAGATCGACGCGCGTGCCCGTTTCGTCCTTGGGCATCTTTGCACGCCTTAATCGCGACCGATGTTGCCTTTTTCCAGATGGGCACCAGGTCCACTCCCGGCCTCATTCTGCTCTATCACCCGCAGCAGTTTTTTCTTTTCTACGGGGGTCAGATGGCGCCAGGCCCCCTCGGGCATGCTGCCCAAGCGGATGTGGGCCACGCGGATACGCTTGAGTCGTTTGACCTTATGGCCCACCTGGGTCACCATGCGCCGGATCTGGCGGTTGCGCCCCTCCTGCAGCACGATCAGAAAACGCCGGCCGGAAAGGCGACGAACCTGGGCCGGCCGCGTCAGCCGGCCATCCAACGGCACGCCGTCGGCCAATTGTTTGAGGGTATCGTCTGTGATGGGACGCTCCACGGCCACCTCGTATTCCTTTTCATGATCGAAGGAGGGATGGGAGAGCTGGTGGTGCAAGCGGCCGTCGTTGGTGAGCAGCAGCAAGCCGGTGGACTCTTTGTCCAACCGCCCCACGGGGTAAACGCGCTGGGGCAGTTCAACCAGATCCATCACCACCGGGTGGCCGGGGTGGTGCACGCTGGTCACGAAGCCCCGGGGCTTGTGCAGGGCCACGTAAATCTTCTCCTGGGAAGACTTGATGGGCTTGCCGTCCACCTCCACGCGATCTTTGACCGGATCGATCTTGGAGCCCAACTCCTTGACGACCTTGCCGTTGACCCGTACGCGGCCTTCCTGGATGAAGATCTCCCCATGGCGCCGGGAGCACACCCCCGTCTCGGAGAGCCATTTTTGCAGCCGCATGGTTGGCATGAAAGTATTCTTCCTAGTGTCCATTCCCGGATGGACACTTCTTAAGAGCGGTAATCCGCATTGATCCGCACGTAATCCACCGAAAAATCACAGGTCAGCATGGACCCCGCGCCCGCACCCAGGTGCAGATCGATGGTGACGGTGAACTCCGGCCGGCGCATGACGGCGGTCACCTGGTCTTCGGCCGCCTGGCCGCACCCCTGTCCAGCCTTGACCATCTGCACACCGTCGAAGAGCACATCGATGCGCTCGGGGTCGAGCGCCACCCCGGCCCGGCCGGCGGCCCCCAGAATGCGTCCCCAGTTGGCGTCCTGGCCGAAAAAGGCGGTCTTGACCAAAGGCGAATGGGCCACGGTGTCGGCCACTTTGAAAGCCGCGTCGTCCGAGGGCGCCCCCTGCACCTTGATCTCCACCACTTTGGTCACACCCTCGCCGTCCTTGACCAGGCGGCGGGCCACATCCATGAGCAGGTCGTCGAGCACGGCCTGAAAAACCTGTCGCTGCTGCGCCGTGGCCAGCGACACGCCGGAAACACCATTGGCTAGAATAAGAACGGTATCGTTGGTGCTGGTGTCGCCGTCGATGGTGATGCGGTTCAGGCTGCGATCCACCGCGGCCTGCAACATGGGCTGCAAGGTCTCGGCCGATGCGGCCACATCGGTGCAGACGAAGCAGAACATGGTCGCCAGGTCGGGGCGGATCATGCCGGCCCCTTTGGCCACGGCCAAAACCGTGAACGGCCGGCCGTCCAGGGAGCTTTGGCGCTGGACCAGCTTGGGCACCGTGTCGGTGGTCATGATGGCCTGGGAGAAGCTTTCGAATCCGTCGGGCCGCAGTTGCCCGATCAAGGTCGGCAAGGCCGCCTGGACCTTGTCGATGGGCAGGAGCAGGCCGATGGTGCCGGTCGAGGCCACCAGCACCTGTTCGTCGGCCAGATCCAGGCCCGCGGCCGCGCCGGCGGCCATGCTTTTGGCGTGGGCCATGCCCTGGGGACCGGTGCAGCAGTTGGCGCAGCCGGCATTGGCGATGATGGCCCGCGCCGAACCTTTGGTCGCCCGTTCCTTGGAGAGCACCACCGGCGCGGCCATGACGCGGTTGCGGGTAAACATGCCCGCCACGGTCGTGTCCGGCACCTGGGAGTAGATCAGTCCCAAATCGAGCAGACCGGCTTTCTTCTTGATTCCGGCGGCCAGGCCGGCGGCTTGAAAACCTGGACATTGGATGGGTTGATTCATGGGGCATTCCCTTCAAGTTTCAGAATAACAGGGGCGAAATAGCCTTCATGCTGCAAAAGGGCCTAAATGTCAATTTGCCTTTTGGGTTGTCAACTGATGGGATTTTCAATAGATAGTCTTCATTCAACAACAGAGGTGAACCATGCGTTGCGATTTGCCCATATTCCACTGCCCCCGCTGCCGGTCGCCGCTGGCCCAACAGCGCACCTGACGCAAGCTGCAATGGCGCTGCAAGGCTTGCAGCCAAGCGTATGATCTGGCCGACCTGCTCGATCAATTGGATGAGCGCACCGAGGCGGCCCTGGGCAACCTGATCTGCAATCGGTTTTAATATGGTCATCGAGCACCTTTTCCCCGTCTTTGCCTTGATCCTGCTGGGCGTGATCCTCAAGCAACGCGGGCTGACCGATGCGCGTTTCCTGGCCGCCACCGACCGGCTGATCTACTACATCTTCTTTCCGGCCATGCTCTTCTGGAAGATCGGCACGGCCGATCAGCACCACGCCGCCCAGGCGGTGCCGCTGTTTCTGGCCGCGGCGTGTGCGGTGGCGGTGGTTTATGTGCTGAGCGCCCTGTACATATGGGCCCTGAAGGTGCCGGCTTTTCAAGCCGGCGCCTTTTCCCAGAGCTGCTATCGCTTCAACACCTATGTGGGCATGGCGGTGATCCTCAGCCGCCTGGGCGAGAGCGGCGTGGCCCAGTTCGGCATTCTCATCGGCGGGGTGATTCCCTTGATCAACCTGCTGGCCATCGCCACCCTGACCTGGTTTTCCGGTCAGCCCAGCCATTGGCGCGCCCGGCTGCGCCTGACGGTACGCGCCATGCTGACCAATCCCCTGGTGATCGGATGCGCCGCCGGACTGCTCTATGCCCGTTGGGTCAACACCTTGCCTGCCTTTGTGGAGAACACCCTGCGTCTGGGGGTCTCGGTCACCCTGCCCCTGGCGCTGATCTCGGTGGGCGGCAGCCTGACCCTGGGCAGCCTCAAGAGCCACTCGACGCTGGCCACCGTGGGCGCCGTGTTCAAGCTGGCGCTGCTGCCGCTGGCGGGATACGGCTTTCTGCGGATTTTCGGCGTCACCGGCACCGATTGGGCCGTGGGCCTGATCTTCTTTGCCCTGCCCACCTCCACGGCCATTTATGTGCTCTCGTCCCAGTTGGGCAGCGACACCGATCTGGCCGCCGCCGCCGTGGTGGTCTCCACCGCGCTCTCTTCCCTATCGCTCTCGGCGGCCCTCTGGTGGTTAAATGCTTAGGAATTTCAAGCTGGTCATCGAATATGACGGCACCGCCTGGCACGGCTGGCAACGCCAGCCCAACGGGCGCACCATTCAAGAGGCCATCGAAACCGCCCTGACCACCATGACCCGCCAGGCGCTGACGCTCATCGGCTCGGGACGCACCGACGCCGGCGTGCATGCCCTGGGCCAGACAGCCAACTTCATCTGCGATACGGCCATTGCACCGCTGGCATTTCAAAAAGGCCTCAACGGCCTGCTGCCGCCCGACATCGTCATCCGCGAGTGCAGCGAAGTGCCCCTCGCCTTTCATGCCCGCTTTGATGTCCGCGCCAAAATCTACCGCTACACGATCCGCAACCACCCCTTGCCGGCCGCCATCGGCCGGCATTATGCGTGGTGGCTGCGGGCCCCCCTGGATATAACGGCCATGGCGACGGCCGCGACCCATCTGGTGGGGGAAAAAGATTTCAAGGCCTTCGAAGGCACCGGCAGCCCCCGGGCGCACACCGTGCGCCATGTGACCCGGGCCGAGGTGCGCCGGGTGGACGGCGAGCACATCTGTTTTGAAATCGAGGCCAGCGGATTCCTGCGTTACATGGTGCGCAACATCACCGGCACCCTGGTGGCCGTCGGAATGGGCCAAATGCCTCCCGATGATATCCTTTCCATATTGCACTCCCATGATCGGCGAAAGGCAGCTCCCACCGCGCCGCCCCAGGGCCTTTGCCTGGTACGGGTCATCTATTGACGCTTTTTTGTGATTTTTTGCGCTCATGTTCGCACATCGGGGGCCGATAATGAATGAGACACAATCACCCTAGGCGCGAGGACGGAGTATGCAGGAGACCAGCTTTTTAGACAGCAAGACCAACATGGTGGACAACCTCAAAAACATCCCGGTGTTGGAATCGTTTGAAGAGCAGGAACTGAACCGATTGCTGGAAATGAGCAAGATCCGCAAATACAAACCCGGTGAGTGCATCGTCGAAGAGGGCCATTCGGACACCTGGCTCTATTTTTTGATGTACGGCCAGATCCGCATCAGCAAGGGCGGCAAAGAGCTGGTGGTGCTGTCCCGCAAAGGCGAAGTGTTCGGCGAAATGGGCGCCCTGGACAGCTCGCGCCGCTCGGCCTCGGCCTTTGCCGTCACCGATACGGTCTGCCTGGCCACCGATATCTTCTACCTGGAAAAGCTGAGCGGCAGCGAAAAACAGGCCTTCGGCTATGTCTTCTACCGCCTCATGTCCGAAATTCTGGCCCGCCGCCTGCGCCAGACCACCGAAGAGTTGATGAAGGTCAAGGGCCGCATCAACCTGAAGTTCTGGTAAGATAAGAAACGCACCGCCACCCTTTGGAGTGGCGGTACCGAATGGTCAGACTATCTGCTTTTCTCCAAATCACCCACCCCTTGCAGGACCAGGTCGAACAATTCCTGGATCTGGCCTTCGTCGATGCACGAGAACGCCACGCGCAGATCGTGTTTGCCCAAGGCGATCAAGCCCACACCATATTGATCCAGCAGGTGCACGCGCAGCGGTTCGGCCTCCACGGTCTTGAGCTTCAGGCACATGAAGTAGCCTGAATTAAACGGGTAGACATCCCAGGCATCCTTGTATTTGGCGTCGGCCAGCACCGATTTGACCTTCAACGCGCGCGCCTTGAGGATCTCGAACTTCTCCTGCTTCTGCTGCTCGTGGGCCGGGTCCTTCATGGCCTGCAGCATGAGGGTCTGGCCCAGGTGGGAGGCATTGGAGATGTTGCCGCGCACGCAGCCCGCGGTTTTTCTTTCCAAGGCCTCGTACACCGGCGACGGATCGCCTTTGCACTGAATCCCGTAGGTGATGAAGCCGATGCGCAGGCCCCAGACGAAGTACTCCTTGGTGGCGCCGTCCAGTTTGATCGCCAGCAGATTGGGATGGCGATCGCATAGCAAGGCGAAGAGGCTCTCCTTCTGGGTCTCCTCTTCGAAGAAAAGGCCGAAATACGCATCGTCCAGGACCGCCAGCACCTGGGTGCCCTGCTCGGCGGCCTGCGTCAGAATCTGTGCGATCCCTTCGGCTTCCTGTTTGGTAACGGTGTAGCCGGTGGGATTTTGGGGAAAATTCAACAGTACGGCGATCTTCTTGTTGGTCTCGGCCTCCTTGGCCACGGCTGCCGCCAAGGCATCCAGATTGAACCCGCCGGCCCCATTGAACAAGGCATATTGGCTGATACGCGCCCCCCGGCGCACGCTCATAATCATATTGTAGTTGCCCCACATCATGTCGGGCAGCAGAACGACGTCACCTGCATCGAGCCACACCTCCGAAAAGATGCTGATGGCGTGGGTAATGCCGCAGGTGACCACCGGCAGGCTGATGGCCTTGCCTTTCAAGGATGGATTCTTGGCGTACAGGTCTGCTTGCCAGCGTTTGCGCAGTTCCGGAAGGCCGAAGGAGGGGGCATAGGTGAGGGCCTGGCTGGCGCGAATTCCCTGCAATCCGTGCATGACACTCGCAAGGCACATGGTGTGGCCGTCTTCTTTGGCGATACCGATGGTGCCATTGATGCGGTGGGCCTTTTCCTTGGCCTCGGCGCTCTGGCTCAAAATGCCTTTGGGGAAGAAAAGTTGCCGCCCCACCTGGGAAAGCATGGTCATCAGCTGCTCATTCCCCTGGGCGATCTTCTGGTTGAGTTCCACGGCAAGCGGGTTCATCTTGTAGTTCTCCAATGATCATAGTTGGTTGAAGTTAGCCAAACAGGTCACGGTGTCCGGATCTCTTACAGGGCCGGCCGCTGCTGTGTCAAGTGACAAACCATGACCGGATGCGGACCAGCGGCTCTAAAAACCAGGACAAAAAAGACCCCATCCCGTTGCCAGGATGGGGTCTTTATATCCGTGGCAACCGGTATTACTTCATACCGCGTTTGGAAGCTTTCAAAGGATTGATCTTGGCTTTGGGTGCTGCCGCGGCCGCGACGATGTGGGTGGCCAGATTGCAGTTGCCGCGCTTCCATTTTATCGCCGGTTCCGGACACGCCGAGCAGTAGGCGCCCGATTCAATCTGGACAATGCGGGCGCACCCATTGCAGGCCTCGACGATTTCATGGCAGAGGCCGCTATTATAACCGCATCCCTTAGCAGTCATAAAGGCACAATCGGAACCCTTGCGGATGGTTTGGCAAATCATGATGTATTACCCCCTAAATATTTTGTGACAAAAAAAATAGCCAGAGCAGAGCTCATCCGGCCATTTTTCCAGAGAAACGTCCGGCCGCGATATAGGCAAGACCATGGGGATTGTCAAGCAGTTTATTTAGTGTCCATCCGGCAATGGCTATTTTTGCCGATTTCGGCGTTGGGCGTTGGGCGAATGATGGACACTTTTAGACCATCCACAAATTGCCTTCCCTGGAGCTCTGGCGCAGGCGTTCATATCGCCACCGAAGCGCTTTTTCGTGAAGCTTATTCTAACAGCTTTCCACCCGAATGCAATCCATCAAAAATATCTTTGGATTCGAATAGGTTGTCCCGCACGTAGCCCTAAGCGCGGCTTGCATGTATCCAAAAGTTGATCTATAGGTAGGAAACTCGCGGCCGTGCCGCACCGAACGTCGGCCTTCTGGATGCCCCGGTTTGGGGAATTCATACGAGCCCAATAGGATGACCGCATGCACCCTGCTCAAGATCGTGACATCCTCGCTACAGCGGAGGCTGTACTGAAACTGGAGGCCGAGAGCATTTTGCGCCTGAGCCGGCGCCTGAACGGCGGCTTTGCCCGCATGGTGGAGATGATCTGCACCTCCAAAGGGCGCGTCATCGTCTCGGGCATCGGCAAGTCGGGCATCATCGCCCGTAAAATCGCCGCCACGCTCAACAGTACCGGCACCCGCTCGCTTTTCTTGCATCCCGTCGAAGCGATGCACGGCGACCTGGGTATCGTCTCGCCGGAAGACATTTTTATGGCGCTCTCGTCCAGCGGCGAAACGCATGAATTGAATATTTTACTACCGACCATCCGGACGGTGGGCTGCGCCATCATCGCCTTTACGGGCAATCCCGCCTCGTTCCTTGCCCGGGAGAGCGACATCGTCATCGATGTGGGCGTGGAAAAAGAGGCCTGCCCGCTGGGATTGGCGCCCACCTGTTCCACCACGGCCATGCTGGCCATGGGGGACGCCCTGGCCGTGGTCTTGATTCAGCGCAAAGAGTTTAAAAGCGATGACTTCAAACGCTTTCACCCGGGCGGTGCCCTGGGCCAGCGCCTGACCCGCAAGGTGGGCGACATCATGCTCACCGGGGCCGCGATCCCCTCGGTTCGCATCGGCGCGGGCATGGACGCTGCCATCGACGAGATGAACCGCCACAGCCTGGGCGTGATTCTGATTCTGGAGTCGGATGATCGACTGGCCGGCATCATTACCGACGGCGACATCCGACGCGCCGTGGCCCGCCGAGATCCCTTGCACACCATGCGCGTGGATCAGCTAATGAGCGCCGCGCCACGCCAGGCTCAACCCGAAACGCCGGCCTATGACGCCCTCAACACCATGGAACATTTCCAGATTACGATCCTGCCCATTACCGACGAACACAAAATGGTAAAGGGCATTCTGCATTTGCACGATATATTGGGCAAAGGCGAATTTACATTCAAAGGAGATGGCCAATGAGCCACGCATCAATCGACACCACCATTCCCAGCCTGGGCAAGGCCAGCATCGACTCGCCGCTGATCAGCAGCGACATCGCCAGTCACCAGAGCTTCATGGACGATAAGAATCGGATCCTGGTGAGCATCCGCCAGTCGGAACTGGAAGCCGACCTGAAGAAGAAAAAGCCGTTGACCTATTTCGAGTTGGCCGGACCGCGCCGGAAAATCTACTATGACGCCAGCAAGCTGCGTTGCGCCTTGGTGACCTGCGGGGGGTTGTGTCCGGGACTCAACGACATCATCCGTTCCATCGTGCTCGAGCTTTATCACCATTACGGCGTGCGCAACATTTATGGCATGCGTTATGGCTTGCAGGGATTCATTCCCAAATACGGTCACGAGGTGATGGATCTGGGCCCCTCGTCGGTGGCCAACATCCTGGACCGGGGCGGATCGATCCTGGGTTCGTCCCGCGGGCCCCAGGATATCGATGAGATCATCGATTGCCTGGAGCGCATGAACATCAGCATCCTGTTCATGATCGGCGGCGACGGCACCCTGCGGGCGGCGGTCAAGATCGCCGACACCATTATGCAGCGCAAGCTGAAGATCAGTGTGGTGGGCATTCCCAAAACCATCGACAATGACATCCATCTGATTTCGCGCTCGTTCGGCTTCGACACGGCCGTGGATGTCTCCACCCAGGCCATCATCGGCGCCCACAACGAAGCCGCCGGGTACCCCAACGGCATCGGGCTGATCAAGCTGATGGGGCGCCATTCGGGCTTCATCGCCTCCACGGCTTCGTTGGCCCAGCAGGATGTCAACTTCGTCTTGATTCCCGAGGTAGATTTCGATCTGGAAGGGCCCAGCGGTCTATTGACCGCCCTTGAACAACGACTGGCTTCCCGGAGTCATGCGGTGATTGTAGCGGCCGAAGGCGCCGGCCAGCGCTTCTTTCAGGATTCGCCCGAGGAGCGCGACGAATCGGGCAACATCCGCCTCAAAGACATCGGCTTATTTCTCAAGGGCGCCATCAGCAACCATTTCAAAACACGCAACATAGAGATCAACATGAAGTATATCGATCCCAGCTACATGATCCGCAGCCTGCCGGCCAATGCCAACGACAGCGTCTTCTGCGGCTTCTTGGGGCGCAATGCCGTGCATGCCGGCATGGCCGGCAAAACCAAACTGGTGATCGGGCGCTGGAACAACCACTTCGTGCACATCCCCATGGAGGCGGCCACCAGCCAGCGCAAGCAAGTGTGCCCGGACGGCGAACTGTGGTCAGCGGTTCTGGAAGCCACCGGTCAGGGTTCCCTGAAAAATCCGGGATAGCGCTTCCAGTTTTTTCACTTCAGGCTGGGCGGCAAGTCAAGCACCGGCGGCATTTAATAGGCGGGCGATCACGGCGGCGTGGCGTTGGGCCGCGCCGCGGTGGGAAATAATGGCTTCGCGGGCGGCGCGGCCGGCGGCTTGGGCTTGCTCCGGCCGGCGCAGCCATTGCCCGGCCACTGCGGCCATCTGACTGGCATCGTGCACCGTGCGCCCCCCGCCGGCCGCTTCGATCAAGCGGCGGGCATCGGCGAAATCTTCCATGGAAGGGCCGTACATGACCGGCTTGGCCCATACTGCCGGTTCCAGCAGGTTCTGACCGCCCTTGGGCGCCAGGCTCCCGCCGCAAAAAACGAAACTGGCCACGCTGTAGGTGGCATTCAACTCGCCGATGGTATCCAGCAATACGACCGGGCAGGTCCGACCGCCGGCCATTCCATTCAATTGCGTTCGACGCTGCCAGTTCAACCCCTTCTCGCGCAGGTACTGCTCCACCTGATGGCTCCGGGTGATGTGACGCGGCGCCAGAATCAGAACCGCCCGAGGAAACTGCCGCAATAGCTGCGCGAACGCCTCCAGGACGATGGGCTCTTCCGGGTCGCGGGTACTGCCGGCCACGAAAACGGGATTATCCGGCATCAGCCCGTAAAGCTCCGTGGCCCAGGCCCTGGCCTTGGCGGGGTGGTCCCCGAGCAGGGGGTCGGGGCTATCGAACTTGGCATTGCCGTTGATGGCGATGCGCTTTTTATCGGCCCCCAGGGATTCGATGCGGGCAGCATCCGACCCAGAGATCATGCTGAAGGCTTCGATGTGGTCCAGGGCCATACGGATCAGAGGTCGAATGCGCAAATAACGGCCGATGGAGCGGCTGGAGATTCTGCCGTTCACCACCGCGATGCGGGTCCCCATGCGGTGGGCCTTGATGATCAGATTGGGCCACAACTCCGTTTCCAGAAGGGCCAGCACGTGGGGTCGGACCATCTCCAAGGCCTTGCCGGTGGGGCCGACCAGGTCCATGGGGGCGTAAAAACAGGGCACCCGCCCCTTGAAGCGCGCCTGGGCCTGGGCCAATCCTTGCCGCGTGGTGGTGGAAATGGCGATGCGGCAGCGAGGCGCTTGGGCCATCAGCACATCGGCAATCGCAGCGGCCACCCCCACCTCCCCCACCGAAACCGCATGCAGCCAGATGCGTGGCCCGTTGCCCAACGCATCGCGAATGCCGGAAGGGTAGTACCCCATGCGCTGGCGCAAGCGTTCACGCTCATTGGGATGGTTTTTATGGCGCAACCAAAGCGGCGCGACCAGGGAAAGGCCGGCACCGGTGCCGAGCAGATTGTATGTGAAGTGCAGCAGATTCATGGATGCGGGATTTCGACGAATCGATTTCCCTTGATCCGCAGCAGATTGAGCTGTTTGATGGCCTCCCGGTTGGGGGCGAAGGCGATCGGTCCGGTGACCCCATCCGCTTTGTACACCTGTTTGAGCGCATCCCGCAGTTGGTGGCGCAAATGCAGATCGGGATAGCCGAGCAATTCGAACATCAGGTTGGCCGTATCGAAAGCAAAGGCCTCCATGATCCCCGGATCGGCGCCGTAGATGGAGCGGTAGGTTTCCACGAACCGGCGCACGGTTTCCGAGGAGCTGTCCTTGTAAAACCCATCGACCATCACGGCGTTCTGGGCATAGGGACTGGCCATATCGACGAGCTGCTGGGAGTGCCATAAATTGGTGCCGGCCGAATAGACGTTCCGGATATCGTGATACACCAGTTGGGGCAGGATCAGGCCGGCGGCCTTGGGCGCATCCGGGATGAACAAAACATCGAAATCGGCAGCCGGACCTTGTGCTCCGGTTTGCCCCATGGCGGCCGAGGCGGTCTGACCGGTCCGCGGCTGCTCCGGGTTCTGGTAAAAAAGACCCGAGGCCCTGGCCACCGGGTCGGGCAGGACCCCCTCCAAAGAGCCGTCGGAGCTGGTACGGCGCTGATCGATGGAGGGTTTCTCCACCTGGACCACCGGTCGGGCTTTAAGGTCGGCGGGAACGGCATGGTACTGCCCCATGAGCTTTTTGATGGTGACGGCAAAATCGGCCTGACCCGGGGAATAGGCTTCCACGCCCACCATGCGGCCGCCCTGGCGCACCACCTCATCCCAAAAGAGCGACATGAAGGTCTTGCCATAGGGCTCATTGGGATAGAGCACGGCAAAGTCGCGCATCCCCAAATCCCTGACGAAATAGGTCACCAGCGTTTCCACCTGGCTTTGGGGCGTAATAAAATGACGGAAAATATAGTCGCCGATGGCGGTGATCTCCGCCTTCTGGGTGAACGTCACCATGGGAATATTCAGCCGCTGGGCTTCCTGGGCGGCGGCCTGGGCCGTGATGATCGGCCCGATGATGGCCCCCACCTGTTCCCGGGCCAGCGCCTGCACCTCTTGAGCGGCCCGCGTGTCATCAGAAGCCGTGTCCTTGACGATCAATTTGATGGCCACCGGATTCTCGCCGCCCTGCACCAGGCTCAAGGCCATTTCGATGGCGTTGAGCACGCGCTGGCCATAGGCCTGATGGGAGCCGCTCAACGGCAGCAGGCAACCGAGGGTTTGGGGGGCGAAAGAAAGCTTCTGGTTGAGTTCTGCAATCAGGGTGTCCGCCTCCGGCCCCCTGGGGTGATCGGGGAATGCGATGCGAAAAGCGGTCAACAGTTCAAGGGCATCGCCCTGCTTGCCCTCCGCCATTTGCAGCATGGCGTAGCGGAACATGAGGTCCGACTGGATCTGGGGGTCTTCGATTTGATCCCACAAGGCTTGGATGCCCTGGGCGTTCATGCGCGTGATGTTCTCCATGAAGAGGCTGCGCCAGCTTTCGTTTTCCGGCGCTGGCAATTCCTTGGACAACAAGTAGGCATACAAAGCGGTATTGGAGGCATCGCCGGCGGATTGATAGACTTGGGCCAAACGCCGCCACAACTCCTGACGCATCTTGGGCGGCAATTCACCGCGCAGCATCTGCAGGGCCATCTCCACGGCTTCGGCCGAACGCCGCCCCTGAATCATCACGTCGATCAAGCCCAGACGCGCTTCATCGGCCGCCGGGCTCTGGGGAAAAGATTGGATGGCATTGCGATAAAACGCCTGGGCTGCGCCGAAGTCGCCCCTGGTTTGATAGATCGATCCGATGCGCTGCAGGGCCCAGGCGGCATGCCGCCCCTCGGGATATTGCCCCAAGTAGCGGCTATACTGGGGCAATGCCTGCTCGAGTTGTCCCTGCTTGAAAAGATCTTCCGCCGGCTGGAAGCTCAGATCCTCGGCATCCGGCGGACGAACCGGCTCGGCCGGCTTCTGGGTTTGCGCCATGCAGGCACTCAGACTCATTAAAAGAATCACCAGCCAGGTCCGGCCACACCGAAACCATTGTAATCGTTTCTGTTTAAAAAGCACGTGGTCCTCGGAATGAAAAAATTTAAAAAAGCGTGCGCCGCCGCGATGATCTGCTGAAGAGTGGAGAATTCGCGGTTTCATCAGCATTATGGGGGCCAATCTACACTAAAACCCTCCATTGTCAATTCCTTCATGAATTTGCGCTGTCGCCCTTGTGAATCTTGACATATTAATGCCTTAAAACATATAGTACCCGGAAAGAACCAGCCGAATCCGGCCCTTAGATAGTGTCCATCCAGGGATGAGATATTTTTGTCGAGTTCAAGGCGGACGAAAATTTTAACCGCAGGAATATATGGACATATTTCGAGGATTAAAATCTTCGGCCAACGCCGAAATCGGCGAAAATAGCCATTCCTGAATGGACACTATGACATGGCAATGCCAAACCAATACCCAGGCGATATCCGCGCGGCAGTCAGAAGAAAATGGCGCGCAGAACGTGCTTCCCACACGCTCGAACGCCGGCGTGTCGGCCGGTTGCGACGATGAGCGACCGAAACGTGCATCCGATGATTGAGAGCCATCTGAAACAACTAAAAAAGGTGAAAATTATGCGAGCAGCTTCCATTATTTTGGCCATCCTCCTGTTTCTTGCCATTGCGGGACCGGCATCCGCCGAGTTTTACCGGTACGTCGACAAGCATGGCAATGTGCTGTACACCGACGACCTGAGCAAGGTCCCCGCCGATCAACGTGCAAAGGCCCAAGCCTACGATGAATCTTACAGCCAGCCGGCCAAACCCCAGGACAGTCCGGCCCCCAAAGTCACGGGCCCAAGCGCGGCCGAGACCCAGGCCCTCGAGGCGGAGCGCAAGCAGTTGGAAGAACATGAGCAGGCCTTGAACCGCGAATATGACGACCTGATGAAGCAGCGCGCCACCCTGGACGAAGAGAAGGTCAACGCCGTCACTCCGGCGCAAATCAAAGAACACAATCAGAAAATCGTCGAGTTGAATACACGTATCAAAGCGTATGAAGGCAAGCGGGATGCTTACTCGGACAAGGTCAAAGCATTCAACGAGCGCGCCAAATCCCAAACATCGGAAGACCAAAAGCAATAGGAGGAGATCGCATGAAACAAGTCGCTCCGGCGGATTATCAAAAAGCATTGGCGGTGGGCCGCCCCCCCAACATCCAGTCCCTGTTCCCCAACTCACAGGCGCTGTTGGTCAGCGGCAAATATATCGACCTGGCCATGTTGGCCAAAGGCCAAAGCATCTGCATGGCGGCCAACGGCCGGAGCATCTTTGTGGTCCGCGGCGCCTTGCGCGCGGCCCAGAGGGCCAACTCGGCGCTGATTATCGAAATCGCCAAATCCGAGGGCGGCGCCGAGGCCTACTGCGCGATCAACTATTGGAACATGGCGCGCACCGTGGATGCCCTGTGCAATGAAATGAAAATCACGATACCGGTGGCGATCCATGCCGACCACTACGGGATCAAGAATGAAAAAGATGTCACGATCGCCCGCAATGAGATTCCGTCCATGTTCGACGCCGGCATCACCTCCATCGCCATCGATGCCTCCCACATGCCCGACGACCAGAATCTGCTGGCCAGCATCGCGCTGAACCCCTACGTTCCCAAGTGGGCCGGTCTGGAAACCGAAGTGGGCGAAATCAAAGGCAAGGAGGGACTTTCCACCCGCCAGGAAGCGCTTTTTCTCATTCAGGGGCTGAATGCCCAGGGCATCTTTCCCAACTGGATCGCCTTGAACAACGGCACCACCCACGGCATCGAGGCCAGCGCCCAGGGTATCCAGGTGGAACTGACCGCCGATATTCACAATGCCCTTAAGCCCTATAACGTCTCCGGCGCCCAGCACGGCACCTCGGGCAACAGCTCCGAACGGCTGCGGGAAATCGCCCAGAAGACGCGCACCACCAAGGCCAATGTGGCCACCGCCCTGCAGATGATCTCCTGGGGCCTGGAGGTCAACGATTACGGCAATGCCATCCTGGACGAGGCCAAGGAGTTCATCAAGGTCAAAGACCAAGGGGTCACCGAAGAGATGTGGGCCCAGATGAAGGCCTACGCCCAGGCCAAGGGCTACAAGAGCGGGGATTACAAGAAACTGAACCTGCCGTTCGAAAGCAGGTTGCAGACCCAACCGAAAGAGGTCCGCGCGCGCATGGCCCAACGGGTGGAGGATTTTGTCTACAACATGCTGGTCAAGGTGTTCAATGCCCAGGACACCGCTGCGTTGGCCGTCGAGGCGATCCTGAAAGCCGGCGGTTACGATCCCGGGCCTAAAGGCGAGCGCATCGAAGATCCCTCGAACTGGACGACTGAGAAAATCGTGGCCCGCGGGAAAAATCTGTTAGCCGACAAAGGGCCGGCCGGAAATTTCGACGATTGATCCCATTGGAGCCCGCAAAAGGCTCCTTCGACCGAAATCGCCAGGGGCGAATTTGCCCCTGGCGCCCCTTCCCTATCCCGCGCCTTTAGATATTTTTCACATAAAATCTTATAGTTGAATCATACGAGACCCTCCGGTCATTTTTTTCTTAAGTTCCTTCGGAAATCGTCGATAAAGACAACGGAGGGACCAAAAATGTACATCCACAACTATCAAATACATAACGTCCTGAATGTGTACCGCAAGCACCTGAGCCAGGAGACCGGCGCTCAAAAGGGCGCTCCGGCGCCCGCGGCACCCAAACGGGATAGCGTCGAGCTTTCAGCCGGATTCCATCGCCAATCGCTCATCGATCAAGTTTCGGCCGAAATAGTGGACCGGATCTCCCAGGGCGAAACCCAAAAAAATTTCGACGATGTAATCTCCAAGGAGTGGCGGCGTTCGTCAGGTCCCTTGTCCGGGCGCCCATCCAAGCGCGAAGTTGAATTCACCTATTCGGTGATCGACGAGAACAACCGTAAAACAACCAACAGCTTGCCGGTGGAAAATTTCAGTCCGTTGACCGGCCAGGCAAAACCAAATGCTCAGGAGAACGCCGAATAAAAGGCCCGGGAGGAGGCCTCGCTTCGCAAACACCCGAGCGCCCAGAGCGGACAATGAAAGGAGGATCACCATGATCAACAACATCAGTGAAGGAACCATGCGGACCGCGGTTAAAATCGATCCTGGTGAAGCGATTCATGACAGGCAGATAAACCAGGCCAAAAGCGAAGAACTCCGCAAAGCCAGACCCGTGGAGAACATGGAATCCGGTAGTAAAGCCGATTCCAAAAATGCTCAGAAAGAGCCTTCCAGTAAATATCGATTGGAGGAAAAAAAGGTAGTATTCGAAAAATACAACAAAGATGGGGAGTTACTCTACAGATTACCCCCCAAAACGAAGCCGGTAGATGAGCGGGCTTAACCCGTACCCCCGCACCCCCGCTTTCCCCGCTTCTCCCCGCCGCTTAGACCGGTCATGAGACCGGCCCTGATTCCGCTTTCTTCACCTCGTGCCAGAACGCTTCCATCTCTTCCCGGGAAACCGATTCCAACGCCCGCCCCTGATCGGCGGCCATGGCTTCCATGCGCTTGAAGCGGCACACGAATTTTTCGGTGGCACGGGCAAGGGCCGTCTCGGGATGAATGCCCCCCAGCCGGGCCACATTGACCAGGGTGAAAAGGACGTCGCCGAACTCCTCGGTCATCCTCTCCCTGGATGGCCCGCTCGATCCTTCCGGGGGCGCCAACTCGGATTTGAACTCACGCCATTCATCTTCGGCCTGGGCCATCACCCCCCGAATCGAATCCCAGTCAAAGCCGATGCCGGCCGCCCGTTCGGAGATCCGGTAGGCGCGCAGCACGGCCGGCAGGCCGGAAGGCACCGAATCCATCAACGAGCCGACCGCAGCCCCCTTTTCCTGTTTTTTGATCTCCCGCCAGCGCTCCTTGACCTCCCCGGCGCTTTCCACCTTCTCGGTTCCGAACACATGGGGGTGGCGATGGATCATTTTGGCCAGATTGCGACCCAGGACTTCGGTGGGCCCGAAACGGCCCTGTTCCCGGTAAAGGTGCATCAAGAAAAGGATCTGAAACAGGACATCGCCCATTTCGTCGCGGATGGCGTCGGTATCATCGCTGGTAATGGCCTGAACCAATTCGAAGGCCTCTTCGATGAGGTAAACCGTCAGGGAGGCTGGCGTTTGCTTGCGGTCCCAGGGGCACCCGTTTTCGCCCCTGAGGGTGGCGATCAACTCCATGACCGCCGCGAAGGTCGGCACCGGGGCTATTTTGTTGTGCGTTGCCACGTTTGATTGAGTTCCTTGAGATGGCTATCGTAGAGGGTCTTCATATCCGCCGATGCGATCCGCACCAAGAGGCTGCTGATCGCCATAGTGTGCCGGACCATGAGGGAGTCGCTCAGGAAAGCGGTATTCTTAGGCAGGAAGGTGGTCAAAATGGCCACGATCACCGAGACGATCAGCACGCCTTTGATCGCTCCGAAAAAGGCGCCGGTCAGTCGGTCGGTCCATCCCAGCCAGGCGATGTTCATCAAATATTTGATCACCACCCCGGCAATGCTGACCACCAGGTAAACCCCGAAAAACAGAATCAAAAAGCTGACAATCCGGGCATAGGCGGCCGTCGTTATCCAGCGCTCCAGGCCCTTGGTCATCTGGGGGTAATAGTTGAAGGCAAAGTAGAATCCGCCCAGAACCCCGATCAAGGCGGAGAGCTCCTTGACCAGACCCCTGAAAATCCCCCGGACCAGGCAATACACCAGGATGACAGCCAATATGTAATCGAGCAGGTTCACGAGGCACCTATTGTATATAGAGCGGGTGAAGGCAATGATGGAAAGGATCGGATGAAAAAGTGGCTGAAGCTAACAAAGGCGGCCGGTGGCGTCAAGAATTTATCCGCCGAAAGCCGGTACAGCGATAAACACCGCGTGTTCGGCAGCGTCTCCAACTGCCATTTGCCGTTTGCATTCGATGGAAAAGTTTTATAATCTTGCGCATTACAGTGGAAGCTAGGAAAGAACCAGCGTCAACCCGCCCCTGGCGTCCAAAAAGGAGCGATTGCCGCAAACCGGCACCCGATGAACGATCAAACCCATCAATCCAAAATCACCTTCAGCGATGTGGAACTGGCGCGCCAACTGTTCGGCGAGCACAACAATCATTTGCAGCGCATCGCGCAATCGTTGGGCGTGGAGATCCAGGCCCGGGGAAACTCCGTCCACCTGCAGGGGGATGAGATCATCCTGCGCCTGGCGCAAAATCTGCTGTCCCAGTTGTACGGGCTCCTCAAGGCACGCTACCCGATCTACGCCACCGACATCGACTACGCCATCCGCCTGCTCAGCGCCGATGACAGCGCCCAGCTCAAGGACATTTTCCTCGATACGGTTTATATCACGGCCAAAAAGATGGCCATCACCCCCAAAAGCCGTTCCCAGAAAGAGTACATCGACGCCATCCGGCAGCACGACATCGTCTTCGGCATCGGCCCGGCAGGCACAGGCAAAACCTATCTGGCCATGGCCATGGCCGTGGCGGCCCTGACCAAGGGGACGGTAAGCCGCATCATCCTCACCCGACCGGCCGTGGAGGCCGGAGAGGCGTTGGGTTTTCTGCCCGGCGATCTGGCCGATAAGGTCGATCCCTATTTGCGGCCATTATACGATGCCTTGCACGATATGATGCGCTTCGAAAAAGTGACCGGGTTGATGCAGCAGGGGATCATCGAGGTGGCGCCCATCGCCTTCATGCGCGGCCGCACCTTGAATGACTCGTTCATCATTCTGGATGAAGCCCAGAACACCACCTCCGAGCAGATGAAAATGTTTCTGACGCGCATCGGTTTCAGCTCCAAGGCGGTGATCACCGGGGATATCACCCAGATCGATCTGCCGCCCCAAAAAACGTCGGGACTCATCGAGGCCAAGGAAATCTTGTCACAAATCAACGGCATAAAGATGGTGTTCTTCTCCCAGCGCGATGTGGTGCGGCACCGCCTGGTGCAAGATATCATCCAGGCTTACGAAACCGTCCCCAATAAACGATCGTTGGCGGGCAATGGCGCGCAACGCTTAGCCGAACCATTGCCGCAACGATAAGCAGCCGGGTGCAGCCGATGAGTGCCGAGAGCAAAAAGAAGACCCCCCTCAACGATTATTTAAGCCAGTGGCTTAAATGGGTGCTGCTGCTGGCGCTGGTGGCGCTCTTTCTGGTGCTGCTCTATCCCAGCCTGGTGGTGCGCCAGCCCGTTTACAATCTGGGCGATATCGCCGAACGGGACATCAAGGCGCCCCAGGATTTCTTCGTGGAAGACAAGGCCGCCACCGCCGCCAATCAGCAGCAGGCCGCCGATCAGGTGCTGGCCGTATACGATTACGATCCGCGCATGGCGCCCCAGCTCACCGAACGGGTGCGCGTGGCCTTCGGCGGCATGCGCAAGGTCATGGCCGACCTGGCCGCCCAGCAAGCCACCGGCGAGGCGGCCGAGGCCGCTGCGAGGGAGAACACCCAGCGGGAGATCGAAAATGCCCTGATGATCCAGCGCCAGGAGTTTGAAAGCCTGATGGGCATCGAAATCAGTCGCGGCGTATTGAAACTGCTCACCAACGAGGCTTTCTCGCCCAATCTGGCCGAAACCATCGCCAAGATCCTGGAAACCATCATGGCCAACGGTGTGGTGGCCAACAAAGATCTGCTGCTCAAGGAAGTGGACAGGGGCATTACGTTGCGGGATGTCGCCACCCAGACCGAAAAAACGGTCTACTCCCTGCGCACCTACTATGGCCCCGACCAGGCCAAAACCATGGTGCGCATCGTGGCCGAACCCATGGTCAAGGACCTGAATTACAACCTGGTCAATCTGATCGTGGACCTCAGCCAACGCTTGCTGCAGCCCAACATCTCCCTGAACCGCAATGAAACCGAAGAACGCAAAAAACAGGCCCTGGCCGAGATCAAGCCCATTATGTACAAGGTCAAGGCCGGTGAGATGTTGCTGCGCGAGGGTGAACGCGTATCGCCCCTGCAACTGCTCAAGCTGCGCGCCCTGGAAGCTCAAAACGAAGACAAACGCATATCCACCACGGGTGTCGGAACGGCCATTTTGCTCACCATCGTGTTGATCGTGCTCTATTTTCTGTGCTTCAAACAGCCGCGCTTCGCCCGCTTGGAAAACGCCAAGAACCTGCTTTTCCTGACCCTGGTCCTGACCCTGGTCGTGCTGATGGCCAAAATCGGTCTCCAGCTTTCCACGGCCCAAATCCCCATGTCGGTCTTCTCTATTCCGGTCGATGCCATCCTGTTTGCCGCGCCGCTATCTTCGGGAGCCATGCTGGTGTGCCTGGTGCTGGGGTTCGCCATGGCGTTGCCTTTCGCCCTGGTTTCGGCCATCTGCGCCGCCCTGCTCTTCGGCAGCCGCCTGGATATCTTTATCTACTTCCTGGTAAGCAACGCCATGGCCGCCTATTGGGTCCAGCATTGCCGCGAGCGCAAGGTGGTGATCGCCGCCGGCACCAAGGTGGGCTTGCTCAATATCGCCTCGGCCCTGGCCATCGGGTTTCTGGCTGCCGGCTCGGGCACGCAACTGGCCTGGAACGGTGCCATGGCCTTTCTGGGGGGCATTACCTGTGGCATCATCACCCTGGGACTGGCCCCCCTGGTGGAGATGACCTTCCACTTCACCACCGAAATCACCTTGCTGGAACTGGCCAACCTGGATCGGCCGATCCTGCGGCGGCTGATGATCGAGGCGCCGGGCACCTATCATCACTCGGTCATCGTGGGTTCCATGGTGGAAGCGGCGGCCACCGACATCGGTGCCAACCCGCTGTTGGCCAAGGTGTGCGGCTACTACCACGACATCGGCAAAGTCAAAAAGCCGCTTTACTTCATCGAAAACCAGACCGACGGCCGCAACAAGCACGACAAGCTGGCGCCCTCCATGTCCAGCCTGATTCTCATCGCCCATGTCAAGGACGGCGTGGAGATCGCCCAGAGCCAGAAATTGGGCCAGATCATCATCGACACCATCCAGCAGCACCATGGCAGCAGCCTGATCCACTACTTTTTCGAAAAAGCCAAGCAACTCAAGGGCGATGGGGTGGTCAAAATCGATGACTTCCGCTATCCGGGCCCCAAGCCCCAGACCAAGGAGATCGGCCTGGTGATGTTGGCCGATGTGGTCGAAGCCGCCTCGCGCACCCTGGAAAACCCCACCCCGGCGCGCCTGCAGGGGCTCGTGCAGCAATTGATCAACAAGGTCTTCTCCGATGGGCAGTTGGACAGTTGTGAATTGACGCTCAAAGATCTGCACAGCATCGCCAAGAGCTTCAACAAAATTTTAAACGGCATCCATCACCATCGCATCGAATATGCCGAAAGCGCGGCCAAAGAGATCGCAAAGGTAAAAAATGGCAGTCCTGATCGACAATCAGCAGCAAAACCAGCCCCTAAGGATCCCAACCGTCCAAAAGAAAGCCCAGGCCATCTTAAACGCCTTGGGATGTCCTGACGGTGAGTTGTCCGTCTTGCTGGTGAACGACCCCCGCATTGCCGAGTTAAACGAGACCTACTTGAACCACCAGGGACCCACCAACGTGATCTCGTTTCCCATGCGCGAAGGCGATGGCGGCAATCTGCACCCGGAGCTGTTGGGAGACGTGGTCATTTCCATGGACACCTGCGCCCGGGAAGCCGAAATGGGTGAAATCCCCACCGAGAGGCGTTTTTATGAACTGCTGGTCCACGGCATCCTGCACCTTTTGGGCTATGATCATGTCCACTCGGAGGCCGAAGCCGACGTCATGGAAAGCAAAAGCCGGGAACTGTTGGCGCTGATCGGAGAGAACGAAAGCCAAAGCCGCACTTGAAGGAGGACAATGGCCGCTCTGACCGTCACCTTGGATTATGTCGCCGCCTTGCGCCAGGCCATGCATGCCCCCACCCCCGATCCGGTGGCGACGGCGCTGCTGGCCGATGCCGCCGGCGCCGATGGCATCGGCATCTATTTGCGCGAGAATTATCGACCGGTGCGCGAGCGCGACGTGCGCCTGTTGCGCCAAACGGTCCACAGCCGCCTGGTGTTGTTCATGGCGCCGACCTCCGAGATGATCGGCGTCGCCCTGGAGCTCAAACCCTCACGGGTGGTGCTGATGCCGATGCTGCGCAAGGATGGTGCCCTGGACATGGGCATGGACCTGGTCGGAGACGGCAAACTGGTCACCGAAAGCGTGCAAACCTTACAATCCAGCGGCATCGGCGTGGGCATTTCGGTGGCGCCGGAACCGGATCATGCCAAGCTGGTGCACCAGACCCGGGCCAATTGGATCTACATCCATGCCGGCCGCCTGAACAAAGCGGAGTCGGCTGCCCAACAACACCAAGAGCTGAGCCGCATCGTGGACACGGTCAAGGTGGCCCATCGTTTGCGGATGCTCATCGCCGTGGGTCACGGCCTGGATTACCGGCTGATCAAGCTTTTTGCCGGGCTCAAGGAAGTGGATGAGTTCACCGTGGGGCAGAGCATCGTGGCCCGGGCGGTGCTGGTGGGCATGCAAACCGCGGTCAGGGACATGATCGCGGTCATTCGCACCCTTTGACAATCGGCAGGAGAAGTCCCATGCGCGTCGTTACAGCCGCCGAAATGCAGGCCATGGACCGCAACACCATCGAAACCTTCGGTATCCCCGGCCGGGTGCTCATGGAGAACGCCGGCCGGGGCGCCACGCGCAGCTTTCTTACGCGGATCTACGCCGGGCAGCCCGGCCGCGTGGGGGTGCTGGCCGGCCGGGGCAACAATGGCGGCGATGGCTTCGTCATGGCGCGCTACCTGGCCCAGCAGGGCATCGCGGTGCAGCTCTTTTTGCTGTCCACCCAGGACCGGGTGCAGGGCGATGCCGCCGCCAACCTCCAATTGCTGCCCAAGCTTCAGGTGCCGGTCCTGGAAATCGCCGATGGCGCTGCCTTTGCCGCCCGGCAAAACGAAATGCGCCCTATTCCCCTGTGGATCGACGCCATCTTCGGCACGGGCTTGAACGCCGATGTGCAAGGCCTCTTCCATGAGGCCATCACCTTGCTCAACGGCTTGCAGCGGCCCGTGTTTGCTGTGGACATACCCTCGGGACTCAACAGCGACAACGGCCAACCCTGCGGGGTGGCGGTGCGGGCCGCGGCCACGGCCACCTTCGGCCATGCCAAGATCGCCCATCTGATTTATCCCGGCCTTACGTACTGCGGTGCGGTGGATGTGATCGACATCGGTATTCCACCCGCCGTGGCCGAAACCCTTCCGGCGCGCCAAGCCTTGATCACCGGCCGGCAAGTGCGCGGCCTGCTGCCCCGGCGTCCCGCCGACGCACACAAGGGACACACCGGTCATGCGCTGGTGGTGGCGGCCTCCACGGGCAAGACCGGCGCCGCGGCCCTGGCCGCCACGGCCGCGGTGCGCACCGGGGCCGGCCTGGTGACCCTGGCGGTGCCCCGCAGCCTGAACCCCATCCTCGAATCCCTGGCCGTCGAGACCATGACCTGGCCGCTGCCCGAAGATGGCCAGGGCGCCTTGACCGAAGAGGCCATAGACGAAGTCGCCCGGGCCTGGGAAGGCAAACGTTGCGTGGCCTTAGGACCCGGCCTGGGCCTGGCAGCCCAAACCGGAAATCTGGTGCACCGCATCCTGCGCGACTGCCCCTTGCCCCTGGTCGTCGACGCCGATGGGTTGAACCACCTGGCCACGCAAATCACCCTGCTCAGTAAACGCCCGGCGCCCACGGTGCTTACGCCCCATCCCGGCGAGATGGCCCGACTGCGCCAATGCACCGCGGCCGAGGTTCAAAAAGACCGCCTGGCGGCCGCGCGCGGCCTGGCCCAGCAGTACAACGTCGTGGTGATCCTCAAAGGTGGCCGCACGCTGGTGGCGGCGCCCGACGGCCGGGTGTGGATCAACCCCACCGGCAATGCCGGCATGGCCAGCGGCGGCATGGGCGATGTGCTCACCGGCGCCGTCACCGGCCTGCTGTCCCAGGGGCTTTCGCCCCTGGATGCCGCCCTGGCGGCCGTCTTCCTGCACGGCCTGGCGGCTGACATCCTGGCCACCCATAGACCCTGGGGCTATCTGGCCACGGAGGTCATGCACGCCCTGCCCCGGGCCATCCGCCGGGTTTTGGACGATCCGCCGGCGCCACCGCTGGGCACGCCCCTGTTTTGAGGATGACGCCATCCATGTTCGCGATCACTACCAATAGCCCCGAACAGACCCGTCTCCTGGGAAACTGCCTGGGGCAGTGCATCCGCAAGCCGATCGCCCTGCGCCTCAAGGGCGACCTGGGCAGCGGCAAAACCTGTTTTGTCCAGGGATTGGCCCAGGGCTTGGAGGTGCCCGACAGCTATGTCGTCACCAGCCCCACCTATGCCCTGATCAACGATTACCCCGGCCGCCTGCCCCTTTACCACGTGGATCTGTATCGCCTGGACGGCGAACTGGACGCCGACCGCATCGGCCTGGGCGAGATCCTGGACTACGAAGCGGTGGTGGCCGTGGAGTGGTCCGAACGCTTGCCCGAGGGCCAGTGGCCGGCCGAAAACCTGGTGATCGACTTTGCAACGATCGCTGACCAGAGCCGCACGATCCGCTTAATTGGCTATGGACGCGGCATAGACAATTTGATAATGGAGACGGGCAAAATTTGGGAAGCAAGATCCAAGTAGAAACAATGCCTTTTGAGGAGTTACCATGGCCCTTGTCGTTCAAAAATTCGGCGGCACCTCGGTGGCCAACATCGACCGCATCCGCAACGTGGCCCGGCGGGTGGCCAAGACCTATGACCAAGGCAACAATGTGGTCGTCATTCTATCGGCCATGTCCGGCGCCACCGACGGCCTGATCGAGCTGGCCCAGAAAGCGTGCGAAGATCCGGACAAGCGGGAGCTGGACGCCTTGCTGGCCACCGGGGAACAGACCACGGTCACCCTGCTGGCCATGATCCTGATCTCCATGGGGTACAAAGCCCAGTCCATGCTCGGCCATCAGATCGAGGTGGTCACCGATTCGGACTACGGCAACGCCCGCATCATCGAGATCAATTCCAAGCGGCTGCATCATCTGCTCGAGAAGAAAAACATCGTGGTCGTGGCCGGCTTCCAGGGCTATGACATGAAATGCAACATCACCACCCTGGGCCGGGGCGGGTCGGACACGTCGGCCGTGGCCATCGCCGCCGCCCTGAAAGCCGATGTCTGCGAGATCTACACCGACGTGGATGGCGTCTACACGGCCGATCCCAACGTCTGCCCCAAGGCGCGCAAGCTCAAGACCATCACCTACGACGAAATGCTCAACATGGCCAGTCTGGGCGCCAAGGTGTTGCAGATTCGCTCGGTGGGTTTCGCTAAGAAGTATAACATCCCCGTCCACGTACGGTCATCTTTTAATGAGGAGGAAGGCACCATGGTCGTCAGCGAAGATTCGGGCATGGAACAGTTGGTGGTTTCGGGTGTCAGCCACGACAAGAAGCAGGCCCGCGTGACCTTGACGAAAGTACCCGATCAACCCGGCATCGCCGCCAAGATCTTCTCCCCCATCTCCGAAGCGGGCATCCTCGTGGACATGATCATCCAGAACACCCGCAAGGAAGGCAAGACCGACATGACCTTCACGGTGCCCAAAGGAGACTTCAAGCGCACCATGGAGATCGCCAAAAAGGTCGCCGAGCAGGTCGGCGCCGAAGAAGTCCTGGGCGACACCAACATCGCCATGGTGTCGGTCATCGGCGTGGGCATGAAGAACCACTCGGGCGTGGCCTCGGTGATGTTCAACACCCTGGCCCGGGAGAACATCAACATCCTGATGATCGGCACTTCCGAAATCCGCATCTCCTGCGTCATCGACGAGAAGTACACCGAACTGGCCGTGCGCGTTCTGCACTCCGCCTTCGGCCTGGACGCGGAAGAATAGCAGTTAAGTGAAAGCGCCACGCTTCAGCCCCGACCAGCTCATCTTCATTCTGGCGCTGGGCCTGGTAGTCATGGCACTGGCGGTGTGGCGCTATTTCACTTTGTATTAGCAATAGATTGAGTCAACAATCTTATCGGTCGGGTGCGCGGTATCATTTCCTCTATCCTTCTCCATTTCACCACTCGATAGTTGCTGCTTCTCATCTAAATGTGCTCATGCCGGGCGGCTATGTGGGCACCGAGGCCGAGGGGGGTAATGGCATCCCCTTTCACGGAAAAATGAAAAGCCTCAGCGCCAAGCTGGCCGAGCAAATTCGCCAAATGCACCGAGCTGGAAAAGCGCATCCGCAAAAATTTGAAGGGGATCGATTATGAGCTCTAAAGGGCCAAAAGAACGCGCGTCGGCAAAAATGCGTGTATTGAATCAGGATATTTCATTGTATTCTCAACTGGAAGAAGATTATATCTCCCTGACCGATATCGCACGCTACAAGAATCAGGAACGAACCGATGACCTAATCCGCAATTGGCTGCGTAACCGCAATACCTTGGAGTTTTTGGGCATCTGGGAACAGTTGAACAACCCTGATTTTAATCCCGTCGAATTCGACGGGATTAAAATGCAGGCCGGCCTCAACAGCTTCACGCTCACTCCCAAGCAGTGGATCGAAACCACCGGAGCCGTCGGCCTGGTCTCCAAAGCCGGCCGTTACGGCGGCACCTATGCCCACAAGGATATTGCCTTTGAATTCGCCGCCTGGGTGTCGGTGGAGTTCAAGCTCTACCTCATCAAGGAGTTCCAGCGGCTCAAAGAGCAAGAGCGCAAGAGCCTTGGATGGGATATCCGGCGCAATCTGGCCAAAATCAATTACCGCATTCATACCGACGCCATCCAGGCCCACCTCATACCACCCGAACTAACTGCCAGGCAGACTTCGCTGGTCTATGCCAGCGAGGCCGATGTGCTCAATCTGGCCCTGTTCGGCATGACCGCCGCCCAGTGGCGCAATGCCAGCCCGGGGAAAAAGGGTAATATGCGCGACTATGCCGAGGTCACCCAACTGGTCTGCCTCTCCAACCTGGAGAACCTCAACGCGCTCTTTATCACCGAGGGGCTTCCCCAAAAGGCGCGGCTTGAGCGGCTAAATCAGATTGCGATTCATCAGATGACGATTCTGACCAGTGATGGGAGAATTCGGTTGGAAGGTGGAAAAGAATGAGCAGGTTTCTTGTTGCCCATCGATCCAGAGCGTTTGAAGACGGGGTGACCTGGCCTTCTTCCAGGCCATCAATGCTTAAAAGGAGAAGCCAATGCCGCACATCATCGTAAAGCTCCATCCAGGAAGATCGGATATGCAGAAAAACCGCCTCGCTGAAGAAATTGTCAAGGACGTGATTGCCATTGCCGGATGCGAAGAAAAATCGGTCTCGGTCGCATTCGAAGAGATCAAACCCGAAGATTGGGTGGAAAAGGTTTACAAACCGGACATCCTCGGAAACCCGCAAAGGTTGTACAAGAAACCTGGATACAACCCCTTTGACAAATAGATACGGCATTACAAAGCCTTCAACTTCAGCCTTGTATTAGAATGTAGGGGCGAAAAATCTTTCGCCCCTAAGGAAATCCGTGAACTCCCCCCTCAATCTCTTCCGCAATCCGCCGTGCCGCAGCCACCGGATCGGCGGCGTCACGGATGGGGCGGCCGATCACCAGGTAGTCGGCCCCCTGGGCCACGGCCCGGGCCGGGGTCATGATCCGTTGCTGATCGTCTTTTTCGTCGAGCGTCCAGGCCGGACGAATTCCCGGTGTCACCGTCAAAAAATTTGGGCCCAGTTGGGCTTTGATGGCGGCCGCTTCGTGGCCGGAGCAGACGATGCCGGCGCAGCCGGCCGCCTGGGCCATGCGCGCTTTGTGCAGCACCAGGTGCCGCGGATCGGCGGTCATGGCCGGTGCATAACCGGCCGCTTGCAGGTCGGCGGCCGAGACGCTGGTCAGCACCGTGACCCCCAGCACCCCCACCTCGCCCTGGCTGCCTTCCACGGCCGCGGCCAGCATGGCCGCGCTCTCGCCGCAATGCACAGTGGTCAAGGCCACCTTCAGATCGGCGATGCCCTGCATGGCGCGCCGCACGGTGGCGGGAATATCGTGCAGCTTCAGATCGAGAAAAATGCCGGCCGCCGCATGCTCGCTCAACCAGCGCACCAGTTCGGGGCCGCCACGGATGAAAAGCTCCAGGCCGATCTTGAACATGCCGACATCGGCGTGCAGGCGCTGGACCAATTGTTTGGCCGCCTGGGCATCGGCCACATCCAGCGGGAAGACAATATACTCTTTACCGGGTTTGTTGCGCTGTTGCATTTTTTAGATCTTCCTCCATGACAGGATTGGGAAGCGGCTTTCCACCTGAATCACGCCTCCCTCTATATTTTCAATTGGCTGAAAAGACAACCGGCAGCGGGACCCGGCTGCGCCAATGGCGTCACCGGCCATACCCTTAACGCCCAGCGGCCAGAAAGGAATTGAATTTTCTACCGAAATCATGGTATTAGACAGCTTACGCGCAACACCGAAATGCTCCATCTCCGGTACCGAAACACCATAGCATCCCTTGGGCGCGTATCGATTTGGTCCTTTGCGTCGCAACGGTGGGGCTAAACTTTAAGGGATGGATCGGCAGGAAGTATCGATGACTTTGACCCTACGACATCATGTGGCCGCCGGAACCCTGACCATATCCGAGCGCAAGCCACTGTTTCTTCAAGCCTACCTGGGTACTTGCGTGGGTGTGGCGGTATATTGCCGAAAAAGCGGCATCGGCGGCATGATCCATCTGCTGCTGCCCGAACCGGTATCGCTCAGTACCGTCAAGCAACCCGAAAAATATGCCTCCACCGGCGTTCCGCTGCTCATCGCGGCCCTTCTGGAAAAAGGCGCCCAGGCCGACGCCCTGGAGGTCACCATGGCCGGCGGTGCCCTGGTGGGTCCGCTGAGCGAACAGGATCTGGCGCTGGATATCGGCGGACGGACGGCCGACACCGTGCGGGAGTATCTGGCTGGGCGGAAAATCGAAGTCATCCGTTCCGAAACCGGCGGCTTTTTCACCTGCTGCCTCAGCCTGGATATGGCCACCGGCCAGTGCACCATCGAACCGGCCGGCATCGGCAAAGCCAATGCCTCGGCGAATATCAAGCTCCCCACCCCGGCCGAAATCAAGGAAGCCATGGATCATCTGCTGCCGATCCCCCAGGTGGCCTTGAAAGTGATGCGCATGATCGAGGACGAGGGGCAGGCCATCCAGAAAATCGCCGACGAAATCCGCAAGGACCAGGTGATCAGCGCCCGGGCGATTCAACTGGCCAATTCGGCCATGTTCGCCAAACGGCGCGCCATCGAATCTTTGGATCAAGCCCTGGTCTACCTGGGCACCGATCAAGTGGTCAAGCTGGTCATCTCGGCGGCCGTGCAGGGCTATTTCGATCAATCCTCCTCGGGGTACTCCCTCTGCAAGGGCGGGCTGTACCATCACGCCCTGGGGTGCGCCCTGATGGCCGAGGCCCTGGCCACCAAGACCGGAAAGGTGGAACCGCGCAAAGCCTACACCGCCGGCCTGCTCCACGATATCGGCAAGGTGGTGCTGGACCAGTATGTGGCTCCGGCCTATCCGCTCTTCTACCGTCAGGCCATGGAAAAGAACGAAAACCTTCTGACCATCGAGCGGCGCCTGTTGGGCATCGACCACGCGGAAGCCGGCCGCATGCTGGCCCAGCAATGGTCGTTTCCCGAATCCCTGGCGCATGCCATCCGTTATCACCATCAACCGGACAAAGAGAGTCCCTTCAAACCGCTGGCGATCATTGTTTACCTGGCGGACCTGCTGCTTTCCCGGTTTAATGTCGGACTGGAACTGGAACGCATCGACACCCGCGCCCTGGCGGCTTATTTGGAAAGCATCGACCTGAACCTGGACGATTTCGACCATCTGGTGGACCTGATTCCCAACGCAGTGCTCAAATCCTTGACCGAGTGCGCTGCGACCAACCCCTGACGGCGAAAAAGAGTGCATCGGCCCATGCCCATCGACCCTCGACAGCAACACCTGCTCCGCAGCCTCCCGGGCGTGGATCATCTATTGTCGGCGGCGGACGATGAACCGGACCTGCAATCCACGCCCAAGAGTGTGGTGACCCGGGCCATTCGCGAGTCCCTGGAGGCGCTGCGCCAACGGATCCTGGCCCAGGATGCCTCCCTTGCCGAGCCGGCGCTGTCCACCGAGACGCTGATGGCAGCCGTCATCCGGCGCGCCACCCAAATCCAAAGCTACAACTTAAAGCGCGTGATCAACGCCACCGGTGTGGTGGTGCATACCAACCTGGGGCGCTCTTGCCTGGCCCAGGAAGCCATCGATCACGTGTCGGCCGTGGCCGCCCGATACTCGAACCTGGAATTCAATCTCGAGACCGGCCGGCGCGGATCGCGCTACAGTGCCGTGGAAGAGCTGCTGTGCGAATTGAGCGGCGCCGAAGCGGCTTTGGCGGTAAACAACAATGCCGGCGCCGTGCTGCTCTGCCTGGACACCCTGGCCAGGGGCAAAGAGGTGATCATCTCCCGGGGCGAGTTGGTGGAGATCGGTGGTTCGTTCCGCATACCGGATGTAATGACCCGCAGCGGCGCCATGCTCAAGGAGGTCGGCACCACCAACCGCACCCACCTGCGCGACTACCAGCAGGCGGTCACCACCGCCACCGGGTTGCTGCTCAAGGTGCATACCAGCAACTACGCCATCGTGGGATTTACGACGGCCGTCGGCCTGACCGACATGGTGGCCCTGGGCCGGCAATTGAACCTGCCGGTCATGGAGGACCTGGGCAGCGGCAACTTCATCGACCTGACCCAATACGGCCTTGCCGCCGAACCCACGGTACAAGCCTCCGTGGCCGCCGGCGTGGATGTGGTCACCTTCAGCGGCGACAAACTCCTGGGCGGCCCCCAGTCGGGTCTGATCGTCGGACGCCGGGAGATCCTGGAGCGCATCAAAGCCAATCCCCTGACTCGCGCCCTGCGCATCGACAAGCTGACCTTGGCGGCCCTGGAGGCCACCCTGCGCCTCTACCGGGATGAAGGCCGGGCCGTGAAACGCATCCCCACCCTGCGCATGCTGCTCTGCCAACGGCCCGAAATCGAGGGCCGCGCCCGGCAGTTGGCCGAAGCGCTGCGCGGCTTGGGCCACCCGGGGCTGAACGTGACCCTGTGCGACCTCTCCTCCCGGGCCGGCGGCGGGGCCTTGCCCTTGCTGAACCTGCCCAGCTGCTGCGTGGGCATCACCCTGAATGGTCGATCGCCCAACCGCATCGAGGCCACATTGCGCAACGGCCGCCCCCCCATTATCGGACGCATCGAGAACGATCTCTATATTATAGATCCGCGCACCCTCCAGGACGATGAACTGGAAATCATCGTCGCGGCTTTCGCGGACATGGCACAAAGGATTTCGGGTTGATCCATCCGCCCCCACACGTCCGATTGGAGCAAGCTTATGCCATCTTCGTCGCCTGAAAAAGGCCCCGGCCAACAGTCCTTCCTGCGCACCGCATCCGGAGCGGCCCTGCATGCCCGCACCCCCCAGGCAGACCAGCAGGAGACCGCGCCGGTAGACGGCGACCACCCCTGGTTTCCGGCCGGGGCGCCCCCCCAGGAGATCATCGATCGCCTGCAGGATTGGCCCGCTTTTGCCGCCCTGGCCATAGGCTTCGATAGACCGCCAGCCCCAGAACACAACACCGCCGACGAAAGCTTGGCGCGCTGCCTGGAATCCATGGCAGCGGCGTCTTCCGGGGTTTGGTTTGTGTGGAAAGACGGGCTCTATGGCGCGGTGCTGCCCGAACGGGACACGCTGGCCGCCGAAGCATCCGCCCGGCGCCTCCAGATGGATCTGGCCCAATACGACGCGGAAACGATTTCGGTTGGCATCAGCCGATTTCCCCAGCTCGACTTCTCCCACCGGGATGTCTTGCAAAACGCCTGCAAGGCCCTGGACCACGCCGCCCTTTTCGGCCCCGGCAGCATTGCGAGCTTCGATGCGGTCAGCCTGAACATCAGCGGAGACTATATCTACCAGAATGGAGACCTGGCGCAGGCCATCGCCGAATACCGCACCGCCCTGCGCCTGGCCCCGGACAACGTCAATGTTCACAACAGCCTGGGTATCTGCCTGTCCCAAAGCGGCGATCACGACGGCGCCCGGGCCGCCTTCAAAAAGGCCCAACAGCTCGATCCGCAGGAGGCCATGGCGGTCTACAACCAGGGGGTCCTCTGCCTGCTGGAGAAAAAGCCGGCCGCGGCCCTGGCGTGGTTCCGCCAGGCCTATGCCCTCGAGACCCAGACCTTCGAAATCCCCTTCCAGATCGGCAAGCTGCTCAGTGAGCAGAAAGCCTATGCCGAGGCCATCCCCTACCTGGAAAAAGCCATCGAAATTCGCAGCACCAACGCTCCGGCCCACACCTTGCTGGGCCGCTGCCGCGCCTCCCTGGGCCAAACCCATCCGGCCATCGCGGCCTACCAGCGCGCGGTGAAAATCAACCCCTACGATGCCGCCGCCCTGTCGGCCCTGGGATCGCTCTACGACGTCAAAGGCGAGAATCCGGAAATCTGCGTCACCTTCTGCCGCCAGAGTGTCGCCATCGCCCCGGACAACGGCCTCTTCCGCCTGCGCCTGGCGCGCCTGTACCACAAGCACAATCAATTGGAACGCGCCCTGGCCGAATACGAACGCGCCACCGCCCTGGGCTGCGACGCCAGCCGTCAGATCGCCGACCTCCAGGAGCAACTCGCCGACGGCGATAAAAGCAATCAATACTGCGCCTGAACACTTAGCATTGAAAAACCTTCGGCCTCATCGCAGACCCGGTTCAGGTGTGCGGCGGCCTGTTTCACCATTGGCAGCTCATTTTTAGTGCCGCTCGGGCGCAGCGTAGGAAAAGCGGCCTGGACTGTTTGAGCGCAGCGAGTTTCCAGGCCGCCCGGAGCGCGCCCATAGCGGCACTTGAAATGGACTGCAGGTGAAACAGGCCGCCGCACACCTGAACCGGGTTAATTCCCTGCAACACCGAAATTCACAGCCCCGCCTGCTTGCAATTTGAACCTGCAATCGTTATAAGTTGGTGCTTTTGATCACGGGAAACGAGCGCAACGAATATCCCGTCCAAGGAGAAGCACCCCATGCCTATTTACGAATACCAATGCAAAAAATGCGGCAAGGAGTTCGAGCAACTGGTCTTCGGCCAGGAAACTCCGAACTGCCCCGAATGTGACAGCGCCAAAGTCTGCCGTCTGATGTCCTGCTGTAGCTTCGCCTCCAAAGGCGCCGGCGGCGAGACCGTTTCCACATCGGCCGGCGCCTCTTCGTGCGGCGGCTGCTCGGCCTCCAGTTGCGCGGGCTGCGGCCACTGATGACCACCACCCTGCGCATCGGCACCCGGGGCAGTCAATTGGCGCTGTGGCAAGCCCGTTGGGTTCAGGCCGCCATCATCCGCCTGCGACCCGACCTCTCCGTGGAGCTCGTCATCATCAAGACCCAGGGGGATAAAATCCTGGATGTGCCCCTGGCCCAAGTGGGCGGCAAAGGCCTCTTCGTCAAAGAGATCGAAGAGGCGCTGCTGGACCGGCGCGTCGACTTGGCCGTGCACAGCATGAAGGATATGCCGGCCGAGATTCCCCCGGGCCTGACCATCGGCGCCATTCCCCTGCGCGAGAATCCTTTGGATGTATTGATTTGTTCCCGGGCCGCCACCCTGCAAACGCTGCCCCCGGGGGCGCGGGTGGGCACCAGCAGTCTGCGCCGGGCCGCCCAGATCCAGTATTTGCGCCCGGACGCCACCATCGTGGCCCTGCGCGGCAACTTGGACACGCGCCTGCGCAAATTAGCGTGCAGCGATCTGGACGCCATCGTGCTCGCCGCCGCCGGCCTGTTGCGCCTGGGGCTGGGCGAACGCATCAGCGCCTACCTGCAGCCGGAACAGATGCTGCCGGCCGTGGGTCAGGGCGCATTGTGCATCGAGTCCCGGGCCCAAGATCCCGCTACCCAGGCCGTGCTGGCGCAATTGGATCATCCCGAAACCCGCATCGCCGTTACGGCCGAACGAGCGTTTATGAACAAATTGCAAGGCGGCTGCCAGGTTCCCTTGGCGGCCCATGCCCAACTGCGCGACGGCCGCCTGCACATGCAGGGCCTGGTGGCCGAACTCGACGGCCGGCGCATCCTGCGGGCCGAAGCGCAAGGCGCGCCCACAACGGCGGAAGCCATCGGACACGGACTGGCCGAGGAGCTGCTGGCCCAGGGCGCCGACGACATTCTGGAAAGGCTGCGACAAAATGCCGGATAAGGCTCAAAAAGGAATGGTCTACCTGGTGGGCGCCGGTCCCGGCGATCCCGAATTGATCACCGTCAAAGGCCGCCGCTGTATCGCCCAGGCCGACGTGCTGATCTACGACTACCTGGCGGCCGAGGCGTTGCTCGGCCATGCGCGCCCGGCGTGCGAGCGCATTTACGTGGGCAAAAAAGGCGGCGATCACACCCTGGCACAGGATAAGATCAACGAACTCATTGTCGCCAAGGCCCAGGGCGGCCGCATCGTCACGCGCCTGAAGGGCGGCGATCCTTTCATCTTCGGACGCGGCGGCGAAGAGGCCGAAGTGCTGGTGGCCGCCGGCGTCCCCTTTGAAATCGTACCGGGGGTCACCTCGGCCATCGCCGCGCCGGCCTATGCCGGCATCCCCCTGACCCATCGCCAGTTCACCAGCACGGTGGCCTTCATCACCGGACACGAAGATCCCACCAAATCCGAATCCAACATCGACTGGGCCGCGCTGGCCAAAGGCATCGGCACCCTGGTCTTTTTGATGGGCGTTAAAAACCTGCCCCACATCGTGGAACGCCTGCGCCGCAATGGGCGCCCGGCCGAAACCCCCGCAGCCCTCGTGCGCTGGGGCACCACCTCCCGGCAGCAAACCGTGGTCGGCACCCTGGCCGACATCGTCGAGCGCGCCCGCCAGGCCAACATGGGCGCGCCGGCCATCATCGTCATCGGCGAAGTGGTCGGCCTGCGCGGCACCCTGCAATGGTTCGAGCGCCGGCCCCTGCTGGGCAAACGCATCGTCGTCACCCGGGCCCGGGCCCAGGCCAGCGAGCTCACCGGTCAACTGGCCGATCTGGGCGCCGACTGCCTGGAATGCCCCACCATCGAGGTGGCGCCGCCGGATAGTTACGCGCCCCTGGATGCGGCCGTGGCCGATCTGAAACGCTACCAGTGGGTCGTCTTCACCAGCGTCAACGGCGTGGACGCCTTCTTCCAGCGCCTGGCCCTGCAAGGCCGCGATGCCCGCGCCCTGGGCCACCTGCGCACGGCCGCCATCGGACCGGCCACGGCCGAGCGTTTGCGCAGCCACGGCGTGGGCACCGATATTCTGCCGGAAACCTATCAGGCCGAATCGGTGGTGGCGGCCTTTGCCCAGGAACCTGTGCGCGGCCGGCACATTCTGCTGCCCCGGGCCAAAGAAGCGCGCACCATTCTTCCCGAGCAACTGCGCGCCATGGGCGCCGAGGTCGACGAAGTGGCCGCCTATCAGACCCTGGCGTCCCGTGAAAAAGCCGATACTCTGCTGGCTGCACTGCAGGCCGGCACGATCGACATGGTGACCTTCACCAGCTCGTCCACGGTGACCAATTTCAAGGCGCTGCTGCCCGAAAACCAGGCTGCGGTTCTGATGCAAGGAGTGACCATCGCCTGCATCGGCGACATCACGGCGCAGACGGCCGCGCGACTGGGATTCAAGGTGGATCTGGTGGCCGAAACCTTCACCATCCAGGGCTTATGTGACGCCATCGTGAAGTACTACCAGGCCGGATAGCGGCCGCCTTCACAAAAAAGAAAAACCCCTCCAGGGAACCCGCCGCGGCAGGTTCTCGGCGTGCATGTTTCAGCGCAGCTCAATATGATATTGCCAGCTCTGCCATCCTGTGGTAACCGATAGGGATAAAAGAAAAAACAACAACGTGCTGAAGTCTGAGCAGGGATTTCCCCGGTGGCCGCCCAAGATTGGATGTGGATTGGGGTGATGCGGCTGCTGTTTGGAATTGGACTCAAAACGCAGAGGTTGCACGTGGAGCAAGTGATCAAAAGAGCCCCGTCAACGCCCCTGAGCACGGAAGTGAGCCGGGAGGAAAAAGATCGTCTTTCCCGCCCGGACGAACTCTTGCGTGAATGGGAGAGCGAAGAGAGCGAAAAAGAGATCAGCCAACGCCACCTGATCAACAAGCTCAACAGCCTCAACTTCAGAGGCCACACGGTCCACGTCATCTTCCGGCATAAAAACTTTCCCCGGACCATCACCTTCAATGCCTTACCCTTGCCCTGCAAGGATTCGCAACTGGATTGCCGCTGGACCGAGCCGGTCGATCTGGAGGTCCTGAACGAGTGCTACAGCTTTCACCACATGTATGTACCCAAAGGTCAGCAATACCTGGAGGTACGGCCGGAGGTGCTGAGCATCGGGCAAGCGCAGATCCGGTTCGATCTGCCCCCAACCTGCCGTGAAATCAGCTCTCGCAAGCTGCAGCGCTATCGATGCGTGGGCATCACGGCCTGCATGCTGCAAAACGGCGCAACGTATATCGGCCGCCTCGTCGATTATGGCGCCAGCCTGTTCCGCATCGCCGTTCAAGTGGCCGCGCCCCAGAGTTATCGCTGGATCGACACCAACGCGCCGGTAACCATTCTCTTCAGCAAGGAGAACCAGCCGCTTTACTCCGGCGAGTGCCGGATCTTCCGCCACGATCAGGGCGCGCCCACCCGCCATTTCATCCTTGAGCCGATCCAGCAGCAGACCCGGCGCTATCCGCCCAGGGAATTTCGCAGCACGCGCCACTGCTTGACGCCGCCGCCCGATGCCGTCTTCAGACACCCTTTGTTCGACAAGACCATCAGCCTGAAAGTTCACGATCTTTCCGGCTCCGGCTTCTCGGTGGAAGAAGATCAGACCGGCGCCGTGCTGCTGCCCGGCCTGATGATCCCGGCCATGGATCTGGTTTTCAGCGACGGCACGGTATTGCCCTGCATGGCCCAGGTGGTCTACTGCCGCCCCCGGGAAGGGAGCCGGGTGCCCACGGTGCGCTGCGGACTGGCCATTCTGAATATGGTGGTGGCGGATCACGTCCGACTGATCGGCCTCATGCACCAGGTGGCAGACCCCAACTCCTATGTATGCAACAAAGTGGATCTGGATAACCTATGGGATTTCTTCTTCGAAACCGGCTTCATCTATCCCCAGAAATACGAATTCATCCAGGCCAACAAGGATAAGATCAAAGCCACTTTCCAAAAGCTCTACCACCAAAGCCCCAGCATCGCCTCCCACTTCATTTACCAGCACAACGGGCGGATCCTGGCGCACTTGTCCACCCTGCGGTTTTACGAATCCTCCTGGATGCTGCATCACCATGCCGCGATCCGCAGCATCCACAACCGCGGCGGCTTGATCGTGCTCAACCAGATCGGACGGTTCATCAACGAATCCCACCGCCTGATCTCCATGCAAATGGATTATGTCTTCTGTTACTTCCGCCCGGACAACAAATTCCCGAGCCAGGTGTTCGGCGGGGTCGCCAACCACATCGGCGACCCTAAGGTCTGCTCGGTGGACACCTTCGCCTATTCCCATCTGGATTGCGACCCAACGGCCCTGCCCGAGCTGCCCGCGGAATGGCGCCTGGACGACATCCGGGAAGAGGACCTGCACGATCTGCGCAACTTCTACGAGATTCAATCCGGCGGGCTGATGCTCAAAGGACTGCATTTGAGCCCCGAACGGTACAAATGCGACGATGTGATCGCGGCCTTTCATAAAGTCGGCCTGAAACGCGAACGCCAGTTGCTGGCCCTGCGCTGGCACGATGCCCTGGTTGCGGTCGTCATGGTCAATATCGCCGACGTCGGTTTGAACCTGTCGGATCTGACCAATGCCGTCACCATCATCGTCGTGGACAGCCAGCAACTGACGCCGGCCATCGTCCAAACGCTTTTCCGGCTACTCTCCAGCTATTATGAAACCGAAGGCATACCGGTTTTGCTCTACCCTTCCCAAGCCGCGGAAGCCATGGGCCTGACGTCGGAGAAAAGCTACAACCTCTGGGTTTATGACACTCAGAACCTGGATCCCTATTTTAAATTTTTGAAGCGCCTCTTGAAGTCCATTCAACACTGATACATCTGAAACTGAAGTGGATATGACCGGCATGCAAGACGATCCCCTATCGCCCGATAACCGTCTCTACAACAGCCGAATCGTAGACAGCTACATCAAATTGCTCAAAAACCGGTACCGCCACGTGGAGATCGAAGAGGTACTGGAATATGCCGGCATGAAGCCCTATGAGGTTCACGATCAGGGCCACTGGTTCACCCAGGATCAGATCAACCGCCTTCACGTAATCCTCCAGCAGAAGACGGGACACGCCAATATCGCCCGGGAAGCCGGACGCTTCGCGGCCTCGCCCGAAGCCATGGGGGTCTTGCGCCAGTTCACCCTGGGCCTGATCGGCCCCAGCCGAGTCTACGAGCGCATCGGCCTGGCCACGGCCCGGGTGACCAAGGCCTCGGACTATCAAGCGCGCAGGATCGCCCACAACAGCGTCGAAATCACGGTGACGCCGCGTCCCGGGGTGCAGGAAAAACCGTTCCAGTGCGAAAACCGCATGGGGTTCTGGGAAGCCATCGCCGAGATGTTCAACGCCAAGGTGCCGCACATCGAGCACCCCCAGTGCATGTTCAAGGGGGACCGCGTCTGCCGCTATGTGATTACCTGGGAAGTTCAAGGCTCGGCCATCTGGAAACGGGCCAGAGACATGGGCGTGGTGGCCCTGCCCATCGCGGCGCTGGTCTTCGGCTGGCTGGACATGCACCTGGCCCTGGTTGCCATCCTGCCGGGACTGGTCAGCTTGATTCTGGGCTTGTCGCTCATGGCCGCTTACCAGGAGAAACGCGAAATCAAATCGGTGGTGGCGGGTTTACAGAACACCTCCAGCGAGTTGATCGAACAGATGGAGGTCAATTACAACAACGCCCGCTTGACCAACGAAATCGGCGAGGTTATCACCAGCCAGACCAACCTCGAAGATGTATTGGCCCAAGTGGTGCGAATCTTCCAAAAACGGTTGAACTACGACCGTGGCCTGATCATGCTGGCCAATCCGGAAGCCACGCGGCTGGTTTTCAGGGCCGGCTTCGGTTACAGCCCGGACAAACTGCACCTGTTGAAGCAGACCGCCTTCCACCTGGACCGCCCCGAGGCCGCCGGCCTTTTCGTGACCTGCTTCAAGGAGCAGAAACCTTTCCTGATCAACGACATCCACGACATCGGCCAGCAGCTTTCGGCGCGCAGCCTGGCTTTCGCCCGGGAGATCGGCTCCCAAGCCTTTATCTGTTGCCCCATCATTTGCGAAGGTAGCTGCCTGGGCGTTCTGGCCGTGGACAATCTTTCCTCCAAAAAACCCCTGGTGGCCTCGGACTTGAGCCTGCTGCGCGGCATCGCCCATGTCATCGGCATCAGCTTGCGCAATGCCGAACTGATCGCCGCCCGCAGCCGCCAGCTCCGGTCCATCCTGCACACCCTGGCGGCCAGCATCGATGCCCGCGATCCCTTGACCGCCGGCCATTCGGCCAAGGTAACCGAGTATGCCGTCGGTATCTGCCGGGAGCTGCAGTTGGACAGCGAGTTTTGCGAAACCGTGCGCGTGGCGGCCCTGCTGCACGATTACGGCAAGATCGGGGTGCCCGACGCCATCCTGAAGAAGCCGGGGCGCCTGACGCGCGAAGAGTACGATATCGTCAAAACCCATGCCCTCAAATCCAGGGAAATCCTGGAACAGATCCACTTCACCGGCCCGCTGAGCAATGTGCCCACCATTGCCGGTGCCCATCACGAAAAGATGGATGGCAGCGGCTATCCCCAGGGACTCAAGGGCGAAGAGATCCCCCTGGGCGCGCGCATCATCGCCGTGGCCGATTTCTTCGAAGCCATCACCGCCAAGCGCCATTACCGGGAGCCGATGCCCCTGGAGGTGGCCTTCCACCTGCTGGACAAGGAGCGCGACGTGCATTTCGAAGCGCGCATCGTGGACGCCTTCAAAGGGTATCACCGCAGGAATTTCGTTCAGGAATGGCAGCAGGAGGATCGGCTGCGAAAAGTATCATGACCGGATGCCTGAATCAAAGGTCGGCCGGTCCATAAATCGCCTTGAGCAGTTGCGCCGGTGAGGCCGTTTTGCTCACGAGGCACTCGGCCCCCGCCGCACGCATCGTCATGGCGACATGTTCATCTTCATACATGGAGAGCCCGACCACCCGAACCTCCGGCCGCTCTGCTTTTACATGTTGGGTGGCCTTGATACCATCCATGACCGGCATGGAAACATCCATGACCACCACGTCCGGCCTGAGCTGCCGGGAAAGCTCACAGGCTTCCACGCCGTTGGCGGCCTCACCCACCACCTCGATGTCCAGCTGGGTGGACACCAAGTGCACCAAGCCCTTGCGCATGATCTTGTGATCGTCGGCAAAAAGGACCCGGATTTTTGCGCCATGTCTTTTGGGCCTGGCCTTTTCGATCTTCTCGTGGATCACCGCCGGAGCCGCCTGGAGTTCCACCAGGTGGGGGGCCAACGGCAATTTCAAGGTGAAGCGGCAACCTTGCCCGGGGGCGCTTTCGATTGAAAAGGAACCGCCGATATAGCTGGCGCGTTCCCGCAGGCTCAGAAGCCCCAAGCCTAGTCCGGGCGATGTTTTTTGGCTGTTCAGGATCTCCGGATCGAACCCTTTGCCCTGATCGCTGACCGTAATGACGATCCGCGACTCGGAACTGCCGATGTCGATACAGGCCTTTTTGACCTCCGAATGCTTGACCGTATTAAACAACAGCTCTTGAATGGCGCGGAACACAAATATTTTTAAAGGGGCATTGCCGGAAAAGTCGATTTCATCGGCTTTCAATTGGACATAGAGACCAAACTGCTCCTCCATTTTCTGGATCAGCCAGCGCAGCGGCGGCACGATGCCGGCCAGTTGCAATACCGGCGGGCTCAGCTCATGCGACAGATTGCGCGATTTGCTGATGGCTTCCAACAAAAGGTTTTCGGCATTCTCCAAGAGGTCATCCGACGGCTGGGTTGCGGAAACCGCCTGCAACTGCATCTTGGCGCTGGCCAGAAGCTGCTGCAAATCGTCATGCAGAAGAAAAGATATCCGCTGGCGCTCCCTCTCCTCGGCCTCGATCAATTCAACCGCCAGCGCTTGCAGTTGCCTGGCGCGGGCATCGGCCAAGGCCGTGCGCTCAGCCACTTGCTGCTCGAGCGTCTTGTTCAAATCTTGCAGCGCCTGTTCCGCCCGCTTGCGCTCGGTGATGTCCAGCGCCGAGGCGAGCAGACACGGCTTGCCTTTGAGCGTCACCATTTCGGTCGATAACACGACGGTCTTGAGTTCTCCCCCCTTGGTCTTGACCACCCTTTCCTCGTTTTTGATATGGCCCTGGGCAAGCATTTCATCCAGCAACTTTTGCCGCTGCCCAGAGGCAGACCATATCTTGATGTCTAGGGCGGTGCGCCCGATAACTTCCTGGCGCGAATACCCCAATACCTTTTGGAAGGTTTCATTGACCTCCAAGAAGCGCCCTTCATCAAGGGAGCTGATACTCATCATGATGCTGCTCGCATGAAAGGCGGTCTTGAATTGGTGTTCGCTTTCGTGCAACTTCTCTTGGGCGCGCAAAATACTTCGGCCCGAGAAGAGGGATAACCCCGTGTTGATGAGCACCAGGGCCACAATCAGCCCAATGATCAAGATACCGGCCTTCGTCTGGGCGGAATGGATCGCGGATTGGCTGATCTCCATCAAGCGCTGGGTATCGTCCGAAATGAATTGGGTTTTCATCCAAAGCTGAGAGACCAGCACATCGCGGCGTTCCTCGGCCGCGCGGCTGGCCGATGGAGCGCCGCTCGAAATCAGTTTTTCGAGGAATTCGCCGAGTTCACGGGCGTTGTCGTTGATTTGGCGGACAAGCGCTTCTTCACTGGCATCGATCGATGCCAGACTTCCCAGGAGCGCTTCCAGCGACTTTCGTACGGATATGATCTGGCGGATGCTGCTTTCGTCCGGCTGGGTCGGAAAGCGGGCCAACATGAGATTCAAGGCATCGGTCTTGTCCTTGATCGCACTGTAGGCCTGCACGCGCGCCGATTCACGCCGGATGCCATCGAGGATCGCAAAAACGATGCAGAGAATCACTCCGGAAATCACCACCGATGCGGCCATGCTCAGCAGGAGTTTGGTTTTGATTCCCATTGGCGGCTACCTGAAAATGGTGACGGTTTTTGGCGCCACTTCATCCAGAATACCGGTATGCAAGTAATTTAAGACATCAGGTAAAGCCTTGAGGTCGCCGTTTTTGCCCGATTGCCACACTGTATAGCTCTTTAACGAGGTCACGACGGACTGACCGAAAGTGACGTTCAGTCTGGTTTTGGGCCATGACTCCTGCAGGAATTCCGGTGCGAACCCCCACTTGCGCGAAATCAGGTCGATGGTCTCCGCATCGCCGGCCCGGGCAAAACGCTCCGCCTTGATCAGCGCTTTGAGCAGCCGCCGGAGCGGCTCGGACTGCTCGAGAAAACGGGCCCTCGTCGCCAGCAGCCAATGAAACGCCAGGTTGTTTTGAATATCCCAATGGACCATATTCCCGCCCAGACGCTTTTTGGCCCCGAAGGCGAATATTTCAAAGGCGGAAACCGCATCCACTTCTCCGCTGGCCAAGGCCTCGATCTGCCGGTCGGCCGGAATATCCACAAAGGTGATCTCTTCTTGGGGGACGTTTTCGATCACGAGGAAGGTGAAAAGGAAATAGTCGCTGGTGGTGAGGGCGGTGAAGCCGACCCGCTTTCCCCGCAGGTCCGTCGGTTTGCGGATGCCTCTGTCCTTGCGGGCAATGATCTGGCTGCCCGTGGTGGTGCCGATCGAGGCCAGCACCCGCAGATCAGGCTCTTTGAACGCCATGGCGGCAAAGGCGATATCCGACGCCGTGGCCACCTGGACCTTGCCCTGGCACATCGCTTCCATGGCCTCTTTTCCCGAAGGGAAAAGCGTCAATGTCACCTCGAGGCCCGCCTCCTGGTAATAGCCTTTTTCCGCCGCGATGAGCACGAGCCCGGAATAGGGCGCCGCCTGGGTGGCCAGCGACAATTTAAGCAGCGCTGACGGCGGCACCTGTTGCGCGACGGCCGGATAGCCCCCTGAAAAAAAAAGCACCGAGAGCAACATGACTTTCAGCAGCCTTGTCGGAGGGGATGGGGTCTTCATCTGCGCTCCTGTTCTGCGGACCGGGATTTTTTACCCCCGCTCGATTGTTATGATGCCGGATACCTAAGTGGAATGTTTAACATCAGGTCGCATCCATCGCAAGATTTCAAGCATTGTAGGACAAGGAAAGTGCTGCGTGATGCAATCGCGGCTCGCCCAATGGGGCCGATCATGGATTTTTTGAGGGGGCTGACGCCGGACGGGAAGTGCCGCAAAAGGAGGGGAATAATTCGCTAAGGCAAGATTAATAAAGACGCTGGGCCCTATTCTCGGGTCATGCGACCCAGCGTCCTTTAGCCACCGCGCTCCTTTGGGAGGGGGTCACGTCGGAACGGCGATGGAACGAACTTCCGAAGACGATTCGATGACCGCCGCCGCATGGGCATGCCCGTAGAACGGCCATTTGTGGAAAAACCACTCGTTCCACAGCAATGGGATGATCCACCAGAAATTCCAGATCAGGGACTCGCCGTGCAAGAGCCGTTCGGCCACGCTGTGCGCCATGTGCGGGTTGCCCAGGCCCCAGTAACCGAAGTTAAAGTAGTAGAAGCCGAGGTAATTCAGCACGCCGAGCAGGCCCACGCCGGCGGTGCGAAACCAGAAGGCCGGCCAGCCATCGGGGTCTTGCAGCGGGACCCGGTCGTCGAAGTAATGATGCCAGGCCAGAAACGGCATCAGGGTGAAGCCGGCGATCTCGGCCGCATGGTACCACAGGAAACGCGCCAGGCTGTCGTTGTGATGCTGCGCCAGGGCCTGGGTCATGTCCGGCAGCCATAGTGGCGCCAGCGTCACGCAGCCGAGGGCGATGAGGTAGCCCAGGGCCACGATCAGGACGAACGCCAGGGCGCCTTTCAATGGCTGAGCCAGCTTGATGAGCGACCACGGTTTCCCGCGCCAGACGTTGGCGGTCATGAAGAGGAGGACGATCATCCACTCCCACCAGCCAAAGACCCAATGCACATGAGCGGTGCCGGCGATCGCTTCCCACCACGGCAGGTTGAGGCCGACGGAGCTTCCGAAGGTTTTGCCGTAGACCAGGCCCCAGAAGGGGACGATCAACACCACATAGAAGAACAAGGTGCCCAGGGAGGCCCAACTGAATTCGGCCAAGCCGGCCATGGGCTGTTTGAGGTCGCTGGGCCGGATGGGCCATTTGGCAAATATGATCGTGACGGCCGGGTAACTGAAAAACCCGATGAGCACAAAGCAGACCACGGCCCGTTCCGCGTAACGGGCGGCACCGGCCAGTTTTTCGATGCTCGCGGCCATGCTGCCGGCCGCATCGGCGGCCGGGGGCAGATAGGCGCCGCCGCCCGCAGCGGCCAGGGCCGTAAGGTTGCTCTGGCTGAGAAAGTTGACCCCCAGCCCCAGCACCCGGTAGAAAACCACGTGAATCACCAGCCATACCAGCGCCAGGTTCATGAGCATGAGCACCACGCCCTTGGCCGGCTGGGGCAGCTTCTCGAACGGCCAGTCGCCCAGGAACATGTGTTGCCACAGGCCGACCAGGATCATCATGGCCAGGTACATGACGAAGGGATAGGGAAAGGCGCCCACCGCTCCCCGGGGGTCGCTGAAGATAAACCACAAGCCCCAGGCGATGACCGTAAAGGTCGCCAGGGCGAAGATACCGGTCGCCGGTTGCCCCCAATGGGCCTTGATCTCTCCGCTCATAACACCTCCGTTGTTTTGCTATTATTGAATCGAACGCTCTTTTTCCGGCCCGGCCTAATTGACTCGCTGCTGGCGCCCGGCCCACTCCTTCTGGCGCAGGACGAACTTTTGCACCTTGCCGGTGGAGGTTTTCGGCAGGGACATGAACTCCACGGTCTTGGGGGCCTTGAAGCGCGCCAGGTGCGCCTTGCAAAAGTCGATGATATTCTCGGCGCTGGGCGAGGTGCCCGGTTTGGCGGTGATGAAGGCCTTGGGGACCTCGCCCCATTTGGCATCGGGCGCCGCCACCACGGCCACTTCCAGCACATCCGGATGGCGGTAGAGCACGTTTTCAACTTCCACGGTGGAGATATTCTCCCCGCCCGAAATGATGATGTCTTTCATGCGGTCCATGATCTGGATGTAGTTGTCGGGATGCATCACCGCCAGGTCGCCGGAGTGGAACCAGCCGCCCTCGAAGGCTTTGCGGGTCGCGGCGTCATCCTTGTAGTAGCCGAGCATGACCACATTGCCACGCATCACGATCTCACCGATGGTCTGGCCGTCGCGCGGCACGGGTGCCAGGGTGGCTGGATCGATCACATCCAGGAATTGGGACACGGCGTAGGCCACCCCCTGGCGCGCGCGCAGGGCGGCGCGTTCCTTGGCCGGCAAGGCGCTCCACTCGGCCTGGGTGGCGCACACGGTGAAGGGACCGTAGACTTCGGTGAGTCCATACACATGGTTGAGGTTGGCCCCCATGGCTTCCATCTGCTCCAGAATTGTGGGTGATGGCGGTGCGCCGCCGGTGGCGATCTCCAGGCGCCGTTTGAATTTGGTCTCTTTGGCGGCCGGATGATTGGCCATACCGATCAACACAATGGGCGCCCCACACATGTGGGAGACCTCCTCTTTATCGATCAGCCGGAAGATCTCGGCCGGATCGACCTTGCGCAGGCACACATGGGTGGCGCCGGCCGCCGTCACCGCCCAGGGAAAGCACCAGCCGTTGCAGTGGAACATGGGCAGCGTCCAGAGATAGACCGAGTCGTAGCGCAGCCCCACCTCCAGGCAATCGCCCAGGGCGTTGAGGTACGCGCCGCGATGGTGGTACATGACCCCTTTGGGTTTGCCGGTGGTGCCGCTGGTGTAGTTGATGGTGATCACGCCCCGTTCGTCGGGCACCTCGATGGGCAGCGCTTCGGGGCTCCCGCTTTGCAGGAAGCTTTCGTAATCCGGGCCCTCCAGGGGCATCGCGGGGCTCTGGTCGCAGATGTTGACGAAGGTCTTGATCCCGGTCAGTTCGGCCAGGCTGGGCTGCACCAGCGCGGCAAATTCGTTGTCCACGAAGCAGGCCTTGGCATCCGAGTGATCGAGGATATAGGCCACCTCCTGGGTCGAGAGGCGGATGTTCACCGAGACCAGGGCCGCGCCGATCATGGGCACCGCAAAATGGGCCTCCAGCATCGGGCTGGTGTTGGGGCAGATGAAGGCCACCTTGTCGCCCGGGCCGATCCCGATCTTTTTCAAGCCGCTGGCCAGCCGGTTGACCCGCTCGTAAAACTGGCGATAGGTGAACCGGCGCTCCCCATCGACAATCGCCAGTTTATGGGGGTAAACCTCCACACTGCGGCGGATGAAATTAACCGGGGTCAACACTTCATAATTCACGGACGGATAGCTCATGATCGTTTCCTCCTCGATAGATGGGGCCTGGCGTGCGGTCCACTCTTTCGGGTGGCCCGTCGCCCAGCGCCTCTGGGGTGCCGATAAATTCGGCGATGGTGGCAATCTATCGGGGGGGCATCCATCTGTAAATCGGACGGCTACCGGTTTTCGGCAAGGCGGATCGCCTCTATTGCGTTCGGCAATCCTCGTAGGCCGAACTAGGTAAATTACCTATTGGGCAGTAAATCTCGGTGAACCTTCACAGGGCGTTCAGGTCATGTCCCGGGGCACCATTGGCCACTCATTTTAGTGCCGCTTGGACGCAGCGCAGGAAAAACGGCCTGGACTGTCTGAGCGCAGCGAGTTCCCAGGCCGTCCGGAGCGCGTCCATAGCGGCACTTGAATGGGTGGCCGGTGACCCGGGACATGACCTGAACGCCCTGTGCGCGCATCAGCTTCGAATAATGCTGTTAGGCGAGAATCGTAATCCATTGAGGACTACTACTATGGCGTTTTCTGGGCCGCATCTCTCTCCACCCAGACGATGGCATAACGGATCAGCTCCAGCGAATTTTTGAGCCCCAGCTTCTCCTTGATGCGCTCCTTGTGAGTGCCGATGGTCTTGACGCTCAAGTTCAGGCGGCTGGCGATGTCGCTCGGCCGCAAACCTTTGCCGACCAGGTGAAGTACCTCCATCTCCCGGGCAGTCAGGCTCTGTATGGGCGATTGCCCCAGATCGGCCGGCCTGTTTTTATACTTCTTGAGCACATTGGAGATCATCTTCTCGCTGAGAAATATCTCGCCGCGCAGGATTTGGCGAATGGCCCGGATGACCAGCTCGGAGGCCTCCTCTTTGTTGATATAGCCCCGGGCGCCGGCCAACAGGCAGCGCTCGGCATGCACGTTCTCGTCATGCATGGAGAGCACCAGGATCGGCAACTCTTTTTTCTCCTGGACGATCTGGCGCACCAGTTCGAGCCCGTTGCTGTGCTTTAAGGAAAGATCGACGATCACCATATCGGGTTGGAGTTTTTCAATGGCCTTTCTGGCTTCGCCGACATCTTCGGCCGTGCCGCACACCACCAAATCTTTTTCCTGCTGAATCAGATCTGCCATCCCCATGCGGAAGATGGGATGGTCCTCGACAATCAGAATCCGAATGGGTGGACCTTCTGTGGACGAGCGGGTGTCGCTCATGACGATGACTCCTCTATCTGCGGCAAGCGAAAGCAAAGCGAAACCAGCGAGCCCGTATCCCCCAGCCGCCGGGCCCCTAAGTCGGCGCCGATGCGGCGCGCCCGGTAGTGCATGATGCGAATCCCCATGCCGGTCAGCTTGAGGCTCTTGGGCATGCCCTGGCCGTTGTCCCGGATCTGCAGCTCCGCAGAGGTGCCGTGGTGCTTGAGGCTCAAGGTGATCGTATCCGCCCGGCCGTGCTTGACGGCATTGTAGGCCGCCTCCCGGGCGATATAATAGATATGCGTGGCCACGCCCACATCTTCCAGGAGCACCTGACGGTCGAGCTCGAAGTTGCAGGTCACGCCATAGATCTCTTGGATGTCGCCGCACAGCTCGCGCAGAATCAGCTCCAGCCCGCTTTCGGCGATATTGACCGGGCACAGCCCCCTGGAGATGCGGCGCGTCTTGGCGATCGCCTCCCGGATCAGATCCCGGATGCGGTCCACCGCGGCCAGCTCCGGATACTCGATGGCCCCCAGCTTCTGGCGCAGGACCTTGTGGAGCACCTCGATCCCCAGCAAGTGCGAGCACAGGTCGTCATGCAGGTACTGGCCCACCTGCTGGCGTTCCATTTCGCTGATATCGATGATCTCGCGCTCCAGGCGCTGGGTTTCGGTCAAGTCTTCCATGGCGCACAGCATGCAGGGTTCACCCCAGATGCGCACCGTTTCGGCGCTGACGATACCGGTGCGCGCCTCGCCTTCGGCGGTAATGAAAGCCAGCTCCATGTCGCGCACACTGCCCTGGTCCCGCAGGGCCTGAACCAGGCGCTGGAGATCGTCCGCATTCCTGAAAAATTGAAGCTCGGTCAGGTTTTTGCCCACCACGTGGCGATGGGTCCGGCCGATCAATTCCAGAAAGCTGTCGTTGGCGTTGATCACCCGATGGTCGCCGATACGGGCGATGAAAATTCCACTGGGACTCGAACGAAACGCTTTGGAGAACATCTCCTCGCTTTTTTGAAGTGCCTCGGCGGTCTTGCGCCGTTCGGCAACTTCGGCTTCCAGTTTCGAACTATACTGCTCCAGGCGTTCCATGAAGTCATTGTAGTAGATGCCCAGCTTGCCGATTTCATCCCTGCTGCGAATCGCCATGCGGCCCGTCAGATTACCCTGAGCCCCGGCCGCCAACTGTTTTTCGAGTTGGCGCAAGGGCCTCGTGATGCTGCCGGCGATGGACAGGGTCGTCACCAGCACGATGGCCAGCACGAGCACCAGGGTAGTAAAGATCGTCACGCGGAGGGCCTTCAAGGGGGCATAAAATTCGTCGAGGTAGCCGGTGGCCCCCACGATCCAGTCGTACTCCGGGATATGGTTGTAGATCACGATTTTCTTGCGCGATTGGCTCTCACCCGGGTTTTGCCAGTTGTAAATCAATTTGCCGCTTTTGGTCTCGCATTGGCGCCGGATGATGTACTGCCCGTCCGCGTCCTGGGCATTGTACAGCTCGCCGCTGAGATACGGATGGATGATGGCCTGCCCCTGGCCGTCGATCACATAGGAATAGCCGGTTTTACCGAATTGAAGCGCCATGATGCGCTCTTTGAAATCGGAAATATTGATGAGCTGCCGAAACTCATCGCGATAGGAGGAGACCGAGATGATCCAATCCCAGGGCTCGAAGTAGATCATATAGAGCGCTTTGGACCGGGGCCGGGTATCGCCGGGGTTCTGCCATTCGTATTCCAGGTAGCCCTCCTTGCGCCGGACTTGCTCGATGATGAAGTCGTATTCGGAGAAGTTGACCCCGGCCACCCCCGCAAGGGGATGCTCGACAGCCGTGCCCTGGGAATTGAGGCAGTAGATATACCCTGTTTGGCCGATGGTCTGGCTGAACAACATGGTGCGCGCCGCAGCCTTGGCGGCTTCCACGGTCCGCCGGCCCGCGGCGTGCTCGGCATGCAGCGCCGCGACGATCTCCCGGTTCTTCTCGGCCACGGCCCGCAAGTAGTTTTTGATCGAGGCCTGGGCCGCGGTCTGGACCGTGCTCAAGATCGTGGTGGTGGCGCTGGTCAGCTCGTTTTCGATGTTGTCGGAGATGATTCGGCTCACTTTGTAGTAGATGATCCACCCGCCGATGGCCATGGCCAGGGTGAACAACAAGGCGTAGATCCCGAACATCTTGAAGCGGATGGGCAGGTTACGGAAAGTGAAGCGTTTTGCTTCCATGACAAGACCTCGCGCGCGGTGGTGTGCAACGGCTCCCGGCGGAGCGTTTTCAAAAAAAGGCCGATCGTTCTGCATCGCTGCGCAAGCCCGTCAGGCGAAGGGACTAGAGGCGGGCCTTGGGCCATCGCCCCCGGCAGGCGATCAACGGAGTGTAGGTAAAGCGGCGCGGATCGGCGAAAAATTTCTGAAACGCTTCTGCGAATTCCCGGTAGCCGCCGGCGAATTCGGGGAAGTCGTAGCCGCTGCGCACCACGGCGACCTCCAGCTTCTTGGTCCAGTTGAAGGCGTCCACCTCCTGGAGCGGCCCGAAAATCAGGTGGTGGGGGGACATCATCATGTCGATGGCTTCAAAACCCAGGTCATACAAAAAGGAGTATAGTCTGACGCCCACGTAAGGATCGAAATCGGCCGTTTCTTCCAGGCGGCGGGTGATACCGCGCAGGGCCGACATCAACCGCTCGGGCATCTCGAAGTGGTTGAGGCAGTTGTAGTCCAGATCGATCAGGCACAGAATCCCGCCGGGATTGAGGATGCGGGTCAGGTTCTGGACGATCTGGAAGGCCCGGCTGCGATTGTACTCCAACATGAACCGCGCCCAGATGAAATCGAAGCTGCCGAGTTCGGTGATGGGTTTGACCAGGTTGTGGCGCACAAACTTCAGGCCGTCGGCGCCGTACTTCCCGGTGGCGTGGGCGATGCGTTCGGCGGACAGGTCCACGCCCACGGCCGTGCCGCCGGGCTGGGCCATCTCGAAAAGAAAACGGGTGGTGATGCCCGGTCCGCAGCCCATGTCGCCCACGCGCATGCCCGGCTGCAGCCCGGCCCAGGCGGCCTGCCGCTCCAGAGCCGCGCGGTCGGTCTTGCGCTCCAGGCGCTCGATCTCGTCTTTGTTCTCCATCAGGTAATCGGAAGCATTTTCCATCGTTTATCCTCTTCGGCGATCGAAAAATCGGCATGCCGCCAGCGGGACATCCGGGCGGGTCATGCCCGCAGGGTGGCCGTCAGGCGCAGCGGGTTGGCCAGCAGGTCCAAGGCGTCGAGAATGGAGGTGCATACCACCTGGGCGGCCGCCAGCGTCGCACCCCAGGCGCCTTCATTCAGGATGAGGCCGATGCCCAGGGCCGCTTCCCGGAGCATCAGCAAATCGTTGCGGCCGTTGCCGATGGCCGCGGCGTGGGCCGCGCCCAGGCGGCGCAAATAGTCGCGTTTGGCTTCATCCTGACGCTCCGGCGGCAGAATATGGACCGTGGCGGGGACGGCGCGCAACTGCGTTTGCACGTTACCGAAGGTGTCGGCCGTGACCACGTGCAGGGCAAGGCGGCGACTCAGGGCCTGAAGCCGCTCGCCCACACCGTCCACGACCCGTCCGTCCACCGCCAGGGTCCCATTGAAGTCGAGCACCAGATGGGCCAGTTGCAACTCACCGTAACCGGGGATGGCGATGGCGATCATATTATGAGTTGTCACCGTTCAAAAAACCACCCAGCGCGCCGAGCACAGAGCCTTCGCCTTTGCTACCGCCGCGCTGGGGCGCAGCCTGCAGCATGCGGCCGGCCAGGCGCGAGAACGGCAGCGATTGCAGCCATATTCTGCCCGGCCCCTGAAGGGTGGCAAAAAAGAGCCCCTCGCCGCCGAACAGCGCCGATTTGATGCCGCCGGCCTGCTGGATATCGAACTGCACGCTGGGTTCCAGAGCCACGACGCAGCCGGTGTCCACGTGCAGCATTTCGCCGGCCTCCAGTTTGCGTTCGACCACCGTGCCGCCGGCATGCATGAAAACCATGCCGTCGCCGTCCAGTTTCTGCATGATGAAGCCTTCACCGCCGAACAGACCGGTGAGAATCTTTTTCTGGAAGAAGATACCGATGGAAACCCCCTTGGCCGCGCACAGGAAGCTGTCCTTCTGGCAGATCAGGGAGCCGCCGATCTCCTTCAAATGCACCGGGATGATGTTGCCCGGATAAGGCGCGCCAAACGCCGCATGGGCCTTGGCCTGGCCCTTGTTGGTGAAGACGGTCATGAACAGGCTTTCGCCGGTGAGCAAGCGCTTGCCGGCCCCCAGGAGCTTATCCATGAAACCGCTCCCGCCGGTGCCGGAGCCGTCGCCGAAGATGGTTTGCATCTCCACCCGGCTGTCTTTGTACATCATGGCGCCGGCCTCGGCCAGGGCGCTCTCGCCCGGGTCCAGTTCGATCTCCACGAACTGCATCTCGGTGCCCACGATCTTGAAGTCGATCTCGTCGGAGCGGCGCAAGGCCCCGGTCGGCGGCGGCACGGGCGCCTGAAAGGCCTGGGGCGCCTGGGGGGTGGTCAACTCGCTGATGGTGTTGATCGGCTGCCACTGGGCAAATCCTTCGCGCCAGCCAAAACCGTTGGGATTGCTAAGGGCCTGGGCCGCGGCCTGGGCCTGGTCCAGCGGTCCGATCTGCTTGCCGTCATAGCTCAAAAACCATTGGGTCATACCGTTCTCCTTGCAGGGTTCGCTTGGTTTGCCATTCTAGTCTAAAAAATCACTTCCATCCCGACCTGTTGATGCAGCGCCGTCAACGTTTCGCGATCCAGGCGCAGTTGTTCGGCTAAAGTGCGCAGGTAATCGATCTCTTCGTCGGTGTCCACGCTAATGGCCAGAATGGAGGCCAGGTAGACCTGGCGGGCCAGTTCGGGCGACGTGGCGGCCGCGGCGATGGCGTGCAGGGGCTTGGGGTCCAGCAACTCATGCATGATGAACTGATGTTCTTCCGGACTCAACGCCACGCGCTTGAGGCGGTCGAGGATCGCGCCGCGCTCGTGGGCATCGATGGCGCCGTCGGCATTGGCCGCGGCGATCATGGCCTGGATCAGCAGCACGGCGTTCCCGGCAGCGGCGTCGGCAGGCGCCGGTGCTGCCGGTGCGGTCAGTGAGATCGGTGGCGGCGGTGGCGGCGTCGCCATGGGCCCACCGGGCAGCGGCGGCGGCGTCGAAGCGCCGGGTGCAGCCGGCGGCGGCATGGGTGGCGGTGCACCGGGCGCAGCTGTGCCGGAAGGTTTGTTCATGTAATGCTCCACGGCCTCCATGGCCACCCCCAACAGGCCCAAGGCCGCGCCTCCCTTGACCAGGGAACCCAGGCCGCCGCCGCGCCGCATGCCGCCGCCCCCCATGCCGCCGCCCCCCATGCCGCCGCGCAGCAAGCCACCCAACATTTTTTCAGGATTAAACATCGTCGTCTTCCTTCCAGTTGCAATTTAAAGCGTGGTCTGTTCAATTGGCCGCGCTAAACGAAAGCTGATTTTCAAACGAACCCCTTCGGGTGTCAAGGGAGATTTCATTGCGTCCGTTCACTTTCCAACCCATCGGAACCATTCGATCCTGTTTCAGCGAAAAGTTCGGCATCCCGCGCCAGCCGCGCCTGGTGCCCGCAGCCCGGGCCGTGCTGGAGATCGTCCCGCCCTTCGATAAAGCCGAAGCCTTCCGGGGCCTGGATGCTTTTTCCCACCTCTGGCTGATCTTCGTTTTCCATCAGTGCCTCGCCCATCCCTGGAAAGCCACGGTGCGGCCGCCGCGCCTGGGCGGCAACCGGCGCGTGGGGGTCTTCGCCAGCCGCTCCGGCTTCCGGCCCAACGCCATCGGCCAATCGGCCGTCCAGTTGCTGGGCATCGAAAGAAAGAAAGGCACCCTGCGCCTGAATCTGGGCGGCATCGACCTGCTCGACGGCACCCCCGTGCTGGACATCAAACCCTACCTGCCCTACGCCGACGCCATCCCCGACGCCACGGCCGGCTACGCCCCCGAGGCGCCCGCCGGCCTCAAGCCGGTCGTGTTCGCGACCCCGGCCGAACAGGCCTGCGAGAGCGCAAACCCTGCGGCCTACCCCGATCTGAAGGCGCTGATCACCGGCCTGCTGGCCCAGGACCCGCGGCCGGCTTACAAAGATGGCGATGAAGGAAAGTCATACGGCATGCGCTTGTGGGATCTGAATGTGCGTTTTCGAGTGGATGGGGATCAAATCGTGGTGGAGTGCATAAAGGCCGCCCATTTCGAGAGCGGCCTCTTGACTGAAGGGTGTGAATCCGATTAATCGAAAGCCATCTCGGTCTTCCACACCTCCCACACCTTGCCCACCAGGTCGGGGCCGGGTTTGAGGGTGGGTTTACCGGGCCGCCAGCCCGAGGGGGTGGCCTCCTTGCCCTTGCTGTCGCGCACCAGTTGGAAGGCCTGTACCTGGCGCATGCTCTCGTGGATGTTGCGGCCGACCGGCGGGGTGAGCACTTCGTAGCCCTGCACCACGCCTTCGGGGTCGATGATGAAGCGCCCACGCGTTTCCACACCCGCCTCTTCGTCGTAGATCCCGAACACCTTGCCCACCCGCCCGCCGGCATCCGAGAGCATGGGAAAGGGCACGCCACCGTTGACCATCTTGGCCAGTTCGTTGTCGTTCCACATCTTGTGCACGAAGATGCTGTCGATGCTCATGGAGAGAATCTCCACGCCCAGTTTCTGAAATTCATCGTATTTTTCGGCAACTGCCGAAATCTCGGTAGCTCAGACAAAGGTAAAATCACCGGGATAAAAGCATAGCAGCACCCATTTACCGAGGTACTCCGACAGCTTAACCGAAACGAACTTGCCTTGATGATAGGCCGGGGCGACGAAATCCGGCGCTTTTTTACCGACTTTGATCATGGGTGCAACCTCCTTGAGGGGTGTGGTTTCTTTGCTTTCGGTGGGTTCCACCGTTTCTCCGACCGGTCCGCCCGTGGGACGGGCGCAACCGACCTTCATCTCTTCTCCCATAAGATCTCCTTTCTGATAGAAGCGGTTTCTAAAGATTAAACATCCAGCCAGATGTCGGCTTCACCGCCACAATGGCTGCAAACGGCGTGCCCTTTGGTTTTTCCCTGGCCCTGTTCGACCACATGGGGGGTCTCTCCGGTCAGGTGATCCGCCAAAGTGCAGGTAACCACCATCTCGGCTTCGTTGCCGCAGTTCTTGCATTCACACACTTGTTTGAATTTCTTTTCCTGCATAGAGCGCCTCCTTTGCATGGGTTTGGAACTAAAAACCAGCCGAACGGGATCTCGTAACGATCAAACTAAAAAGATAAGCAGCTATCCTAGAGCGCGCACCGTGGAAAAACAGAAGATAGCGTTGCGGTAAACCGTGACCAGGTTCATGGTGGGGAAATCATTGCGCAACAGAATGTGAGTGGTCTCCATGTTGGGATAGCCCTTCTCTCGGCCAGGATTTTCACCGCCGCCAACCGTTGGGGGAAATGGGCCATGCCGTCGGCAAGCGCCCTCTAAGTCGTGATGCCCATAAGGCGGTTCGACCCAGCCTATTATTGATAATGTTTACCATCTAAGAAATATTAGCGATCGAGTCAACATGTTTTTTGCGCCATACGGCAGTATCGCCATGGCACCCGATATGCTTATACAAGCTGGATATCTCCGCCCGGCGTCGCCGCTCCCCAAGGCGGGATGCCGGCATAGACTACTTAAGGGCAGGTGTTTTCTTTTCAGCAAAAGCAATGGCGCTGCCATCGATGAGAATGGTCGGAAGATCACCCTCTTCGGGCCAGGCAAGGACGACCGAAACATCGCTGTGACCGGCCAGGGGCAGGTAATGGGCCCGCAAAAAAGCGAAATCCAGGTGTTCCAGGGCCTGCTGGGTCAAGGCAATGATTCGTTCGAGGTGCGCGGTGTCCGCACCGGGCTTGAAATAACTGGTGAGCGCGCGATGGTAGACTCTTTTGATCTCCGTTTCGACGCAATGTTTGGTCAGATCGAGATCGATTCGCATAAGCAACCATCCGATTCCCGCCAGGCGGGAAGGTTAAGGACACAACCGACTATTAACCCTAATAGAGAAGAGGTCCACCATGCAAAAAGACATTCTGGTCATCGGCGGCGGTCCCGCGGGCATGATCACCGCGCTTACCGCCAAAAGCGTCTACCCCGATCGTTCGGTGGCGGTGGTCAAGGAGATCGGCGACGGCGTGATCCCCTGCGCCATTCCCTACATGGTCCACACCCTGGCCGACCCAAGGAGCAACCTCATGGCCACGGCGCCCCTGGACAAGGCCGACATCCAGACCATCGTGGATAAAGCGATGGCGTTGGATGCGACGGGCAAATGGGTGGAACTGGCCTCGGGCGAACGCATCGCCTATGATCGCCTGGTTCTGGCCACCGGCATGATGCCGGCCCTGCCGCCCATTCCGGGCATCGAAACCCCCGGCGTTTTTGCCATCGAGAAAAGCCTCTCGGCCATGGGCCGGCTCAGGGAACGCTGCCGCGGCGCCAAGCGCATCGTCATCTTAGGCGGCGGCTTCATCGGGGCCGAATTCGCCGACGAAATCGCCCGGGCCAAAACCGCCGAGGTGCATATCATCGAGATGATGCCCAAACTGCTCTACTTCGCTTTCGACGATGAGTTCTGCGACCAGATCGAAAGCGAACTCAGGACCGCCGGTGTCCATCTGCACCTGGGTCGGCGGGCCCTTGCGATCAATGGGAAAGAACAGGTCCGATCGGTCACCCTGGATAACGGCGACGAGCTTTCCGCCGATCTGGTCATCGTGGGCGTGGGCGGCAAACCTAACATCGCCCTGGCTGAAAAGGCCGGCCTGCGCATCACTTCGGGCGGTGCCATCTGGGTGGATGCCTACATGCGCACCAATGCCGATAATATTTTCGCCGTTGGCGATTGCGCCCTGAAAAGGGATTTCTTCACCCGCAAGGAGGTGCCGGTGTGGCTGGCCTCCACGGCCACGGCCGAGGCGCGCATCGCCGGCACCAACATCTATGGCATCCGCGTACTGCGCCAGATCCAAGGCACCATCGCCGCCTTTTCCACCAAAATCGGCCAAACCGCCTTTGCCAGCGCCGGACTGACCAGCCGCATCTGCGGCATCGAAGGATTCCGATGGGTTGCGGGCAGCGCCGTGGCCCCGGACCACCACCCCGGCACCTTGCCCGGAGCGGCGCCCATGAATGTCAAATTGGTCTTTGCCGACCGGGCCGGCGCGTTGCTCGGCGGCCAGATGTCCGGGGGGCCCTCGGTGGGCGAGTTGATCAATGCCGTCGCCATCGGCATCCAGAAGCAGCTCAACGTACGCGAGTTGGACATGCTGCAAATCGCTACGCACCCATTGCTGACGTCGGCGCCGACGGTGCATCCGCTGATCGCCGCCGGCCATTCGGCCCTGGGCATCCTGCGTGGGCGCGCGAACCGTCCTTGATCCGAGACCGATCTTTATCAACACGACGGCTGCGGCTGAACCCTTATGGATTCGACCGCTGCCGTGGCTTTTTTAGAGTGGCCCCGCTTGCTTCTCCGCCCCGACGCCCCGGCATGGTAAACAGGTCGTCCGCGAGCCCATCGTTGATCCAGGCCTGGATGACCTCGCCCAGTTCGCCGGCAACGAACGGCACTACCCGAATTCCCTGGGCCGCCAGCAACGCCTGAATCGGACGGGAGATGGCGCCGCACACGAGGGTATCCACCCCCAACGCCACCAGCCGGCGAACCTTTTTCACCGGCAGATCGGTCCTGAAAGCCTCGAGGTGCTCGGTGACGATGGCGCCGGAAAGGACTTCCACAATGCAAGCATGCCCGGCCGCATCGAACTGGGGGGCGATGCGGTTGTTCCATGTCGCAAAGGCCGCCTTCATACGGGTGGTTCCCATCATGGTATGGTGTAAGCGCTATTTTATGCTTCTTAACCGATGCCGCTCGGTTCGCCACTGGTCCAGTTGCTGGATCTGGGAGACCAGTTCGAAGCACTCCATGCGGAAACAGCGCACATCCCCTTTGCGGCCGGGATCGATGCACTCCGCGAAGTAATGAAAAATCGTACAATCGGAGCCGGCGGCCAGTTGACTCAGCAGGCCGGCCAGCCGCGCGGCGGTGGGATAATAGTCGGCCACATCCAGTGGCCCGGCATTGATTTTGCCGACCATCTTTTTCAGTGCCCGGTATGTATCGTATTGCCGTCGGATCGCCGCTTCCGAGCCCTTCAAGGCCTCCTCGCGCTGCCGCTTGAGTTCATCGAGGGTCATTATTTGCATGATCAACCCTCCTGGTGAATGCGTTGGCCTCCACCATTGATTAAAATGACGCCTCCCGTTCCCAGCCCTTTGGGAACGGGAGGTTATTTCATCTTCAATTACATCTCCGTCTCCGGGTGGAAAACATTGACCTCCTTGAGGTCGTCGTGCAGGTAAGCCCGCTCGTTGGGGCCCAGGATTCCCAGCGAGAGACAGATCAAGGTCCACAGGTGCACCACGCCATAGTTTTTCCCGTAATGCTCGCTGAGCTCGTGGATCTGGGCATGGCAGTTGTGGCAGCCGGCGATGCAGTAGTCGGCGCCGGTGTTCTGGATCTGGGCATCTTTCAAGCGTCCATATTCCAGGCGCTGCTCCTTGTATCCCGACTGCAGGAAGCCGCCGCCGCCGCCGCAACAGTAATTGTTCGAACGGTTGGGCTGCATGTCGATGAAGTTCTCTTCGCCCACCACCGATTTGACCACAAAACGCAGATCCTCGGCAATGGGATCGCCATAGCTTTTGCGCACGATCTGGCACGGGTCCTGGACCGTGAACTTGATCTTCAGATCCTTGTTCCAGTCCGAATTGACCTTTAGTTTGCCCTCGCGGATCCACTTGGCGTAGTATTCATAGATGTTTTTGACCACGAACTTATGGGAAATGTTGAATTTTTTCAGTCCTGCCAGGACCGAGAAGGTGACGTGCCCTCACTCGGTGTTGAGAAAGACCTTGCACCCCAGATCGTCGGCCTGCTTGGCGGAGGTCGTGGTGAGATGCTTCCAGGACTCGTCATCGGCCAGGAACATGCAGTAGTTCTCCCCACCCCAGCCCTTGGAGCCGTAGGTCCAGTCGGCGCCGGCCAAATGCAGGATTTTCCACAGCGGCACCATTTCGTCCGGTTCGGTGACCGGTTCGCGCGAGTTCTGATTCAAGAAGAATTCGGCCCCCTCCTTGTCGATGGGCGCCTCCATATCGGCGAACTCGGGCTGGGCCTCCTGGTACTCGGCCAGCACATCTTCCACCGTGAACTGGAAATCCTCGGGCGAGGTGCCCATGGCGCTGCCGCTGTCGTTGCGCAGGGCCATGTCGCACGATCCGAGGATACCCTTGGGACGCTCGGCCCTGGGCCACAGGGCGCGCGCATTGTAGACCAGTTGGGGGATATTGATCTGCATGGGGCAGACATAGACGCAGCGCTGGCACATGGAGCACATCCAGACCCATTTGCTTTTCCGGATCTCATCGTCCATGCCCAAGGCGGCCATGCGCAGAAACTTGCGCGGGTCCATGTTTTCCAATCCCGTGGCCGGACAGCCGGACGAACAGGCGCCGCAGGTCAGGCACAAGTTCAGGTTGCCCCCCTCGGGAAGTATCTGCTTGACCTTTTCCAAAAAGGTGCTCTCCTTTTTGGCGCCAAGCCGAATGGGTTGATCGGTCATTGCGTGTCGTCCTCCTTCTTTGCCTATTCCGGCGTAGCCGGAGTTTTAGGTTCTAGGGCTTATACTTTATAGAAAGGAGGTAGCATCCATCATGCCAAGGAGAGAAAAGATGGTGGCAGGGCGGTTCGAGTACGCGTACGAGTACGAGTGCGCGTACGAGGGGGATGGGCAAGCATGCAAAATGCACGATTAGTGGCGCCGGCCGCGTCCGTCACTCTCCGGGGCTTCGATGCCGTGCAGCTTGATCTTGCGGTAAAGCGTGGCGACATCGATACCCAACTCCCGGGCGGCCAGTTTGCGATTGCCCTTGCAGCGACGCAAGCTTTCGGCGATGAAATGCTTCTCCATGGCGCGCAGGTTCATCGATCCGTGGCGGCCCAGGCCATTAGCGGGATGGGGTTGCAGTTCGAGGGGCAGATGGTGCAGCTCGATGATGCCGCCGCGGCACAGCACGAAGGCCTGTTCGATGATATTTTCCAACTCGCGCACATTGCCGGGGAAATCATGGGCCATCAGGCGCGCCGCCACCTCGGCCGACACACCGGCGATATCCTTGCCCTGCAAACGGTTGAACTTGCCCACCAGGTGCTCGATCAGCAAGGGAATATCCTCGCGCCGCGCCTTGAGCGGCGGCAGCACCATGTGGATCACGCGGATGCGGTAGTAGAGATCCTCGCGAAATTGGCCGGCATGCACCAGTTTGGCCAACTCTTTATTGGTGGCGGCCACCACGCGGATATCCACCGCCTTGGGCTGTACGGCCCCCAGGGGCTCGACCATGTGATCCTGGAGCACCCGCAGCAGCCGCACCTGCATGGCCGGTGAGATGTCGCCGATTTCATCCAGGAAGATGGTGCCGCCGTCGGCCCACTCGAAACGGCCGGCCTTGTCCCGTTTGGCATCGGTGAAGGCCCCGGCCTTGTGACCGAACAGCTCGCTCTCCAGCAAGGCATCGGGCAGGGCCGCGCAGTTGACCGCCACGAAGCGGCGCCGGCGGCGGGCAGACAGGTTATGGATGGCCCGGGCGAACAGCTCCTTGCCGGTGCCGCTGGGCCCTTCGATCAACACGGTGCTGCTGCTTTCGGCGATCTGGGGCAGCACCTTGAACAACTGCATCATGGCGCCGCTGCGCCCGACAATGTCCTCGAAGGTGTAGCGATGCTCCAACTCCTTTTGCAGTTGCTCCACCTGACTCAGGTCCTGGAAGGATTCGACGCCACCGATCACATTGCCCTGATCGTCCTTCAAAATGGCCGTGGAGATGCGGATGGGCACGCGATTGCCTTGGTTGTCGATGATCTGGGCGGTGACATTGACCACCGGTTGGCCGGTCTGGAAGGTGCGCCGCAGGGCACACGCATTCTCGCAAATACTGGCATGGAACACATCGCAACAGGCCTTGCCGATGGCCTCCTGCCGGGATATGCCCGTGATGCGCTCGGCGGCCCGGTTAAATGCCGCGATGCGCCAGTCCGGGCCCACCGTGAAGACCCCCTCGTTTACCGAATCCAGAATGACATCCCGTTGCCGGCTGCTTTCGTCCCGATCCATGGCCGCGCCCCTCCATTCGTGCAACTTGCGATCACCAAGTCATGTTTTCGTTGCACATTGCACGATCGTAGTCAATCTTTTCGGGATACCGACCTTCACTCTTCAGCCTTAAAGCCTTCGGTCGCCTGCTGGCACACCCATTGCTCACCTCTTCACACAACCGATTCATCAGGTCCGAGGGGTGTAAATTTTCCTGTGTCTTACCGGTCTTTAATGCTACAAAATCCCGGATAAACCACCGGACCGGCGGCATCAACCCGATCAAAGGAGATCAACACAGATGGCTCAAATGACCGAACGCATCCAGACCCTTTTTGCCAAAGTACCCACCGCCGTGCTCTGCACGGCCACCGCCGACGGCATGCCCAATGCGGTGCCGGTGGGCGCCAAGAAAATCATCGACGCGGAGACCATTCTGATCTCCGACCAGTTTCTCAACAAGACCCTGGCCAACATGCAGAACAACCCCCGGGTGGCGGTCACCTTTTGGGAAGGCCATGAGGGCTACCAGCTCAAAGGCACGGTCACCATCGAAACCAGCGGCCCGCGCTTCGAGCAGACCGCGCGCTGGATCGACGACCTCAGCGCCAAGGCGGGGTTCCCGCTAAAATCCAAGGGGGCCGTCATCATAAAGATCGAAGAGATTTACGCGGTCGCGCCCGGCCCCGGCGCCGGCAAAAAACTGGCCTGAAAAATAGAAGAGGAGACAGACGATGGCGCAGCTTACCTTGCCCGAGGTGGATCGAGCCCAAGTCACGATCCTGGTGGACAACTACACCGACCTATTGCTCACCGATACGGAACGGGTCAAACGCATGCGCGTGGTGCCGCCCAGCGCCCCCATGGCCGAACACGGCCTGGCTTACCTGGTGACCGTCCAGGCCGGCGACGCCCGGCACACCCTCTTGATGGACGCCGGCATCTCGGGCACGTGCCTGAGCCACAACGCCGCCCTGATGCCCCTGAGCCTGGCCGTAAAGTTCGGCGTGGTCCAGCATGCCATCGGCGATGTGGAAAGTATCGTTTTGAGCCACGGCCATTTCGACCACTTCAGCGGCCTGCCCCATTTTCTGAAACAAACGGGAAAGAAGATGCCCCTGGTGGTGCACCCCGACGCCTTCGTGGAGCGCCGGATCAAACTCGGGCCGGAGCTTTACGTGCCCATGCCCCCACTGAAAGAAGAAGATCTGACGGCCGCCGGCGCCGTGGTGGACAAGCGCGCAGCGGCCTCCACCGTGGCCGGCGGCCTGATCGCCGTGGCGGGCAGCGTGGCACGCACCACCGACTTCGAGACCGGTTCGCCGGGATTGGAGGCCAAGCGCAACGGCCAGTGGGGCGCCGACAGCTTCGTGGACGACCAGGCCATTGCTTTCCGTTTAAAGGACCAGGGGCTGGTGGTGCTGGGCGGCTGTTCCCATGCCGGCATCGTCAACACGGTGAAGCATCTGGCCAAGGTGACCGGCACGGAGAAAATCCACGCCGTTTTAGGCGGTTTTCACTTGAGCGGCCCCAGCGAAGCGCTCATCGAACCCACGGTGCGGGCCATGCAGGCGATCTGCCCGACCCTGATCGTGCCCACCCACTGCACGGGGTGGAAGGCCATCAACCGCTTCGAGCAGGCCATGCCGGAACAATTTGTGCTCAACAGCGTGGGGACGACCTACCTGTTCGGCGCATAGCAGAGTGCATTTAAAACCGAAGCGTCATTCCGGCCGCGCCGGGCAATACCCTTTGGCCTAGGGCATCCGCCAGAACCGCCACGGCGTGCTCCCCGGTGCAGTGGCACGGTACGACCATATGGGGCGTTACGACGCGCAGCGCATGGATGGTTTGCTCCAATCGCCGGATGCCTGCGTGCAGCAGATGGAACCCGCCGATGACGGCAAAAACCGGGGCGTTGTCGTTCAACCGGCGCACGTGGTTCAATGTGTTGACCAGGCCTGCGTGGCAACACCCCACGCACACCACCAGGCCAAGCGCCGTTTGGATATAAAGGGCCATGTCATCGGTCAGCGGATCGGTCCGGCGCCCCTCGGGGTCCAGGTAAAAAGGCCCGCCGGTGTCTTCGAAATCGCTCTGACGCGGGATGGGGCCCGAAATCCCTATGGTCGGGCTCAGCATCACCGGTTCCAGCACCCAGTGCAGCCTTTTTTCGGACACTTTATCCAGGGCCGCCATGGCGACATGGGGCATATGAATGGCTTTGGCGCCGCCGTTGCGAATGGCATACCGCGGCTGGGTCACCCCCGGATGGCAGTAAAGATCCGCCATCGCGGCATGCAGCACCGTGGCAAGCCCGCCCGTATGGTCATAGTGCCCGTGACTCAATACCAGGGTGTCGATGGTTTCGAGCTTGATCCCCAGGGCCCGGGCATTGTCGGCCAGGGCCCGGCCTTGACCGGTGTCGAACAGGATGCGCTTGCCTTCGCTCTCGATGTACAACGCCAGGCCGTGCTCGGCCGTGAGCCCCGGCCCGCACTGATTGTCCACCACGATGGTGATGCTCACCGAATGTGCGTTCATTGTATCTCACTCCCAAATCTCAGTGCCCGTTAACGTCATTCCCGCACAGGCGGGAATCCAGTCTTCCAAATTGTCCTGGGCACCGGCCGGAGCGGAAGCGACGACCCGAGGCCTAATCCATCAAACCTTAATTTGGCACGTCCAGCGCCGCAATGGGGGCGATGATGGACTGCATGATTTTGGCCGTGGCCGTTTGGGCGAAATGACGGACAAAGGCCCGGCCCCCGTCGCACGCCTGGGCGATTTGGGGGTCCAGGGGGATGGCGCCCAGAAACGGCACCCCCATGTCCGTGGCGATGTAGCGGCCGCCGCCCGAAGGCAGAATCTGGGTCACTTCGCCGCACTTGGGGCAGACGAATCCGCTCATGTTCTCCACCACCCCCAACACCGGCAGATGCAGTTGCCGGCAAAAAGTGATGGATTTGCGTACATCCACGGCCGCCACCTTCTGGGGGGTGGTGACCACCACCGCGCCGTCCAACTGGCCGATGAGCTGGCAGATGGAGAGCGGCTCGTCGCCGGTGCCCGGCGGCGAATCGATCACCAGGAAATCCAGGTCGCCCCAAACCACATCCTTGAGGAACTGCTTGATTACCCCGGCCTTCATGGGCCCGCGCCAGATCACGGCGTCGTCGGGGTTGGGCAGTAAAAACCCCAACGACATCACCTTTAACTTGTCTAGTACGACGGGCTGCATGCCCTCTTCGCTGCCCTGCAGGGCCACCTTCTCGAGGCCCAGCATGGTGGGGACACTGGGACCGTGAATATCCACGTCTAACAATCCCACGCGCTTGCCCGCCATCACCAGGCCCATGGCCAGATTGACCGCCACCGTGCTCTTGCCCACCCCGCCCTTGCCCGAGAGCACCACCACCTTGTGCCGGATGCGGCACAGCCGCGATTGCAGCTTTCTGCGATCCTCGAACTCTTCCGGGCTCTCATCGTTTTTACGCTGGGACGCGGTGCAATCTTTCTTGCCGCACGTATCGCATGTCGCTGCGCCGGCGTTTGCTTCCTGTTGGGTCATGACATCTCTCCTCTAATAGTTCCTTATAACCGTAACGCGGCTATGCGTTTTATCCTTCAGGCAAAAGGCCTTCACTTTTATCTTTCCACTTTCCGCTGTCCTTCTCTTCTTCGGTCACGGCATAGAAAAGCCTGGTGCCGGCGCATACCGTCCGCAGCGCCCCCCGGTCCGCCAGGCGCTGCAGGTGTTTGAGGACATCGTTGGCATGCAGCCCCAGACCGACGGCGACATCCTGAACCGTGCAGGGCCTTCGGTGCAGCAGGGCCAGAATCTCCACCTCGCTGCCCTCGGGCAAAGGCATGTCGCGAATCTCTCCGAAGGCGCCCTCGCCGACGATATCCACCGGACCCGGAAAAAGGGGTTGCATCTCCGCCATCTGCTCGGCGGATAGCGACCGGGCGGAACGCTCGGCCGGCGGGCGACACACCGTATTGAGTTGTACCCGGGCGGGGGCGATGCGCCGCGCAAGGGCCGCGATGCGTTGGGCTGCCGGCAGCTTTCCCGTCAAGCCACCGAGCAGAAGTACTTCGAGCCACACCTTACCCCCGAAACGCCGGGTGAATTCCACCAGCCCCGCCACCATGCGTTCGAACCCGATCCCCGCGTGGGGTCGATTGATCCTTTGGAACAGGGCCGGGTCTCCGGCATCCAGCGACGGCAACACCAGGTCGGCGGCCATCAATTGCTCCCGCACCGCCTCGACCCAGAGCAGCGAACCGTTGGTCAAGACCGCTACCGGAATCGATGTCAGGCGTTTGATCTGAACGATCAATTCACCGATCTCGACGTTCAGGGTGGGCTCACCCGATCCGGCCAGACTGATGTAGTCCGGTTGCTCTCCAACCGCCAGGACCTGCTTCAACTCTTCCACGATCGCCGCCGCCGGCGCGTATGGGCGGCGCTCCAGGGTCTTGTGGGTGGTACGGCCCAATTGGCAGTATATGCAGTCGTAACTGCACGTTTTGAACGGCACCAAATCGATGCCCAGCGAACGCCCCAGGCGCCGGGAGGGTACAGGGCCATAGATATAGGTTGACTCACCAGAACTCATGGCCAACACCCCGCAACCCCATCACACCAAACATCTTCATTGCGCACCGCCTTTACCTCCGTTCAGCGCCTGGCGGGCGAGCCCTATAGCAGATCCGCCACCAGGCGCGCGGGAACCCCGATAATCAGGCGATCCCGTCCGATGCTGCCGTGGGCGCGCGACTCCCCGCAGCCGAACGAGCAGCAAACCCGCCCCGTCACATGGGCGGCCGCGGCGACATGACCGCATACCGCCAAAACCGAAGAAAACGTGACCGCAAGATCCTCTTTCCGCGAGCGCTGCCACTTCTGGACCAATTGCATGGCTGTCTCGGGTTGCACATAGGAAAGCAGGACATCCGGCGCATCGTAGGTCCCCACGGTCACGGCGGCAATGCCGGCGCCGTCCAGCCGGGGCGTATTTCGAATCAGAGTTTTGGCGATTTGGGCGGGAAAACCACCTCGGGAAGTCAGCTTCTCCACCAAAGTCTCATCGCCGTTGCGTTGCCAGCCAAAGCTTCGATGGGCCCCCGGACAATTCAACAGACTGGGGGTCAGGGTGAAGCTGCCTGTGCTGGCGGCCAGAACGGCCTCGCAGAAATACATGGGTTGTCCGGCCATAACCCCATTGTCCGGCACCTGGTGGTGGAAACGCACGCCTATCCACCGTCCGCCCATCTGATTTTCAAATTGCCTGAACGCGTTCATCGCCCATCGCCCTTGGTTTCCGTTGGTATCTTTTCCATTTTTTGGGGCGTATACCCCACGGGCAGGTGCGCCGTGCCCAGTATGCAAAGCACATCGGCTTCTTGGCGGACGCGGTGGGCCAGGGCCTCCAGGTGATCGCAAAAACCCTGGCCCAGGCCCCATTGGTCCCCCTGTTTACCGGCAAAAGCACAGGTGCAAAAATGAATGGTGTCGGCGCCTTTGCTTTTCAATATCTTGGCCGCCGCCACCACGCCATCCCCCGGACAATGGCAGGTAAACAGCCCCACCAATTCCGTGTGGGCGTGCCCGGCAAATCCCTGGGCACGCTTTTGCAGGCTTTGAATGCAGCCGGTCAGCGGACAGCGCGTTTCATTTTTTTCGCAACGAATCAATCCGATTTTGGCCATGGGCCTACTCCTTATGATCCTGTTTCAGCCGCCGGGCGATCCAAGCGCGCCATCGTGTCCATGCGGCCCTGCGGCAAGGCAACAGAGCATAGGCCGTGCCAAGCCCGGCATCTCCCGTGTTTGAACCCCATCTTTTCGATATGGCCTTGTTTCCTTGCCTGCAAGGTTGCATTGCGGGGCCGGGATAGGGTCGCGAAAACGCTACCCGGCATTTGATTAGCAACGGTCGTTGGCGTGCTCCAGGAGCAAATGGAGCCTTCTTTGGGCATGCAGGCCGAATGTATGCCAAATCGACGCTGCCCCAAAAAAGTGATCCGATGTCGTTGCCACCGGCATCGGTCCGCAGGCGACCCGCGGACTAGTCCAGCCCGACCAGCACACAAAGCGTCGCAATAATGCAACCATAGGCCGCCATGGGTCGCGCGCCGTGCGACGCCATTGCCATTCAAGGGGCCGACTTCCCGGGGCCAGACAAGCCAAGTTATCCATAAATAGCAATCACTTTAGGCCGATCCCCCCACACTTCTTTCCCTGCGGCACAAGCCTTGCTCTGTTTACTTACCAGCATGGGAAGAGAGCGTTCGATGTCACGCGCACGCTGCTCATCGCCCAGGTTGAACCTGGGCGAGTCGACCCCCGGGGTTCGAAAAAGACGCCGTGAGGTCAACATTCCAACCGAGAACCCGAAAAAAGGATTATCGAAATGAAAATCGCCATCACCGCCAGCGGCCCCAGCCTGGACGATCAGGTCGAACCGCGCTTCGGACGTTGCCCCTATTTTCTGTTGATCGATCCGGACACCCTGGGCTTCGAATCCATGCCCAATCCCAACATCTCCCTGGGCGGCGGCGCCGGCCCCCAATCGGCGCAATTAATGGCCGAAAAGAAGATATCGGTGGTGTTGACCGGCAATTGCGGTCCCAACGCCTTTCAGACCTTCGGCGCCGCCGGCATTCAGGTGATTACCGGCGTGGGCGGCCTGGTTCGCGAGGCCGTGGCCAAGTTCAAGGCGGGTCAATTGACCCAGGCCTCGGCGCCCACGGTTAAGAACCATTTCGGCATGGGCGGCGGCATGGGCCTGGGCGGCGGTCGAGGCATGGGCGGCGGCCGGGGCATGGGCCGCGGCATGGGCGGCGGTGGTATGGCGCTGAACACCGCCACCCCGGCAGCGGGGGCCACCCCCACCGCCGTGAGCGTCGAGGCCCCATCTGACCCGACAGAGATCGCGCGCCTCAAACAAACGGTCAGCGACCTGCGCACTCAGTTAGATGCGATTCAGAGTAAAATCGGGACACTGGAAGAGAAAAAATAACACCGCCACATGGGCCGGGGAGAGAAAGAAAATGGGCGATCGCCTGGATGATTTTGTCGACCAACTGCAAACGCGGATTTTCCAGGAGACCCGGGAGGCCTATGGTGACCTCGGGTTTGAGCGCTGGCGCAGTCCGCGTTATGCGGGCGCCCTGGCGGATGCCGACGGCCACGGCCGCCTGACCGGCGCGTGCGGCGATACGATGCAGATTTTTCTGAAATTTGAAAATGAAAAGGTCCGCGCGGCGACCTATTTGACAGACGGATGCGGCGCCAGCGCGGTATGCGGTTCATTGGCCGCGGAACTGGCCTTGGGCAAAAACGCCGATGAATTGGCCGAGATCACGGGCGACACCATTCTCGAGCTTTTGGGAACCTTTCCCCAAGAGGATCGCCACTGCGCTTTTCTGGCGGCCCAAACCCTTCAAGAGGCCTTGGGCGATTGCATCCAAAGGCAACTGCGCCTGAAGAGCAGCGGGCAGAGCGCCCGCTGAGAGGTGGTTATGTGTTTTAGCACCGTATATGTGCGCTCCGCGGATGGCCCTAGGGAAATCATGAAGGATGTGGCCCGCGTGGACGCCGAAGGCCAAGGTTTTTGGCTGATCAACCTGTTTGGAGAGCGCCAGTTTGTGGCCGGCAGGATTCACTCCATCGATCTGGCCGATGGGCATTCGGTGTTGATCGACCCGTCACCGGCGGAGTGTTTTTAGGCGAGCGTCCTCACCCCACCAAGCCCAGCAATTCTCGGTGATCCTTCACAGTGAGGGCCGCTTCCCGGGGCCGGCCATGAATGGCTTCGACCGACCCCGGAAAGCATTTTTAGGTGGCTGTATTGTCGGCTTCAAAAGCGGATAGGCGTTGCTGGATCAATTCGAGTTCCGACCGCAACGCGTCGGCCTGGCGCTTCAGGGCCTGTTTTTCCATCTCGGGATCGGGCGCCTGGTAGGGCGCCGCATATCCCAAAACGGGGTCATAGGCGCCATAGCGCCGCCAACCCGGCATGCCAGTGGCGTAAAAGCAATTGCGACGGCCATAGCCGCCGCCGCTTGCGCCGCGACCGCCAAAGCCGATGCCCCGGCCAAAGCCGATCCTGCCCCGGCGTCCGCCCATATCCTGGGCATAGCCCGGCAGGCCATAGCCGGCGCAAAAGCCTGCCCCGCGCCCGGTCATGGTCCCCATTCCCGTGGGTCCGGTTCGATCTCCTCTTGGCATTGTCTTACCCTCCTTTCCTATACCCCGCTTTGCGGGGTTAACCAGTACTTCATTTGTGCTTATTCCCGGATGAGCGCGGCCCCGCATTTGGCGCATTTGCGTTCATAGCAAGGCACGCTGCGTTGATGGGCTTCCCGCTGGCCGCACTGCGGGCAGACGCAGAACCCTTGGGGGCCGGCGGCAACTCCGCCCATGCGTCCCGCCTTTTGGCCCCCGCGTCCTCGACCGCCGCCCTGCCCCATACCGCCCCCACCTTGCCCGCCGCCGCCCTGGCCCCTGCCGCCACTTTTTTTACCGTTCATCGCCATCTTCTCCTTATGCATGAAACCATGCCGGCCACGCAAACGCCACCGCGGCGGCGCGCATCCCGGCATCCCAAACTCTTTCGCCGCCAACCCTCCGTCCAGATAGGCCTGAACGATCCGACCCAGTTCACCGGACACGAAGGGCACCACCCGGATGCCATAGGCCGCGACCATCGCCTCCAAAGGCCGGGAGATGGCGCCACACACCAGGGTGTCCACCTCCAGGTCGACCAGGCGTAAGACTTTGAACAGGCCGGCATCTTCCGGCAGATGTGCGTGCGTCTCTTGAACCATCCTGCCGGCTTCGGCCTCGATGAGATAAATGGTGCGCGCCACGTCAAATACCGGCGCGATACGATTCTCCCAGGTGGCGAAGGCGGTTTTCATGCTTCCTGATAAAGCATCAGCCGTGCCACACCCCAAAAAGGCCGCACATAATAATTTACTTATTGATATAGTAGCAATATTAAGAGGAATGGGTCCCGTCCGGAGGGTACTAACGGTAGCACGGGCGCTACTATCACTGCCGGCAATGGTTGCTGCGAAGCTACCCTATCGACTTTTTGCTTTGCCGCCGCGGCCGTTCGGCCGGGGCAGACCGATTCCCAAGCGCTTGATGCGCCGAAATAGGGTGGTCTTGTGAATGCCCAGTTCCCGTGCGGCGGCCGCACGGTTATAGGAGGTATGCGCCAGGGCCGCGCGGATGGCCTGGGCATCGATCAGTTCGTGGGCGGTTCGCGGTCGGCCATCTTCGCCGGCACGCGGATAGCGGGCGGTCAACTCCTCGGGCAGATCGCCGATCTGTATAAGACCTTCCCGGCAGAGGATGAAGGCGCGCTCGATGATGTTCTCCAACTCGCGCACGTTGCCCGGCCAATCGTGGGCCATGAGCAGGGAGAGGGCTTCCCCGGAGACGCCCCGCAGATGCTTGCCCTGAAGGCGGTTGAAGTGTTCGATGAATTGCTCCACCAACAGGGGGACATCCTCCTTGCGCCGCCGCAAGGGCGGCAGCACCACGCGCACGACATTGACACGGTAGTAAAGATCTTCCCGGAAGAACCCCTGGTGAACCCGCTCCGCCAGATCCTGATGGGTGGCCACGATAATTCGCGCATCGGCGGTTTCCGAACCGGTGGCCCCCAACGGCTCGTAGCGGCGGTCCTGGAGCACGCGCAGCAGTTTCACCTGCAAGGCCGGACTCACCTCACCGATCTCATCCAGCAGCAGACTCCCCCCCTTGGCCAGGGCAAAGCGGCCGGGCTTGTCTTTGTGAGCACCGGTAAAGGCCCCGGCCTTGTAACCGAAAAGCTCGGACTCGAGCAGCGTGTCGGGCAGGGCCGCACAGTTGACGGCGACGAACGGCCCCTTGCGCCTGGGGCTGAGGGCGTGAATGGTGCGCGCCATCAACTCCTTGCCCGTACCGGTTTCCCCCTGGATCAGAACCGTGCTGGGGCTGGCGGCGATGGCCGGCAAGACTTCGAACACCTTTTGCATCAGGGGGCTACGGCTGACGATGTCGCCCACCTGGAAGCGGCCCCGCAACTCCTGGCGCAGAGCCTCCACCTCGCTCAGGTCCCGGAAGGTCTCGGCCCCACCGATCACGCGCCCCGTCTCGTCCTTGAGCACGGCCGTGGAGACACTGATGGGCATTTGCCGGCCGTCGGCCTTGATGATGTAGCCGGACTGGCCGATGATCGGCCTTCCCGTTTCCAGGGTCCGCCGCAGGGCGCAATCGGGGCCGCACATGCTCGAACGAAACACCTCCGAACAGCGCCGGCCGATGGCTTGCTTGCGCCCGACACCGGTGATCTCCTCGGCCGCCCGGTTGAAGGAGGTGATGCACCATTGGGCGTCTACCGTGAAAACCCCGTCTGAAATACTCTCCAGGATCGCCGCGGTGGGTGTCGCCCCTTGCTGTTTCTCAATCTTCTCCATGGCTCACCGCGGGGGCGCATCCTTGGGGGCTTGATACGTAATCCGATAAATCATGCCGTTTTGATCGTCCGAGACCAGCAGGCTGCCGTCGGCCATCTGCACCAGATCCACGGGCCGGCCCCATTCACTGTTGCCGATCAACCAGCCCTCGGCGAAGGGTTCATAGGCCACGGCCTTGTCCTCGAGCAGCCGCACCAGGCTGACGCGGTAGCCGATCTTTTGGCTGCGGTTCCAGGAGCCGTGTTCGGCAATGAAGATCTGTCCCCGGTAAGCCTCCGGAAACATGGTGCCGGTATAAAAACGCATGCCCAGCGCGGCCACATGGGGCCCCAGGAGGGCCGCCGGCGGGGTGAATTGGCTACACGTTTGGGTGCCGCCGAATTCGGGGTCGGCGATAGTGCCGGCATGACAATGGGGAAAGCCGAAATGCTCGCCGGGCATGGTGACCCGATTCAGTTCATCCGGCGGCTGGTCGTCGCCCAGCCAGTCGCGTCCGTTATCGGTGAACCACAACTGGCCGGTGCGCGGATGCCAGTCGAAGCCGACCGTGTTGCGCACGCCCCGGGCGTAAATTTCAAAGGCGCCGCCGTCGCGGTCCAGGCGTGTAATGGTGGCAAAAACCGGATCTTCACTCAGGCAAACGTTGCAGGGGGCACCCACGGGCACATAGAGTTTGCCGTCCGGGCCGATACGAATGAATTTGGCGCCGTGGCTCATTTCCTTGGGATATTGGGAGTACACCACCTCGGGCGCACCCGGGTTCTCCAGGCGGCTCTCGATTTGACGGAAGCGCAGGATGCGCGAGACTTCGGCCACATATAAATCGCCTTCATGCAACGCCACGCCATTGGGCTGATTCAGACGCTCGGCGATGGTCATCACGCGATCCGCCTTGCCGTCGCCATTCTGATCGAGCACGGCGTACACCTTCCCCATCTGGCGCGTGCCCACGAAAAGCACCCCGGACGGCCCCATGGCCAGAGAACGGGCGCCGGGCACATCGTCGGCATAGGTACTTATTTTGAACCCAGGCGGCATACGGATGGTCATGAGCATGGCTTTTTCCTTGATGCCGGCGGGCAATACCCGGGGAAAAACGATCATCAGCAAAAACCCGGCCGCGATGAGCCAGGACAACGGGGTTCTCTTCATGGCAAGCCTCCATTTAAGATAGCGCCGCGTTTCCGGGCGACGAGTGAAAGGATGATGGGTACCGTTTGAGGATGTCATGCGTGTTGCACGGTACAATGAGGGGACCATAATCGCTGCGGTCCCGGATGTCAAAGACAGGCGTGGCTCGCCTGCGATTCTTGCCGAACGGCATTTCACTTGGGTCCAATGCGCGCGCAGTGCGTTCAGATCATGGGCCGGTTCACCGCCAAGTTCTACAGGGCAAAGATTTTAACTTGTTTTTTAACCCCAGGAGAGTAACACTCGCGGCCATGACACCCCATGACGAACAGATCATTCGCGACTGGGCCCGAAGCCAACGCCAGACCGTCGTTGTGCTGTCCCGCGGTGAAGGAGAGGTCGACGCGCGCCTGGTCCAATTTTGCGACCGGCTGCACGCCCTGGCGCCCGGCGTGACCATTCGCCGCCCTTCGGATGAACTCTTCCGCGCCCCGGCGTTGATCGCCGGCCGCCATAAGAATATCGCCTTCCAGGCCGTGCCCACCGAACGCGAACTGCCGCCCTTTCTATCCGCCCTGGAGCAGGGCACCGAGGACGAGCGGCCTGGCCCGGCCCTGCCGGACACCGCGGCGCAAATCCAACTACCGGTGGACCTGACCCTGTTTATTGCCATGCAGTGCCCCCACTGCCCCCAGGCCGCCGCGCAGTTGATTGCCCTGGCCGGTGCGCGCCCGCCGGTGCGCTTGACCCTCATCGACGGCGTGCTCTTTCCTGAGGCGGCCCAGGCCCGGGCCATCCGTTCGGTGCCGACCCTGATTTTAGAGGATCGCGTGCGGTGGTCCGGCGCTTTGAAAATGGAGGAGATCGTCGATCAGTGCGTGCGGCGCGATCCGACCCTTTTATCCGCAGCCTCCTTGCGCCAGATCATCGAGACCGGCGATGCGCCCCGCCTGGCCGCCATGATGACCGAACGGGGTCAAATCTTCCCGACCCTGACCGAGTTGCTCTGCCACGAACGCTGGTCGGTGCGCCTGGGTGCCATGGTCACCATGGAGTATCTCTCCGATGATGCACCCGAGTTGGCTGCCGGGTTTATTCCGCTGCTGCGGGAACGCTTCAGTGGCCTGCACGAAACCGTGCAAGTGGATGTGGTGCAGGTGCTGGCCCAGATCAAGCATGCAGCGGCGAAAACATGGCTGGAAAGCCTTGCGGCTGCAGCAGCCTATCCTTCGGTGAGGGAAGCCGCCGCCGAAGAGCTGAACCTTTGACAGGGAGCAGCTGCAACATCGTAGAAAGTCCCTGAGCCCCCCGCGACGGCGGGAATCAACTGGTTTCCCGCCTTCGCGGGAATGGCGTTTACGGGCACCGAGCCCATTTTCACGAGTTCATCAAAAATATATCCTTAAGATTCAGGCGCCACGTCCGATCTTACACTTACAGATGATGTTGTCCGCCCCAGTAACATCAGCTTTGAAGCATTTCGTTTTCCAGATCTAAAAGATCAGAGAACCACACGCTCGAAAAAGTACGCGAGGTCGTCAATGGAAATGCTCCTCGAAGATATCAAATGTATCCCCGGCGTGAGCTGCGTTTTTTGTTTCGATACCCGCAAGGGCATCGTTGCTAAAATTGCGGCCCCGACATTCAGCGACGAAGCACTTTCGGGCGTGGGTCGAACGCTGGTAAAAATTCTCTCCGGGGGCAAGCAGCTTTTTACCGACATGCAAAGTGTCCAACTGCGCCTGGATCGGTTGAGCATCTTCATCATCTGGGTAACCGAAACATACTACCTGATCGTCATCCATGAACCCACCCTGAACCCCAACCTGTTGAGCATGACGCTGGTACAAACCGTAAAAGATTTAAAAGCGGCGCTTGCCGCACCGGACGCCGCCCTCCCCCAGGCCTCCGGTACCGGAAGCAATACGATTCGGCAGATCCTCGGAACCGGGCCTTATGCCCAAATCTTTTCCGCAATGGAGAGTTCACTGGCCAAAGTCATGGGCCCGATGGCTTCCATTGTATTTCAGGATACGCTTGAGCAATGGATCGAAAAGATCGACGACCCGGATAAGATTCCTTTGGATAAGCTGGTCAAGATGTTGTCGACTGAAATCGGTGATCCTGAAAAAATCAAAACCTACGAACAGTTGCTCGCACCCCATTTAAGAGCCCGATGAGGAAACCCCATGGAACCGGCCCAAGATCTGGAAAAAATTTCAGGAATCGTTGGCGTCAAGAGCTATTACCTCGTAACGCATGATGGCTCACAGGTTGCCGGAAAAAGCAACGCTGCAACGGAACTTTCCCAATACTTCGCCCTTTCGGGGCTGAACGGTGAAGCCATTTGTTCGCTTCTGGGGAACTGCCGGTTCAATCACATGATCTTTTCGAGACAAGGCAAAGAGAGCATCATCATCTTTCCCATGAAGGACCATTTCCTGGCAGTCATGAAAGAGGCCCACGCATCCACTGCGAATTTGATCCCAAGGATCAGCGAACTCATCGATGGGATAAAAATATAAACGCGGATTAAAAAGGAGTCGGCATGCCCCCTTGCCCTCGCTTGCTGAAGAATCTGGTATCCATTGTGGTGGCCCTGTGCCTTTTGTCTTGGGTTGGTCCGATCTCGGCGGACCCGCCTCCTGACATGGAAAGCAAGGTCAAGGCCTGGGCCGTAGAGTGCCATGCGGAGGTGACCACGCAGATGGAGTTGCTGGTATCGTCCGGGAAACTGAGCATGGAACAGATGTTCGACACCTTCTATGTACCTATCCCCAACACCGCGCCCCAAAAATTCCGGACCCAGTACGATGGCCTCATCGATCAGGCCCTCCAGCAGATCCTGGACAAATACGTGAGCAAGGATCCAAAAATGTTGTTTGCGGTTGCTGTGGACCGCAATGGCTACGTGCCTACCCACAATTCCAGGTCCAAGGATCGATCCAAACGACTCTTCAATGACCGCACCGGTCTGGCGGCAGCTCGCAACAAAGAATCCTGCCTGGTTCAGAAATACGCCCGCGACACGGGCGAAACGGCTTATGACCTTTCAATTCCACTGATCATCCACAGGCGGCATTGGGGCGCCATCCGTTTCGGATATCAACCATAGGCCGGCTGCGCCGGCGGTGAATGCAGAGAATGGGAAGTTTCGGGTTTTAATGCAGCTAAGGAGAGAACATCATGATCGGTTTCATTTCCAGACGAATCGCCGCGAAAGTCACCCTTTATGTCAACATTGTCCTGCTGGTCATCATTGCGATCGGGTCGGCCTACTTAATCTTCCAGCAAAGCGCTGCCCTGCAAGCCCAGCTTCTGGAACGGGGCAAGACCGAATCCATCGTGGGCGCAAAAATGGCAGGGGTTTTAATCGAAGAGGCCATCGACAATGGCGTTTTCACTGTGGCCGATGCCTTTGATACGGCGTACGAAGCCATCCCTGGCTTCAATCCGCCCAAGTTTCACACCAAGTACGATTTTTATCTCGACAAGGCGCTTTTGGGCATTGAAGATGAATTTCTCAAGGATGACAGCGTCCTCTATGCGGTGGCAGCCGACATCAATGGTTATGTACCCACCCACAACACCCGATACAACGCGCCGCCCACCGGGATCAAGGAAAAGGACCTGGCCCTTAACCGCTCCAAACGCATCTTCAGCGATCCGGTGGGCATTGCCGCGGCTAAAAACACCGCTCCCGGATTCCTCCAAGTCTATAAAAGAGATACCGGCGAAACCACGTGGGACATCTCCTCGCCGATTTTCGTCAAGGGCAAACACTGGGGTGGTTTCAGGGTCGGCTTCTCTCTGGACAAAATCAAGGCCTTGAAAACCCGCATGGCGTCCACGATCATTGCGATCATGGCGGCAATTCTTGTGATTTCATTCGTGTTGGTGTTGATCGCCGTGAACCGCTCGCTGCGGCCCATCAAGACATTGACTGAGATTTCATCGCGCTTGGCGGATGGCGACATCAATCAAAAAATAGAAGTCAAAACCCAGGATGAAATCGGTAAGCTCGCCGATGTGCTGGAGCGGCTGCGATTCAGCATCAAAGCGGCCATGGAGCGTCTTTCGCGTAAAACCGGTTAAGTGACACCGTTCGCATCGGTTTGAATCTCTTCGAGCAGTTTCGGGGGCAGCTCCTTGCCGGCCTTGACCCCCAGTTCCTTGAGCTCCTGGCTGCGCCGGATCAAGTTGCCTTTGCCCACCGCCAATCGATCACGGGCGGTGCAATAGGATTCGCGGGCTTTATCCAGATGCCGGCCCACCTCTTCCAGGGCCTCTGCAAAGCCCACGAACTTGTCGTAGAGGCCGCCGGCCTTTTTGGCAATCTCCAATGCGTTGCGGTTCTGGTATTCGTGGCGCCAGATGTTCTGGATGGTGCGCAGGGTGACCAGCAACGTGGAGGGGCTGACCACCACGATATTCTTTTCAAAAGCTTCTGCAAACAAGGCGCCATCCTTTTCCACGGCCGCCAGAAAGGCGGCTTCGATGGGCACGAACATGAGGATAAAATCCAGGGTGCGGACCCCTTCCAGTTCTTCGTAACGCTTGCCCACCAATCCGCGCAGATGGGTGCGCATGGCCTCGATGTGGGCCGCCAGACAACGCTCTTTCTCTTCGGGCGCTTCGGCGCAGTAAAAGGCTTCGTAGGCTTTCAGAGAAACCTTGGCATCGACAATCGCATCCTTGCCCTCGGGCAGACGGATGACGGCGTCGGGTTGATAACGCCGCCCCTCGGGATCGCGCAAGCTGACCTGCACGTCGTACTCCCGGCCCTTTTGCAGGCCCGAAGCCTCCAGCACGCGTTCTAAAATCACTTCGCCCCAGTTGCCCCGGGCCTTGCTGTCGCCTTTTAAAGCCCGCGTCAAGTTAACGGCCTCCTTGCTGATGCGCTGGTTGAGCTCTTTGAGATGATTGATTTCGGCATGCAAGGCCGTGCGGTCGCGGCTCTCCTTATCGTAAACATCTTCCACGCGTTTTTTGAAGTCGCCGATCTGTTCGCGCAAGGGCACGATAAGCCGATCCATGGCCGTACGGTTCTGATCGGCGAATTTAACGCTCTTCTCCTCGAAGATCTTCTGGGCCAGGTTCTGGAATTCAGCCTTCAGGTGCTCGCGGGCCTCATTGAGCAGGGCGATCTTCTCCCCCGCCTGCTTGCGTTCTTCTTCCAGCACCGTGCTCAGCCCGGCCATTTCGCTCCTGAGTTGGGAAAGCTGCTGCCGGAGGGTAACCAACTCCTTTTCCAGCATGGGAATGCGCTCGGCCTGAGTCTCCAGGGATGCGTGCGCCGCAGCCAGCGCCTCAGCCCGCCGCTGCTGGCCGCGCGCTTCCTCCCGCCACTGAGCCACATCGAGGTTCAACCGCTCCATCACCACCTGCTGACCACGCAGTTTTTCCAGCAATACGCTCTGCTCGGTGGAGGCGGCGGCCAGTTGTTGCTCATAAGCGCACCTGGCACGACTCCAGCGCAGCCAGACGAATACCAGGAGGGCCAGCAGCATGGCGGCCACGGCCAATACCAGGTAATCGAAGGTTTCCAGTCTGACATTGGTCAAGATTCAAATACTCCTTTTCTACAATACAATGGCCCCACCCTACCCAGTTCAAGGCTGCAAATCAATGCACATCCCGGGGCAGCAGAAAAACGAACCCGTGGCCGCCGCTGCGAACCACGGGCATAAGGTTCCGATTCAGGATGTTACAGGGTTCGCCACCTACCCTTTTAAGCTGTATTTATCTGCGATCGTGCCGTAGTAGGGACTTTCGGAAACCGAGCCCCAAACCCCCACGCGCTCCTTGAACTTCTTGAAGGCATCGTGCACCTTGCGCGACATGGCATCCTTGGCGGCCTCTTCCTCGAGAACTTCATTGGAGAGCTTGCGCAAATCGTCCAGTACCTGATCCGGAAAGCGCACCAGGTTGACCTTGTGCTGGGTGATCAACTCCTGCAACGCTGCGCCGTTGCCGGCCTCGAACTCGCACAAGCTCCAGAAGTTGGTTTCCATGGCCACGGCGTCGACGGCGGCCTGCAGATCCTTAGGCAGGCTGTCGTAGGCTTTCTTGTTGAAAATGACCTCCAGGCAGGTGCCCGGCTCGTGCCAGCCCGGATAGTAGTAGTATTTGGCTGCCTTGTAAAAGCCCATGCGCAGATCGTGCAGCGGCCCGACCCACTCGGTGGCGTCGATGACGCCGCGCTCCAGGGAGGTGAAGATTTCGCCGCCGGGCAGCAGCACGACGGTGCCACCCGCTTTGGCCAGCACTTTGCCGCCCAGGCCGGGGATGCGCATCTTGAGCCCCTTGAAATCGGCGAGACTCTTGATCTCCTTGCGGAACCAGCCGCCCATCTGCACACCGGTATTGCCCTGGGGCCGGGGCACGACATTAAAGGGCGCATAGACCTCTTCCCACAACTTCAGGCCGCCGCCGCTGTAAAACCAGGTGTTGATCCCCTGGGGATTGAAGCCGAAGGGCACGGCCGAGAACCATTGGGCCGCCGGCACCTTGCCGGCCCAGTAATAACCGGCGCCGCTGCCGCACTCGACGGTGCCGGCCGACACGGCATCGAAGACGCCCAGGGCCGGCACCAGTTCGCCGGCGGCGAACACCTGGATTTTGATGCGCCCGGCGGTGATCTCTTCCAGGCGCTTGGCGAAGCGCTCGGCGCCCGTCTGGAGCACCGGCAGGTTGGGTGGCCAGGTGGTCACCATCTGCCACTCATACTTTTTTTCCGTGGGGCCGGCGGGGGCCGGAGTCGGTGCCGCAGCCTCTTCTTTTTTTTCGCCACATCCTGCCAAACCAGCCGCAACGGCAGTAATCGCACCCGCTGCCACCACCCCTGATTTCCTCAAGAAATCGCGTCTTTCCATTCTGTCTCCCCTTTCGTTTGAGAGTTATAGTTACATCTGGATGTATCTGAACGACACCTCCAACCGGGACTAGTTCGCAAAAACCACCTTTGGCAGCCAGGTGGCCAGCGGCTGGTAAAAAACCACGATGAGCAATCCCATGAGCTGAACCAGAACAAAAGGCATGACACCTCGATAGATGTCGCCGGTGGTCACCTCCGGCGGCGTCACGGCCTTCAGATAGAAGAGCGAGAAGCCGAAAGGCGGTGTCAGAAAGGAGGTTTGCAGATTCACGGCGATGAGAATGCAGAACCAGGCCGGATCGAACCCGAATTCGATCATGATCGGGGCCAGCACCGGCACATGGATGAACGTGATCTCGATAAAATCCAGGAAAAAACCGATCACGAAGATCAGGGCCATGACGATGAACAGCACGAACCATTTGCCGTGGGTGGCGGCGATGCCCCCCAGAAATTCGCGCACCAGGCCATCGCCGCCCATGCCGCGGAACACCAGGCCGAAGGCGGCGGCCCCCACCAGGATGATGAACACCATGCAGGTCAGTTGCATGGTGGTCTGCATCACCTCCTGGAGGATTTTGAAGCTTAGTTTGCGGTTGATGGCGGTGAGGACCGTGGCGCCTACGGCGCCCACGGAAGCCGCCTCGGTGGAGGAGGCAAAGCCGAAGAACATGGAGCCGAGCACGGCCACCATCAGGAAAAGCGGCGGAAACAAAGCGCGCATCATTCTGCGGAACATGATTCTGGGCGTCAGGGCCGCCAACTCCTCCTTGGGCACCGGCGGCGCCAGCTCGGGCTTGAGAAAGGCGGCGATGATAATATAAGCAACATAGAGGGACACGAGCAGCATGCCCGGCAACACGGCGCCCATGAACAGGTCGCCTACCGGCACGCCGACGATGTCGCCGATGAGCACCAGCACGACGCTGGGCGGGATGATCTGGCCCAAGGTACCGGAAGCGGAAACCGTGCCCGTGGCCAGCTCCTTGTTATACCCGCGCTTGAGCATGGTCGGGATGGCCACCAGCCCCATGGTCACCACCGTGGCCCCCACAATGCCGGTGGAGGCCCCCAGCAGCGCGCCGACGACCACCACCGAAACCGCCAGTCCGCCGCGCAGGCGCCCCAACACCAACCCCATGGTATCCAGCAACTCTTCGGCCAAGCCGGAACGCTCCAGCATCACCCCCATGAAGACAAAGAGCGGCACGGCCAGCAGGGTCACATTGTTCATCACCCCCCAGATGCGCAGGGGCAGCAGGTTGAAGAACGTCCATCCGAAGCCGATCAAGCCGAACACCAAGGCCGTACCCATCAAGGTGAAGGTGACGGGGAAACCGAACATCAGCAGAATCGTCAACGCCAGAAACATCCAGGCCGGCAGATATTCCATCAGGAATTTTTTCCTTTCGGATCGAGCTCGAGACCGCGAAGGGTGAAAATACATTTGATGCCCAGGGATATGCCCTGGATCAGGATCAGGATGAAGCCGGCGGGGATGCACGCCTTGAGCACCCAGCGGTAGGGAATGCCCCCGGGATCGGGTGAGCCTTCCATCATCGAAAAGCTGGCGCTGACGAAATTCCAAGAGGTGAGGATGATCAGGAGGCAGCCCGGGATGAGAAAAAGCAGGACCCCTATCAAATTGACCCAGGCTTTCTTTTTAGGCGTCATGCGTTGGTAAAAGATGTCCACGCGCACGTGACCGTCCTTGAGCAGGGTGTGGCCGGCCCCCATTAGAAAAATGAAGGCGAACAGATGCCACTCCAACTCCTGGGTAAATACAGAGCTGATGTTAAAAGCGTAGCGCATGACCACATCGAAAAAAACCACCGCCACCACCAGGGCCGTGGTCCACGACACGAACCGGCCGACCCACGTGTTGATGCCATCGATCCAAGCACACACGCTTCTGAGCAATTTCATTGGATCTTTTGTCCTTTTCGGTCTACGGATACGGATCCGGATGAAGGGCCGGTCGTTGAAACTATTGTATAATTGGCGGCACCTTTATTATTTTGATGGAAGCTTTATTTGGTTATTTTCATTCAGCAAATAAATATTTCCTTACCATAACCGAATCGGCAGACGCAACCGTCACTTTCATTCCCTTTTTACCTTTAATATGTCCCATACCTATTGACAAAAAATAGGCCTCTATATAATGTAGGCCCTTGGTTTTGCGTCAGACCCCAAAGCAAGCATAAAGTGTTGGATTTATTATTTTTTGAAATTCACAAAGCCGTCAAAAAGGCCCAAGCGGAATGAGGCTCTTGGCGATCCAGAAGAACACCACCAAAAATCCGTCTTGCCGTATCCCTTCGGCAGGTATTTTGATTTTTGATAGATGCACCGCTGTTCCCGGTCATTCCGGCCAGGGCATCCATCATGACCATATAATCGACATAATCGACCATCGAACCGAATACGAATCAAAAAATCCCACGGAAAGGAGGACTGACGAAATCAACTCCAAAACCAGTCATCACGATCTGCATTGGATTTTGGGCAGGGTTAAGCCTGCCGAACATAAACTTTTAACCTGTATAGCAACAAGGAGGTAACTTTGGCTTTCGAATTTCAAAAAGAAGGTTATTCCGGCGCCGTAAAGACGGTCACCCTGGGAAAGGGGGACAAAGCCGTCGTCGTTGGCGGAGAGACCAGCTACCCATTCTACTTCTTCGAAGGCAAGATGCCCCATAAGCCGCGCATCGCGATGGAAATTTGGGACATGGCGCCGGAAGATTGGCCCGAAGCGGTCATGACGCTGTTCAAGGACGTGGTATCCGACCCGGGTGCCTGGGCCAAAAAATGCGTCGAAAAATACGGCGCAGAAATGATCGTGCTGCAGCTCAAGAGCACCGATCCCAACGGCAAGAACGCTTCTCCGGCCGAGGCATCGGCCACGGTGAAAAAAGTGTTGGGCGCTATCAAAGTACCCCTGATCGTCTGGGGCTGCGCCAACCCGGCCAAGGACGAAACCACCCTCAAACAGATCGCCGAAGACCACCAGGGCGCCAACCTGATTCTCGGCCCGGTGGAAGACAAAAACCATAAAGGCATCGGCGCCGCAGCCATGGCGTACGGCCACACCCTGATCTCCTCGTCGCCCATCGACGTCAACCTGGCCAAACAGGTCAACATCCTGCTGGAAAACCTGGGCATGCCCATGGAAAAGGTCATCATCGACCCGACCACCGGCGGTCTGGGCTACGGCATGGAATACTCCTACTCGGTCATGGAGCGCTTGCGCATGGCCGCCCTGGCCCAGGGCGACGACAAGTTGCAGCAGCCGATCATCAACAACCTGGGCAACGAAGTGTGGAAGAGCAAAGAGGCCAAACAATCGGCCGATGAAGCCCCCACTCTGGGCGATCCCGAAAAGCGCGGCATCCTCATGGAAGCCGTGGGTGCCGTGGCCTACCTGCTGGCCGGCAGCGACATTTTGATCATGCGCCATCCCGAAGCCATCCGCCTGGCCAAGAGCTATATCGACCTGATGGCCGACGGCGGCAGCGCCGCCCAAATCAAGGCCATCGAAAAAGTGCTGGGTGCCAAGCCGGTGGATCTGGCTGCCCTGGCCCCCAAACCCGACCTGAAGATTGAAGAAGAGAAGAAGGCCGCCCCGGCTGCCAAACCGGCCGCCGCCAAAGCAGCCCCGGCCGCCAAACCGGCTGCACCCAAAGCCGCTCCGGCTGCCCCGGCTGCCCCGGCTGCCCCGGCCGCCGCTCCCGCAGCACCTGCCGCACCTGCGGCCGCCGCTGCCCCGGCCGTTGACGCCGCCGCCCAGGCCAAAGCCGATGCCGACGCCAAAGCCAAGGCCGACGCGGATGCAAAAGCCAAAGCCGACGCCGCTGCCAAAGCCAAAGCCGACGCGGATGCAAAAGCCAAAGCCGATGCCGACGCCAAAGCCAAGGCCGATGCCGACGCCGCTGCCAAGGCTGAAGTGGCCAAACGCGAAGCCGAAGAAGAAGCCCTGCGTCAGAAGCGGGCCGCGGAACGCGCCAAAATGGCGGCCGAACGCACATCGGATGCTAAAGAAGCGACCGTTGCCAAAACCGCGGCGGTCATCCAACTGGATGCCCTGGAGAAAATGTCCCGCCTGTTGGATCGTATCCACCGGCGCGTGGCCTAGTAAAAAAATCGAATCGAATTGTTCTCACATAACTTGAGGAGGAACCTCTGATGGCAGAAATTACGAAAGCAGTAAAGGAAAAGGCGGAGGAGAAAGCCGCAAAGTTGGCCGATCCCATCGCCTCTTCAATCGATCCGGCAACCCAACAGATGATCGCCCGGGCGCAACAACTGGGCATCGACACCGTGTTCGACCGCGCCGCGCAGATGAAACCCTGTAACATCGGTATCCAGGGCATCTGCTGTAAGAACTGCGCCATGGGCCCCTGCCGCCTGCCGCTGACCAAGAGCATCAGCGAAGGCGAAGACACCCGCAAGGGTCTGTGCGGCGCCACGGCCAACACCATCGCCGCCCGTAACTTCATCCGCATGATCGCCGGCGGTGCGGCAGCCCACTCCGACCATGGCCGCAGCGTGGCCGAAGTATTCCGATCGGCCGCCCGCAAGGAAACCGATGCTTACAAAATCAAGGACGTAAACAAGCTATTGGCAGTTGCCAAAGCCTTGGAAGTGGCAACCACGGTGGAAGTGGATGGCGCGACCAAGGACCGCGAGATCGATGAGATCGCCCTGGAAGTCGGCGAAAAGGCCATGAACGAGTGGGGTAAGCCCGAAGGCGAACTGCTCTACCTGAAACGCGCCCCCCAGCCGTTGTACGATAAGTGGACCAAGACCGGCGTCAAGCCGCGCAACATCGACCGCGAAATCGTCGAGATCATGCACCGCACCCACATGGGCGTGGATCAGGACTATAAAAACCTCATGAAACAAGGCACCCGTGCGGCCCTGGCCGACGGCTGGGGCGGTTCGATGCTGGCCACCGACCTGCAGGACATCCTGTTCGGCACCCCCTATCCGCTGCAAGCCGAAGCCAACCTGGGCGTCATGAAGCAGGACCACGTCAACATCATCGTCCACGGCCATGAGCCGGTGCTTTCGGAGATGATCGTGGCCGTAGCCCAACGCAAGGACATCGTTGACTATGCCAAAACCAAGGGTGCCAAGGGCATTCAACTGGGCGGCATCTGCTGCACGGCCAACGAAATTTTCCAGCGCCACGGCGTGCCCCAGGCCGGCACCTATCTGCAACAGGAACTGGCCATCATCACCGGCGCCTGCGATGCCATGATCGTCGACATCCAGTGCGTGTTTCAGAACCTGGCCAACGTGGCCAAGTGCTTCCACACCAAGCTGATCACCACCCATCCGATTGCCCGCATGGAGCAGGACAATGTGCTGCACATCGAGTTCGACGAGCACCATGCCCTGGAAGACGCCGAGCGCATCGTCAAGATCGCCATCGACAACTTCCAGAATCGTAGGGGCGAAGTGATGATTCCCCAGTACAAGGCCACCGCCATCGGCGGTTTCAGCGTGGAGTCCATCGAGTATCACCTGGGCGGCACCTTCCGCGGCACCTACTACACCCTCAATGACAACATCATCAACGGCCGTATCCGCGGCATCGCCGGCGTCGTGGGCTGCAACAATGCCCGTACCCGCCACAACGAAGCCCATATCACGGTCGTCAAAGAACTCATCAAGAACGACGTCATCGTCCTGACCACCGGCTGTAACGGTATCGCCTGCGCCATGGAAGGCTTGCTGACACCGGAATCGGCGGCCGTCTTTTGCGGCCCGGGCCTCAAAGAGGTCTGCGAGACGGTGGGTATCCCGCCCGTCCTGCACATGGGATCGTGCGTGGACAACAGCCGCATTTTGCTGGCCGCCACCGAAGTGGTCAAGGCCGGCGGCCTGGGCAAAGACATCTGCGATCTGCCGGCGGCCGGCTCGGCCCCCGAGTGGATGAGCGAAAAGGCCATCAGCATCGGCCATTACTTTGTGGCTTCGGGCGTATACACGGTCTTCGGCCTGCACCTGCCGACCTCCGGCGCGCCCGTGTTCCACAATTACATCTCCAATGAGATGGAAAAGCTCTACGGCGGCAAGTGGGATCTGGAAGCCGACCCGATCAAGCATGCCCATATGATGATCGCCCACATCGACAAGAAGCGCAAGGAACTGGGCATCGACAAGGCCCGCGACCGCGTGCTCATGGATATGGCCGATCGCCAGAAACTCGAAGCTTAATTTTCAACCCAACATCCTCAACGAAGGAGGAAGGATTATATGTCACGACTCGTAGCATTTGCCGCCATCCAGGGTGGCTACAACATCGTCTCCAAGGTAGAAGGCAAGTACAAGAGAGCGTTGCAGACCTACAACGCCGATACCAAGGTGGGCTTTCCCAATACCGCCTACTATCTGCCGGTGATCTACTCCCTTCTGGGCATCAAGGTAGAAAAACTGGAAGATATGGAAAAACCGCTGGCCTTTGCCCGTAAGCTGCTGCCGCCCCATGTGAAGGGCCAGAACCACCTGCCCTACCTGGGACCCCTGCTGGACGCCGGTATCGCCGCCCTGTTCGCCTTTGAACTCGAAGAGGCCCTGCGTTACCTGGAACAACCCGACTTCTACCTGCCCACCGAAGAGGTGGACGAAGAAGCCGGCAAGATCTGGCTGGGCGCGGCCGACGACACCATCATGCGTAAACGCGGCGTGGAATTCGTCGACGGCTCGGCCCCCGGCTTTGCCGCCATCGTCGGCGCGGCTCCCGATGCCGAAACCGCCAAGCTGATCGTGGAAGAGTACCAGCGCCGCAGCTTGTACATCTTCTGCGCCGCCAACCAGAACGGCACCACGGTCATCGACCAGCTCCGCGAGGCCGGCGTGCAGGTGGGTTGGAACACCCGTATCGTACCTTTTGGCCCGGACATCTCCTCGGCCATCTTCGCCCTGGGTTTCGCCAACCGCGCCGCCATGGCGTTCGGCGGTGTGCAGCCCGGCGACTACAAAAAGATCCTCAAGTACAACAAAGACCGCATCTTTGCCTTCGTCAACGCCCTGGGCGATGTCAACGCCGAGTGGGCCGCAGCGGCGGCCGGCTGCGTGAACTGGGGCTTCCCCACCATCGCCGACACCGATATTCCCGAGATTCTGCCCACGGGTATCTGCACCTACGAGCACGTGGTGGCCAATGTCAAACACGAAGACATGGTCCAGAAATCGGTGGAAGTCCGCGGTTTGAAGACCACGGTCAGCAAGATCGACATCCCCTGCGCCTTTGGTCCGGCGTTCGAAGGCGAGCGCGTGCGCGGTGCGGACCTGTACTGCCAGTCCGGCGGTGGCAAGACCCAATGCACCGAATTCCTGAGAATGGCCAACATGAACGAGATCGAAGACGGCAAAGTCACCGTTATCGGTCCGGACATCAAGGACATGAAGGAAGGCAGCGCGTTCCCCATGGCGATCTTCATGCAGGTGGCCGGCCGCGAATTCCAGGAAGATTTCGAGCCGATCCTGGAACGCCAGACCCACCACTTGGTCAATTACATCCAGGGCATCATGCACATGGGCCAGCGCGACATCGCCTGGGTGCGCGTCAGCAAGCAGGCCGTCGAAAAGGGTTTCACCCTCAAAGACATCGGCGTGGTGCTGCATGCCAAGTTCCATCAGGATTTCGGCAAGATTCTGGACAAGGTGCAAGTGATTATCTACACCAAGAAAGAGGACGTGGACAAGATCACCGCCGACGCCCGCGCCGCCTACAAGCATCGCGACGAACGCGTCGAGAACATGACCGACGAGGATGTGGAGCTTTTCTACTCCTGCACCCTGTGCCAGTCGTTCGCCCCCACCCATGTGTGTGCCGTCAGCCCGGAGCGTACCGGTCTGTGCGGTGCCTACAACTGGATGGATTGCAAGGCCTCTTTCGAGATCAACCCCACCGGACCCAACCAGCCCATCGAAAAAGGCGCGGTTCTGGATCCGAAACTGGGCCGTTTCGAGGGCGTGGATCAATTCGTGAACAAGGCCTCCCGCGGCGCCATTCAAACCTATAACTTCTACTCCATGGTCATTAACCCCATGACCACCTGCGGCTGCTGCGAAGCCATTGCCGCCATGCTGCCGGCTTGTAACGGCGTCATGACCGTCAACCGCGAGTATGCCGGCGAGACCCCCTGCGGCATGAAATTCACCACCCTGGCCGGTGTCATGGGCGGCGGCGCTTCTTCGCCGGGCTTCGTGGGCCACTCCAAGTTCAACATCACCCAGAAGAAATTCATCATCGGCGACGGCGGCCTGCTGCGCATGGTCTGGATGCCCAAGATCCTCAAGGAAGAGATCAAGGAGCGTCTGATCAAACGCGGCACCGAGATGGGTTATCCCAATCTGTACGACATGATTGCCGATGAAACCGTGGGCGTCACCGAAGAAGAGATCCTGCCCTTCCTGCAGGAAAAGGGTCATCCGGCCCTGTCCCTGCCTCCGATCGTGGGTTGATACGAAATGATGATGGGATGGGAGGCGGTACCCACCGCCTCCCCATCGACACTTTAAATAGGATAAGGAGAAACCAATGGCATTAACCGGTATTCAGATATTCAAACTCCTGCCGAAAACCAACTGCAAGGAGTGCGGGGTGCCCACCTGCCTGGCCTTTGCCATGAACCTGGCTTCGGGCAAGGCCGAGTTGGACGCCTGCCCTTATGTATCGGACGAAGCCCGCGCCCAACTGGCCGAGGCTTCCGCGCCCCCCATCCGCCCGGTTGTGGTTGGCAAGGGTGTCCGTAAGGCCACCAGCGGCGGAGAAACCGTTCAGTACCGTCACGAAAAAACCTTTTACAGCCCGACCCTGCTGGCCGCCATGGTGGCATCGGACATTACCGCCGAGGCCCTGGCAAAAAAGCTCCAGGGCTGGAACGCCCTGCAGTATGAACGCGTGGGATTGAATCTGCGCCCCGAACTGGTGGCCCTGAAAGACGTCAATGGCAATGCGGATACTTTCGGCAAGTTGGCCAAGCAGATCGCCGAGACCTCCGAATTCAACCTGATCCTGATGACCGAAAAGGCCGACGTCATGAAAGCCGGCGTGGCTGCTGCCGGTTTCAAGCGCCCCCTGCTGTATGCTGCCACCGCGGCCAACGCCGATGCCATGGGGCAACTGGCCAAAGAGAACGACCTGCCTCTGGCCGTCAAGGCCGAATCGGTGGAAGCCGTGGCCAAGCTGAGCGACAAACTGACCGGCATGGGCCTCAAAGACCTGGTGCTCGATCCGGGCAGCCGGGACCCCAAACAGGCCAACGCCGACATGATCGCCATCCGGCGCGCGGCCCTGAAGAACGCCAACCGTTCGGTGGGTTTCCCCACCATCGCCTTCCCCTGTGAAATGGCTGCCAACCTGGATGTCGAGACCATGCTGGCCGCCATGTTCGTCGCCAAGTACGGCGGCATCGTGGTCATGTCCGACTTCGCCGGCGAGAGCGTCTTCCCGCTGCTGCTCGAACGCCTCAACATTTTCACCGACCCGCAACGGCCCATGACCGTCACCCAAGGCATCTACCCCATCGGTACGCCTGACGAGAAGTCTCCGGTGCTGGTCACCACCAACTTCGCCCTGACCTACTTCATCGTCTCCGGCGAAATCGAAAGCAGCCGCGTACCTTCCTGGCTGTTGATCAAAGACTCCGAAGGCTTGTCGGTGCTCACCGCCTGGGCCGCCGGCAAATTCGCGGGCGATGATGTCGGCGCCTTCGTCAAGAAGAGCGGCATCATGGATAAAGTCAAGCACACCGAACTGATCATCCCTGGTTATGCGGCCGCCATCGTCGGCGACATCGAAGAAGAGCTGCCCGGCTGGACCATCACCGTCGGTCCGCGTGAAGCTGCCCACATTCCCGGCTTTCTCAGAGAGCGGTTCCTATAGTCCCAATACCGGGGATGGCCAACCAGGCCATCCCCGTTGCATTTGAGGACAAACTGTTTGCACCGGACGAAAAAATTTAGTAGGAAGCGGTCAACTCCGAACGGCCGGCGCAAGCTCCAAGCCGCGAAATTCATACATTTTATGAACGCATATTCTTAAGGGAGGAACTATGTTACTCATTGGCGAAAGCTTGAATGTCATCAACAAAAAGATCGGCCGCGCCTTCAAGGAGCGTGATCCCAAACCGATCCAGGAAGAAGCCTTGTTTCAAAAAGAAAAAGGCATGGACTACATCGACATCAACCTGGGACCGGCCAAAAAAGACGGCGCCGAATTGATGCCCTGGGTGGTGCAGGTGGTTCAGGACGTGGTGCCCGATCTGCCCCTGGCCCTGGACACCTCCAACATCGACGCCATCGCGGCGGCCCTGAAGGTGATCAAACAAATTCCCAGCGGCACGCCGCACATCATCAACTCGATCATGGTGCGCCCGGAGCGCTACGAGAAAATGGTGCCCCTGGCGGCCGAGACCAACTCCGACTTCATCGCCCTGATGTGGGGCCCGGATGGGCTCCCGCGCGACGAAAACGAGCGCGCCGCCCTGTGTGTCGAATTGCTCTATTTCGCCAACGAAGCCGGCATTCCCAACGAGAAGATCTGGGTGGACGGCATCGTCACCCCCGTCAACATCCAGCAGCCCCAGGCCATCAGCCTGATGGAGTTCCAGAAGATGATTCCCGACATGTGCCCGGGCGCCAAGAGCACCTGCGGTCTGTCCAACATCTCCAATGGACCTCCCGATCACCTGCGGCCGATCATGAACCAGACCTACATGGTGATGCTGCAAAAGTGCGGCATGCACTCCGTGATCTCCGATCCGCGCGACGAGCAACTGACCGCCATCGCCAAGGGCAAACGCCAGGACATCGTAGACCTGATCTACGGCATGATGGACGGCAACACCCCCAACATCGCCGGCCTGCCCAAGGAAATGCAGGATTACGCCAAGACCGTCAACGTCATTCTGGGCAAAACCCTCTATTCCGATTCGTGGCTGGAAGTGTAAGCGCACCACCTCATTTCGCAAAAACAAAAAGCCCCCTTCGCTCTATCGCGCAGGGGGCTTTTTCATTTGCATGCGCTTCCGCTCTTTAGATTAGATAGTGTCCACCCAGGGATGAGATATTTTCGTCCGCCTTGAACTCACCATGAATTGACGCGCTTAGGCCGCATGGGGCATACTGCTGCAATCAAGGTTGTTGAATGCCAGCACCCCCCGGAGGTGAATGATGCGCGTTAAGAAGCACCGTATGATTCTAATTGTATTGGCCGCTTTTTTAACCGGCCACGCCGCTGCCTGGGCGGATCGGCCCCAGTCAATGCAGTTCCACAAACAGGTGGTGATGGACCAGCAGGGATTCGGCATGGAGGCGTTCCGCCTGCTGATTCCAGAGCAGTGGCGCTTCCAGGGAGGCGTCTCCTGGGACCTGCGCAAGTTTCCGGCCGAGGCGGTGATTGCTTTCAAGGTTCACGGCCCGGACGGTCGTTCCCTGCTGGAGCATTTCCCCCACCAGAGCTGTTTCTGGTCCCAGGACCCCAACCTGAGGGCTTCGTATGCCCAGATGGGCGCCGAGATCCTCACGCCCATGAATGCCGCGGATTACCTGCGAAACGTCTTCCTGCCGCGCCAGCGGCCGGGCGTCGGCGACCTGAAGGTGATCGAGAGCGGGCCGCTGCCGGAGTTGGGCGGGCAGACCAAGGAGATCATGGCCTACCACATGGGGGTCTTCAACCAGATCTCGCCCTTCACTTTCCAGTACGAACTCAATGCCGACGCCGGCCATCTCCGGGTCCAATACAGCCAGCAGGGCCGCGCCGTGGTCGAGGAACTGACCGCCACCATCAGCTACATGACGGCCTATTTTCCAGGCATGTACGGACCGGTGACGGCGATCTCCTGGATGCCCCAGGTCAAAAGCTTCAAGGCGCCGGCCCAAGCGGTGGTGACCATGGCGCCGTTGTTCAAGGTGATGCTCGACACCTACCAGGAGAATCCGGCCTGGGCCCTGGCCGGCACCCGGCTGTCGGCCACCATCACCCGCAACCAGTTGCGCCACCAGCAGGCCATCTTCGATCAGATGCAGCAGATCCGCCGCACCCAGCAGGAAGTCAGCGACATGATCGTGGAGGGCTACCAACGCCGCAGCGCGGCCCAGGACCGCATCTTCGACAAGTACAGCGAGGCGGTGCGCGGCGTGGATACCTACCGCGATCCGGTGAGCAATTGGGAGGTCCAGTTGCCCACCGGCATGCGCAACGCCTGGACCAACGGCAGCGAGTATGTCTTCAGCGAGCAGAGCGATTTCAACCCCAACATCGGCAGCAACCAGAATTGGGAGCGGATGGAGCGCCGGCCTTGAATTCACCCCGGCACCTTGGCCGCCCGCAAGCGCGGAATGGGTCCGCACGGGCAAAGGCCGACGGGATCTCGAAAGGTCACTGCGCGCGGTCCGGCTTATGAAACGTCACCAGAGATGTGTCCTGACCTAGGAAGTATTTGCCGTACCGCCCGTCAGTGATGGGCACATACATGGCCTTGATACCGGCATCTTCACTTCGATGAAAATAGCGCAACCTGAAGTCGTGGGAACCCTGCTCCAGAAAGAGGATCGTCTCCAGCTCTTTTTCGTCATCCCGGATGGGGCGGCCCAATACCGGTTGCTGGTCCACATAGAACTCGAAGCCTTCCTCGCAGTAGACGAAAAAATGGACGGACATGGAAGCGTGCACCTCGAAGCGGCCGTTGAATTCGACATCAAAGTCCTCCCGAATGCCAAGTTCACCGAACCTTTGGTGCGTAAAGGTTTTTTCGAAAGGAAAATTCAACGTGTCCACATCAAGCGTCTGTGCGTCAAAAGGCTCGTTGTAATCGTGCAGCTTCATGTGGATGACCGCCGGCATGTTCTGCTTCCGCAAGGCCGAATAGCCGGCGTCGGCCCCCAAAATCAGGATTGTGGCACCCACGCAGAGCAGCATCTTTTTCAGGTGCTGCTTGAATTCTGCGGCAATCACCCCAATGGCCTCTATCGATAGAAGATAAATGGCGAAGACGAAGCCGTAGATGTACCGATGTTCGCTGTTGAACAGGTAGCTGGTGACCAGCGACAGGGCGATGATCGATAAAATGAGCCACCGCTGTTTGGCGTTATCTCTGCGCCAGAGGGAGGTGGTGAAAGAAAAAGCGATCACCAGCGTCAGGAAGAAAAAAACAAATTTGAAAATTTCGATCCCTGGATGAAAACCGAAGGCCGAACCATAAGAAGGAAACAGCGTACCGAAATAGAGTTCCCACAGATCCTTTAACTTGAAGAGCAGCACCTCGGGGTGTTGCCGGATGTGGGCGTTGGTCAATTGTTCGAAAAAGGCGCTGTCGTAAATGGGCTTGACGGTCAGCAGCTTGCCGTTTTCGGGATGCTTGACCGTTCCCGGCGGGATGATCACATAATGGTAGCCGTCGAACCAACTGCGCACTTCATAGGTCTTGGTAAACGAGAAGAAGTAATTCAGGCCGCTGGAGGCGGCCAACCCCTTGAGGCGGCCATTTGAGATATAATGGTTTTGGGCCAATACCAACCCGATGACCAGCAGAAACCCCAATGAAAACAATGCAGCCTTGGGAACCCCGTTGCGTCCTATGCTCCTGAGCCATCCTGCACGGCTGTGGGTCGAATCCGGCCAGAGCGCATAAAGGCCAAAAGACAGGGCCAACAATCCGTAACCGGGACGAATGCCGGTGGCCACGGCCAGCAAGACGCCGCTGAGCAGAAAATATCCGAGTCTGTTTTGCAGCAAGCAGTAGAGGGCCGCGATGCTCAATGGCACCGCGAAATTCTCGGAGAGCACAAAGGCATTGAAGTAGAAGCAGTGGTAGGTGAAGGCATATAAAGTTGCGGTGGCCAGGGCCAACCGGGGGCTGCGCGTCAACCTTTCCGAGATGCGGTACAAGCAGAAGACAGATAAAGAGGAAAAAAGGACGTTCAGACCCAGCACGATTCCCAGATTGATGGGACCGAGCCCCACCAGGTAGGTCAGCTTAAATAGGTACGCCAGGATGATGTGAAACAGCGGCGGCCAGATGACCCATTGATTGATACTGAAGAGATCGCCGTTGAAGCGCTGCAGGGCGCGCGTCCAGTATCCGCCCATATCGCTGCCCAGGTAGCTCTGAAAAGCGGTGCCGTAGAATACGAAAGCGAGCTTCAGAAGGGTAGACAAAACAACTACGGCCACGAGCCAGTGTTTTGGCTCGATCCGGTGATGGAACTGCGGCCTCAAAGATTGACCACCTTGTCGGCCAATTGCATGGCCGTGACGATGTCGAGCATGTTGGTGGTTTGGCCCACCTGCTTTTGGGCCAGCAGATTGAAGTGCTCCAGACAGGTGCCGCATACCAGAACGGTCGTCCCCTTGGTTTCATAGGCTTTAAGGTCTTCCAGCACCGGCGAGCCGGCTACGGCCAGCTTCACGCCGTTGTTGACCAGCACCAGGCGCCACAGCTCGGGCCCCATCTCCTTGAGGGTGCGGATGAAGTTCACCATCAGCTTCTGGCCCAGGGTCTCGTCGCCGAAGCCCATGCGATCGGTGGCGCACATCACCAGGATCTTCTGTTTGGCTTCCGTGGCAACCGGGGCGGCTTTGGACGCGACGGCCGCGCCGGGCGTGCCGCATTTACCGATGACGGCAAAATCAATACCCTCTTTTTCCAGGCGGACCTCGAAACCCTGGGAGCGTAGAAAGCGCTCGACATTTTGCTGGGAAGCGGCGTTGTCCACCAGCACTTTGATCGTGGCAGGATGCTCCTGCTCGAGGGTCGCCTTGGTATGCAACACCGGCGCGGGGCATGACAAGCCCCTGGCATCGATTTCTTTCATGATCGGATCTCCTTTGGGATGAGCGTTAAAACCTGCGGGCGGTAAGCAATCAGCTTACAAATATCTTTTCTTGCGGATCGTCCAGCACTTCGCCGATCACGGCCGCCGCGGGCACGCCCCGGCGGGTCAGCGCCTCGGCCAGGGCGTCGGCTTGTTGGGATTCGATGCAAATGAGCAGCCCCCCCGAGGTCTGGGGATCGAAGAGCATGTCCTGCATCACAGCATCCACGCCGTCGGCAAAGGCCACCAGGGCTTGCCGAAAACTCTTGTTCTTGAAGGCGCCGCCCGGCACCAAGCCCATACTTGCAAAATCCACCGTACCCGGAAGGATCGGCACCTTTTGACTCTCGACGCGCACACTGCATCCCGAACCGAGCACCATCTCGGCCAAATGTCCCAGCAGACCGAAGCCGGTGATGTCGGTGCAGGCGTGTACCGGGAAAGCGTCCATGGCCTCTGCCGCGCCCCGGTTCAGGGTGGCCATGAGCCGGGTCACCTGTTCGATCAGAACCGCCGACGCCAGGCCGGCCTTGATGGCCGTGTTGATGATGCCGGTGCCCAGGGGCTTGGTGAGAATCAGACGGTCGCCGGCGCGCAGGTTGTTTTTGATGCGCACCCGCGCCGGGTGCACGAAGCCGGTCACCGAGAGCCCATATTTGAGCTCGCTGTCTTCGATGCTGTGTCCACCCACCAGCACGGCGCCCGCCTCGCGGATCTTGTCGCTGCCTCCCTGGATGATCTGTCGCAGCACGCCGATATCCATCTCCTTGATGGGAAAGCCCACCAGGTTCATGGCGGTCTTGGGCACGCCGCCCATGGCGTAGACATCGCTCAGGGCGTTGGCCGCCGCGATCTGCCCGAACCAGTAGGGATCGTCTACAATGGGTGTAAAGAAATCCACCGTCTGGATCAGGGCCAACTCCTCGGAGATGCGATAGACCCCCGCGTCGTCAGCGCGATCCAAACCCACCAGAACGTTTTCGTCCGTAGGAAAGATCATTCCGCAAAGTGCCTTGTCCAGGTCCCCTGGCGCCAGTTTGGACGCTCAGCCGGCCCCTTTGACGGTCTGGGTCAGTCGTAGTTTCGGGTTTTCCGCCATTTCATCTTCCGCGTTGCAACCGCCGCACCCCGGCCGCGCCGGACGGGCATGGGACGGACGCTTTGTATTGAAATTTTCAATGGGCATTCAAATATGTATAGCTTTCACGTATTTGAATTCCCCACCGGCTTAATGATAAGTAACAAATTCCAAATTCAAATGAAAGCTGTAAGTTCCCGGGCGGCGCTTGACGCGCACGGGAGCGGCGGCCGGATGGGATCTCCATGAACCGAAATGTCGTTAAGAAGCTGATCCTCCTTCTCCTCATCGCCGTGGCCGTCACCCTCTTTTTCGCCACCGGCCTGCACCGGCACCTGACCCTGGAGGCCATTAAAAGCTCCCAGGCGCGATTCCAGGAACTCTACGACCAACACGCCCTGGCGGTGATCGCCCTGTTCCTGGCGGTTTACATTCCGGTGATCGCCTTGAACCTGCCGGGAGCCGTGATCCTGGGCCTGGCCGCGGGCGCCCTGTTCGGTACCCTGACCGGCACCGTGATCATCTCGTTTGCAAGTTCCATCGGCGCCACCCTGGCTTGCCTCCTGTGCCGTTACCTCTTCCGGGATTGGGTGCAGCGCAAGTTCGGCGACCGGCTCCAGCGGGTCAACGAGGGCATCCGCGCCGAAGGCGCCTTCTATCTCTTCTCCCTGCGCCTGATCCCCATCATTCCCTTCTTCATCATCAATATGGTCATGGGGCTGACCCCCATCCGCCCCTGGACCTTCTACTGGGTCTCCCAACTGGGCATGCTGCCCGGCACGATCCTGTTCGTCAACGCCGGCAGCCAGTTGGCGCGGATCGAATCCCTGTCCGGCATCGTCTCGCCCAAGCTGATTCTCTCCCTGGCGCTGCTGGGTCTCTTTCCCCTGGCCGCCAAAAAGCTGCTGCAAGCCTACCGCCGCCGCGCCGGCTGTTCCGCCGCGGCCGAAGAGAATCCGGCCGCCGGCCAGAGCCCGGCCCTGCAAGCCCAAGTGGCGAAGATGCGCTCCGAATGCACCGAATGCGGCGCCTGTCGGACCCAGTGCGCCTTCCTCCAGAAGCACGGCCTTCCCAAGACCATTGCCGACACGCGCGATTTTTCCCGTGCGGACGACCGGGCCATGGCCTATGAGTGCAGCCTGTGCCACCTGTGCGCGGCGGTGTGCCCAGAAAAGCTGGCGCCCGCCGACCTGTTTCTCGCCGTCCGGCGCGAGGCCGCGGTCGCAGACCACGCCGATCTCTCCCGCTACGGCGCCATCATCGGCTATGAAAAACGCGGCACGTCGCCGCGCTTTTCCTACTACGGCCTGCCGACCGGCTGCGACACGATCTTTTTTCCGGGGTGCACCCTGCCCGGCACCCGTCCGGAGACCACCTGGCAACTGTTCCGGCACCTGCAAGCCGCCATCCCCAATCTGGGCATCGTGCTGGATTGCTGCACCAAACCGTCCCACGATCTGGGACGCCAGGACCATTTCGAGGCCATGTTCGGCGAGATGCGCGCCTATCTTTCCGCCCACGGCATCCGCAAGGTGTTGGTGGCCTGCCCCAACTGCCACAAAATGTTCAAGCAGTACGGCCACGGCCTGGCGGTACAAACCGTCTACGAGCATCTGGCCGGCCACGACCTGCCGGCAGGCGCCCGGGTCACCGATGGAAAGAGCGCCGAGTGGACCGTGCATGACCCTTGCCCACTGCGCGGCGAGCGCGGTGCCCAGGAGGCCGTCCGTAAACTGCTCGGCGGCATGGGGATCACGGTTTCGGAGATGAAGCACAGCCGCCAACGCACCCTGTGCTGCGGCGAAGGCGGCAGTGTGGGGTTCATCCAAAGGGAGCTGGCCAAGGGTTGGGGCCAACGACGCAAAGAGGAAGCCAAGGGCCGCAGGGTCGTCACCTACTGCGCGGGATGCACCGGATTTCTTGAGCGGGTGACGCCCACGGTGCACATCACCGATCTGCTCTTCGACCCGGAACACTCGTTGAACGGCGGACCCAAGGTGAGCGCCGCCCCCTGGACCTATCTCAACCGGATCAAGCTCAAGAAGCGTTTCAAGGAGACGCTGCGACCGGCCGTGAGCCGGGTGCGCACCTTCTGCTGCGACAAGCTCGCCCAGGCCGAAAAAGACGCCTGTACCCTCGCTGATTGCAAACAGGTGTTGTGCCGCAAGGCCGTGCTGGCCGCGGTGGGCGTTCTGGCCTGCGTGGGCCTGTTCTTCGCCGTGCGCCATTTCATGTATATCCTGGACAGCTATGTCTACACGGCCGAGTTCCACGGCATGTTCATGCAGAGCAATCTTAAAAGTGAAAATGCGGTTCTTTTCGCCCAGTACTTCCAGGCGCTGGGGCCGTTGGCGGGTATCCCCAATCTGATGATGGCCCACCTCTTCCAGAACGTGGTCGTGCCCTTTGCCCGGCCGGTGCTGACGCCGGCCGCCGTCCAGGCCTTCGGCCCTTTCATCGGCGCCCTGCTCACCCTGCTCAGCTATCTATTGGTGGGCTGGCTGGCCTTCGGCGTGGGCCGCTATGTACTCGGCGATCTGCTGCCCCTGCTGCGCCGGACCAAAGCGCCGCTGGCCGGCTGGATCTACCCGTCCCTGGCCCTGCTGCTCACCGTCCCGTTTGTGCCGGTGGCGCTGCCCGCCTTTCTGGGGGCCGTCACCCGGGCGCGCTTCAAGTCCCTGACCCTGGTCATGACCGCGGCCCTGGTCGTGCGCCTGGCCTGGGAACTCCTGCTGCCCGGGGCCCTATGACCGATAACGCAAACCACCTGCCATCCGGAGAAAAGCACCATGCCACCCCATGTCCCTGACGCGCCATTCGCCATGCGCAGCATCTCGTCACGCCTGACGCCCGACGCCCGACGGGCCCGCCAGCGCATCCTGGCCCACACCCTGGCCCTGGGCCGGCCGTTCAACATCGGCAAGGACCACGGCCTGGCCTCGGCCCGGGAGATCGAAGAACTTCTGGCCCGGAAAGCCATGGTGATCGATGACCAGGGCAACGTGCCTTTTATCTACCCGGTATCGGCCCTGCCGACCCACCACCGGGTGACCCTGGCCGACGGCCGCACCTTCTCGGCCATGTGCGCCATCGATGCCATGGGCGCCACCTTCACCTTCGGTCAGGATACCACGATCCACTCCAAATGCAGCGTCTGCAATGAACCGGTGCACCTCGCGCTGAGGCAAGTCCGCATCGCGCAAGCCGCACCGGCCGACATCCATGTGCTGCACATGGACCTGAACCAACTGACCGATTGGGCGGCCGGTTGCTGAAACGTCATGAACTTCTTCTGTACGAAGAAGCACTACGATCGATATATACGGGACATGCACCTCGATGGACGCCCCATATTCGGTCTGAACCTCGATAAGGCCCTGATGGCGGCTGGAATGCTCTTTTCGGAAACACAGGAGGAAGAAAACACGATGCAAGACATGAATGAGAAGAAACCTGGTTGCAGTTGCTGTTCGGGCAATGCCTTCGACAACCTCACCGGCGGCCGGACGGCCTGCGCGTCGGCCGAGACAGCCAAGGGCGGCCTGACCCGTTCTGATTTTTTGAAGACCCTGGCCATCGGCGCCCTGGGCCTGAGCGCCCTGGGCACCGGTCGGGCCGAGGCGGCCCAGGCCGCCACACGCCTGGTGCGCGGCAACCAGGGCGGCAAGGAAGACATCATGATCGTGGATACCGCGGCCCGGGAGTTGCGCATCTCGGCTACGGTCACCAAGGATGTCACCAAGCCCTCGGTGGTCGACTGGGGCCGCCGCTTCCAAGCCTTCTTCGGCGTATGGGCCGGCAAGATGGAGGGTTTCTTCGTCTTCACCACCGCCGTCTCCCGGGTGGACATCGACAAAGCCATCCAGGAGATCGGCATCCGCTCCCGCCGACAGATCCCCATGAACGAGGTCGAACAGCGCAAGGGGCTCAAGGCCACCACCACCCGCGACGACTACCTGGACGGCGATCCCATCATCTGCACCATCCGCTTCGAAAAGGGTGGCAAGATCGTGGAAGGGGCCATCGAAGACTTCATCATGGAGAAGATCGAGGTGGACGGCAAGGAGGTGATCAAGCCCTACACGCCCCACTTCATCTACCACGGCACGGGCGAGGCCATCCATTTTCCCTCGGGCTGCGTCCTCTGCCCCTCGGACTGCAACGGCGGCATCATCACCGACAACGTGCTGCCTCTCAAGACCACGGTGAACTACTACAAGGTCGATTGGGAGCGCATGCCCCCCGAGGGGTCCAAGGTCGAAGTGGTGCTCAAATCGATCTTCGGACCGGCGGCCCTGTCGTCCACCAAAGCATAGCCGGCAACCGCACAAAAAGATGCCTCTCCGTTATGAATCGCTTCACATACGGAGAGGCTTTTTTCTGTGGATTAGAGCGTAATACGGGTGCCCAGGGCCACCAGGAATTTGGCCAGCCACTGGGGATGGGCCGGCCAGGCCGGGGCGCTGATCAGGTTGCCGTCGGCGTGGGCCTGGTCCACGGCGATCTCCATGTACTTTCCGCCGGCCCGGGTGACATCGGGCCCTACGGCCGGATAGGCCGAGCAACTGCGGCCCTCCAGGACCCCGGCCGCGGCCAGCAACTGAGCGCCGTGGCAGATGGAGGCGATGGGTTTGCCGGCCGAAGCGAAGTGGCGCACCATCTCGAGCACCCGATTGTTCAGGCGGATGTACTCGGGGGCCCGCCCGCCGGGGATCACCAGGGCGTCGTAGTCTTCGGCCTTGACCTCATCGAAGCTGGCATTGAGGCCGAAATTGTGGCCGCGCTTCTCGCTGTAAGTCTGGTCGCCTTCGAAGTCGTGGATGGCGGTCTTGACCGAGTCGCCGGATTTTTTGTCCGGACACACGGCATGCACCTGGTGCCCGACCATCAATAGCGCCTGGAAGGGCACCATCACCTCGTAGTCCTCGACATAGTCGCCGACGATCATCAGGATTTTCTTCTGGGCCATGGGGGACCTCCTTTGTGTCTGGGTGAGGGTTGATGTTGCTTGTAAAGATAGGACGGTATTCAATGTTGCCAATGAAGATGGCAAGAATTCAGAATGAAGACCCTTGATGCACACTCTTCAAGCGCGATGGCCCGAATAGCGCATTCTGACTTCTAGTTTAACGCGTGCATTCGTCCAGCAGATAAAGAATGGAGCGGTAGTGGATGCCGCTGTGCTCGGACAAACCGATTTCGCAGGTCCGGCTATTGGAGTAGCCGTCGCGGCAGCGGCCGGCCACGGCCGGGCGCAGATGCGTCAACGCCGAGCGGTTCAGCTCGGGAAAGCTGAAGCCGCGGTCGCCGGCAAAGGCGCAACAATCCACGCGCTCCGGCACCACCACCTCGCTGGCGCACTGCCGGGCCACGGCCACGAACATGTCGGCCAATCCCATTTTGCGCGCGCTGCAGGTGACGTGCAGGGCCACGGTGGCGGCGACCGGCGTCACCCGCAGGCGCGGCAGCAGATGGTGCCAGACGAAGCCCACCGGCTCGTATAGCTGCAAGCGCGCGTCCAGGGTCCGGTGCATGCGTTCGGTGCAGGGGCTGGTGTCGCACAGCACCGGGTGGCGGCCGCCCGCCGAGGCGTCCAGCAGCGCACGGTTCAACTCTGCGGCCTTTTCGTCCGCTTGGCGCTTTAAGCCTTTGCTCTCGAAAGGCGTCCCGCAACACAACCGCGCCATGTCCGCAGGATAGACGACATTGAAGCCCGCCCGGGCCAGGAGGCGCACGGTGACCTCGACGAGCGGTTCGCGGCGCCGGTCGCCCAGGGCCGGCCCCATGGTGCGGCTGACGCAACTGGGGAAGTAGACCACCTTGGGGGCCCCGGAAGCACCGGTGACCGATGGCCCCCGAACCAGCGCCGGACCCGGCAGATAAGGCGTCCACTGGGGCAGGCGGTTGCCTGAAAGCCGCCGCGCCGCACGGGCCGCCCGCAGCATGGTTTCCGATCCCAGAAGGCGTTGGGCCACGCGGAGCAGCGCCAGCGACAGACGCACGCCGCCCGACAGGAGCCCGAAATGGCGTGCCGCCACATCGGCCGCCCGTTGCGCGCCGCAACCGCGCGTGTCGAGGCCCCGCAGGTATTTGGTGTGCTCGCCGGTATTGATCTCCACCGGGCAGCTCAGGGCGCACAGGCCATCCGCGGCACAGGTCCGCTCGCCCTGGTAGGCGTAATCCTGCCGCAGCCGGGCCAGGCGTGCCGGCTCTTGGCCGTTGCGCGAAAGGCGCGCGATCTCACGCTGCACCACGATGCGGTGTCGCGGTGTCAGGGTGAGCGTCTTGGACGGACAGGTCTCTTCGCAAAAGCCGCACTCGATGCACTTGTCCACCAGGGGATGGGCCTGGGGCAAGGGTTTGAGGTTCTTAAGGTGGGCCTGGGCGTCGGCATTGAGGATCACCCCCGGGTTGAGCAACCCCTTCGGGTCGAAGATCGCCTTGAGCGCCTGCATCAAGGCGTAGGCCTCCAGCCCCCACTCCAGGGCCACGAACGGCGCCATGTTGCGGCCCGTGCCGTGTTCGGCCTTCAGGGAGCCGTCGTAACGCGTCACGACCATGTCGCACACCGCCTCCATGAGCTGCCGGTAGCGCTCGACCTCGGCCGGATGCCCGAAATCCTGGGTGAAGACAAAGTGCAGGTTGCCCTCCAGGGCATGGCCGAAGATGATGGCCTCGTCATAGTGATGCTGTCCCAGCAACTGCTGCAATTCCAGGGTGGCGGCGGCCAGGTGCTGGATGGGGAAAGCGACATCTTCGATGATCACGGTGGTGCCGCTGCGGCGCATGGCGCCCACCGAAGGGAAGAGCCCTTTGCGGATGTTCCACAAGCGCGCATTCTCCTGGGCATCGGAAGTAAAATTGAAAGGCATCGCAGCCGCCGGGCAGTCTACCATCCACTCCGGATTGGCCGAGGCCCCCGCCGGTCGGCAAGCACCCTCCAGGGCCGCAACGATGGCGGCCACGTTACCGGCCAGGGCGTCGCTGCCTTCGGCCCGGGTCTCCACCAGCAGGGCGGCGGCCTCGGGCGGCAGCGTCTTTAAAATCGCCGGCATGCCCGCCTTGTTTTCCACCGAGCGCAGGGCCGCGCGGTCCATGAGCTCCACGGCCGACACCGGCGTGGCCTTCAGCACGGCGGCCGTCCGGCAGGCCCCTTCGATACCGGGGAAGATCATCAGCGCACTGGCCTTATAGGGATGCTCGACCACCGTGCGGTACACCACTTCGGAGACAAACCCCAGGGTACCTTCGGAGCCCACCATCAGGTGCACCAGGATGTCGAAGGGGTCCGCGAAATCCACCAGGGCGTTGAGGCTGTAACCGGTGGTGTTCTTGATCTTGAACTTGTGGCGGATGCGCTCGGCCAGCGCGGGCTGGCCGCGCACCCCTTCGGCCAGGTGGGTCAGGCGCGCCAGCAGGTCGCCGTGGGTCTGGGCAAAGGCCTGCCTGCTCTTAGCGTCGGCCGTGTCCAGCAGCGTGCCGTCGGCCAGGATCAGGCGCAGACTCTCCACTGTCTGGTAGCTGTTCTGGGCCACCCCGCAGCACATGCCGCTGGCGTTGTTGGCCAGGATGCCGCCGATCATGGCCGCGTTGATCGAGGCCGGGTCGGGCCCGATCTTGCGGCCGTAGGGTGCCAGGTAGCGGTTGGCGTGGGCGCCGATGATTCCGGGTTGCAGCCGGATGCGTTGGCCGTCGTCCATGATCCGGTAGTGCTGCCAGCCGTTAGCCGCAATCAACAGAATGGCATCGCTGACGGCCTGGCCCGAGAGGCTGGTGCCGGCGGCCCGGAAGGTCACCGGCAGGTTGTGGCGGTTGGCCCCCTGGAGCACGGCGACGATCTCGGCCTCGGTTTCGGCCTTGACCACCAGCTTGGGGATGAGGCGGTAGAAACTGGCGTCGGTGCCGAAGGCCAGGGTGCGCAGGGGATCGGTGATCAAGCGCTGGGATGGGATGGATATCGCCAGATCCTGGCATAGTTGGCGATAGGGCTCTTTGAGGGAGGGCATGGGCTGCTCCTTTGTATAGGCCTTGATAAACCATTATATGCTTTCATGGTTATGGACAACCCCCATATACGGCGGCTTGCAAATACCGAGCGCACAGCCCGTTCGGGGCATGGCCCGAACGGGCTGTGAAGCGTCACCGAGGTTCTTGTTGATCGGAATCGCGATTGACAGGCAGCTTGTCCATTTGTAAATCAATATCAACAAATGTTCGATGACATCCTCTTTGGGCAATCCACAATTCATAACCACATGACGCAGCGGCAAGGAGAAGCAGGCATGGCAAAACGATTGGAAGGCAAAGTGGCCATCGTCACCGGCGCCGGCCAGACGCCGGGGGATACCGTCGGCAATGGCCGGGCCATATCGATCCTGTTCGCCCGGGAGGGCGCCCGGGTAATGCTGGTGGACCGCAACATAGACTCGGCCCAAGAGACCCAGGCCATGATCGCCCAAGAGGGCGGGACGGCCTTTGCTTTCCAAGCCGACATCACCAAGGCCGATGACTGCCGGAAGATGGCCGCCGCCTGCGCCGAGCGCTACGGCCAGATCGACATCCTGGTCAACAACGTGGGCACCGGCGGACGAGACGGCACACCCGTGCAGGTGACCGAAGAGACCTGGGACCGCGTCTTCAACATCAACCTGAGAGGCATGTTCCTCACCTGCAAATACGTGCTGCCCCACATGGAGGCCCGAGAAACCGGCGTCATCGTCAATATCTCCTCCATCGCCGCTGTGTGCGCAACCCCCATGCTGGCCTACAAAACCTCCAAAGCGGGCGTCAACGCCTTCACCCACACCATCGCCATGCAGTACGCCGCCAAAGGCATCCGCGCCAACTGCATCATGCCCGGCCTGCTGAACACCCCCATGGCCATCGAAGGCATCTCTAAAGCCATGCAGATCGATAAAGAAGAGTTGATCAAGCGCCGCAGCAAAGCCGTACCGCTCAAAGGCGGCATGGGCGACGGCTGGGACACCGCCTACGGCGCCCTCTTCCTGGCCTCCGACGAAGCCAAATTCATTACTTCCGTCATGCTGCCCATCGACGGCGGCCAGAGTGCGCGCATCGGATAGACCAAGTCCCAAGCCTTGCACGGTGGTAGGCGCCTCCGGCAACCGCTCCGCGCCGCATCAGACGCCGAACTTAGGGATGCTTAAGCGCAGCGGAGGGAAAACGCCCCGGACTGTCTGAGCGCAGCGAGTTTCCGGGGCGCCCGCAGCGCGCTTTAGCATCCCTTGTTCGGCGGCGTAGCGGCGCGGAGCGGTTGCCGGAGGCGCCGGCGAAGCATCCACAATCAAAATGCTCGGAGGAAAAAATGGCGAGAGTAGCAATACTGAATAAGGAGCAGACCAGCCCCGAACTGAAAGAGTTGTTTCAAAAGATGGAAGCCCGCGGCGGCAAGATTCTCAACCTCTTCAAGGTCATGGCCAACAGCCCCGAAGTGGGCCGCGCCTTTCTCAAACTGGGCAACACCATCTTGATGCAAAGCAGTTTAAACCCGAAGCTGAGGGAACTGGCCATCTTGCGAGTGGGAGCCTTGGCCAAAGCCACCTATGAGTGGACCCAGCACGTGCCCATCGCCCGGCGGGTGGGCGTCACCCAGCAGCAGATCGACGCCCTGCCGGCCTGGCAGGCAGCGCCCGATCTCTTCGACGAGCAGGAGCACGCCGTGCTGGCCTACACCGACGCGGTGGCCGAGCAGATCCGCGTCCCGGACGACATCTTCACCGGCGTCCGCGCCTTTCTCAACGACCAGCAGATCGTGGAACTGACCACCACCATCGGCTACTACGGCATGGTCTCCCGAATCCTGGAAACGCTCCAGGTGGAGCTGGAAAAATAGCGGCTAGCGGCCCCGGGCCCGCCAAATGGCCACCACCTGGTCGGCCACCTCTTGGACGCCGCAGGCATCGGTGTCGATTTCAAAAGCCGCGGCCTCCTGGTACATCGGGGTCCGGCGCGCCAGCACTTCGGCCACCTCTTCGGTGAAACTCTTGCCGGTCGTGAGCGCCGGCCGCTCGGTGCCCCCTTGAATACGCGCCACGATGGCCGCCACCGAGGCCTTGAGCCAGATGACCAGGCCATTGACCTGCAGCACTTCGATATTCTCCGGCCGCTCGATGACCCCGCCGCCGGTATCGATCACCAGGTTGTCCCGCCCGGCCAACTCCCGGGCCACCTCGCTCTCCAGGTCGCGGAACCCGGGCCAGCCGTAGCGCTGGACGATCTCGGGAATGGCGATGCCGGCCTTCTCCACGATCCGGCCATCCATGGAAACACACCCCATCTTGAGCCGCTTGCTCACCAGACGCCCCACGTGGCTTTTGCCCGTGCCCCGGTATCCGATCAAAACAATATTCATGACTGCAAATGCTCCATCACCACCTGGCGCATCACGGCCACCGGGGCCGCAACGCCGGTGAACTGTTCGAATTGCAGCACCGCCTGATTGATGAACATGTCTACCCCCGACACCGTTTGCAGGCCGCGCGCCCGGGCATCGGCCAACAGCTTGGTTTCCAGGGGCGTATAGACGATATCGAAAACCACCTGGCCCGAGCGGAAGAGTTCGGCGGGAATCAACGACACGCCTTGCTTGGGATGCATGCCCACCGAGGTGCAATGGACGATCACGTCGGCCCGGGCCATGGCCTCGGCCAGGGAGCCGGCATCGAGCAACGCGGCGCTGACCGCCAGCGCAGTGTCCTTGGTCAAGTCGGCCCGCAGACCGTGCATCAGGGGTTCATTGATGTCCAGGAGCGCCAGCCCGGAGAGCTTTGCTTCCCGGGCCATGGTAAAAGCGATGGCCCGGGCCGCACCGCCGGCGCCCAGCATCAGCACCTTTTTGCCCGCAAGATCCACACCGCCATCGGTCAGCGCCTTCAAGGCCCCGGGCCCGTCGGTGCCCAGCCCAATGAGGCGGTCGCCTTCGTGCACCACCGTGTTGATCGAGCCGATGGCCCGATCCACTTCCCGGATCTCATCCACGTATTTCATTGCTTCGATCTTGTGAGGGATGGTGATGCTCATGCCCCGGAAATTGCCCAGGGCGCGCATGCCGGCCAGGGCGCTCTGCACATCTTCCACCCGGTTGGCCACGTAGACGTAATCCAGCCCCAGCGCCTCATAGCCGGCATTGTGAATGGCCGGCGAAAGGCTGTGGGAGATGGGATTGCCGATGACGGTGCAGAACCGGGTGCCGCAGCCGATGGTTCGAGGTAGTGTCATAGGGGCTCCTTGGAAAGAAGAAAAATCTGGTCCAGGTTGTAACTGATTCGACCACGGGCCGTCAACCGCCGACCGCACGACACCTTCGGTCGTTTCTTCGCCAAGATCGACCCCAAGGGTTTCCATGACTTCTTCAACCGCTGGGTGCACGACCTTTCAGCGTCCCTCAAGGGTAAAACAGTCGCCATCGATGGTAAAACGCTTCGCGGCTAGCACGACCGCATCAACGGCAAGTCCACGATCCACATGGGCAGTGCCTGGGCTGAAGACCACTGCCGTGTGCGAAAAGGCCATACCCCGGAAAACCTCGCAACCTTGCACCCCATAGCGATCAACATGTTTAAAAGTGAAAATTCCCTCAAAGGTGGAATTCAAACCAAGCGCCTCAAAGCGGCTTGGGACCACAAATATCTGCTCACAATCCTTAAGCGTTAAATCTTACATGCGATTGCCCTGGCATCACAGGCCGACTCGCATTCTGGTCGATAGCCCCATTAAAGCGTGTTTGTGTATCATGATTGGGCTTCGTCTGTTTTGGTTTCCGGGCCGGTCTCTTCCATTTCGATGGCTTCGCGGGCCTCTTGGGCCTTGGCCCGGGCCTTGGCGGCCCGGCGGCGGACTTTTTGCACCGCCTTCAAGGCATTATCTCTGTCGGCGGTCAGAGCCTTGATCCCCTCTTCGTCTCGATCGTTACCGGAATGGGTCATTGCTTTTTGCAGCTTTTCTTCGGCTAAAGCAGCTGCTTTATCGACCTTGGCCGCTTCGTCTTCGGCCGCTTGGGCCAGCCGCTCTTTCTTGTTCAGCATGTCCCTTGCCTCGGCCAACGCCGCGGCGGCACCCTCTTCGGGTTCGGCCCCCAGATCGATATCTTCGGCCGCCGAAATCAGCACTGCCGGCGGCAGTAGTCGCAGCAAATCTTCCACTGGACCGTCTACAGGCAGTCGGATCAGGTCGCCATTGAAGCGAAAGGGTAGAAAAACCAAAGTGGAACCGGCTGAAGCCGCGACAATGTCCGCGGCATCCTTGGCGGTCGCAAACACGATGTCGGCCTCGATTCTGGCTTCGCTAAGAATTTCATGCATGGCCTCGGTCTGATCCGCTTCCGAACGGTCGTCGCGAAAGACCAGAATGCGCAAGGCCGCCCCTTGCCAGGCTTCCGAGCGGGTCATCAAATAGGCGAAAAGCAGCATTAGATTGCCTGTGGAGTCGCCGGACCACCACACGTCGATGCGGGATTGATGGGCGTCCGTGGCCATCAAGAGATCCCATGCGCCTGGCTCGGTGTGCAGCACCCCGATATTGCATCCCAGGCGATAGACCGTTTTCAGCTGGCGACCAAACAGCAACTCCCGGAACCCGACGCCGGATTCGTTTTTCGCATCCAGCCAATTAAGCAGAATCGTGTTGGCGCGCAACGGGCCGATGCCATGGGCTTGAAGCAGGGCGTGGAGGGCGACCTCGCTGTCACGGGTCGTAAGCACCAGCGCAAAGGCCGCCGGGTTGTGTTCGCGGATGTCCCGCTGCAACAGCTTTTCGGCGCTCTCCTTGGTTTTGGACAGCAGCAGATCCTTGCCTTCCAGCAGCGTGACCACCGTGGTCAATCCGCTGCCGCCCTCGAGCCAGGCGGCCAGCCGCAGCAGGCGCGGCCGTCGCTCGGGATCGTCCGAAAAGGCCAGGATTTGGGGCCTCCAGTCTCTGGGATGTTCGAGGGAAACGTTTACTTCCAGCAGGCTTTCCCTGACCCGTTGCAGGTGATGGGCGCGGCGGCTGTCGGCCCAGCGGGCCGGGTCCGCCGTGCGCCGCAGGTATTGAAAAATGGCGAACAATACGGAGATGGCGATGATCCCGGTGGTGGGATCGATGGCCAGCATGACCCCCAGGCAGGCCAGCGCCCCGAGCAGACTCAGGCGCAGATTGAACCATTTGAACGTAGGCCGGAACGAAGGGCTTGCGGTCCGGCCCTCGTAATAGGTGGCATAGTTGAGCAGCCCGTAGGATATCAAAAAGAACATGGAGACCACCGGGGCGATCAGGTCCAGGCTTCCCAGGGCGATCGTCAGGCAGGCGATGCCCGCCGCTAAAACCACTGCACGGCGGGGGTTGGCCGCCGGCCCGGCGCCCTTGGCGAAGAAGAAGAGAAAGGGAAAAATCCGGTCCGCGGCCAGGGATTGCAGAATCCGCGGCGCACCGAGAAACGACGCCATGGCCGAAGAGAGGGTCGCCGCAATGACCCCCGCATCGATGAGCCCCGAGAAACGGGCGACGCGGTACATGGCGGTATAGTCGGCGGTCAGCGCCTGATTGGAGCGCACCCCGGAAAAAACCACCGCCGCGCCGAAATAGACGACGATCGATGCCCCCACCGCCAGAAAGGTGCCCAGCGGCAGGCTTTTGCTCGGGTCTTTCAGATCCCCTGACATGCTGACGCCCTGGGTGAAGCCCGTCACGGCTGGGAAAAACAGGGCGAACAGGACCCAGAAGGGCAAGCCCTGGGCGGGTGCCGACCAGTTGGCGCGTACGAGCGCCGGGTCCCATTGGGGAATACCACCGGCGAAGAAGGAGGCCAGGGCCGCCGCCAACAAGGCCATGACCACATACTGGAATTTGGTGGCCCAGTCCGCGCCCATCCAAGCGAATATGAACAGAAAAACCACGGCCGCCGCCGCGATGATGCGGGGTGACATCGCATGGGCCGAAAAAAAGGCCGAGGCGGCCAGGGCCTCGCCGAAGCCGATGCAGTAAAACGCGATGGAGACGGCTTGGGCCAGGAAAAGAACGATGCCGATGGCGCCGCCGAATTCCAGTCCAAGGGTCCGTGAAATCAGGTAGTAGTCGCCGCCCCCCTTGACCTTCAAATTGGTGGCGACGGCCGATAGCGACACGCTGGTCAGCACGGAGATGAGGTTGGCGATGCCGATGATGACCAGGGCCCGGGACAGTCCGGCGCTGCCCACCACGTAGCCGGTGCGGAGGAAAAGAATGATGCCCAGGATGGTTAAAATGCTCGGCGTGAAAACCCCCGCGAATGTGCCGAGGGTGCCGGCGCTCTTATTTTCGTTTGTGCTTTTTGCCGCCATAGTAATACCAATCTATATTTAAGGTGTTAGCGCTTTTAACGGAACTACAGAATGCCGAGTTTGGGCAACACCGCGCCCGCAAAGCTCAAGACAAAGAAGAAACCGCACATGTCGGTAACTGTGGTCAACAGCGGGCTGGAGACCAGGGCCGGGTCCAGCTTCAACCGCCTGAGCACCATGGGCAGCAGGCCGCCGAGGGATACGGAAACCAGGACGTTGGCTGCCAGGGCCCCGCCCACCACGAGGCCGAGCCAGGGGTTGCCTTTCCAAGCGTAGGCCACGCCGCCCAGCATCAATCCGAGCACCAGGCCGTTGATCAGGCCGATGCGGACCTCCTTGGTCAGCACCCAGAGCAGTTCTCCAGGCCGGATCAGGCCCAGGGAGAGTTCGCGCATGGAGACCGCCACGGCCTGATTGCCCGAGCAGCCGCTCATGTCGCTCACCATGGGCAGAAAGACCGCCAGGGTGATCACTGCGGCTAAGGTGTCCTGATACATGGCGATCACGCTGGCCGCGATGATGTTGAGGACAATGTTCATGCTCAGCCAGGAGAGACGGCGCCCGGCGCGCGAGAAAAGCGGCATGGTGCGGAACTCTTCGCCGCCGATGATGCCGCTGAGTCTGAGAAAGTTTTTTGTCTTGCGCTTGTTGACCGCCTCTTCCACAGCATCCGGCAAAACTACGCCCACCAGACGTTGCGCACCGTCGACCACCGGCACGCCGAACAGATGATGTTCATCGAAAAACTCTTGAAGCTTCACGAGCGGCGCATGGTCCGGCACGCTGAGCGGCGAGGCGATCATCACCTGGGTCAGCGGCGTGTCCCGCTCGGGGAAGAGCAGGTCATGCATGCGCAATACACCCACCAATTTATCTTCCGGGTCTACCACATAAAAGTACTGCACATGGTAATGGGCGTATTCACCGCGGTTGGCTTGGAAATCGTCAAGCACATCCTGGATGGTGTGGTCGTTGCGATAGGCCAGAAACTCGGAAACCATGAGACCGCCGGCGCAATCCGGTGGGTACTCCAACAAAATTCTGGCCTCTTCAGCATCTTCCCGGTCCATTTTCGATAAAATGGCCCGACTCGCCCCCGCATCCATTTCGCCCAATACATCGGCCAGGTGATCGCTGGTCAGCTCGCCCATGATGGCCGCCGCCTGCTCGGCCGGCATATCCTCCACCATGTCGGCCGCTTGGGCTTCGGGTATGTCTTCGATCAGGTCGGCGGCGTCCCCGGGGCTCAACATGCCAAGCAGCCGGAGCTGCTCCTCGGCCGTCAGGCGGGAGATGGCCCTGGCAGTTTCCGATGGGCTGAGCGTGTCGATGAACCGGGTCGATTCGAGGCGGTCGCCCGCTTCGATCAATTCGCGCAATGTCTCCCACGGGGGTGTTGCGGCACTCATCGGCAAGCTCCTTTAGCGCTTTTTACGGTTTTACGGTTTGCTCAGGGTTTGGCTCTCCATGCCGGCGACCTGTTCCACGGGCAGCACCAGGGCAATGCCCGTGCCGGGTTCGCTCAAGCGTCCGGCCTCCTCGATGGCCGAAAGGATCGGTGCCACCAGCGAACAACACCACATCGGTTCGGATTTCAAGGCTGAGTCCGAAGAACGTTTTCGCCTCCCGGGCGCCCGTTCCCGATGCAGGGACAATGGTGGCGCCGCCGGAAGCATACGCCAGCGGGACGACCATGCGTGGGGCCATGAAGGTTTGAATGGCCACGGATAGGTAGCCCACCAGAAGATAGATGTAAAGGGGCGTACCCGAGACGATGCGAAACGTGCCCAGGGTGATGCCCATCGCCCCCCCACGGCCACGGCGATGCGAAGCCCCAGGGCGGATACCGCGCGGTGCGACGCCGCCTCGGCCTTGTCGGCCAAGGCGATCAGCGATGGTTCGGCGATCGTCGTGGAAAAGCCGACGGCAAAGGCAAACAGATAGATCCAGCCATAGGCGCTCCAGGCCTCGGCATTGCCCGCGTGGGCACTTTCAGCTAATTGCTGGGCCATGGTCCGGCCCAGTGGAAAGAGCGCCAGGTCCAGGCCCCTAAAAAGCAGGCCAGGCCCACAATCACCAATAGCAACCCGCCCAGGACCGAAAGCAGTTCCGGAAAGGGCTGGCGCAGTAACAGAATTTGAAACAGGGCGATGACCAGGATGATGGGCGAAAGGTCGCGGCAGGCGCCGAACAAATCGCCGCCCAGGGCTTTCATCGGTTCCGAAAACAAGCCGAAACGCATGGCGCCCTTTCATGGTGAGGGGGACAGGAAAAAGAGCTTGTAAAGCCCAGGCATGTGTTCCATCGCCATTGTACTTATCACAAACGCGTCGAATGCAAAAACAGGGATCTTCGCGTGCTGCCGGTGCCACGAAGAAGGCTTGAAAGGCGACTGGCGGCAGATTGAAAGGGGCGCGTGGGGCCGGGGCGCGGCTGAACTCCTTTTCCAGCACATCGTTCACGTAATGCCGTTTGAACAAACCGGTGAGGGGGTCCCGGGTGGCCATGTGCGCCATTTTCCGGACCGCATTTTCGACCTCTTTTTTAAGCCGAAACTTCTCCAGCGCATTGGAAATGCAATGGGCCAGCGTTTTGTCGTGGATGTTGGCCTTGGGCAGATAGTCGGAGGCACCGGCCTTGATCATGCCCGCGGCCACCAGCTCGTCACCGTGGCCCGTGACGGCGATAACCGGGACATCCACCTTTTCTCCCGTCAACCAATTCAGCAAATCGAGCCCCTTGCCGTCGGTTAGCAGATAATCCAGAAACACCAAATCGAATTTCTGCCTTTCCAGGAGTTGCATCGCCTGTTTCTTGCTCGTCGCGCGTGATAAATTGATCGGATCCGGCCGAATGGTCAGTGCCTGGGCTTCGTATATCGGCCTTGTGTTGGGCCAACTCAAGACCGATGATAAGTCCAATGACCTGGCGGGTGAGGCCCCGGACCGAAACCCGCACGGCACGCTCAGTTTGCCGAACCGAAAACATTTCGCCGGGCATTCCCGGGTTCAATTTCCTGGGTTTGACACCTTTTTCAATAGTATAGTACTGTCTACACACTATTTGAAGGCAGCTTCATTTCATAGCCTAGATCCATGGTTCCCGAAGGGAGAATATCCGGTTGAAAATCGTGATTGTTGGCGCGGGAGAGGTCGGCTACCATATTGCAAGTCGTCTGGCCTTTGAAAACAAAGATGTGGTCGTGGTCGACAAAAATGCCGACGCCCTTCGGCGTGTGTCGGAAAATACGGATGTGCAGACGATCACCGGCAGCGGCAGCAGCCCATCCGTTCTCGAAGAAGCCGGCATTCGGAAGGCCGAAATCCTGCTGGCCGTCACCAATCAGGATGAAACCAACCTGGTGGCCTGCCTGGTGGCCGACATGCTCTCTCCGACCACCAAAAAAATAGCCCGCATCCGCGGCGCGGATTTCGATCAGTATCACAAAACCTTCCAGAGCCAGCCGCCCCACATCGATACGGTGATCAACCCGGAGATCGAAGTCGTCAAAACCATCGAGCGGCTGATGCGCGCTCCCGGTGCCGCCGATGTAGGAGAGTTTGCCCAAGGTCGGATCAAATTCGTCGGCGTCTATCTGGACCGCAATGCCCGCCTTGCCGGTGTACGCCTGTCGGAACTGCCGGAAAAAATTGGCCAGCGGCGCCTGCTCATTGCCGTTATTGTGCGTGAAGAACAGGTTATCATCCCCACCGGCAAGGACAAACTCTTGCCCGGGGATTTGATCTATTTCATCTGTGAGGAAAATCAGATGTCGGAGATCATGTCGATCTTCGAGAAGCGCGCCAAACCGGTAAAACGCGTGCTGATCGTCGGCGGCGGGCGCATCGGGTATCGGCTGGCCGTTCGCCTGGAGACACAGTCCATTAACTGCAAAATCATCGAACGCAGCGCCTCGCGCTGTGCCGAGTTGGCCGAAAAACTCGACAAGACCGTCGTTCTGCGCGGTGATGGCACCGACCAAAATCTGCTCAGTGAAGAAAATGTCGGGGACATCGATGTGGTGATCACCCTGACCAACGACGAAGAGACCAATATTCTAACCTCCCTGCTGGCCACCAAAATGGGGGCCGCCAAAGCAATCATAAAGATAAACAAATTCAGCTATTTCCCATTGATGAAGGCCATCGGCATCGAACAAGTGGTCAGCCCGCGCCTGTCCGCAATCAATACGATCCTACAGCATATTCGGCGGGGCAAAGTGCTGTCGGCCGTCGCCTTGAAGGGCGAGCAGGCCGAGGTCATGGAAGTCGTTGCCCTGGAGACCTCCGACATCGTGGGCACGCCCCTGCGACGCATCTCCTTTCCCAAAGGCGCCATTGTGGCGGGCATCGTGCGCGGCGAACAAATTATCATCCCCACCGGCGACAGCATTGTTGAGCCCAACGACCACATCATCGTTTTCGCCCAACGACACGCCATCGGCGGCATCGAAAAATTAATGGCCGTCAAGCTGGAGTATTTCTGATGCGCTGGCGCTATATCCTGTACGTCGTGGGGGCCCTGATTTTTTTCGTCGGCCTGAGCATGCTGCTGCCCCTGGCCTTCGGCCTATACTATCGTGACCATAGCGTTGCGGTCCTGCTAAAATCGATCGGCGTAACGGTCTCGACGGGCGCCCTGTTGTTCATCGCTTTCCGAAGCCAACGCCAGGAAACCCTGCGCCAAAGTGAAGGCATGGCCATTGTCGCCCTCGGCTGGACCGCGGCGGGCTTGTTCGGTGCGTTGCCCTTTTTCTTGGAAGGCGGCACCCTGCGCTTCGTGGATGCATTTTTCGAATCGGTCAGCGGCTTCACCACCACCGGCGCCTCCATTCTGACCGATATCGAAGCGTTGCCTAAAGGATTGTTGATGTGGCGCAGCTTCATTCAATGGCTGGGCGGCATGGGCATCATCGTTCTTTCCATCGCCATCCTGCCTTTTCTCGGCGTCGGCGGCATGCAATTGTACAAGGCTGAAGTCCCCAGCCCGGTGCCGGACAAACTCAAGCCGCGCATCCGGGATACGGCCACGATCCTATGGAAAGTCTACGCCCTCTTCTCCGTGGCCCAGATCATCATGTTGATGCTGGGCGGCATGGGCTTCTTCGATGCCGTCTGCCACACCTTCACCACCATGCCGACGGGTGGCTTTTCTACCAAAAATGCCTCCATTGCCCACTTTGACAGCCTATTCATGGACGGCGTCATCATTTTCTTCATGCTCCTGAGCGGCATCAACTTCTCTTTGCACTATCAAATGCTCCGCGGCCGGCCGCTGGCATTCTGGAAAGATGGGGAGTGCCGCTTCTTTCTGGCGGCCGTGGGGGGCTGCATCGCCCTGGTCGCCCTGGACCTGTCACGCTATGACGTCTACGACAGCATCGGAGAGGCCGTGCGCTATGGGGCCTTTCAAGTGGTCTCGATCATCACCACCACCGGTTATGCTACCGCGGATTACGAGCAATGGCCGGCCATGTCCCAGCTGATTTTATTGACCTGCATGTTTTTAGGGGCCTCGGCCGGGTCGACCGGGGGCGGCATGAAATGCCTGCGCATCATGCTGTGCTTTAAATACTGCTATCGTGAGCTTTTCCTGTTGCTGCATCCAAGGGCGGTGGTCACCATCAAGATGGGCGGCAAAGGCGTTCCCGACGATGTCATGCGCAGCGTGCTCGGCTTCCTTTCGCTCTACGTCGGCCTGTTCGTTATTTCGGCCATCGCCATGGGCGGCCTGGGCGTCGATTTTGTTACCGCCATCACGGCCGTCGCCACCGCCATGGGCAATGTCGGGCCAGGATTCGGCAGCGTCGGCCCGGTTGAAAATTACGCCCACCTTCCCCAGGCGGCCAAATGGTTGCTGATCTGGTGTATGCTGCTCGGACGACTAGAGATTTTCACGGTCCTGATCTTCATCGTGCCTGCATACTGGCGCAAATAAATCATCTCCCCATCACGGACGGTCCGCACCGGCCCTTGAAATTCACATTTGTCAGATATCAAGTTGGATGCTACATTTTTGTATTTTATATACACAATTCTGAATATCCGCCGTGGCCAAAAAGCAACCTTCGTCACCTCCGCCAGACTTATTTTTAATAGACATTCCAATCTATTAATCTCTTTCAGGTTAGCCGCCACCCGCCCCATGGCACGCTAAATGCGATGAAGAGCGTCCAGTTAGGCTTCACGATCCTAAGGATTCGGGAGTCGGTCCCCATTTCGATAATTAACCTGCATCGTTGGAAAGGAGTAAAAATGAAATTTCATCAAATCCATCTCGTCGTTCTGCTCACCTTGCTGACCGGTTGTCTCCTGGGCGCAAACGCCCTGGCGGCCGACACCATCAAGGTGGGCGTACTTCACTCCCTGTCGGGCACCATGGCCATCAGCGAGACGACCCTCAAGGACACCATGCTCATGCTCGTCGACGAGCAGAACAAGAAGGGCGGCCTGCTCGGCAAAAAGCTCGAAGCGGTGGTGGTCGACCCGGCCTCCAACTGGCCGCTGTTCGCCGAAAAGGCACGCGAATTGATCGAAAAGCAAAAGGTGGCGGCGGTCTTCGGCTGCTGGACCTCGGTCTCGCGCAAATCGGTGCTGCCGGTCTTCGAGGAACTGAACAGCCTGCTCTTCTACCCCGTGCAGTACGAAGGCGAGGAATCTTCCAAAAATGTCTTCTACACCGGCGCCGCGCCCAACCAGCAGGCGGTCCCGGCGGTGGACTACCTGATGGGCCTGGGGGTCAAGCGCTGGGTCCTGGCCGGCACCGATTATGTCTACCCGCGCACGACCAACAAGATTCTGGAAGCCTATCTGAAAAGCAAAGGCGTTTCGGAAAAAGACATCATGATCAACTATACGCCCTTCGGGCACTCCGACTGGCAGTCCATCGTCTCCGAAATCAAGAAATTCGGCGCCGCCGGCCAGAAGACCGCCGTGGTCTCGACCATCAACGGTGACGCCAACGTGCCATTCTATAAAGAGCTCGGGAACCAGGGCGTTACGGCCGACGCCATTCCGGTGGTGGCTTTTTCGGTGGGCGAAGAAGAGCTCTCGGGCATCGACACCAAACCCCTGGTGGGCCACCTGGCGGCCTGGAACTACTTCATGAGCGTCGATGACGAGATCAACGACAGCTTCATTGCAGCCTGGCACAAATTCATCAAGAACGACAAACGGGTGACCAACGACCCCATGGAGGCGCACTACATCGGCTTCAATATGTGGGTCAAAGCCGTGGAGAAAGCCGGCACCACCGACGCGACGGCCGTGCAGGAGGCCATCATCGGCATCGCCGTGCCCAATCTCTCCGGCGGCTATTCGGCCATGATGCCCAACCATCACATCACCAAGCCGGTGCTCATCGGCGAAATCCAGGCCGACGGCCAGTTCCAGACGGTCTGGCAGACCAAGGGCCTGGTGGTGGGCGACGAATGGTCCGACTACCTGGACGGTTCCAAGGACCTGATCTCCGACTGGCGGGCACCCCTGGCCTGCGGCAACTTCAACGTCAAGACCGGCAAGTGTTCGGGAAAGAAGTAAATCCCTAAAATGTGCGGGCGGGCTCATCCCCCGCCCGACCCAATACAAGGAACGATGCGTCCCTATGCCGATGCGATCATCCGATACCTACAAACGACATATTCTTCCGGCGATGGTCGCGGCCCTTCTTCTGGTTCTATGGCCGCCCGCGGCCTGCCTGGCCCAATCGGCGTCCGGCACCGGCTTCGAGGAAGGCGCGGCCCTGCTGCTGGAAGAGGATTTCGAGCGCAAGGCGGCCGCCGTCGATCTGCTGACCACCAGCGGGGACCCGCGCGCCGAACGCATCCTGGAGACCCTGCTGGCCGGCGAACTCTTTTTCCTCAAAGAGAACCGCACCCTGGTCCGGGCCCGCCCCGAAGGCGATGGGTTTGCCGTGCGCGCCCTCCTGGGGGATGCGGATTTGGGAACGGTCCAGAAGCGCAAGCTGAAGAAGATCGCCATCAACAACAGCCTGCGTGGTCAATTGGAATCGGCCCTGGCCCGCCTGCGCCTGTCCCACGCCGACCCCGGCGTGCGGGCAGCCGCGGTGAACAAAATGCTGGCGGGCGTCACGCCGGACTCCAGGGCCTTGTGGCGCGAATACCTCCAAACCGAAAGCGACCCGCGGGTCCAGGCCGCCCTGGGCACCGCCGTCGCCATGACCGTGCTGCGGGACGAGAGTGCCAGTTCCGCCGAGCTTCTCGCGGCGGTGGGGCAGTTGGCCGGCCAACTGCATCCGGCCGTGCGCAACGAACTCGTCCGGCTCTTGGCGGGCGAACCCGGGGCGGCGCTCCACAAGGCGGCCCAAACGGCGCTGGACAGTATCGACACGCGCCTGGCCTGGCTCAACTTCTTCGAAACCGTCTTTTTCGGCCTGAGCCTCGGCTCGGTGCTGGTGCTGGCGGCCATCGGCCTGGCCATCACTTTCGGCGTGATCGGGGTGATCAACATGGCCCACGGCGAGTTGATCATGCTGGGGGCCTACACCGCCTTTGTGCTGCAACAATTGCTGCCCGGCGCCATCGGCACCGCCCTTTTGCTGTCGATCCCCACGGCCTTCGTGGTGGCCGGCCTGGCGGGCATGGCCATCGAACGCACCATCATCCGCTTTCTCTACGGCCGGCCCCTGGAAACGCTGCTGGCCACCTTCGGCGTGAGCCTGATTTTGCAGCAGGCGGTGCGTTCGATCTTCTCGCCCCTGAACCGCAGCGTGGCCGCGCCGGCCTGGATGAGCGGCGCCATCGAACTCAATGCCGTGTTGTCGCTGACCACCAACCGGGTGGTGATCCTGCTCTTTTCGCTGCTGGTCTTCGCCGGCCTGGCCTTGCTGCTCAAGAAGAGTTCCATCGGGTTGCAGGTGCGGGCCGTGGCCCAGAACCGGGCCATGGCGCGGGCCATGGGCGTGCGCGCCGCCCGGGTGGATGCCCTGACCTTCGGCCTGGGCTCGGGCATCGCCGGCATCGCCGGCGTGGCGCTCTCCCAGTTGACCAATGTGGGGCCCAACCTGGGGCAGGCCTACATCGTGGATTCGTTCATGGTGGTGGTCTTCGGCGGCGTCGGCAACCTGTGGGGCACCCTGCTGGGCGGGCTGACCCTGGGGGTGACCAACAAGTTCCTCGAACCCTGGACCGGCGCCGTGACCGCCAAGATCCTGGTGCTGGTCTTTATCATTCTCTTTATCCAGAAACGGCCCCAGGGACTCTTTCCCCAAAAGGGCCGGGCCGCGGCCGGGTGATCCCATGACGATCTTTACCCATATCTATAAAGAGGATCGGGCCGGCGGCGTGCTGCTGGGCATCCTGCTGCTGGCCGGGCTGCTGGTGCCCGCGCTCAACCTGGGCCTGGGCGCGGCCCACCCCCTGCATCTTTCCACCTACACCGTGACGTTGCTGGGCAAGTATCTGTGCTATGCCCTGCTGGCCATGGCCGTGGACATGGCCTGGGGCTACCTGGGCATCCTGAGCCTGGGCCACGGCGCCTTCTTCGCCCTGGGCGGATACGCCATGGGCATGTACCTGATGCGCCAGATCGGCAGCCGCGGGGTGTACGGCCATCCCCTGCTGCCCGACTTCATGGTGTTCCTCAACTGGAAGACGCTGCCCTGGTTCTGGCACGGTTTCGACGGGTTCGCCTTCGCCCTGCTCATGGTGATGGTCGTTCCGGGCCTGCTGGCCTTGCTCTTCGGCTGGTTCGCCTTCCGCTCGCGGGTCACCGGGGTCTACCTCTCGATCATGACCCAGGCCCTGACCTACGCCCTGATGCTGGCTTTTTTCCGCAATGACCTGGGCTTCGGCGGCAACAACGGCCTCACCGATTTCAAGGAGATCCTCGGCCTTTCTCTGCAATCGGACGCCACCCGGGCCGTGCTGTTCGTCGCCTCGGCCGCGGCCCTGGCCCTGGGGTATCTCGCTTGCCGTTTCGTCACCCGCTCGCGCCTGGGCAAACTGTGCACGGCCATCCGCGACCAGGAGGACCGCGCGCGCTTCATCGGCTACCGCGTGGAGGCCGCCAAGTTGTGGGTCTTCGTCTTCTCGGCCGTCCTGGCCGGCATCGCCGGCGCGCTCTACGTGCCCCAGGTGGGCATCATCAACCCCACCGAATTCGCACCCCTGGCCAGCATCGAGGCGGTCGTCTGGGTGGCAGTGGGCGGCCGGGCCACCCTGTACGGCGCGGTGCTGGGGGCCGTACTCGTCAACTACGCCAAAAGCTACCTGACGGCGGCCTTTCCGGATGCCTGGCTCTTCGGCCTGGGGGCGCTCTTCGTGCTGGTGACGCTCTTTTTACCCCAGGGGGTGGCCGGTTTGCTTCAAACGTTCGCCATCCGGAAAAAGGGGGGCAGGCCATGACCACCGCCATGACCACCATAGACAAATTCCGCAATTTCTGGCCCCGGGACCGGGTCTTCGATTTTCTCGTTCCCCAGACGCCCCCGGACCTGGACCTCACCCACGGGGTGATCCTCTACCTGGAAGGCATCACGGTGAGCTTCGGCGGCTTCAAGGCGGTCAACGATCTGAATCTGTATATCGGAGACGGCGAACTGCGCTGCATCATCGGCCCCAACGGCGCCGGCAAGACCACGCTCATGGACATCATCACCGGCAAAACCCGCCCCGACGCCGGTTCGGCCTGGTTCGGACAGCAGATCAACCTGCTCAAAATGACCGAGCCCGAGATCGCCCGGGCGGGCATCGGCCGCAAGTTCCAGAAACCCACGGTCTTCGAAAACCACACGGTGCACGACAACCTGGAACTGGCCATGGCCGGCCCCAAGCAGGTGTGGTCCACGCTCAGGGCCCGCCTGAGCGCGGCCCAGCGCGAACGCATCGAGGCGGTGCTGGAAACGGTGGGCCTGCAAGCGCTGATCCACCGCCGGGCGGGCGCCCTCGCCCACGGCCAGAAGCAATGGCTGGAGATCGGCATGCTGCTCATGCAGAACCCCAAACTGCTGCTGGTGGACGAACCGGTGGCCGGCATGACCCAGCAGGAGACCGAGCGCACCGCCGAACTGCTGGTCTCCCTGGCCGGCACGCGCAGCGTGGTGGTGGTCGAGCACGACATGGAGTTCGTGCGCGCCATCGCCCGCAAGGTCACCGTGCTGCACCAGGGCGCCGTGCTGGCCGAAGGCAGCATGGAAGAGGTGCAGAACAACCCCCAGGTCGTCGAGGTCTACCTCGGAGGAGAACGATGCTCCGCATTGAACGACTGAACCAGTGCTATGGCGAAAGCCACACCTTGTGGGACGTGGACCTGGCAGTGCCCCAGGGCCGCTGCACCTGCCTGATGGGCCGCAACGGCGTGGGCAAGACCACTTTGCTCAACGGCGTCATGGGCTTGCTGCCGATCCAATCCGGCCGCATCCTGCTCGCGGAAAGCGACATCACCCGCCGGGCGGCCGACCGCCGGGCCTCCCTGGGTGTGGGCTATGTGCCCCAGGGCCGGCAGATCTTCCCGCTGCTCACGGTGGCGGAGAACCTGAGCATCGGATTGACCACCGGACGGCAAAAGCTGAAGAAGATCCCCGACCGGGTTTTCGAGCTCTTCCCGGTGCTGGGCCAGATGCTCGGCCGGCTGGGCGGCGATCTCTCCGGCGGGCAGCAACAACAGTTGGCCATCGGCCGGGCCCTGGTGCTGCAGCCCACGCTTCTGATTCTCGACGAGCCCACCGAGGGCATTCAACCCAATATCGTCCAGGAGATCGGGACCATCGTCCGGCGCTTGTGCGCCGAGTTGAACATGACGGTCTTGCTGGTCGAACAGAAGCTGCATTTCGCCCGGGCCGTGGCCGACCGCTTCGCCATCATGGATCGCGGCCGGGTGGTGGTCGAGGAAGAGATCGCGCGGCTGGACGACCGGATGATTCAGCAGTATTTGACGGTGTGAAATGGCGCAAGCACTCCTGAAAACAGACGCGGACGAAGGCTGGCAGGCCCATCTGGCGCTGGAATTTACTTCCCGCGAGGCGGTCACCGTGCTGAGCGGGAATCGCCACACCGGCCCGCTGCGCGTACAGCGGCCGCTCTATCCCGAAGGCGGGGTCTGCCATGTCTGTCTGCTGCACCCGCCCGGCGGCGTGGTGGGCGGGGATCGGCTGCGGCTCGAAGTGGAAGTAAAAAGCGATGCGGCCGCCCTGATCACCACGCCAGGGGCGACCAAATTCTACCGCAGCGGCGGCGCAAGGGCCATCCAGGAAAATCGGCTCTCCATCGAACGCAACGGATGGCTGGAGTGGCTGCCCCAAGAGAGCATCGTCTATCCGGACGCGGATGCCGGGATCGCCACCCGGGTGAATCTGGCCGAGGGCGCCGGTTTCATGGGCTGGGAGGTGGTGTGCATCGGCCTGCCGGCCTGCGGTCGGCCGTTTACTGCCGGGCGCCTGGAAACCCGCCTCGAGATCCAGCGCGGCGGCCGGCCGATCTTCAAGGATCGTTTGATGGTCGCCGACGAAACGGATATCCGGCGACCGGCCGGTCTGCGCGGCTGCTCGGTGAGCGCCACGTTCGTCGCCACCGGCGGCAACCCGGAGATGCTGCCCCCCTTGCGTCGGATCGTGAATGCGGACCCGAAAAGGCTGGCCGGCATCACCCTCATGGAGGATTTGCTGGTGGCGCGCTATATCGGCAACACTTCTTCCGAGGCCAAACGGCTGTTTCAGGAGATCTGGACATGGCTCCGGCCGCATCTCAGTGGCCGGCCGGCCTGTGCCCCCAGGATTTGGGACACATAGAAGCAAAGAGGAGCAAGCATGGAACTGACCCCCAGGGAAAAAGACAAACTACTGCTGTTCACGGCCGGACTGCTGGCCGAACGGCGCAAGGCGCGCGGCCTGAAGCTCAACTACCCGGAGGCGGTGGCCTTGATCGGCGCGGCCATCATGGAGGGCGCCCGGGACGGCCGCACCGTGGCCGAGTTGATGGCCTACGGACGCACCCTGCTCACCCGGGACGAGGTCATGGACGGCGTGGCCGAAATGGTCGATGAAGTGCAGGTGGAGGCCACCTTCCCCGACGGCACGAAACTGGTGACGGTGCACACACCGATTCTTTAGCAAGGAGAAAAGTATGATTCCCGGAGAAGTCATCACCGCAGAAGGCGACATCACCCTCAACGCAGGGCGGCCCTCGTTCCGGATAACGGTGGTCAACACCGGCGACCGGCCGATCCAGGTGGGCTCCCACTACCATTTTTTTGAAACCAATCCCGCCCTGTCGTTCGATCGCGGGCAGACCAGGGGCTTTCGCCTGGATATCCCGGCCGGCACCGCCGTGCGCTTCGAGCCGGGCCAGAGCCGCGAGGTGACGCTGGTGGCCTATGCCGGCCGGCGCCGGGTATTCGGGTTCAACGGGAAGATCATGGGCGCGCTGGAGGAAAAATCATGAAACAGATCAGCCGGAAGGCCTATGCGGAGATGTTCGGTCCCACCACGGGCGACCGGGTGCGCCTGGCCGACACCGACCTGTGGATCGAAGTGGAAGCCGATCGCACTGTCTATGGCGAAGAGGTCAAGTTCGGCGGCGGCAAAGTGATCCGCGACGGCATGGGCCAGGGCCAGCACGGGTGCAACGAGGCTGTGGACGTGGTGATTACCAACGCCCTGATTCTGGACCACTGGGGCATCGTCAAGGCCGACATCGGCATCAAAAACGGCCGCATCGCCGGTATCGGCAAGGCCGGCAACCCGGATGTGCAGCCGGGCGTGGACATCATCATCGGCCCGGGCACCGAGGCCATTGCCGGCGAACGGAACATCGTCACGGCCGGCGGCATCGACAGCCACATCCACTTCATCTGCCCCCAACAGATCGAAGAGGCCCTGGCCGCCGGCATCACCACCATGCTCGGCGGCGGCACCGGCCCGGCCACCGGCACCAATGCCACCACCTGCACCCCCGGCATCTGGAACCTGCACCGCATGCTCCAGGCCGCCGACGCCTTGCCCATGAACCTGGGATTCATGGGCAAGGGCAACGCCAGTCTGCCCCTGGCCCTGGAAGAGCAGGTCGCCGCCGGCGCCATGGGGCTCAAGCTGCACGAAGACTGGGGCACCACTCCGGCGGCCATCGACGCCTGCCTCTCGGTGGCCGACCGCCTGGACGTGCAGGTGGCCATCCACACCGACACGCTCAACGAGTCGGGTTTCGTGGAACACACCCTGGCGGCCTTCAAGGGGCGCACGATCCACACCTATCACACCGAAGGGGCCGGCGGCGGCCACGCGCCCGACATCATCCGGGCCTGCGGCCTGGCCAACGTGCTGCCCTCGTCCACCAACCCCACCCGGCCCTATACCGTCAACACCGTGGACGAGCACCTGGACATGCTCATGGTGTGCCACCACCTGGACCCGCGCATCGCCGAGGATGTGGCCTTTGCCGAGTCGCGCATCCGGCGCGAGACCATCGCGGCCGAAGATATTCTCCACGACCTGGGCGCCTTTTCCATGATCGCCTCCGACTCCCAGGCCATGGGCCGCGTGGGCGAAGTAATTATCCGCACCTGGCAGACGGCCCACAAGATGAAAGTCCAGCGCGGCAGCCTGCCCCAGGACCCGGCGCGCCACGACAACCTGCGCGCCCGGCGCTACGTGGCCAAATACACCATCAACCCGGCCATTGCCCACGGCATCGGCCACGAGGTGGGCTCGGTGGAGGTCGGCAAGCTGGCCGACCTGGTGCTCTGGAAGCCGGCGCTCTTCGGCGTCAAGCCCAGCCTGGTCGTTAAGGGCGGCCTGATCGCGATGGCGCCCATGGGCGATCCCAATGCGTCGATCCCCTCGCCCCAGCCGGTGCACTACCGCCCCATGTTCGGGGCCTTCGGCGGCGCCACGCCCGCCACCAAACTCACCTTCATCTCCCGGTCGGCCGTGGAGACGGATCTGCCGCTGGTGTTGGGCTTGCGCGCCAAAATCGGCGTGGTGCGCGACTGCCGGCGTATCGGCAAACGCGATATGCGCCTGAACGACTATCTGCCGCACATCGAGGTCGATCCCCAGACCTACGCGGTGCGTGCCGATGGAGAACTGCTGGTCTGCGAACCGGCCACGGTACTGCCCATGGCGCAGCGGTATTTCTTGTTTTGAGAAAAGAAGTATTCAGGCGTCAGAATTCAGAAGACAGAATGGGAAAATTGGCGAAGAGGCTTGAATAAAATCATTCTGAATTCTTTTTAGAAGGAGTTTTCCCTCATGATCCGTCTAACCAGTAGACTCCACGGACCCGGCAAAGCCGCCACCACCCTGACCCTGCCCTGGGAGCGGCGCACCCGCAGCCGCTTGCGGGTGGCGCTGGACAACGGTTTCGAGGCGGGCCTGTTCCTGACGCGCGGCGCCATCCTGCGGGACGGCGACCTGCTGGCCGCCGAGGACGGCCTGGTGGTGCAGGTGTGCGCCGCCGACGAGCCGCTCTCCAGCGTCGCCTGCGGCGATGCCCTGAAGATGGCCCGGGTCTGCTATCATCTGGGAAACCGGCATACGGCCCTGGAAATCACCGCCGGAGAGATCCGTTATCTGCGCGATCCGGTGCTCGATGCCCTGGTGCAGCATCTGGGCCTTTCGGTGCAGCATATCGCGGCGCCTTTCGAGCCCGAGGTGGGCGCTTACGCCGACCATGGACACGCCCATGGCTGAAAAGCACCCCCATCTGCTTCGGCTCTTGCACCTGGCCAGCCCGTCCTTGCCCACCGGCGCCTTCGCCTACTCCCAGGGGCTGGAGTGGGCCATCGCGGCCGGCTGGGTCGGCGACGCGGCCGGCCTCGAAGCCTGGCTGGCCGATCTGCTGGGCCACAGCCTGGCCCGGGTGGACATCCCCCTGCTGGGCCGCATGATGGCGGCCGGCCGGGAGCATAACGCATCCGATCTGGCCCGCTGGTGCGACCATCTGCTCTCCTTGCGGGAGACCCACGAACTGCGACTGGAAGAGCAGAACCGCGGCCGGGCCATGGCCACTTTACTGGAAGGCTTGAAAGTACCCCTCTCCGCGGAGGAGAAAACCATCGTGTCCCAAAGCCAATTGGCCGGCTTCGCCCTGGCCGCGGTCCGCTGGAATATCCCACCGCCCGAGGCGGCCTTGGCCTATGCCTGGTCCTGGCTGGAAAACCTGACCCTGGCCGGTATCAAGGCCATCCCCCTGGGCCAGACCGAAGGCCACCGCATCCTGCTGCACATGGACGAAACCGTGGCGGCGGCCGTGGCCCTGGGCCTGGCCCTGGAAGACGATGCCATCGGCGCTGCCAGCCCGGCCCTGGCCGTCGCCGGCAGTTTGCATGAAACCCAATACACACGACTCTTCAGATCGTGAGGGAGGACACCATGAACACCCCATCTTCTCCCCTGCGCGTCGGCATCGGCGGCCCGGTGGGTTCGGGCAAAACCGCCCTGGTGGAACAGCTCTGCCGCCGCATGCGCAAAACATACGACATCGCGGTGGTGACCAACGACATCTACACCCGCGAAGATGCCGAGTTCCTCATCCGCCACCAGGCCCTGACCGCCGACCGTATCATGGGGGTGGAGACCGGCGGCTGCCCGCACACCGCCATCCGCGAGGACGCCTCCATGAACCTGGCGGCCGTGGCCGATCTGATCCAGCGCTTCCCGGGCCTTGAGTGCATTTTCGTGGAGAGTGGCGGCGATAATCTGAGCGCCACCTTCAGCCCCGAGTTGGCCGACCTTTTCATCTATGTCATCGATGTGGCCGCCGGCGACAAGATCCCGCGCAAGGGCGGGCCGGGCATCACGCGCTCGGACCTGCTGGTGATCAACAAGATCGACCTGGCACCCCTGGTGGGTGCCTCGCTGGATGTGATGGAACGGGATGCTCTGACAATGCGCGGGGACAAACCCTTTCTATTCACCAACATGAAGACCGGTCAGGGCCTCGATGCGATCATCGCCTTCATTGCGCGGGCCGGCATGTTAAGATAATCGGCCGCCCCCCGGCTGCCCCTAGGGTTTGAAAAGGAAGTCGGGCAGCAGCTTCGAATCGAGGCCCTGGATTTTCAAATCGGCTTTATCCGCCTCCAATTGGCGCGCCGCAAAGGCTTGGGTTTTGTATCCTGTGCGGGCGGAAATGTCGAACAGCGCGCTGTTGCGCTGAAGCTTGGTACGCAGATAGTTGCCGAAGGCATCCTCCACCTGGCGGGTCAGCTTGATGTCGCCACGGTACTCGTTATCGCTGAGCGAGGAGCCTTTGGCCGGATGCGTAAAAATCGGCGAATAATAGGCCTCTTTCAGTCTGTGGGAATAAGCGAAAACAAATGCATATCCCGTGTTGTCCGCCATGGCCGGCATCGATCCGCCGGACAGGATCAATGCCGTGATTAAAGCAAGGGTGCGCAACGACATCTTCATGACGAAACGACCTCCTTCAACATTGTATTAGTAGCCGACACCCCTCCCAAGCCGTTCCAGCACCGAGATGCCTTGAAGCGGCTCGACAAGGACCCGTTTACCAAATTAGCGCATTAGAATCGGATTGGGAAGATCAGATATTGAGGCCTTGTTGCAACCGACCGTCTGGGCCGAACCGATTGGCCTGTTCGGAATTTTGCAGGCGTCAAACAGGCAATTTGCAGCCTATATTTAGGGATTTCCCATATGAGGCGGCCCTATGATGATGGTATTCAAGTAGCGGATCAGGCGATTACTCATCGAAGGAGGGCCCCATGAAAAAGAAAGGCTTTTTGTTTCCGGCAGTTGCCCTGTTGGCGTTGTTTTTGATGCTCTTGGGCTGTGACGGCGGTTCAAGCAGCAGCTCCAGCAGCAGTAGCAGCAGCTCCAGCAGTGGTGGTTGCGACAGCGGCTCCAGCAGCAGCTCAAGCAGCAGTTCCAGCTCCAGTAGCAGCTCCAGCAGCAGTTCCAGCGGCGGCGCCAGCGGGGACATCGAGCTTTCTCCCGGAGACGATCTTCAGGCGGCGATCAATTCGATTGCCCCCGGCAGCACCATCTGGCTCAACGGCGGCACTTATAATTTATCCAAAACGATCATGATCGCGGAGAGCAATAGCGGCACTTCATCGGCGAGAAAGACCATTGCCGCGATCGGTAATATAATGCCGGTGCTCGATTGGAACTCCGGCAGCGATAACTCCTCGGCCCGCGGCGTCGTTCTGGACGGCGCCTACTGGCACATTTACGGCATCACCTTCAGGGAAGCAGGCGACAACGGGATGCTGCTATCCGGCGACAACAACATCATCGAGCGCTGTGTCTTTACCGCCAACCGGGACTCGGGCTTGCAGATTTCACGCTACAACTCCAATTATACCCAGATCAGCCAATGGCCGACGAACAACCGGATTGTTCAGTGTGAATCCTACGACAACGCCGACAGCGACGGTGAAGATGCGGACGGTTTCGCCGCCAAGCTGACCGCGGGCGAAGGCAATATTTTCAGGGGCTGTTACGCCCACAACAACATCGACGACGGCTGGGACCTTTATACCAAGTCCGACACAGGCCCCATCGGCAGGGTGACCCTCGAGTACTGCATCGCCTACAAGAACGGCACGCTGAGCAATGGCACCGTCAACTCGAACGGCGACCGCAACGGATTCAAACTGGGCGGTGAAGACATTTCGGTCAACCACACCGTGCGCTACTGCATCGCGGCCCAGAACGGCAAACACGGCTTTACCTATAACCGCAACCTCGGCAGCATCAGCTTCTCCAACAACACCGCGTACAACAACGCCGAGCGGAATTTCAATTTCGACGGCGGCAAATCCACCTTCTTGAACAACATCTCCCTGAACTCAGGTTCGAACGACCGGATCATCGGGGCGAGCCTGAATCCCAATTACAATGCCTGGTGGTCCAACGGCAAAGCGGTGAGCGCCAACGGCGTCACCGTTACCGCCTCGGACTTTCAGTCCCTATCGGCGGGAACGCGGACCTGGGTCTCCACCAACAGCGTGAATCTTGGTAAATTGCTGGTGCCGGCCTCTGGAAGCGATTTGGTCGGTACCGGATCGGGCGGAGCGAACATGGGCGCCCGATAGTATCAGGCTTTCATTTGCGTGATTGGACGAAGCGCCCGGCCACCCGGGCGCTTTTTTTTCTTCGATGCGCGAGAGCGGCATCACCTGAACAGATAGACCATCCCGCAGAGCAAAACGATCCAGGCCCCTGTCTTTTTAAACAGGCGGTCGTTGAGCTTGAAGTGCAATCGGTGGGATAGAAGTAAAACCGGCGGCAAACAAAAAAACGACCAGAAGAACATCTGTTGAATCTGGGGCGTGATGGCGCCGTTGACGAAGTAATAGCCCGCCCGGATGCAGTTGAGCCCGGTGAAAAAGCAGAGCGCGTTGTTGCGGATCACGGTCTTGTCCGTCAGCGTCCCCAGCAGGCGGGTCATGACGATCGGTCCGCTGATGCCGAAAAGGGCATGGGAGACCCCGGCCGCGAAGTCCAGAATCCGACGCCCGACGCCCCCCAGGCGAAAATGGGGCGTGACGATCAAAAAAATTCCCGCCAGCACGATCGCCACCGCTAAAATGCGCCGAAAAATCGATAGCGGAATATGGGCGAAGAAAAAGCCGCCCAGGATGCTGCCCACGGCCGCCAGCCCCAGCATCGTGACCAGCAGCTTCAAATCCAGTTTCCGATGGGAATGGGCCAGCGCGATGGAGGCCACCAGCAACTGGGGCAGCAGCGAATAGACCACCAGGGTCTTGCTGTCGAAAAAGAAGCCCAGGATGGGCAACATCAGAACCGTCCCCGCCAGCCCGAAGACGATCTCGAACGAGTAGGTGACGGCGCAGACGCCGACCAAAAGGATCATCAACAGTGTGTCGCTCATAATCGTGATCGAAAATGGGTTGCTCGGCCAAATGAAAGGTTTGGTATCGGCGACCCCACCCACAACCTGCCGGCCGGCCGATTGTCGCAGAACCCCGGCCTGGGGCCGGGATTACAGGTCATGGGCGGTGGCGCATGCCGTGCTCAGGTCCTTTTCAGCATATTCCTGGCCGAGCTGATCTCTATGTACGAAGCGCCGTGCTCCGAGCCAAAGTGCCCGGCCAGCACTGTAATCAGGCTCTCCTCGGCAAAATAGCCTTCGGCCGTCAGACGGGTCAGGGCGGTGCACAGAAATTGGTGGGAGGTCAAGTCCTGGGGAATGTAATGGGCCACCACCCCGTAGGAGAGCGCCAGTTGGCGCATGGTGCGCGGGTTGTAGCACTGGGCAAAAATGGGGCTCTTGCCGCGGTAGGCCGCAAGGCTCAAGATGGTCTTGCCCGAAATGGTATCGGCCACCAGGGCCACGCTCTTCAGCCGCATGGCGGTTTTCACGGCTGCTTTGGCCAGGTAACTGGTGACAGTATTCTCCATCTCATAGGGGATATTGATGAAAGTGTCGTGGCCGGACTCGATCTCCAGGGCCACCCGGGTCATCACCTGCACGGCCTCCAGGGGATACTGGCCGTAAGCGGTCTCGCCCGACAGCATGATGGCGTCGGTGCCGTCCAGACAGGCGTTGCCCACATCCGAGACCTCGGCCCGGGTGGGCCGGGGCGATTTGATCATGGATTGCAGCATCTGGGTGGCGATGATCACCGGCTTGCGTCGCGCCATGCATTTTTTGACCAGCTTTTTCTGGATCAATGGGATGCGTTCAGCCGGAATCTCGATGGCCAGGTCGCCGCGGGCAACCATCACCCCATAGGCGTGGTCCAGGATTTCATCGATATTGTCAACTCCGGCCTGGTTTTCGATCTTGGCGATGATCTTGATCGGGCTCTTCTTTTCATCCAGGATTTTCTGTACCGCCAGAACATCGCCCTTATTGCGCACGAACGAGTGGGCGATAAAATCGACGTCGTGGTCGGCGGCAAAGCGCACGAAAGCCTCGTCCTTAGCCGTGAGCGACGGCAGGTTGATGGCCACGGAGGGGATATTGACCCCTTTGCGGCCCTTGATCGAACCGTCGTTACAGACCCGGCATTTCAATTGGGCGGCTTCTTTTTCAACCACCACCAGCTCCACGTCGCCGTCGTCGATGAGCAGCCGGTCGTTGACCGACAGATCGTGGGCCAACCCGTCGTAGGTCACACAGACAATGGCCCGGCAGGAAAGCTCGTCCTTGGCGCCCCGCACAGCAATGATATCCCCGGCCTTGACGTCGATCTCTTCCCGGGTGGCCGTGGTGCGGATCTCGGGCCCCTTGGTATCCACCATGATGGCGATGCGGTCCGACGCCTGCCGGACGGCATTAATCACCACCAGCGCCTCCTCGGGGGTCTGATGGGCCGTGTTCAGGCGCACCACGTCCATGCCGGCGCCATGGAGCGCGCGCAGGAATTCGGGGGTGCAGGTATTGGAGACGGTGGCGATGATCTTGGTCTTCTTGATGGGGCGGGGCGATGGGACACCGATTGCATGCATGGTTCCGGTTCTTCCTTTGTGGTTTTTGTCAGAAGTTGTCTAATATTATCTTTCATCCATTCCATATGCAATCTTTAGCACGATGGAAGGCCATGGTTTTCATATCTTTCTTGATCTGTCTTGCGGCGGGCCTTCGAAAACGAAAGGAGGAGAGATGGGGCTTTATCTAGTCCAACACGGCAAGAGCCTTCCCAAAGAGATCGACCCGGATAGAGGGCTTTCCGAGGAAGGCATCGCCGAGGTCCGGCGGATTGCCCAAGTGGCCGCCGGGTATGGCTGCAAGGTCGCCCAGATCGGCCATAGCGGTAAAAAGCGCGCCCGGCAGACCGCGGAAATCTTCGCTTCCCACTTGAAGCCCCCCAAGGGGGTCGTGGCGATCGGCGGCATCGACCCCTTGGACGATGTAACCGCTTTTTCGGGGAAGCTTTCGGTCGAAGAGCATCTCATGCTGGTCGGCCATCTGCCGTTCATGGAACGGCTGACCGCCTATCTGATCGTCGGTTCCACGGAACCGCCGGTGTTCAAGTTCCAAAACGGCGGCGTCGTCTGTCTGGACAGGCCGCCGGAGACCGGCCAATGGATCATCAAATGGGCGCTGATGCCGAATATTGGCTGAGGAGCCTCAATTCTTTTCACTCCGGCGTTCCGAACAACTGCACGCAGTAAAACTGGTCCAGGCCGCTTTGCTCCTGCCGCAGCCGGCAGTCCGATCCGAAGCGTTCCGGTTCGTCGGAGAGAATGTTCCGGCGGTGTCCCGGCGAGTTCATCCATTGCGCCAGCACGGTGGCGGCAAAGGTGCGGTAGGTGTGCCTGGGGAGCGGCGGGCCGTCGGGGCGGTAGCTGAAGCCGGTGCCCGCCGGCACCCGGTACACCGTCCGGCCCGATTGGTATTGGATGGCGAATTGGGTGGCGACGTTCTCGGCCAGGAAACGGAAATGGAATCCGGCCATTTGCGCCCGGTCCTTGGGTGTGCGGCGTTCGGGGTCATGGGGATTGATATGGTCCAGGTAGTTCTTCCGGGCCATGCTGGTGGCCTGCATCCGGGCGGCCGCATCCAGGCGGGCATCCTGGCGCAGCGGGGGCCGGCCGTTCATCTGGCGCAGCCGATTGGTTTCATGGAACAGGGCGGCGGCCAGCAAAGCTCCATCGACCTTTTGGGGGTCGATGGGCCGCCCGGTGCTTTCCTGGGCGAAAAAGGCTTCGGCCGGACGATCGAATGGCGCCGCGGATGGGGCCGATGGCGCCTGGGTCGCCGGCTTCGGCGCGCAGGCCGCCAGGGTTGCCATCAACACACAGACCGCGGCCGCTCGAAAAAACCACCTCTTCCGCCATGCGCGCTTTCCTGCCGGAGGACGATAAGGGTTCATATTTGCGGTGTGGCCTTGAGAAATTCTCGAATGGCCTGATTGACCGCATCCGGCTGCTCCACGGGCGACAAATGACCGGCCCTGGGAATCTGCACGTTTTTCGAACCGGCGATCCCCTTGCAGAGGAATTGGGCATATTTGGGCGGGGTCAGCAGATCGTCTTCGGCGGAAAGGACGAGCACCGGCAAGGCGATTTCTTCCAGATGTCCCATCACATCGAAGGCATTGCAAGCGCTGAAATCCTTGTAGACGACTTGCGCAGGACACTTTTTGGCCTCGGCGGCGATTGCTTGCAATCGTCCGGGGTCCGTATGGGGCGAGGCCGCCATTTTGTGGCTCGTCTCGGCGTAGGCGCTATAATCATGCTTAATCATATTGAAGATTTCCGGCATGACTTTGAGCCGCGCCCCGGTATTGATCAAGATGCCGGCATGATACGTTGTTTTCCGGTTCAGCAGCATTTGAATGGCAATGGCCCCGCCCAAACTTAAACCGCAAGGAACCGGCATGGGCGCCTGCATGGTTTCGATCAACGCCTCGACCACCCGGGCATAATCGTTTACCGTATCCATGCCGAGGCCGGGACTGCTTCCATGTCCGGGAAGATCGATGGCCACCGTATTGGCGACGTCCGTCAGGGCCTTGAGTTGGTTTGTCCAAAACAGGCGGTTATTGCCCGAGCCGTGGATGAAAAAAATGGTCGGTCGATCCGCCTTGAGCGGCCATTGACCGGCATCTAAGGAAATCGCATTGAGCGTCAAATGGGTCATGAATCGTCCTTTCAATGAGCATCAGCACCAGATTCGGGCCATGCAGTGTCCATCCAAGGGTGAGATTTTTGTAATCGGCAAAAATGGTCATTCATAGATGGGCATTACCTATCACATCATTGGTGACTGTTTCTACCCTGATTATCCTAAAATGAAGTGCCCTATGCTTCCGACGCGCCACAACCCGCCTGGGCCGGCCGTCAAAACAGACGCCGACATCACCGGCTCATACGGCTGTGCCCCAGCAGTTCTGGGTGAACCGTCACAGTGCGTTCAGGTCATGGTCCGTATTCGCCGGTCGGCTACGCCGCGACACGTCCGAGGCACCATTGGCCATATATTTTAGTGCCGCTTTGGTGCAGCGTAGGAAAAGCGGCCTGGACTGTTTGAGCGCAGCGAGTTTCCAGGCCGCCCGGAGCGCACCATTAGCGGCACTTGAAATGTGTGGCCGGTGAATTGGACCATGACCTGAACGTGCTGTGCGCGCATTGGCCCCGATGAATGCTGTTCAGCGATAATCGCTGGCTGTTCCCATTGATCATTGTTCCCGTCCGGCTTTTCTGGTATTTCGACGACGTTATTAAAAGCGAATTGTTTTTCCCGGCTTTATCCGGAGCGCTCCTTATGCCAGCGGCCATAAAAAAAATACTGCCCGTCATCTCCGCGCTGCTGGTGTTCTGCCTGTTAACGGTATCGAACCAGCCTCAATGGTCAGTTGGTTTGCAAACCACCAGCCCTGGCCATGCGAATACGCTTTTGTCCCATGCCATAGGGGGTGAGCAGGCATCCGTTTTCACGCTCGACAGTCGAACCGGACCTTCTTCTTTGCACGGTCTCTTCAAAGACGCCTGGATTTCAGGCCCGGTTCCGCTTTATTTTTACCGGGAATGCTCGCTCTTCTCGAAGGAATTCAGTGCCAGCTTCGCCCATCGCGCAGATCGCTCGATTTGCCCCATTCGAGCGCCTCCCAAACCATCCCAAAGCCACTCTTGATCTCTAAAATTCGCTTGGATGCCATGCATCGCGATCCTGGCACGCCACCAGGTGCGGCCATGGAATTGATATCGGGCAACCCATTCAGGCAATGACCTTAGACGGTGCCCAAGGAGGCCTCTATGGAAAGCAAGCACAAGTTCGCCGAGGTTGTCGAAAAGAAGCCCTCTGCGCCGGAAGCCGATTATTCACCGAAGAAATACAACCTTCGCGACCAAATCATTTTCTGTATAAAGCTGATTGGGATCGCGGCAATCGTTTTCCTCGCGCTTTGGCTGATGGAATAAGAGGGTTTCACCCAGACAGGATGGCGCGCAGTGTCATCAGCGCGCCATCCTTACAAGTTCCGGTCTGAGGCAGATCCGAAAAGCGGCCCGCTGAATCCGGAACCTCCGGAACCTGGCAAACTTTTTCGGCTTCATATTGGGGTTCGAACCGCGTGTATCGGACCGAAGACCATTTACCTATCGAGCTGCTCTGCCGGCCCATCGATATCTTCCGCGGGTTTCATGACAATGTACCGATAAACATAAACAGCCACCGGAACCCCTAGTAAAACCCCCCAGAGTCCGAAAAGCGAGTGGCCGACATAGAGAATGATCAGGGTCAATAAGGGGTTGATCTTAAGTACGGCGGAAACGATGTTCGGATTGAGAATATAGGCCTCGACCCCATGAACGCATGCGATCATGAAGATGCTCTTGCCTGCGAGTCCGATCCCGCCATCATTGAAGGCCAGCAGCAGTATGGGAACCGATGAAATGAATGTGCCCCACACCGGAACCAGGCCGGCAAAAAAGACGATCCCCGAGAGCAGGGCAATCGGTTCGATCTTTAGAATCCAAAGCCCCAGGGCGGTCAAAAGCGTGTTCACGGCGGCAATCAAAATTTGGGCTTGAAAGGTAAACCCCACGACCAAGGCAAATTGAGCCACACTGTCGGCGGTCTCATCGTACGCGTCTTTGAAACGCGTTTCGCGCAGGGCCAACACGCGCGTTCGCAAATTGGGCAGATCGAATAAAATCAAAAAACTGAACAAGGTGGCGAGCATAAAATAGGTGATGAAATGCGTGATTTGGTTGACAAACCCGACCACGAAACCGACCAGCCCCTCGCTGCTTATGCCGATCAAGTTTTTTAAGGAAATGGCCTCCTTGACACTTTCCAGAAACGGCGCCATTTGGGGCTGTTTCAGCGATAGTTCGTCCAGGTAAAGGCGCACCGCATGCATCGATTCCGGTAATTGTTTAAAGAAGGCCTTGGCTTCGGAAATAATCCGCGGCATCGCCAAGAAAAACAGGCCGGCGACGACGGTTACAAATAGAAGATATACGACGATCGTCCAATAACTTCTTTTCAGGTGGAACCGATTTTCCAACCAGACCACGGCATTGTTGAATATGTAGCACAGGATAAAGGTTAAAAAGACAAGTCCGAAAACCTTCCGCACCAAAAACAACAGGCCGAAGAAGGTGACCCAGATGACCACTTTTTTATTGGCTCGTACGAATTGTGCGAGATTAAACATGTTGAACTATTCATCCTTATCGGCCAAGATCCCCAATGTGCGGGCACGTTTGAGCCATTGCTGCCTGGCAAGGGCACGCATATCGGCAACCGTATCGGTTTCGTCCATAATCTCTATGCCCAGCAAGGTTTCGATAATATCTTCCATGGTTAAAATGCCGGCCACACCGCCGTGCTCGTCCACCACCAGTGCGGCTTGGTGCCGATGTTTCAAGAAACGCGCATATAATTGAGTGATGGTCACGGTTTCAGGAACGGCCGGCAGGTCCCGGCGCAGGGCATCGAGCGTTGTGGATAGATTACCGCGTGAAGCCTCCAGGTAGATGTCGGCTTTCAGGACGAATCCGTCGATACGATCGGGATCGTCCTGGTAGATCGGAATCCTCGAAAACTTTATATCCGGCACCTTGATCGCTTCGCCGACCGGCAGGCGCGCAGACATGATAAACATGACCGTGCGGGGCGTCATGATATCCTCTGCTCTCAATTTCCTCAGTAAAAACAAATTTTTGATGATGCGCGACTCTTCTTCCCGAAATTGCCCCTCCTGGATACCGATATCGGCGATGGCCTGGAATTCTTCACGGCTGAAGCCGTGTTGCTTTTTACCCTTGGATATCAGTTGGGTGAGTGTCATGCAGAGAAAGACCAGGGGATAGAGCAGGAAGATCATCACCCGCACCGTCCGCACCGTGAACGGGGCCAGTTCCCGCCAGTAGAGGGCACCATAGGTTTTGGGGATAATTTCGGTAAACACCAGAATCAGAAGCGTCAAGGCGGCAGACGTAATGGCCACATACTCGCTGCCAAAAAGGACCATCGATTGGGCACCGACGCCGGCGGCGCCGACGGTGTGCGCCATCGTATTGAGGCTGAGTATGGCCGCCAGTGGCCGATCGATGTCTTGCTTCATACTGCGCAGCAGACGACCGGTTTTGGGTGCCTTTTTTTCATAAGCACCCATGAACCCCGGGGTAACCGACAAAAGGACCGATTCCAGAAGCGAACACAGGAAAGAGAATCCCAGCGCGGTAAAGAGATAGATCAGTAATAAATGCATTTTTTTCCAATATCGAAGTTAAAAAAAGCTTTTTCAAATCCGGGATGGTATTTAAAAAAAGCCATTTTTGCAACGTGCTTTAATGTGGTCAACCACGGATGCGCGTGAGCCAATTCGATTCAACATCGTTTCTTGCGCGCCCAACCTTTTTTTGTAGTTTAGTTATTCATTACGCTGTAATAGAACCAACGTCATTCAAAATTTAGCGTTGTTAAAAAGGGGCTGACAGCATGCAAGAGGTATGGGTTGCCATGGGCCTTACCGTGTTCGCGGGCATGGCCACTGGTATTGGCAGTGTCATCGCCTTTACTGCCAAGAGAACGGACTACCGCTTTCTCTCGGTTGCGACCGGATTTTCGGCCGGCGTAATGCTCTATGTGTCGTTCGTTGAAATCTTCTTCAAAGGCGTTGAAGCGTTGACCGGACGGTACGGCGACTACTGGGGGCACTGGATCAATGCGGCTTCTTTTTTTGGCGGCATGTTACTGATCGGGGTGATTGACAACCTGATCCCGGCGGCCAAGAACCCGCATGAGCCCCATGCAGAAGAAGAGACCAAGCCCCTGCACGATGCCGGGGCGCCCCAGCCGCCCCCCCGGGCGGCAGGTGCGCATGGCACAGCGTCGTCGGAAGCAGGTTTTCACGATCACGGCACAAGCGACCGGAAACTCATGCGCATGGGGTTGTTCACCGCCCTTGCCATCGGTATCCATAATTTCCCGGAAGGGTTGGCCACATTTCTGGCTGCGCTGCAAGATCCGAGTCTTGGCGTGGCGATTGCCGTGGCGGTCGCCTTGCACAATATCCCTGAAGGAATCAGCGTCTCCGTGCCGATTTTCTATGCCACCGGAAACCGCCGCAAAGCGTTCCTGTATTCCCTGCTCAGCGGATTGGCCGAACCGGTGGGGGCCGCCATCGCTTATCTCGGAATTTTATTCTTCATGGGCTCCCAAGGAGGGGTCATCCCGCCCCAGGTCATGGGCATCCTTTTTGGCGGCGTCGCCGGCATCATGGTCTACATCAGCCTGGATGAGTTGCTGCCGACCAGCAGGGCTTATGGAAAAGGACACGACAGCCTGTTTGGCCTGGTCGCCGGAATGCTGGTCATGGCCTTGAGCCTTTTGCTGATGAAATAGCAGCGCCGGCTTCGATTGCCGGCATTAGCCGACTGTTCAGTGAGAATCGTTGTTATCCGGGATCGGGTGTTGAAAATATGGCGCCGAACGGTTAAGGTGGCCGGCAGCATTCGACCACCTATAAGGAAGTGCATCCATGGCCCGAGTTGACGATTTCAAGCAGGCAAAAGCGTTGGCGGCCCAGGCGCTGGCCCAAGAGAAGATTGAGGAGATCAGCCGCCGTTCCGGCATCCCCATGGCCGGCCCCGACGCCCTGCGGCTGCCGTTTCTGGGAAGGGTCTACCTGATCGCCTATCCTTCTTTCGATTTCACGGATGCCGCCGATCCGGCGGCGCAAATCCCGTTGCAGGAGCAGGTGCTGATCCTGCACTACATGCAAAACTGCCGGCCCCAGCTCAAGGGTCAGTGGGTCGCCTACCGCGAAATACCGGGGGCTAACTTTTATTTTTCCGCCTTTGCCAAGCGGGCCGTGGATCCGCTCAAGAAAGCCTTCGGCCAGAATGTGGAGAGCTTGCGCAAAGCCGCCGCCCAGTTGGGCGCCACGCCCATGGACACCGGCAATGCCGCCTTCCGTTTCGATCTGCTGCCCTATGCGCCGATTCAGATGGTGGTGTGGGAGGGAGACGAGGAGTTCCCGGCCGAGGCCAACATTCTCTTTGACGCCTCGGCGGGCGACTATCTCTCGCCCGAGGATGCGGCCTGGCTGGCCAGTCTGCCGGTATACCGCTTGATGGCCCTGGCGCGTTGACAAAACCTCCAATCAGGCCCAAATCCTGCGTTGGGCCTGATTGAAGGTTTTAGAACCACTTCTAACGCTTGCAATACACTCATTGCGGATCGACGGGCAGGCCGTGTCGCGTCCATTGCCCCCAGCCATCCACCAGATAGAAGACCTTTTCGTATCCCAGCCAGGTGAGCCGTTCGGCCAATTCAAGCGAGAGCCGGCACTGTTCCCCTTCGCAGTAAGTGATGATCGGTTGGTCCGGCGCGTAATTGGCGATCAGTTTTTCGGCCCACTCCTCCACGGCGCCCGGTTCCAGATGCAGCGCATTCTGGATGTGGCCGGCTTCATAGGCCACAATCGGCCGGGCATCGGCAAAGAGGGCCTCGCCCGAGGTGTACATGCGCATCGCCGCGTCCAGGGCAATGACCTTGAAGGGCTCATCGGAGAGTTCGGCCGGGGCATCGGTGGCCACCAGCGGCAAGGCCCCGGGCCGCAGGGTGTAGCCCCCCATCGCCAGAACCGTGGCGGCCAATAGCACCAGCACCAATTCATATAAAACCTTGCGCATCATGACGACGGACATATCACGGGCCCGGGTTGCCGGGCAAGACGAGGGAAGGGGTTTTCATATTCCCAGGCTTGATGAGCTCGTAAAAAGTCGCGGATCGGACGACGCCGTAATAAGTTCAAGATCAAGGCGTCGCGAATCCCGTGTCCTGAGGCGTACTTGTCGTACGCCGCAAAGACAACGGGATGAAGCGCAACGCAGATATTGGACTTATTACGGTGTCGTCAGGCTTGACTTGGGCGAAAACGCGGGTGTATATAGCCGTCATCTCGAAAGGATATTAAAAGGCGCCGATTGATGGCCAAAAACATCGCTCATACCACGGTCCTGTTTTTCAGCGGATGCTTCTTTTTTAGCTTTAGAAGCATCCATCCGGTGGTGTAGCGCTTAAAAGAGCTCACGACCCCGGGTGGAGATAAACCTTCACCCGGGGTTTTCATTTGCATGGCCCCACGGAGAAGGGAACCCTCCGCGGGGCCATTGTATTTGAAACCCACGTAAAAGGAGAAGTGTCATGATCGTCGTATTGCAAAAGGATGTGACCGAAGATGCCAAGCAGCGCCTGCGGGCCGCGTTGTACCAGAAGGGGTGCGTGGTGCGGGAGATGAATGGCACCGGCCAAACCGTCATCGCCGCCCTCGGTCGCGGGGATCTGGACCCCCAGCAGGTGGCGGCCATGGAAGGGGTGGCCGAGGTGGTTCCCATGGAGGGCAAATTCAAACTGGTGGGCCGCCAATGGCATCCCCGGGATTCCCAGGTCCAGGTGGGCCCCATCACCATCGGCGGCCAGCGCATCGCCCTGATCGCCGGGCCCTGCGCCATCGAGAGCCTGGCGCAGGCCCTGACCACCGCCCGGGAGGTCAAACGCTACGGCGCGGTGATTTTCCGCGGCGGGGCCTTCAAGCCGCGCACGTCGCCCTACTCGTTCCAGGGTCTGGAGGAAGAGGGGCTCAAGATCCTGGCCCAGGTGCGCCGGGAAACCGGCATGCCGGTGGTCACCGAAATCACCTCCATCAACCAAGCCGATTTGATGAAGCAGTACGTGGACATGATCCAGGTGGGGGCCCGCAACATGCAAAACTTCGAGTTGCTCAAGTGCGTGGGGCGCCTGGGCAAGCCCGTATTGCTCAAGCGCGGCCTGGCGTCGACCATCGAAGAGTGGCTCATGTCGGCCGAATACATCCTGGCCGAAGGCAACGATCAGGTGGTGCTGTGCGAGCGGGGCATCCGCACCTACGAGCCCTATACCCGCAATACCCTGGATCTTTCGGCCATCCCGGTGCTCAGAAAGTTGACTCATCTGCCGGTGGTGGTGGACCCCAGCCATGCCACCGGCCTGCGTGAAAAGGTGGCCCCCATGGCCCGGGCCGCCGTGGCCGCGGGCGCCGACGGCCTGATGGTCGAAGTGCATTGCGACCCGGACAAAGCGCTCTCGGACGGCCCCCAGAGCCTCTATCCTGAGCAGTTCGGCCAATTGGCCCGGGATATCTACGTGATCGCGCCGGTGGTGGGCAAGCAGTTGGATTTCGAGTATCTGGAAAAAGCCGCCCGGCCGCATCCCACGGCCGAGGCCCAACCGGCCGTGGCCGCCTACCTGGGAGAACCCGGCAGCTTCAGCCACATCGCCACCCGTCAATATCTGGGGGAAGAGGGCCGGCTGGCCCCACGCCCCTCGTTCCGGGCGATCTTCGAGGCCGTGGCCCATGAAGGGGCCCAGGTGGGGGTGATCCCACTGGAGAACACCCTGACCGGCAGCATTCATGAAAACTACGATCTGCTGCTGGAATACGATCTGAAAATCGTGGGCGAACTCTACCTGCGCATCATCCATCATCTGATCGCCGCGCCCGGCACCCGCTTGGAAGAGATCCGCGGGGTTTGGTCCAGCGAAGCCGCCGTGCAGCAATGCCGGGCGTTCCTCGACCGCTACCCTTCCTGGGAGCTCTCCACGGTCAATGCCACCACCAGCGCGGTCAGCCAGTTGGGCAAAGCGCCGGAGCCCGGATGGGCGGCCATCGGCAGCCGCGAGGCCGCCCAATCCCACAACATGGCCATCATCGCCGAAGGCATCGAAACCAACCCTCGCAATTTCACACGCTTTGTGATAATTGGAAAACAATCACTTACGGATCGTCCCAAGCAAAAGTCATCGATTGTCTTCTCAACCGTTCATCGTCCCGGAGCGCTGTTCGAAGTAATGAAAGTCTTCGCCGATAACCATATCAACCTGGTCAAACTCGAATCCCGACCCATTCACGGTCAACCCTGGCAGTACATGTTCTACGCGGACGTCGAAGCCGATGCGCATGCGCCCGAGTTTCGCGAGCCCCTGGAGAACATCACCCGCAAGACCGACTATCTTAAAATCTTGGGCAGCTATTAAAAGGAGCGAGCATGGATCCAACAGAGAAGCGACTTTACCCTCGGTTGGCATTGAAAATCGAGGATGGGTTCTTCGGGCAATTCAAGTTACCCGACGGCCAAACGTTCTCCGCCGCCGTCGTCAACCTGAGTGCCGGCGGCGTCAACCTGGCGGTCCCCGAAAAGATCCAGCACAAAATCAAAGAAAACGAAGTGATGCTGTTGCGCAACATCATCGGCGCAACGCGGCTGGCTTTCCTGGAAGACATTAAAAGCGAGGTGCGCTGGGTCAAAGCCATGGAACGGCCCGCCTACCTGGCGGTGGGGTGCCGTTTTGTGGAATTGAAAGATGCGGTGCGCCAGCAATTGCAAAAGTTTGTCGATACGGAACGCATGACACGCGGCCAATACGCTTGAGGTCCATGAAGCGAGAGATCAGTTGCCGAATCACGCGCACCCTGCTGATGTATGTGCGCGAAGCCAACCAGGGGTCCCTGGGCAACCTGTTGCAAGGGTTGCCCGTGGACGAAGCCTACCTGGGCGACGTCCACAACTGGATTTCCCACGAGCTGCTGCAAACCCTCTACCAGCGCATGGTTGCCATCCTGGAAGATCCCGAAGCCGTTTATAAAATGACCCTGGCTTCGGAGCGCTTCCGCTCCATGGGCTTTCTCGATCACCTGGTACGGCTTCTGGGAACCCCTCGCCTAATTTACGCCCAGGCCCCCAAATACAACCGCCTGCTCAAGCTTTGCGGCGATGTCCGGATCATGGAAGCCGGCCCGGCATGGGTGGTTCTGGAAGACAGCTACCACGATCCCGAGCAGAAAACCCGCCATGATTGCGACTACACCCGGGGCATTCTGGCCGGCATTCCCACCGTGTTCGGATTGCCCGCCGCGCATGTGGAAGAGCTGAGCTGCCAGGTCTCCGAAGAGAAATACGGCCGGCGCCGGTGGCCGGACAATCCCACCCATGGCGCCAAGAGCTGCGTTTACCGCGTTCATTTCGGGGCCAAGGCCGAACCGCCCTGGTGGCATCGGTTTTTCGGCCAGCCCCACGCCTATCGTCAGGCCATCGAGAATCTGCTGGAGGCCAACCGCACCATCCAGGAAAAATACGGACAGGTCATGCAACTGGCCGCGGATCTGGATGCGGCCAACAAGCAATTGCTGGAATCCCAACAGCAGCTCGAGGTCAGCACCGCCGAATTGCGGGCCTCGGAGCAGCGCTACCGCCTGTTGGCGGAGAATGTCTCCGATGCCATCTGGGTGGTGGACATCGCCAGCATGCGGTTCGAATATGTCAGCCCGTCAACCACGACCTTGCGCGGGTGGACGCCCGAAGAAACCATCGCCATCCCCGTTGAAAACCAGTTGACCCCGGAATCGCTGAAGCAGGTCCTTGAAGCGTTGGCCGCGGAACTGGCCGCCGATGGCCAGCCGGGCGTCGATCCGAATCGCTCGCGCATCGACGAATGGGAACAGCCGTGTAAGGATGGCAGCCTGATCTGGACCGAAGCCCGGACGCGATTCATCCGCGATGGGCGAGGCCGGCCGGTCAAGGTCCTGGGGATTTCCCGGGACATTCGCGAACGAAAAGCCGCCCAGGCCGCCCTGCAAGCAGAAAAGGAACGCCTGGCCGTCACCTTGCGCAGCATCGGCGATGGCGTGATCACCACCGATCGCGCCGGCCGGGTGACCCTCATCAACCCCGTGGCCCAGCGGCTCACCGGCTGGGCCGAAAAGGAGGCCCTCGGGCAGCCCCTTTCGGCCGTGTTCCACATCGTGGCCCCCCAAGACCGCAACCCGCTCCCCAGCCCGGAGATGGAGATCCTGGAAAAGGGCCGCCCCCCTGTTTTCTCCAGAGACTGCCTGCTCATCGGGCAGAGCGGCCGGGAAGCCCTCATCGCCCAGCGGGCCGCGCCTATTTTGGACGATGCCAGCCAGATCACCGGCGTCGTGCTGGTGTTCAGCGATGTCACCGAAACCCGCAACATGGCCAGGGAGATTCAAAAAATCGAAAAACTCGAGTCCCTGGGCATGCTGGCCGGCGGCATCGCCCACGATTTCAACAATTTTCTGTCCGGAATCATCGGCAACCTCTCCCTGATCAAACTGGATCTGAAACCCACCGACCGCGTCTACGGCCGCATGCAGGAGATGGAAAAAGCCGCGCTGCGCGCCAAGGAGCTGACCCAGCAGTTGCTCACCTTCGCCAAAGGGGGCGCCCCCATCAAGCGCACCACCGAACTCAACTCCCTGATCGCGGAGGCCGCCAATTTCGCCTCCCGGGGCGCCCATACGTGCTGCGACTTTGCATTTCCCGGAGGGGTATTGCACGCCGATGTGGATGAGGGCCAGATTGCCCAGGTCATCCACAACCTGGTGCTCAATGCCTTGCAGGCCATGCCCGAGGGGGGCACCATCCGCCTGACCTGCGACCGTGTCTGCTTGGCCGAAAACAACGAGCTTTCCCTGCCGGCCGGGGCCTATGCCAAATTGACCATCCAAGACCAGGGCATGGGCATCAAGCAACAGCATATCCCCAATATCTTCGACCCCTATTTTACCACCAAGCAAACAGGCAGCGGCCTTGGATTGGCCGTGGTCTACGCCATCATCGACAAGCACAGCGGCCGCATCACCGTGGATTCGCAATTGGGCACGGGCACCACCTTCACCATCCACCTGCCGGCAGCGGCCGAGCCGCCGCTGGCCGCCGCCCCAAACGAAGCCCCGCCGAGCCGGGGCAGCGGACGCATCCTGGTGATGGATGATGAAGATTTCATTCGCGACTTGGCCCGGGAGATGCTGAACATCATCGGATACGAAGTGACGACGGCCAGGAACGGGGAAGAAGCGCTGCGGCTCTACCAAGAGGCCCTGGACCAAGGTGTGCCGTTTGCTGCCGTCATTCTGGACTTGACCGTCCCGGGCGCCATGGGCGGCAAAGAGGCCGTCAAACAGCTCCACGCCATCGACCCTGAGGTCAAGGCCATCGTCTCCAGCGGCTACTCCAACGACCCCATCATGGCCGATTACGCCGCCTTCGGTTTCCGATCGGCGGTGCAGAAGCCCTACCGCATCCAGGACATCGGCGCAGCGTTGAAGAAGGTGCTGAACCCGTAAATCCGCACGCCGACTGCGAGCGGGTTCATCATTCGATGGTTTCCAGATAGGTCAGATCTTTGGCCTGGGTCAGCTTGGTCCCGATGGCCAGAACTTCGATTTGATTGGGGCGCGTTCGGCGGAAATAGAGCCGGCCTTTGTAGGCGAAGACGGTTTCGAGCACCGTGGGGCTGTTTTTCTTCGAAAAGACCTTGCGTTTGACCGGCACCTGGTCCGACGCGTGGTTGAGCTGCGACAACACCTCTTCGGCCTTGATCTTGATCTCCTCGGGCAGCTCCACGAATCCCTTGATGGCGCGCTCGCCGACGATCAATTGCTTGTACAAGGCCTCGAAGCGCCGGGCCATGGCGGTTTCGGCCTTGGTCCGGGCGCGCTCGGTTTTGCCCTGTTCCGCGGCCCCCTGCCCCAGGCGCGTCTGCAGCTCGGCCATCTGGGCTTCAAGCTGCTGCTGAAAGGTCTGGCGCTCGCTCAGCGACTGCTCGAGGGCCGCCAGCTCTTCGATCAAGTCGGTTTCGGTACGGGCGGCCTTGGATTTTTCTTTGCTGAGTTCGTCACGCACCTGGGTCAAATGGGCCTCCAACTGGGCCCGCTGGGCGAGCAGATCGTTCAGCCGGTTCGCCCCCTCGGCCTGCAACCCGCGCAGCTGTTCCATCTCCGCGTGGCGCGCTTGGGCCTCGGCCTGGGCCGCGCGTATGCCGCGGCGATAGAAGCGCCACAGAACCCCCAGTGCCGCGGCGATGAAGAGCAGCAGCAGGCTGACCGAAAAGGGGGTATCGTGGCCGATGGCCACATCCACGTCCAGGTGCAGGCCCTGGTTGAGCAGGCGCCGGTTCTCATTGGCGGTGGTGACCGGATCGACGGCAAACAGGTTGTTGCCGGAAAATGCCGCCGGTGAAGGGTAGACCATCGTTCCTTGACCGCTGACCACCATCACCTGCAGGCGCACCCCCAGGCGCAGCAGCCACAGGTTTTTGAGGAAAGCGTCGATATTTTTGGCCAGCGCATCTTCCAGGCGCGCCTGGCCGGTGAGCAACGCCTGGGTGTTGCCCCGATAGATGGCCGCAATTTGGGCCTGGTAGCGGCCCTGGAGCCATGACTCCAGCCGGTTCAGGCTGACCACGTACAGCAAGGGCGGCAGCAGGAGGCACAGAACCAGAATTTTAAACGGGAAATGCTTCATGCAAGGTGCTTGGTATGGGATTAACTTCGAATCACCGCGGCGGGTTGCGGTAAGGGAGGTTTAATCAAAATCGGAAGGGATGGCAAGATGGGAAAAGGGCGTCCAACAAAAAGAGATCCCCCGGCGGTGCCGGGGGATCTCTTAATACTTATTGATCAAAACTGATGATTATTTGTTTTTCATCTTTCTCTTGCGGCTGGCCGCGGCCAATCCCATCAGGCCGGTGCCCAGCAGCAGCATGGTGGCCGGTTCGGGAACGGGGGCCGTTTCAGCAGTACCATACACTCTGGAAGAGTCAAGGTAAGCGGTTGCAGTGCCTAATGCATTTGAAACACTGACGACGACATCAAGAATGCCGTCGTTATTCAACCAATCGATATCCAAATATAATCCTGAAAACGTCTGATTATCCACTTCCCCAATGGTATAAATGGTGCCGTCTTCAAGAATCGCATATTGAGCGTATTCACGATAATCCCATTGAATGGTCCCTACAAAAGGCACCCAGATTCTTCCGGAATCATCCGTAATATCCCAATCAAAATCCAATGCCAGATAAGCCGAGGTAACTTTATCACCTGCTGCAAAATTAACCACATCATTTAAATTATGCTGGTATGCTATCGGATCTCCCTGCTCGATCCATCCGAGATCTTCTTCGATATCCTCAAATGTATAGATTGCCGCTCCAGCTCCCCCAGCCAAACCCAAAACCAAGATTAAGCTACATAAAAATACTCCAAACTTCTTCATTCTCTTTCTCCTTTTCAAAATTGTTTGCGACCCTCGTCACTGCCCAGCTCAAAGCAAAGCTCATACCATCTCATTCATCTATAATTAATTAGCAATTTTAGCCGCTTAAACTTTTCCACCCCTTGCGCTGGCCAAAATCATGTAGTGTGTTACATAGTGTCTATGTATAAAAGGTGCTAATAAAGATGTATTTACCCTTTGACCCAACCCCACCTCATCCATTGGGCGAGACCCCATCGGCGCAGGCATGGTTGTTTCCCAGGGAACATCAACAATTGCCTCCAGCCCGAAATTCGGATATTTACGTGATTGACCACGGAAAACATCGTAGCTGAGCTATCGGGGTATCAGCCCAGGGTCATCGGTAAACAATGGAGGCGGTTTGATGAAAGTTTTTTTTAAGTGTCTGGTGGGTGTGGCGGTGGTGTTTTTGCTGATGGGGGGCTGTGCCTCCGACGAAGAAAAAAAGGAAGGCCATCTGCGCAAAGGCATCGGCTATTTCGACAAGGGCGAATACAAGGCCGCCGAGATCGAACTGAAAAACGCCATCCAGATCGATCCCAATTTCGCGGCGGCGCACGCCAAATTGGGCGAAACCTATCTAAAGCTGGAAAATCCGCGCGAAGCGTTTCAAGCCTACAGCACCCTGGTCAAGATCGATCCCGAAAACACCGACGGCCAGCTCAAACTGGCCACCTTCTACATGCTGGGCAACAATACCAAGGAAGCGCGGACGCGCGTCGATGCGGTTCTGGCGCGTGAACCCGAGCATACCGAAGCGCTCTTCCTGCTGGCCGGTTTGAACGACCTGGACAAGGCCCATGACCAGGCGGTGGACGTATACCGCAAAATCATTGCCAAGGATGCCTCCCAGGTCCGGGCCTATATCGGGTTGGCCCGGTCGCTGAGCCGTTTGGGCAAGAGCGAGGAGGCCGAGCAAGCGTTGCAACAGGCCGTGTCGCTGGAAACCAAGGATACGGCCCCACGCCTGGCGTTGATCAGTTTTTATGCTTCCCAGAACAACCTGAGCGCGGCCGAAAAAGAGATCGAAGCCGCCATCGCGGCCTTTCCCAAGGATGCCGACCTGCGGCTGGTCAAGGGCGGCTACTACCTGCGCTTGAACAAATTGGATATCGCCGAACAGGCCTATCTGGAAGCGGTCTCGCTTGGGCCCCAGGAAGCCAAATACTGCCTGGCGGCGGCCGCCTTTTACGAAACCACCCAGAAGCCGGATCAGGCCAAGGCCATGTATGCCAAGGCGCTGGAACTCAATCCCGATGACACCTCGGTGCTGGCCCAGGCCGCCCGCTATTATCTGCGCCTCAATGAGGTGGACAAAGCCGCCCAGTATAACGATCAGATCCTGGCCAAACGCGCCAATTTTCAGCCCGCCTTGATGCTCAAGGGCGAAATCGCCATTGCCAAGCAAGATTGGAATACGGCCATCGCCGTCTTCGATCAGGTCATCGGACAGGACAATGACAACAGCCGGGCCTACTACTTCAAGGCAGTGGCCCACCTGAACAAGGGCGATGCAAAGGTGGCCAAAACGCAACTGCTCAAGACCCTTGAGTTGGCCCCCAAGGACTATCGCGCCAAATTGCTGCTGGCCGAAACCTCCTTAAAAGAGAAGGATTTTGCCGGCAGCGAAAAATTGAGCCGCGAGGTGGCCGAGGTTCTGCCCGATAACTATCAATCCCGTTTGATTTTGGGCCAGGCCCTGCTGGGCCAGAAAAAACTCGAAGAGGCGGCTGTTCAGTTCGATTGGATGATTCAAAAACAACCGGAAAATCCCCAGGGCTTTTACTACCTGGGCATTCAACGGCGCCTGCAGAACAAGAACGACGAGGCGTTGCAGAATCTTGAAAAAGCGCTGGCGCTCAACCCCAAATTGATCGACGCCTTTGCCCTGGTGGTCAATCTTTATGCTTCCAACAAGGATCTGCCGGGCGCCCTGGCCCGCTGCCGGAAGCAACTGGAGGTATTGAAGGATTCGCCGGTGCATGTGGCGGTGATCAAAAATATCCAAGGGCAACTGCATGGCGCGCTCAACGACAATGCGGCGGCCGAAAAAGCGTTCCACGAGGCCATCGCGGCCTACGCCGACTATGCCCCGCCCTATTACGGGCTGGCCAGGATTTACGCCCAGCGCAAGGAATTGGACAAAGCCATCGAGCAGTACAACGCCCTGTTGGCCCAGAATCCGAAACAGACCGGTCCGCACATGCTGCTGGGCACGCTGTACGATCTGCAGAAAAAATCGGATCTGGCGGAGACCCACTATCGGGAAGCTTTGAAGATCAACGCCGATTTCGCGCCGGCGGCCAACAATCTCGCTTTTATCCTGGCCGATCGGGACAAGGATTTGAATGAAGCCCTGTCCCTCGCCCAGACCGCCAAAGGCAAACTTCCCGACGACCCCAGCGTAATGGATACGCTGGGCTGGGTGTATTACAAAAAAGGGTTGTATGACAGCGCCATCGCCGAATTGAACGGCAGCCTGGAAAAATTACCGGACAATGCCGCCGTCCATTATCATTTGGGCTTGGCGTATTACAAACAGTCAAAGGCCGACCTGGCCAAGATCCACCTATCCAAAGCGCTCGAACTGGATGCCGATTTCGACGGCGCCGACAATGCAAAAAAGGTATTGGCTGAACTTTAGAGATCGGGGAGGGGCTGCTTCAATTCACAGGCAGCAGCCCCGGCCCGCCCGCGTTCATCACGGCTCGATGGCCCTTTGTAAGGCCGGATCACGATCTGGTGGGCTTGGTATTACGACGATTCCATGGACGAAACGGGGCCGGCCACTGGTGTGGTTCCATCTGAATGGCAATTGCCGCCATGAATGCGCAGGGCCAAACCGTTCACCAGGGCGATGGCCACCTTAGCGCGTGCCGCCGATAAAATGCGGCCGAAGGTCTGCCTGGAAACGAGCATCCGCCGGGCCGCCGCCTCGTGACTGAGACCTTCATGGTCGGCCAGACGAATGGCCTCGAACCCGTCCAGGGGCAGTTCCACTTCGTCCAGTTCGCGCAGCGGCACCCCCCGGGGTTTGAAATAGGTCACCTCCGGCTCGGAGCCGATCATTCTGCATTTAATGGGTCGCGGCATGTCGCCTCCAGATGATTATGAGCATATGCCCGATTCACCTACTGCCGGCGGTTTTCCAAGTCAAGGGAAAAGAAGATTGCTTTCGTGCCTTGCTCAAAGCGGCGTCGGCCGCTACCGTTGGGCATAGAGCATGACTTTGCGGACATAGTGGCGGGTTTCGGGATAAGGCACCTGGCCGTCGTACTTCATCACCGTGCCCGGACCGGCATTATACGCCGAAAGCGCCTGCTTCACATCGCCATCGAACATATCGAGCATCCGGCGCAGATAGCGCGCGCCGCCATCGATGTTCTGCTGAATATCGAAGGGATCGTCCACGCCCAGTTCGCGGGCGGTGCCGGGCATCAACTGCATGAGGCCCTGGGCGCCGGCCGGCGACACGGCCCGCACCTGAAAATTGGATTCCGCCTGGATCACACCGCGGATCAACTCGGCCGGCAGATCGTGGTCGCGGGCCGCTTTTTCGATGCTCGCATCGATCCGTTGGGCCTCGCCGCCGGCGTTGACCGCTCGGGCCGCCGTGGGCTTGGGGGACAAGGATGCGGCCTGGGTCGCGGTTTCGGTCGAAGGGGGCCCCGTTATGACCCGTTGCGCATTGGAGGCGCATACAGGCGCCTGGGGTTGATCGGGACTTGAAATGCCCGCGGGCGCAGGGCTGAATGGCCTTGGCGCCTTGGCAATCACCGGTGTTTTCAGGTAATCGGCGAGGCGCCGGCCACCGCCGGCCGCCTGGGCCGCCGCCCGGGCATTGCCTTGGGTATCGGCCAGAATGCTCGAAAAATCGCGGTTCGCACCGCCGGGGGATGGGGTCGCAGCCTTGCGGCGCATCCCATCGGCAGCCATTCCGGCCTGCCTGAGATAGTCCTGAATGGACCAGTTGGTCTTGGGCACCATGGGAGCTCCTGCTTTTGGATCAATCGCTTCCGGATATTTAGCAATTTTCATTCCATCCTTTTATCTATGGATTCTTTCAGTAAATCGGGGAGTTGACCATATCGCCGCCACTCTTAAGAAAACACCCATGGGGGCATTCTTGCCGGCCATCGGCAAAAACTTGACGGCAACGGAATCGGAACGCAAACCGAAAGCGGTGGTTCAACCCGGATTCAAGAGTGCGTCGACCTTGTCCACCAAGGCTTTGATCGAAAAGGGTTTGGGCAATAGCCGCGAATCATCTTCCCGGATGCCGTGTTGGGCCAGGATATTGTAGGTATAGCCGGACATATAAAGCACTTTGAGATTGGGGTGCAAGGCGGCAACCTTTTTAAACACCTCGGGCCCCATCATGCCCGGCATCACCACATCGGTCAGCAGCAGATCGATGGGCTCGTTGGGCCGGGCGGCCAGCGCCAGGGCCGCATGCACATCTTCGGACCCGATGACGCGGTAGCCCTTCTTGTTCAGGATATTGATGGCCAATTTGCGCACCGAGGGATCATCCTCCACTATCAGGATCGTGGCTGCCGTGGTCGTTCGCTCCCGACCTTCCGATGCCACTTTCGATTGGACCGGCCCTTCTTCGACCGTCGGCAGCAATATCGTAAATCGCGCCCCCTTCCCCGGCTGGCTGAAGGCTTCGATGGTGCCCCCGTGCTGATGAACGATGCCATAGCTGGTGGCCAATCCCAAGCCAGTGCCATGTTCCTTGTCTTTGGTCGTAAAAAAGGGTTCGAAGAGCCGCTGCAAGGTATCCCGATCCATGCCGGTGCCGGAATCGCTGACCACGATCCTGGCAAAATGGGCAGGCGTCCAACCGCTTTCCCGCGATCCGCGCGAATCGCCCAGCAGAACTTGCGAGGTTTCGATGGTCAGGCTTCCGCCCTGGGGCATGGCATCCCGGGCGTTGACCGCCAGATTCATCAAGACCTGCTCGATCTGGGAGACATCGCATTTAACGAACAGCGGCTGGGGCGCCAATCCAATTCTCAAATCGATATCTTCTCCGATCACCCGGCCCAGCAATTTCCCAAAACCGGTCACGATGGTGTTGATGTCGGCGTGAACCAGTTCCAGTGCCTGCTTGCGGCTGAAGGCCAGCAGTTGCCGGGTGAGTTGCCGGGCGCGGTTGCCGGCATCGAAAACCTCTTTCAAGGCGTCGCCCAGGGGATGGCCGCCGGGCAGTTCATCCAGCATGGTTTCGGCATATCCCAGGATAATCGAGAGCAGATTGTTGAAATCGTGGGCTACGCCGCCGGCCAGGCGGCCGACCGCCTCCATTTTCTGGGCTTGATGCAACTGCCGTTCGAGGTCGAGATTTTTCTGTTCCGCCTGCTTCTGCTCGGTGATGTCCACCATTTCGGTCAGAAAGTGGGTGGGGCGTCCCATTTCATCGCGGATCAGGATCACGCTGACATCGCCCCAGACCACCTGGCCGCCGGCATGCAGATACCGTTTGGTCATCCTGCGGACGGTGGCCTTGCCGTCCAGCAGGCTTTGCACCAGTTCCAGGCTGGCGGGCAGGTCGTCGGGGTGGGTGATATCGGCGATGCGCATGCCCACCAGCGTCCGGGCATCGTGGCCCAACATCCGGCACAAGGCCTTGTTGACGCGATTCAGACGCCCGTCGGGTAAGGTCATCGTCCGACCGATGGAAGAGTTGTCAAAGGCGTTTTTAAAATGCGCCTCGCTCTCGCGCAAGGCCAGTTCCATCTTTTTGATCTCCGTGATATCGGCCGTGAAGCCGTCGATAACGACCGAGCCGTCGGCGCAACGCTCGCTGATGCGGGCGCTCATGGAGAACCAGCGGTGCCGGCCATCGAGCCGCACGGCTTCGTACTCGAACCCCACGACCTCCCCGTCGCGGGTCAATTGCCGGATGAACTCCTCCCGGCGCCTGGAGTCGGCATACAGTTGTTTGGAAAGATCGGAATAGCGGGCCGCGGCCTCCTGGGGCGATGCCGCACCGACCAGATCCGCCATGCTGGTGTTCACATAACGCACCTGCCCCTTGGAAGTGGTTTGAAAAATACCGATGGGCGCCTTTTCGAACAGCGCCTGAAAGCCGGATTCCCCCAATGGCGGTGAGGCCGGATCTGGGGAGACGCTTTCCGGGAAGGGAATAGTTGGCTCTTTTTCTTTATCCATGGCGTCATCTCCGGCGAAAGCAGGCCTATTCGTATTAAGAATCGACATGGCCGGGGAAGAGCTCAAAGACAGGTAAAGGAGGTAGCGGCGAACCGGCTGTTGTGTTCGTTTCGAATTTTAAGCGGTCCGCCCATGGGTTGCAAGGGTATTCTTTAAAGCGGGGAGATGGAATTCACGGCGCGACACTCCGCGGCGTCGCGCCGTGGCCTCGACAGCCGGCTAGCGCTTTTTGGAGGGAAAGACCTCGAACACCGCCTTGGGCGATTCCACGATCTTCTGGATCTTCTCCTGCATATCCTGTTGAACGGCCGTATCCTTCTTTTTCCAGGCCCCTTCGATCTTGGCCACCAGGTCGTCGATTTCGCACGGCTTGGTGAGGTAGTCGTAGGCCCCCAGCTTCATGGCCTCCAGGGCCGAATCGATGGAGCCGTGCCCGGTGAGCATCAAGGTCTGGGTGAAGAGGCCCAGCTTCTGAATCTCTTTCAGGGTGGTCAGGCCGTCCATGCCGGGCATCTTCAGGTCGAGCACGATGACATCCACAGGCTGCGCTTCCAAAGCCTGGATGGCGGCATCGCCGCTGTTGACGGCCGTAACCTTATAGCCCCGGGTGGTCAGCAGTTTGGCCATATTGCGGGTGAAGATCTCTTCGTCATCCACCAGAAGTATTTTAGATCCGATCATCGCTTGCTCCTCCTTGGGTGTCGGGTCGCGTCGCAACCCGCGGGTTAATTCGTGGACACTATTAGTTCACTTGCATCAACTCCGCCGGCGGGCGCAGCGGCAGATCGATGTCAAAGCGGGTGCCTTGGCCTGCTTGGCTGTGCACCTCGATTCGGCCACCCAACCGCTGGATGATGCTGAAGCAGATGGAAAGGCCCAATCCGGTGCCCTTGCCGACGGGCTTGGTGGTAAAAAAGGGGTCGAAAATCTTCTCCAGATGTTCCGGGGCAATGCCGCAACCGGTATCGCCGACGCTCAACCGCACGCCGTCATCCGTGATGGTCGTGGCGATGTCGATGCGGCCATACGGTTTGCCGTCATGGGCGTCGATGGCATTGGTGAGCAGGTTCAGAAAGAGTTGCTGCAACTGGGACGGATCGGAGATCATCAGCGGCAGCTCGGGCTCCAGGGTGGTGACGAATTTGATGCCGCTGGCCCGGGCTTCGCGTTCCATCAGATCCACCACCTCCAGTATGAAGGCGTTCAAGTGGACCGTCTCCATCACCGACTGGGTGCGCCGCGAGAAGCGCAGCAGGTTGTGCGTGATGCGTTTGCAGCGCTGAATCTGGATGTCGATCTGGGACATGGAGTCGTCGAACTGCTCCCGGAAAGCGGCCTCCAATGCTGCCGTTTGCTTGGCGCAATCCAGCAGGATTTGCCGCTCGGTGGAGATGATCGCCAACGGGTTGTTGATCTCGTGGGCCACGCCGGCGGAAAGCTCGCCGATGGAGGCCAGCTTGCTGGTCTGCATGAGCTGCTGGTTCAAATGATCGCTCTCCCGGTCGCGCCGCCGGATCATGGTGAGCATGTGGCGGGTCACCAGCACGGCCACGACAAGGATGGTCAAGGCGCTGATCAGCAAAAACACCAGCACAGCGAAGTTGGCGTGATTCACAGCGTCGAACGCTTCGTCGTAGGCTTGGGTCACCACCAGCAGCCAGCGGGGCTCCTTGAGCCAGACGCTGCACACGATGCGGCGCGCCGGAGCGCTCGCGCGGCCGGGATAATCCTGCGCCACGAAACGCAGGTCGATGCCTTCGTGTTCGGTCACCATGGGCAGCGGCGCGGTCTCCATAATCGCCCCCCCGAAACGCGGCGTGGTCTGGTAGATCCCCTCGGTGTTGAGCAGGAAGACCTCCCCGCTTTGGCCGATGCGCACATTTTCCACCAGGGCGCGGAAGGTCTCGGTGTTGATGGTGGCCCGCAGGATCCAGGGTTCGCCGTTGTCCGAGGAGGTCACGGCCATGATGAAGTGCGGCTCGCGGCGAAACCCCAGGAACATGTCGCTGATGAAAAGCCCCTTTTGCAGCACCTGCTGGAACCAGAAGGCGTCGCTGTAATTCTTGTCCATCAGGTCGTAGGGCCCCACATAGGCCAGGTGCCGGCCGGTGTGGTCGATAAGACCCAAATCGGTGAGCGAGGCATAGTCATGGTTGATCAGCTCGAAGACCTTGTTCAGGCTTCCCGGTTGGCGCAATTGCTCCTTGCTGTGGGTGCGGGCCACCAATTGCAGTTTGGAGCTGTGCTCCTTGAGAAACAGTTCGATCATGCGGTGGTGGTGATCCACCTCTTTGTTGAACTTTTCCGTCAGGCGCTCCCGGGCAAAGCGGGTGTAATGAATATTGATGCCCCACCCCACCAGCAGGAGCGGCACCAGGGAGCTGACCAGGGTCAGCAGCACGAAGCGCCGGAAGAACCGTTTGTACTGCTCCCTGCGCCGGTCGTTCGGGTCCATGGCCGAACCGCCGAGGCGCTCTTTGTTTCCGATGGCATTTGCGCTGCCCATATGCTTTCCTTCTGAATTCGCGGTCGCCTCCCATCGCCTGCAAAACGGGAAGGGATTTTACTTTGATAGGGTTATCAATAAGCGTGCCAGCCTTCAGCGCCGCAAGCGGTTCTCTTTAAAAAATTTTAATGTATTTTTTCAGCCAGTTGGAACGCAAGCCGCTCGGTGGCGGTTATTCGGGCACGAGCAACTGTCTCCCCGAAAGAGACAGTGTCCGCAAAACGAATCAGCGCCTCGGGAGGGGCCAGTATTTGGCGTGAATGGCAATGCTCTTTTGCAGGGCGCCAAAGGGGCTGGACGACGCGCTGGTCTTCTCCAGACGCTCCGCTTCCACCGATGGCAGGCCGCACAGCTCATGAATGACGCTCCGGCCGCACTCCCGGATGCCCTCGACGCTGTAGCCGCCCTCCATGATAAAGGCGATGCGGCCGCCGCACACGGCATCGGCGATTTGGCACAACTGGCGTGTGAGCAAGGCGTAGCCGGCGGGGGTGCCGTTCAAGCCGGCCAAACGGTCATGCTGGTAGAGATCGAAGCCGCACGACACCAGGAGCATATCGGGTTCGTAGGCCCGGGCCAGGGGAGCGGCCAGGCGCTGGATCACCTGGGCGAAGGCGACATCGCCCATGCCTTTGTCCAACGGCACATTGACGCTATAGCCCTCCCCCGGCCCTTGTCCGACCTCACCGAAATTGCCGGTGCCCGGATAGCAGGGAAACTGGTGCATGGAGAAGAACAGCACCTCGCGGCTCTGAACGAAAGCCGCCTGGGTGCCGTTGCCGTGATGGGCGTCGATATCCACGATCATCACCCGCTTGGCGCCATGGGCATGTTTGAGGTAGCAGGCGGCCAGGGCCGCGTTATTGAATAGACAAAACCCCATGGCCTTACCCGGCTCGGCGTGGTGGCCCGGGGGCCGCACGGCGGCGAAGCCCCGCCGGGACGGCCCGGCCATGATGGCATCCAGGAGATTGAAGATGCCGCCCACGGCCAGGCAGGCCACCTCGTACGAGGCCGAGGTGGTTTGGGTATCCAGGTCGATGGCGTACAACGGTTTGCCTGCGGTGGCGGCGATGCGTGCGATGTGCGCCGGGGTGTGCACCCAGGCCAGCTCTTCTTTGCCGGCCGAACGGGCGCCGAGCGCTTGCCAGCAGCCCGACAGTTCCTCTGCTTCCAGCACTTCGTCCATGGCCTTGAGGCGGTTGGCGCTCTCCAGATGGAAGATGCCGTGCAAATGGGATTGCATGGCGCCGTCCTTGAACACCAGCAGCGGACGGGCCGCGGCGGGCCGCACCTCCACCAGGGTGATGCGGCCGTGGGCGGTGGCCATTTCCAGCAGCGCGGCGGCTTCGGGAATCCGGCGTTTGTATTTGAGCAACCCCTGAGCCGCGCTGCGCGCCAGATCGGGCCGACTGCGCGACAACAGGCACAGCTTGAGAAAGTGCAGGGCCAATTCCCGGCGGGGATCGGTTGGCTTGATGCGGGCCAGCAACCGCACCTGGTCGTCGATCACGGCGGCCATCTCTTGGATGACCGCCGGGGGCACAACCTGACTGCGGTCCACCATCACCGCCAGGGCATAGGTCAACCGGCCGGCCGGACGCTTGAGGGAGTAGACGTATGGCCGGCGCTTTTCGAAACCGATGCTTTCGTAAAAACCCGAGGCCTGGATTTCGGAATCCAGCAGTATTTCGCGGCCGCCGGGGTAGTAATGCTTCCACAGCAGCCAGGTGCCCGCCACCAGAAAGGTACCCACGCCCCGATGCACAGGGCGCACTTTGAGGGTTTCGTCCGGCGGGTGTTGGACCGAAGCAATGTATTTGATCTCCAGGGCCTTGTGGAACAGGGCGGATTTGAGCCTGAGATAGATCAGGCCGGCGATGACGCCGTCCACCAGGCAGGCGAAAAGATAGGGTGCGGTGCCGTTGCGCAGGCAGCGCAGCGCGAAGCGCACGCTGAAAAAGGGCAGTTGCAGATCGCCCACCTGCATCAAGGCCTGGCGGGTGTAGGGCAGTGCGATGAAGAGCGCCGGATCGTCGGCATTCACCGCGCCATGAAAGAGCACGCGCGGATCGGCGGCGCTGCGAGGCAAGCCCTCTTCCGGCCCGTTCCCGCGCAGCCGTTCGAGCACCTCCCGGGCCGTCTGTCGGACGACGCCCTCCTGGGCTTCGAGTTGCTCCAGGGCACGCTTCACCTCGTGCCGCAGCAGCAGGTCCAAACCGGCCTCACGGATCGTCTGGCCGGCCGTGGCATAGCCGGCCTTGCCGTCGGAAACGGACAGGGCCAGCTTTTGGGCCAATTCGCCATACTTGACCAGCAAGGGTTGCTCGACGGCGGCCACCCCTTCGTTGAAGAGGCTGTTCTTGTCCACCGCCACGCGCTGGCGATCGAAAGTAAAGTAGAAAAGCTGTGGATCGACGGCCGAATGCGCCTCGGCGGGTACATCGATGCGGCCGGTGCCGAACAGTTCGGCCAGGGAGTAACCGATCTCCGCATCCCGGGCGGCGATGGCGTCGATGGCCTGTTTGAGTGTTTCGCGTTTGAGCATGGGGCAGCGCTACCTCCGCCGGCCTCGTGGACCGGTGGTCTTTCAGCCTTGGGCCCGCATGCGGCAAGGCAGTTCGACGATAAAGGCGGCGCCGTGGCCGGGTTGGGAATCGACCCGCAGCGTACCTTCCAGCGGATCGAGAATCGTCCGGGAGATCGACAGGCCCAATCCGGTGCCCTGGGGTTTGGTGGTATAGAACGGTTCGAAGATCCTTTCCCGATCCGCGGCCGCGATGCCCGGCCCGTTGTCCCGGATCGCCACCGTGACGCGGTCGTCGGCGCAGCGTGTTCGCAGCTCGATGCGCCCCCCCCTTTCCAAAGCGGCCATGGCGTTGAGCAGCAGATTCTGAAACACCTGGCGCAATTTGCTTTTATCGCTGCGCACGGCAGCCAGCGGCGCCTGATAGTCGCGCACGACGCGGATGTCGCGCCGCGCCAGCTCCTTGTGCAGAAAGGCCAACAGATCGTCGAGCAGGGCATTGAGATCCACATCGCTGACGATGGGTTCGTCGACCCGCACGAAGCGCGAGAACTTCTGGATCAGCAGATGCCCGCGCGACGCTTCGCGGGTGATCTGGGCCGCGGTTTCGCGGTTTTCGGACGACATGGGGTCATTCTCCCCGTGGGCCAGGCACTGGGCCGCCGCATCGATATTGGCCAGGATATCCTTGAGTTCTTCGAAGAATCCCAGGGAGAGCTCCATGGAAGCGGAGAGATAACTGGTGCGGCGCAACTGCTTGTCCAGCATGCGCACGCTCTGTCCCTTGGCTTCGAGCAGGGCCACCAACCGTCCGGTGGTGGCAAGCACGGTGGCCACCAGGATCACGGCGCAGACGAAAAAGAGGGCCGCCACGACCACCACGGCCCGCTGGTGGGCCACCAGCTGCGCATGCAGCATCGAAAGCGTGGAGGCGCCGCTGAAGGTCAAGGCATAATAAGCGATGGCGCCGCCGATGAGGATGGGGGGCACGAAGGCGGCCGCCAGCAGGATCAGCACCACTTTGCGCCAAACCGGCCGGTAGTAAGGATAGTCGTTGGGTTTGCGCTGATCGTGCAGGTAGGCATAGCGGTTCATGCCGCACCCCCTTGGTTCCCGGCGCTTGGCCCGGCGCGTCGAGGCATGCATTCGTTTTTCATGCGCCGATTAGAGCATCATCCGTCGCCGCCGTCAATCGCGTCACCCCGCGGTGGCGGCCTTCTCGTCCGGCAGGTACTGCAGCACATCCCTCATGCGGATGACGCCCAGCACCGCGCCGTCGGTGACCACCGGAATGCTGTCGTAGCGCTGGCGCAGCATGCGTTCCGCGGTTTCGCCCAGGGGCGTCTCGAAGGCCACCGTTTCCACGGGACGACGCATCAGACGCGCCAGCGGCAGCGCCGGCAGATCGTCCCGATGATCGCGGACCCACTCCCAGGTCACCTCCAGGCCAGATGGGGTCCGGGCCAGGTGATCCAGGACATCGCGTTTGGTGAGCAGGCCTTGGATCCGGTTGGCCGCATCCACCACGAAAAGCATCTGCGCCCCTTCGCCATTGCGATAACGTTCGAAGATGGCCACTGCCTTGGCCAGAGGATCCTCCGGCAGCAGGGGGACGAATCCGGACAGGATAAGCTCTCCGGCCCGCGTGCGGGGCCACAACAGGGGGTGCCGCTTGATTTGCCCCACATCCCGGGCGGACCCGATTTTGACCACCAGATCTTCGATGTCGTAGGGTTTTTGCAGATAGTCGAAGGCCCCTGCGCGCACGGCCTCGGTGCCGTCCTCCAGCGAGGCGTGGCCGGTGAGCATGATGACCTGGATATCCTCGTCGATCTGTTTGATGCGCCGCAAGGTCTCGATGCCGTCCATGTCGGGCATGCGCACGTCCAGCACCACCACCCCGATGGGCGCCCCGCTGCCCAGCAGCGCAAGGGCCTGGGCGCCGCCGAAGGCCGTGGAGACCGCAAAGCCGCGCTTCTCCAGAATCTTGGCCAGATTGCGGGCGAAACGCTCTTCGTCATCGACCAGAAGGATGGAGAAATCTTGCACGGGGGTACGCTCCTTGCGTCGATTCTCACGCGTGCGGGTACTCTTATTTCTTATGAAACTCTAAGTTGAAGTATTCGGTTACCTGCACATCAAGTAGTAAACCATCGCACTGAAGATCGCGAACATCATCCACATGAAGTGCGCCACGGTCCCTTTGACGACCGGGTGGAAACGGGCCTCCGGGCGCTTATGGCCGTCGGCGCACACATACTGCCCATTCGGTTCGCGGCGTGCCGGCGCCGCGCAAAAACCATCGGCCGTTTCCGCCCGGCAGGCACAGGTGATGCGCCGGCCCAACAACCGGCAGAGGCCATTGTAGATCCAGTTCCAGACGATGGCAATGCCCATCAGGCTCAACAGCACCACCAACAGGTGCCGGTTGCTGAAACCGGTGGCGGCCAGGCGCTCGCCCAGGCGATCGGGCCGCAAAGGACCGTCTATACCGCCGAAAAGCCCCAGGTAGTATAAACCGAAGCTGGCGCCCATGACGATCATGGTCCAGCCGAAGTTTTGCATGCGGGTTTGGATAAAGCCGCGGCGGCAACCATTATTGGCATCAATGACATTGGGTGTATTCATCTTCTCTGCTTTCATCTTTGTGTTTTACCGGGCCCCGCTTGCGCGGGGCCCGGCCGAGGAGAATCCGCGATGGCTCGCGGTTGGAGCTTTAATTAGCCGGCCAGCCGCTTGACGATATCCGGAATCAGCTTCCAGAAGGCATAGCCGGTCAGGCAGAGGCAATAACCCGGGACCACCACTTTCCAGATCTTTTCGGGAAACACACGGGTCATGTAAGGCGCGGCCACGGCCGAAAACATGGTGGCCAGCATGAAGCTCGGCAACAGGATGTAGTCGATGGTGACGCCGCTGCTCAGCATCAGGAACCACACGATGACCGACACCGTACTCACCGAACCTTCACTGATGGCGGTAACGGCCATCATGCTTTTTACCGGCACGCCGGCCATCAGACCGCCGATGGTGACCACCGGGCCATAGCCGCCGCCGCCCACGCCCTTGTTGAAGCCGGCCAGGGAGGCCCATAAAACCATCTTGCCGGGTTTGTAAGGCCGCTCTTTCTTGGACTGGATCAGGGAGGTGACACCCATCATGAGCAGCAACGCCGCCACATACAGTTTGATCCAGATTTTATCGACCATAAAGATCTTATAAACCCCCACGATGGCCAGGATGTTGAAGACCACGCCGCTAATGACGATGATGATGGCCAGCTTGATGGTCTCGCTCATGGGCTTGAATTTCCACTCCACATTCTGGAACTCGCGGTGCAGGAAGGCCCCCACCAGACCCGCAGCCCCCTGCTGGATCATGACCACCGGCACGATCTGCTTGGGATCGAAACCGATCATGAGCAGCAGCGGGGTCAGGGCCGTGCCGAAGCCCATGCCGGCCGAGGCGTCCATGAACTCGAAGAACGCGGCGATGAACACGACGCTCCAGATGATGGACCACTCGCTGCCCGTCAGCCCGTGTTGAACCACATACGCGGAGGGCATCCGCACGGTGAATTCGAACGGGTTGCCGGCCAGCCAGGTACCCACCAGAAAGAGAATGAAGAAGACGACAACCCCCACCACGGCGGCCTTCACATGCTGCCAATTGGGCACCAAGCGCTCCATGATGGTCCTTTGATCCAACTCTTTGGCCACTTCCCAGCCCAGTTTTTTCCCTTCCACTTTCCCGTTTGACATACAAAACCTCCTTTGGGATGACCGATTGTCTATGTAAACGTTTTATCTTCTGTTCCGGTTCCTTCAAACTTTTCCCCGCGTTTGAATCGCCTGCAAACCCAATAACAAAAGACATGCCAACCCTTCGAACGATTCAAGACCGTCACAATGGACTGTAATCCCATGGGATATCTGCACAGCTCGCCATGGCCGGATCTGCTTCGCATCCCTTGCGACACCCGACAGTGGACAGTCCCGCAGCCGGATGACCTCTGGGGGAAGACACCTGGACCGCGATTTACCCGTGCAACCCCATGCCGTCTAAATGCCTGGAGCGACCTTAGATCTCATGGTTTGTTGTAAGTATGAGGATTCACCGGGGAGGCCCGCCAGCCGACGCCGGAGCGGCGTCAAATGGAGCGCGGATGGAATTATTCTGGCATTTTCGTTGCAGTAGGAGCTTTTATCAGCAATCAGCGGTATAACACCGATGGTGACCGACCCGAGAGGAACCATGAAGCTGACCCAAACCAAAAAGGTCGGAGAGATCGTGCGCCCCCTGGCGGAAGGGATTCCACCGGCGCCGTGCGTCGGCATGGCTGATCCAATCATGCGCGCGATCGAATTGATGCTTAAAAACGATATATCCCGCATCGCGGTGGCCGGCTCCCAGGGGCTGATCGGCCACATCCGCCTCGAGGATGCCTTGCGCCACCTGGGATTGAATCCGCCGACCCCGCCGGCTGCCCCTGGCCTCGCGACCGTCGCAAACAAACAAACCAGGCCGCTTTAAGGCCACAGGCAGCACGACCAAAAAGGACATCTCCTTGCTCGCAAAATTGAAACGGCGTGCGCAGCAACTCAAAGCAGAAACGCTTGCCCTCTATCTCGCCATAAGAGATCCCCGAACGCCTTGGTATGCAAAGGTCCTTGTGGCCGGCATCGTCGCCTATGCCTTCAGCCCCATCGATCTGATTCCCGACTTTATCCCGATTTTGGGTTATCTCGATGACCTCATCCTGATCCCCATGGGTGTTGCGCTGGCCATCAAATTGATCCCGCCTTCGGTGATGGCCGAGTGTCGCGCACGGGCCGCGGAAAGCATGCAAAACGGCAAACCGGTGAGCCGGATTGCAGGGGGGATAATTGTCGTCATCTGGCTGGCGTTCACGGGGCTTTGCATCGGATGGGCCTATAAGGCTTTCATGTAGCATACGAAAGCCAATTCGGCTGCATTGATCTGTAGGGGCGAAGCCCTAGTGGAAACAACATAGGGCGTGCTTTGATAAGTATGCGCGTGTGTGGTAGTTTGTGCCCCAAAAAGGAGGTGCAACATGGCCACCAACTTAGCCATCGATCCTGAATTGCTGCAAAAGGCTTTTGAGGTCAGCGGCTTAAAATCCAAAAAAGACACCGTCAACCTGGCCCTGAAAGAGTTTATTAACAGGCACAGGCAGTCGGAAATTATAGATCTCTTCGGGAGAATGGAACCTGCTCCCGACTACGATTATAAGAAGGGGAGGCACCGTTAAAAGTATCACTCCTCTTTTTGCTTGTACCCCTCGGCTTCGATGCCGGCCTCTTTCATCAGGCGGTGGAAGTACTGCCGCTGGATGCCGGCCTGTTCGGCGGCCCGGCTGACATTGCCGTGGTTGGCTTGCAGCAGGGCCTGCACGTACTGCCGGTGGAACTGATCGGTCATGCGATCCTTGGCATCCTTAAATTGCAATTGGGCCATCTCGCCATCGGGCTCGGGGTCCAAGGGCTTATCGTTGCTTTCCAGGAACAGGTCGCGTACGCGCAGCGTATCGCCGCGGCAGAAGATCACGCCGCGTTCGATGACATTTTCCAGTTCGCGCACGTTGCCCGGAAAATCCTGGGCCACCAGCGCCTTGAGCGCATTGGGAGAGATGTCACGGATCTCTTTCTGGTTGAGACGCGCGTATTTTTCCAGGAAATGGTAACTCAACATCTGAATATCCTGGGGACGGGCCTTGAGCGGCGGCAGTTCGAAGCGGATGACGTTGAGCCGGTAGTAAAGATCTTCCCGGAAGCGCTTGGCTTCCATGTCGACTTTGAGATCGTGGTTGGTGGCGGCGATAAAGCGTAGGTCGGCCTTGCGCGTGGTGACGCTGCCCACCGGTTTGTATTCGCCTTCCTGCAGCAGCCGCAGCAGCTTGGTTTGCAGCGTGGGGCTCAGGTCGCCGATCTCGTCCAGAAACAACGTGCTTTCGTGGGCCTCCTCCACCAACCCTTTCTTGTCCTGCCAGGCGCCGGTAAAGGCCCCTTTCAAATGCCCGAACAGCTCGCTCTCCAAAACATGCTCGGGAATGGCCGTGCAGTTGATGGTCACCATCTTGCGCTGACCGCGGCGGCTGTGCTCGTGAATGGCCCGCGCCACCAGCTCCTTGCCCGTTCCGCTGGGCCCGGTAATCAGCACCGTGGCCATGGTGGGCGCCACCTGGCGAATGCGTTCGAAGATCGCCTGCATGGACGGGCTGGCCCCCACCAGGGCGGAGAACCCCTTCTTCTCGGCCAGGGCGTCGCGCAGGGCCTGGTTCTCCCGCAGGATCGCCTGCCACTGCATCACCTTCTCCACCGTCATCAGGATGCGTTCGCGGCGGAAGGGTTTGGTGATGTAGTCATAGGCGCCCTTGCGCGTGGCTTCCACGGCGGTTTCGATGGTAGCAAAGGCGGTCATGATCACCACGGCCACGTCGGCGCGGATCTGCTTGACCGCTTCCAGGAAGCGGATGCCGTCCATCCGGGGCATTTTCAGATCCGTGATCACCATGTCGAAGGGCGCTTGGCGAAAAAGTTCCAACCCTTTCTGGGGGTCCGGCTCGATGACCACCTCGTGGGTGCTCTCTTCGTTGAGAATGCGCTTGAGGAGCAGCAGCATATCGGCTTCGTCGTCGACGATCAGGATGCGACCGCTCATTTCTCTTCCCCCGTATGGGCCGGCAGTTCCACCGTGAATATGGTCCCGCGGGGCCGCTCACCGCCGTCGTGGTTCTGGCTTTGGCAGGTGAGGGTGCCACCGTATTTGTTGATGATGCCGTAGCTGACGAACAATCCCAGGCCGGTGCCTTCGCCCTCGGGCTTGGTGGTGAAGAAGGGCTCGAAGATGTGGTCGAGGTGCTCGGGGGCGATGCCCGTGCCTTGATCCTGCACCTGGATCGCCGCGCGCTGGCTGCCGGCGAGCCGCGCGGTGCGCAGGGTGAGCCGCCCGCCCGTAGGCATGGCCGCGGCCGCGTTGTTGATCAGGTTCAAAAAGACCTGCTGCAACTGCCGGTCATCGCCGCGCACCCTGGGCAGAGGGTTGGCCAACTCGGTATGCAGTTCGATGCCTTTCATTTCCAGACTATGCTGGACCACCTTGATGATCTCACCCAGGCACGCGTTCAGATCGGTAGCGGTGGTCTTCTCCTGGCCCACCCGGGCGAAGCTGAGCAAATTCTCCACGATCTGCTTGCAGTGCATTCCCTGGCGCTCGATGATCTTCAGATCTTCGTACTCCTGGCTGCCCGGCGCCTTCTTGCGCACCAGCAGATCGCAGAAACCCAGCATCACGCCCAGGGGGTTGTTGATCTCATGAGCCACGCCGGCCGCCAGAGTCCCCAGTGAGGCCAGCTTTTCGGCATTGATCAAGAAACGCTCCAGACGCTTGTTTTCGGTGATGTCCCGGGCGATGCACAGCACCGCTCCCATCTGCCCCGCCTCGTTTTTTAAGGGCATGAAGTTGGCGCCGATCCAGATGGGGGTATCGCCCACGGTCAGCTCGAATTCGTCGCGCACGCTCTTGCCGGTGTCGTAAACGGTCCGGACAATCTTGATCTGCCGCGCCGCGATTTCAGGCGTGAAAAGGCGATCGAGCCCCTGGCCCACAAACTCTTCGGGCGTGCCGCCGAAACTGGCGGCCGTAAAGCTGTTGACCGACAGCAGGCGGCCCTGATCGTCCACCGTGAAGATAAAATCTTCGGCGCTTTCCACCAGGCTGCGGTAGTTCTCCTCGGAGCGCTTCAAGGCCTGGGTCCGGACGGCCACCAGTTCTTCCAGCCGACGAGACCAGCGGAGCTGGAAATAGAGCACCCCGCCGCCGCCGGCCATGAGGATAAGCAGCACCATCACCTGCAACAGCAACTGCCAGCGCTGGATTTTGTCCAGGGCCGCTTCAATCTCATACACCGGCGCCACTACGGCCACCGACCATTTGAGGAGCGGGGTTTCTGAAATCGTAACGGGCGTATAGGCGATCAGTTTCTCCACGCGCCCGGTGATCCCCCGATGCCAGGCGGAATGGTACGACCCCGTCCCCTCCAGCCCTTTGAGCATGCTCTCTTTTTGGATGGTGTTGATCAACTGGAGAGAGATGCCCGGATCCCGCTCCTGGCGCGCTTCGAAGGCACTTTTACCGATGAAGGGCGTATGGGGATGAAATAGAAAGCGGCCCTGATCATCCATGATCCAGGCGTATCCGCTTTGGCCCGAGCGGATATGTTTCAAAAAGGGCCCCAGAAACCAGGAGAGATTGACCTTGAAGGCGACCTGTTTCAGGGAGGGGTGATTCAGGGCCGTGTCCAGGGTCAGATGCATTTCCGGCCCTGCCTGGTCTGGTTCGCGGACGCGGATCCTGGAAGTGTTGGAGAAACCAGTCGCCGCCGGGTCCGCCTCGCCGGGTTCCAGGATCGAACGCTCCGGGAGGACCCGGTAAGGGTAATAGGTATACTTCCATCCCTGGCGGGTGTCGACCAGTTCGATCTTGTCGACACCCAACTCCACGACACGCTCGAAGCTCGGTTGCATGAGGGCATACAGGCCCAGCGGCTCGGGGGCGCCGCTTTCCACATTTTTGGCCAGCAGTTCGAGCTCCTTACGCAAAAACGCCAATTGTCTTTCGATCCAGTAGCGGGCGTTGCGGGCCACCACCAGTTGTTCTTCGTTGAACTGCTCCCTGGCGACTTGGCCGGCGGCGCGTCCGAACCAGACGTTCATCACGGTCCAACCACCGATCACCGCAATCACAATCACGGCGAGCATCGCCAGGCTTTTTTGATTGAGACCGCTGGTCCGTGCCGGATCCATGATGTGGAACCGCTCCGCGTATTACTCCTGGTCCTCTTTGTCCTGCTGAAACACCCGGCCGGGAAAGCGAATCAAATCCTTGATCTTGGCCTTGCGGATTTTCTGCTCGTGGTGGTCCTTCTTCTCGAACGCCTCGCCGATCTTGACCATCAGCTCTTCGAATTTCACCGGCTTGAGCAAATAGTCGAAGGCGCCCAGCTTCATGCCTTCGATGCTGGTCTCCACCGAAGCGTGGCCGGTCAGCAGGATCACCTCCATCAGGGGGGCCTTGTGCTTCATCTCGCGCAGGGTCTGGATGCCGTCCATGCCGGCCATTTTGATGTCCAGCACCACCACGTCGAAAAGCCGCTTTTCCAGGGTTTTCAGGGCCTCTTCGCCGCTGGTGACGCCCACCGTATCGATATTGCGCTTCTGCAAGCGTTTGACGAGGGTTTCCAGAAAGTCCACTTCGTCATCCACGATCAAAATGCTGAAGTAATCCATATGTCCCCCTTCGGCCGGAAAGGCCGGTTGGCTGTTTGGCAGGGCGGGTTTAAAACCCGCCCCTACACGCTAAACATCCTTACTACGTAGGTGCCGATTTTGGTAGGGGCGGGTTTCAAACCCGCCCCTACGCGCAATTTAGAACGTCCATTCCAATAGACGCCAGTAACCGAAGACCGCCCAGACCCAGAGGATCACCCAGGACATGATCGTGATCGGCAGGCCGTACTTGACGAAATCCATCACGTCCAGCAGGCGCTCGCCGGTCTCCGGATCGCGGCCCATGCCGAAGCAGATGGCGTTGTTGGGCGTACCCACGACCAGCACGTTGGCGAACGAAGAGGAGAAGGCGCAGGCCAGACCCACCTTCCAGATGCTCACCCCGGCCAGGGTGGCCATGGGCAGCACCACCGGTCCCAGGGCCGCTACGGTGGCGCCGTCGCTCATGAAGTTGGTCATGGTGCCGGTGAGCAGACTCACCCCCATGACCAATCCCTCGCCGCTGCTTAGGAAGCTCGGCAGGGCATCCACGAAGGCCGTGGCCAGCCACAATCCGCCGCCGGTCAGTTTGAGGCCCACGCCGATGGCGCTGGCCGCGGCATACAACCCCACGACGTCGAAGGCCACGCCTTCCTGGACATCTTCCCAGGTCATGATACGGGCCACGAACATGGCCATGACCGCATAAAGGGTCGGGCCGCCCAGGCCGGCGTGCTCGCCGATGACCAACCAGGCCGCCACCAGCAGCACCAGGATCACGGCCATGACCGCTTCTTTGCCGCCGAACTTGGGCATGCGGGCCACTTCGGCACGCACCACCTCGCCGGGATCCATGCGCGGCACGCGAAACTTGGGTTTGCAGCGGATGTACATGTAGGCGCCGATGGCGCACGAAATGACCGGCACGAAGGCCATGCCGGTCTTCATCCACTGCAGAAAGCTGATGGGCGCGCCGTATTCCATCAGGTAGCCCACCATGATGGCGTTGCGGCCGCCGGCGGCCGGCGAACCGGGTCCGCCCACGTTGGCCGCGAAGGTCAGGCCCAGCAGCAAAAAGACGCCCAGGGCGGGGTCCTTGTCCACACCATGCATCTTGCAGGTCACCTTGTACACCCCCATGAGCACCGGGATCAGCAGGGCCACCAGGGCGTGTTCGGAGAGAAAGCTGGCCGAGACGGAGAGCATGGGCAGGAAGATGAAGGCAAAGGCCTTGGCGCTGCGGATGCGGCTGAGCAGAATCAGGCCGATGCGTTTGTCCAGGCCGGTTTTGGCCACCCCCACTGCCACGGCCAGGATGCCGAAGACGAAGAAGACCGCGTCGGACATGTAAGCTTTGGAGATGTCGTTGAGGGGCAAGACGGAAAACAAATAAAGAAACACCGCCACCAATACGTCGGTGGCCCCGATGGGCAAGGCCTCGGTGCCCCACAGAAACGCGGCCAGGAAGAGGATCAGCACCATCACCTTGGCCATGCGCGCCACCTGGTCGGCGGTGAGCAGCGTCTGCTTGCCATGGCCGCCCTCCTCACTGTGCCCGGCCTCGGCCGCGGCCGCATTTTTCAGAGCCGCCTTGAAGGCTTCGGGCCGCAACTTCTGGTTGACCGTATCCACGATGCTCTTGCAATCTCTTCCCACCTTATACCCGGCCGGGTTCTCCCGGGTCACCATGTCGAGCATGGCCTGGGTGGGCGGCATGATGGCCAGGGCGACAAAGACGATCGTCGCGGCCAGGATCAAGACCGGCTTGTACCCCGGTTTGCTTTTCCAACTCCAGCCGTGTTCCATGGGCACGGCACTCACCTTGTGGGCCATTGTTTCTCTCCTCGTTTCAACAACGCAACAGGCGCGCAAGCGTTAATTTAAAATACCTTCAACTTTCACTTTCCACTTTCATCATTTTATTTATCTTTAAACTCATCCAAGATTTCCCGCGACGTACCCATCAACTTGCGCATCCGCGCCACGCGGATCTTGCCTTCCAGATCCTGGCGGCGCTGGTAGGCCGCCTCGGCCTTCTGGAGCATGTCGGGAATGTCGGTGGGTTTCATCAGGTAGTCGGTAGCCCCGGACTTCAAGCCGTCGATGGCCGACTCCACCGTGGCGTGGCCGGTGAGCATGATCACCTCCACCATGGGGTATTGGCGTTTGATCTCCTTGAGGGTGGCGATGCCGTCCATGCCGGGCATCTTGACATCCAGCACCACCACGTGGACCTCGTTGGTGCGCAGCTTGTCCAGGGCCTCGGCCCCACTGGACGCCGTCAGGACGTTATAACCCATGCGTGTGATGAGTTTGCTGGTGGTGGTCAGAAAACGCTCCTCGTCGTCCACCAGCATGATGATCATCTGCTTTTCCATCGGGTACTCCTTTCAAACTGTTTATGCAGGTGCCCCTGCCTTACGGCAACGGGCAGGATTGCACCTTGAGGGCGATCTCGTCGAAAACATCCGAAAGGCGCAGGATGCCGATCACATCCGCCCCCTCCCGGACCAATAAGGATTGGTAGGGCCCCATGACCAGATGGTGCAGGGCTTCGTCCAGGGAAGCGGCGGCATCGATGTATTCGTTCTCTTCGGGAACGTACATGAAATCGCGCACCGTTTGCGCGGACGCCTTGCGGCACAGATCGTCCAGGGATTTGTCCCAGAGATTGTGATGGGCCAGCATGGAGCGGATGAACTGGCGCGTAAAGCCCATGTGCCCCGAACCGTGCTGGGGTGCCACCAGTTGACGGTACTTGGGTTCCAGGCCGCGCAGCACATCCATCATGCTGATCTTGCCGATCAGGTCGCCATCGGCGTTCAGAACCAGAATCGCCCGGTGCTGGCGCTTGCCGGCCGGCAGGCGCAGGGTGGCTTCCTTCAAAGCAATAAAGGCCTCTTGCAGGGTGGCCTTTTCCGATACCGTGGCATATTCGGCCAACGGAACCATCAGCTCTTTTACAGATCTCAACTTCGCCATTGCATCTTCTCCTTACGCCGGGATTGACATCCTCCCCCAAGGGGCGGTCATCGCTATTTAGCAAGCCGCGCGCCACTTGCTCGGCCACCCGGGAACCGCTTATAAATGCTGGTTCTCCCGGCCACAGAGGACCACCACAGCCGGCGCATGAGGGTGCCGCGACTGTCCGTTTTTTTTACAACCTGTCAAGCGTGCCGAACGCGCCGAAAAGCGCCTGTCACGCACGCAAGATCTTCTCGATCTCGAAAAAGAGCTCCTGTTCGCGGATTATGCCCACGACGCGTCCCGCGCGCCGCACGATCAAGCGGCGGGCATTGTTATTGAGCATGGTATAGGCCGCCTCCATCAGACTGGCCTCGGCCTCGATGGTTTCCGGAGCCGTTTGCATCAGCGTAGCTGCTTGTTTGGCGCCGATATCCTGGATCGCCCGCTGGAACATGCCCCGCCAGAACATGGGCGAGTACTGGATGCTGTCGGCCATGGAGGGCATGGGCGCCGAGAGGTAGGCCGGCATGACCGCGGAGAGCAGATCGGTGATGGCAATCACGCCGGTCATCTCGCCGGTATCGCTGAAAACCAGCACCGAACGGTGGCCGGTCTCCATCAAGCGGCTGGTGGATATTTTGGAGGCGAACGACTCCCGCAGGGCCTGGACCGTCTGGCGCACTGTGTCGCGCTCCTTGACCGAGGTGTACTCTTCCAATGGAATCATGACATCGCCCACCGTCGGTTCCGCGCTGGCCAAAGGGACGCCCTGGGCTTTAGCGGCGTCCTTGATTTTGGCTGCCAAAAGGTCCAGATCGCACGGTTTGGCCAGATAATCGTGGGCCCCCTGGGTCAGGGCTTCTTTGGCCGAGGGCAATGCGCCGTGTCCGGTGAGCATGATCACCGGCAGCGACGGTTTGCGTTGCTTGATCTCTTTGAGCACCTGGTGGCCGTCCATGCCGGGCATCTTCACGTCCAGCACGACCACATCGGGATTCTCCGAAAGCTTGGCCAGGGCTTCTTCGCCGTTGGCGGCGATCATGGTCTCAAACCCACGCCGGTTTAGGATCTTGCGCGTGGTCTCGCGGAATTTCTCCTCGTCGTCCACCATCAGTACACGAATCTTTTTGTCCATTACCAATGCTCCTTGATTGGTTTGTTTGGCTGTATCGATCAGGCGACGGGCGCCTGTTATTCAAGACTTTTGCAAATCATCCGCCCACCCCCGCGCTGGTCGGCACGGTCAGGGGCAGCAGTATCCAAAACAGCATCACGATCATGGTAAAACTCAGGGCCAGAACGACCGCGGCCTGGCCGCGGGTCAGGCCGCACCCCCGGCGCATGCCCGTCCAGATCAGCCACCAGCGCCAGGGCTCGGTGATCAGCACCAGGGCCGGAATCCAGGAGAACAGCAGGACCACCCCCGAGCTGTGGGCGAAAACACCGAACAGCCGGCCAAAGGGGATGCCCCTGCCCGCCACCGGCACCAGGGCCATATACGCGAAGAGGGCCGCCAGGGAGGCCATGCCGAAACCGTTGACCAGCAGAATGGCCCCTTTGATCAGATTGCCGGAGTGTGACCCCAGCAGCATGGCCGACAACGCGGAGATGACGCTGGAGACGGCCAGGAACAGCACCGGCGACAATTGCCGGAGCTGATCGTCGTAAGCGCCGAAAAAGGTTTTGGGCGCCTTGATGAGCTGCATCCATGTGTTCAGATAGATTTTCATGCTTTAATGAATCCATCCCATTTTGACCGCGATGCCGAATGCCGCCATGACTATCGTCATGATGAAGAAAAAGCGGCGCTCGGTGTCTCTCGAGAAGTAGATCCGTCCCTCGGGGAACCAGATCCGTTTGCCAGTCTCTTGTGTTTTGCCTTGCATGCGCACACCTCCTAAAATCCCGGCAAGCTGCCGAAACCGATCACCCGCCAGTAGAGCCCGGCCATCAGCAGCAACACGATATTGGCGGCGATCCAGGCGGGCACGCCCAGGCGCAGGTAGTCCTTGGGCTCCAGGTAGCCGCTGGCGTAGACGATGGCATTGGGCGGCGTGCCGATGATCAGACAGTATGCAAACGACGATGCAATGGCCGTGGCCATGGCCACGAACGGCACGAACATCGTGCCGGAATGCACCAGGCCGGCCACATTGAGGGTCACCGGACCCACGGCCGCGGCGCAGGGGCCGTCGGCCATCAGGTTGGTAATGATGGCGGTCAGGCCGCTGCACACCGCCATCAACGGGATGCCGGCATCCATACCCAGGGGGGCCAGAACATCCAGGACCGAACGGGCCAGCCAGTAGGCCGCGCCGGTTTCATCCAGCGAACGGCCGAAGAGGATGGCGCCGGCATAGAGCCACACCACACCCCAGTCCACGCGCTCCTGGTAGTCGCGCCAGGTGGTCACGCCAGCCAGCAGGTAGGCCACGGCGCCCATGATGGCCACGGTGCCGATGCCCAGACGCACCGGGTAGATGCCCATGTCGTAAAACGATTTTTCCGTGAACCAGCCGAACATCATGACCAGAAAGATCACCAGGGCCCAGACCTGCTGCCGGTTCCAGCCGCCCATGCGCTGGATTTCACCTTTCAATTGGGCCATGGACGGAGCCAGGGAGTGGATGCGCGGCTTGAACCGCCAATTGAGCATCAGCCAGGTGAGCGGTACCATGACGATCAGGAAGGGAAAGCAGTAAACGATCCATTGGGTGTAGCCGATGTCGACGCCGAACATGTCCTGCAGGTAGGTCATCATGATGACGTTGCGCGCGCCGCCCGAAGGCGCACCGGGGCCGCCTAAATTGCAGGCCATGGCGATGCTGATCATCAGCATCTTGCCCAGTTCGGGATCTTCGGGGATCTCCGGGGTCAGGCTGTTCTGGTAGAGCAGCATGCCGATGGGCAGGAACATGGCCGCCAGGGCGTGATCGGAAATGAAGGCCGCTAAAGGCGCGATCACCACGAAGAAGCCCAGGGTGATCCAGCGCACGTTGGGTACCGCCAGTTTGCTGAACATGGCCAGGCAGACCCGCTTATCCACCCCCGTGCGCACGAAGGCCGCGGCGAACATCAGGCTGCCCATGATGAACCAGACCGAATCGCTCCAGTAAAGCTGGGCCAGCGACTCACGCTGGACCACGCCCGTGATCACGAAGACGATGCCCATGATGAAAGAGACCCCCGGCAGGGGCATGCATTCGGTTAAAAAGCAGCCCACCACGAAGACCGTCATGGCGATGGCCACCTTGACCTGCCAGGCGCCTTTGTCGGCCGCCTCGCGGTCCTTGCCGGTGAGCTCTTCGTATTTGAGCTTGTCCTTGCGCAAGGCCAGGCCTTCCGCCATGAGCGCCTTGAAGGCGGCCGGCTCGACGTTGGCTTCGATGTACGCCAGGGCCTGTTTGACGTTCTTCTCCTCGGCGGCGGGGATCTTATATTTGCTGGCCCACTTGGCATCGCGCTTGAGGAACCGCTCGCGGCTCAAAGCGCCCATATTCATGTTCTGTTCCATGATGTGCGCCGTTACCAGTTGCCACTGTTCCACCTCGTTGCTCACCTTGCCGAACAAGGTTTGTGTGAAGTGGTTGACCACCGCCTTGGGCCCGACCCGGTACTCGGTGCCCACGTCCTTCATGCCGTAGGGGGTCGGCATGAACATGATCAGAAACATCAGCGCCACCGGGAAGATCATGATCTTCCAGTTGACGTACTTGTCGTAGCCGGTGACTTTTTTCTTCACAGTGCTCGCCATCGGTCGTTCACCTCGCCTTTCCAAAGTTGTTTCGTCCAGTTTTCCATTTATACTTTTTCCGGCACTACGGCCGGATACCATGCTTTACTTGGCGCCGCCTTGGTCCGCGGGCAGATCGATGGTAAAGGTCGTGCCCTGGCCCAGTTGGCTGCTGAGCGCCATGCTGCCCCCCAATTGGTGGACGATGCCGAAGCACACCGAAAGGCCAAGCCCGGTGCCCTTGCCCACCGGTTTGGTGGTGAAAAAGGGGGCGAAGATCTTCTCCTGGTTTTCCGGGCTGATGCCCGCGCCGTTGTCCGTCACCGCCACCTTCACGCGCCCATCTTGGGCCTCGGCGCTGACCGCCAGACGTCCGCCACTGGCGCCGTGGCGCTCGGCGATGGCATCCATGGCGTTGTTGAATAGATTCACCAGCACCTGCTGCAACTGGGAGGCGTCCGCGCTGACCGGCGGCAGATTTTCCGGGATCTGCTGTTCCAGCTGGATGCCGTGCACGGCAGCCTTTTTGGCCACCATGGCGACCACTTCGGGAATAAAACGCTGCAAGGCGAGGGGTTCCACCTTGGGGGTGGTCTGGCGACCGAACTTGAGCACGGCTGCGGTGATCTCGGCGCAGCGGTTGATTTGCAGCTTGATCTGGTCGAAGCTCTCTTCCACCTCGGCCAGGGTATCGGAGGGCGGCAGCTGCCCGGCTTTTTTCAGATCGGCCAGGTTCATCTCGATCAAGAGTTGTTCGCTCTTGATGATCTGCAACGGGTTGTTGATCTCGTGGGCCACGCCGGCCGCCATCTGGCCCAATTCGGCCAGGCTCGAGGCGCGGATCAACTGCTCGCCCAAACGCTGCTTCTCGACATCGGCGCTCTGCATGCGGCGCACAATCATATTGGTGAGATAAAAGGCCAGCAGGACGATGGCCGCACCGCCCACCACCATGGTCAAAATGGTCAGATAGACCGCCGTGCGCAATTCGGCGAAGGCGTCGGCCACTTCCCGGCGCACCACCAGGCGCCACGAGCCGTTTTTGAGGCCCAGGGTCGTATAAAGATACTTCCGGCCGCTTTCGTCCGGAATGATGAACGATTGGGCCGTGCCTTGGGCCGGGGGGATCAGATGCAGATCGGGCGAAGGCTCCATCAGGTTGCCGCCGGAACGGCGGTCGGTCTGCAAGATGCCCTCGGCATCGATAATATAGGCTTCGCCGGTGCGGCCGATGCGAACCCGTTTGACCAGTTCGGAAAAATAGAGGGTGTCGATGGTGGCGCGGATGACCCAGCGCCGGCCCTGTTCGGTATGGGCGATGGCGATGATGAAGTGCGGCGCGTCGCGGTAGCCCATGAAGATGTCGCTGATATAGGTGCCGTGCGCCAGCACGTGCCTGAACCAGACCGCATCCTTGTATACTTTGCCTCCCAGGGAGTAAGGGCCTTTGTAGGCGAGGTGCAGCCCGTTCTCATCGAAAACGCCCAGATCGGCAAAGGCCGCCGACTTGGCTTGCAGGGCCTCGAAAACGACTTGCAGTTGTCCGGGTTTTTGCAGCGCCTCGAAACGATGGGTGTTCAATACGAGTTCGAGGTCCGACTGGCGTTCGTTGAGGAAACGCTCGATCATTTGGCCGTGGTCGCTGATGATGCGCTTCATGCTGGCAGTGGTGCCGCTTTGCACCGAAGTGGCGAAATAATAATAGCCGATGCCCAGTATCAGAATCACCGGCAGCAGGGGCACCAGGATCATGCTGGCCAGGATGGTATTTTTTACTTTGACCTGTTCGTGGCGGCTATCGGTTGCCATGGGTTCGTTCCTCGTGGGATCCCAACGCAGGGTGAATCTCGGGTCGCTTGTGACGCTGCTCAAGAGCAAGGCTCATGCCATGGGCCTTGACCGACCCATTCCAACAAACATTTCAAATCAATAAGTTAGTTATAAGAGGGGACGCACGCACGCCGGTTGGCCCCGACCGTGTCAGTCTTTTTTACAGGCTGTAAATGGCGCGCTCATTTTCGAATCGAAGAAGGCGAGGCGGCCCGACACCTTATTTCTTCCCCAGAGGCCCGCCCATCATGCTAAATTCAGCCTGTCGGAACTCGGTGGACATGTTCCGAACGGCAAGGCGCGATTGGCGCAACTCGTGCATAGGTGCAAGGGGATTTACTCGGCCGAATGCCGGCCGATTACCATGGAACCCACGCGACGACCATGAAACGCAAAATCTATCGCCGACTGCGGCTGCAAATCATCGGTTTGACCCTGCTGGTGGCCGTCACCCCCCTGGTCCTGCTGGGGGGCGCCATCTACAATCAGTTCGCCCGCGCCCACGAAGCCCGCATCGAAGAGCAGATGCGCCTGCTGGCCAACTCCCAAAGCAATGCCGTGGATGTATTCTTGCGCGAACGCACCAACCTGCTGGCCATTCTGGTGGAAAGATACACCTATAACGAAATGGCCCAGCAAGAGTTCCTGACGCGACTCTTCGAGACCTTGAATCGGCGCAGCGATATGCTGGGGCTCGTGGACCTGGGCGTCATCGACGATACCGGCCTGCATGTCTCCTACGTCGGCCCCTTCAATCTCAAGGGCTTCAACTATGAGCAGCAGCCCTGGTTCGGCGAGGTGATGACCAAGGGGAAATACGTGAGCGATGCCTATATGGGGTTTCGCCTCTTCCCCCATATCATCATTGCCGTACGCGGGCGTACCGGCCAGAATCAATGGATTTTGCGCGCCACCATCGATCTGGAAATGCTCAATCAGATGGTGCGCACCGCCCAGGCCGGGCGCATGGGCGATGCCTTCATCGTCAATGAAAACGGTGTTTTTCAAACCCAGCCGCGCTTTGACGGCCGGACCCTGGAAGGCTCGGGCATCGATCCCAAACCCTTCAGCATCGGCACGACCATCGTCTCCAAAAGCAGCCAGGGGGCGATCACCTATTATTACGCCGGCGCCTGGCTCAAGAGCAAAAACTGGCTCCTGGTGATCCGCCAGCGCACCGATGACGAAGTGGGCGGACTGCTGCACACCCGCAACACGGCCATCGCCATCGTGGCCCTGGGCGTATTGGCCATAATCGTCACCACCATTTTCATCGCCCACATTGTGGTGCGCCACCTGGCGGCGGTCCAGAAAGAGCTGGACACATTGAGCGTCCAACTGGTGCAGTCGGACAAAATGGCGGCCCTGGGCAAGATGGCCACGGGCATCGCCCACGAAATCAACAACCCCCTGGCGGTCATCGGCGAAAAAGCCGGCTGGATGAAAGATCTTCTGGAAGAAGAGGAGTTCCGCAACAGTCCCAACGCGGAGGAGTACTTCGGCTCCCTGGCCAAGATCGAAGAACATGTGGAGCGGGCGCGCAAAATCACCCATAACATGTTGGGCTTTGCCCGGCGCATGGAGCCGCGTCTGGACGATGTGGAGGTCAACACCGTGGTGGACCAGACCATCGAGTTGCTGGCCAACCATGCGCGCACCAACAATATCGACATTCGCAAGAACTACCACCCGTCGCTGCCGGTGATCGCCAGCGACCAGGCCCAACTGCAACAAGTGATATTGAACCTGATCAACAACGCCATCGATGCCATCGGCAGTGATGGTAGTATCGATGTCTCCACCTATCTGGAAAACAACCGGATCGTGGTGGCCATCAAGGATGACGGCCCCGGCATCCCCAAAGAGGTGCAGCGCAACATCTTCGACCCCTTTTTCACCACCAAGGCCAATGGCCGCGGCACCGGTCTGGGACTTTCCATCAGTTACAGCATCATTGAAAAGTTGGGCGGCACCATCACCTTCACGAGCGAACCCGGAAAAGGCGCCACCTTCAGTGTGCATCTGCCGGTGGTGGTACCTGAAAAGAAATAAAACAAAGGATAGGCCATGCCGACATTCAGCGTACTGGTGATTGACGATGAAGTCGATTTCATGGAAACCGTGGCAAACCGCCTCAAGAAGCGCAACATAGAGGCCCTCGGGGTGGCCAGCGGCGAACAGGCGCTGTCACTGTTGAAGGCGCGCGCTTTCGATATTGTCTTGCTGGACATCAAAATGCCGGGTGGCATCGACGGGATAGAAACCCTGCGGGCGATCCGCCACCACCACCCCCTGACCGAGGTAATTTTGCTCACCGGCCACGCCTCGCTGGAAACCAGTGTCGAAGGCATGCGCCTGGGGGCCTTCGATTACTTGCTAAAGCCGGTCAAGTTCGAAGATCTGCTTAGAAAAATCGCCGCGGCCCACCAAAAGCAAACATTGGCCGCGGACAAGACCTGACACCTGACCTGAAATTCCCGCCTCAGACCTGCAGGGATGCCTTCCATCCCCTTCCCGGGGGTTCGATCCGTCCAGCAAAAGGCTGCCCAAAACCACCCCACGCGATGGCAGTCGGCAGACCCGCGCCCAGCTTTCATAAATGTAATGCCAGGGAAAGGTTCGTGTAATGCTTCCTTGTTAGGCTGCATTCCAACGATGCAAGGAAAGGGAAGCCAATGCAGAATCCATGTCAAAGCTGCGGTGCCTGCTGCGCGCTCTACAAGGTAGTGGTGCTGACTTCGGAGACCAGTGACCAACCCGGAGGCACCGTACCCGAAGACCTGACGGTTCCTTCAGGCAAAAACAAGCGCTTGATGAAGGGAACCGAAAAGTTCTCCAAACGCTGTACCGCTTTGGATGGCACCGTAGGCGCTAAAGTCGGCTGCCGCGTCTACGCCCAACGCCCATCGGCTTGCCGGAACTTTCCGGCCAGTTGGGAAATCCCGAGAGGCAGCAATCCCTTGTGCGACCGCGCCCGCGCCATGTATGGCATGCTGCCTTTCGAAAGCTATTGAAAGACCGGTTCGAGGGCGATGACGCCTTCCAATTCCTGGACAGCCCGCAACACGAAATCGAAACGATCCAGTTCCAGGCATAACCGCAGATCATCGGGCGGCATATCCGCACAATCCCCTCGCTTGAATATCGCTGCCCCGGTGGAGCGCCCTATCGCTTGCCGCAGCGGTTCGATGGCCAGCGGCCGACCTTCCAAGGCCGCTTTCAGGTAAAGCGCGCACAGGGTGTCTTCCAGCGCGGGCCGTCCGCCGCTGCCCATGCACACCAGGCTGACCTGGGAGGCCGCCCGGTCACGAATGTAAGCCGCCACGGCGCCGGCATTGACGAAGCCGCCAGTTAAAATTTCCGCTGCCGAGCGCGCCGCGGCAAGCCCCTGCGTGCCATTGGAGGTGGTCAAAACCACCGTCTGGTTGGCCAGCACCGCTGCTTTGAGCAGGCTGGGGGAATTGCCCCAGTCGAAACCCGGCAAGCGGCGGCCATGGCGCTCGCCGATGAGCACCACGGGGCCGCGCGTCCGGGACAAGGCTTTGGCCGAAGCCTCGTCGGCGACCGTCCAGATACGCCCTGCTCCGGCGGCGGCCAGGTAACAAACCGTGGAAGATGCCCGCAAGACATCGATGATCACGGCGATCCCCCGCGCCCGGAACGCCCCCTGGCGCTGATGCAAAATAGTAATGGTGGGTTTCATGGCTGGTTTTGTTCATTAGATCAGAAAAGGGAAAAGGGCAAATTGGGAGCTGGTTGCGCGCTATCTATCCCTGTGCTAAATTGACGCCATTATGCATGACAGCTACGGACGTGCCCCAGCATATCCCTCTTCTCTCTTCCCATCGGCGTATCTTTTCGACTTCCAAACGGCAACCATTAAGGTGGCGATAAAGCGGCAGGATACCCGAAGCCGGCCTGCGTGAAACCAGAATGAGGACGAGATGACGCAATCCGATCACGAGATACCACCCCCGGGAAACGACGCGGACGACTTGCTCCGGCAGGTGGAAACCCTGCGCGCCGAAGTGGACAGGAAACAGCGGCGGGAATCCGACCTTAACGAGGCCAGCGCCCAATGGCAGGTGACCTTCGACGCCATCGCCGATGCCATTTCGGTTCTGGATGCCGAACATCGCATTGTACGCATGAACCGGGCCATGGCCCAGTTGGTGGGCTGCAGCGAAGCCGAAGCGGCAGGGCGTCATTGCTGGGAACTGGTGCATGGCACGGATCGACCCCCGGAAAACTGCCCGTGCCAAAACGTGCGCCGCTTACTCAAGCGCAACAGCGTGGTGATCGAACACGACCAGCGCTGGATCAACGTCACCATCGACCCCCGCTTCGACCATCAAGGGCGGATAGACGGCTTCATCCACGTCATGTCCGATGTCACCGACACCATTTTCAAAGAGAACGCACTGCGCGAGGCCCATCACACCCTACTCACGGTGCTGGACAGCATCGATGCCGTCATCTACGCGGTGGACATGGCCGGCAATGAATTGATTTTCATGAACCGCCACATGCGCGACATGTTCGCGGGCGGCGGCGCTGCAACCGGTTGGCAGGCGTTTAACAACCAGGATGGACCCGGCCGCGGCAGCACCCTGGAGCAGTTGCTGGACGCCAACGGCCAGCCCAGGGGTGTCGTGGCATGGGAGGGCACCAACAAGGCCCGGGACCGGTGGTTCCTGCATCATGAACGGGCGATCAAATGGGTGGATGGCCGGTACGTGCGCCTGCATGTGGCCACCGACATCAGCGCGGTCAAAATCCTGGAACGGGAACGGATGGAAAACGAGACCCGGCTGCGCCAGGCCCAAAAGATGGAAGCCATCGGCACCCTGGCCGGCGGCATCGCCCATGACTTCAACAATATCCTATCGGCGATTTTAGGCTATTCGGAGTTGGCCCTGGACGACGCCAATCAAGGCCGGTCCAATCCCACCTTCATCAGCCAGGTGTATCGAGCCGGCCAAAGGGCGCGCGATCTGGTGCAGCAGATCCTGACCTTCAGCCGCCAAAACGAAACCGAGTCCAAACCCATTCAGATTCAGCCCATCATTAAAGAAGCCCTCAAACTGCTGCGCCCCTCCCTGCCCGCCACCATCGATATCCAAGTGGAGGTCCGCAGCGACGCCATCGTGCGCGCCGACCCCATCCAGATCCACCAGGTCATCATGAACCTGTGCACCAACGCCAGCCACGCCATGCGCAACGGCGGCGGCCGCTTGCATGTGGCCTTGTGCGAAGAGGCGTTGGCCGCCGAACACCACCCCATTGCGGGCCTGGGGCCGGGCCGCTATCTGAAATTGGAGGTCAGCGATACGGGCCATGGCATCGATCCCCTGGTCATCGACCGAATCTTCGACCCCTACTTCACCACCAAGGAAAAAGGCGAGGGCACGGGCATGGGCCTGGCCGTGGTCCTGGGCATCGTGCGGGGATGCGGCGGCGCCATCAAAGCCGCCAGCCAACCGGGGCAAGGAACGGTCTTTTCCGTCTATTTGCCCATCATCGAGCAGACCGCGGTCTGCCATGCCGTCAGTCAGGAGGTTATCCCCCTGGGGCGCGAACGAATCCTTTTTGTGGACGATGAAGCGGCCCTGGCCGATATGGCCAAGGAGATGCTGGGCCGGCTGGGCTACCGGGTGACCGCCCATACCGATAGCCTGGAAGCCTTGTCGCTGTTCGCGCAACAACCCAGCGCCTTCGACCTGATCATGACCGACATGACCATGCCACGCATGACCGGCGACCTGCTTGCCGAAAAGTGCCGCGCCATCCGACCGGACATTCCCATCGTCATCTGCACCGGCTACAGCCAGCAGGTGACGCCGGAGATGACCGATCGCCTGGGCATCGATGCGCTGATCATCAAACCCCTGGTGCGCTCCAAGTTGGGACTGACCGTGCGCCAGGTGCTGGACGCCGCCGCCGGTGCCTCCCGCCTGCCATCCATCGAGTAAACCCACCGATTCATCATAGTGCGAAATGCGCCCGGTGCGGGCCAGCAATTCTCGGTGAACCTTCACAGTGCGTTCAGGCCATGGTCCGGGCACCATTGGCCACCATTTTTAGTGCCGCTGGGTGCTGCGCAGGAAAAGCGGCCTGGACTGTCTGAGCGCAGCGAGTTTCCAGGCCGCCCGGAGCGCACCCTAGCGGCACTTGAAATGGGTGGCCGGTGAACCGGACCATGGCCTGAACGTGCTGTGCGCGGATTGGCCCCCAATGAATGTTGTTCAGTGAGATTCGCTGGGTGCGGGCCCTTGTTTTCTGAATCTGCACTATTGTTTCAATGCTCAAGCTGTGTATAGGAGCAGCCGATAAAAGAACATGTCGAAGTGCACGCTGCTGCCACGATTGGATGGGCCACTTACAGGTTAATCGTTGATAAAGAGGAGCTTTCGAATGACGATGGGTATGTCTTTTTTCAAGCACGCAGGACGCCGGTTGCTTTTTTCGCTGTTGTCTGTTTTCTTCCTGACGCTTCCGCTGACAGCCCAGTGCGACCCGCTCGGCGAATTTCTCCTCAAAGAGATCAAAGCCAAACCCAGCGCCGCCTATTCGGATGCCGCCCTGCTGCTCATCACCCGCGATCTGGGATGGTATGAAAAAAACATGGGGCAACTGCCCCAGGCCGTTCAGGACCGGGTGCAGGCCCTGCGCATACGGATCGTGGGCGAATCCACCCGGGCGGCGGCCGAAGCCCTGGGCGAGCCGGCGGACATCTTCCTGGCCAGCGGCTCCTGCAAACCGGGCCGCGACATCGATCTGCTCTACGTGGGCCGGGACACCCCCGGGGCCCGACGGGCCATCGACGCGGCCATCGGTCAGACCACCGCCGGCATCCTGACCCAAGGCGGGCAAGACCCGCTGCTCCAGGCCGCCCGCCGGCAGGCCCTGGAACTGCCGGCAAGCCTCGGCGCCTCGGCCATGGATGTGGTGGCCTCGGACCTGCCCAACTTCGCCTACAACGACCTCAAGACGGCCCTTTCCAAGGCGCGCGAGGTTGAGAAGTCCGGCGGCGATGCCGTCGGGACGCTCCAGAAGGAGATGCACGAGGCCCTCAAGCGCAACCTGGATGCCCAGGTGGCCGCTTCGGCCAAGGACATGTACCGCGGGGGCGCGGGCCAGCGCTTTTTCGTCACCAGCTACCTGGGCGACCCGGAAAAGGTCCGGCAGATCGTCCAGGAGGGCGGCGCCTGGGTGCTCAAACCCGGCGGCCCCGAAGCGATGTCCGATCTGCTGCTGGACCAGGTCACGGCGCTGATGCCCACCAACCGGCGGGCCTTGTTCGCCAAGGTGGCCAGCGACTACGCCATGTTCTTCAAGCACGGCGAAGGGGGCATCGGCGGCACGGCCAAATATGTGGACCGCATCTGGTCCGACGTGGACAAGATCGCCCTGATCTCCCACATGGACGACGACGAGGGGGCGGCCATTCTCACGGCCCGCAAAATCGCCCTGAATCCCAAGGAGGCCTCCGTTACCCTGGCCAAGGCCGGCAGGAGCGAAGCCGAGGTGATCGCAGGGGTCCAGCGGGGCATGTACCAGGCCGTGGAAAACCAGCTCCTGCTGGACGTGAACCGCCTGATCGGCGAGTTGGAGACGATCGAGGCCGCCAAGGGGGCCAAGGGCCTGGACGACCTGGAGGCCCTCTACCGGAAGCAGTTGCTCAAGTTCGACCTCAACGACCTGGCCAACGGCCTGGCCGCCCTGGGCGACGTGCCCGGCGGCCGGCCCGAGGCCGTGCTCAAGACCCTCCAGCGCGAATTCGGCGGCCGGGCCCTGGGACCCAACGTGCTGGGATACATCGAACGCCAGCTCAAACTCTTCACCGGCGAATCGGCCGACCAGATCAGCCGGCGGCTGTTGATGACCCTGCTCAACACCCGCGAGATCGAGCCCGAAGAGTACTACGAACTCGAACGCCACATCCGCCAGGGCGCCCCGATGCCCGACGGTCCGGCGGCGGCCAAGCTCCGGCAGGCGCGTCAGGAGGTGCTGTACCTGAGCTCGGTGGACATGCTGACCCTGGACGGCGGTCCGGGGTCCATCGACGACGTGGTGGCGGATTGGCGCCGCCAGCGCGAATATGCCCTGATCCGCGTGGTGCCCGACGAGATCCGCCAGACCGTGCAGGAGCTCAAGAGCCTTCCGGCCGGCGAGCTCAAGGCCCTGGGCTGGCTGGAGGCCGAGATCCAACTGCCCATGGAGACCCGCCTGAAGATCAAGCTGCTGCCCGACCAGATGGCGGAGGTGGCCGATCGCCTGCGGCACCGGCTGGGCAAGCAGGCCCTGGCGCTGGCCGAGTGGCAGCGCCAGACCCGCCAGTACATCTTCAGCCTGACCCCCACCGAACTGGGAGAAGCCGGCGACCTGGGCGCCATGGATGCGGTTTTCGCCGTGGCCTCGGGTATGTACCAGACTTACACCATTCTCAACAGCAGCCCGCCCATGAAGCCCGAAGAGGAGAACCTGGCCCTGGCCAATGCCTGGGTGACCGCGCTGCCCGTGGTGGGCGACTTTGCCAGCGGCATTCTTTCGGGCATCGAAGCCGGCTTCACCGGCAACAAGCGCAAGGCCCTGGAGGCCGGCCTGTATGTCACCATCGGCATTATGGCCGTGGTGCCCGGCGGCCAGATTCCCGCCATGGTCACCGGCATGATCATGGCCGGCGCGCCCATCGCCGAAGGGGTGTACGACGCGCGCCAGGCCCAGCACCTGGTCCAGGCCTGGATCGCTTCGGGCAACTGGGACGGCGGCGGCGATGCGCCCATGAAACTCGACGGCCTGTTCGACCGGGCCCACGTGTTTCACGAACTGACCTACGAAGATCTGCTGACCGCCAAGGGCGACGTGCCCTACGAATCGGAAAAGGCCGACGGCTATTTTTCGGTGCCCACCATCAACGCCTCCATCCGCGATTACGCGGAAAAGTACATCTTCCCCCAATATCCCCGCATCCAGGAGCTGCGCGGATCCTTGAAGCATCTCTTCCCCGACTTCAACGACAAGGATTGGGAAGACGCATTGGACGCCAAAATCAAAGTGCAGGCCCACGGCGGCAAAGCGGCCCTGCTCTTCTTCGCCGAATACCGCCAGATCCGCACCCAGGCCCTGAACCGCACCATCGCCCATCTGAAAGAGTGGGCCGAAGAAGAGTTCCGGGTGGCCAGGGACTACGAGGGCGAGATCGCCAAGGCCAAGGAAGAGTTGCGCGGCCTGGAGGCCGAGCTGAAGGTCGGCACCCTGGTGGCCCATGCCGACAGCAGCGCCCAAGCCTACATCAAGGTCGTCAAAAATACCATGGAGCAGGAGACGCTGCCCCTGTCGCGCTTCCGCATCTACAAGCACTACCTGCAGGAGTACCGCCAGATCGCCCTGTTGCACCGCAAGATCCAAAGCCGCCTGGCCGAAGTGCCCGACGGCTACAAACCCACCCACTGGCACCTGACCGGTTATCCGGAGTTCGACCGGCCGCGCATGGTCAAGCTGGCCGCCATGATGGACAACGGCCGGACCCACGCCGTCTCCCACGTGGAGAAACTGATCCGGGACCTGGGCTTTTCCGCCACGGGCGGCTACGATCCGGCCAACCCCTGCCACAAAAAGGCGCTGCAGATCCTGCTGGGCCATCGCTACAAGATCTGCTTCATCGAGAACCTGGTGGATTACTTCACCACCCTGGCCGAGGCCGAATCGGCCTGGAGCGACGCCTACGACGCGGCCCGGGCCCGCTACATCGAGGTGCGGGACCGCTACGCCGACATACCCGTCAACCAGGCGGAGGCCGCCGCCGGTGCCCTGGGCGATGCCGTCGTCACCTTCGTGGCCGCCATGCCCTACGCCCTGGCCTCGGGCGAGCGGGAGCTGTACCGCGGCACGGCCAGCGAATTTAGAATCAAGATGGACCAGGCCATGCGGGACTACGAGTATGCCGGTTTTTCCACCGGCGAGGCCGGCAAGGCCCTGGAAACCTGCCTCATGGCGGCTCTGAAGATCGAAATTTCCCTGTCTCCCCTGGTGCCGGCCAAAGGCAAGACCACCCGCGCCAAGGCCACCCTGAGCGCCGGCACGCTGCCGGCCGAATACTTTTTCCGCTGGAAGAAGGATGGCGACCTGAGTTTCAAATCGCCCCATGGCGCCGAAGTGGAGGTCACCGTCAACGGACCCGGCACCTTGACCGTGGAGATGATGGACGACTTCCGGGAGAGGGCCAAGCGCCTGGCCCAGGCCAGCATGCGCGTGGTGCCGGGCGATGCCCCGGAGAAAAAAGAGGACAAGGAGAAAAAAGAGGAAGAGGAGCCCCTCGCGGCCCTCTCGGTGACGCTCAAGGCGCCGTCCCAGGTGGTGGCGGTGGGCACCCCGGTGACCCTTTCCGCCTCGGTGGGCGGGGGCACCCCGCCGTATCGCTATGGCTGGTCCGGCGTGGGCGGCAGTTCGGCCAACGCCACCTTCACCCCGGCCCATGTGGGCGACTGGAGCATCTCGGTCCAGGTGACCGACACCCAGGGCCAGAGCGGCGAGGCCGTGGCCACCGTGCGGGTGGGGCCGGCCAAGGTCAAGATCGAGGGCGCCGAGGGAGAAGTGTTCTACGGCAGCCAGGCCGTTCTCAACGCCTCGGGCATGGGGCTGCAAGCGCCGGCGCCGGCGCCCAAAAAAATCACGCCCGTGGATTGCACCAAGGACGGAAGCAACCCTTTCTGTGTAGATTACAACTCGAACGCCACCATCACGCGCGATGAAAGTTCCATGGACCTGGACCTCGACGATGACGGCCGTGATGACCTCGGATACATCCCCCCCATCGACGAGGAGTTCGTAAACGGGCCGCCCCCCGAAATCGAAACCTACAAAGTGGTCTGGCTCTCCGAGCCGGGCGTGACCTTCGATCCCCCCGAGGGGCCCAATCCCACGACCCAGGTCACCTATGACCGCCTGGACGAAGTCAAGATCTGGTGCCAACTGCTCCAATTCATCGACGGCGCCTACCAGACCGTGGCCGAAAGCGACCAAGTCACCGTCAACGTGATCCCGCCGGCCCTGAGCATCAGCTACGAACCGGCCAACGGCCGGGCCTATGTGGGCCAGCAGGTGATCGCCACCGTGCACGCCAAGCCCGGCGTGGGGGGAGATCTCATCGACTTTCGCTGGCTCGATCCGCCCTTCTCCAACCGGCTGGAAATGGACCCCAACGGCCGGCGCATCGCCTTTACGGTGCGCGACACCAACCCCATCCAACTCAAGGCCAAGGCCCGGGTGCCGGTCCACGGCGACGATCTCGGCGAGGTGGCCGGCAGCTACACCGGCATGGCCTACGGCGTCAACGCCTGGATGGTGCAGCCGCCCAACCTGCCCCGCACCTGGGACCCCAAGGCCGGTGGCCTGAAAACCATCCCCCGCACCAGTCGGGCCACCCACGAACGCATCTTCCTCAAGGCCGAACTGGTGGGCGAATTCATCCCCGACGGGGTGCGCTGGCTTTGGAAGGTCAATTCCGGCACCTCTTTGAGCAACGACATCTCCCAGAGCCCCACGGTGTCGCGCAGCGAACCGGGCACCATCGTCGCCCGGGTCACCGCCCTGAATCGGGATGGTAACAAGCTGGGCGAGGCCGAGGTGACGGTGGAGGTGATCGCGCTGGTCAGCGCGCCGGCCGGCGCCAAAACACCGGCCGGGACCAAGCCACCCGCCGGGCAGACGCCGGCCGAAAAGAAGGCGGCCGCCCAGCAGAAGATCGACGAGGCCCGGGAGCATCTGGCCCGGGGCGACATGCCGGCGGCGGAGCAAAGTGCGCTCCAGGCCAAGCAAATCGATCCCCGGACCGCGGCGCCCGTGATTGCCCAGGTGGCCAAGGCTGCCAAGCAGAGCGGCTGGCGGGCGGTCAACCAGCGCGATTTCGCCAAGGCCCGGGAAGACTTGCAGGTCTCCGACCGGCTGGCCCCCGGCAATGCCGACACCAAAACAAAACTCGACAAGCTGACGCGTTTCGAAAAAATCTGGCCGCGGGTAGAAGCCAAGGTGCAGGAATTTGACCGCTATGTGGCCGAACAGAAACCCTTTTCGGCCCAAAAGGCCCTGCTGGAAATCCAAAAGCTGCAAACCGACATGCCCGGCGGCGGCACCAGCCCGCTGAACCAGCGCATCGGCGCAGATTTTACCAAGGCCTTCAAGGAGTACGGTGCGTTCATGCTGGGCTGGGAAACGCGCAACACCCAGTACTTCAAGGAGCAGAACTGGCAGGCCATGCTCGACAACTCCCTGGCTGCCCAGAAACGGGAGCTCAGCCCGGCCCGGCAGAAAGATATTCAGTCATCCATCGATTTTGCCAGACAGAAGCTGGCGCAACCCGACAAGCAAGTGCCAGCGCCTGGGGTGCCGGCACCCCAGAACCCGTCAGTGGCCCCCACACCCGGAAAACCGGGCCAGGCTCAGGCCACGGGCAGCAAATCGGACGCTTCCGGAACCATCGGCAAAACAGACGCGTCGCCGGAGCTTCGTTCACCGGTTCTGCCGGCACCGCCCAATCCCCCGGCGAGTGCTTCCAAAGCCGGGACCGGCCTGAAACTGGCCAAAACGATCTACGCCCCTTACGAGGAGATCACCCTCGACTTCACGGCCGCTTCGGCGGTGTCGGCCAATGCCTGGGTGGGGTTGATCCCCGCCCACGTCGCCCATGGCTCCAGTGCGCGCAACGATCAGCATGACAGCGCCTTTCAAAGTGTCAAAGGACAGGCCTCGGGCCGGATGGTCTTCAAGGCGCCGGCCAAAGTCGGCCAATACGATTTGAGGATGAGCACGAAGGACAAGGACCAGGAGATCGCCTCCGTCACCTTCACCGTGGCGGTTCCTGCACATACGGCCGCGCTGATGCTTGCCAAGAAAATATTTGCGCCCAATGAACAGATCAAACTGGATTTTGAAGCCTCGCCGCTGCTGCCGCAAAACACCTGGGTGGGCCTGATCCCCGAACATGTCGGCCACGGCTCCACGGCCCGCAACGATCAGCACGACACCGCGTTTCAAACAGTCAAGGGACAAGCCAAGGGCCAGTTGATCTTCCAGGCGCCGGGCAAGACCGGCAAATACGGGTTCCGCATGAACGAGACCACCAATGACAAAGAGGTGGCCGCGGTGGCCTTCGAAGTGGCGGTTCCCATGGAAGGCAATGCACTGCGGCTGCCCAAAACCGTTTTTGCGCCCAATGAAGAGATCAAACTGGATTTTGAAGCCTCGCCGCTGCTGCCGCAAAACACCTGGGTGGGCCTGATCCCCGAACATGTCGGCCATGGTTCCACGGCCCGCAACGATCAGCACGACACCGCGTTTCAAACAGTCAAGGGACAAGCCAAGGGCCAGTTGATCTTCCAGGCGCCGGGCAAGACCGGCAAATACGGGTTCCGCATGAACGAGACCACGAACGATAAGGAAGTGGCTGCGGTGGCCTTCGAGGTGGCGGTGCCCATGGAAGGAAATGCGCTGACGCTGCCCAAAAGCGTATATGCGCCCGAAGAAGAGATTCCGCTGGATTTCAAGGCTTCCCCGCTGCTGCCTAAAAACACCTGGGTGGGGCTGATTCCCGACCATGTCGGTCATGGCTCCACGGCCCGTAACGACCAGCACGATACGAGTTTTCAGCCGGTCAACGGTCGGGCGTCGGGTAAGATGGTATTCCGGGCGCCCAGGAAAATCGGCAAATATGGCTTTCGCATGAACGAGACCACGAACGATAAGGAAGTGGCTGCGGTGGCTTTCGTTGTAGAGGTTCCCATGCAGGGCAATACCCTGAAAGTGCCCAAAACCACCTTTGCCGTGAATGAAGAAATTAAACTCAATTTCACGGCCTCGCCCCTGCTGCCCAAAAACACCTGGGTGGGGCTGATCCCCGACCATGTGGGCCATGGCTCCACGGCCCGCAACGACCAGCACGACACGAGCTTTCAGCCGGTCAACGGCCGGGCCGCGGGCCAGATGGTCTTCCGGGCCCCGGCCAAACCGGGCATCTACAACTTTCGCATGAACGAGACCACCAACGACAAAGAGGTGGCCCACGTGAAATTCACCGTGACGGAGAAAAAGAAGTAAATGGCCTATTCCAACCGCATCCACGACCCGGCCTTTGCCAAGTACCTGGACGACAGCAGGCGTTACGCCTGGATCTTTTCATTGCTCCTGGCGGCGGCCGCCGTGATCGGCTTCTACTCTTACGGGGCCTTCGGATCGGAGATGGACAACCCCGAGGCCCTGTACATCGGCCTGGGCATCGGGGGCATGTTCATCGTCATCGCCGGGCTCACCAACCGGTCCAGAAAAGGGGGAACGACCTGGGACGGAAAGGTCGTCGACAAGCAGGTGGAGAAAAAGACGCGCCGCCGCAGGGCCGAGGACATGGACTACCACGCCCGGAATTATCTGCTCTACAAGGTCGTGATCCGGTCGGACTATGGAAAAAGCCACGAGATCACGGCGGAAGATGACGACACGGTCTACAACTACTACCGGGTGGGAGACCGGGTGCGCTACCACGGCAGCCTGCGCAGTTATGAGAAATGCGACAAGTCAAAGGATACCATTATTTTCTGTAATGCCTGTGCCAGCCTGAATGAAATGAGCGCCGAGCGCTGTCACCGCTGCCATTGCCCTTTGCTCAAATGAACAGCGTTGGCGGGGGCGGGAGTGGCCAAAAACGATCGAGCCCATAGGCTCTATGGGCTCGATCATAAGAAAGCGAAAACCGGCTGAGCGTCGGCCCTGCCTTGGATTCAACAACCTGGGAATAAATCAGGCCTTTAACTCGGACGTGCAGTGGGGACAACGCAGGGCCTTGAGGGGGATCGCCGTAAAGCAGTAGGGGCAATCCTTGGTGGTCACCGGCGGCTGTTCTTTTTTGATCATCTTGTTCATGCCCCGCACCAGCATGAAGACCGCGAAGGCCACGATGAGAAAGCTGATGATCTTGTTGATGAACATGCCGTAGTTGATCGTTACGGCACCGGCCTTCTGGGCATCGGCCAGGGAGACGTAGGGGCCGGCCAGGGCGACGCCGTCCCTTATCGTGATAAAGAGATCGGAGAAATCGACGTTGCCCAGGACGAACCCGATGGGCGGCATGATGACGTCGGCCACCAGGGATTGCACGATGGCGCCGAAGGCCGCGCCGATGATGATGCCGACCGCCATGTCCACCACATTGCCGCGCATCGAGAACTCTTTAAACTCCTTGATCATGCCCATTTCGGCCATCCTTTCTTTTGGCTGCCGCCAAAGTTCGTGCGATCCGTTCTTAAGTCGCCAGATTGTGGGTGAAGGGGTAAGAATGAAGGCTTATTAACGATTATTGCGCAGTGTGTAAAGAGCTGATTTCAACCCGCGCAAGGCCGTCTTTAAGCATTCCCAAGTGCTTGGCCGCGGCATGGGAAAGGTCGATGATCCGGCCCTTGCGATACGGTCCGCGGTCGTTGATCCGCACCTCCACCTTGCGACCATTCTTCAAATTGACCACCCTCACGACCGTGCCGAAGGGAAGATGGCGGTGGGCCGCGGTCATGGCGTGTTTGTCGTAGCGTTCGCCGCTGGCCGTGCGCCGGCCGTTCAAACGCGCCGCATAAAAGCTCGCCAGCCCGGTCTGCTGGAAAATCGCCGCGGGTGGCGAGGGCGGTGGGAGCGCGGAAGTTGCGCAGGCCGCGATCGACACCATCAGCCCCAAGACCATGGCGCGCAACAACAAGATGAACCCCCTCGGCCACGTATTCTTCAAATCGTTCCTCTCACGTTCATTCTCGACGCGTTCGAAATGGAAGCACAAACGATGCCGCGATTCCATATCATTTCGAACTGGCATGTTCCTTGATTGTTTCCCCTCCCGGTTCCCGGCGCCGCACGCCGGTCCACCCCCCGCCAACGCGCACGGCATCAGGCACCGCAGGTGGGACACGCTTCTCAATTTTCAAAAGGTGACTCATGAGTTTGAGAAAAAACCGTCTTCGGCTTTACGTTTTGTGCGCACTCTTCTGCGGATCGGCCCTCTGCCCTGGGACGTCGGCCATGGCCTGGGGTTCGACGCCCGCCGCGCCGCCGGCCGATCCCCCCCGGTCGGTTTCACAACCCAAGGCAGGGGAGTTTTCTTCCCAGGCCCTGCTGCGCGCCGCCCCCGCCACCGAATGGACCCTGCACAAGACTGCCGACAACCGCCACCCCGACGGCAACGAGCAGCAGATGCTCTGGCTGATGAACCGGGCCCGCTCCGATCCGGCCCAGGAGGGTCTGTGGTTGGCCACCACCACCGATGGCGACGTAGCCCAAGGCCGCGATTACTTCGGGGTCGATGTGCAACAGCTTCAGGCGGAGTTCGATCAATATGCGGCCAAGCCGCCGGCGGCCTTCGATGCGCGCTTATACGCCGCAGCCCAGGCGCATTCGCTGGACCTGATCGCCCGCGACGCCCAGGATCACAACGGCCAGTTCGAGGCCATCGACGATGCCGGCTTTTTCTACACGGCCGCCCGGGGCAACGTCTTCGCCTATGCCGAATCGGCCCTCAACGCCCACGCCGCTTTTAATATCGATTGGGGCGGCAGCGACGGCTCCGGCATGCAAACGGGCCGGGGCCACCGCATGGCCGTCATGGCCATCGACGGCGACTACACCAATGTGGGGCTGGCCGCCGCAGCCAATGCCAATGGCAACCTGGTCGTTACCGGCAACTACTGCCGGGCCAACACCCAGAACGCCGATCACCATAACCGCTTCCTGGTGGGCACGGTCTGGGCCGATGCCAATGCCAACGACATGTACGATCCCGGCGAAGGCCTGGGCCAGATCACCGTCCGGCCGGACGAAGGCACTCATTACGCCGTCACCGCCGACAACGGCGGCTACGCCCTGCCCATCCCGTCTCCAGGCACCTATGCGGTCACCTTCAGCGGCGCGGCCCTGGATGCCGACGTCACCCGTTCGGTAACCCTGACCGACCAGAGTGTGCTGCTCGATCTGCTGGCCTCCGATCCCTCCCCGCCCGTGGACGATGGCGATCCCCCGCCCTCCGACGACATCGACGGCGGCGGCGATTCCGACGGTAGCAGCGATGGTGGCGGCGGGGGCGGCTGTTTTATCGGGATCCTGAACACCGGCGGGAACGGATAAAGATCTCGACCCGGTGATCTTCTTCTTGGGGAAATAAAAACAGGGGCTGCGACTTTCGCCGCAAACCCCTGTTTTTTATGGTGCCGAGGGACGGAATCGAACCGCCGACACGGGGATTTTCAGTCCCCTGCTCTACCGACTGAGCTACCTCGGCACAAACCGCGCAAATCAGAAAATCCGGTAGGCTGCTGAATTGAAAGCGCTTACTTAGTAAACCCGCCTAGCCCTTGTCAAGAACATTTTGGCCCATGTCGCCGAAAAGAAATTGAACCAGCGTGCAGGCGGCCACGGCGGCGGTTTCGGCGCGCAGGATGCGCGGCCCCATGCCGACCATGTGAAACCCCTGGGACTGGGCGGCGCGCTGTTCGGCCGGGTCGAAACCGCCTTCGGGGCCGATCATGACAAACACCTTGGCGGGCAGGGGCTGGCCGGTCGGCCGCTGTAACGGCTGGGTCTGGGGCCCTTCCCAGAAAAAAAGCTTCAGGTCGCAGGTTCGGGAGATTTCCATGGCCTCGGCGAAGCTTACGGGCGTCTCAATAAGCATGGGCCGGCTGCGGCGGCACTGCTTGACCGCTTCCTGGGCGATCTTCTGCCAGCGCTGGTGCCTGGCCTGACCGCGTTTTTCATCCGGGCTGGGGATCGAGCGCTGGGCCATGAAGGGCAGCCAGCGCGTGACCCCCAATTCGGTAAGCCGACGCACCAACTGATCCATCTTCTTATCCTTGAGGTAAGCCTGGGCCAGGGTGATTTCCAAAGCGGATTCGCTCCCGGAGGCCAGTGGCCGGACCAGCGCGATGCGCACCTGGCGGTCCTCGACGGCGTCGATGCGCGCTTCATACTCGACGCCGGTGCCGTCGAAGACCACGATGGCCGTGCCTGGCTGGAGCCGCAATACCCTGCGCACGTGCCGGGCATCCTCCTCCCCCAGAAAGGGGCGCGCCTGATGCATTTGTTCGGGAGCGATAAAAAAACGCCGCATGGTGCTCCTTTATAAACGCTTGGCTTCGATCGGCGGCCGGAGCGTTCTTGTCCGGACTTCTTTTCCGGAAGCCCAATCTCATAAATTCTTAATTGATTGAATATCTTAACATGCAAACCGCTTGACAGCCCTACCCCCCTATGTTAGCTTGCAAGGGCTTAAACGGTACGTCTGAAGCCAATGTTTCGCTTGCGGACATGGCACCGCGGACATGGAAGCAGCGCACAGGTCTGGCGGCGACATCAACTGGCCGGTAAAGGGTCCGGCACAACCTCCGAGGCGTGCGGCCTATATAACAAAGCCGGGGGATTTATGGAAGATTCCAAAAACGTACCATCACAATCCAAGGACAGTGCTTCATCCAAGGATCGGATCATCGAACTGACACCCGAATTGGAAGTTATCTCCGCCAATCGAGGCAAAATCATCGATCTGACCCAAGCCCTGTCTTCCCCGGGCACGGTGCCCCCCTCCAAAGCTGTTCCGACTGCGACGACGAAACCGAAGCCCATTGTGGCGCGCACGGCGTCGCCCTTTAGCGCCAAGGTCTCGCGCCAAAAAGGCATCGAATCGGATGTGGATGCCGCCTTTGATTTTATCCAGAGCCGCGCCGAAGCGTTGCGCGGCCCCAAGGTCGAACCCACGCCCAGTGAAGAAGACCTGAAAGTGTCGGCGCCCTTGCCCATCGGCGACTGGGATGACACCATCGTTGATGAGCCGTTAATGCCGGAAATGGCCGAGGCCGTTCCCGAAGAGGCGCCGGCGCCCGAAACGACCCAGGATTCCGAGGAAGACCCCGAACCGGCCCCGCCCATGACCCCGGCGGTTACGGACGAAGCACCCCCAATGGCAGCGCCCACGGCCGATAACGCCCTGGAATCCACCGATGTCGTCCCTCTGGTCGATTCCCCCCCTCCGGGTGACGTGCCGGCGCCAAATGCCGCGACCGAGGAAACCGCCCCGGCCCCGGCCGTGCCGGAGACGGTTGAAATACTGGACGAAGAGCCCGCCAGTCTGCTTGAAGCCGCCATTGAGATCGATGAAGAGGAAGAGATCATCGAATTGACCGAGCTCGTTTCGGCCGATGAACTGGCCGCTGCCGAACACACTTTGCCCGCCGCTGTTTCCACCCCGTCGGAAGCAGAGGATGAGGAGATCGTCGAGCTTACCGAGATCGTCTCCGCCGAGGAACTGGCCGCTGCCGGATACACTTTGCCCGCTACTGTTTCCACCCCGTCGGACGCAGAGGATGAAGAGATCATCGAGCTTACCGAGATCGTCTCCGCCGAAGAACTGGCCGCTGCCGGATACCCGGTTCACGGCGCCACAGCTTCCCTGCCGCTGCAGGCGCAAGAGGATGAAGAGATCAGCGAACTCAGCGAACGCGTTTCGGCCGATGAGCTGGCCACTGCCGGACACCCTTTGCCCGCTGCTGTTTCCACCCCGTCGGACGCAGAGGATGAGGAGATCATCGAGCTTACCGAGATCGTCTCCGCCGAAGAACTGGCCGCTGCCGGATACCCGGTTCACGGCGCCACAACTTCCCCGCCGCCGCAGCCGCAAGAGGAAGAAGAGATCATCGAATTGGTCGATCGGGTCGAACTGCCGTTGCCGGAAGAGACCGCCGCCATGGCTTCCGAACTGGTTCAGAATCCGCCCGAGTCGCTGCCTGAGTTCGAACCCGAGGATGCGGCCTTGGCCGATCTGGAGGCCGACCTGGAAGCCGATCTAGAGGCCGAGGATAGCGACACCGAGAAAATGACGCTGGAGGTGTTCACCGAAACGCAGGCACCTCCCGAACCTGCCCCCCAAGCGATCGAGCCCGAGACGGATCAGGTCATCCGCCTGGACAGCGTGCTGGGCCATATGCGCAAAAAGCAAGCGCGGATATCGGAAGAGCTCACCCTGGGCGTCGAAGAGGTGCTGACCAACGAACCCCTGCCGTCCGGGGAGAAATTCCCCATCGGCATCGCCATGGAGGAGGTCCAAGAGGCGCTCGGCCCCAAGGCCAACCCGACCGAAGCGGAAATCGAAGCGGTCATCGAAAAGGTCATCCGCACCAAATACGGCCAAACCATCGAACAGATGATCGCCACAGTGGTGGAAAAAGTGGTCACCCGCGAGATGGACACTATCAAACGGAATCTGATGGAAGACCAGGGGGAGCCGGACGAACTTTAAGGGTTCACCGCCCCGGCAGTGCGCTATCGATCCCAGCACCAGAGGACCGCGCCGGCGCGACTGTTTTCTAGCTTGCTTTTTAAAAGGGATTATTGATTATAGTCCCTTTTTTCATTTTTGATATCAGCCTGCGGCGCAGACGTTGCGCACGCTGCGGTTTCCGCGGCGCACAGGCCCACGTCACGCGAACATGGAGTCGGATCTTATGAGCACGAAGATGCTGGACAAGGGGTACGAACCCCATGCGGTGGAAACCAAATGGTATGCCTTCTGGGAAAAAGAGGGGCTCTTCGCGGCCGCGGACAGCGACCGGCGACCGGCCTTCTCCATCGTCATTCCGCCGCCCAACGTCACCGGCGTCCTGCACATGGGCCATGCCTTGAACAACACCATGCAAGATATCCTGTGCCGCTACCGCCGCCTCAAGGGCGACAATGTCCTGTGGATGCCCGGCACCGACCATGCCGGCATCGCCACCCAGAACGTGGTCGAACGCCAGTTGGCGGCCCAGGGCAAGGACCGCCACCAACTGGGCCGCGAACAATTCATCGCCGAGGTGTGGCGCTGGCGCGAAAGCTCGGGCAGCGCCATCATCAACCAGCTCAAGCGCCTGGGCGCCTCCTGCGACTGGCAGCGCGAACGCTTCACCATGGATGAAGGCCTTTCGCTGGCCGTGCGCACGGTCTTCGTGCGGCTCTACGAAGAGGGGTTGATCTACCGCGGACTTTACATCACCAACTGGTGTCCCCGCTGCCACACGGCGCTCTCCGATCTGGAAGTCGAGCACGAAGAGCTGGACGGCCATCTGTACCACATCCGCTACCCGTTCAGCGGCGGCGAAGGCGGCGTGGTGGTGGCCACCACCCGCCCCGAAACCATGCTGGGCGACACGGCCGTGGCTATCCATCCGGAAGACGAGCGCTATGCCAGCCTGCCCAGCCCGACCGTCATGCTGCCGCTCATGAACCGCGAGATCCCGATTATCCGCGACACCTATGTGGACCGCGCCTTCGGCACCGGCGCCCTCAAAGTCACGCCGGCCCACGACCCCAACGACTTCGAACTCGGCCGGCGCCACCAGTTGCCGAGCATCAAGGTGATCGGCGACGACGGCCGCATGACCGACGAGGCCGGCCCCTATCAGGGCCAGGATCGCTTCGAGTGCCGCAAGGCGGTGGTCCAGGCGCTCAAGGACCAGGGATTGCTGGTGCGCGTGGACGCCCACAAACACGGCGTGGGCCACTGCTACCGCTGCAAGAGCATCGTGGAGCCCAACCTCTCCCGGCAGTGGTTCGTCAAGACCCAGCCCCTGGCCGAGGCAGCCATCAAGGCCGTGCAGGAGGGCCGCACGCGCATCATTCCCGAAGCCTGGGCCAAAACCTATTACGAGTGGATGTTCAACATAAAGGATTGGTGCATCTCGCGCCAGATCTGGTGGGGCCACCAGATCCCGGCCTGGACCTGCCAGGGGTGCAACGAATTGACCGTGGCCCTGACGGCGCCGGAGCAGTGCCCCCAATGCGGCGGCCGCGACCTGGTTCAGGAGACCGACGTGCTCGACACCTGGTTCAGTTCGGCCCTGTGGCCCTTTTCCACCATGGGCTGGCCCGAGCGCACCCCGCTACTGGGCACCTTTTACCCCACCTCGGTGCTGGTGACCGGCTTCGACATCCTCTTCTTCTGGGTGGCCCGCATGATGATGATGGGCATCCACTTCATGGGCGAGGTGCCCTTCCGGGACGTGTACGTGCATGCCCTGGTGCGCGACGAAGAGGGCAAGAAGATGAGCAAGTCCAAGGGCAACGTCATCGACCCCCTGGATGTCATCGAGACCTACGGCACCGACGCCTTCCGCTACACCCTGGCAGCCTTCGCGGCCCAGGGCCGGGACGTCAAGCTCTCCGAAAAGCGCGTGGAAGGCTATCGCAACTTCATCAATAAATTGTGGAACGCGGCGCGCTTCAGCCTGATGCACCTGGAGCAGGGCTATCCAAACATCGACACGGCCCATCTCTCCCTGCCCGACCGCTGGATTCTGACCCGCCTGAGCCGCATGATCCAACAGGTCACGACGGCCCTGGACGACTACAAGTTCAACGAGGCGGCCGGGGCCGCCTACCAGTTCGTCTGGCACGAGTTCTGCGACTGGTACCTGGAGGCCGCCAAGCCGGCCTTGTATGCCGAAGATCGTCCCGCGGCGCGCGAAGCGGCCCGGCAAACACTCTGGACCGTGCTGCGCGACACCCTGGTGGTGCTGCACCCCTTTGCCCCCTTTATCACCGAAGAGATCTGGGAGAAATTGCCCGGCACCGACGGCTCGATCATGCGCGCCGCCTTCCCCCAATCCCAGAGCACCATGAGCAGCACCTTGACCCCGGATGAAGTGGGCATGAACCTGATCATGGAGACGATCACGGCCATCCGCACCATCCGCGGCGAGATGAACATCCCGCCGTCCGCCCGGCTGCATGTGACCGCCCAGGCCCCCCAGGAGGAGGTGCGCCAGACCCTTTCGGCCCACCAGGATCTGGTGGCCAACCTGGCCCGCCTGGAGCATCTGGTGATCGAAGCCCAAGGCCAGCGCTCGCCCACGGCCGCCACGGGCATCGTGGGCGACACGGTGCTGCTGGTGGAGCTCAAAGGGGTGATCGATTTTGCCCAGGAGCGCCAGCGCCTGGAAAAAGAGATCGGCAAACTGAACAAGGATCTGACCGCCATCAACAACAAGCTCAACAACGACAGCTTCCTGGGCAAGGCACCGGCCGAAGTGGTGGCCGAGGTGCGCGACAAGCAGGCGCTGCTTTCGGATAAGCAGCATAAACTGAGCGCCACCCTGGAACGGATTCGCGCCTTTGCCCAGCAGTAGCGGGAACGAACGCCATGCCATCCCTGGTCTTTACCGCCGCCGTGGAGCGGCTCATCGATTTTGCCTTGGAAGAAGATATCGGCAGCGGCGATATCACCACCAACTTTCTCGTCGATCCTGAAGCCCGGTCCCGGGGCGCCATCGTGGCCAAGGAGCCGCTGGTGGTGGCCGGCTTGACCATGGTCCGGCGGGTCTTCCAACGCCTGGACCCCGAAGTGATCTTCACTGCCCGTTTTCACGACGGCGACCCCGTGGCCGCGGGCGCCGAAGTGCTGACCGTCGAGGGCCGCCTGGCCGCCCTGCTCACCGGCGAACGCACGGCCTTGAATTTTCTCCAGCGTCTCTCGGGCATCGCCACCCACGTGCGCGCTTACGTGGCGCTGCTCGGCGACAGCCGCGTGCGCCTGGTGGACACGCGCAAAACCACGCCGGGCTGGCGGGTTCTGGAGAAGTACGCCGTGCGTGTGGGCGGTGCCGCCAACCATCGCATGGGATTGTTCGACGCGGTGCTGATCAAGGACAACCACATTGCCGCCTGCGGGGGGATCGCTGCGGCGGTGGCGCGCATCCGCACCCAGGTCTCGCACCTGACCAAGATCGAGGTGGAGGCCGCCACCCAGGCGGAGGTGCGCGAGGCCCTGGCCGCGGGGGCCGAGGTCATCATGTTGGACAACATGGATGCGGAGGCCATCCGGCAGGCCACTCAGTATATTGCCGGCCGGGCCCTGGTGGAGGTTTCCGGTAATGTCACCGCCGCCAATCTGCAAACCCTGGCCGCCGCCGGCGTGGATCTGATCTCCTCCGGCGCCCTGACCCATTCGGCCCGGGCGGTGGATTTGAGTATGAAGATAAATAATTAACGTATGATCCCCATCCGCGACGCCACGCCATCCAAAAACACCCCCGTCGTCAACGGCGTGCTCATCGCCATCAACGTGGTGGTTTTTTTGCTGCAGATGGCCCAGGGCCAGGCCGGCGATCGCTTCATCTTCACCTACGGCCTGGTGCCGGCGCGCTATAGTCTGGATCAACTGGCCCAACATTTTACGTTCGGCCAGCAAGCCTTCGCCTGGGTTTCGTTCATGTTCCTGCACGGCGGCTGGCTGCACCTCATCGGCAACATGTGGTCGCTCTATATCTTCGGCGACAACGTGGAAGATCGCCTGGGCCCGGTGCGCTACCTGCTCTTCTACCTGGCCTGCGGTGTCGCCTCGGGCATCTCCCACGTGCTGCTCAACACCGACTCCCTGGCGCCCACCATCGGTGCCAGCGGTGCCATCGCCGGTGTGATGGGGGCCTATATCCTGCTGCACCCCACCTCCAAGATCCTGACCTTGATTCCCATTGTCTTCATCCCCTGGTTCGTGGAGATCCCGGCCTTCTTCTTCCTGGGGGTTTGGTTTCTGCTGCAATTTCTCAGCGCCGCGGCCAGCTCGGGCAGCGGTGGGGGCATAGCCTGGTGGGCGCATATCGGCGGCTTTATCTGCGGCATGTTGTTCCTTAAATTCTTCGAGCGCCTGCCCACAGCAGGTCTAACCGCCCACCTGCGGCCGTGGACCGCCAAGAAGCACAGCCACCGCCTGCAGATGGCGCACCCGGTGGCTGCACCCATCGATGCCGACATTCATGCCACCATCAGCGTTTCGCCCTACGAAGCCCTGGTGGGTGCCCGCAAACTGGTGAGCGTTTCCAGCGGATTGCAGCGCCACATCTATCGGGTCATCATTCCGGCGGGAACCGTCGCCGGCCAGGTATTGCGGCTCAAGGACCAAGGCCTGCCCCGGGCCGACGGCAGCCGCGGCGATGTACTCCTGACCGTTCAAATTCAATAAAGGCCCAGGAAACGTTCACGCCGCGGCCGAGCCGAAAAACACCGCCTTTCAATCCCCGCCGGCCAGCAAAAAGAGCTGAACAAAACGCGGGTCCAGATCCTGGGGCGCCACCCCTCCCAACTCGTTTTCGACCTGGGCGAAAAGCGCATGTAAGGTCAACCCCATTCGTTGGGCAATGGCCTCGTTGGTCAAGCCACTGCGTTGGGCCAACCAGGTTAGAAAGGCCGTGCGCATGCTATCCTTGATCCGAAAGCGCTCGCCCGCCGCTTCCCACAGGGCTTCGAAAAAGGAGCGCAACTGGGCCGCGCTCAGCGCCAACGGCAGCTGCGGATCGGCATCCAGGCCCAAATGATGATCGGCCCACAAGGTCAGCAGCAGATTCTGCCAGGTGAGAAAAGTACTGCTTTTCTCCCCAGGCGGCCGTGCCCCCATCAAGGCCAGCAGATCGTCCATGGCCATGATTTCAGACAGCACACCTTCGGTGCGCTGGATCTCCTCCAGGGTGGCGAACTCGCGGTAGAGCACGCCGCTGGCATAGTTGTCGTAGTACAAGGGCCTCTTGATCAACAGCCCGCCCAGCACCCCCAGCCAGGCTTCGCCCCAGAAAGAGAGCGGCAATCCCAAACGCGTGAACCAACTCGTCGGCCGCCAGCGCTCGGCCCGCCACTTCAACTCCAAAGCCCGGCCATAGCCCATTCGAAAGATGTCGGCCAGCAGGCAGTTCTGAAGTAAAGCGACCCCCCGATAGGGATCTTGCCCGTCCGCGGCCGCTTCGGCATGGGCCAGGCCGATGCCCAGATAACCGGCCACCTTGTCCACCACCGGGGTCAAGGTGGCCTTGTCCCGGATCTGGCGCTGATCGGCGGCAATCACCTGATTGCACAACCCGGCGAACTCGCTTTGCAGGCGCTGCAAGCTCGCCTCGTCCTGGATGCGCGCCAGCGTGCGTGCGAACAGACCGGCATCCTCGGGCAGCATCGTGGGCCCCAGGGGCAAAGGATAGCTCTCCACAATCCGGCCGGCGTCGGCCAGCGGCTTGCGCCGGGCCATCAACTCCGCCAGGGTCAGGGGCTGATACACGCCCACCGCCTCCTCGAAGGGCAGATAGCCCCGTTCGGCCAGGCGCACATTGCGCAAGCGCAGCAGCTCCTCCTCGACCTCGGCGGGAACGACGCCGCTCGATGCCAACAGCAGTTCCTGGTAAAGGGGAAAATCGTATACCGACAGACGCCGCATCAGATCGGTCAGGAACAGGTCACGCGTCTCCTGATGGGGATGGACCTGATCTTCGTTGGCCGGCAGATAGGGCCGCATCCGGATGTAGTGCACGTCATCCTCGGTGTGAAAGCCATCGCCGATCTCCGAAGGGTCCACCTCATACTCCCGGACGATCAGCTCGACATTGCGGAAAAGGTAATATTCGAAGGCATCGCGCTGCTCGGTCACGATCCAGTGGGTGAAGCGGTCGGGATCGGCCTTGAGCAGCCGGTCGAACCACTCGGTCATGGCCAGGGGATCGACTCGGTCCCGCGCCCAGGTCTCCATGTCCATCAGGTATTCCCACTGCTCTTTGGAAGCCAGGCCGAGCACCGGCAAAGCGTCGTCCGGCCCGATGGTATGCACCAGCAGATAAAAATCCTCCTCGGCCATGGATTGCACCAGGGTCACGGGCAAAGGGTGCTCCAGAATCGCATCCAGGGCCTTTTCCGGCGACAAGGCCAGGATGCGCCGCCGCTCGACAGCCAGCGCCTTTGCACGGTCGTTGCGGGTTTCCAGGGCTTTAACGTTGTTGTCAGGCATGACATTTCCAATCTCGTGAGGGGGTTTGACTTTCGATGGGTATTATAAGGCAATCGAGGAATGGATCAACCACGCGTTTCATGGAACTGGAATTCTAAATGCCCCGTTTACCCGCTCAGCGTGGGGTGCAACCATTCGAGGGCCGGTCAATCAGCTAAACCGGACATCCAGTCCATTTACATCGGAAAAGGATTAATGTTCTCTCAAAAGAATTGGCCGAACAGCGGTTCTGATTCGGCGACAGGAGGCAGCCTCATGGGTCAAATTCAATATATCTCGGATGAGAACAACAAAGTTACAGGGGTGATTGTGCCTATCGCGCTTTGGAAAGAGATTCAATCCGAGAAGGAGACCGCCTATCTTCTCAAAAGCGAATCGATGAAAAAAACGATTGATGACCGCCAAAAATCGAAAGAAAGGCATCCCTTTTAACGAAGCCTGCAAAAAGTTTGGAGCATAACCCAACGGTGCTATTGCATCTTAGTGGCCTTCATCGCTTTTCGAAACTCCTCCATTGCCTTGAATGGATCAATATCGCACCCTGGCGGATTGGCTTTAAAGTACTCGTAAATAGCCTTGTCACTGCGCTTTGCCTTGGCCTCACTCAATTGCCGCCGGTGCAGGCCTCCGGCCGTCATTACCTTAACAATTGAAATTCTATCTATCAATTTCATGAAATTATCCACTTCATTCTTACGTGATTTCAATAATTCCTGTACTTCTGCAGGCTGCTTCGTGTAAAAATCTAAAAACCTGCTAAAAAAATCTCTGTAGGCGCCATAAAGAGCCATTTCCTTGTAAAAGAGCCCTTCCATTATATTGCCGCAGCAGTTCTGCTCAGATCCCGCCAATATCATACCGACATTATCGTAGATACTTTTTTCCTTCTCCATTAAGTAATCTACTCCGAAATGATCGACTAAGCGGACAAACCACGCTGGGTCCTGGTTCTTTCGCATCTTTTTCCCATCATCGAGACACAGCTCTAACTGCACCAATGATTTTGAATAGTCCTCTTGCAGCATTTGAATAGCACCAGCATAATCAGCGACAGAATATGTTGACACGGACGCGACATAGCCCTCCCATTGCATCAGCAAGCTATTAATATTTTGTCTTTTTTCATTTGTTAGTGATTCCAATAACCTGAAGTAAGGAGCGTGCACCGTGCTTTCGAAAGGTTCGCTCGCAAATAGGCTTTTCGCACAAAAAATCAGCAATAAAACTGTAAAAAAAGGAATAAATATGAATCTGCAACTATTCGAAAACATGCGTGACTCCTTGCCAAAATATTTTCAGCTTATAATCATTATGTGCTTCGTGATAAACCGCGTGCTCCTCGGCAAACTCGAATGCGCGCTTCCGAGAAAAGGTGGAAACCTGCAATGCAGCTTGTGCAAATCTTTCCCAATCCGTCTTTTTTATAGAATATGCTGTTAATGCTAAACTCTGCCACTGCTTTGCCTCTGCCGGAGTAAAAAAGGCTTGGAAAAAGGGTAATAATACCATCACAATGGAAATAATTTTTCCTGATGTTATAGCATCATTAATTAGTTTAATCTGGTCAACACAACACCCCTTCAGCCTTAGATCTTTTATGCTTACAATTGGACTCGTATCCGCTTTTACCTCAACCAGATTCAATTCCCCTGCAAATATCTGCCGGCAGAATGTATCAAAAAATTCATCATCTTTCGGTTCGGGACACCTTTTTGGAGGCCTGCAGGAAAAAGGATAGTTCCACTTGGCGATGCTCATGACAACGGTCCAGGCGCCGCCGTCATTGAGCGCGGGCACTAAAAAGGAACGGACATCCATCAGGCTTCTAAATTTGATGGCATCATCCGCGAAAAAATCGGAGTCCATGGGTGTCTTGATACAATATGTTTTCCCCTTATAGCTGAACTCGTTGAGCATGCGCGCCTCTCCTTATCACGGAATTACATCTTGCAGTTTCTTTGGAGGTCCCAGCCTGTGGCGATATTTCCGGCGGCTTGTCCGCCGGCTCGTCTTTGCTGCGTGTATACCCACTGAATCTGCCCGAAATTGATCCTCACGGTCTCGGTGGGGAAGTGCCCTCCACCGGTGGTTGCGACTTGGCTGATGATGCAATTTTTCATACGGTACTCCATAAACTTGATTTTTTCTGTCCCCGCCCGAAATAGCTCCAACACGATTTCATCGATGTGAGTGCCATCGGCGCAGGCAAGGGAGAGTTCAGGCGATGATTTATCCACCAATTTTCTGAAAACAAGCTCCCTGAAATCCACCCTTTCGGCGCTGGCCCCGCCGGCGCTGCTGGCCGAACTGGATACAAGCTGCTTGACGCTGGTGCCGAAATCAAGCACTTCGATCCAATTCGGATGTTTTTCATCCGTGCTTTCGCCATCGATTCCATCGATTTTTAGGAATGCATCAAAAGCCATGTCGGTCTCCCATGATTTGAGTGGAGGGTCATCCGCCTGCGCATTAGGGACATTCAAATGCCGGCAGCATTATCCATAATGGGGCAGCAGTTCGCTATTTTACTTATATTTGTCGTCTGAGGTGCGCTGAGGAGTGGAGAAAATGCAATTCAAAATGCGCGACAAACCCCAAATAGCAACAATGCCGCTGGTGGTCAAAGACTTTTTTGGGATCAGCTCTCGGGTGTTCGCCAGGGCGCGAATTTGAACAGCAGCAGCATGCCCGGGATCGCCACCAGGGTGCAGACCAGGAAGAAACCGGGCCAGCCGATGAATTTGGCCAGGTAGCCGGTGCCGGCCGAGGCGACCACCCGGGGGATGCCCATCAGGCTGCTCAGCAGGGCGTATTGGGTGGCGGTGAATTTCTGGTTGGTGATGCTGGCCATGAAGGCCAGATAGGCTGCGGTGCCCATGCCGGCGCTCAGGTTCTCGAAAGCGATCACGGCCGTGAGGGCCGGCAGGTTGTGGCCGAGGTGGGCCAAGACCATGAAACCTGCGGTGGAGAGGGCTTGCAGCCCGCCGAAGATCCAGAGGCTGCGGGAGATGCCCAGCTTGAGCATGAGCCCGCCGCCGATCAGGCCACCGGCGATGATGGCCCCGGCGCCGAAGGTTTTTACGACCGCGCCGATTTCGGTCATGGAGAAGCCGGTTTCCAGGTAGAAGGGCGTGGTCATGGCGCTGGCCATGGTGTCGCCGAGCTTGTAGAGTAGGATAAAAGCCAGAATCCAAAGGGCTTCGCGGCGTCCGAAGTACTCCTTGAACGGCTCGACGACGGCCTCCTGGAGGGTCCGCGGAATGCCGAAGTGCGCCCGGGGCTCGGGGGTCAGCAAGGTGGTGATTACACCGGGCAGCATGCAGGCGGCCATGATGAAGTACACCGTGGCGAAGGAGAAGAAATCGGCCATGATGAAGGCGCCGCCACCGGCCACCCACATGCCCAGGCGGTAACCGGCCACATACAAAGAGGCGCCCATGCCCAGCTCGGCATCGGCCAGATCCTCGCGGCGATAGGCGTCGATGACGATGTCCTGGGAGGCGCTGAAGAAGGTCACCGCCAGGGCCGCCAGGGCCACGGCCCAGGTGTGGGGCGCCGAGGGCGTCAACCCCAGTCCGACGATGGCCAGCACCAGCAGCAATTGACTGATCAGCAGCCAGCCCCGGCGCCGCCCGAAGAAGGGAAGCGTATAACGGTCCAGGATCGGCGCCCAGACGAACTTCAAGGTGTAGGGCAATCCCACCAGGGCCATGAGGCCGATGACGGCCAGATCGACCCCTTCCCGTTTCATGCGCGCCTGCAGCAGGGAAATGGTCAGCAGCAATGGCAGGCCGGCCGAAAAGCCCATGACCAGGGCCACCAGCATGCGACGGCTGAGGATCACCTTGAAGAGCGTGGGGGTCATGACGGGGCTTTCGTCTGGACCTGAATGCGCACTTCGAACGCTTCACCGGCCTGCGCTTTGGGTTCCCAGGGCCGGCGATAGACCAGCCGCACCCGGCTGCTGCCGGGGGCCAGGGCCGTGAAAACAAACGTGCGCAGACCGCCGCCGCCCAAACGGCCGCCGGACGAGGCCGCGAAGTCCGAGCCGGCGGCCGCCAGCACCTGCGGGTCAAAGGCGTCGATGTGCCACTGGTAGCCGGTGGTGGGATTTTCTGGAAGTTGGATCAGCACCCGCTGCCCCGGCAGCGCCCGCCGTTCCAGACCTCGATCGGCCTGGGAGATGAGGATGTCGGCCATGGGTTGCTCCCCCGCGGCAGCCGGCCGCTGATTGCCGCAATTGACGAAGAGAAAACAAATAAGAAGTGCCGAAAGCAAAAGGCAACGTGGCATGGGACCACCTCCGGATAAATGGTAACCAGGCGGCGCCGCATCCGGAATAGCAAACGGGCGCCGGCCCGCGGCCGGCGCCCGTAGATACGCTGGGACCGAAGGTCTTACTGGCCGGCGGCGGCCGTTTCCAACTGAGCCGGACTGACGATGGCGCCGTACTTCTCCTTGAGGGTCATCAGTCCTTCGCGCTGGCGCTTGAGCACCTCGAACAGCTTGGCCGGCAGGTTCTGCTCCTTGCCATAGGCTTCCAATTGCAGGTCGATGCGCCGGACGATGTTGTCGATGTAGAGCGAAAACTGCTTGCCGTAAAGCTCCTGGGAGTACTCCTTGTCGATGCGCTTTTTAAAAAGCGCCTTCAGATCGGCATACTTGGGCAGGAAGCCGATGGGCGTTTCGATGGCCTCAACCTCTTTTTGGGCGCGCTTTTCCAGCCAGGAGAGCCACACCTTGACATCGCGCTTCTCGCCGAGCAGTTTCTTGCCGCTGCCGCCCCGGGCTTCGTGGGTCAGGAAGTAATTGAGGCCGGCCATGACCGGGCGTTTTTCCGGCGCGATCTGGTTGCTGCCGAAGAATTTGAACTGGGCATCCATGTAGTCCCCCAGGGCGCCCGGAATGAACGGAGCATTGGCCCAGGGGGCGCGTTTGACGCCGGTGGCGCCCACTTCGGTGGCCGTGGCCGCCGAAACGATGCAGGCGCCGATCACCACACCCTCATCCGAATTGCGCGCGGCCCACACCGGCGGCATGGTGTCGCTGTCGCGGCCGCTGTAGGTGACCACGCGGGTCTCGACGCCGGCCGGATCTTCGGCCGCGGGCGAATAGTTATCCAAAGCCGTGGAGGCCAGCGTGCAGCGGGCGTTGGGATGGGAGATGGGCACCTCTTTGCCCTTGGCGTCCTTCATGCCTTTTTCCCACTGGCCCTGGAAGTTGCGGCCCCGGGTGGGTTGCTCTTCGCCATTGCCGGTCCAGTGGGGCACGCCCTTTTCGTCGATGAGCACATTGGACCAGATCACTTCGATGCCGGGCTCGCGCAGCAGGCGCATCAGAATCGGGTCGCCCTCGCGGTTGACATCCTCGACGATGCCGAAGATGCCGCACTCCGGGTTGACGGAGCGGATCGAGCCGTCCTTGGCGATCCACATCTGGGCCAGGTCGTCGCCCACGAAGCGGTCGCCGGCCATGGCCGTGGTGGTTTTGCCGCAGCCGCTGGGGGCCGCGCCGGTGATGCCGGTGACCCGGCCGTTGGCGCCTTCGATGCAGGTGATGAACATGTGCTCGGCCAGCTCCTGGCCGCGTTTCTCATAAACCGAGCGATCCACGGAAAAGCGGTGGTTGCCCTTCTTCATGAGCAGCGTGTTGCCGGCATAGGTGCAGTTGTAGGCATAGGTGGTGCGATGGGCGCGGTCCATGAGTACCCGGGCGTTGGGCAGATCCTCGGGACGATTGAGGCCTTCGCTGTGAATATTGGTATAAAAGTGATCCAGGTTGCGGACCTCTTTTTCGAAATCCTTGTAGGTGTTGCGGTACAGAATTTCGGCGCTGTGGCTCACGTAGGCCGAGCTGGTGATCTCGATGGCCGGATTGGAGACCGGCGACCCGGCCGGACCGCGGGAGTAAAAGCCCACGATCATGGTTTTGCCGCGCATGATGCCGGTCAAGCCTTTGCGTACGGTTTCGAGGGCATCCTGGCGCGCCATGCGCAGGGCCAGGGAGCTGACCAGTTCGTCGTCATTGGCGATGTAGTAAGTCCGGTCGGTGATGCGGCCCTGCTCTTCTTTAAGGTCGTAATGGATGGTGTGGCCCTTCATGGGCAAGGCCTCTTCCTCGCCTTTTTTGAGGGCCATCTCGCGAATCACCTGCTTATCGGCCTCCGAACCGGTATTGATGAAGATATCGTCCGGCTGGCACATCGCCGCGGCATTGGCGATCTTGAGCAGAATGTTCCCATTGGTAAACACGGCGATGCGCTCATACTGTTCGGGCGCCATGCGTTCCTTGAGATCCCTGAGAGCTGCCTCGGCTGTTTTGATGCCGCCGATTTCCTGAACGATATCGATCCCTTCATTGAATTTGAGCATACAAAAACGGTGCCTCCCATCTGCTTAAATATGATCGAAATTGAATGTATCGTGTAACCTCGATTAGACCTTGGTGGTCCCGCCCATGCAACCGACCGGTTCCCCCCTGGGCATGTGCTGCCGCAGCCAGATCATGACCTTATCGAATTCGGCGCGCAGCTCCTGCAAGGCCCTGCCCCGGTGGCTGACCTGCCCCTTTTCTTCCAAGTTCATTTGAGCGAAGGTCTTGTTCAGCGGCGGATAGAAGAAGATCGGGTCGTAACCAAACCCGTGGGTACCGGCCGGCGCGCGGGCGATGAGCCCTTCGCAGCGCCCTTCGTAGGTCAGGGCCGGCCCGGTGGGTACGGCCAGCGAGAGCACGCATTCGAAGGCGGCTTTGCGATTTTCATGGGTTTCCAACTCGCCCAGCAGTCGCACGCAGCGCTGGGGATCGGTGGCCTCGGGCCCGGCGTAACGCGCCGAATAGACCCCCGGGGCCCCATTCAGGGCCTCCACGAGCAGACCCGAGTCGTCCGCCAGGGCCGGCACACCCAGGTAGCGGGCCGTCAAGCTGGCTTTTTTGTATGCATTTTCGTCGAAAGTGGCGCCATCTTCTTCGATGGGGGGGATGGGGCCGAAATCATCCAGGTTTTTGATGACGATCGGAAAGCCACTTAAAAGCGCCCTGATTTCTTCTGTCTTACCCGCATTGCGGGTGGCCAGAACCATGCACATTTGCGGTTGCACGCCTACCTCGAAGCCATGTTGAAGGAGTCTTTGTTTACCATACAAATAAGGGCAAGATGTCGCTTTTGCGAATGCCGATCTATAGACCATAGCCGCAACGCTGTAAAGGCCAATTCAGGCGCCAGGGGGTCACCGCAGCACGGGCACTTCAAGCACCAGGTTGCGGATGCTTGGAAGCCTGTCACGGGGCTGGAACGGGTTAGTGGCCCCCGGCGGCCAGCAGACCGGCGCAAAGCGCGCGCCAGCGGGCCACGGACGCGATCAGACCGGTGGCCTCCAGGAAGGCGTAATCCAAATCGTCGAGGGGCCGCTGCAGGTCCGCCAATTGCCGGCCGCCATTAGCGAATCCGTTGGCGATATGGGTAATGGTGACCATATCCAGCGCTTGGCTGCCTTGGGAGGACGGTGAGTGATGCCCCGCCACGGCTTTCACCAGGGCTTCGGGCAGCCCCCAGAGCCCCAGGAGGTAGGCGCCCACGGCGGCATGGGTGGTACCGATGATCGCCATCTCAGCCGCGGCCATGCTGCCGCCTTGCCGACGCATATGGGCCGTGATCGCCTTGAAGGCATCGTTCAGATGGGCGGCGATGAGCAGCTTGCCGATGTCATGGAGCAGGCCGCAGGTGAACGCCGTGTCGGTCATTTTGGCCTCCAGCCCGGCCGCCTGGGCGATGGCCTTGGCCATGGCCGCGGTGGTGGCGGCATGCGACCACATGGCATCGATGGTGCTGCCCTTGACTTTGAGGCTTTTAAATCGATCGAAAGTGCTGGAAGCCAGAACGATGGCACGCACCAGGTCCAGCCCCAGCAGGCTGACCGATAGTCCTGCGCTGGCGATGCGCTGGGGGCGGCCGAAAAACGATGAGTTGACCAATTGGAGCAGTTTGGCCACCAGTCCCGGTTCTTTCTCCACGATATCGGCCACCTGTTGCACCGAGGTCTCTTCCGCATCGAGCGCCGCGGCCAGCGCCTCATAGCGCGTCGGCAGGCTGGGCAAGGCGCCGATCCGGGTGAGCACCTGTTTAAGGGGCGCCTGGTCGAGCAACTCCTTGAGCACGAAAGCCCTGGCGATGGTGGCTTTCAATGTGTCGTCATCGCAGGGTTTGACGATGTACTGATGGGCCAGATCGGCCGATTTGAGCAGCACATTGCGATCGGCATAGCCGGACAGGACAATGCGTACCGTATCGGGGTGATCTTGGCGCACCCGCTCCAAAAATTCCAGGCCTCCTTGTCCCGCGAAAACCATCTCGGTGATCAACACGTCCACCGACCCGGTGGCCAGGATTTGCAGGGCCTTGCCGGGATCGACGGCGAAATGCATCTCCCATTCGCCTTGCATATCGCGGAAAGCGCGCTGGAGCGCTCTGCGCGCGAACTCTTCCTCATCGACGAATAAAATGGTCTTGGCCATGCCTATTCCTTTACCACAGGCCGCTCATGGCGCATAGTCACCACCTTGTTGAATTATTGGGTTTGTTGGGCTATTGGGGTGGAGTTGACTCAATAAGCCCTAAACCCCCCACAAACGGAGGCCTTTGTGATCGTTGCGGGATTGACCGGAGGCATCGCATCGGGCAAATCGACGGTGGCCGAAATCTTGCGCAAGGCCGGCGCGGTCATCATCGATGCCGATTGCATCGCCCGTGACGTGGTGGCCCCCGGACTGCCGGCGTGGCGGGAGATTCGCGACCTTTTCGGCGACGGCATCCTGCAATCCGACGGCGCCATCGATCGCGCCGCCCTGGGGGCCATCGTGTTTAACGATGCCTCGTTGCGACGCCGGTTGGAAGAGATTACGCACCCTCGCGTGGGCACCGAAATCGCCGCTCAAATGCAGCGCGCCACCCAGGAGCAGCCCGATGCCGTGGTCATCATGGACATCCCCCTGTTGTTTGAAACCCAGCGGACCCAGGGCCTGGCCGAAATCATCGTGGTTTTCACTCCCGAGCCAATCCAGCGCCAACGCTTGATGGCCCGGGACGGCCTCACCCCCGAAGCGGCCGAAGCACGCATCCGCTCCCAGATGCCCATTTCGGAAAAGGTCCGGCGCGCCACGCTGACCATCGACAACAGCGGCTCTCCGGCCGAGACCGAACGCCAGGCGCTGGCGGTGTTTCAACACTTGATGCAGCGTGCCCGCAAAGGCGCCGGTTGAGTTTCGATTTGACATCCAATCGGGTTTTGATTATTGATCCACCAACGCGATTTCAGCGTCGTCTTCAGGCTTCGATCAGACCGACAATAGGCTTGAATGGTCATGTCGTTAGGAAACTAGATTTGGGAACAGTTTCAGAATCACGGATCGGTTCGCACGGATTCGGGATTGATCACAACCGGGCTTTCTATCTGATGGCTGCCGCCCTCGGGCAAAGGGATCCGTATACCCATGCCCATGCCCAGCGGGTGGCCGCCTATAGCCGCCGGTTGTCCGAACGGGTCGGGATCGGCGGCGACGATCTGCGCGCCATCACCTTGGGCGGCATGCTCCACGATGTGGGCAAACTGGGCCTCAGCGACCGCGTCTTCAGCAACAAACAGGCCGCCATGTCCAAAGATCTGCTCGGCGAGGTGCAAAGCCATCCCCTTATCGGCGCCCAACTGCTCAACAAATTCAATTGCCCCAAAAGCATTATCGACGTGGTGCTTTGCCACCACGAACGCATGGACGGCAGCGGTTACCCCTTCGGTCTGTCGGCGGGCGAAATCCCTCTGTGCGCCAAAATCGTCAGCGTCGCCGACTGCTTCGATGCCATCACCACCGATCGCCCCTATCAGCGGCGCAAATCACTGGCCCACGCCTTTATCATCATGAAGGAGATGGCTGGCGCCTGCCTGGATGCCGAACTGACGGCGCTCATGATCCAGGAGATCAAAACCTACGGTACCGAATCGATCCTGCCCGTGGACCCGATTGCCCTGCCGCTGCTCCAGGCGGTCTGATTCCCTTTCGCCCAAAACTAAAAACGCCGCATCCGGCCTGAGGATGGCGACGTTTTGATTTTTAGACTACCTTGCCATGAGCGGTCAAAAACCGCTCAAACTTGTTAGTGTTCATCCAGGGATGAGATATTTTTGTCGAGTTCAAGGCGGACGAAAATTTTAACCGCAGGAATATTTGGACATATTTCGAGGATTAAAATTTTCGCCCAACGCCGAAATCGGCGAAAATAGCCATTCCTGGATGGACACTCGTTACAACAGGGTCAGATTGTGTTTGGGTGCCTTGGCCTCCGGAATGATTGCGTTGTTATCATCCACGAAGACCACCTTGGGCTTGAAGGCTTTGGCTTCGGCGGCCTCCAGCCAGCAGTAGGTGATGATGATCACCTTGTCGCCCGGATGCACCAGGCGGGCGGCGGCGCCGTTGATGCAGATCATGCCGCTGTCCACCGGCCCTTCCAGGGTGTAGGTTTCGAAACGGTTGCCGTTATTGATATTGACCACCTGCACTTTTTCGCCGGGCAGGATGCCGGCGGCGTCCATCAAGGTCTTGTCGATGGTGATGCTGCCCACATAATTCAGATCGGCTTCGGTACAGGTGGCCCGGTGGATCTTGCTTTTGAACATATTGCAGAACATGCGCTTACACCTCAACTCGGATATTATCGATCAGCCGTGTGGGGCCGACCCTGACCGCCACAGCGATCAGCACCTCTCCAGAGAGTATTTCCAGGCCGGACAGGGTTTTGGAGTCCGCTATGGATACATAATCAATGACCGCGCTGTCAATGGTCGCGATGCTTTTTTTTAAAAAATCCACCAGTACCGTGGCCCGGCGCTCCCCTTTGGCGATCATCTCCCGGGCCTCGAATAGGGACTGGGCGATGCGCGGCGCCTGGGCGCGGTGCTCTGGAGAGAGATAGACATTGCGCGAGCTCATGGCCAGGCCGTCGGCTTCGCGCACGGTGGGGCAGGCCACGATCGTAAGATCGAAGTCGAGATCCCGGACCATCTGCTGGATCACGGCCACCTGCTGGCAATCCTTCTGGCCGAAGTAGGCCCGGTCCGGCGCCACCAGATGGAACAGCTTGGTGACGATGGTGGCCACCCCCCGGAAGTGGCCGGGTCGTGAGCGACCGCAGAGGGTCTGGGTCATGGGGCCTTCCACGGTCACAAAAGTGGTGTAGCCCGGGGGGTAGAGCTCTTCCACCGCAGGGAAGAAGGCCAGGTCCACGCCACGGGCGCGCATCAAGGCCAGATCCCGTTCGGCGTCCCGGGGGTAGGCGGCCAGATCTTCATTGGGTCCGAACTGGGTGGGATTGACGAAGACACTGACCACCACCAGATCGTTTTCGCGCCGGGCGCGGTCGATCAGGGCCGCGTGGCCCTCGTGCAGATAGCCCATGGTGGCCACGAAGCCCACACTTTTGCCGCCGGCACGCCCCTGCTTGAGGGCGGCGCGCAATTGCACTTTGTTGTCAATGACCTGCATGCAAACGCATCCTGTTGAAAACTAAAGCTTGGATAATAGGGTGCCGTCCATCTGAAAACTGTGCTCGGCCTGGGGGAAAGCGCCGCTGCGCACCTCGTCGACATAGCTTTTGACGGCCGCCACAGTGGCATCGCCCAGTTCGGCATAGGCCTTTACGAACTTGGGCCTGAAGCGGCGGAACATGCCCAGCATGTCCTGAATCACCAGCACCTGGCCGTCGCAGTGGGGGCCGGCGCCGATGCCGATGGTGGGGATCGAAAGCTTGCTGGTGATCACCCGGGCCAGGGTATCGGGCACCTTTTCCAGCACGATGCCGAAAACGCCGGCATCCTGCAGCAGCAGGGCGTCATCCACCAGGCGCCGGGCCGCTTCCAGGTCACGGCCCTGGACCTTGAAGCCGCCGAAGACGTTCAACGATTGGGGCGTCAACCCCAGGTGGCCCAAGACGGGAATCTGGGCCTTGACGATGGCGCGGATCTTGTCGATGACATCCGGACCGCCCTCCAGCTTGACCGCCTCGGCGCGGCCCTCCTGGACGAAGCGACCGGCGTTGCGCACCGCCTCCTCGACGCTCACATGATAGGAGAGAAACGGCATGTCGCCGATCAGCAGCCCGTGGCGGGTACCCCGGGCCACGGCCTTGGTGTGGTGGATCATCTCGTCCATGGTCACGCGCAAGGTGTTTTCATAGCCCAGCATCACCATGCCCAGGGAATCCCCCACCAGCACAGTATCCACGCCCGCCTCTTCCAGCAGGCAGGCGGTGGTGTAATCGTAAGCCGTCAGCATGGAGATCGGTTTCTTTTCGGCCTTGGCGGCCTTGAAGGATAGAACCGTGAATTTTTCTGCCATGGCGCGCTCCTTTTTATTTAAGGTTGATTTCTTTCCAATACCTTGCGCACAGCCTCGGCCTTGTCGGGTTCCTTTAGCACGTCTTGAAGGGCCAAATCCAGTGTTTTCAATCCCATAAAGGCATAGAAGGCTTTGAGTTCCCCCTGTTCCGCGGCCTCCAGCGCTGCCAGGTGGTGGGCCACGGTGGAGCGGTCGCCCCGGGCGATGGGGCCCGTAAGGGCTTTGGCCGGCCCCAGGCGGGCGATGTTGGCGATGGTGCCTTCGATCAACGGCCGCATGGCCTGAAACCCTTCCAGAGGCGGGATGCCGCTCTGATCCAGGGCACGCATGCCCAGGGCCATTAAGGTCACCAGGTAGTTGGAAAAGATGCAGGCGGCCAGATGGTAGAGCGGCTTTCCCTGGGGCGCCAAACGCAGACAGCGGTTACCGGTTCGGGCCATGAGCGTTTCGATGCCGGCCAGCCGCGCATCGCTGCCTTCCAGACTGAACCAGGTATGGGGCAGGTCGGCCAGGGCTTTTTCCTCCTGGGCGAAGGCCTGTAGGGGATGCAAACTGAAGACCGCCGCGCCGCGTTGGGCGGCCGCGTCCAGGATCAGGGAGGCATGGGCGCCGCTCATGTGGCCCACAAGGTGGCGCCCCTGGATGACGTCGCGCCGGCAAAGTTCCTCGCAGGCCGGCCGGATCTGATCGTCGCGGGTGGTGATGAGCACCACATCGCTGATGGCGGCCACCTGGTCCCCGTCGCGGCACGCCTGGCTGCCTGTGGCCGTGGCGGCATGGCTTGACTTCTCGACATGCCGATCGTAATAGCCGCCGATCGTCACCCCGTGGCCATACAAATAGCGCCCGAAGGCCGTAGCCACCTTGCCGGCGCCGATGAATCCAATCCGCATTACCGCTCCTTTTACTTCCCGCCATTCGCAGTGGTGGTCTGCCCATGATGCACGTTCGGGCTGATTGTAGAATGGATCGAACGCACTGCGCCAAGCCAATAATTGGAGTTGCTTGCTTTCTGCGCAATGGGCTAAAGTGTTTTTTAATAACAGAAAGGAAGCCACATGCCCATAGATTCCCCGCAAAAGCCGAGAGAGCAGCACGGGATCGTTCCTTCTGCCTACCCCAAATTGACCTGAAAGTTAATGGCATGAAAAAAAACGGCAGTTGGTACGACTGGAAAGACCCCCTGGGGTATCGATGGCTGATGTTCGGCGTCTTGAGCGTTCTCTACTTCATGGCCTGCATGCACCGCATCTCGCCCACGGTCATCGCCCGGGACCTGATTGCCGAATTTAACGCCGACGCCACGGCCCTGGGTTTCATGTCTTCGGCCTATTTCTACCTTTACGCCGCGGTGCAACCGCCGGTGGGATATCTGTCGGACACGTGGGGGCCGCGGGCCGTCACCACCCTTTTTGCCGTCCTGGCCTGCCTGGGGGCCCTGCTCTTCGGCCTGGCGCCCAACCTGACCGTGGCCACCCTCGGCCGGGCGCTGATCGGGGTGGGCGTAGGGGGCGTCTTCGTGCCGGCCCTGAAAGTGTTCTCCAAATGGCACCGGGCGACGGAGTTCGCGGCCATGACCGGCATCTTCCTGGCCATCGGCAACGCCGGCAACCTGGCGGCCTCCCTGCCGCTGACCTACATGGTGCTGTGGGTGGGGTGGCGCGGATCGTTTCTGGCCATGGCCGCCGTCTCCCTGGTCATGGCGCTGGCCTGCTGGCTGCTGCTGCGCGACACCCCCGAAGACAAAGGCTGGCCGCCCATCGTGACCGCACCCCCTGCGGCCGACAGCGGAGAAGGCCAAAGCGCCCCCGGCCGGATGCGCATCGTCTTCAGCCAGCCCAATTTCTGGATGGTGACCGGCTCGTACTTCTTTTTCGGCGGCCCGGCCCTGGCCTTTCAGGGCCTGTGGACCGTGCCCTACCTGATCGACATCCACGGCTACAGCCGGGTGCAGGCCGGCGGGACGCTTATGCTGATTCCCATCGGCTTTATCGTCGGCGCGCCGCTCTTCGGCCTGCTGTCCGACCGCCTGCCCTTCAGCCGCAAGACAATCCTGATCACATCACTGCTCATCGGTTTGCTCTGCTGGGCCGTGTTCCTGCCCACGGGCGGCAAGCCGCCGGCGGCCGTCATCGGACCGCTGTTTGTCGTCATCGGCATCTGCGGCGGCGGCGCGCTCTCGCTCTATATGACCATGACCAAGGAGCTCTTCCCGGCCTGGCTCACCGGCACGGCCATGGGCTTGATGAACCCGGCGGCCTTTCTGAGCACGGCCCTGTTCCAGCCCTTTTCCGGATTTCTGATGGACAGCGTGGGCCACAGCGGGGCGGCCTATCCCCAGGAGGCTTATTACAAAGTGTTCGTGGCCATTTTTATCTTCGGCTGCCTGTCCCTGGCGGCCATTCTGCCGGCGCGCCCGTCCCAGGCGGCGGCCCATTAGCGAGGTGCAAGGCGTGACCTTTTCGACACCGGATCTGTGCGATGCCCATCCGGAGCTGGTGCGCGTCGTCGCGCCGCTCTTTAAAAGCTACGGCGGGCGCGCCGCGTTCGGCGGCCCGATAGTGACCATCAGGTGCTTCGAAGACAATTCCAGGGTCAAGGAGTGCCTCGCCCAACCCGGCGACGGCCGCGTGCTGGTGGTGGAGGGCGGCGGCTCTTTGCGCTGCGCCCTGCTGGGCGATCTGCTGGCGGCCCAAGCGGTGAAAAACGGCTGGACTGGCGTGATCGTCCACGGCGGCATCCGGGATGTGGATGCCATCGCCGGGATGGCGATCGGGGTCCAGGCCCTGGCCGCCATGCCGCTCAAGAGCATCCGCAAAGGCCTGGGCGAGATCGACGTACCGGTCGTCTTCGGCGGCGTCACTTTCCGGCCCGGCGAATACGTTTACGCCGACAACAACGGCATCATCGTGTCCGCCCGGCAGCTGGTTTGACCGGTAATTACTTCCCTACCAGTTTGGCGCCGGCCAGCCTGGCCTTTTGCAGCAGTTCGGCGTTGCCGGCCGCCGACTTGCGTTCCAAATGGGCGCCGTATTGGTGCAAAAGGTCGAAATTCTTGGCGCCCAGGGCAAACGGCACGATATTGAGCCATTCGTCCAGGTACTTGTAAAATTGGCCGTACACGGGGGCCGGCTCGTCGTCTCCGCGGGAGACCAGCAGGAGCACGTTCTTGCCGCCCGGAAAAGCGGATTTGATCGTCGGCTTGCCGGTCTGCGGGTCTTGCCCCAATTCGAAGAAGCTGTAGAGGCGGTCCACCAGGATCTTGAACTGGGCGCTCACATGGTACCAGTAGACCGGCGTGCCCAGCACAATCGCATCGTAGCCGGTCATTTCCTGCAACAGGGGTGTCAGGTCGTCGGTCTGCACACATTTGCCCAACTGTTTTTTGCACCCCTCGCAGCCCACGCAGCCGTTGATCTTCAATTCCCGCAGATTCACCAGCCGGGTGTCGGCGCCGTTGTCCGCCGCACCGGCCAAGGCGGCTTCGATCAAGGTCTGGGTGTTGGCTTTCTTGCGGGGACTGGCGTTGATGCCGATGACGTTCATAAAAGCTCCTTTGGATTGAGTGGGGGAAACTAATTGGGTCATACACGATGGCGGCGGGGATAGCAATTTCGGGTTGAAAGACGCCGGAAGATTCGTTTGACAAGCACCGTTGCTTCGGGCTTTAACAGGCAAGCAAAGCCATGGCCCTTCAATATCGCCTCGGCATCGAACATTTGGGAGAAAGAATAGATATGGATATCATGAAAAAAAACTTCTGCTTTCTGCTTCTGGCAACGCTCGTCCTGTGCTCGTGCGCAGCCGCCTTCGAACAGGCACGCACGGAACATTTCAACAAATATGGCGACCGTTATCGATTGGCGCTATTGCGCGGCGAATACGGCCAGGCGGCGAGCATGATCGATCCGGCCGACCGCAAAACCACCGACTTCGAAAAGATGAAGGAGGTCAAGATCGTCGATTACAAGGTTACGGGTACGTTCGCCGCCGAGGATAAAAGTGAAATCCGCCAGGATGTGGAGCTGCAATACTACCTCAAGAGCCAGAACATCCTGAAGACCACCCAGTACCAGCAGCTCTGGCAGTACAAGGACGAGGGCCGGGCCTGGCTGCTCAAGACCAATCTGCCGAGTTTCGAGCCCTGATCCAAAGCAAACGGGGCGCGCTCCCCCACGGAACGCGCCCCGTTCTATTCGACTGTTGACCTTCGCTTTCTACTTTCCACTCTGGACCGGCGCAGCCGGTCAGGTCAAATCCTTGGAAGTATAATTGAGCAACTCCCGGGCGATGACCAGGCGCTGAATCTCGCCGGTGCCTTCGTAGATATCGGTGATGCGGGCATCGCGAAACCACTTCTCCACCAGCTGATCATGGGTGCTGCCCGTGGCCCCTAAGATCTCCAGGGCCAACTGGGCCCCGCGGCGGCTGATGTCGCCGCCCTTCTGCTTGGAGACCGAGGCCTCCAGGTTGTTGGGCTTGCCTTTGTCGGCCAGCCAGGCCGCCCGCAGGGTGCACAAGGTGGCGGCCTCCAATTCGGCTTCCAGCTCGATCATCTTCTGCTGCACGGCAGAGCGTTTGTGCTGGCCGGCTTCGTAGTCCACCACAACGCCCTCTTTGGCCATCTCTTCGACCACGAACTCCTGGCAGGCCATGATGTTACCAATGCCCATGGCGGCCACGCCGGGGCGGGTCAGGTTAAAGGTCTTCATCAAGCCCTTGAAGCCGCCACCACCTTTTTTGACGGTTTCGTCCATGCCCAGCAGGTTCTCCCTGGGCACGCGGCAGTTCTTGAGCACGAAAGCCGCCGTGTCGCTGGAACGGATGCCCATCTTCTTCTCTTTTTTGACCAGCTCGAAACCGGGCGTGCCTTTCATCACCACGAAGGCTTTGATGCCGCCGCGGCCGGCCGATTTATCGATGGTGGCCCAAACCACCGAGCCATCGGCGCGGATGCCGGTGGTTACGAAGATCTTCTCGCCGTTGAGCACCCATTCGTCGCCGTCCAGTTCGGCTGTGGTCTCGATGGCCTTGGAGTCCGAGCCGCAGCCCGGCTCGGTGTTGGCCATGGAGAGGCGTGTCTTGGTCCAGCGCTTCTTCTGCTCGTCGGTGCCGGCGGCGGTCACCGAGGCGTTGCCCAGGGCTGTGACCGGCACTTTCATGCGCATCATGTCACCCCAGGTGCGGTGCATCATCATGCACATGTAAAAAGCCGTGGGACCGGTGGCATCGGGGCCGCGGTCGGCCGCCAGCTTGTCGATGTGGGCGAACTCCTTGGCTTCCGGAAATTCATCGGGGGGCAGCTCTTCTTCGTGCTCATCGTAATAGCGCGCATAGTTGCGCAGCACCAGGCCTTCGCGGCGGATCTCTTTGATGATCTCTTGCTCTCTGGCGTTAAAGGTAAAATCGACCATGATATGCTCCTCATTCTATAAATGATTGCTTTTAAGGGTGTCGGATACCTGGCATACACCGATCAGGCCGCCACGATCCCTTCCAGGACGGTGAGGGTCCGGGCGTTGCGCATCCACATCTCCAGGGGCAGGTCGCGGATGTAGCCGTGGCCGCCGAAGATCTGCACGCCGTTGTCGGCGATGAGCACGCAATTCTTGTTGGCGTAGTGCTGGGCCAGGGTGGTGGCCTTGGTGGCGTCGCCGTTCTGGTCCAACTGGCTGGCGGCTTTCCACACCAGCCAGCGCATGGCCTCGATTTCACTGTGCATTTCGGAGAGCTTGAAGGCGATGGCCTGACGCTTGGCGATGGGCTCGCCGAAGGCCACGCGCTGCTTGGCATACGGCACCGAGGCGTCCAGGACGGCCCTGGCCAAGCCCACGCACAAGGCGCTGTTGGCCAGGCGCAAAGTGTTGATCAGGCGACGGCCGTCGATGCCTTTGTCTTCTCCTAAGCGGTCAGTCATGGGCACCGCCACATTGTTGAGCGTAATTTTAGCCTTGGGTACCGGTTTGAGCCCCATGGTCTTTTCCGGTGCGCCCTCGATGGTCAACCCCTTGGCCTCCCGGGGCACGATGAAGGCGCCCAGGTGGGCCAGGCCGGCCTGGTCGCCGCTCTTGGCCAGCACCAGAAAGTGCTGGGCCGTCTGGCCGAAGGGCACCAGGCGCTTGACGCCGTTGAGCACCCAGTGGTCGCCTTCCTGCCGGGCCGTGGTGCGCATGTCGGTGACGTCGAAGGTGAAGTGGGGTTCGTGCAGGGCCGCGGCGGCCGGGGCGAACTTGTCCTGGCCGTAGGGGGGCAGGTAGCGCTTTTTCTGCGCCTCGGTCCCGAAGTCCACCAGGGGCTGGATGAAGGTCGACGGCGCCATGATGGCCGCGGCCAGGGAGGCGCAGCCATAGCCCAACTCCTCGCAGATCAGGGCCGAGGTCATGGCCGAGCGCTGCATGCCGATACCGCCATAGCTCTCGGGCACGGCGGCGTTGGCCAGACCCATCTCCCAGGCCTTGTCCAGGACTTTTTTGGGAATCTCGTCGTGTTCGTCGCAATCCCGGGCGATATTGCGCAACTCGCCGGATGCGAACTCCTTGGCTGTCTTCTGGATCAGCGTCTGTTCTTTGGTCAAGTCAAAACTAATCATCGCTACTCCCCTTTATCGGTCTCCATGAAATTTGAATTCAGCGATCATTTAGCACACTCGGCCTTATTGCACATATTTGGATAACAGCAAAGCAATTAACTATGGATGAACAAACGGCGATATTGGCTTGGGGGCAAAGCCACAGATCAGGGGTGGTGCGAGGGACGATTCGGCCGGTCACAGTGTTCATTGCGGCAGGATACGCCGGACCCAGGCGGACAGCGGCTCGGCAGCCCATACGCAGACCCCCTTGCGCACGATGGCCGCCTGCCGGAAGGGATCGTCGCCCAGGGAGTTGTCCAGCAAACGGGCCTCATCCACCAGGGGCAGGGCCGCGGCGACATATTGCACCGTGCGCGGGATGCGGCCATGAATTTTTTCGGCCGGCACATCGTGACCGCCCTCGATCACGCGCTGGCGCACCCGGGCCTCGTTGAGTTGGGGGCTTTCCAAATGGATGTACACCAGAATGACTTCATAGCCCAGGCCCTTGGCCGCGGCGATGAAATCGATTTTGGAGGGATGCGAAAAGACAGTTTCGAAGCAGAAGCTGGTGCCTTGACGCAGCAAGGCGGTGCGAATCTTTTCGGCGATGCCGGCGGCCTGATAACTGACCGCTTCGGGTCGTTCGGGATTGATGATCTTGGCGATCGTATCGGCGTTGACCAACTTGACCCCTTTGGGAGCCAGGGCCACTTGATAAAAGGTGGATTTGCCGGCGCCGTTGCCCCCCGCCAGCACCCATACCTGCCGGGTGCTCATTCCGCCAGCGCCTGGAATTCACCGTTTCTGAATTGGCCGCTGCGGCGGTCGCCGGTGGCCGTGTTGATCTGATCGAGCAGGCCGGGACGTTTGCGGCTGGCTTCGTAATAGACGACCCCCCGGATCACTTGGTGGGCCAGTTCGCCGTCGGCGCGGCTTTTTTCCAGGGTGGCGAAAACATCCTCGGGCGCCACCGCCACCGGGGCCACCGGCTCGATACTGATCTTTTTCAAGCCTTGCAGGATGGCGAAAATGTCGGAATAGTCGATGACGTTTTCCACGGCCTGACCCAAGGTGGCCCAAAATTCGATCTGTTTGGGCACCGAGCGTTTCTGGACCAGGCTGGCGCGTTCCGCCGCTTCCACCAATTCGGGGTTGAGTCTCAAAGGATTTGCCATGGCGCAACCTCCTGCATAATGTTGCTTTTTGCTACAAATGTAGCTCCCGGCAAAAGCTTTGTCAACCGATCTGAGACCCGTCCACCCTTTTTTTGAGCTCCTGCCCCGGTTTGAAAAAAGGCAACCGCTTGGGCTCGACGGTGACGATTTCACCCGTCTTGGGATTCCGGCCGGCGTAGCTCTTGTATTTCTTCACAAAAAAAGAGCATAAGCCCCTGATCTCCACCCTGCCGCCCTTGGCCAGGGCATCGGACATGGTGTCGAAGAAAAGATCGACGATCCGCCTGGATTCGGTTTTGGAAATCCCCTCTTGCTCGGCCAACAACGCGATCAGTTCAAGTTTGTTCATAGGCACCGACTTTGTTTGGGGCCAGGACATGGTCCCCTTGTGTTGATGATACCGAAAAAATGGCCTGGTTACGGAGGCCATCATAAATGAACCGATAAAAAACGGCAACCCCTTAAAAGCATTGCGCATCGAACGTCGCCGACCACCGGGTGCCGAGGGGACGGTTGCTTCAAACAAAGCTCAAAACGGGATATCGTCTTGGGGCATGTCGGCAATGGGCGGTTCGGGATACCCCCGGTCCATGGCCTGATTGCCGGCCTGATTGCCAGCGGGGCGGCCACGGCCGGCGGATTCGTCCCGGTTGCCGCCGATGAACTGCACTTCCGAAGCCACGATCTCGGTGGTGTAGCGGGTAACGCCATCTTTTTCCCACGAACGGGTCTGCAATTTGCCTTCAATGTATACCTGGCGGCCTTTGGCGAGGTATTTGCCGCAAAGCTCCCCCAACTGGCGCCAGGCCACGACGCGATGCCACTCGGTGCGCTCTTTCTTCTCCCCGGTCTGCTTGTCTTTCCAGGTCTCCGAGGTGGCGATGCTGAAATTGGTCACGGCGGTGCCGTCGGCCATGTAACGGATCTCGGGGTCCTGCCCCAGGTTGCCTAACAAAATCACTTTGTTTACACCGGCCATCGTTTCCTCTCTTTCCGTGGTTGAGTATATGCCCCTCTTTTTATTCGGTATTCAGTTTTTGTCAATAGTTAAAATCGAATAGGCCATTTCGAGCGAACCGATCCCCTTTGTGGGCCCGGCAGTCGCTAGGCCCGCGACGATTTCAGATGCCGCCCACGAACAAACCGATGCTCAGGAACCGATGAGTCGCCGCCGGGCTTTGCCCAGCAAAGGTTCCTTGGCACAGATCGCCCCGTGGGGGCAGACTTCCAGGCAGCAATAGCAACGGATGCAAAGGTTGTAGTCGAACTGGATGCCGCGCGTGGTGTGGCCGATGGCCTTGGCCGGACAAATCTTCCAACATTCGCCGCACAGCTTGCACTTCGGGTTATCCACCACCGGTTTTTGCAGCACATATTGGCGCATGAAGCGGCTGAACGATTCGGGGCCGATGCCCAGGGAGTTCAGTTCGGGGAACTTGAAATCGTGCACGATGCGGATGTCGCCGTTGACATGCACGCTACCGTCGAACACGCTCAAGGCCTGGGCCTGGGCGCAGGTCAGCAACAGGTTCGGATCGAGGCCCAGGAGCGTACAGATGGTCTTGTCCACGGCATGGCCATTGGCCCCACCCACCAGCAGGCCCAGTTCGCGGGGCTTGCCGCTCTTGCCCGGGCCTTGGCCTTCCAGGGCCAGGATGCCGTCCACGATGGTGAAAGCCGGCGCCACGGCCCTGTAAATCTGCACCAGCAACCGGCTGAACATCACACGGTCCACCCCCATGCGCATGTGCCATTCGGGCTTGCGCAGCCCCACGATGCAGCCGAAGAGGTTCTTCACGCCCAGGGTCAGAAACATCTGGGCGTGGCTTTTGAGCTTGGCCAGGTTGATCACCAGATCGGCTTCCATGGCCTCCTGGGCAACGGGGATCGGCCCGAAGGGCTCGCCGATGTCCACCTCCACCGAGCCCTCAAACGGCTTCACCACCACATCGAGCCCTTCCAGGGCATCCTTGTAGCCGGTTTCCGCCAGGATTTTGCGGAAACTGCCGACGCCCGGACTGTCCGAAACCTGCACCCGGGCCCCGCGCGCAAGCAGATAGTCGACCACTGCCCGACAAATGAGGGGATGGGTCACGATGGCTTTTTCCGGCGGGGCCGCCATCAGCAGATTGGGCTTGACCAGCACACGCAGGCCGGGCCGAATCCACTTGGACCCCATGCTGTCGAACATCTCATCGACCAGCGCACGGATCGTGGCCGGATCGTAGGTGGCGTTGCGGATGAAAACCTTGGTCATGATGGCCCGGTTGGCGGATTGTTCGATGGCTGGCAAGATCTCTTTCGGCAGCCGGCCGGAACAACTGATTTACAAACATCGGCCCGGCTGGTAGAGCACCGGCAGTTTTGGCTTACTTTAATATTGAACTTCGCCGTTAATCAAGCGCTTTTCTGATGGGGCAGCGGAAGGCTGACGATGCCAGCGGGCAACCTCGACAAGCAGATCAAACGCCATGTGATCGGGCCGGTGCAAGCCTGCTATGCGGTCACACCGCCCGGCACCGAAGCGCTGTGCGCCCGGGAGCTGGCCGATCTGCCCGAACCCGTCCAGGTGGATGCCGCCGAAACCGGTGGCCTTTCCTTCGCCGCCCGCCTGGCAAGCTTGTACCAGGCCAATCTATATGTGCGCACGGCCGGGCGCTTCCTGCTGCGCCTGGCCCGCTTCAAGGCCACCAACTTCCGGCAGTTGGAAAGACAGTGCGCCGAGGTCGTGTGGGCCTGGTATCTTCCCCAAGGCGCTGTTCCGGAGTGCAAGGTGACGGCGCACGCATCGCGTCTATACCACAGCCAGGCCGTCGCCCAGCATGTCACTGCGGCCATTGGCGCCTATTGGCGCGCCCAGGGCATTGTGCCGCTGGCGTTGACGGCCCAGGCGCTCTATTTGCGCCTGGACCAGGATATCGCGACCCTCTCGCTGGACAGCAGCGGCGCCCCGCTCTATCGCCGGGGCCTGAAAATCCATGGCGGCAAAGCCCCCCTGCGGGAAAACCTGGCGGCCGCCATTCTGACCATGGCCGGCTATACCCCGGACCTGCCCCTGCTGGACCCCATGTGCGGGGCCGGTACTTTTGCGCTGGAAGCTGCCCTGTGGGCCAAACGCATTCCACCCGGGTTTTACCGGGAGTTTGCCTTCATGCAGTGGCCCGCTTTCCGGCCGAAGCAATGGCAACATCTTAAAAGCACGGCCCAAAACGAGTTCCGCAGGCTGAGTCGGCCATCCATTCATGCCTCGGACCTGGATGCCGAGGCCTGCCGCCGGCTGGAGGCCTGCATTGTCCAGCATCATTTAGACGATGCCGTGGAGGTGCGCCCCCGCGATTTTTTTGAACTCAAACCGCCGCTGCCCGAACCCGGCCGGGCGCCCTCCGGCTTGATCGTCCTCAACCCGCCCTACGGGCCGCGCCTTGCGCCCGAAGAACGCCTGGGCGGCTTTTACCGACAGATCGGCGCCAAGCTGGCCGCCGATTTTAAAGGCTGGCACGTGGCGCTGCTCGTCCCCGGTCCCCATCTGATCCGCACCCAGCCCTACCCGACCCGAGCGATCCCCCTGCGCCATGGCGGCCTGTCGCTGATTCTGCTGGTGGGCCGAGTCGGACATTGACTTGGCGACCGGTATTGGCTACACATTTCGAACTATTTCATTATCCGGACAACACCACACGATACCGAGCGATGGCCGACATTCCAAAAGCCAATCTTTTTGATGCCATTCCCCCCGACTTGCCCCACGAGTGGTTTGAGACTTTGGTCCAAAGCGGCGATATGAGGATCGAACGCATCGTCTCCAAGGGCCACGCCTCGGACGAAGGTTTTTGGTACGACCAGGCCTGGGACGAATGGGTGGTGCTGCTCAAGGGGGGCGCGGGGGTGCGCCTGGCAGGGTGTGACCAGACGCTGACCTTGGCGCCGGGGGATTGGCTCCGGATTCCGGCGCACGTCCAACACCAGGTGGCCTGGACGGCGGCCGATATGGAAACGGTTTGGCTGGCCGTGCATTTTCGGACGGCCGGGAACATCAACGCAAGGGAGGAGGCAACACAGATGGATCAGGGAACCTACCAACAAATTATAAAGGATGCCATTCAAGCCGAGATCGAAGCGCATCAGTTTTACCGGCAAGTGGCCGATAAAGTCACCGATAGCCATCTGCGGGAGATGTTCCGCGTCTTTGCCGACGAGGAGCTCAAGCACCGCCGGATCCTGGAAGGGTTCCAGGAGAAGCCCGATATGGCGATTCATTTTGCCCGGGTGCCCGATTTCCATCTATCGGAAACGGTGGCCGATGCCGGGACGCTCTCCCCGGAAATGAAGCCGGCCGACGCCATTGCCCTGGCCATGAAAAAGGAGGAGGCCGCCATGCGCCACTATACCCAGTTGGCGGATGCCTGCGACGACGCGGCCCAACAAAAGGTGTTCCGGGAACTGGCCGCCATGGAGCGGGGCCATAAAGCCAAAATGGAGAATGCCTTTGTGGACATCGGTTACCCCGAAGTGTGGTAATGCCGCATTGCTGTGCGGCTTTTGGTTTAACTTGACGATTGCAGGAACTATGACTTTAAGAACATTGCAGATCTTTGGTTTCAGCGCTGCCGTACTGCTATTCGGTATCACCGTGAGCAGCGGCGAAGAGAGCCCGACGACCACCGACACGATGACCCTCATTCAGAAAGTCAGCCTTCGCATCCAGGAACAGGTTGCGCTGGTAGACAAGCAGAAAGGCTTTGACTGCCAAGGCGAGCCCATTTGCGCCCTTCAGCAGATCCCCCTTTTTTATGCCGAACGTCAGTTCATGCCGGTCTGGATCGATGAAGGCGGCCTGGGGTCCATGGGACACGATTTTATACGGTCCCTGGAACGGTCGAGTCAAGATGGGCTTCTGCCCGAAGACTACCATCTGGGCGCCATCCATGCCATGCTCAGAGAGATGGAAGCTCAGGCATCGCTGCCCACCGGCCACAAAGCCGATCAATGGGCGCGCATGGACCTGCTGCTCACCGACGCCTTTTTATTGCTGAGCTCCCACTTGTCCGGCGGCCGGGTCAACCCTGAAACCATGCATAAGGATTGGATCATCTCCGGAAACAGGGTGGACATCATGGCCGCCCTGAACGGCGCGCTCGACGAAGGCCAGATCGAACCGTCCCTGGACCGCCTGCGCCCCACCCATAAAGGATATGCCGGTTTGCGCCAGGCCCTGAACCAGCTCAGTGCCATCGATCAACTGGGCGGCTGGCCTTCCGTACCGGCCGGACCGACCATACGTCCCAACGAACGCGATGCACGGGTACCGGCCTTGCGCGATCGCTTGGAAAAAGGCGGAGACCTGGCCATGGGGGAGCCCCCCATGGACCCCGAACTGATGGATCCCGACCTGGTGGACAGCCTCAAAAAGTTCCAGGCCCGTCATGGGTTGGAACCGGACGGGGCCTTGGGCAAGCGCACCTTGGAGGAGCTGAATGTCACCGTCCAGGAACGCATCCGACAGATTGAACTCAACCTGGAGCGCTGGCGCTGGCTGCCCAAACAACCCGGCGAGCGCTACATCGCCGTCAATATCGCCGATTTCAGCCTGATGGTGGTGGAACGTCAAGAGATCGCCTTGACCATGCGGGTGGTGGTGGGCCGTCCGGCAAGACGCACGCCGGTCTTCAGCAGCCCCATGACCTACATGGTGATCAATCCCTATTGGACTGTGCCGCCCACCATCGCCACCGAAGATATGCTGCCCAAGGCGATCGAGGACCCGGGCTACTTCGATAGCCAGTCCATCAAGGTGTACTATGGATGGGACGAAGGTAACGCGGCGATAGATCCTCGCCAGATCAACTGGGGGCTCTACAGCAAGGGCAACTTCCCCTTCCGGTTGGTCCAGGAACCGGGCCCGGGAAACGCCCTGGGGCATCTCAAATTCATGTTCCCCAATCGGTTCTCGGTTTATCTGCATGACACGCCCAACCGCAAATTATTCGGAAAGGTGCAGCGCGACTTCAGCTCGGGTTGCATCCGTGTGGAAGATCCCGTGGCCCTGGCTGAGTACCTGCTCAAGGACAACCCCAATTGGAGCACGGAGAAACTGCGCGCCGCCATCAAGAAAAACCAGCAGCAGATCGTGACCATTACCCCGTCCGTGCCGGTGCATCTTCTTTATATGACGGCCTGGCTGAATGGGAATGGGGAGGTTCAGTTCCGCAAAGACATTTACAAAAGGGATGTGCAGCTCGATCAGGTCCTCAAGCGGCGTCAACCGGCCGATCCCTTTCTGATGTCCGAGTCACTTCCCAGCAGCCAGCACGCCTCCGCTCGAGGAGAGTAGCATTCCAGGGAAACTCTACCAAGTGCGAACCGGACCGATATCGATGTGTACGAAGTTGGATCGGGAGTAGTAGCCCACGCCGCCGGCATTCATCTTGACGCAGAGGTTACGCAGTTGGGCGGTATTGTACCCGGGCAGGCGGATGTCGACGGCCTGGCCCTTGGTGTGGAAGCTCTTCTGGGCTACGCCGCTGCTGTGGCGGCGCAAGCGCTCATTGGTTTGGGGGGAACGGTAGCCGGAAATGACATGGAAGGGATCTCCGGGAGTGATCCGGCATTTGAGCGTGAACAGCAGGTCGAGCAGGTTGGGGTCGATCTCCTTAATCGTGTCGGTGCGATGATCCCGTAAGATGTGGTTGATGCGATTCAGGGCATCGGGCCGGTAGCCGACCTCGTCAAAGTAGCACACATCCAATTTCTCGTTGGTGTGGGTGTTATAGAATGAAAGGCTGCGCCGCGCATCGAAGCCCTTAAGGGTTTTGGCCATGGCCTCCCAAGGCAACAGGGTTCCCACAAACACACCCAATCCCATTTTCATGAACTCTCTGCGGTTTTGGCTCGGCATCGTCTTAAGCCCCTTCTTTTCGCGCTTCTGCAAGAGGTTGATCGGCAATTGACACCAATTTCTTTAGCAGTCTCGATCAGCAAGTTTTCTACCAAGATCAGCAATATGCATGCCGTTGTCAAAAACAGCGCATTCGACAGCCTTCCGCGGCCGGCTTAAGCGTCGGAATTACACCTCATTTTTTGGCGGTTTTTAGGATTCAGAGTTTATGGACCATGACTTTTTGAGAAAGCCGGGATAGCGGAAATCCGCATTCTGACGGTCACCGAACCCGCGCTTAAAGTACAAAATAATGCACACCATGTTTCATTTTTCTATACGGCATTCAGTAACTAATTTCAACTTCAAATCCGCGCATTCATAAAGTTTTCGCACGTTCTTTTCATGCTTAAAAGCAGGAGGGAGAGGCGGGCGGGATGCGACCCTTGCCCGCCTCTTTCTGGGGATTGTGACGGGATGATTGTTTTCGGTATTCGACACTATCCGGCCGAAACCGTGATGGTGCGCGGCTTGGCCTTTTCCACCTTGGGAAGCGTCAGGCGCAAAACACCATCCTTGAGCTGGGCATCGATCTTATTCTGGGCAATCGCGTCCGACAGGGTGAACTGGCGATAATACTTCCCGACTTCATACTCGATGAGCAGATCTTTTTCATCCGCGCCCTCGAATGGCGCCACCTCACCGCTGAGGGTCAAAATATTGTCACGCAGATCGATGGTCAGGTGCTCGGTGGTGACGCCCGGCAGATCGGCCAAAAGGGTGATCTCTTTTTCGGTCTCAAATATATCCACATTGGGCACGAAGAGCGCACCCGGACGGGTCTGTTCGGCCGCCGTGGCTAATTCTTTTTTCTCTTTAACCGTCATCTCTTTTTGGGTGTCGGTGGTCATGGCGGATTCCTCCTTTCAAACTCATCAGGCTTAGTTGCCGATGGCAATGCGACGGGGTTTGGCCGATTCGGCCTTGGGCACCTTGAGGGTCAGCACCCCGTTCTGCATTCGGGCCTCGACGCGATCGGCATCGATCTCCTTGGGCATGGCCAGAGCGCGAGAGAAACGACCGCCTTCCCGTTCCCGGCGGTGGTACCTGGCCGTGGCATCCTCGGTATCCAGCTTGCGCTCACCAACTATGGTGATGTTTCTGCCCGTGGCTTGAATATCGAGCGCTTCGGCTTTGACTCCCGGCAGTTCCGCCCGCAGATAGAAATGATTGTCGTCCTCGGTCAGATTGACGGCCGGAAACACGCCTGACCGCAGTCCCTGAAGCTGCGGCTCCATGAAGGAATCCATCATGCGATCCATTTGCCTGCGCATGCGGCTCAACTCTTCGAAGGGCCGCATCGATCCGAAACTCGGCACTCCAAATACTCTGGGAAAAAACATGGCTAACCTCCTTTGTTGGTTTAAAAGTCGTTTTGCCTTTTTGGCCTGCACGCGGTTAGCGGCGCTGAAAAAGTATGGCCGAAAATTAAAAGCGAATCGAGACGTGTCAATATGTTCAATTATTTTTTCTTTGATATGTTTTTAGTAATGGAACCCAGTGCAAGGATTACGAGCTCATTTGTGGCAACCGCCAGAAACGGCCCAGCGCCAGGGGCGAAAAAAGGTCAGCTCAAGATAAAGCCAAAGATTGAAGCCCCGGGTGAACCGGTCCAAGACCTGAACGGGCTGGGCGCGCATCGGAAAATGCTGTTCAGCCGCTTGACAAAACTCTCATGCCTCTGGATAATGCCGCGTCGAATGGCGATCCCCTTGCCTGTATGACGAGATTAGATGAACCTTCCCAATAGACAACGGAAAAGATAACCATGCAACTCATGAAGCACATCGGCTCATTGTTGTTCGTCTGTTGCCCCCTCCTCCTCTGGGCGTGTGGCGGCGGAGGCGGCGATTCCGCCCCCCCCAGCTATACGATCAGCGGGACCATCCTGGCCGCAGCCGGCAATCAGGTGGACAGCGATGTGAATGATACCGGCACGACGCCTATTCCCAATAACAGCTTCGGTACAGCCCAATCCATTCGGGCGCCGGGCATCATCGGCGGATATGTCAATGTGGCCAACGCCGGCGCCGGCGATGAAGGCAATTCGGATATCGGCGGGGATACCGACGATTACTTCCTGGTGACATTGACCGCCAACACCACGATCCGCCTGGCCTTGCCCGATGAGAGGGCCGCCCAAGTGACCCTTACGGTCTATGACGGAGGGCAAGCCTTCGTTACAAGTGCGGATGAGGTGCCCCAGTATGCAGCCCTGACCGTAGATAACGACGGCGATTATTACATCCGGGTGCAGGCCCTTTCCGGCGCCACCTCCTACCGGCTCATGCTCGGCTCGGTCGCAGACCTGCCGGAACCCCTTTCCATCGCCAAAAGCGCCGATTTCGTGCCGGGTGAGGTGCTGGTGCAGTTGAAAGCGGATAATTACCGGACGGCTTCCAAGGCAGCCGCCGGAGACGACTTTGTCCGCCGCACGGGCCTGAAAAAAATCCATGCCGACGCCAAAGGCTGGATGCGTCTGCGCGCCGATGACCGCCAAACCGTCTTCCGGCGCCTTAACATCCCCGGCCGCAACACCCTGCCCCAGGCAAGATCCAAGACCGAGGAGATTCAGCTCGCCAAGGAGGATACCCTGAGGCTGGTCAAGGCCTTGCGCCAGCAAGCCGATGTGGCCCACGCCCAACCCAACTTCATTCGTCGCCCCTATTTTACGCCGAATGATCCGCTTTATCCGTTGCAGTGGCACCTGCCTCTGATGCATCTGCCCCAAGCCTGGGAGCACACCACGGGCAGTGACCAGGTCATCGTGGCGGTGATCGATACCGGCATTTTGTCGGGACACCCCGACCTGGCGGACAAAATTGTGGATGGCTACGATTTCATCAGTGACCCGGCAAATGCCCGGGATGGCGGAGGAATAGATGACGATCCGGAAGATCCCGGAGACAGTTTCACCGGCGCAAGCAGTTTTCACGGCACGCATACCGCCGGCATCATCGCCGCCGGCTTCAATAACGGCCTTGGCGTTGCCGGCGTGGGGGCCGATGCCCGCATCATGCCGGTACGCGTTCTGGGGCCGGATGGCGGGACCGATGTGGACATCTACAACGCCATCCGCTGGGCCGCCGGCTATGACCTCACGGATGGAGATGGAAATGTGATCGTCCCCGGCGCAGACCCGCCCGCCGACATCATCAATATGAGTCTGGGCGGGCCGGATTATTCGGAACGGCTCGAAATGGCCGTAGCAGATGCGGATGCTGCAGGCGTACTAATGTTCGCGGCCTCCGGCAATACACCCGATGGCGAGCCGTCCTATCCCGCTGCCTTCCCGGAAGTATTTTCGGTCAGCGCGGTGGATGCCAACGGCAAAATCGCCAATTACTCCAACTTCGGCTCAACCGTTTTTGTCGCGGCGCCCGGCGGCAACCTCGGCGCGGATGTGCAACCGGATGGTTATGCCGACGGCGTGCTGAGCACCGTGGGCAACGATCTCAATGGGCCTGTCGAATACCAGTATAGCTATTACCAGGGAACTTCCATGGCGGCCGCCAACATGTCCGGGGTGGCGGCCCTAATGAAAGCGCTGCGGCCCGGCATGACGCCCGACGAGTTGCTCAGCTATTTATCGAGCGGCATGCTCACCGCCGACCTGGGGGCCGTGGGCGACGACGATTTCTACGGCTTTGGGTTGATCGACGCCAACCTGGCAGTCCTTGCGGCCGCAGAACTTGATCCGCCCGCAGCCTTGGCCATAACGCCCCTGAGTCTGCGTTTCGATGCCAATACCACCAGCGCCACCTTGTTTGCTCGCCAGGTCGGCAGCGGGGATCTTTCTCTAAGTGAGCTGACAGTGGGCACGGACTGGTTGTCTGTGGCGCAGAGTCCGGGTCAAGACGGCAGCGTGGGTGATTTTGGCCAGTTCATCATAACGGTAAACCGTATGGGCCAAGCCGGCGGGATTCACACCGATTACATCGAATTCGTGACTTCAGCCAACACCGTGCGCATCCCGGTGACCATGGAGGTTCTGCCGGACCGCAATGCCTCCGCCGCCACGCAATACCTACTGCTCATCGATGCGAATACCGAGGAAACCGTCGCTCAGCTGGTGCTTTCACCCACCAATGGACGCTATCCATTCCGCTTCGAGCAAATTCCTCCCGGTAATTACTACCTCATCTCGGGGTCGGACCTGAACAACGACTTTTCGATCCTGGATCAGGGCGAGGCGCTGGGCGGGTACAGAACGCTGGATGATTGGGTGGCCTTCACGGTCGATGGCAATCTGAGCGCAATGAATTTCGTCACGGGGTTCAATCAGTGGCCCTTCTTCCTGCCCACAGGCCTTACGGCCGCCGGGAAACGTCAGCCGTAAGGGGAGCGCAGCCATGGGACCGGTCGCAAAACGTTTGGACTTGCTTTTGATCTTGGCCATGCTGTTGGGCACGGGATGCGGGGCTCTGAACGGTGCCGTCCAGGAAGAAAGTCGGATTTCCCTGGAGGTTCTTTATAAGGGCAGCCAATGCGGGGGGGCGGCTCCAGGGGCAGGTGCCCAATGGATCGATCGGCCCCAGGATCTGCCGCCGGCCTTGCGCCAACTGAAAGGCAGCCAGTGGCCGGCGGGCCAGGAGGGTGCCCTTTGGCTCCGCATGGGGGCTCAGCCCACAGGCGGCTTCGGCCTGGAGTTGGCCGAGCCCACGGCCAGTGTGCGTCGCAAGGTGGCCACCATCCGGATCGACTGGCGGCGGCCGGCGCCGGATCGCTTCGTCACCCAGGCCTTCACATCCCCGTGCCTGGTACTCAAAATGCCCAAGGCAGACATAGCAAACATCCAGGTGGTGGACCAGGAGGGTCGCCTGCGTGCCCAGGTCGCGCTTCCCTGACGGTATGCCCCAAAAAAAATCGGCGGGGGCTCGATCACGCGCCTCCGCCGAAAAATTCAGCTCGAATCGGAATTATTCTGTTTCGGCCAGCTTGGCCAGCACCTGCTCGTTTTTGAGCATGCGTTTCTGATCGGCCTTGCGGTTTCCCTTGTTGGCTTTTCTTTTCTTTTTGCGAATCATTTTGATCTGATAGGTTTTCGATGTCATACAATCCATTCTCCTTTACATGCATTATGAAAAACATGGCCGCGATGCCGCCACGGGATGCCCCATAGACCATTGGCAACGTCCAGAGGTCTGACGATGCGATAGCGACGGAAGGCCCATCTACCATGGCCAGGCAGGCCAGTGCAATGGGAATTGTCGGCGCTTCGACGCCGGCCTTGGTTTGCGCACCTCGGCCGGCACTCTTTAACGATCGGTCCGGGATCGTTGCCGACCACCGAATGAACCCCAATCAAAATGCCATTATTTGAGGATATGCAGAAAAGGGCTTGCCAGCCGTCCGGCAGCGCTCTAAAAGATACCATTCGGCACCTGCTCAACCCCATCCGCAAACTCCTTTAATGCCCTGGCCGCATAGCTTCTGCCTTCATCCATTAACCCTTGAAATCCCGCAGCGCGGGAATTCAGATTCAGGAGGTAATCCATGAAGCTGCTTCCATTGCATAAACTCGGGCCACGCGAAATCCCCGGCAACAAGGTAATCTTCGGACTTTTCCTGCCGTGGGTCTCCGCGGAAGACGGCTACCGGATCTCGGTGCGCATCATCCACGAAAAGGACCAGTTCATCCAGGCCATTCCACCCAAGAACTTCGAGATGCAGCACAGTCTCGACCCGGAGTATGGCGATTACTGGTCCGTCGAAGTGGGGATTCAGACCGCGGAGCGCCCCCACCCCCAGTCGGCCTGGGGCCACCCCGGACGGTATGTCTACCGCTTTCTGCTGGACCACACGCCCACCGGCCGGCAGATCGACTGGATCGTCGATCCGTTTGCCCGGGAGTATGGCATCGGCAAGCTTTCGGCCTTCACCCTGGGGTATGACGCCTACACCTGGAGCCCACACGAAAGCAGTTGGAAGACGCCCAAACTGCACGATCTGGCGATGTATGAACTGATGATCTCCGAATTCGGCGGCGATATCGACGGGGCCATCGCCAAACTGGACTATCTGCGCGATCTGGGCATAACTGCCTGGAGATCATGCCCGTCTCCAATGTGGCCGGCACCATCGACTGGGGCTTTTTACCCATCGGTTACTTCGGTGTCGACGAACGCTTCGGCAAACGCCGGGACCTGCAGCGCTTCATCGATCAGGCCCACCAGCGCGGCATCGCCGTGATCCTCGACGTGGTGTACGGCCACACCAGCAGCCATTTCCCCTATGCCTACGTCTACCGCGAGCTGAATTACCATCACAACCCCTTCATGGGCCGCTTTGCCAAAGATTACTTCGGCGAGAGCACCGATTTCAGCCGCGACTTCACCCGCGATTTCTTCTTCACGGTCAACCACCACTGGCTGGATTGCTACCATTGCGACGGCTTCCGCTACGACTGCGTGCCCAACTACTGGGACGGCGCCATGGGCTCGGGCTATGCCGCCCTGACCTACGAGACCTATCAGACCGTCAAATCCAAGATCTTGCAGGGCGACCACTGGCTGCGCTTTCAGAACGGGACGGAGATCACCCTGATCCAGTGCGCCGAGCAGCTCGAAGGGCCGGTGGAGATCGTGGAGCAGACCTACAGCAACTGCACCTGGCAGAATGAAACCCTCGGCGCGGCCCAGGAGACCGCCCTGGGCGATGTCGATGCCGTCACCCGGCTGGGCCTGCGCCTGGGGCTGGACGGATACCCGGCCGTGGCCGTGCACAATACCGACTCGCTGCCCAAAAGCGCCCTGCAGTACATCGAAAACCACGATCACCCGCGCTTCGTCTGCAACTTCGGCCTCTGGGAGAAAGACAACCTGCTGCTCCAGGAAGGCGACCGCGACCGCTGGTACAAGCTGCAACCGTACCTCATCGGCCTGCTGAGCGCCAAAGGCATTCCGCTCGTCTGGCAGGGGCAGGAGTTGGGGGAGAACTACTTTATCCCGCTCAACGGCTGGGGCCGGGTCATGCTGCTGCGGCCGGTGCGCTGGGATTACTTCTATGACCCCATCGGGCGGACCATGATCGCCCTGTTCCGCAAACTGTTGGCCTTGCGCAAAGCCCATTCCCAATTCCGCCAGGGCGAGCATTACTTCTACAACCGATTCGAGCACTACCAATCCAAGCGGGTGCTGCTGTTCCACCGCAAGGAAGGTCTGCGTTTCAGCCTGGTGGCCTTGAACTTCAGTGATTCGCCCCAATGGGTGCCGTTTACCTTCCCCCAATCGGGCAACTACCGAGAGATGCTGCACGGCGACCAAGACGCCACCCTGAATATCGATCAGGTGCAGGCCGGCCAATCCCTTTGGCTGGAAATCCCCGGCAATTACGGGCGCATCTGGAGTGTGTAACCGCCGGAGGGACGGGACCTGCCGTTCCGAAAATCCCCTTGACAATGAGGTGCCGGGCAAGTATGAATGACGCGTCAGTCATTTTTACGACAGGCCAAGGAGCCGCCATGATCGAACGCCAGGAACGCACCAAAAAGCAACTCGTTGCCGCGGCCATCGACCTGTTCCATGAGGTCGGCTTCCAGAAAACACGCATATCGGACATCGTGGCCAAGGCCGGCGTGGCCCAGGGCACCTTCTACCTTTATTACAAGTCCAAGGAAGAGATATTTCTGGACATCTGCACGCAATTCATCACCCTCTTCTCGACTTTTCTGGAAGATGCCAGCGACCTTTTTGCCGGCGGGTCGTATGTCGAAGTGCGTCAGAATGTACTCAATTTTCATCGCGAATTGATCGCGCTGTACGCCGCCAACGGCAAAGTGGCCCGCATCCTGTTCCGCGAAGGGGCCAGCCAGAGTGGCGGCTTCAAACCGGTCTTCGAACGCATTTACACGCAGTTCATCGATATCGTGCGCGACCGTCTGGAACAAAACCGTGCCACGGGCTACATGAGCTTCGAAGATGCCGAAACCGAGGCCACCTTTTTGATCGGATTGTTCGACCAGTCCCTCTTTTATTTCATGGATGTGAAAAAAGACATCGACATCGAGGCCCTCAGCCGCCGCATGACCGATTTCATCATGGGAGGGCTTTCCAAATATCCCCCCCCGGCAGGCCGATAGCGTTTCCGGCGTTGCCGGCTTCGTTTTCCACGAAGCCGGTTTTTTTTGGCTTTCATAATGACTGATTCGTCAGTCGCCATTTTTTCGAGCTTTTAAGGAGGATCGGTGGACGAAAACGGCAAGAAACGAAACGACGCCCCCCGGGCGAAAGGCATGTCTGCCTGGCTCATGCCCGTGGTGTGGCGCTTTTGGGGGGTGATTCTGCTCGTGGGCGCCATTTCGCTTCTGGCCGCCTGGGCCATCCCCAGGATCGCCATTCAAAACGACCTCTCTTTCATGCTTCCGGACGACAATCCCGCCAAGATGGCGTTTCGCGCGGCCGAGGAGCGCTTCGGCAACTCCGGCGGCATCGTCATCGCCATCATGTCACCGGAGGGCATCTACCAGCCGGAACTGCTCCAGCGGGTGCGGCAACTGGCCACACGCTGCCGGGAACTCAACATCCGCATACCGGCCGGGGAACTGGCCGCGCGCTGGCGCCTTTCCCCGGAACAGGGCCTGGCCCTGGCCGGACTGCTGCAGAGCCTGTCGGCCGATCCGGAATTCAATGCCCGCATGCTGGCCGAGCGCATGGCAAACCCGGAAGAATTGGCCGAGATGATTGGCGACGCCTTGCCCGCCTTTCTCGAAATCGACGATGCGGAGGCTTTCTCCCAAGCATTGGCCGACAAGCTGAGCGCTCTGGCCGCATCCAAGTCCTCCTTGGCCTCGGAACTCTTCGCGTTCGCCACGCGCACCACCGACCTGTATGGCCATGCGCGCAATCTCTGGGTCGATCAAGTCATCGCGCTGACCGAGACCGATAGCGTGTGGCCGGAGTTCACGGATCATGCCCGGATCGCCGCCGCCATGGCGCCCTTCGGTTTTTCCGCCGATCCCGATCTGGCGCGCTTCGCGGATATGCTGCTGGAAGCCGGCGTCACACGGGCCGACGCCATCCAGGCCTTTCCCGTTGCCCGGCTGCAAAAGGCCGGCCTGTCAAAGGATTTTCTGGCCGCGCGGGGCCACCGGCTTACACCCGAGGCGGCCGCCGCCCTGGCGGAGGCCATGGCCGAGGCCCCCAAGCAGATCCGGGTGGCCGACCTGACCCCCCGTGCAATTACGGCCGAGGCCATGGAGGCGATCCAGACCCGGCTGCGGGCCTGGCCTTTCCTGGAAAAGGGCATTTATGCCCAGGATGAAAAGAGCCTGCAGGTGGTCGTGCGTACGGCCCCCAACCTCGATCAACCCAATCGCGCCCTGCTCCTGGAAGCCATCAAACCCGAAGTCTCCCGTTTGTTCGGCGACCGGCGCTATACCATTCATATGGCCGGCTACGGGGTCGTGGATGAGGCCGTGGCGCGCCTCATGATCCAGGATGTGGCGCGCCTCTTTCCCCTGGTGATCGCCGTGGTGGTGCTTTTTCTTTACTTTTCGTTTCGCAACCTGGCCGGGGTGTTCTATCCCCTGTTGACGGTATTGATCGCGGTGGCCTGGAGCATCGGGGTCATGTCCCTGCTGGAGGTCCCCCTGTCGGCGGTGGGCACGGCCATGCCGGTGCTGCTGGTCGCCGTGGGATCGGCCTACGGCATCCACCTGGTCCACCATTTTACCTTGCACCCTGGGGGCGTCGCCGCGCGGGGCCCGGCCGTGGCCGATACCTTGGACGGCACCGGCCGGGGCGTGGTCATGGCCGGCCTGACCACCGTGGCCGGATTTGCTTCCCTGGCCTTTAACCGCATCGTGCCGCTGCGCGATTTCGGGATTTTTACGGCCCTGGGGGTTTTGTTCGCGCTCCTGGTGTCGCTCGTCTTGATTCCGGCCCTGCTGCTGCGCTTCGGTGTCAAAGCCCCGGCACCGGCGCGCAACCCCAGCCACAGCGCCATGCTGCTTCACCGGTTCTCCCGCGGCCTGCTCGGCGGCCTGGTCAACTTTGCTTCCGGCCATCCCAAGACCGTGTTGCTCACCGTCGCGGTCGTCCTGGGGGGCGCGGCCTTCAGCTTCTCCGACGTGCGCGTGGAGATGAACAATATCGCTTTTTTCAAGGACGATTCCGAGATCCGGCGGGCCGATACCTTCATCAACCGCCATTTTGCCGGCACCGTCGATATCCGCATGATTTTTACGGCCTCCGAGGAGAGCGGCGCCATCGACCCCGTGGTGCTCGAGGCCATGCGAAGCATAGGCCAGACGCTTCAGGCACGCCACGCGCAAATCGGAAAGACCCTGTCCATCGTGGACTTGATCTGTAAGATGAATCAAGCCTTTTACTTCAACGATCCGGTCTACTACCGGCTGCCCACGACCGCGGATCTGGCCGGAGATCGGACCGCTGCGGCCTTGAAGGCCCATCTGGCCTCCTATATCGACAAGTACCAGCGGTCGGATACGCGCGCCTTCATCGACCCGGCCAGAAAAGAGGCGGTCCTGATTCTCCAGCTCAAGACCGCTTCGAGTGCCGTGTCCAAGCAAATCCTGGCCTCGGCGCAAGAGCTGATAGACGGCCCGGCTGGTGAAGGCCTGCGCCAAAAAGGGGTGCGCGTGCACTGCACGGGCATCGGTGCGCTCTACCTGGAGGCGGAACACATGATCGTCAACGGTCAGTTGCGCTCCATCGCCGGTTCGGTCTTGATCGTGTTGGTCCTGGTGGCCCTGATCATGCGCTCGCTGCCCTATGGCCTGCTCTCGATCATGCCGCTGTGCGTCTCCATCGGTATCAACTTCGGCATCATGGGTTTGCTCGATATCCCCCTGGATGCCGCCACGGCCATCTCGGCCTGCGTGGCCATCGGCATCGGCATCGATTACAGCCTGCACTATCTGAACCGCTACCGCATGCTGCGCGCCGAAGGCCGGAGCCACCAGGAGGCGGCCGTGCGGACGGCCCAGACCACCGGCGGCGCCATCGTCATCAATGCCCTGGCCGTGGCCGCGGGCTTTGCCGTACTGCTCTTCTCGGCCTTCGTGCCGCTCATTCACCTGGGTTTTTTGATCGCCCTGACCATGCTGACCTCGGCCGCCGGAGCGCTGCTCCTACTGCCGGCCGTGCTCTCTTTGTTCCAGAAGCATTCGACACCCGCTTGCATCCCAAAGGAGTAAACCATGCGAAAAAGAATCATCCTGTTTGCCCTGTTCATCCTGGCTTTCACGCTGCCCGCCGCGGCCGCCAAAATCGGTCCCTTTGCCAAGGAGACGGCCGAAGCGGACGGCCGACGCATTTTCGATATCGCCGAGAATTTCAACCAGCCCCAGCAGGATCTGGTGGTCTATGCGCGCATGACCCTCAAATCGGGCGAGACGGTCAGCGACACGCGCAAGGTGATCCTCAAGCAAAAAAGCTACGGCGCGTTGAGCCGGGCCGTCTTCCGCTTCATCGACTCCATGAAACGCGGGCTGACCTTCCTGACCATCGAAACCGACGGTCCCAACAACGATCAGTATTTGTACACGCCGGCCATCGGCCGCCCGCGCCAGATCGCCTCCCAGGATCGGCAGAACAACTTCGAGGATACCGATTTTACCAACGAGGACATGGGCGGCTTGAAGCTGGACGACTACACCTACAGCCGGGGCAAGGACGCCACCGTCGAAGGCCGGGCCTGCTTCAAAGTCACGGCCGCGGCCAAAGCCGCCGATGCCCGCTTTCCCAAACGGATCAGTTGGATCGATCAGCAGACCTTCATTCCGTTGCAGGTCAAGATTTACAACCAGGACAACAAGCTTGCCCGCGTGCTGGTGGCCGGAGACATCCGGCCGGTGGGCGGCATCCATCTGCCGTTCAAGACCGTGGCCAAGGATCTGCTGGCCGATCACACCACCATTCTGGAAGTCGTGAAGGCCGCAGCGGACAGCGGCCTGGACGGGCAGGCGTTCGACAAGGACAGCATGGGGGCCACATGGAAAGAAAACTTCTAGCCTTGCTCTTGATTGTACTTCTGGGCTTTGGCGGGTTCGCCGTGCCGTGCGCGCTAGCGGCCCCGGCGGACGAAACCCCGACGGAAGATGAAGAAGATGCCGATCTGGGAGATCTGCTGAAGGAAACCGCGCCGGCGCCGAGCCTTTCTCCGGCCGCGGAAGCAAAACCGGCCCTGCCCTTGCGCTACGAAGGCGAGGTGCGCGGCTACCTCTGGAGCCCGAGCGATTATGACGAGCAGTGGCACACCACCGATCGGCTGGACCTGAAGGCCTGGGGAGAGCTCGGCGCGCTCGACATCGCCGGCCGCCTCAAGCTCGACTACCAGGACATCGAGCAGCACCACCAGGCCGACGCGGACCTGCGCGAACTCTACGCCCAATATCCGCTCTGGTCCACGGCGGCCAGCCGCGTGGATGTAAGCCTGGGCAAGAAGATGATCTACTGGGGCAAGGGAGACGAGGTGCGGCCCATCGACCGGGTGTCGCCCCAGGATCTGAGCGCCTTTCTCTTCTACGATATCAACGAACGCAAAACCGGCCGCGTGGGCACGTTCGTCGACCTCCAGCTCCCCCGCCGGACCCGCCTGGAAGGCTTCTGGTCGCCCTACTTCGAGGCCAGCGACACCCCCGGGCTGGGCGACTTCTTCGAACCCAGGCGGCTGGGTCAACTGGCCGACAACGGCATCGCCGTGGGCGACGCGCACGAGCCGGACGAATGGTCCGCCGATGCCGGCTACGGTGGGCGCGTCATCTTCTCGGTGCTCAAAGCCGACCTGGCGCTCTATGCCTTCCAGGGGTACGATCCCAATCCGACCTATGTCGTCGACCGATTGGGCCGTTTCAACGGCCTGCCCATCATTCCCCAGGCGGTGGCCGCCACCCATCCGCGCATGACCCTCTATGGCGCGGATATCGAGCGCACCCTGGGGCCTTTTGTCCTGCGCGCCGAAGCGGCCTACCAGCCCGACGGCGCCCTGTTCAGCCTGGATTGGTCCCGGGATCTGACCCTGCTGCTCGAAACGCCCGACGGCACGGTCGAAAAGCCGCAACTGCAATATGTGTTCGGCATCGACAAGAACGATTTTCTGACCCGCAACCTCTTCCTGAACCTGCAATTTCTGGGCAGCCATATCTACGATTATGACCCGCGCATGACCGCCGACGAGGACCAGAGCGGCATAACCGCGACCCTGCGCTACGCTTGCATGGATTCGAAGGCGACCGCCTGGTACCGCTATATCATCCTGTTCGAGGACCGCGACCAGCGGCATCATGCCGAAATCGATTATAATCTCCGCACCTGGGCCCAAGTGGGCCTTGGCGCTGTGGTGTTTGAAGGCCGGGACGAGACGGCCTATTTCGGTCAATATGACGACCGGGATTTTGTCTATGCCAAATTGAAGCTGGTATTTTGAAGCCGCGGATGATAGAAGCCGGTCTGGATTTTTTGCGGCAACAGATAGGCTCTTGGCGTTTGGGACGAGTCGGCTGTTGGCTGACAACAGGCACGCTCCCGTGAGGGACGGCCCGCGGAACCCAAAATAAACGCTTAGGAGACTATCATGACCCACGCATTCACTGCGCTCGGTCTGCGTCCGGAATTGGCGCAGACACTGCTCGACAAAGGCTACACCACCCCGACCCCCATCCAGACCAGCATCATCCCGGCCCTGTTGGCCGGCGGCGATGTCATCGGCCAATCCCAGACCGGCTCCGGCAAAACGGCGGCCTTTGCCTTGCCGATTTTGCAAAACCTGATCCCCAAGCAGCGCCACGTGCAAGCCCTGGTGCTGGCCCCCACGCGCGAACTGGCCCTGCAGGTCACCACGGCCATCGAGCAATATGGCCGGGCGGTGGGCGTGCGCACGCTGGCGGTGTACGGCGGCCAGCCCTACAGCGAACAGATCAACCGCTTGCGCAGAGGGGTCGATGTGGTGGTGGGTACCCCCGGCCGATTGCTCGACTTGATCGAGAAAAAAGCCCTGGACCTGCAATCGGTCGATTGCGTGATCCTGGACGAAGCCGACGAGATGCTCAGCATGGGCTTTATCGCGGACATCGAAAGCATCTTGAAAGAGACGCCCGAAGATCGCCAGACCGGCCTCTTTTCAGCCACCTTGCCGCAACCCATCCGCACCCTGGCCCAGCGCTACCTGCGCAATCCCCAGGCCTTTACCATGGGCGGCCAGCAGCGCACCGTGGACACCGTGGAACAGCGCTACTATCTGATCAACGAGGCCGACCGTCTGGCGGCCCTGACGCGGCTGTTCGAGGTGGAGCCCATCGTCAGCGCCCTGGTCTTCGCCCGCACGCGCCTGGGCACCGGTGACCTGGTCAACGAGTTGGTGGGCCGCGGGTTCACCGCCGAATTGCTCAACGGCGATTTGAGCCAGGAGGCCCGCGAGCGGGTGCTGCAACGCTTCCGCAACAACCAGATCAAGGTGCTGGTGGCCACCGACGTCGCCGCCCGCGGCCTGGACATCGACCACGTGACGCATGTCTTCAACTACGACCTGCCCAACGACCCCGAGGTGTATGTGCACCGCATCGGCCGCACCGGCCGCGCCGGCAAGTCGGGCATCGCCATCTCGTTGCTGACGCCCAAAGAGCGCTGGTTCCTGCGCAAAATCGAAGTCTATACCAAACAGAAAATGACCCTGGCCCAACTGCCCACCGAAGCCCAGATCCAGGAGCAGCGCGACAACCAACTGGTCGAGCAGATGACGGTGTGGCTGCGCCGCGGCCGGTGCCAGCACGAGCGGGATCTGGTGCAAGCCCTGGCGGCCCAGGGCCATGATGTGGCCGAGATCGCCGCCGCCGCCCTCAAGTTGATCCGCGCCGACGAAAAGCAGCGCCCCATCGCCCCCATTTCCGAACTGCGCGAGGAACGCAACAAGCGCGGCCCGGCGGTGCTCCATCGCCAATCCCGGGCCAAAGGCCCAGGCAGCGAAAGCCGCACCTCCCATGAAAAAGGCATGGTGCGCCTTGCCTTGAGCAGCGGCAAGGCCGACGGCCTGAGCGTCAGCCACATCGTGGGCAGCCTGGCCCATCACGCCGACATTCCCGGCAACTGCATCGGCAAGATCCGCATCGAAGATCAGGCGACCTACGTCGATGTTCCCGAAGCGGTGGTAGCCCAGGTGCTGGCCAAAACCGGCGCCTACCAGATCGGGCGGCGGCGCGTCACCGTCCAGCGCGCCTGATGCCATTGAGGTGTGGCACCTATATATTATACGCTGTGGCGATGGCAGCCTCTACACCGGCATTGCCACGGACGTGGACCGGCGCCTGGCCATGCACCGGTCCGGCAAGGGGGCCAAGTACCTTCGCGGTCGCGGCCCCTTGATTCTCGTTTATCAAACCCGCATCGGTTCCAAAGCCTTGGCCCTGCAGATCGAACGCCGGGTCAAGGCGCTCCCCAGGCCAAAGAAAGAGCAAATCGTCGCAAAGCGGTTGTGCATTGCAACCCTGCTCCCTGACACCTGACCGATTTTTTTCCTTAGAAGCGTCACATCTGCCGGTCCTCGCCCTCGTCGGAGCCGGTTGCTTCCGATGGATCCTGCCGGACCTTTGGGTCAGCGATGCCCGGCATGGCTTTTCCCATGCCCGATTTGAACAGCATCCCGATGATATCCGTTCCGTCATCGCCCTCCGTGGCCGGCGGGCAGCCCGATTCGGGGGTGCACATGCCGCCGGGCTTCGCCGCTTTAACGTTGGTTTCGAAAAGTTCAGGCAATATTTGACGCATCTGCTCGAGTGCGGAATCTTTCATGGCATCTCCTTGATTTCGAATTCCATGCCTCAGAATAAGCGCTGCCGGGGCCGAAGCAAACGTCGCCGAAGGCAGGCGGTTGCCAAACCGTGTCTCATCGCTATGTTCTTCGATATTTTCCGCCGCCAGGAGGTGTACGATGGACCCCACGACCCTATCGCGCAATGCGCGTCAACGCTTGAACGCCTGGTTCCTGCACCAGGCCGACCATCTCATGGATCGCATCTACGGCGCGCGCAAGCGCTTCATCTATCGCCAATTGCCGAGCACTGTGGTGGAGATCGGTCCCGGCACCGGGGCCAACCTGCGCTATTACGCGCCCCATACCCGGGTGATCGCCATCGAACCCAATCGCGCCATGCATCCCGCGCTCGCATCCATGGCGCGACGCTATGGCCTCGATCTGGAGATCCGCACGCTCAAAGGCGAAAGTATCGACTTGCCGGACCGTAGCGTCTCGGCCGTGGTCGGCTCGCTGGTGCTGTGCAGCGTGGACGATCCATCCCGGGTCTTGTCCGAAGTCCGCCGCATCCTGCAACCCGGCGGGCGTTATATCTTCCTGGAGCACGTGGCGGCCGTGCCCGGAACGCGGCTGCGCGGTCTGCAACATCGGCTGCTGGTTGTCTGGCGCTGGCTGTTCGACGGCTGCCACCTGAACCGCGACACCCACCTGGCGATCCGCCGGGCCGGCTTCGCCGAGGTGGACATGGATTGTTTTACGCTGCGATCCCCCTGGCTGCCGTTTGCGCCGCATATTTTCGGCCGGGCGCTGAAGTGAATTGTAAATAATTTATCTTACAACGATGGCGATCCGGAAAAGCGCCACCCGCTCACGATCGGCGGGCTCGATGCGGAACTCGATGGGTGCCGCTTCCAGTTCAGGGGGGATGCTGAAGCCGGCGCGCAGCACCTGCGCTGGGCCCTGGGTGGGCGCCAGCATACCGGAAGCCAGACTGACCGGCCCGGCGTTGCTCTGGGCGACGATTTCCCAGCGCGCGCCTGAAGCGCTCGTGGCGAACTCGGCTTCGAAATCGTAGGTTCCGGCTGGCAGCTTGACATAAGGCCCCCAGTTTAGAAATCCTTCCATCTTCTTCCCGGCCGGCGACGCGATGCTGCCCTGGCGCCAATCCACCAGGGCAGCGGCACTGTGTTGCAGTTCGACGCCTTTCCAGCTCATGGACTGGGTGAGCGCTGCGCCCTGGGCAATGGCGTCGCGATCCATGCGCAGGGTGGCCCGGTGGATCCCGGGCAGCTCGGGGTGCGCGATGTCGATGTGATCGATCGGCCAATCCGGCAGTTCGAAGCGCGCGACGAAGCGGTCGGTCATCTGCGTGCCGTCCGCTGCCACCAGGGCCACGGTATCGGCCCGGCCCTTGACCTTGCGGCAACCCTGCCCCCGGTCGTCGAAATTGAGCCGGCCGTAATCGACCGGCACCACGCGCAGTTCTTGAATGTTGATGAACGGCGGGCGGTCGCTGATGCAATACAGAACCTCACCGGCACCCCAGCCATAGGCTTCCCGGCGCAGGTAAAGGGAGAGATTGGCAATGCTTCCCAGCGGCGTGAACCGCCCGCCCCTGGCCAGTTCGGGGGCACAGATGACATGCGGCACCTCCAGGCGGTTGGCGAAAGCGAAGCCGTGGTAGGCGGCATAGGTGCTGTTGCGCCATCCATTGTCGGGCGTGTCGGGATGCAGGTCGCGCAGAAAAAAGCGGCCTTCGGCGATATCGTCCTTGAGGCCATCGATAAACGGGATGCGCATCGACGGCAGCAAAATTCGCTTCACCTCCTGGGCCTTATACACCGCCATGAGTTCCAGGCGCCGCTGCGTCTGCTGCCGCACGGCCAGGTATTGCGCCGTCGTCTTGACGATATCGGCGCCGAGCACGCCCAGCAGCGCCGCGTAGAGCGGCACCAGCATCACCTGGGTGCGCAAGCTCAGCATGCGCGGCCAGGCGCACAAACTGCCGCACAGCGAGAGCAAGGCGACGATGAAGCATATTTCCGAGGCAAAAGCGGTGCGCTGGCTGAAGCTCGCCCCGGACGATCCGGCCATGGCAAAGGCCACCATCAGGCCCAGCATGAGCCAGAGATAAAAGCGTTGCAACGCCACGCGCCGTCGGATCGTCAACAGAAGCACGAGCAGCGCGGCCAGGGCATACAAGATCGGCACTTCGGCGGTGACGTGCTGCCAGACCGACCGGGAGAGCAGAATGATCCGGTAACTGATGCCCAACCCGTCGTCGCCGCGAGCGGCGCGCACCCAGTTTCCCGGCGCAGTGAGCAGCAGCAGGGTGCCGGCCAATTGTCCGCCGAACACATGCCAGTACCAGCGATTTAACGCGATTTTCCGGATACGCGCCGCCAGCAGGGCATAGAGCATGAAGATCGTCAGGGACAACGAGACCGTCTCCAGGCCGGTGGCCCACAGGGCCGCAACAACCGGCAGACCCCAGAGCCGCCAGCGGGTATCGGATCGGGGCTCCTCATCGACCGACAGATCGACAAAGGGGGTAATCACATACACTGCCGCAGTGACCGTCCAGAGATAGCCGATGGCCCCGGTCTTCCAGAAGACAGCCTCGCCCAGGGCCTGGGTGAAAAACCAGACCGCAAACAAGGCGGCCGGCAGCAGCATCAGATCGGTGCGCTCCCGCCCGGGGAAGCGGCCCACGGCGCCGCGAAAGATCGCCAGCAGCAGCAGGCAGAACACGGCGCTGTTGATCAGGTTGAAGAGCACCAGCATTCCGGGAAGTTTCAGCAGGAAGAGAAAGGTGAGCAGCAGCACGAAGAGGCGCCCGCCCCAGGTGCGGTATTCGTCGGCGATGCGGTGGAAAATGTCGCCGGCCTCTGCCGGGGCCACCGCCCGCCACCAGTCGTCGCCCCACAAGGGGGTCAAGCTGTTGAGGGCGAACAGGAGCGCAAAGATCAAGACAAAAAACGCCGCGAGCAGGGCCTCGACCGAAGGCGCCTTAATTCGCGGCATGGTCCAGTACCCCGCGCACCAACTTGGCCAGGTCGGCCATGAGGATCGGTTTGTGGGCCACGGCGCGGATGCCCATGGCCGACAGGTCCTTGTTCTTGATCTGATCGCTGAAGCCGGTGCACAGCACGATGGGGATATCCGGACGAATCTTGATGACCTCCTGGGCAAAGCGGTCGCCCAGCATGTGCGGCATGTTCAGGTCGGTGATGACCAGATCGAACTTCTCCGGTTCCTGGCTGAAGAGCTCCAGCGCCTCGAGGCTGTTGCCGCGCACGGTGACCCGGTAGCCCAGGGCCTTGAGCATGGCCTTGATGATGCCCACCAACTCCGGCTGGTCGTCCACGCATAAAATGCGTTCATTGCCTTGGGGCATCTGGGGGGGGCTCTCGGTGCTGCGCGGCTTGCTCCGATTTTCGAATTTGGGCAGATAGATGGTGAAGACGGACCCTTCGCCCGGCCGGCTGTCGGCCGCAATAGCCCCCTGATGGGCCTTGACGATGCCATAGGTCATGGAGAGCCCCAGGCCCGTGCCTTCCCCCTTGGCCTTGGTGGTGAAGTAGGGATCGAAAATCCGTCCCAGGACCTCCCGGTCCATGCCGGCGCCGGTGTCGGAAACCGTCAGCTTGAGGTACTCCCCGGGTTTGAGACCGTCCATCTGGGCGGCCGTGGATGCCTCCAGGCGCGCCTCGCAAAGATCCAGGCGCAGTCGGCCGCCTTCGGCGCGCATGGCTTGAAACGCATTGGTGCACAGGTTCATCAATACCTGGTGAAGCTGGTTGGCGTCAGCCAGGACCGCGGCCTGGGTCGTCAGCTCCGAAACCACTTCGATGGAGGCCGGCAGCGTGGCCCGCAGCATTTTAATCACTTCCATGACAATCAGGCGCACTTGCACGGGGCCGAATTCCGACCGGGTCTGCCGGCTGAAGGTCAGGATCTGGGAGACCAGGTTCTTGGCGCGCTGGGAAGCTTTCAAGACCTCGCCCAGATTGCGGTGCACCATGCTCTTGGCCTCGGTGCCCATGCGGGCGATTTCGGTATAGCCGATGATGGCCGACAGGATATTGTTGAAGTCATGGGCGATGCCGCCGGCCAGGGTCCCGATGGATTCCATCTTCTGGGCCTGGCGCAACTGGCTCTCCAGTTCGGATTTTTCGACCTCCGCCACCAGGCGGGCGCTGACGTCCCGGATGGCGGCCACATGCACCCGGTTGCCCTTCCAGATAAAGTGGCGGGCGGCGATCTCCACCGGGAAGACCTTGCCTGCCTTGTTTTTGTGATAGCGCACCGGCACGCTGGTTAATTCCGCCGCGGTGGCCTGGCGGGTGGCCTCCGGCTCGGCGGACAGATCGGTGTTCTTCATGGCCAGCAGCTCTTCGCGGGAATATCCGTACAGCGCCTCGCAGGCGGCGTTGACCTCCAGCAAGCGGCCGGTGCCGCTGTCGATCATGAAAATGGCGTCCGATTCCATATCGAAGAGTTGACGATACTTCTCTTCGCTTTCGGCCAGGGCCTGTTCGGCGATTTTGCGGTCGGTGATATCCGTTGCCAGTTCGAAGCGCACGTCGCGTCCGTCGGGCCATTTGACGATCTGATCGGTGATCATGAAGTTCTTCTTGAGATGGGGATTGTAATACTCCCACTTATACGGCTGGTACTTCTGCTTGAGGATGATGGGATTGGTGCAGAATTCGCAAGGCGCCGACCTTCCCTGGAACTCCCGGTAGCAGAGGCCGCCGACCACATTGCGGCGGGCCCGGCGGCGGGCCTCGGCGTTGACGAATAGAATTTCGTAGGTGTTCGGATCGGCGACGTAGATGACCTGATCGATGCTCTCGAAAATGGAGAGCAACTGATGGCGCTCGAACAACAAAGACTCGTTGGCGCGGGTGCGGCTGATCCAGCCGCTGAGGATCTGAACGACCGCCTTGAGCAGGCCGATGTCTTCTTCCTGCCAGGACCGCCGGTGCCGGCACTCGTCGAAGCCCATGAACCCGAAAAAGGCTTTGTCCACGAAAATAGGCATCGCCAGGATCGACCGGATGCCCTGGGGCCGCAACAGCTCGCGCTCCGGCGCCGCGGGAATCGCCTCGATATCGCTGAAATTGATGATTTCATCGCGCTGCATGCGCGCCATCCACCATTGCATGGCCGCACAGGGCACCCCTTGCAATGCATCCTTCTGGGGCAAGACCCCCTCGGCGCACCATTCGACGGTGTTGTCCATCGCATCGGCGGCCTGGCGGTGTTCGAAGATATAGCTGCGGCTGACATCCATGGCGCAGCCAATGGTTTGCAGGCAATCGTCTAAAAATCGGGTGGGGTTTTCGGATGCGATGGCCCGGGTGGAGATATCGGTCAGCATCTTTTCCAACCGCAGCCGGCGCCGCAACTCTTGCTCTACCGCCTGGACGTCGGCGGTACGATCCATTGCTTCGGTCACCTTTTCCACTCCTCTCGATATACTTTCCAGAATCAGATCAGGCCGAACCCACGCCTTACCTTAATCCAAGATGGCTATAAAAAAAAGAGGAATAACAAGTTCATATTATCCACCGCGCACCGGCCACAGATGGAAATCGGCGCCAGGCTTATACGCCACCCCCACGATGCCATCCTGGACATAGAGGGCCCAGGCGTAGCGCGCCTCATAAACGCTGGTGGTCGAAGACCAGTAGGCGCTGCGAACGTTGACGAAGGGATGTCCCGGGGGCAGGGCCGGCGAATGGGAAGCAAGGCAAATCAGGCTTTCCAGCTCCCGGATATTGGGCATGCGCCAGTCATTGAATCCTTCCCGGGCACTGCGGTTAAACAGCCCCACCAGCGACAGGGCCCGCTGCCAGGTCAGCGCCTCGCCGGCCGGATCGGCATCCCGGCTCCAGGTCAAGCCCGTGCGGGAATCGTAGACACAACCCGCTTCCAGGGTGAAGCGCTCTACTTCCGCGGCCGGTTCATCCCCGACGGCCTCCTTCCCCAGGGAGACCGGCCAAAGCATGTACGAGCCGTGCTTCATGCCCCGGTGCACGCGCCCGCCCCCCAGATGGACATACCAGGCCTGGGTCTCCAGGCGCCGGCAGCTCTCCCGGCACCAGTAATAGCCGGGAAAAACATCGTCAAAGGGATGATCGTGGGGCAGCGCCGGGTTGATGCGCTGGTGGCTGAGCAGGGCAAATAGAAGTCGGCGCGGGGGGAGCTGCCAATCATCGTATCCATGCCGGCGGCTCGCGCGCAGGTCGGCCGCAAAGCCCAAGGCTTCATCCCAGGTCAGCGGAAACTCGGCCGGACTGGCATGCTGGCTCCAGACGGCGCCGGTGAGGGTATCTTTGACGACCCGATCGAGGACTTGAAAGCGTTGCGCGGACGGTATCCGGTATTTCTTTTCATAAGATGCATCCTGGCCGGCGCCGGCACAGGAGATGCGAAGCCCGTCCGGCCCGTAGCACTCGACCTGGTCGGTTTGCAGGAGATTGGCCTGGGATGGTTTTTTACCCAATGGTCTTAATCGGCTTTCTGGTTTTGGCTTGAACCGGCGAAAGGTGCATCCGTTCCCCGGGGTGCCGAGAAATCCACCGCCGGCAGTTCGCGCTGGGTCGCCAGGTCGAGGGTGAAATACTTCTGCTTTTGAAACCCGGATTTATTGGCGATCATGCGGGCCGGAAAAGATTCCACCAGGGTGTTGAACCGCCCCACGTAGCTGTTATAGCGGTTGCGGGCCTTCTGGATGTCTTCCTCGACCTCGTTCAAACTGTTCTGCAGGGAGATGAAATTGGCGCTGGCCTTCAGGTCCGGGTAGGCCTCGGCCAGGGCCAGCAGCCCGGTCAGGGACATCGACACCTGGCTCTCCTCTTCCATGCGGTTGGACGAGGCACTCGGACGGCTGAAAAAATCATATTTGCGTCCAACCAGTTTGGCTTCGTGCTCGCTGTAGCCTTCGATGGCGGCGATCAGATTGGGAATCAGGTTGTGGCGGCGCTTCAAGGCCACATCGATGCTGCTCCAGGCCTCCTCGATTCTGTTTTTGTACTTGATGAAGCGATTGTAGGTTCCGAAAAGCCAGGCCACCGACACAAAGATCGCAACAGCGGCCAAAAAAATCAAAGGTACCATCTTTGCCATCCCATCTCGATTTAAGTTTTAATTTTTCTGCTCAAAGCAAGCGCTCGCGATTGCCGGCGCCGTGATCGAAGGTAAAGCTTTCACGCCTGAACAACTCCAGGCAAGCCGCGACGATCTCCGCATCGTACTTTGTCCCCTGCTGCTCTTCAATCAGCGCCAAGGCCGCCTCGATGCCGTGCGCCGGCCGATAGGGGCGGTAGGAGCTATTGGCCTCGACGGCGTCGGCCACCGCCAGGATCTTGGCCTCGGGCAGAATCTCGGCGGCGGTGAGAGCGCGGGGATAGCCCGAGCCGTCCAGCCGTTCATGGTGCTGATAGGCCATCTGGGCCACGGGCCATGGAAAGGGAATGTTTTTCAAGATGTCATAACTCACCTGGGGATGTATTTTGAGCATTTGAAACTCGGCCTCCAAGAGACTGCCCGAGCGGCTGAGGATGGCCACGGGGATGCGGATCTTGCCCACATCGTGCAGCAGGGCGGCGATGCGAATCCCCTCGATGGCCTCCGCGGCAATCCCCAACTTCCGGGCGATGGCGCAGGCCAGTTGCGCCACCCGCTGCTGATGGCCGGCCGTGTAGGGGTCGCGGATCTCCACCATCAGGGCCATGGCGCCGATGCTGGCTTCGAGCATGGCACGAATTTCGGCCGTTTTTTGCTCGACCTTGCCCTCGAGCAGCAAATTGTGGGCGCTGAGCTCCCGGCGCATCTCTTCCAGAGAAAGATGGGTGCGCACGCGCGCCATGACTTCCGCGGCCTGGAAGGGCTTGGTGATGTAGTCCACCGCGCCTAACTCGAAGCCGCGGGTCTTGTCGCTGGTTTCGCTCATGGCGGTGATGAAGATCACCGGAATGGCGGCGGTTTGCGGGTCGGCCTTCAGCCGCCGGCACACCTCATAACCGTCCATCTCCGGCATCATGATGTCCAGCAACACCAGGTCCGGTTTTTGTTTGGCCGCGAAGGCCAATGCCTTGGGTCCGTTCTTGGCGATGCCCAGGCGGTGCCCGGCCTTGAGGGTGTTGACCAGCAGGTCGATGTTGGTGGCATTGTCATCCACAATCAGAATCATCGGCCGGGAATCGTCGATGCCATTTTCGGTCATTTGCTTATCTTTCGAAGTATTTCCAACGCCTGATCGTAATCGTAGCGGCCGACCTTCTCTTCCAGCGCGGCCAGTGCCGCCTGGTCCATGCGCCCCGCCGCCTGCCGGCGGAAGCCCGGCATGAGCGTCGCGATCGGTTCCGGATCGGCGCCCTCGAGGGCTTCGTCGAGCTGCGCCAACAGGGTATCGAAGTCCGGTCCGCCGGGTTGGGAGGGCGCAGCGACCGGCGCTTCGGTGGCCGGCGCCGCCAGGGATTGAATCGACGCCAGCACTTGCGCCAAGGCGCCATCCACTTTCCGGACCAACTCTCCCAGATGGGAACGCTCCATGGCTGTAAAAGTGCCCGGCCGGCTGGCATCTTCGAGCATGTGCGCCGCGGCCCGCAGCTCGTGGGCCCCGATGTTGGCCGCGCTGCCCTTGAGGCTGTGGGCCAGTTGGCGCAGGGCCTCGGGGTCGCTATCGGTCAACGCTTGTTTCAACTTTTCGGCGCTCTGACGGTTATCGGCCATAAACCCGGCCAGAATGTGCGCAAAGGTGGCCGCATCGATCTTCAAGGCCGCCAGGGTCGGCCCGATCTCGATTCCCGGAAGCCGGTCCGGAAGCATTCCGGGGTTCGGCTCGGGCAGCGCATCTTCTTCCGGCGTTATCTCCGTCGATACATCCGTCGAAGCCCGGGAACGCAACAGCCGGAAGAGGGTTTGAAACAGGCGGTCCTGCTGGATGGGTTTGGAGATGTAGCCGTCCATGCCGGCCTCCAGACACTTCTCCTCGTCGCCTTTCATGGCATGGGCCGTCATGGCGGCAATGGGCAGCAGGCGGCCTTGGGGCGATTGGCGGATCAAACGCGTGGCCTCGTAGCCGTTCATTTCAGGCATCTGGATATCCATCAGCACGGCGTCGAACCGCTGGTGGTGGACCGCCTCGACGGCCGCCTTGCCGTTGGAGACGATCGTCACCCGGATACCGGCCCCTTCCAGGATCGCCTGGGCCACCTGCTGGTTGGTGGGATTGTCTTCGGCCACCAGGATATGGGCGCCCTTCAGCGGCTTGCGATACATGGAGGCCCGGGTGGTGAACTGCTTTTTGCGGACACCGCTCTTGAGGCCCTCTTTGCCGAACCCGTCCATGATGGCGTCGAAGAGCGTGGAGGGATAGATGGGCTTGGTCAAGAACCCGTTGATACCCGCCTTTTCGGCCTGGATGCGCTGTTCCTCCCCTCCGAAGGCCGTCATCATGATGATGGGCATGGTGAGCTTCAGCTCCTGCCGGATCTTGCTGGAAGTCTCGATGCCATCCATCTCCGGCATCTTCCAGTCCATCAGGATCAGTTCGATGGGATCGTTGCGCAGCATATTGTCTTCCAGGCGCTGCAAGGCTTCGGCCCCGGAGTCCAGGGCCTCGACCCTGAACCCTAACGACTCGAGCATCCTGCGCATGACGATGCGGCTGTCGGCCAGGTCATCGACCACCAGGACGTTCAGGCCCTCGATATCCGGAGGCACCACCTGCCGGACGAGCCGTTTATCGGGCGGGCGCTTGAGATGCACCGAGAAGCGAAACGTACTGCCCTTGCCCAGTTCGCTCTGCACCCCGATCTCGCCGCCCATCAGGGTCACCAGCTGCTTGCAGATGCTCAGCCCCAGGCCGGTGCCCTCGTATTTGCGGGTGGACGACGTGTCGCCCTGGCTGAAGGGCAGAAAAAGCAGATTGCAATACTCCGGAGCGATGCCCGGGCCCGTGTCCTTGACCGAAAAGTCCAGAACGACCTCGTCGTCCGCCGGCGTTTGGGCCGGCTTGACGCTCAGCAGGATCACGCCGGCCTCCGTGAATTTGACCGCATTGCCGAGCAGATTGGTCAGGATCTGCTGCAAGCGCAAGGGGTCGCCCTCGAGCACCTTGGGCGTCTCCGGATCGCAATCCACCAGCAGTTCGATCCCCTTTTCGGCCGCCTTGCTGAAAAACAGCTCCATGGCCCGGTCGAAGACCTCGTTCAAGCCGAAGGTGCGCTCTTTCAATTCGAATTTGCCGGCCTCGATCTTCGAAAAATCGAGAATGTCGTTGATGATGCCCAACAGGGAGTAGGCCGAACTGTGGATGATCTTCAGATAGTTCTCGATTTTGGGCGGCAGGGCTTCGGCCAACGCCAGATCGCTGGCCGCGATCACCCCATTCATGGGCGTGCGGATCTCATGGCTCATATTGGCCAGGAACTCGCTCTTGGCCCGGGTGGCGGCTTCGGCCAGCTCCTTGGCCTGTTTCAGCTCGCGATCCTTTTCCTTGCGCAAGTTGATTTCGGTTCGCAGGCGCGCATGGGAGTTTCTGACGCGCCGGTTCAGCTGCAGGACGACGCCGGTAAAGGCGGCCAAGGTACCAAAGGCGATCACGGCCATGACGATCCAGTGCCCGTAGCTTTTCACCACATCCGCGAAGGCGATGCGCCCCAGATCTTCGTAGGGCCCGACCTTGAGCACCTTCAAGCAGTCATGCACCGTTTGATAATTCAAGGGGATGGTCCAGCCGGCACAGCCCGCCGCCACGGCCGCCGGCCCATCGGGGGGCATCTGCAAGAGCGCCACGGCCACCTTTACGGCCAGGTCGTCCGGGATGTGCTTCAAGCCGGCCAGAGGCCAGGCCGGATATTCACGGGTCGTGCAGTAATAGGAGGTAGGCGCGTCCGAGGGATGCAGGCGTGGAAAGACATAAAAATCGGCTAAATCGATCTTGCCTTCGGCGCTCAGCGCTTCCAGGGTGCCCGTCCGCACCGTACCCGCATCGACCCGGCCATCGCGCACCGCATACGCCACCCGGTCGTGGGTCTCGTCAAACCCAAGCGTCTCGAAATCGCTGTACGGGTCGATTCCATTTTCCTTGAACTCCCGCCAGGCCATGAGCCATCCGCCCAGGGAGCCTTCGGAAACCGCCATGAAAGACTTGCCTTTGAGATCGTCGAGGGTACGGATCTCCTTGCGATCGGCGCGGCAGAAAATGACGCCGCCGTATTGGGCATACACGCCGCCCGCGCGCCGCTCCTTCAGCGTGACGATGCGTTTGGCATGAAACCAATACTCCAGCCCCACATAAAAAGAAGAATTGGCCAGGATGAAATCGACCTCACCGTTTTTGGCCGCCGCATCGATCTGGTCATGGGAAAGGGGCACGATGGAAAAGCGTTGACCGGCGATCTGGCGGGTGAGGTAATCGGCCGTCGGCGACCAGCTTCGCAGGCACTGTTCAGCGCCCCGGATGGCCAGCACGCCGATTCTGAGCGGCGCCGCTTGCCCCCGGGCAACACCCGCAGGCACCGCAGTGAAAAGCAACATCGGAAAAAGCAACGCCCAAAACAGATTGCGCCGCATTTTGTCATTTTCGAACTGCCTACCGTCCATGACGACCGCCTGAATTGTCATAAAATGGTATACCCACCGGCCTGGAAAATAACAAGGCAGAATCGGAAGTTGACCGCAAGGGCGCCGCGGCGCTACATTCCTTGGACTAGCGCAACGTCCACCCACCCCAACCCCCCAAAGGAGGCAAGACCATGCCGGACACCACGCGGCCGCTAAGCCAAGAGGAGCGCGAACGGTTCAATTTCCTCAACCAGGAGAACCTCGCATTTTTGATGAACCGCTACAACCGGGTCAACCGCTGGGTGATCGCCGACATGGTGCGCCGCAGCGCCTACCACTACCCGGACAAGGTGGCCCTGATCTTCGGCGAGCACCGTCTGACCTACGCCCAACTGGAAGCCGCCGCCAACCGCACGGCCAACGCCCTGGCCGGGCTGGGCGTCCAAAAATACGACCGCGTGGCCATCCTGGCCCACAACACGATCCACCACGTGCTCACCTGGCTGGGCTGCTGCAAAATCGGCGCGGTCTATCTGGCCATCAACTACCTGCTGCGCGGCAAGGACATCACTTACTGCCTCAACCACTCGGAGAGCAAGATCTTCATCGTCGAGGACGCCCTCTACCCCCTGGTGGCCGACGTGCTGGACCAGATGCCCACGGTCCAGGCCCTGGTGTGGTCCGACCAGGGCGCCGGCCAGCCGCCGGTGGACAGCCGCTTCCTGGCCTTCGATGCCTGGATGGCCAAGGCCCCGGCCACCGAGCCGGACGTGTTGCTGCACATCGAAGACCCCTGCCAGATGACCTACACCAGCGGCACCGAGTCCCTGCCCAAGGGCGTGATCATCAGCAACCAGGCCCTGCTGGCCCAGTACATGGGCGCCATCATCGACGGCGGCTATGCCACCGGCGACATCAACGTCAACGCCCTGCCCATCTACCACTGCGCCCAGCGCGACGTTTTCTTGAACCCCATCTTTCTCACCGGCGGCACCAACATCCTGATGGCCCCCGACATCGGCCAGATCCTGGCCACCATCGACCGCCACCGGGCCAACATGTTCTTTGCCCCGCCCACGGTCTGGATCGGCATCCTGCGCCACCCCGAGTTCGACCGCCACGACCTCACCTGCCTGACCAAATGCTACTACGGCGCCTCGATCATGCCCGTGGAGGTCTTAAAAGAGCTCATGGCGCGCCTGCCCGGCTGCAAGGTCTACAACTACTACGGCCAGACCGAACTGGCCCCCTACCACACCATTTTAAAAGCCGAAGACGCCCTGGCCAAACTGGGCTCGGCCGGCATGGCCGGCCTGAACATGGAAACGCGCCTGGAGGATGCCGAAAACAAGCCCATCGCCGAACCCGGCCTGCCCGGCGAGATCTGCGGCAAAGGGCCCCACGCCATGATCATGTACTTCAAGGACCCGGACAAGACCGAGACGGCCATGGAAGGCGGCTGGTTCCACTCCGGCGACATCGGCGTGATGGACCCCGACCGCTACATCACCGTGGTCGACCGCAAAAAGGACATGATCAAGACCGGCGGCGAGAACGTCGCCACCCGCGAAGTGGAAGAGGCCATTTACCTCGACAAGCGCGTCCAGGAGGTGGCCGTGGTGGGCGTGCCGCACCCCAAATGGGTCGAGGCCGTCACCGCCGTGGTGGTGCCCCGCCAGGGTGAAACCATCACCGAACACGAGATCCTGGCCCTGTGCCAGAAAGAGCTGGCCCCCTTCAAGATGCCCAAGCGGGTGGTCTTCGTCGCGGCCCTGCCCAAGACCCCCACGGGCAAGATCCTCAAGCGCGACATGCGCAAGAGCTACCAGGACCTGTTCAAAGGGTAATGGACGGCCGGCTCAAAAAGCTTGCCGGACATTACGCCCGGATTATGCTATACAGCGTCCCCTCCGACCGACGGGAAGCACCCTCCGACCCAGGTGCGTCCCTGGCACGGAGGTAGGCGCCTGCGGCAACCGGCTTGCGCCACGTCCGCCATCAACCCAAGGGATGCTCGAATGCGCGGAGGAAGGTGCGCCCTGGACTGTCTGAGCGCAGCGAGTTTCCAGGGCGCCGGAGCGCATTCGAGCATCCCCATAAATGGCGGGTGGCGCAAGCCGGTTGCCGCAGGCGCCGGCGAGCTGGCGATTCGATAACGAGCTGATCTCGATAAAAATCTCCACCCACAGGAGTTACAACAACAAGCATGAAAAACGGCAACCTATTCAACCCCAAAAATAAATCCGACTACACCGCCGCCTCCGTCGAGGTCCTCGAAGGCCTGGAACCGGTCAAGCGCCGCCCGGCCATGTACACCGACACCCAGCGCCCCACCCACATGGCCCAGGAGGTCATCGACAACGCCGCCGACGAGGCCATCGCCGGCTACGCCGACCGCATCGAAGTGATCCTGCACACCGACGGCTCGCTGCAGGTCACCGACAACGGCCGCGGCATCCCCGTGGACCAGCACCCCACCGAAAAAATCTCGGGCGTCGAGGTCATCCTCACCAAGCTGCACGCCGGCGCCAAATTCTCCAACAAAGACTACCGCTTCTCGGGCGGCCTGCACGGCGTGGGCGTCTCGGTGGTCAACGCCCTCTCCAAGCGCCTGGAAGTCGAAATCAAACGCGACGGCCAGCTCTACAGCATGGCCTTCGAACACGGCGAAAAGGTTCAACCCCTGACCGTCATCGGCAAAGTCGGCCAGAAGGCCAGCGGCAGCGCCATCCGCTTCTGGCCCGCCCCCCAGTATTTCGACAACAACACCTTCTCGGTGGCGCGCATCAAACATGTCCTGCGCGCCAAGGCCGTGCTCTGCCCGGGTCTGTTCGTCAGCTTCGAGGACCGCAACACCGGCGAAAGCGTGAGCTGGCTCTTCGCAAGCGGCCTGAACGAATACCTGGTCCAAGGCCTCGGCGAGGCCCTTTTTATCCCCAACCCGCCCTTTACCGGCAACTACGAAGGCGCCCAGGAGCAAGTGGCCTGGGCCGCCGTCTGGCTGCTCGAGCCCGGACCGGGCCTGGCCGAAAGCTACTGCAACCTGATCCCCACCACCCAGGGCGGCACCCACGTCAACGGCTTTCGTGCCGGACTGCTGGCCGCCCTGCGCGAATTTTGCGACATCCACAAACTGCTGCCCCGGGGCATCAAGATCGGCCCCGAGGATATATGGGACAACTGCGCCTACGTGCTCTCGGTCAAGCTCCAGGAGCCTCACTTCGCCGGCCAGACCAAAGAGCGCCTGGCCTCGCGGCATGCCGATTTCGTCTCCAACGTGCTCAAGGACAGCTTCAGCCTCTTTTTGAACCAGCACGTGGAGATTGGCCAGCAATTGGCCGAACTGGCCATCGAAAAGGCCCGCCGGCGCCTGGACGCTTCCAAGAAAGTCACGCGCAAACGCGCCACCGGCGGCCCGGTGCTGCCCGGCAAGCTGGCCGACTGCATTTCCGGCGACCCGGCCCAGGGCGAACTCTACCTGGTCGAGGGCGATTCGGCCGGCGGCTCGGCCAAGCAGGCCCGCAACCGGCACTTTCAGGCCATCATGCCCCTGCGCGGCAAGATCAAAAACACCTGGGACGACAGCAGCGACACGGTGCTGGGGTCCAACGAGATCCACGACATCGCCGTGGCCCTGGGGGTCGAACCGGGCGCCGACGACATCAGCGGCCTGCGCTATCACAAGATCTGCATCCTGGCCGACGCCGATTCCGACGGCCAGCATATCGCCACCCTGCTCTGCGCGCTCTTTTTACGGCACTTCAAGCCGCTGGTGGATGCCGGGCACATCTTCGTGGCGCTGCCGCCCCTCTATCGCATCGATATCGGCAAGAAGATCTTCTACGCCCTGGACGAGTACGAAAAGAACGGGATCGTCAAAAAGTATGCCGACGGCCGCTCCAAACCCCTCATCCAGCGGTTCAAGGGCCTGGGGGAGATGAACCCCGACCAACTGCGCGAGACGGCCATGGCGCCCGACACCCGGCGCCTGGTGCGCCTGGAAAGCACGGGTCAGGATGCCGAAGGCGTCGAGGCCATGATGACCATGCTGCTGGGCAAAAAGAGCATCGACCAGCGCAAGGCCTGGTTGGAAGCCAAAGGCAACCTGGCCGAAGAAGCCCAATAGATAAAGGAAAAGATCCATGGCGGAGAACAACAACCTGACCGAAACGCTGCCCATCCACGTCTTCAGCGAGCAGTCCTACCTCAACTATGCCATGTACGTCATCATGGACCGCGCCCTGCCATTCATCGGCGACGGCCTCAAACCGGTGCACCGGCGCATCCTGTACGCCATGTCCGAGCTGGGGTTAAGCGCGCCAGCCAAGTTCAAGAAGGCCGCGCGCACCATCGGCGATGTGCTGGGTAAATTCCATCCCCACGGCGACACGGCCTGTTACGAGGCCATGGTGCTCATGGCCCAATCCTTCTCCTACCGCTACCCGCTGGTGGAAGGTCAGGGCAACTGGGGCACGGTGGACGATCCCAAATCCTTCGCGGCCATGCGCTACACCGAGGCGCGCCTGTCGCCCTACGCCGAACTGCTGCTCTCCGAGCTGGGCATGGGCACCGTGCCGTGGGGCCCCAACTTCGACGGCACCTTGCAGGAGCCGTTGTTTATGCCGGCGCGCCTGCCCAACGTGCTGCTCAACGGCGCCAGCGGCATCGCCGTGGGCATGGCCACCAACATCCCGCCCCACAACATCACCGAAGTGGTGGGGGCCTGCGTGCACCTGCTGGACAACCCCGACGCCACCGTGGACGAGCTGTGCGAATTTATCCAGGGGCCGGATTATCCCACCGGCGCCGAGATCATCACCCCGCGCAGCGACATCGTGGCGATCTACCGCACCGGGGTCGGTTCGATCCGCATGCGCGGCGTGTGGCAACGCGAAGAGAACGACATCGTCATCACCGCCCTGCCCTTTCAGGTCTCGCCCACCAAGATCATCGAACAGATCGCCCAGCAGATGCAGCAGAAGAAGCTGCCCATGGTGGCCGATGTGCGCGACGAAGGCGACAGCGAAGCGCCCGTACGCATCGTCATCACCCCGCGCTCCAACCGCGTGGATGTGGACGACCTGATGTCCCACCTGTGCGCCACCAGCGACCTGGAAAACACCTACAAGGCCAACCTGAACATGATCGGCACCGAACGCAAACCCCAGGTCAAGGGGTTGCGCCAGCTGCTGGGTGAGTGGCTGACCTTCCGCAAGCAGACCGTCACCCGCCGCCTGACGCACCGCCTGGAGCAGGTGCTCGACCGCCTGCACGTGCTCGAAGGCCTGCTCATCGCCTATCTGAACCTGGACGAGATCATCCGCATCGTCCGCACCAGCGACGATCCCAAGCCCGAGCTGATGCAGGCCTTCGCCATCAGCGAGCGCCAGGCAGAAGCCATCCTGCAGATCCGACTGCGCCAACTGGCCAAACTCGAAGAGCAGCGTTTGAAGAAGGAGCAAAAAGAGCTGGCCGCCGAAAAGGAGTCCATCGAAAAAGTCCTCGCGTCTCCGACGCGCCTGAAGAATTTGATCAAAAAAGAGTTGACCGAAGACGCCGCCAAGTTCGCCGACCCCCGGCGCACGAAGATCGTGGCGCGCAGCGAAGCCCGGGCCATCTCCAGAACCGAGCTGGCGCCGGTGGAGCCGGTGACCGTGATCCTCTCCAAGATGGGTTGGGTGCGCACGGCCAAGGGGCATGAGATCCAGGCCGCCGAACTGCTCTACAAAGCCGGTGACGAATTCCTGGCCGCCGCCCCGGGCCGCAGCAACCAGCCGGCCGTGTTCATGGACTCCAACGGCCGCACCTATGCCGCCGATCCCAACGAATTTCCCACGGCGCGCAGCTACGGCGTGCCCTTGACCGGGTCGTTTGCCATCGAGGCCCAGGCGCGCGTCCTGTCGGTGACCATGGGCGAACCCGAGCAGCCCTTGCTCATCGCCAGCACGGCCGGCTACGGCTTTATCACCGAGCTTGGGCAGATGCACACGCGCAACACCAAGGGCAAAGCCTTTTTGAGCCTGCCCGAAAACGCCCTGCCGCTGACGCCCATGGCCATCGATCCGGCCGCCCCGGACCTACACCTGGTGGCCCTGACCCTGCAGGGCCGCATGCTGGTCTTTCCCCTGGGCGAACTGCCGACCCTGCCCAGGGGCAAGGGCAACAAGATCATCAACGTGCTGGCCAAGGATCTCAAGGCCGGCGAGGACGCCCTGGCCCTGCTGCGCCTGGTGACCCCCCAGCAGAAGTTGACCGTGCTGGCCGGCAAGCGCAGTTTTAGCATGACCTTCAATGTGCTGCGCGAATTCATCGCCGAACGCGGCAAACGGGGCAAGAAGCTGCCCAGAGGGTTTCAGCGGGTATCCGATCTGGTGATCGAAACCATTGCGCCCCTCCCGGCCGAAGGCAATGCGGGTTAAGCTGCACAGCCGTAGGGTGGGCGTGCCATCCCGTCACTTGGGAGAATTCGAAAGGAGAAGGCCATGAAAGCAAAACTGCTCGTTCTGGGCGCTTGCCTGTTGCTGCTGGGCGCCTGCAGTTCCATGTACTACGATGCCATGGAAAAGGTCGGGGTCCACAAACGCGACATCATGGTGGACCGTGTCGAGGCGGCCCGCGACAGCCAGAAAGAGGCCAAAGAACAATTCCAGACGGCCATGGAGCAGTTCAAGAGCGTCGTTCGCTTCAAGGGCGGCAATCTCGAAAAGGAGTATAACAAACTCAACGCGACCCTGCAGAAAAGCGAATCCAAAGCCACCGAAGTCCGCGACCGCATCGATGCGGTCGAGAATGTCTCCGAAGCTTTGTTCGAAGAGTGGCGCGCCGAGCTGAAGCAATACAACAGCGACACCTTGCGCCGGTCGAGCCAGCGCAAGTATGACTCGACCAAACAGAAATACGGCGACCTCATCACGGCCATGCGCAAAGCCGAAGACAAACTGGAGCCCGCCCTGGCACCGCTGCGCGACCAAGTGCTGTTCATGAAGCACAACCTCAATGCCCGCGCCATTGCGGGCCTGAGCGGCGAACTGGACGGCGTCCAGACCAACGTGGACAAACTGGTCCGCGACATCGAAAGCGCCGTCGCCCAGGCCGACGCTTTCATCGCCGCGCTGCAAACGGAATAGAAGACGGAGCTAGTGGTTTGCCCGGCGCACGAAAGAGGCCCCAATAGAGGAGTGTTTCCCGCCATACCGGTGGGAAGGCATGGCGGGAAACATGGGGGAGGGACGCTAGTTTGGCAGGTACTTCAAGCCGATCGCGAAGTTGTGAAGGCCTTCACCCTCGAGGGGCTTCGACCATTTCACTTCCGCCAGCGAGAACGAACGAAACCCTTCAGGCAATATCGACGGATTGTCGGCCGTACTCCGAACCGTCGCCTTGACCATCACAATACTGCCTTCCTGAATCCTTTGGTTCAACTGGATACAAGTACCCATGCAAGAGCAATCGAGCATCTTGCCCTTCAGGACGGGGCTGTTAGCGATCAAACCGCTGCAGGCAACGGTGATCTGGGCGCCCTTATGAGGAAAACTTCTTTTGTCCATGGGAAGACTTCCGGTTTTAGGATTAAAAACGTCAATTTCCGCAGTGCGCGGGACCGATCGAAAAGCCGATCAGGGCCAACATTTCCATTAGGTCTTGCATGCGAAAAGGCTTAAACAGCCATCCATCAGGTTTTCAACTTTCGATGAAATTACCTTTAAACCGACCCGTAAAGATGACTCCGGCATGCGATTTCCGCAGTGATTTGAGCCGGAGCGTCAGTACATCCAAGCCAAAACCATTGATGCTCTTCAACCCTTCGGTATCGATTTCCACCTTGGGATAACTGGCGTCGTATTTATTGAGCACATTGGCAAGCTCATGGGCCGAAGTACCGTCGAAATCCCCCCACAATCGAATCCGGACTGAACGATTGTTTGCTTCCTTGGATAGAATCCTGAAGTTTTTGGCCATCGTTCCCTCCACGTTCAGGTTGACGATTCACAAGATGATATGCAAAAGCAATTTCCGGGCCGTTGTGGAGAAGAAATGCATGCGGTTGAATTTCCGAATTTTTTTCGAGTGGCGGGGGGCGAAACAGGTTCTTGTTGCGCCTCAGGACAGTGTCAGCTTATTTTACAGGTGGTAAAGCGATAGGCCCCGTGGCCAGGCAAAGGGCTATTGTAAACCGCCTTGATCCTGATTATAGTCCTGCTAATTGCTCCTGACCTGATCCCCTTGTACGGCACCTGCCAAAACCGTAATCAGCAAGGGGGCATTATGCCCAAGGATCATCTTCCCCGTCCAGGCGACCCATCTATAAACCAAGACAACGCGTTGCAGTCACGGTTAGCCCTTCAGGAAAGCGAGGCGAAAAACAGGAGCATATTTCATGCGGCACCGGTGGGAATCGGCATCATAAGAGATCGGGTGTTTACGGATGTGAATGAACGCCTGAGCGAAATCATCGGCTGGACGCCCGCCGAATTGCTCGGCAGGGAACCGCGGTTCTTATACGTATCGGAAGAAGACTACGCAGCGGTGGGCAAAACATACCGGCAGATTGCGGAGCGAGGCATTGGCACCATCGAGACCCGCTTTAAATGCAAGAATGGAGAGATCATTGACGTGCTGCTGAATGCGGCGCCCATCGATCGAAACGATCTTTCCGCTGGAGTTACCTTCACCGCCTTGGATATCACGGCGCGCAAACGAACCGAACAGGCGCTGCGAAACAGCGAAGAGCGCCTGCGCCTGGCGTTCGACGCCGCCTATCTCATCTGGTTCGAATGGGACATCCAGCGCAATGAAGTCCACCAACTCGCATCCAAAGATCCGGCCTTGGCGCCCACCACCGGGCCGTGCAGCACTTATGAGGACGTTGTCAGCATGGTCCACCCCGAGGATCGCGCACATTTCAGCGCCAACGTTTTTGCAGCCCTGGAACGGGAAGATGGGCACTATGAAAATGAATTTCGCATCGCTGACCCCAATGGCACGATTCGCTGGATTCATGAAAACGGCATTGTGAAGCATGACCTGCACGGCACCCCCATCCGGCTGATCGGGCTTTCCCAGAACATCACCGATCGCAAGCAGGCCGAATTGAGATTGCAGCAGGTGAATGAAACCCTTGAACAGCAGGTATCCGAACGCACTACGCTGGCCAAGCGCCGGGCCAACCAGCTGCAGGCCCTGGCGGTGGAGCTCATCGAGGCGGAAGAAGCCGAGCGCAAACGCATCTCAGAATGGCTGCATAACGATCTGCAGCAGATGATGGCCGCTGCCAAGATGCAGCTGCAAACGGTTTCCGCACCCGACGAGGCCATTCGGAATGCCCAAAAGTTATTGGAGGACTCCCTCCAACGATCACGCCAGTTGTCCCATGAGTTGAGCCCACCGGTGTTATGTCGCTCCAGGCTCGTCGATGCCTTGCAATGGCTGGTCCGGAAAACGGAGACCCAATTCGGACTGCACATCGAGTTTGAAGCCAATGACCAAAGGCCGTTCGAAAACCAGTCCCTCAAGGTCTTCTTGTTCCGCGCCGTACAGGAACTCCTGTTTAATATCGTCAAGCATGCGGGGGTCAAAAACGCCCGGGTGGCCCTTTCCAGCTCGAACCATCATCTGGTGATCACCGTCAGCGATCAAGGCCGAGGATTTGACCCCATGATCCTGGATACCGACACGAAAAAAGCAGGGCTCGGCCTGCTGAGCCTGCGAGAGCGGGCCCATTATATCGGTGGCGACCTGTTGGTTGAGAGTTCGCCGGGCAAAGGCAGTCGCTTCACCATCACAGTTCCTCTCGATCTTTCCCGGGCCCCTGGCGCACAAAAAGCCGGGCCGGAAGTCAAGCAACCGGATATCGCTTTGACTGAACCCGCGGTAACGGCCGCTTCTTTCGGCATCCGGGTGCTGTTTGCGGATGACCACAAGGTGATGCGCCAGGGCCTGGTGCGCCTGGTGGCTGACAAGCCGGACATCCATGTCGCCGGCGAAGCGACCAACGGGCGCGAAACCGTCGAGTTGGCCCGCCGCCTCAAGCCGGACGTCATCGTGATGGACATCTCGATGCCGGAGATGGACGGCATTCAGGCCACCCGCCTGATCAAGGCCGAACTGCCCCAGATTCGGATCATTGGTTTATCCATGCATGCCGACGAGTACCTGGCCCAAGCGATGCGCGAAGTCGGGGCGGACCTCCTGGTGAGCAAGACAGCCTCCTCATCCCAGTTGCTCAAGGCCATTTACGGAATTAAAGGCCAGATCCGTCCTGCCGAAGAGACCGTATAGAGCCACCGGTTGTTCCGTAGATGACATTCCAGAAAGACCCGATCCCTTAAAATGCCGATACCGATGGGACCGGCATGAAAAATACTCCGGTTCAAGGCCTCGCTGGCGCGCAGCGCCCAGCGGTAATATCCTGCACCGAAGAAACAACCCAATATTCATCATCGATCTCCATGACCGACTTTGGGTCGATGAGGCATGAGCGCTTGGCGTCTATGGTCCGCAGTCGGTGTTTAAAAACCCGGGGGCAGTTCCTGATGGCTCAAGTCCCGCAGCGCGGCAGCGATCAGGGCTTTGGGAAACATCCGCAGTTCTTCCGGTTTAAAGGGATGTTCGGGGAGGTATTGAAGAACCAAGTTGCACACCGCCAAGGCCTGGGCATGGTCGCGGTCTTTCTTCATGGGGTCCCGATCCTTTTGGGCGCTCAACCAAAGTTTGTGAACGGCAAAAGCGCGTGGATCGGGAACCACCATGGTGGCTGGAAAACCATCGTCCCCAATAACAACTTGGCTGAATTTTGGCGCCGACAGCAACCACTGGAGATTTTTTATCTCCGCAGCCGTCAGGTCCTCTTCGCCTCCCATGCTTCGATTTTCCTTCTTAAGCATGGACTTGGGCTCGGGTTTAACCAGATCGACCATATAGCCATCCTGATTGGCAGCCCGAAAACTTCGCCTTCCCAGTAATTTAAAGGATCGATCCGCTTTGTGCAAAATATCGATGAGTCCCCTGGTATCGACTTCATCCAGGGCGAACAGCCGCAGTTTAGACCGGACATCCCATAGAACATCCATATCCCGGGTTGCCAGCAGTCCACGCACCAGGAAAACGCCGGCCCGCGCTTCATAGGCATACAGGGCGTTGGTGCCGATAATTTGAAGGTTGCGGCCCAAAAGCTGATGTTGTTCAAGGAGTCTGCAGATCGCCGTTACGATGCGCGGCACGCGGGCGATGCGGGCGGCCTTGCAGAAACGGGCCTGCTCCTTGAGCTGCGCTTTCATCTGGTTGAGGCGCGCGGCAAATTCTTTTTTGTTGTCGTGAAATTCGGTATACAGGGATTCGGCTTCCCTGGATCGAGGTCCGAGGCTCTTGCCATAGCCACGGCGGTCCATCGATCGGAAAAGGTACTCTTTGCCCTTGACCTTCTTCCAGTGCATGCCGCCACGGTAGGCGCGACTCCTGCCAAAGGCATCCATATAAACTTCGTGCAACTGGGCCGCATCTAGTGCGATACGCCTTTGATCCGCATTCAATTCATACAACTGTATGCCGTTTTCCATCGCATCTCCAAGATAGTATTATGATGGAAAACTACTGCACAATGAGTTGCTTATCAACATATTTTCCATCGTTCATAAATTTTGCCGAAACGATGGAAAACCGTCACAGATCGTTAGGCGTCAGATGATGCAACGGTCCTGACGTATACACAGCATATGGCGGGCGTTGACATGCAATCGTGGCTTTGGCATAGTCGCTTTTTAATTCCTGAAGGGGCCCTCGCATGCATCTGAACCGCGTTGAAATCCGCCATGACCGTTTCCCGCCCCAGGAGGTTTATCCGTTCAACCTTCCGCGGCTGCAGAGCACCATCGAACTTCAATTCCCCGCGCCAATCACCTTTTTCACCGGCGAAAACGGCGCCGGCAAATCGACGCTGCTCCAGGCCATCTGCCGCCGGTGCAACATTCATATCTGGGAGGGGGTGGAGCGGACTCGGGTCCAGGTGAACCCCCATGAAAAGCGGTTGGCGGAAGCCTTGGAGGTCGAATGGCGCGACGGCCCCGTACCCGGCTCCTTCTTTTCTCCCGAGCTGTTCCGCAACTATTCGCAGCTATTGGACGTATGGGCCGTCAACAGCCCGGGACTTCTCGACTACTTCGGGGGGCAATCACTGCTCACCCAATCCCACGGGCAATCGTGCATGGCTTTTTTCGCGTCGATTTACAAAGTCAAAGGATTGCACTTTCTGGATGAACCCGAAGCCGCCCTGTCGCCGCAGACGCAATTGCGCCTGCGCGAGTTGCTGGACCGAATGAGCCGCGACGGCCATGCGCAATTCATTATTTCCACCCACTCGCCGATCCTGATGTCCTGTCCCGGCGCCGTGCTGTATACGTTCGACCGCCCTGCCATCGAACGCGTCGACTACCAGCAGACCCAGCACTACAAAATCTACAAATCGTTTTTCGACGCCGACGCCGGAAGCCGACTCGTATCCACCGGAAAGCGCCCCTGAAAGAATTACTTGACCCCATTGAGCATAGCAGGCCTTTTCCACTCTTTATACGGGCCGCAGTGCAGGACGTGCATGAACGATACGGAATAGAGCAGCGCCAGGGAAGAGTAGTAAATCCAGAGCAAGATGATGCACACCGAGCTCAGCGAGCCGAACAACACATTGATACGAGAGACATTCTGAATATAGTAACCGAAGGATTGGCGTGCAAAAAGCCATAGCAGCACAAACATCAGGCCGGCTATCAGCCGATGGTGCAGCTTGATGGGAATCGATAGAAAGAGCTTGACGGTGATGAGGAAGAACAGCACCAGAATCAGGGCCGAGACCATATTGCTCTGGTTGAAGGTGAAGTAGTTGGCCATGGTTTGCAGTTCGTGGACATACGGACTCTGTTCGACGAAAGATCGAAACGGTTTGAGCGCATCGGCTGTCACGGTCCACAGGAAGTTGGCCATGAAAAAGAGCAGGATGGTGAATACGCTCAGGAAGGCATACAGTGCGTGCCCCTTGATCAAGTTGCGCCGTTGCAGATGAAAGATCCTGCGAAGCGACTCTTCCAGGGATTTAAACAGCAAGCCGCTGATGACGGGCAGCATCAATAAATTGATGGTCGTAAACGAGCCCAAACCGACGGAGTCGATCAGGTGGGTCTGGAGCCATTCGGCACTGACAAAAGGAATGAAGCGGCGGATATCCTCCACCATAATGGCTGCCATGTTCCCCGGAAACAGGCCGGGAAAAAGCAGATTCTTGAATGAATTTAAAATGAACAAAAAGAGTGCGGAAAAGGGAATGATCGCCAACTGGAAAACGAACGAAATGGAGGCGGCCACAGTCGGGCAATCGTCCCAGATAAAATTTCGCCCGGCAATGCCGAAGGCCCGGAAAAAGAATCCGATTCTGATTTTGGTTCCGTAGATCATGCCGCCAACAGCTTCCTATCAGGCGCCCTATCGTCATCCCATCGCCGCCGATCGTTCCAGGCCAATTCAAAACCCTTCCGCGCGGTTACATCGCGCGCAGCTGTCTTCGTTAACCCTGGCCGCCTTCGTCCAGAACCCGTCGCACGGTCCGAGACATTTCCAAAAGGGTGATCGGCTTCATCAGAATTTCTTTGATTCCGATCGCTTTGGCTTTTTCTCGGCCCAGCCTTTCGCTGAACCCGGTGCAAATGATGATGGGGATGTCCGGTTGGATCGCAATCAGTTCTTTCGCCAATTGTTCGCCCGTCATATTCGGCATCGTCATGTCGGTAATCACCAAATCGTAGCCCTGTGGATTGGCCCTGAACGCTTCCAGGGCATCCACGCTGCTCAATCGGGTGGTTACCCGATAACCGAGACGGGTGAACATTTGTCCTTCCAACTCGGCAATCATTTTCTCGTCGTCGACCAGCAAAATTCGTTCATGGCCGGTTGGAAAGCCGCCCGCTCTTTCGGGCGAAGCCGCTTCAGCCGAATCGTCCGTCAGGGGCAAGTAAACATGGAAAGCCGATCCTTTTCCCACTTGACTGCAAACCTTGATATCGCCCTGGTGTTCCTTGACGATCCCATATACTACGGCAAGCCCGAGGCCCGTGCCTTTACCCTGCTCCTTGGTAGTAAAATAGGGCTCGAAGATCTTGCCCATAATGGCCGGGTCTATGCCGCACCCCGTATCGGACACGGACAGCCTGGCGTATCGCCCCGGCGCCAGGGCGGCTTCCGCCGAGGCATCTTTTCCCAACTTTTCTTCTCTTAAGCCGATCGATATCCGCCCGCCGGTCTTCTCCATGGCGTGAAAAGCGTTGATGATCAAATTCATGGCAATTTGATGCAATTGGATGGGGTCGGCCATGACATGGGCGCAATCCTTTTGAATGTCTTGGACGATCTCTATGTTGGAAGGGATGGTCGATCGGCTCAACTTGATTACTTCTTTGAGTATCGTCTGGATCCGAATGGGCGTCGATTTCGGTTCCGATTGACGGCTGAAGACAAGAATCTGCTGAACGAGATCCTTGGCCCTCAGGCCCGAAGAAAAAATCCCATCCACATATCGCCGCTGCGGGCTTCCGGCGGGCAGGTCCTGTTTGAGCAGCTCGCTATACCCGATCATGGGATGCAGGATATTGTTAAAGTCATGGGCGATCCCGCCGGCCAGAGCGCCGATGGCCTCCATCTTCTGGGATTGGGTGAGCCGGGCCTCAAGCCGCATCTTTTCTTCCACGGCCTTTTTCTGCTCGGTGATGTCCCGCAGGATAGCGACGATGAAAGGTTCCCCCTTTTTATCCGTGTAGAGGGTTTTTTTGGTTAGAATGGCATGAACGCCGCCCTGGGCGTCGGTAAAGGATTCTTCATTGATGTTCTCCTTGCCGCCGGTCAGGACCAGTTCGTCCGTGGACCAGAAGACATCGGCTTCGCTCTGCGCGAAGAAGTCATGCTCGGTTTTTCCCAGCAGCGCTTCGCGGGGGTGTCCGACGAAGGCGCACATGGCATTGTTTACCAGCACCCATCGATGCCCCCGGTCTTTGACAAACATCGGATCGGCCACGGCATTGATGATCTCGTCCAGATAGTTCCGCGACTCCGCAAGGGCCTCTTCGGCATGTTTGCGGTCGCTGACATCCATGAGCAACCCCTCTATCCATGCCGGCTGGCCGTCGTCGCCATTCACCATGCGGGCGCTGAGGGAAGCCCATATCCGCTCCCCATCCTGGCGGTCGAGCTGGATTTCAAAGCGCTGAGCCGTCCGGTTCTTCAAAATATGAGCGAGCAACCTGTCCTGGTCATCCGGGTTGACGCAGAGCTGCTGCCGGACATCGGTCAGTTCTTCGGCCGAATCGTACCCCAGGATGCGGGCCAAGGCCGGATTGGCACTGAGGATGCGGCCTTCAAGCGTAATTTGAAAAACCCCCTCGATGGCGTTTTCGAAGATCCCCCGATATTTCTCCTCGCTTTTGCGCAATCCCTTGATGGAGTGCCGGAGCTTGCCGGTCATGAGATTGAACGTGCGGGCCAGGCTGCCGATCTCGTCATGGGACTGCACGTCAACCACCTGGTCCAGGTCGCCCTGGATGATCTTTTCAGCCACTTCGGTCATGTGGCGCACGGGCCGTGTGATGGTCCAGGCGATAATACTTCCGATCATCCCGACGATGAGGATAATAAAGATGCCCGCCACGCCCATTACGCGGGTCATCCGGATCCGACCTGTATCGAGCAAGCCGCGGTAAGCCAAAAGCTCATCCTCGTTCACGCTGGTGCCGATGACCCAGTTCCAGGGCGCATAATAGGCAAGGCGGGCGATTTTCCAGCGGGGCTCGGTCTCCCCCGGATTGTGCCAACGATATCGAACGGTCGTCATTTCTTCAGGCTTGAGCAAGATCGCCTTCTCGATGATCTCTTGAATGACATGGCGACCGTCGCTGTCCGTGACCGACCAGATATCCTCGCCGTCCCGCTTGCCGTTCTGGGAGATCACATACCGTCCGCGGTCTTCTCCTTTGCCGCTGAGGACATAGACATAGCCTGTGCGGCCCACCCGGGTCTGCAGGATGGCTTGTCTCACCCGCGACTCCGGGACCTCCTGTTTGATGCCGACATAAAGCATGCCCACCAGACTGCCGGTGGTGTCCCAGATAGGTTCGTACGCCGTAAGGTACCAGGCGTTGACCACATATGCGCGGCCGTGGTAGGTTTCGCCTTTGAGAATAGCTGATATAACTGGATTTTTTGTACCGTCCGGATTGACCGACGGGATATAGGTGCCGATGGCCCTTTGATTTGCGGCCGTTTGGACGGTGGTGGCGACCCGCAGCATATCCCCCCGGGCATTCATCCGCTGGAAGATCGTAGCGCTTTCCCCGACCAACCGGGTGACCTCATCGACAATCGGGGTCTTAACGGCCAGGTCCATGTTTTGGCCCAACCCGGTCTTGCCGATAAGGAACTCGGGCAGCTTGAGATCTTGGGTTTCCTTGTTGAACTGGTTCACGGCCTGCCAGGCGACAGTCTCTTTTGCCAATTGGACGTGGCCCGCGCCGGCCAGAAGGTGCCTGGCCACATTGAGGTTGTAGTCCACCTGCAACTGGACCGCCTCGTTCTCGGTCCGCACCAGGTTGTAGACCCCTTGGGTGATATGATCGAGGTCGGCATCGATTAGAGCGTCCACCTCTTGCCTGGCCAATTGGTTGTATTCGCCGCTTTGCCACACGGCGATCAGAACGAGCGCGATGGCCGTAATCAGCACACTGGTGGCCCCCATGAGGGCCACCTTGGCATTTAGCTTCATGTTTCTAAAGGCGCTATAGGAATGACGGTCACCAGCGGTTTGCATAAACTCCCATCAACAATATTCGGGAGGATTCCAGTTGCCCCCCAGCCGCATCTCGCCCCAACCAAAGCTTTTGACCCTCTCCCCCGGTCTTTCGGTCCTAGGGATATATCGCCAAAGTTAAAGAAATCATAAGTTGCACCTCTTTGTCTTTGCAGGGACGGCCCGTGGAATTTAAACCATCCGGCACGAGGTCTGAGTGGCGCATCACAATTTCCTCACGCGCGCTCAAACAATAAAAAAAGGGGGGAGCAGCATGAGCGCTGCAAGCCCCCCCCTCAATTCTGATGGTACGCCCGGCCCGATTCGAACGGGCGACCTACGGATTCGAAGTCCGGTGCTCTATCCAGCTGAGCTACGGGCGCGTACGCAAAAACGATAAGACCATTGCGGCATTGATCCGACAATGGTCTATTTTTATCGATGGGGTGAGTGATGGGGCTTGAACCCACGACACCCAGGGCCACAACCTGGTGCTCTGCCAACTGAGCTACACCCACCATGAGAAAGCGCTTTACCTATCAAAAAGCCCAGAGGGGCGCAAGCGAAATATAGCGAGGGGGGTTGAGGCGCCGAATCGGTGACCCACTTGGACCTTCGAGCGCCGTCTCGGCGCTTGACACCTGTAACGCTTTGTTCCTATGGATGATTAGCGGGCGCCAATTTTTTCGGTTCGCACAACGAACTTCCTACCCGAGAGGCTTTATGGAATGCGACAAGGCACTCAGTCTGATTGAAATCCTCAATGCCATGGAAGACGGCATCTATATTACCCGTGCCGATCACACGGTGGAGTTCATGAACCAGGCCATGCTGGCGCAGTTCGGTCCGGGGGTGGGCAAGAAATGCTATGAGGTGGTCAACGGCAGCGAGGTGATGTGCCCCTGGTGCCAGGCCAAGCAGGTGTTCGAGCAAGGGTCGAGCGCCCAGTCGGAGATCTATATCCCGCGCCAGGATAAGACCTACCGCATCATCGAAGTGCCCATCAAGAACCTGGACGGCACGGTCTCCAAGCTCAACATCTACCGCGACATCACCCAGCGCAAGGACCAGGAGCTCAAGCTGCGCGCCAGCGAGCAGGATTATAAACGTCTGTTCGAGAACGTGGCCGCCGGCGTCTACGTCAGCTCCAAGGAGGGCCGCTTTCTCAACGCCAACCAGACCATGCTGGACATGCTGGGCTATCCGAGCAAAGAGGACTTTTTAAAGATCCTGATCCAGAAGGACCTCTATGTGCGGCCCGAGGACCGCATCGCCTTCCAGCAGATGATCGAAGACCACGGCCAGGTGGTCAACTACGCCGTGGACTTCAAACGCAAGGATGGCAGCAAGCTCCCGGTGCTGCTCACCGCCCACACCCTGCGGGATCACGCCGGCCAGGTGCTCGGCTACGAAGGCATCTGCGTCGACCAGACCCAGATCACCCAAATGGAGCAAAAGCTGCGCGAAGCCCACGATTTTTTGAACAACATCATCCAAAGCTCGCCCAACGCCATCATCGGCGCCGACATGCAGGGCAAGATCATCATCTGCAACAAAGGCATGGAAGAGACCCTGGGATACAGCGCCGATGAACTGCTAGGCCAGGATGTCCGCCGCCTGTACAGCAATAACCAGGCCTACGAGGTGATGCGCATGATGCGCAGCCCGGAAATCACCGGCCGCGGCAAGCTGCGCGCCTATCCCATCACCTACATGCATAAAAACGGGACGCCCGTGGAAGGCACGCTGTCGGCCAGCATCATTTATGACGACCATGGCTACGAGAGGGCCTCGGTGGGTATCTTCGTCGACATCGGGGAACGGCTGGAGATGGAGCGCAAGCTGCGGCGTACCCAGGAACAGTTGCTGCAGTCGGAAAAGCTGGCCGCCATGGGGCGGCTCACCTCCCAGTTGGCCCACGAGCTGAACAACCCGCTCTACGGCATCATGAACACCCTGGAGTTGATGAAGACCGAGATCAAACCCGACAACAAGCGCCGGCGGCTGCTGGACATGTCCCTGTCCGAAACCATGCGCCTGGCCGACATGCTGCGCAAGATGCTCTCCTTCTCCAAGCCGGACCAGGAGCAGCGCAGCCCGGTGGACATCAACACCATCGTGGACGAAATCATGCTGCTGCACGAAAAACAGTTGCGCGAGGTGGACATCAAGATCGAGCTGGATTTCGCCCAGGGCCTGAAACCCGTGCTGGCCAGCAAAAACCAACTGCGCCAGGTATTTCTCAACATGGTCTCCAACGCCAAAGACGCCATGCCCAACGGCGGGGTTTTGAAAGTCGCCACGAGCGGCAACGGCGGCCATGTGCGCGTGGAGATCCACGACACCGGCACCGGCATCAAGCCCGAGCATCTGGACCACATCTTCGACACCTTCTTTACCACCAAGACCGACAGCGGCCGGGGCGTGGGCCTGGGACTGTCGGTGTGCTACGGATTCGTCAAAGATCATGGCGGCGATATCCAAGTGGAAAGCAACTGGGGTCAGGGAACGACATTTAAGATCATCCTGCCGGTGATTGCCTCCGCGGAACAAGATCAAGACTAAATCCCTCACCTTACAAATACCCCCCATCGGGGTCGGTATCGGAATCGAAAGAAATGAATCGATACCGATACCGAGGTCAACCACATTTATCTTATAATCTGTAAATTCTGCATAATCTATAAATTTATTGTTATTTTTTCCTCAAAAATACGGATTTATGTTCAGATTTTATAGTTATTATGATTTTTTCTGTTGACAACTCTTTTCGGCTATCTTATTAAGTAGCCAGACACGCAAAAAAGGGGGTGCTCAGATGGAAGACACTTTAACGGTCTATAAAGCCAGCCAGTTTTGCAAGGTCTCCTCCAAGTCCATCATCAACTGGATCGAGGCCGGTCATATCAAGGCCTACAAAACCGTGGGCGGCCACCGGCGCATCAAACTCGAGGATCTCGAGTTCTTCATGAAGCGCCAGGGAATCCCCATGCCCAACGAAACGCCGGACCGGGCCCACAAGCGCATCCTGGTGGTCGATGACGATCCCATCATCGTGGAAACCATCGTGCAGTCCCTGGAAGAAGACGAATACGACTACGAAGTGATCTCCGCGGCCGATGGTTTCGAAGCCGGGTTGCAGGTCAACCATTTCAAGCCGGACCTGATGATCCTGGACATCATGATGCCCGACATCAAAGGCAACGAGGTGTGCCGCAAGATCAAATCCAACCCCGACACCAAGCACACCAAGATCATCGTCCTGTCGGCCTATCTGGACGACGACAAGTTCAAGGAGATGAAGGCCCATGGCGCGGATATGTGCTTTTCCAAGCCGCTGCCGCTTCCCCAACTCAAAGAGGAGGTCGCCCGGTTGCTGGGGATCATCTGATCGATCACAGCCGGAGCAATGAAAGGAGGCCCACCATGAAACTGAAGGACGCCCTGGGGAACCGAAAATTCGTGGTCACCTCCGAGGTGCAGACACCTCTGGGGGAAGACTCTCCGGAACAACTCGTCGATCGCCTGAAACGCATCCGGGGACGGGTGGACGGCGTGACCGTAAGCGATGTGGACCTGGAAGGGGTTGTGGGCGACAGCATTCACACCTGCGAACTGCTGCAACGCAACCGCTTCAACGCCATCTACCAGACCACCACCCGCGACAAAAACCGCATCCAACTGCAGAAGGATCTGGCCCTGGCACACCAGTCGGGCATCGAAAACCTGCTGGTCTTCACCGAAGACTACCGCATCACCGGCGACAGCGTGCAGGAGCAGATGTTCTTCCATGTGGACGCGGGCAAGCTCAGCTCGGTGCTCGAGCACATCCGCGACGGCCGCGCCATCGACGGCGAACGGTTGCCGGAACCCATCGACTTCACCCTGGGCTCGGGCATCGAATCGCTCTGGGGCAAGAAGGTGCCCAAGCAGGGCATGGAAGGCATGGAGACCCTCAAGCTGATGGGCGCCGGCTATTTTCTGACCACCCCCATCTTCGACCTGGAGCAGTTCGAAAAGTTCATGCGCCAGATCAAGACCCTGGATGTGCCGGTGATCGCCGAAGTACTGCTGCTGCGCAACGCGGCCATGGCGCGCTTCATCAACCGTCACTTCAAGCCCGGGCTGGTCCCGGAATGGGTGATCCAGAAGCTGGACAGCGCGCCGGACAAGCACAAAGCCAGCATCGAGCTGTTCGGCGACCTGGCCCGGGGCCTGAAGGAGATTTGCAGCGGCCTGCACATCATCACCCTGGGTGGCGAAGACAAATTGCAGCCGTACCTGGATGCCGCCAATCTGCGTTGACCTTTTTTTGATCCATCGATCTTCCCCGGCGTGCGGGGCGACGTCCTGACCGTCGCCTCCCGCCGGCGCTCCACTTCCCGGCTGTCCTGCTCATCTCGACCAACGCTGCCCCTGAAGTACCACGCGCTCCTCCACCCGACAGCCGCAACACTTTTTCCGCGTCAAAGGAGGTTCCGCCATGCCCCTCATCGAAATCAACGAAATGACGCCGGAGTTTAAAGAGAGCGTCAAGGAAAAGGTGCCCACCGCCAACTTCGATCTGTGCCTGACCTGCGGCACCTGCACGGCCGGCTGCCCGGCTTCGGAACTCTTCGACATGGACCCGCGCAAGCTGGTGCGCATGCTGGTGCTGGGCATGGACGAAGAGATTCTCAAAACGCCCTGGGCCTGGGTCTGCACCATGTGCACGCGCTGCGTCAACGCCTGCCCCATGAAAGTCGATATCCCCAAGCTGGTCTACAACATGCGCAACAGTTGGCCCCGGGACAAGCGGCCCAAGGGCATTCGCGGCTCGTGCGACCAGCACATCCGCGCCGGCAATGCCATGGGCGTGCCCACCGACGACTTCATCTGGACGGTGAACGATGTGGCCGAAGAGATCCGCGAAAGCCAGCCCCTGTTCAAGGACCTGCAGGTCACGGTGGACCGCAAAGGCGCCCTCATGGCCGTCAACCAGAACTCCCGCGAGCCGGTGACCGAACCCGACGAACTCTCGCCCCTGTGGAAGATATTGCACCTGGTGGGCGCCGACTGGACCTATCCTTCGGTGATGTGGGCCGGAGAGAATTACTGCCTCTTCCTGGCCGACGACGAAGGCTGGCGCTACATCCTGGAGGAGTTCGTCAACCACGTGGACAACACCCTCAAGTGTCCCATGGTGGTCAACACGGAGTGAGGGCACTCCTTCTTTGCAATCCTGGAAGGATTGAAAAAGTTCAAGATCCCCCACAAGTTCGAGTTCACCAATCTCATCACGCTCTACGCCCAGTGGATCCGGGAGGGCAAGCTCAAGGTCAACAGCGACTGGAACAAGGATTTGAAAGTCAAATTCACGCTGCAGGACCCTTGCAATCTCGTGCGCAAAACCTGGCGCCAGCAAATGGCCGACGACCTGCGCTTCGTGGTCAAGACCATCGTGGGTGAAGAGAATTTCATCGACATGGTCCCCAGCGGCATCAACAACTACTGCTGCGGCGGCGGCGGCGGCGCGTTGCAGGCCGGCTACACCGACCAGCGCCGGGCCTACGGCAAGGTCAAGTTCGACCAGATCATGGAAACCGGCGCCCAGTACGTCCTGGCCCCCTGTCACAACTGCCACAGCCAGATCGAAGATCTCGGCGACCACTACAACGGTGCCTACCACGTGGCCCACATCTGGACCTTCATGTGCCTGGCCATGGGGGTGCTGGGAGAGAACGAGAGGAAGTATCTGGGCGATGATTTGAAGGATTTCGGCTTATAGCAAGGAGGAAGAACGATGACACACACAACGACCGGCGCAGTATTGGTGGTCGGCGGCGGCATCGCCGGCATTCAAGCCTCCCTGGACCTGGCCGAATCGGGTTTCAAAGTCTACCTGGCGGAGAGCGGTTCGGCCATCGGCGGCAAGATGGCCCAGTTGGACAAGACCTTTCCCACCAACGACTGTTCCATGTGCATCATCTCGCCCAAGCTGGTCGAGGCCGGGCGTCACCTGAACATCGAACTGCTGCCCCTCACCGAAGTGGAGGCCATCAGCGGCGAGGCCGGGGATTTCACGGCGCGCCTGCTGCGAAAACCGCGCTTCATCCACATGGACAAATGCACGGCCTGCGGCGAATGCGCCAAGGTGTGCCCCATCGAGACCCCCAACCGCTTCGACGCGGGACTGCGCGCCCGCAAGGCGGCCTACAAACTCTACCCCCAGGCCATGCCCGGGGCCTATGCCATCGAAAAACGGGGCACGGCGCCGTGCAAGGCCACCTGCCCGGCCCACGTGAGCGTCCAGGGCTGGATCGCCCTGATGCACCAGCACAAGTATGCCGAGGCCCTGGCCCTGTTCAAATCCGAGCACCCCTTCCCCGGCGTCTGCGGCCGGGTGTGCCACCATCCCTGCGAAGCGGCCTGCACGCGCCAGAAGGTCGATGAACCGCTGGGCATCCAATACCTGCACCGCCAACTGGCCGACTGGGACCTGCAGGCGACCGAGCGCTACGTTCCGGAAAAGAAACCGGCCAACGGCCAGAAGGTGGCCGTGATCGGCTCCGGACCGGCCGGCCTGACCTGCGCTTACTTTTTGGCCATCGAGGGCTACGCGGTCACGGTCTTCGAACAGCAAAAGGAGCTGGGCGGCATGCTCGTGCTGGGCATCCCCGAGTACCGTCTGCCGCGCAGCATCGTGGCGGCCGAAATCCAGACCATCCGCGACCTGGGGGTGGAATTCAAGACCGGCGTTACGATCGGCAAAGCCGGCCTCACCATCGGCCAATTGCGCAAGGAAGGCTACAAAGCCTTTTTCATGGGCATCGGCGCCCAGGAGTGCAAGTCCCTGGGCATCGAAGGCGAAGAATATAAAGGTGTCTTTCCCGGCATGGAGTATTTGCGCCGGGCCAACCTGGGCGAGAAGATCGCCCTGGGCGACCGGGTGGCGGTCATCGGCGGCGGCAACGTGGCCATGGACGCCGTACGCACCGCCCTGCGCCACGGCGCGGCCAAACCCTTCATCATCTACCGCCGGGGCGAAGCCGAAATGCCGGCCAGCAAAGAAGAGATCGCCGAGTGCCGCGACGAAGGCATCGAGATCATGACGTTGACCAACCCGGTCAAGGTCATCGCCGAAAACGGCCGGGTCATGGCCATCGAGTGCGTGCGCATGCAGTTGGGCGAGCCGGACAAAAGCGGCCGGCGCCGGCCCGAACCGGTGGCCGGTTCGGAGTTCACGATACCGGTGGATGCCATCATCCCGGCCATCGGCCAGGAGAGCGACTGGGCCTGCCTCACCGACGAGTGCGCCTGCACCCTGAGCGATTGGGGCACCATGAACGTGGACCCGCTCAGCCTGCAGACCAACGACCCCGACATCTTCGCCGGCGGCGACGCGGTCAGCGGCCCGGCCACGGTGGTCGAAGCCATCGCGGCGGGCAAAGAGGCGGCCATCTCCATCCAGCGCTTCATCCAGGGAACCGACATCGCCAAGGATCGCGCCCACACCTGGGAGGCGGTCAGCGACGTGCCCCTGGACGACGAGCCCCGCAAGCCACGCACCGCCATGTCCCACCGGCCGGCGGCCGAACGGGTGCAGGGTTTCGCCGAAGTCCAGACCGGTTATTCGGCCGCAGAGGCCCTGGCCGAAACGGAGCGCTGCCTGGCCTGCGGCGTCTGTTCCGAATGCTACCAGTGCGTCAAGGCCTGCCTGGCCGGCGCCGTGGATCACGCCCAGTGTGCCCAGGTACGGGAAGTCAAGGTGGGCGCCGTCATCCTTGCCCCCGGCTTCAAGCCCTACGATCCCACCATGTACGAAACCTACAGCTACGCCAAGCACCCCAACGTGGTCACCAGCCTGGAGTTCGAACGCATGCTCTCGGCCTCGGGGCCCTACGCCGGGCACCTGGTGCGCCCCTCGGACGGCCAGGAACCCAAGCGCATCGCCTGGCTGCAGTGCGTGGGTTCACGCGACATCAACCACTGCGACAACGGCTACTGCTCGTCGGTGTGCTGCATGTACGCCAACAAGCAGGCGGTCATCGCCAAGGAGCACAGCGCCGAACCCCTGGATGCGGCTATCTTCTACATGGACATGCGCACGTTCGGCAAAGACTTCGACAAGTACAACCTGCGCGCCGAAGACGACCACGGCGTGCGCTTCGTGCGTTCGCGCATCCACTCGGTCTTCCCGGCCAAGGAAGATCGCCTGCGCATCGTCTACGCCACCGAAGCCGGCCGCACGGCCGAAGAGATCTTCGATCTGGTCGTGCTTTCGGTGGGCCTGACGGCCGATCCCCAGGCCACGGCCCTGGCCGGGCGTCTGGGGGTGGAGCTCAATGGCTACGGTTTTGCCCAGACCCATGGCACCTCGCCGGTGCTCACTTCCCGCGACGGCATCTACGTCTGCGGCGCCTTCCAGGAACCCAAGGACATCCCCCACTCGGTCATGGAGGCCTCGGCCGCCGCGGCCTGCGCCGGCGAACGCCTGGCGGCCAGCCGCTGGTCGTTGACCCAGACCAAGGAGCTGCCCCCGGAGCTGGATTTTAGCGGCCAGCCGCCGCGCATCGGCGTCTTCGTCTGCAACTGCGGCATCAACATCGGCGGCGTGGCCGACGTGCCGGCCGTGCGCGACTATGCCCGCACCTTACCCCACGTGGTGCACGTTGAAGACAATCTGTTCACCTGCTCCCAGGACAGCCAGGTGCACATCAAGGAGGTCATCAAAGAGAAGCAGATCAACCGCGTGGTGGTGGCCTCTTGCTCGCCGCGCACCCACGAGCCGCTCTTCCAGGAGACCATCCGCGAGGCGGGCCTGAACAAATATCTCTTCGAGATGGCCAACATCCGCGACCAGAACACCTGGGTGCACATGAACAACCCGGCCAAGGCCACCGAAAAGGCCAAAGAACTGGTGCGCATGGCCGTGGCCAAGGCGGTCTACATCGAACCGCTCTACACCGTCTCGGTGCCGGTGACCAAGGCGGCCCTGGTGGTGGGCGGCGGCGTGGCCGGCATGGAAGCGGCCCTGGGCGTGGCCGAACAAGCCTGTGAGGTCCACCTGGTCGAACGCGACAGCCGCCTGGGCGGCAACGCCCGCCACCTGCGCAGCACCTGGCAGGGCGACGACCTGCCGGCCTATCTTAAAAATCTGGTCGAACGGGTGAATACCCATCCGCGCATCCGGCTGCACCTCAACAGCGAAGTGACCGCCACCCATGGCTCGCTGGGCAACATCACCAGCGTGATCGCCGACGGCAACGGCCGCGACCAGACCGTGGCCCACGGCGTCACGATCCTGGCCGTGGGGGCCAAGGAGCACAAGCCGGCCGAATTTCTCTACGGCAAGCATCCCAACGTCATGACCCATCTGGAGATGGACGATGCCTTCACCCGCCAGGACGCGCGCATCTCCAAGGCCGACTGCGCCGTCTTCATCCAGTGCGTGGGCTCGCGCAACAACGAGCGGCCCTACTGCAGCAAAACCTGCTGCACCCACAGCCTCAAGGGGGCCCTGGCGCTCAAGGCCCGCAAGCCGGAGATGAAAGTCTTCATCCTCTACCGCGACATCCGCGCCTACGGCTTCCGCGAGCAGCTCTACCAGGAGGCCCGCAGCCAGGGCGTGATCTTCATCCGCTACGACCTGGACAACCCGCCCAGCGCCGCCATCGGCGACAAGGATCGAATCCTGCTCACGGTAACCGATCATGTGCTCAGGCGGCCCATCCGCATCAAGCCCGACCTGCTCGTCCTGGCGGCCGGCATCGTGGCCACCGACAACCACCGGCTCTTCGAGCTGTTCAAGGTGCCGGTCAACGACGATGGCTTCCTGGTCGAAGCCCACGCCAAGCTGCGCCCGGTGGACTTTGCTTCCGAAGGCATCTTCCTGGCCGGCCTGGCCCACTACCCCAAGCCCATGGAAGAGAGCATCGCCCAGGCCAAGGCCGCCGCGGCCCGGGCCATGACCCTGCTCTCCAAGGAGGCCCTGCTGGTGGGCGGCATCGTGGCCGTGGTGGACAGCGCCCGCTGTGCCGCCTGCCTGACCTGTGTGCGCACCTGCCCTTACGGCATCCCGCACGTCGATGAACACTCCCACGCCGTCATCGACCCGGCCCAGTGCCACGGCTGCGGCACCTGCGTCTCCGAATGCCCGGGCAAGGCCATCAGCCTGAAGCACTTCACCGACGAACAACTCATCGCCAAGACCGCGGCTTTGTTTGCGCGGGCCTGAAACGAAAAGGGGCGGGTTTAAAACCCGCCCCTACAACCTCCTGTTCGACATCACCCCAGCGCCGGTCCCACCCGTTTAAAAAGGAAATAGCCTCCCGGTTGTAGCGATCGGCGAATTCCATGAAAGAAGCAGTGCCGTGATTACAGCTGCGCATAACCGCATGAGGCGGAGCCGTTTGCGCGAACGCGCACCTCGGAATCGGAATTTTAATTGACTCTACGAGACAACGGGATAGATACTCATGGTGCCGTATGGGCATCGCGTTCGTTCCGGTCGGGAAGGTGAACCGCCAAATGCAGGGGGCATATCATGGAGACATATAAAAAAATTCTATTTACATCGAACTTATCGGAAAACAGCCGGTACGCTTTTGCCCATGTCACGCTAATGGCAAGAAGTTTCGGTTCGAAAATCGTTCTGCTGCATGTCATCGATGAGATTCCCGGACAACTCCAATATAGAATCTCAAAGCTCTACGGTGAGGCCCGGTGGAAGGAGATGCTCAACAGTCATATGAAAGAGGCCAAGCGGGCGTTGACCGGCAAAGTCTCTTCGAAGCAGATGGTTCAGGTGGCGCTGAAGGGTTTTTATGATGACGAGGGGATTTCCGGAGCCGAGGGTGGCGTTGCCGGTCATGACGTCATCATCAAAGAGGGTGAAGTCGCTAAAGCGATTTTGGAGCAAAGCGAGCTGAACCAATGCGATTTAATCGTCATGGGGGCCAGCAAAGGCCTCCTGAACGGAACTGCTGTAGGGGCCAATATAAAGTCGGTTCTGAAAGGTGCGAAAGTGCCGGTAATCGTGGTGCCCCCTGCGCCAGCTCGATAGATTGGTTTTCAGACCTCCCCTCAGGCCAAATCCACTGGAGGCGGGTCTTATCCCCGACCTGCTCTTTCTTATGGCTTGTTCTTCCATTTGCGTACCGCCAATACCCAAGCCCGTCCTTTATCGGTCAGCAATGAAATGACGCGGCCAAAAAGGATCAGCACCAGGCCCCCCGCCTCCCTATTCGACGTCGCCCCACCGCCGGCCACACCCGTAGGGTCTTAGATGGTGCGGCCGTGGTTCGGAATTTGATCGGGCTACAATTTATCCGACGGCTGGTGAATATCGATGAACCCGATGACGAAGAGCACCACGATGAGCACCAGGATGGTGCCGATGGCGATGTAGTTGCCGATGGGACTGAGCATGAGGGCCAGCCATCCCAGCAGGAGGGCGGTGACGAGCAAGATGCGTTTGCGGACAGGGTTCGGTTTCATCGGTTTCCCATTCTCAGTGCACACAACACCCCGTGGACACTGGCGTGGCCTTTGCCCACCTCCTTCAGCCAGTTATCGGCCTTGCTTCAGGAGACTTTAGAGATTATTGTCCGGGGCATGACGAAAAAAGACCGGCCATGATGGATGGCTGGCTTCAGACTTAGACTTCAAGAGGAGGCAGACGATGCGCAAAAGATTGGCCGGGTTAGGGATGCTGGTGATGGTGGCCTTGCTGGTCACCGGTTGCGGGTACAACACCTTGATCGCCAAGGAAGAGGCGGTCAAAAAGGCCTGGGGCGACATCGACGCCAGCTTGCAACGCCGGGCCGACCTGATCCCCAATCTGGTGGCGACGGTCAAAGGGTACGCCGCCCACGAGAAAGAGACCTTGGAGGCGGTGATCGAGGCCCGGGCCAAGGCCACCCAGACCCAGCTTTCGGTGGATGACCTGGAAAATGTCGAGGCCATGCAACAATACCAGCAAGCCCAGGCCGGGCTCTCCTCGGCCCTGTCGCGCCTGATGGTGGTGGTCGAGCGCTACCCGGACCTGAAGGCCAACCAGGGCTTTTTGGACTTGCAGAACCAGTTGGAGGGCACCGAGAACCGCATCAATGTGGCCCGGCAGCGCTACAACGAAGCGGCCCAGGAGTTTAACAGCATGGTCCGCAAGCTGCCCTACAGCATCACCAACAGCCTGATTCTGCATCTGAAGCAGAAGGAATACTTCAAGGCCGAGAGCGGGGCGGAAAAGGCCCCCCAGGTTAAATTCTGATGAAACGGCGCAGGCGCATGGCGCAACTCTTTCTGGCCGTCGGTCTGCTGGTGGCGTCCGGCTTGCCGTTGGCCTGGGCCGAAGCGGTGCCGCAACTCAAGGGGCGGGTAAACGACTACGCCCAGATGCTCAGCCCAACCGCCGAGCACCAATTGGAAACCATGCTGGTCGATCTGGAGCGCACGGACGGCACGCAAATGGCGGTGCTGACCATTGCTTCCCTGGAGGGCCGGCCCATCGAGGAATTTTCCATTCAGGTGGCCGAACAGTGGGGTCTCGGGCAGAAGCAGAACGATAACGGCGCCCTGCTGGTGATCGCCAAAAACGACCGGAAACTGCGCATCGAAGTCGGTTACGGTTTGGAAGGTCGCCTCACCGACCTGGCCACCGGGCGCATCATCCGCAACATCATCGGCCCGCAGTTCAAAACCGGCCGCTTCGACCAGGGGGTCATCGACGGCGTGAGCGCCATGATCGCCACGGCCAAGGGGGAGTACACGGCCCCTGCAAGGCCCACTGGCGGCGGCGAACGTCAGGGGTCTCCCGGGGTGTTCGGGCTGATTTTCTTTTTCTTTCTGGTCAACGTCGTCGGCCGCGTCAACCGCCTGATGGGCGGGGTGGCGGGCGCCGTGCTGGCGCCCATCGGCGGCCTGCTTTTCGGCTGGGGGGCGTTGGCCCTGCTGGCCCTCATCCCCGTCGGGTTCATGGCCGGTTTTGTGGTCAGCCTGATGGGGCCGGCCCTCTCCTTCGGCCATGGGTCGCGGGGCGGCACCCACTGGGGCGGCGGCGGCTTTTCCTCGGGCGGCGGCTTCGGCGGCTTTTCGGGGGGCGGCGGCGGCTTCGGCGGCGGCGGCTCCTCGGGCAGTTGGTAAGCGACCCATCCCTTTTCAATGCATGTTCCCAGGCGCGGGAACCACAACGGAGCTTAGATGAAACACCTGGCGCATCGTTTCTTATCTTCCCGGGAGCGCGAACAGATCGACGCGGCGGTCCAGGCGGCCGAAAAACGCACGGCCGGCGAGATCGTCTGCATGATCGTGGCCGCCAGCTACCGCTATCCCATGGCCAATGTGCTGGGCGCCGCGGTGCTGACCCTGCCCCTGGCCCTGCTGCTCACCCCTCTGATCGGCGGCTGGCTCTGGATCGGCCGCCAGAACATGTGGCTCTTCATCGGCCTGTTTGGCCTGCTGTTCACCGCTTTTTACCTGCTGGTGGACCACGTGCCGGGGCTCAAGCGGCGCTTCATCTCGGGGCGCGAAATGGACGAGGAGGTCCACGAGGCGGCCATCACGGCCTTTTTCAAGCAGGGCCTCTACCGCACCCGGGGCGCCACCGGCATCCTGATCTTCGTTTCCGTGCTCGAACACAAGGTGTGGATTCTGGCCGACCATGGCATCAACGCCAAGGTACCCGACGGCCAATGGGAGTCGCTGGTGACGGCGATCACCTCCGGCATCCGTCAAAAGCGGGCCGCGAATGCCATTTGCGAGGCCGTGGCCAGCATCGGTGTCATTCTCGAAACCCATTTTCCCGTTCAGGCCGATGACCGCGACGAGTTGAAAAACGTCATCGTCGGCGATGGGCGCTGAAGGGCCTGTAGTCGTCACCAGCGGTGCACCTTCACAGTGCGTTCAGGTCATGGTTCCGTCTTCGCCTGTCGGCTACGCCGCGACACGGCCGGGGCAACCTTGGCCACCATTTTTAGTGCCGCTTGTCACTCCCCCCCGCTTCTGCTAAGGTTCCCGCATCACTTCATCGAGTCGCGAATCCGCGGTGAGCATCACCCCTCAACCCCTGCGGAGGCATGGATGATCAAGTCCAAAGCGCTGGAAGTCAATTTGGCCCGCACCCAGGTGGATGTGGCCATCGATCCGCGTTACGAGTGCCTGCAAGCAGTGATGGCCAACTACTACGGCCTGCTCGAAGGCCTGGACGGATTCCTCAAAGAGGTTTCCCATCCTTATAAGAATTGGCATTTCATCATCGCCGGCGCCCGGGGCTATGCCCTGGATTACTTTCACCTGATGCGCGCCCACCCCCTGGGGGTCGAGGCCGCCGGCCAGCTCATCCATATCTTCTTGCAGCCCCTGGCCGAGGAGACGCCGCCGGCCGTGCAGATGGATGCCGCCGATAACTTGATCCTCTTCCTGCAAAAGATTCTGAAAACGGCCGACGCTCACCTGGCGCGCTTTCTGCCGTTGATCGAGGACGGCCTGGCCCGCATCCAGGCGCTGCCCGAGGGGCCGTTCACCCCCTTCGTGCGCAGCTTCTACCCCCTCAAACGCATCGCCCAAGCCTGGGTCGCGGCCCGACCCGAACAGACCGTGGGGTTCGGCCCCCTGAACCGTCTGCTGATCCGAGCCCTTTCGCACAACACGGCTTACTGGCTCTCGGAAAAAGATCCCCAGCGCTGGTTCCTGGAGGAGACCGAAGCCGCGCCGCCCTCGCGCGAGTTGGACGCGATCTTCGCGCCGGTGACGCATGCCACCCTTAAGGCCCAGCAGGAGCGCCTGACACGTCTGGCCGCGGCCAACGATCCGGCCGGCCGGGAGGTGCTCGATACGCTGCTGCGCATGACGGACCACAACGAGCTGGTGCAAAGCTACCGCCAAATCCCGCAGTTGTTGCTGGACGCGGGGGGCGAAGATCCGGGCCACTCCTGGAAAGTGCTGTTTCTCTTTCACAGCATGAGCATCGGAGGCCTGGCCCTGATTCACGAGGACACCCTGCGGGACATCAACCGCTCCCTGAACTGGCTCATCGCCCATCAGAGCAGCCGTTATGTCAACAGCCTGATTCAGAAGACCTTCTCCATCCTGGCGGTCAGCGTCCGGAACTACCCGGCCACGGCCCTCTCCTGCGTGCTCAACATGGGCAAGGGGATCTTCCAGACCGACGACGGCGACTTGATGCAAACCTTTATCGACGCGGTCATCGACCTGGGCTTTCAGGCCCCCGACATCAAGGGCGTGGGCAACGACTGGCAGATCCAGGTCAACAGCGCCCACATCCAGAACATCCGCACCTGGCTGGAACTGGTGGAGCTGCGGCCCAAGCGCACCCACCGGCTGCTCTCCAACCTGATCATCCACATGGCCGTCAGCGGCGTCTTCATCCGCGACAACGATCTGTTCGGCCGGGACGTCACGCGCCTGCTCAACAGCAAGATCGCGCCGGTCTACAACCTGACCAAGCAGTTGGCGCGCCTGTTTCCGGTCTACTTCAACGAGCTCGGCGCCGAGGGCGAGCTGCGCGACATCTCCACGCGCATCGACGAACTGTGCCAGCGCCGGGACCCTCTGATCCATTTCCTGCGCAAACAGAGCCACGTGGAGGGCAGCAACCGCATTCTCAACCTGATGCTGGCGGCCCTGCAGTTCTGGATCACCTCGGACAAGACGCACCTGGTGCCTTTTTTGCCGCCGGACATCTACGCCCAGATCGCCGATACCGGCCCCTACATCAACGGCGTCCACCTGGTGGCCCGCCGCCTGGCCGAGTCGGCCGAGGCGCTGTCGGCCCTGATGCTCAGCCTGGACGCCGATGCGCTGCGCGAGATGGCCGGGCCGGTGCAGGATGTCACCGACACCGACCGCGAGCGCCTGGTGCTTTTCGCCGAGTTCTACAAGCAGCTCAACCTCAAGTACAATCTGGATTTCAAAAACCTGCGCCAGTACGTGCGGCAGTTGCCGGCCGATGCCTTTCCCCACCTCGATCGGTTGCGCGCGGCCCTGGACCAGACCGATCTCAAAGTCAGGATCGGCCAACTGCTCGACTACCTGGAGCTGCTCAAGGCGGTCATCCTGTCGTCGGAGAGTTTCGAGACCCGGGAAAATATCTACAAGAAGCGGCACTTCACGGTGGATATCCCCTCCATGTACGGCAGCTACCGCGAGGCTAAATTCGATGCCATGGGGCTGACCCTGCGCATCGAGGCCCTGGTCAACGTGCTGTTCGAAGAGCTGATCGACGGCCTGGACCTGACCTTCATCACCAAGGCCACCTGCCATCAGATCCATGACCGGCTGCGGCTGCTGGACCGCGCCTTGAAGATCGACGGCATCTCCTCGGCCGAACTCGAGCGCCAGTTGGACCTGCTGAACCGTTCCCTGGAGATCCGCGGCTTCAGCTTCACCCAGTACCTGGATATCTTCAAAGGGTTCGCCCAGGCCGTCAAAAACGTGATCAACGATTACTTCAACAACGTCCACGGCGAGGCCCTCACGCGGGTGCTGAACCGGCTGCCGGCCGAAAGCATCCTCGAAAAATACTTCGCCAACGGCTGCCGGCTGGATGGCGACCAGGAGAAGGTCTGCCACCGCACCTCGGAGATCTTCTTCCGCGATCGCTTGGCCACCTCCCTGGGGTTGCAGCAGTTGGACCTGTTCCTGAGCCGCATTCTCAACACCTTGTTTTTGCAGTCCAACCAACTGCCCCGGGAAAAGCTGCGCCTGTTGCTCAACTACGATCCGGACCGGGTGCTGACGTGTTTGCACCGCCCGAACCCCAAGGCCGAGGGCATCATCTACCTGGGCAACAAGGGGCTCAACCTGGTCCGCTTGCTGCGCCTGGGCCTGCCGGTGCCGCCGGGGTTCATCATCACCACCGAAGTATTTCGCTGCCGGGAGATTTTAGAGGCCTTCGCGCCGGCCAAACGCCATCTCGACGAGCAGATCATCCACAACATCCGCGAAATGGAGCGGCTCACGGGCAAGCATTTCGGCGACCCGGCCAACCCTTTGCTTTTCTCGGTGCGCAGCGGTTCGTCCATCTCCCAGCCGGGCATGATGGACACCTTTTTGAACGTGGGCATGAACGAGGAGATCACCCAGGGGTTGGCGGTAAAAAGCGGTAACATCTGGTTCGCCTGGGACAGCTACCGCCGCTTCCTGCAGTGCTACGGCATGGCCCTGGGAATGAACCGGGACGATTTCGATGCCGTCATCGACGCCTACAAAAAAGAGCTGGGCATTCCCCTCAAGCGCGATTTCAGCGACGCGCACATGCGCCGGCTCGCCTTGAACTACAAGCAGCGGATCTTGGAAGAGGGTTTCGTCGTGCCCGACGATCCCATGCCGCAGTTGCACGACACGATCAACAGCGTGCTCGACTCCTGGCAATCGGACAAGGCCAAGACCTACCGCGAGATCATGGGCATCTCCGACGACTGGGGCACGGCCATCACCGTGCAGGCCATGGTCTTCGGCAACTTGGCGCCCGATTCGGGCGCGGGCGTGATCTTCACCCACAACCCACACTGGTCGGGGGAACGGCTCAGCCTGTGGGGCGACTTTACCCTGGAAAACCAGGGCGAAGACGTGGTGGCCGGCCTGGTCAAAACCCTGCCCATCTCCCTCAAGCAGCAGGAGACCGAGATGCGCGAGACCGACATCACCCTGGAGACCCACTTTCCCGAAATCTACCAGACCATGACGGCCTGGGCCCAGGAGCTGGTTTTCCAGCAGGGATTCAGCCCCCAGGAGATGGAATTTACTTTCGAGAGCCCATCGGCCCGGGACCTGTACTTGCTGCAGACCCGCGATATGGCCATCCGCGAGCGCAAGCGGGTGCTGGCCTTCGATGCCGACGAGAAGAAAACCCAGGCCTACCTGGGCCACGGCATCGGGGTGAGCGCCGGGGCCATGAGCGGCCGGTTGGTCTTCAGCCTGGAGGAGGTGGAGCACTGGCGCGGCCGGGAACCGCACACGGCCTTGATCCTGGCGCGCGGCGATACGGTGCCCGACGACATCAAGGAGATCTTCGCCACCGACGGGCTGCTCACCGCCCGGGGCGGTGTCACCTCCCACGCCGCGGTGGTGGCCCACCGCCTGGGCAAAACCTGCGTGGTGGGCTGCGGCAGCATGATCTGCGACGAGCGCCGGCGCACGGTCAATTTCGGGCCCTACCACCTGGGCTCGGGGGATTATATCAGCATCGACGGCCGCGAAGGCGCCGTCTATCGAGGCTGTCTTAAAATCAAAGAGGAGGTCGCATGACACAAAGTACTACCAAAGGCAGCAGAACCCTGGGGATCAATGGTTTCGGCCGCATCGGCAAGCTGAGCCTCTGGCATCACGTGGGCCGCAAGTACTTCGACGAGATCGTGGTCAACATCGGACGCCCGGCCGGCACCTCGCTGGCCGATATCGCCCACTACCTGCAACGCGATTCCACCTACGGCCATCTGCACGCCTACTTATACGGTTACAACGCCAAGCCGGTCGTCTCCGAACTCAACGAAAGCGAGGGCTCCCTGCGCGTGGACGGCATCAAGGTGCACTTCCTGCGCACCGAGCGCAACCCCGGGGCCATCCCCTGGCACCGCTACAACGCGCGCCTGGTGGTGGACACCACCGGCGCCTTCCTCGACCCGACGATCCCGGCCGACCATGCCAAGGGCTCGCTGCGCGGGCACCTGGCGGCCGGAGCCGAAAAGGTGATCGCCTCGGCGCCGTTCAAGATCAAGGCCAAGGCCACGCCCATGCCCGAGGACGCCGTCACCACGGTCATGGGCATCAACGCCAACCACTACGATCCGCGCCGCCACCGCCTGATCTCCAATGCTTCGTGCACCACCACCTGCCTGGCCCACATGATCAAGCCGCTGCTCGAGGCCTTCGGCGCCCAGCGCATCCTGTCGGCCTCCATGGCCACGGTGCACGCCGCCACCGGCTCCCAGGAGGTGCTCGACCGTTTGCCCGCGGCCGGCAAGGGCGACCTGCGCAAGAACCGCAGCATCCTCAACAACATCATCCTGACCACCACCGGTGCGGCCGGGACCCTGGCCCTGGTGATCCCGGAAATGAAACGCATCGGCTTCATCGCCGAATCGGTGCGCATCCCCACCACCACCGGCTCGCTGATCATCCTGGTGCTCTCCATCCAGGAGGAGCTTTCGGGCCGCGCCGTGACCCGCGAGGCGGTCAACGGCATCTACGCCCGGGCGGCCGCCGACGATCCCAACGGCTATCTGCACTACACCGACGAGCAGAACGTATCCGTGGACATCATCGGCGTGCCCCGGGCCGCAACCATCATCGAAGGGCATGAAACCCACACCCGCACGGCCGAGCTGAATATCGACCTGAAAAAGGTGCCGGGCATCTCCGAGACGCTGCTCAAGTCCATGGAGAGCACCATTGTCCGGCCCCAGGTGACCCAGGCCGTGGTCTACGGCTGGTACGACAACGAGATGGGCAGCTATGTCAACATGCTCGGTGACCGCACGGTCTCGGTGGCCGAGCAGATGTAATTTATACTTCCCAATCGGACTCGTACGCGTCTTTCATTAATTCGAGTAGGCCTACGAGTCCGAAGCCAAACCCAGTCACAGATACTGAGCGGAGCCCCTATGCGCCTGACCCAAGCGGATATCCATCACACCCTGTCCAGCGCCCTGAATATCTCCCCCCCACATGCCGCTGCCTGCCTGCAGGCGATCGTCCAGGCCATGACCGCAGCCTTGGTCGAGGGCCAGGAAGTCCGCCTGGCCGGCTTCGGCAAATTCTTCACGCGCCGGCGGCGCGCCTCGGCCGCGGCACCGGGCCGCAGCGTGGCGTTCAAAGCCTTCGACCGGTTGATCCAACGCCTCGACGATGGCGAGGCGGCCATGCTGGATGCCGTGGCCCTGGCGTCGCCGCCGGAACGCCGGAATTCGGCAAGGACGGAGCTATTCCAGGACGGTACCGCTTATGTGCGTGTCAGCGGCATCCCGGTATGCGAATTCCAGCTCAAATCCATCTCCGCAGGCGGCGGCGCGTTTCTGGTGCCCAACGATGCCTTCATCCTGCGCAATCTCCGGGTGGGGTTGGAGATCGATATCCGCCTGCGCCAGGAGCATGGGACGGCCATGCAGCGGGCGCGGATTGTCCATATTACGCCCACGACTTCGGCAGAGACAGGCGATTGCTTCATTCTGGGGGTCCAGATTCTCACCCGGTTGCCGGTGTGAGAAAGTGCAGTATTCAGAAGACAGAAGTCAGGAGTCAGGAGTCAGAATAATATCCAGGAACGGACGAGCCCATTCTGAATTCTGACTCCTGAATTCTGGATACTGAATACCCGTGAAGCTAAAAACTTAACCGCGAAGCGATTCTTCATGATCGAAATCACCAGCTACCTGCATCGCCAAGAGCTCAAGGACCTGATCCTGCGCTGGATGTACCACCAGGCCCTGCCCACGGATGCCGACGACATCAACCGGCTGGTGCACTTCAACAATGCCTTTGTCTCCCGATACCTGCCGGCCTTCGCCGGGCGTTTGTTCGCCCAGTTGCACACGCAACCCTTTTATGGACGACGCTCCCGGCGCAAAGCGGACCTCAAGGATGCCATCGTCATCAACTGCCCGCAGCATAACGCGCGCATCGACCAGATGCTCATCGACTACCGCACCGATCCGGGCCTGTTCTACCGCGAGACCCCCTTCCACGGCATGCTCTACTTCCGCCAGGGACCGGACGGTCCGGCCATCATCGGCTCCAACCGCATTAAACGCGTGCGCCGCCTGGCCGAAAAGACGGCCCGGCGGATCATCGACGCCGTCTTCGAGAGCATCCGCAACCGGGCCGACCGCCTGGCCCAGAATCGCGCCGCCAAGGTGGGTGTGCCGGTGATCGCGCTGATCACCCCCCCGGACCAGATGGTGCAAGAGTTCCAACACGCCGAAAGCCGGCTGCTGGAAGACTTGAAGCTGGGCCGGCCCATTTTATCCCAGAAGCAGATGGTGATTCAGGATGTGGCCGGCCTCAAGGTGCTGGTGGAAGACCGGGCCCGGGACGCTTTCCTGGAAAAGGTGGCGCGCCTGGAAGGCTGTGAACTGATCGAGGTGGAGCCCCACTCGGGCGCCTACAATGCCGTCAACCTCATCGTGCGCCATCGGCCGGACAAGGCCGCGCTGATCGCTGCGCCGCCCAGCAGCCGCCTGGTCGGTCTGATGAAAACCCACGGCATCGCGCCTGAGACGGTTCACGCGCATTTCCGGCAGTTCGTGCTGCAAGGCGAAGCGCACGTGCACATCGAGGTGATCGTGTGCAACTACCAGGAGATGCTCGAAAGCGAGATCGGCCGCTGCATGCACGAGGACCGCATCATCCAGCAACGCCTGACCCAGCAGTACAACGGCCAGTTGGCCCGCAACATCGAATTTATGATCGCCTACCTCTTCGCCTTCGCCGCCTCGAACCGCCAGGAGTTGGGCGAACTGCCCATCCGCCTGTGGGACCGCTACCTTCCCGATTATTTCGATGAGGTCTTGATGGGGCTGTACGATATGCCGAGGCTGGAGGTGATGGAATAAAGACGATGGGCAGGCCCAACGAGGATTGTATGTTTGCTACCGTAGATACCGGCGATCTGAAAATATCGATGGTGATGCTGCACCTCATCGTGACCACGGCCCAGAAGCTGGGGATCGATATCCAGGCCATCCTGCGGCAGCACGCTATCGCTCTCGATCTGGGACATATCACCCAATCCACGATCGAACGGCGGAAGGTGTTGGCGGTTGTGCGGGCCGTGGAGCAGGCCGCCGGCAATCCGGCCATCAGTCTGTTGTGCGGCGAGGATTACGATTTCGAGTATAACCCCCAAGTCAAGACCTTCCTCATGTCCGCCGCTACCTTTCGGGAGGCCCTCGATGCCGTATTGGTGGTCCAAAGACTCATTTCGCCGGCGCTGCTCCTCGACCTGGAAGAGCTCGGCGACACTGCCGTCATCCGGCTGTATATGGACCGGGTGCTGCCCGAGGATGACGAGCGGCGTCACGCGGAGTTGGTCTTCGCCTGCTTGAAAACCATCGGCAACCGCCTCATGCGCAAAAGCATTCAGCCGCGTAGCGTGCGTTTCCGTCACGGCCGCGCCGAGATCGCCCCCTTGTATGCGGATTTCTTCGGCTGTCCCATCGAGCTGAACGCCCCGGACAATGCCTTGATCTACGATCGGGCGCTGGCCGACATTCCCTTGCCGGGCCGATTTCCGGAACTGCACCAACAAGCAGCCCAAATTTTGAATCGACAAATGGCCGATTCACCGCTCGGCGATGACCCCATCCAGGAGCTTAAACGGCTGTTGGCCTTCCGCGGCGACCTGCTGCACGCCCCGTTGGAACGCGCGGCCGAAGCACTTCATATGAGCGCGCGCACCTTGCAGCGCCGCCTGGCCAAGCGCGATATGAGCTGGGTCCGTCTTCGGGATCAGATCTTTTTTCAAATGGCGGACCAGGATTTAAAAGCCAGGCGTCTCACCATCGATGAAATCTGCGACAAGCTCGGCTTTTCCGATCGCCGCAGCTTCGCGCGGGCCTTCCAACGCTGGTCGGGAGTATCGCCCAGCGCCTACCGAAAGCGTTATGGGCGGTAGAACTGTCGCATGCCGTTCCCTTTTTGGCGCGTACCGCTCTATTTGAATCCCTTCGATTTCAGTATACTCCGTTCAGTCGATTCACCTCCTGGGGATGACAACCCATTCGACCACAAGGCTTCGTACCTGTTTGCAAGGACCGCCGCCGCGAACGGCGCGCGGGTGGGCTTCGGAAGAACCGAACGAGAGGGGGAGTTATGTCTATCGCTGTTGCATTGAAAGGGTGGGGCGGTTTGTTGGGCCGCCGCATTTGGGCTGCCGGGCTTGGCGCGGCAATCGGTCTGGGATGGGTGTTGACGGCATTCATATCGCCCCCGGCGATATCGGCGGACACCACGGACGGCACCATCGTCCGGACCCGCTCGGGGCCTGTGCGGGGGGTGTTGAACGGATCGGTCCGTGAATTCTTGGGCATTCCCTATGCCGCGCCGCCGTCCGGCGCGCTGCGCTGGCGGCCGCCCCAGGCGCCGCGGCCATGGACAGCGGTACGCGACGCATCGCAACCCGGCCCGGCCTGCCCGCAATCGCCCAATTTTTTCGGACCGGCGAGCTGCACCGAAGCGTGCCTGTCCTTGAACGTTTACGCACCGCGGCAAGACGGACCATCGCTCCCCGTGATCGTTTGGATTCACGGCGGCGATTTCATCACCGGACAGGGCGCCGACTACGACGGTTCGGCTCTGGTCCAGGCCGGCGACGTGGTGGTCGTCACGCTCAACTACCGCCTCGGCATATTCGGCTTCCTCGCCCACCCGGCCTTGGATCGCGAGTCGGCGGATGACAGCTCCGGCAACTACGGCCTGATGGACCAGCAGTTTGCGCTGCAATGGGTCCGGGACAATATCCAGGCCTTCGGCGGCGACCCGCGCAACGTGACCGTGGCCGGCGAATCGGCCGGCGGGCTGAGCATCCTCACCCATCTGGCCTCGCCCTCGGCGGCCGGCCTGTTCCAGCGGGCCATCGTCCAGAGCGGGGGTTATCGCCTGGCGTGGCCCACCCAGCGCGATGCCAATGCCGAGGGGTACAAGTTGGCCAAGGGCCTGGGCTGCACCATGGGGGCCGCCGGCTGCCTGCGCAAGCGAACGGTTGCGGAACTGCTCGCTGCTCAAGATGGCGCCACGGGCACCTCCATTGGATCGCTGCTCATGTGGGGGCCTCACGTCGGCGGCGACATCCTGCCCGAGCAGCCGTTGATCGCCATCCGCAACGGCACCCTCAACCGTGTACCGGTGCTCATCGGCACCAATCATGACGAGGGGCGCATGTTCATTGCTTATAGCTACGATTTGGCCGAGGGCCCGATTACCGCGGACGCCTATCCGGAAGTCGTAAAGAGCGTCTATGGCCCCATCGCCAAACCCATGGTGCTGGCGGCGTACCCGGCCGGCGACGATGCCAATCCCGATCTGGCCTTCGCCACCCTGTTCGGCGACTCCGGATTGAGCTGCATGGGTTTTGTCATCGAGTGGGCGCTATCCAAGCAGGTCGACACGTACGTCTACGAATTCAGCGACGAAAACGCGCCCCAGGTGTACTTGCCGCCCATCGACAGTTTCACCTACGGCGCCACCCACTGCAGCGAGCTGCCCTATCTTTTCCCCCAGGCCCAGGGGCACGCCCACGATCTCGGCCCAGCCGTGCTCGACGCCGACCAGCAGCAGTTGGCGGATGCGATGAAAGCCTATTGGACGCAGTTCGCCCGAACCGGTGATCCGAACCGCGGCGACTTACCGTCCTGGTCGCCGTACGTGGCCGGCAACGACAACATCCTGTCGCTGGTGCCGCCCATGCCGGCCATGACCACCGGCTTCGTCGCCGAGCACAAATGTCTTTTCTGGACCCCGTTGCTCCAACTCTCGGCGGTATTGCCGCCGTGGATGACCGGCGCGGTGGAATAAGCTTCGTTTTGATCGCCTGCCTCTTCGCCTTTGCCGCCTCGGACCGCAAAGAGCTGGGCGAACTGCCCATCCGGCTGTGGGACCGCTACCTGCCCGATTACTTCGATGAAGTGCCGATGGGGTTGTACGATATGCCGCTAAAAAAACGATCCCGAACCGCTGTATGCGCAATTCGGGATCGTTACCTGAATCGAAAAGTGTGAGCAAATACAAAGTCAGCTTTTGGCCGAACTCTGTTTTTAGCGCTTAATTACAACCGCCGCTGCTGCCACTGCAACTGCTGGGCGGACTGCCGATACCGTACATGTAATAACCCATCCAGGCGATGGTGTCTCTGCTTACCGATGGGCTCGAGCTGGCAAACATCATATGGCCACCGGAGTAGGTCGCATAACATTTGTTAGTGGCGCCCACACCATTGTACTCGCCCCGTGTCATGTAGCTGCTTGCAAGGGTGTCGCTGGAGCCGGCCTGGATTAATGTTGCGGCGGTAATGGTTCTCAGGGTGGAATCGCTAAACCCTTCCTGGTAAGGCGCCATACCCACTGTGGTCGTCAAGGTGCCGCGCAGCTCGGATGAAGCCCACAATGAGCCGCCGCCGCCCTTGGAGTGACCGTTGGTGGACAGTTTCTCGATCTTACCGCGCAGCACGGAATGGCTTGTATTCAGGGTTTGAAGCCTTGAAACGCAATTTTTATGGGCCGTCCGCCAACCGCTTACCATACCCAGTGTATTGGTCGGAGTAAATGACAGAACCACATACCCTGCCTCGGCAAGATCGTTCGCCAACCAGCGAACCTGGCTCAGTGTCCCTGTGTAGCCGCTGGTCAGGGTCGTGGCGCCGGTGGGTCGGGATATGTTGCAGGGGAACTTCAGCTCGGTGTCGGAAGTGCCGCTGACATAGCCGCCATCCTCTGTGCAAACACGCCCCCCTGGAACGGGACCGCTGCCGCTGCTGCTGCTGCCGCTGCTACTACTGCTGCCGCTGCTACTGCTGCCGGTGTCACAACCGTAACCGAAAAAGGCGACCATTGATAAAACCAGCAATACGACGATTTGACTTTTAAACAAACGCATAATCTCCCCCCCCTTGAAGCATTAAGATGTGAATCAAATTGTTCGCAGTCGGTTCTTTATATGTCGAACTTTTGCATTTACACTGCAGCGAATCGATCATAACAAGAAAAATCCGAATGCGAAACAAAGCGAAAAAAACGACGATTGTGAAACACCTACTATATTAAGGCTATGTGAGCAATTAGGGAAAGTACTGAATAGGTGCTTCGTAATTCCTAAATAGTGTCCATCCACTTCTTTCTTCTCCGCCACAGCGTCACCCGGGATATGCCCAACGCTTCGGCCACGGCCCCCAGGTTGCCTTCATGCTTTAAGAGGGCCTCGGCGAGGGCGCGGTGCTCCCGCTCTCGTCTTTTGGTTTGTGCGTCCAGGGTAGCTGTAAGATCGACTCGATCCGCCGGGGCCGAAGCCGGCGTTTGCGGATACAAGAGGTGCAACGGTAGACAGGCGGGGGGGATTTCGCTTTCCCGGCTCATGGCCAGGGCGTGCTCGATGGCGTTCTCGAGTTCACGGATGTTGCCCGGCCAGGGGTACTGCTCGAGCCGTTGCCGGGTGGCCAGGCCGAGCGTTTTTAAATGGCGGCGGTCTTTTTTCTGGTGCTTGTCGATGAAGTGGCCCGCCAGCCGGAGGATATCCTGGGAGCGTTCCCGCAGCGGCGGAATGGCCAGGGGAATCACCGCCACCCGGTAGTAGAGATCCATGCGGAATTTGCCCTGCTGGACGCCGGCCGGAAGATTGCGGTTGGTGGCGCTGATGATGCGCACGTCCACCGGATAGAAGCGATCCGATCCCACCGGGCGCACCTTGCGTTCCTGCAGCACCCGGAGCAATTTGACCTGCATGCTCATGTCCAGCTCGCCGATTTCATCCAGGAAAAGCGTGCCTTCGTGGGCTTCCCGGAAAAGGCCGGCCCGGTCCGAGATGGCGCCGGTGAAGGCGCCGCGCACATGGCCGAACAACTCGGACTCGAGCAGTGCTTCGGGCAGGGCGCCGCAGTTCACGGCCACGAAGGGCTTGTCTTTGCGATGGCTCTGGCTGTGAATGGCCCGGGCGGCCACCTCTTTGCCCACGCCGGTCTCGCCGGTGATCAGGACGCTGGAATCGACCTCCGCGCAACGCACGATGGTTTCGAAAACCCCCTCCATGGCCCGGCCGCTGCCGATCATTTCGGTCTGCAATTCATTGCGCCGCTTTTGCCGCTTGAGATGAAACAACTCCCGCTCCTTTTCGGCCAGGCGGACGTTGTCGGTGATGTCGGTGAGGGTTTCGGCGTGGGCAAACAAACGGCCCTGGCGGTCGTAGATCGGGCGGATCTCGCCCAGGAATTGGCGCGCCTGGCCCTCCACGCTCAGCTCCAGCTCCATCGGGCCTTTGGCGCCCAGCGGCAGCAGCGGCGCGGTCCGGCCGCAATGCAAAGTCGAACTCTCGGTGCTGCCGAACATGTAGCGCCCGTTTTGATCGAAGATCGACACGCAATCCCGGATACCGAAAAGGATGCTCTGGAGCATCCGTTTTTCCTTTTCCAGGTCGTCGCGCATGCGCTTCTGTTCGCCGATATCTACCAGCAGGATATTGACCGACTTCGGACGCCCGCTTTCATCGGTGTTGAGCGACAGGTGAAACAACACCGGGATCTTTTCTCGGTCGCGGGGCCCGTAGACGTAGAGTTCGAACTGGACCGATTGGCGCCCCGCCTTGAGAAGCCCGACATAATGCTCCACCATCTGGTTTTCTTCCACACTGATCAGCGTGCGCACGTCCCGGCCGATGAGGTTGGTGCGGCTGGCGCCGGCGAACTCGAGAAAGGTATCGTTGACATCCAGAAGAATGAAATCGAGATCGGTCAGCCAGTAGCTGATCTTCAGGTCGTCGAGGATGCGTTTCAGGTTGACGTTGTCTTGGGATGTCATCGGACTCGGGGGCATGGGGTCTCGCTCCGGATATTTCAAACTTGTTTCTTTAATGTTGCGATTGTTTCATTGGTGTTAAGCATAAGTTGAAACATGCCCGGGTGTCAATCGATCGCTTGCATCCATTTTACCATGCATATCAAGGTCAAAAACACTTATGGGGTTTTGGCATCAACCTTGAAAGGAGGCTAAAGAGAGGCGCACCCCCAAAGGAGGCAGGCGACACCATGCATGTGATCGAATCCCGCATCGACACCCAATCGGATGCCTATCGCAAGAATTATGAGGCCATGGCCGCCCGGGTGGCCGAGCTTGCCACGGAATTGAACCGGGCGATGAACGAACGTCCGGACAAGGACCTGAAACGGCTGGTCGCGGCAGGCAAACTGCCGACACCCAAGAAACTGGAGCTGCTGCTGGACCCCAACACCCCCTTTCTGGAGATCGGACCGCTGGCCGCCCGGGGGATGTACGACGGCAAGGTGCACAAGGCCGGCATGATCATCGGGATCGGAATGATCGCGGGCCGGGAGGTGCTCGTATCGGTCAACGACCCCAGCATCAAGGGGGGGGCCTCCTATCCCATGAGCGTGAAGAAATCCTTGCGCAGCCAGACGATCGCCATGGAGAATCGACTGCCCATGGTGAACCTGCTCGATTCGGCGGGCGCCTTTCTGCCGTTGCAGTCCGAGATTTTCCCGGATCTGGATGACGGCGGGCGCGTCTTTTACAATCAGGCGCAGATCAGCAAAATGGGCATCGCCCAGATCACGGCCGTGATGGGATTGTGCACCGCCGGCGGCGCCTATATCCCGGCCATGAGCGACGAGGTGGTCCACGTGCGGGACCACGGCGCGATCTTCCTGGGCGGCCCGCCGCTGGTGAAAGCCGCCACCGGCGAGGAGGTCACGGCCGACGAACTAGGCGGCGCGGAGGTGCACTGCGCCGAATCGGGCGTGTCGGATTACTTCGCCGAAGACGACGCCCACGCCATCGAGATGGTGCGCCGGCTGGTGGCCAACCTGCCCGACACCCCCAAGGCCCGTCTGACCACCCGGGATCCCCGGCCGCCGCGCTACGACCCCAAGGAGATTTACGGCATCGTGCCCGGGGATATCTCCGAAGCCTACGACATCCGCGAGGTCATCGCCCGCATCGTGGACGGCAGCGAGTTCATCGAGTTTAAAGAGATGTACGGCGCGACCCTGATCTGCGGCTTCGCCCACATCCACGGCTACCCGGTGGGCATCCTGGGCAACAACGGCATCCTGTTTTCGGAAAGCGCCTTGAAAGGGACCCAGTTCATCCAGTTGTGTGACAAGCGCCAGATTCCCCTGGTATTCCTGCAGAACATCACCGGCTTCATCATCGGCCGGGACTACGAGCGCACCGGCATCACCAAGAACGGCCACAAGATGGTCAATGCCGTGGCCACGGCCACCGTGCCGAAGTTCACGGTCATGCTGGGGGCCTCGTTCGGCGCCGGCAACTACGCCATGTGCGGCCGGGCCTACGGCCCCCGCTTTTTATGGACCTGGCCCAACCACCAGATCGGCGTCATGGGCGGACGGCAGGCGGCCGATGTGCTCATCACCCTGCAAAACGACCAGCGGACGCGCGCCGGGCAGCCGCCCATGAGCGAGGCCGAGGCTGACGCCATCCGGGAGCCGGTCATGGCGGCGGCCCTCAAGGAGGGCAACGCCTATTACAGCACGGCCAACCTCTGGGATGACGGCATCATCGATCCGGCCAAGACCCGCGACGTTCTGGGGCTGAGCATTTCCGCGGCCCTCAACGCGCCGATTCGCAACGACGTGCACGGCTACGGCATTTTCCGCATGTAACACCAACCCATGGGGAACCGCATGTTCAAGAAAATTCTGATCGCCAACCGGGGGGAGATCGCGGTGCGCATCGTGCGTACCTGCCAGGAGATGGGCATTGCCACCGTGGCCGTCTATTCCGATGCCGACCGGCAGGCCCTGCACGCCCTTTCGGCCGACGAGGCGGTGCCGATCGGACCCGCCGAGCCGTCCCAAAGTTATCTTTCCATCGATCGCATCGTTTCTGCGGTAAAGCAAACCGGCGCCGAGGCCGTGCACCCGGGCTATGGCTTTCTGGCCGAAAATGCCGACTTCGCCGCGCGCTGCGAGCAGGAAGGGATCGTCTTCATCGGCCCGCCGGCCGAGGTGATCCGGAGCCTGGGGGATAAAATCACGGCGCGCCAAATCATGCAGAAGAGCGGCGTGCCCATCATCCCGGGCATGCTCGAAGCAGCCCACGACCCTGCCGCCTGGGTGGCCCGGGCCGAAGCGATCGGCTTTCCGCTGCTGATCAAGGCCTCGGCCGGCGGCGGCGGCAAAGGCATGCGCATCGTCCTCGCTCCCGCCGACCTGGCCGAAGCCTGCCGGGCCGCCTCCCGGGAGGCGGCCGCCGCTTTCGGCGACGGCACCGTTTACCTGGAAAAATTCCTGCCCAAGTCCCGGCACGTGGAGATCCAGATCCTGGCCGACCGAAAGGGCCATACGATCCATCTCTTCGAACGGGAGTGCTCCATCCAGCGCCGGCACCAGAAGATCATCGAGGAGACCCCCAGCCCGGCCCTGACCCCTGCCCTGCGCGCCGCCATGGGCCGGGCGGCGGTGGCGGCGGCCCGGGCGGCCGGCTATGTCAACGCCGGCACGGTGGAGTTCATCCTGGACCCGGAGGGCCGCTTCTACTTCCTGGAAGTCAACACGCGCCTGCAGGTCGAACACCCCATCACGGAGATGATCACCGGCCTGGATCTGGTGCGGCACCAGATCGAGATCGCCGCCGGACGGCCGCTGGCCCTGACCCAGGAGGATGTCTCCCGCCGGGGGCATGCCATCGAATGCCGGATTTATGCCGAAGACCCCGAGCAGAACTTCATGCCCTCGCCGGGACGCATCGCCTTTTTCCAGGAACCGACCGGGCCGGGCATCCGCAATGATTGCGGGGTCTACGCCGGGTTCGAGGTTCCGGTGGAGTACGACCCCATTCTCTCCAAGCTGGTGGTGCATGCCGAAACCCGGGAGTTGGCCATCCGGCGCATGATCCGCGCCCTGAAATCGTATGCGGTCCTGGGCGTGAAGACCCCCATCGACTTTCTGCTGGATGTGCTCGCCTCGGCACCGTTTCAAGCCGGAGAGACCTATACCGATTTTATCGCCACCCATTTCGCCGACTGGGCGCCGGAGCGCCAGGCCCTGGAACTGGCCGCCGTCGCCTACCTAGCGGACGCCATGGCGCCCAAAGCGCGGCCGGCCGGGCGCGCTGCCCAGGCGGCCCACCCCGGCCCCTGGCATACGTTGAAGCATTGGCGGCTGTAGGGGAGGATCTGCTGCATGGACTATAAGCTCAAGTACAATGAAGAGACGATCGCCCTGGCGGTGGAAACGGCCGGCGACGGCCGGCTATCGGCCACCCTGGGAGATAAGAAGATGGATGTGGCCTTCGAGCGCATTTCCGAAAACCGGATGCGCCTGGTCGTGGACGGCCGCCAGACCCTGGCCTTCGTGGCCGAAACCAGCGACGGCAAGATAGTGATGGTCGACGGGCGCACCTTTCTGCTGGCCGACGAGCGCGCCACGGGAACGCGGCCCAGGTCCGGGGCGGCCAGCGGCCCCAAGCTGGTCACGCCCCCTATGCCGGCGGTGGTGACCCAGATTTTGGTCGCCCAGGGTCAGACCGTCGAAAAGGGACAGGGGCTGCTGGTGGTGTCGGCCATGAAGATGGACACCATCCTCACCGCACCCTTCGCCGGCGTGGTCACCCGGATCAACGTGGCCGAAGGCGAGAAAGTAGCCCCCAAGCAGGTGCTGGTGGATATCGAACCCTCGGCGGCCGACGCGGCCGGAGAGGAGGCCCATAATGGATAAGGATTTGATCTATCAGGTCGATGGACAGGTGGCCTTCGTAACCATCAACCGGGCGCCCGCGCGCAATGCCATCACGCCCGAGGCCGTCGGCTTGTTCCACGCAGCCCTGGACCAGGCCCAGGCCGATCCCCTGGTGCGCGTGGTCTGCGTCACCGGCGCCGGCGACAAGGCCTTCTGCTCGGGTGCCGACCTGGGCGGCGGCATGCAGGGCGACGACCGCCGCAGCCACTTCGACGCCTATGCCCGGCTTATCAGCCGTCTGGCGGAGTTTCCCAAGCCCACCGTGGCGCGGGTCAACGGCCACTGCCTGGCCGGCGGCACCGGCTTCATGCTGGCCTGCGACATCGTCGTCGCCAAGGCCTCGGCCCAGTTCGGCACCCCCGAGGTCAACGTCGGGCTGTTCCCCATGATGATCGGGGCCCTGATCTTCCGCAACGTGCCCCGCAAGAAGGCCATGGAGATGATCCTCCTGGGACAACGAATCACCGCGGCCCAGGCCCTGGAGATGGGGATGGTCACCCGGGTGGTGCCGGATGCCGCTTTCGACGCCGAAGTGGCGGCGGTGCTCGTCGCCCTGACGGCCAAGAGCCCCATCGGCCTCAAGCTGGGCAAGCAGGCCTTTGCCGCCATCGAGCAGATGCCCCTGGCCGAGGCCGTGCGGTATCTGGCCGGCCAACTGCTCGAGGTGGCCGGCACCCAAGACGCCCGGGAGGGCATCACCGCCTTTCTGGAAAAACGTACGCCGCAATTTAAAGGAGAATAGACCGCATGCTCTACCGCTTCCACGGCCGGACCCCGTCCATCGGTAAAGGAACCTACGTCAGCGAGCTGGCCCAGGTGATCGGTGAGGTCATCATCGGCGACCACTGCTATATCGGGCACGGCGCCATTTTGCGCGGCGACTACGGCCGCATCGAGATCGGCGACGGCACCGCCGTGGAGGAGGGGGTCATCATCCATGCACCGCCGGACCACTTCAACCGCATCGGCCGGCGCGTCACCCTGGGCCATGGGGCGATTCTGCACGGCAGCAGCATCGGCGACGGCGCCGTCATCGGCATGGGGGCGGTCTTGAGCATCCTCAGCGACATCGGCGAGGGGGCCATTGTGGCCGAAGGCGCGCTGGTCAAGTGGGGCCAGAAGATTCCGGCCCGCATGGTGGCCGTGGGCAATCCGGCCGAAGTCAAACGCCCGGTGAGCCCCAAAGACGAGGAGGTCTGGGCTTTCGGCAAGCAGCTCTACGTGGATCTGGCCAAGCGCTACCTGGCATCGGGCCTCGAGCCGGTGGGCATCGACCAGTGCCGGCGCGGCGGCGATCCGGCCGGCGGCGCAACCCAAGGGAGGTAACCCCATGCGCGATCCTGAACGACTGATCATCGCCAACTGCAGCGGTTTTTTCGGCGACCGTCTCTCGGCCGCCAGGGAGATGGTCCAGGGTGGCCCCATCGACGTGCTCACCGGCGATTACCTGGCCGAGCTGACCATGGCGATCCTGTTCCAGAAGAAGCTCAAGTCGCCCGAGGGCGGCTATGTGCCCACCTTCCTCAAGCAGATGGAAGCGGTCATGGGCGCATGCCTGGAGAACGGCATCCGCGTGGTGGCCAACGCCGGCGGGCTGAACCCCGCGGCCATGGCCCGGGCGCTCAAGGCCGCGGCCCAGGCGCTGGGCCTGGCGCCCAAGATCGCCTTCATCGAAGGCGACGATCTGATGCCGCGCCTGGCCGAGCTGCAGCAGGCCGGGGAGAGCTTCACCCATATGGACAAGGGCATCCGCCTGGCCGATAGCGGGGCCGTGCCCATTACCGCCAACGCCTACCTGGGCGCCTGGGGCATCGCCGCGGCCCTGGAACAGGGGGCCGATATCGTGGTGTGCGGCCGGGTGGCCGACGCCGCCCTGGTGGCCGGCCCCTGCGCCTGGCGCTTCGGCTGGCAACGCACCGACTGGGACCCGCTGGCCGGGGCCTACGCCGCCGGTCACATCATCGAGTGCGGCGCCCAGGCCACGGGCGGCAACTATTCGTTCATCCACGAGGTGCCCTCCTACCGCAAGGTGGGCTTTCCCATCGCCGAGATGCATCCCGACGGCAGCTTCGTCATCACCAAACACCCCGGCACCGGCGGACTGGTGTCGGTGGGCACGGTCACGGCCCAACTGCTCTACGAAATCGCCGCGCCGACCTACCTGACCCCCGACGTGGCCGTGCGCTTCGACACCCTGGCCCTGACCCAGGCGGGGCCCGACCGGGTGCGCGGCGCGGGCACCCGGGGCGAACCGCCGCCCGAGACCACCAAGGTGTGCATCAACACCCTGGGCGGGCACAAGAACGCCATGACTGTGATCCTCACCGGCCTGGACATCGAGCGCAAGGCCGAGATCGTCACCCAGACCCTGTTCGATAGCCTGGGCGGCCGGGAGCGCTTCCGCACGGCGGATGTGCAGCTCGTGCGCTCCGAAAAGACGGATCCCGGCACCAACGACGAGGCGTTCGCCTACCTGCGCGTCACGGTGATGGACCCGGATGCCGACAAGGTGGGCCGACGCTTTTCGGCAGCGGTGGTGGAGATGGCCCTGGCCAACATTCCGGGCTTCACGCTCACCTCGCCGCCCGGCAACGGCGCGCCGGCGGTGGTGCACTGGCCCGCGCTGGTGGGCAACCGCCATATCCATCAGACGGTCTGCCTCGACGAGCGCCCGGCGGTGGTGGTCGAGGCGGCCTGCGCCTGCGAGCCCTTTGCGCTATCGGCCCGCACGCCGGAGATCCCCGCGGTTCCGGGGGGCCAGACCGTCCGGGCGCCGCTGGGGAGGGCCTTTGCCACCCGCTCGGGCGACAAGGGCGGCAATGCCAACCTGGGCATCTGGGGCCAGACGCCGGAGGCCTATGCCTTCCTGCGAAGCTTTCTGACCACCGAGCGCCTCAAGGCGCTGCTGCCCGATTGCGCGCCGTTTGCCATCGAACGCTATGAACTGCCCAATCTGCTGGCAATCAATTTCTACATCCGCGGGCTGCTGGGCGACGGCGTGGCGGCCTCGGTGCGCAGCGACCCCCAGGCCAAGACCCTGGGGGAATACCTGCGGGCCAAAGTCGTGGAGATGCCGGCCTCGATCCTGGTGACCCAGCCGGAAGCAAAGGAGATGCGATGAAAGCGTTATGCGCCGATCTGGCCTGGGAGCAGGACTCCCTGGACGAACGGGTGAGCGGCCTTACCCCCGCTGCATGGCTGACCCTGGCGCCGTGCGGCAACTGGACGGTCAAAGATGAGATCTGCCATCTGGCCTACTTCGATTACACGGCCCGCCTGTCCGCCACCGACCCGGCGGCGTTCCAGCGCCACCTGGTCGAGGATCTGGGCCGGATCAAGAACATGGACGAGGCCACCGAGATCACCCTGGCCAAGGGGCGCGCCATGGCCACCGGCGATCTGCTCGCCTGGTGGCGCCAGGAGCGCAGGCAACTGGTCGAGGCCCTGGTGCGCCTTGCCCCCAAAGAGCGCCTGCCATGGTACGGGCCGCCCATGAGCGCGCGCTCGTTCGCCAGCGCCCGGCTCATGGAGACCTGGGCCCACGGCCAGGATATCTATGATGTGCTCGGTCTGGAGCGGCCCCCCAGTCCGGGGCTGCGCCACATCGCCCATCTGGGGGTCACCACCTTCGGCTGGAGTTTCGCCAACCGGGGGATGCCGGTTCCCGAAACGTCCGTGCACGTGGAGTTGACCGCGCCCTCCGGCGAGATCTGGAGCTGGGGCGACGAGGCCGCGACCCAGCGCATCAGCGGGCCGGCCGTGGATTTCTGCCTGGTGGCGATCCAGCGCCGGCATGTGGACGATACCGCCCTGGTGGTCATCGGCGAGGTCGCCCGCCAGTGGATGGAGCTGGCCCAGTGTTTCGCCGGGCCGCCCACCCTGGGGCCGGCCGCCGGAACCCGGGGAGTTCAGAAGCATCGTATATAGAACTATCAGGAGGTTCGATGTATCCGTATCTTTTCAGTCCCATCCGCATCAACCGGCTGGAAATCAAAAACCGCATCGCCTACCCGGCCCTGGGGCTGGCCTATTCCCATGACCGCCGGCTCAACGAGCGCTACTTCAACTACTTCCGGGAAATCGCCCGGGGCGGCGCCGGCATCGTGACCGTGGGGCCCGTGGGGGTCGATGTGCTCGGCGCCGGCTTTCTGGTGCTGACCCTGGACAACGACGGCGCCATCGCCGATTTCAAGCGCCTGACCGATGCCATCCGGCGCGAAGGCGCCAGCCCCTGGATTCAGCTCTTCCACGCCGGCGGCTACTCCCATCCCATCCTCATCGACATGCAGACGCCCATGGCACCCTCGGCCGTCTTCTCCAACTATTCCCGGACCACGCCACGGGAGATGACCCACGACGATATTGGAAACGTGCAGGAGGCCTTCGCGGCGGCGGCCCGGCGGGCCCGGGAGGCCGGCTTCGACGGCGTCGAAATCATCGCCAGCGGTGGGTATCTGCTCACCCAATTCTGGTCGCCGCTCAAGAACCAGCGCACCGACGCCTACGGCGGCAGTTTCGAGAACCGGGCGCGCTTTGCCCGGGAGACGATCCAAAAGGTGCGCGCCGCAGTGGGAGCGGCGTTCCCCCTCGGCATCCGCATGGCCGGCAACGACTTCGTGCCGGGCAGCAACAGCGACGCGGAAACCCCGGCCATCGCCCGGGTGTATGAAGCGGCGGGGGTCGACGTGATCAACGTCACCGGCGGCTGGCACGAAACCCGGGTGCCCCAACTGCCCATGGAGCTGCCCCGGGGGGCCTACGGGTATCTGGCCTTGAACATTAAAAAGGCCGTCTCCGTGCCGGTGATGGCCTCCAACCGCATCGCCGATCCCGATGCGGCGGACAAACTGCTGCGCGACGGGTACGCCGACATGGTCAACCTGGGCCGGGTGCTCATCGCCGATCCCTTCTGGCCCCAAAAAGCCTTCGCGGGGCGCGCCGCCGAGATCCGGCCCTGCACGGCCTGCGGTCAGGGGTGCTCGGACCAGGTGTTCTCCGCCCAGCCGGTCTTTTGCGCCGGCAACCCCCGCGCCGGCTTCGAAGCCGAGCGCATCGTCGGGAAAACCGACGCGCCGCGGCGCATTTTGGTGGCCGGTGCCGGTCCGGCCGGTTTGGAGGCGGCCGTCACCGCCGCCCAGATGGGGCACCGGGTGGAGATCTTCGAACAGTCGGGCGACATCGGCGGGCAGCTCTGGCTGGCCGGCGCCCCGCCGCACAAACAGGAGTATCTGGAATACATCCGCTACTACCGGGCCATGCTCAACCGCCTCGAGATCCCGGTGCAGTTGAACACGCCGGTGGATGCGGCGCTCATCCGGGAAAAAGCGCCGGATCACGTCATCGCCGCCACCGGGGCCGCGCCGCTGCTGCCGCCGATTCCCGGCGTAGACGCCGAGGGTGTGCTCACCGCCTGGGATGTGTTGCGCCACAACCCGCCCCTGGGCCAGGCGGTGGCCATCATCGGCGGCGGCGCCGTCGGTCTGGAAACCGCCCTGTTCGTGGCGGCCAAGGGCACCATCAACGCCGAAACCCTGGCCTTTCTCTTCACCTACCGGGCCGCCTCCGAGGAGCGGCTGCGCGAATTGCTCTTCAACGGCAGCTCCCGGGTCACCGTGTTCGAAATGCTGCCCAGGGCCGGCGGCGACGTGGGGCGCTCCACGCGCTGGGTGCTCTTCGAGCGCCTGAAGCACTACGGCGTGGCCATCGAAACCGGCGCCAAGGTGACCGAGTTGACCGCCCGCTCGGTGGCCTGGGAGCAGGATGGCAGCGTGCACAGCCGGACGTTCGACCAGGTCATCGTGGCCTCGGGCTCGCGCCCGGTCAACCCCCTGGCCGAGCGCCTGGCGGCCCTGGGCATCCCCTTTACGGCGGTGGGCGACTGTACCGGTCCGCGCAAGATCCAGGACGCCATCCACGGCGGTTTCCTGGCCGCCCTCAACCTCGACCAGAAGCAGGGAGTTGCAGCATGAGCCAGAATTTGTATTTCACCAAAGAACACGAGCAGGTGCGCAAGGCCCTGCGGGACTTCGTGAACAAGCGGATCAACCCGTTCGTCGACGAATGGGAGGAAAAAGGCGCCGCGCCCCTGCACGATCTGTTCAAGGAGATGGGGGAACTGGGGTTCCTCGGCATCCGCTACGACGAGCGGTACGGCGGCTTAGGGCTTGACTACTGGTACGAAACCGTGATGCTTGAAGAGATCGCCCGCGCCCACTGCGGCGGCGTGCCCATGGCCATTGCGGTCCAGACCAACATGGCCACCCCGGCCATCGCCGAGTTCGGCAGCGAGTATCTGAAGGATAAGTATCTGCGCGCGGCCATCCGCGGGGAGATGGTGGGCGCCATCGCCGTCACCGAACCGGACGCCGGCTCGGACGTGGCGGCGCTGAAGACCTTCGCGAAACGGGAGGGCGAGGTCTACGTGCTCAACGGCTCGAAGACCTATATCACCAACGGCACCCAGGCCGATTTTCTGACGCTGCTGGCGCGCACCAGCGAGGCGCCGGGGTATCATGCCTTCAGCCTTTTCGTGGTCCCCACCGCGCTGCCCGGGTTCAAGATCAGCAAGAAACTCGACAAACTGGGCATGCGCAGCAGCGACACGGCCGAGCTGTACTTCGACGACCTGCGCATTCCGGCCGAAAACCGCATCGGCCAGGAGGGCGAAGGCTTCATCTACCAGATGCAGCAGTTCCAGCACGAGCGCTTCTCGGCCCTGCCCATCTGCTACATCGGCGCCGAAGAGATGATCCGCGAAACCGTGGCCTACATCAAGAAGCGCATCGTTTTCGGCAAGCCCCTGATCACCAAACAGGTGCTGCGCCACCGGCTGGTGGACTGGCTCAGCGAGATCGAGTGCCTGCGGCAGCTCACCTATCACATCGTGCGCCTGAAGATGGCCGGCCAGGACGCCACCAAGGAGATCTCCATGGGCAAATTGATCGGCGGGCGCCTGCTCAACCAGGTGGCCGACGGCTGCCTGCAGATGTACGGCGGCATGGGGTTCATGAACGAGATGCATGTCTCCCGGTTCTTCCGGGACGCCCGGCTGATCTCCATCGGCGCGGGCGCCAGCGAAGTGATGAGCGATATCATCGCCAAGCTCGAGGGGTTTTGAGGGCGGAACCCCATCGGGAGTTCCATAGTCGAGCGTTCCATCAACGTACGGAGGGTCCAGTGTAAACCATCAACCATTCAAAAAGGAGCTGGGGTCATGAAGATCAACATCGGTTATCTGCTCTACAAGCGGGCCATGCTGAGTCCCAAACTGGAGGCCCTCGTGGTGGGCGATGTGCGGCGTTCCTATCCGGAATTGAACGCGGGCGCCAACCGGGTGGCCAACGCCATGCGCAAGATGGGGGTCCAACCGGGGGATCGGGTGGCGGTGCTGGCCTTGAACGATCCCGAATACCTGGAGCTCTACTTCGGCCTGGCCAAGATCGGCGTCGTGATGGTGCCGATCAACCACCGTCTGGCGCCGCCCGAGGTGGCCTACATCGCCAACGACTGCGGGACCCAGACCTTCATCTTCGGCAAGGAGTTCGCCCCGGTGGCCGAGGCCATCCGCACCCAGATCCCGGCCAAGACCTTCATCGGCATCATGGAGAGCCCCCCGGCGTGGGCCCAATCCTTCCAAGCGGTTTTCGGTGACGCCCCGTCCGACGAGCCCGAATATATCGGCGGGGACGACGACACCCTGACCATCCTCTACACCTCGGGAACCACCGGCCGGCCCAAGGGGGCCGAGTTGACCCACAACGGTTACTACCACACCTCGGTGGACCTCAAGGCCACCCTGATGGATGTCGGCACCCGCATGCTGATGCCGCTGCCCCTGTTTCACATCGGCGCCCTGGCGCCGGTGCCCATGTGCGCCCACTTCGGCTCGACCATGATCTTCCAGCGGGCGTTCGAGCCGGCCGAATTTCTCAAGCTGATCCAGACCGAGCACATCTCCTGGTTCGGTTCGGTGCCCCAGGTGCTGATGTTCCTGCGCTCGGTGCCGCAGTTCGAGACCTTCGACTGGTCCACCATCAAGCTGGCCCTGGTGTATGCCGCGCCCGTGCCCGTGCCCCTGATCAAGGCCTTTGCCGAAAAGGGCATGGAGGTGCGCCAGCTCTACGGCCTGACCGAGTGCACCGGCCCGGCCTCGGTCATCGACGGGGAGTGGGCGGTCAAGAAGGCCGGCTCGTGCGGCCCCCCCTTCTATCATACCGATATCCGGGTGGTGGACCTTGAGGGCAAGGCGTGCGCCCCCGACGTGCCCGGCGAGGTGCTCATGCGCACCACCCACCTCATGAAGGGTTACTACAACAACCCCAAGGCCACGGCCCAGACCATCATCGACGGCTGGCTGCACACCGGCGACATCGCTAAAATGGACGCCGACGGATTCCTGTACATCCTGGACCGCAAGAAGGACATGATCATCTCCGGCGGCGAGAATATCTACCCGGCCGAGGTGGAGGAGTGCCTGCTGGGCCACCCGGCCATCGCCGACGTGGGGGTGATCGGCATTCCGGACCCCACCTGGGGCGAGGCCGTCAAGGCCATTGTGGTGCTCAAAAAAGGAGAGAGCCTCACCCAGGAGGCCCTCATCGACTGGTGCCGGGACAAACTGGCGCGCTTCAAGACGCCCCGGCAGGTGGTCTTCACGGATCAGATCCCGCGCACGCCCACCGGCAAGATCCTCAAGCGGGTGCTGCGGGAAAAGTTCAACTAGGGGTGGGATGGTGAGGGCCATGTCGACACAAACCAGCAAGACCGGTGTTCAGGAATATTTCGGCAAAGCGCAGGAACGCCTGCGCCTGGCCGCGCGCGAGGTGATCCGGAAGGAAGTGATCCCGCATATCGACGAATGGGAAGAGGCCGGCGCCTTTCCCCGCGCGTTGTACGACCTGTTCGGAGAACTCGGCTTTCTGGGTGTCGGCTACCCGGAGGATGTGGGCGGCAGCGGCGGCGATCTGTTCGACCAGATCGCAATGAACGAGGAGCTGATGCGCTCCGGCTCGGGCGGCTTCGCCGCCGGCATCGGCTCCTTGAACATCGCCTTGCCGCCCATCGTCCGCCAAGGCACCGCCGAGCAGAAAGAGCGCTTCGTCAAGCCGGTTCTGGCCGGCAAGCGCATCGCCGCCCTGGGCATCACCGAACCGGGCGGGGGGTCGGATGTGGCCAACTTGCAGACTACGGCCGTGCGGGAAGGAGAGCACTTTATCGTCAACGGCGGCAAGACCTTTATCACCAGCGGCGTGCGCGCCGATCAACTGACCTGTGCGGTGCGCACCGGGGAGGCCGGCGCCCACGGCATCAGCTTTCTGGTCATCGAGCGCGACACGCCCGGCTACTCGGTGGGAACGGGCCTGAAAAAAACCGGCTGGTGGGCCTCCGACACGGCCGAAATCTTTTTCGACAACTGCCGGGTGCCGGCCGCCAACCTCATCGGCGAAGAGAACCAAGGGTTCTATACCATCATGGAAAATTTCCAGATGGAGCGGCTTCAATTGAGCATCATGGCCAACATGACCGCCCAGCTCGCCCTGGAGGAGGCGCAGCGGTACGCCCGAGAGCGCCAGGTCTTCGGCAAGCCGCTCCAGGGGTTTCAGGTGACCCGGCACAAGCTGGTGGACATGGCCACCCTCGTGGAAGTCAGCCGGGAGTTCACCTACCGCGTGGCGGCCAGGATCAACGCCGGCATCGATCAGGTCAAGGAGGTTTCGATGGCCAAGAATTTCGCCTGCAGCGTCGGCGACCGGGTCACCTACGACGCGGTGCAACTGTTCGGCGGGTACGGCTACATGCGCGGCTATCTGGTGGAACGGCTCTTCCGGGACAACCGGATTCTTTCCATCGGCGGCGGCACCACCGAAATCATGAAAGAGATCATTTCCAAATTGATGTAATTTTATCCTTTTCCTGCATAGTTTTTGTGACAGGGATTTTGCCAATGCTCTCAAAGCTAAAGGAGTGGTCGTCATGAGCTATCCCGATGCCCAAAATCCTTACGGTTTCGATCCTTTTCTCCAGTGGCGGGAAAATTGCGACTACTACCTGGAAGACCCGTTTGCCCAGAAAGCCATGCGGGCCTTCACCGGCGCCGAGGCTGACCCGGTGGACACTGCGGCCCGGCAGATTTCCCCCAAAGCTTCTTTCCGCTGGCGCAAGCTGGCCGAAGCCATCGCCTGGCCGGGAAAGCGGCCCTACATGATGCATTACGACGGCTACAAAAACCGCATCGACCGCATCGTCCGGCCGTACGAGACCCTGGTATTCGCCTTTATTTTTTAGTACACTTTCTGGCTTTTTGGGATACTTGGGTCCAAATCAAGTGCGCGTCTGGCGGCAAATATCGCTGCATCTATAATTTCCCGTCACTCAGGCGCTAAGCCATACCAGCCACAATCAAAATCCGTAGTCAAAACATTTTGTAACTATTAATAATCTCAATATGAATGGTTCAATTAATAAAATTTCAGTCTTTTGGATTTATCCACCCATATTACCCATCGAACATGATCAAAAACCAACATGTGTCCGTCAGAAAAAACAAGAAACATCATCTGGTTTTTATAAGGATATGAAAGGAAAAATATCATGACCGATCAAGGGTGGAAGGATTGGGAAGATTACAATCATGGCTTACAGGGAATAAATACAGGTTCTGGCTATAACCAGATGGGGTTGCAAGACAGGAGGAAAAGCCCGTTTGAGACAGAAGTCAAGAAACCCAAAAGTAAAAACAAAAAGAACCAAAAACCCAATAATTGCAAAATCAAAGCCTTGCCGGAGAAAGTAAATAAACAATGGAAAAAGCTCTTTTTTTTCATTGGATTGGTTGCGAGTGCCTTGCTCATGAGGGAGGCAGGGGTCGAGGATTCGGCAGTATACCTGATTGGGAGCCTGTTAGGTGGTTTTATTTGTGCCGCTTTCTATAAAATATTGCTTGCTTTTGTTGTCGCTGCACTTGGGTTTGGTATTTTGTCGAATTTATAATGAAAGCCAAGGTCGTGCGGTAAAAAAACAAAAATGTTCATTCAGCTTGGCAATAAGCAACTTAACAAACTTGCGAGCCTCATAGTCAGTCTTCCAACTGGGAAGTGTTTTTATGAAAACAAAAATCATGTTCCTGCCTTCTCTTAACTGTAGAAAAAAAAAGAAGTGAACCGGAACCCCTCCCGATCAATCCAAGCAGGGATTCTGATGTGTATTCTGGTTTTAGGTTTTTTTTGGTTAACCGGTGCTTCGACCATTCCGATGGATGCCGATCGATTGGGCCATTCTGCCTTCCAGCGTTCGAACGACGATGTTCTTGGGTCGCGAGGTTTTATCGCCCACAAACGCCATTCTGCGGAAATCTTCGGCCCGGTTAATATCCGCGACACGGATGGCGATAGCATGGATGACGGGTGGGAAGTTTTTCACTTTGGCGATCTGTCAAGAGGCTCGTCAGGAGACTACGACAGCGACGGTTTGACGGACCTGAAGGAATATCGTAGCGGAACGGACCCCGGCAATTTCGACACGGACTGTGACGGAGTCGGCGATGAGGATGAGGTGAGAAATGGCACCGACCCGAATAATGCGTCCAACTGCACGCCGGAGGGAACGGGTGTTATTTTCGGGACGATAAAGGATTCGGAAGGCAAACCCGTTACCGGTATCCAAATGCTGGTTTTCATCAGCGGCGAATCATGCAGATACTCCCCCTGGTTACTCAACACGCTCACCAATCCCATGGACGGATCCTATGCCATCGCGAATATTCTCCCTGGTGCATATTATCTTTGGACCTATAACCAAAACCAAGCCGATTACGTCAACGAGTATTGGACCGGCGAATCGCCGGACCCCAGCAGTATGGATTGTGGATCGGCACTCAAGATCGATGTTACCGCCGATGGTCTTCATGAAAAAAAAGATTTCAAATTGAATTTAGGAGGTACCATCACCGGGACAGTGAGTGAAAGCGGAAGCGAAACCGCACCGATGTATGCCAGCGTGCAAGTGTTTTTAGACGCCTGTGATGGAAATTCATTGATCGCATCGGTGAAATGTGACGAATCCGGCGATTATTTCATCCGCGGCATACCGGACGGAAATTTATTCATACTCGCCACTGCAGCCTTTGCAGATAATAGTTATGCCGGCAGATGGCACAATGATATCGCCTTGATGTCTGGCTGCAATTCGATACCCCCGGTGGCGGTCTTTTCCGGTCAAACGACGGAACATATCGATTTCGAACTGCACCAGAGGCGTACCGTCTCCGGCCCCATCTTTGGAGGCGACGAGACGACATCGGTTTTGAACATCATGGTACACGCCCTGGTATGGCGGGACAGGCGTTTGAAATAGCTTCTGAAGTTTTACTGATTCGCATAGATGACAAAATCATCATACCCGCCCGGTACGAAGGTGATGGGGTGCTGGGTTCCTCCGGACAGACGGGGAACGGTTTCAGAAATATACGCATCCAGTTCTTTCATGGTGATGGGGCGTTCCTTGTAAACATCGGCGGCGCCCCTCAGACCCTCCAGGATGGCATAGGTGAAAAGGCCGTGCCCCCATTTGTCGCTTTCCTGGGATTCCTCGTCACCCCGACTGGATGTCAGGATGATGGCCCCGGTGTCCTGGAAAAACTTGACCTGTTCATCGCTGTCTATGCCGCGTGTCTTTTTACCGGAAATGCCTTCTGCGTGACAGGTATCCGTGAACAGTAGGGTGCGGGCGGGCTGATCCATCACCGCTACAAATTCGCTGTAACGGACGGCCGAACTCTTCTTCAGGTCGCCGTTGGGCTCGAAACTGGCATCCTTGGGAAGGAAATAGAAATTCCTTTTTGCATCCCGCATGGCATGACCGGCGATAAAAAGAATCGCGGTGTCGTATTGCCCGGCCTGGGTAACGAAATCCAGGTTGTCCACAATATTATCCCCGGTGGGCTGAATGGCCGAGTCATCGCTGATGACCCTTGTGTACACCTTTTTATAGAGCTTTCCTTCCAGTTTTTGAAAAGCATCGGCAATGGCCCGGGCGTCGTCATCCGCATAAGCGAGCTGCCTGCTATGGGGAAGATGGTCATAGCGGCTCACCCCGATGGCGAGGACCCACAAGTTATATTCCGGGTGGTCGGTTTTATGTTTGAGGGTTGCGCTTTGCTGAATGACCCGGAAACTTTTTTCCATGGTGGATTTGCCGTTTGAGGCAACAATCCGGATGTGATTGTCGCCCGGTTCAAGCGGCAAGGTCATCTGGTGCTCCACCCTGGTATTGCCACCGGCGGTGTCCGGCTTTTTAATACGCTGGATATTCCGGCCCTGCACCTGATAGCCGTTGGCAAATACCTGCACCGACTGGATCGGCAGGTTGTGGTCTTCTACCAGATACTGGAGCGAGACCGTCGCTTCGGAGGTGACGGTGTCAGCCAGGGGCTGCAGCACCGTGATGGTGGGCGGCAGTATTTTATCCAGTGTTGCAATGGTGAAGTTCTGATCATTTGGTTTCTGCAGTTTTGCCACTGCCGCGTCGACACTTCGCAGCCCGATGGCCTCTTCAACAATGTCCGGCCTGTAAAATTGCTTTCGGAACGCATCGATACCATGAACCTGGTTGCCGATTCGTACGTTGATGAATGCATCTCCTGTAGCGGACGCATTGTAGTATCCAGCCGGTGTGATTGCTACCCATTCAATATTGTTGAAGTATACAAATTGGGCTAACTCTTTTCCTGTTTCTATACTCCATAACCTAAGGGTGCCATCCCCGCTGCCGGATAAAGCGATAGTCCCATCCGGTGAGAAGCAGACAGAGTTAACTTGGCCCAAAGACCCTTTGAATATCCTAATCAGTTTCCCCGTTTGAATGTCCCACAGCTTAATCGTGTCATCACGACTGCCGGATAAAGCCAATTTCCCATCCGGTGAGAAGCTTATTGAATCAACTAAATCTGAATGCCCTTCAAATGTATGAATCAGTTTTCCAGTCTGGATATTCCACAGTTTAAGTTTGTCATTTATCCCTTCACTACTGCAGGTCAGGGCCAATTTCCCATTTGGCGAGAACGTAACAGGGCCAGCGATATCCGAATGTAGAGGAAATACGCGGATTTCTTCTCCTGTTCGAATATCCCACAAATGGACATTGTCAGTTCCCATTTTAGACCCGGCTATTATGAAGTTCCCGTCTGGCGAGAACTCAGCTGAACAAACAGAATCTGAAAAATTAAATGTTCTAATCAGTTTTCCAGTATGAATATCCCAGAGATTGAGTCCACTAAGTCCACCACCCGTCAAAGCTAATTTCCCATCTGGGGAAAACATAACTGAGTATACTTCAGGATCAAACTCGTAAGGCATGTTAATCGTTTTAATCAATTCTCCGGTGTGAATATTCCATAGCTTGATTGTGCCATCATTGCTCCCTGACAGAGCCAATTTCCCATCAGGGGAGAGAGCAGTTGAGTAAACCCTCCCCGAATGCCCTTTAAATATTCTGATCAATTTTCCAGCTTGAATATCCCATAATTTGAGAAGCTTGTCTTCACACCCTGACAGAGCCAATTTCCCATCAGGAGAGAAGGAAGTTGAGTAAACCCATTTTGAATATGATAGTCCTATTGTGCTTGACAATTTTCCAGCTTGAATATCCCAGAGTTTAAGAGAATTGTCTACTTCACCAGAGAGAACAAGCTTGCCATCTGGAGAAAACGCGGCTGCGGAGACACCACTATCGGGCGGCCAATAATTATGCTCAGTCCCAAGCGTTTTGATTACATTCCCCGTCGAAATATCCCATAATTTAATGGTACCATCAGAAGAGCCGGATAACGCCATTTGTCCATCTGGAGAAAAAGAAACTGATTCAACATCAAGCGTATGTCCAATAAACGTTCTGATGGGTTTTCCTGTTTGAATATTCCAAAGCTTGATGGTTGCATCCTTACTTCCTGATAAAGCGAATTGCCCATCCGGTGAAAAACAGACGGAATTGACCCAATCCGAATGGCCCTTAGCGATAGAGGGATTTCGACCTTGCTGTCCTTCTAATGTTTTAATCAATTGACCTGTCTGAATATTCCACAGTTTGATTGTTTGATCCATGCTCCCTGATAGGGCTGAATTCCCATCCGGTGAAAAACAGACGGATTGAACATCATCTGAATGTCCTTTAAATATTCTAATCGGATTTCCGCTCTGGGTTTCCCATAGAGTTAGGTTCTGCGGGTGACCTGACAATGCAAATTTTCCATCTGGTGAAAAAGAAATTGAGAAAACCCATCCAAAATGCCCGTTAAATGTTCTAATCAATTTTCCCGTCAGGATATTCCATAGTTTAATTGTGTTATCCTTACTCCCTGACAGAGCCAAATTTCCATCCGGTGATATGCTTACCGAGGTTATCTCCTTTGAATGCCCTCTAAAAGTTCTAATCTCCCTGCAGGTAGTGATATCCCATAGTTTCAACGTGTTATCAAAGCTTCCAGACAAAGCCAGTTTCCCATCCGGCGAGAAAGCTACTGAGCTAACAAGACCTGAATGCCCAAACTGTGGAAAAACAACAGGTTTTTCATAATTCGCTTGGGATAGATCGCAGTTGGCCTCTTCATGTCCGGCGATCGCTTTTTTCGCAATAAAGGACAACGACGTTAAAGATAAAATTAAAAGAATGATACCTGATGATCTAATTATTTCTTTCATCTTCTCTCCCAAAAATGTCTGAAGCAAAAAGCCTGCTTTTAACCTAAAAATATCCTCCAGAAAATGACAGCATTTTCCTGTGGCCTTTTGTGCAGATACCTAAAACCTAATAGCTCATTGTTTACGAAGATACACTTCAATCCCCTCCAACAGAGCTTCGCACACATAATCCCAATGAACCATGCGTTCTTTTCCTTTATCATTTATGGAATGCACGGTATATGGCGTCTCGATCAGTACCGCTGGCATTTTAGCTCCCATCAATAGGTAAAATGGCGCTGTACGAGGTCCATCATATATAACTCCACCATTTACATTGTAGGCTAAATTTCCGAATATATTCTGTTGGAGGTTGCGTGAAAGCCGGGAAGAACTGCAGTTGGCGTCATCATCAATAAGGTCATTGATAATGGCGTTTAAGTCGTGAGCGTTCTGTGCTGGAGTACCATTCGCATGGGCGGCAGCGCTTATGGATTTTTCGTCACTTGCATAGCCCACATAATAGGTGCTAATTTCATAGCGCTTTGGATCTTTGTCAAAGCGCGTGTGCAATGAGATGAAGAAATCCGCATGGTGAATATTTGGAAATGCGCCTCTTTGATCCAAGGCAACCTCCTCGTCATGATTCCTGGTAAGGATCGCCGAAAAACGGGAATTCATATTGATATAGTGTGCCAGACTTTTCGCCTTCATAAGGTTGATCTCTTTTTCGGCGACCTTGCCATCAAAAGCGACTTCGCCCAGATCACGTCCACCGTGCGCTGGGTCGATAACGACAATATATTTACTCTTTTGAAAGGCGCTCTTATGAGAGGAACATGCGGATAGAAAGATGCACAGAAATAGAGTTAATAAAATAACTGTCCCTGAAAATAGTGCCGATCTGCCAAGATTGTAACTTCTAACAGGGATGTTCGCTTCGGCCATTTTTATTCTCCATGACATAACATTATCCAATCGATTGAACCAGTCAGAAGTTACAAGTTTCCTCATCATGTCCTTATTTCGTGAAGGTTTGTGCAAGATTGTTTATGGTCTGCATGTAATGCTCCCTTGAATATTGGACGCATTGATGGTCGGTTCATGAAAAGCAAAAGACAGGTCGCGTATTTCCTGGCTGTCAAATGCCAGCGTCTGTTTGCGTTCAAATTCACCTTCCGAGGTTGAAAGATTTGCAATGATGGTCAGATCGCCTTTTTCACCTTTATTCTTCACCCTTACATTATAGCGATAACCCGCATCCGCCTCTCCTCGAACGAGAAATACATCGGCGTCTAGCGATCGCTCCATCAGCTCACATGCTGCTTTGCTGGAAGCATCATCCCCAGTTATTATGGCTCCAATGAACCCGATAGCAATGATGCCGATGAATAGGCCTGCGATCACACCAACAATATTGCCGATGATGTTCATCGCATACTTACTCCTGGCCGGATTCTTTATGCCGCACGATGGGCATGTTTTGGCTTTGGATGAAACTTCTTTTTCGCATTCCCTGCAGGTGGTGAGGCTCATTTTCCCTCCAGCTCGTCTGATATCAATGTATGTGTTGTAATTCTATTGCGTCCGAGTACCTTTTGCCGGCAATCGAGGCGCTTAGCGGATCAAGGTTCAGGACACCGGCTCCGACGCCGGCAAAGCGGTCTTTGAATTTGGAAGCCGGGAAGAAATCGGCAGACAACACATGGACCTTTGCGTAATCCGCAAACCCCACGGCAATGCAGGTGCCATCTGGGGAAAACGAAACTGCAAAAAAAGTTCTCCACCGGTCCCTCTCTTTTTTAGCGTCGGGGTCATGGTGTCAACGATTAGGGATTCATACAGTCGGACACCATTACAACACGAGGTTGCCAGACGATTGCGGGCATCGAAATCCAGCCCATGACACGGCCCGCCGTAATCTACGTCCTCACCGATTTGCCTGCAATCCGATGAGCGGAACACTCGGATGCCGTTTCCCCGCAATGCATCCGCCAGATATCGCCCGTCTCCGGAAAAAGCCAGATAATTGATGGCTTTGGGCATCCCGGAACTCAGGCCGATCAAGGTACCGGTCTCGCGGCTAAAGACACAACTTTGGCCCCAACTCCAACCGGTATGGCCGCCGCAGGCAATGGTATTGCTGTCCGGCGACATGGCAACCGCATGGATCATGCAGGCCGAGGCCTTTTTCATTTTAAGGTGCCTTTCCGGTGCTATTTCACCAACGGATTGGCCATTGAATGATACCGGCTTGGGTGGCCTGTGCTTTCTGGCCATCACCGTTCACGCCAGCTTGTCCAAGCCAACCTTGCTTACGCTGATCTAATTCCTGTTCCCTACAAGCCATTTCAAAACAGTCATTTGGCCCAAATCCTGCCTGGGCGGGGTTGGGGCACATGTTAAATCTCCGAAATATTAATATGTCTCTCTGGTTTTACATTTGCCCCCGCCGCGATTTTGAAGCAAAATCTTTATTTTGAGATGGCTTGTAATCAAATAGACATCTGTCACAAGTATTTGGTAAAAAAAAGTTAGGACTCCGTTGCTAATTCTCTATATGGTGTTATTACCAAATAACCAATACTCAATAGATATCCTATACAGCTACAAATCACTTGCCATTTGAAACCCAAAGAGTTGAATCCATCGACAAGATAAAACGTGTCTTCTGAAGAAGAGTTTGTTAAAAGTACTGAAGCTAAAGCCGGAACGAAAAGAAAAAAACCTGCTAATATATGAGGAACTAAAATAATCCACTTAACATAATTGCTTTTTTTCGGGGCTATGTTCATGGCTATATATAAAGTTATAGCTGGAATGCTTAAATAAAGTAGATAAATGGACAACCCCTCAAAAAATGCGACGTTAAAGGAAACAAATGTAAGTATCTTTTTCAAAAAACCCCAAGCTATAAGAAAAGCCATAAAATAACCTACTGGAATCATGAGAAGCCATCTAACTATTTTCACTGTCAACCTCCTTAAGTGTTAGAAAAATTAGTTATTCTTTCCCCTGTTTTCAGAAACACTGTGCAATATTTCCGATCATAAATTAAGATTTGAATCCACTGCTCTGACGGCCGTCATGGATATTCCACACGCGCACGGTTTTGTCTTCAGATCCGGTGACCAGAAAACGGTTCCGGGCATCGGTAGCAATTTGTCTAATCGCAGCAGTATGCATACCAGTCTCGATTCTCAGGATAGGCTCGGTCGGAAGGCCGCCGGCAAAGGCATTGAGAACCAGGCAGGTTATGATCAGAGTGGTGAGGGCGGCGGTCTTTTTCATTTTTGGGGTTCCTTTCTTCTGCTCTATTGTCCCTGCCAAGTTCAATGTTCTTCTCCATATGGTCCGGAAAATCATCCTGGTCTCAAAAGTCATCATCGGCATAGCTGACCACCGTCAGGGTGTCCTGGGCCACGTCGGTGCGCATGGCAGCGTTCTCCAAAACCATCTTGGACAACTTCAAGTAATCCTTCGATCCGGGCACAATGGATTCCTTGCCCCTGATTGCGTCGAACCCGTCAGGTTTTTGGGTAAACGCAAAGACCTTGACGATGTCGGTCCCGTAGGGTGGAACGATTTGGAAAAGCTTGGGCAGGTTCAGGGGCCGGCCGGCGGACCGGGGCGCCGACTCCTCGGCAGTAAAGGGATAGAGCACGTTGATCTCGCCTTTGGGGTTGATATCGATCAGCAGGATATAGGCCTCTTTTTCGCTTTCAATGGAAAAACCGATCTCTTCGCCGGATTTGAATATCGATCTGGCCGGCCCGTTTTCCAGGCGAAGGGCCACATTGTGCCGCTGGCCGGGGTAGCTCAGTCTAGTCAGCGGAAGGATCTGGGCATAACGGCGGGTTCTTTGGGCAATTAGTTCCGGTGTCGCCCCCTCGAAGCGACAGATCCGGTGGTGGTTGGCCAGGGTCAGGATAATGTCGCCCCGGTCCGGCAGGATCCTCAGGTCGGGATCCTCAGCGGACAGGGTCACCTCATCGGCATGGGACAGGCTTGCTTTGATTGCCGCCAGCCGGTCGTCCACCTGAATTCGGATGCCGTAAGCAGATGCATTCACCGGTGCGGATGGATCGACGACCGTAAAAAAGGCCGAATCCCTCAAGCGGTCTGCATCGGGGCCTGCCGCCGGTAACGATTGGGGGGTCTGCCCGAACCTTGGTTGGACAATTCTTGTAACACTCTGGTGCAACTCTTCCATGGTGATGGCGCGGTCGTTGTTCAGGTCGGCCTTTTGCCGGCCCGAGACGGCCATCAAGAGGGCATCGGTGAACGCCCCGTGGGGCTCATTGCCAAAGGTCGCGATTTTTCGATAGGTGATATCGTCGCGGGATATTTCCCGGGCCATTTCAGATTCACTGGAGGCTGAAATAAAAAAGATATTCTTATAGGGATAGGGTTCCTCTGCTTTGGTGTTGGCTTTAAACTCGCCGATATCCGGATCATCCAACAGGCGGTGTCCCTTTGATGACCTGAAGTTCAGATGGACGTACCTATTGGTGCCGATCCCGCGCACCGCGTTTCCCGAAAAGCATGAATCGAACAGAACGAGGACCGTCCGCCCTTTGTCCAGGCGGGAAAGGAGGGGCCGCAAGTCGGTTTGACCCACAATGAGGCGCGCCATGACCGCGTCAACGGGATCATTGGCCGAATAGGTGAAATCGAAGGGGAACAGGGCGCCGCTGGCATAGGGCAAGGGCAGTCCGCGGGCCTCAGGGTCCCGAAAGCTGGTGCCGTGGCCGCTGAAGTAGATAATGACCTTGTCCCCGGGCCGGCTGTTTTGCTCGATGGTGGCAATGGCGTTCAGAATGTTCCGTTTGGTGGCCCGGGCATCGAGCAGAACCGTAATCTTGTCGAAGCCTTGCCGGCTTAAGACCTGCCGCAAGCGCTCGACATCGTAGGATGGGCCTTCCAGGGAACCAAGATGCGCGGTGTCTTTATATTGGCCGATGCCGATCAGAAGGGCGTGCTTTTCGGCCCGGACCTTGACCGGCGACCCGAATATCGCAGACACCAATACTACTAGGAAGACCAGGCCCGCTGCTGTTTTGATTCCGCTCATCTCGTCTCCGATGGTCGGGTTGATTTGGGTTCGGGGTATTATTCCAAGGTGACCTCGATATAGGCCACATGGTTTTCGATTCGTATATTCAGTTTTTCCTTGGGTCTGAAAAAAGACTTGGTTTGAGTATACGGTGCTTTTAAGACGACTTCATCCAAACCTTTTACCGGTATATTGTTTTCTATGAGGATCGCTTCGAACCGGCTAATGCGGTCTTGGCCCTTCCAAGTGAGGCTGTCGTTCTCAAGCAAAATTTGGGAAATGGCCTTATTGACAGGCAAGGAGGCGATGATCAATTGGGATCTGTCGCGCTGATAAAACATGACACCGCCTGAAATGGCGACAATCAGGGCGATGGAGGCGGCCAATGTCCGGATGTTTCCAAACAGACCCCTGGCGGGACGGTCGGCCGAAGGTACGCTCTCCACATCGGTGAGGGTTCGGCTCAACAGGTCGTAACAGTGCCGGCAGCGATCCAGGTGGGTAATGTATGCTTGCCGTTTTTTAGAATCCAGCCGGCCGTCCACCATATCGGCAAGATCTTCCGCAGGAATATGGCTGGGTTCCCCGGCTGAACCGCTTTCGGGCTCCTGCATGGCCTGCCCATCGATTTTTTTCATCCATTTTCCCATTTTACGCCTCTATTAAGATAGACGGACCGTCGAAGATGATCCGATCCCATTTTTTAAAAGATTTTCTTTTATTTCTAGAAGCAGGGTTTTCAGGCGCCTGCGGGCTTGTTGCGGGGAGATCCCCAATACATTTGCCGCCTGACTTGTTTTATGATCGGAGCCGTAGACCAGGCGGATCAGCAGCCGATCCGCTTCCGCCATGGTGTCAAGGGCTTCCCGGACGATTTGGACGGCAAGGCGCTGCTTTTCACGGTCTAGCTTTGCGATCAGCATGTCCAGGGGATTCAATTCTTCAGACCGTGTGTTCTCAAGCAGGTCGTCCTCACCGGCATGTGCCGAAACAAATTGCGGATTCTGCGCGCAGGGAGCGGTTCGAATCTCTTCAATATCCGACAGAAAATCATCCCAGGAACCGGCATAAAGGTTGTCGACCAATAAAAAGTCATAGGCATCGGCATAGGAGAACTGTTGCCAACAGACATAGCGATACACGGCCTGGGCCCACTGCCCAAGCCTTTTAATGATGGCCGGAAATCTTCGCCGGCCATATTTTTTTCGCCTGAAATCGACCACCAGATTGTTGACAAGGGCGTACACATAGGTGGTAATGCGGCTTTGGTGAGAATACTTCGACAATTTTTGATAATTGCCCGCCGCCAATTGATCGAGGATGAACAGGTAGCATTCGTTGCGATCATTCTCGTCCGAGAAGTAGATCCGGCATTTTTTCCGAACCAGATCAAGGGTTGCTTCAGAACAAATAAGTGCTCGAAAATCCATCATCAGAAGCCTGTCAGGTCAGTTAGTTTAACGTACAAAGCTCACTTCAAGCCGTCGGTTCAAACGGTTTATGCTTTCCGTGTCGCCTGAATACAAAAGGTCCTCCTCCCCCCGTCCGATGGCCTTCAGCCGCCCCGACAGTTCAGGGTGTAGCTGGATCAGGGCCTCATAAACCGTTGTGGCTCGTTTTTCGGACAAGGCTTGATTGTAGACCCTGGCGCCGCGGTCGTCGGTATGGCCGATCAATAAAAATGATTCGCCCTTGAAGTGCGACGACATCATGGCCTCGCCGAGTTCCACGACCTGTTGCCGGGAGTGGTCGGTTAAGCGATGCTCATCAGTGTCAAAATCGACCCGGAGATTTATGGACGGGTTCGCCTTGAAATTTCTAAACGCCGCCCGGTTGGCGGTGGCGTCGACATCCAGGGCGCGTATGATTTCATTGGCTGTGACAACCACCGCGCTGTGGCGAATTTCGAGGTCCTGAAGCGCGACCGTCATCCAGTCGGGCGGGTGGGGATGAAGTTTCACAGCATTTTTCAGATAGACGATGGCATCGGCGGTTTTGTCCTGAGATTGACTGGACATGGTTTGGCCGATTCTTGCCAGGGCCAGGGCCTGAGATGGCGTATCGGCTGCCAGGGTCATGGACTTTTCATAGGCTGCGATGGCCTCCTGGCTCGAGGCGGTCTCGTTCAATATCCGGCCCAAAAGGTACCAGGCATTAAAGGTCGGGCAGACCTTGATGGAATCCCGAAGCAGTTTTCCTGCTCGGTCCAAATCTTGTTCCTGCCGGGCCTGATCGTAATATCGTCTTCCAAGCTCGCAGTCATAGGCGGCCGCCGCGCCGGATAAACAGCAAAAGAGTAAGACCACCGATAGAATAGAAACAAGACGTAATTTCATTGTCCCTCTCCAATCATCTGCTTGTGGACTCATCACTTGCCAGGTTGAACTATTTGAGTGATCCGTTTGCCGGCACAAAAAAAATCAGATTCTTTTTTCGTGACACCGAAACCACTTCTAAAGGCTTTCGGAGATAAGGATGCAAACATCTGGTCTTTGGTTTTGAACCCATCCGCATAGAGGTTGATTGGTTTGGATGTCAGCAGGGCGACGATCATAACCGGCCCTTTGTCGATGGCGGTGAGCTTAAAGCTCATCTCGGTAGTCGGAATTTGAACAGTTCCTTTGGAAGTTTTGACGGTATCCGGATGGAGTTTATTGGGGAAAAGAACCGTGGGCTCATCATCAGCGCCTACACTGATAACATTTAAATACCCGTCCCGGGGAATTTGAAAGTCCATTATCAAGGCATCACCGACTTCATAGCGGCTTTTGTTGATCTGAATTGGGACCTGCCCAGTGGCGCTGTCGGCTAATCTTGCCAAGTCCTGCCAGACAGGCCCATACCCGTCATGCATGCTGGCCAGCGTAATTTTTTTTTGCTTCAAATCTTCATTCCCCTCAATTTGGGGATGAAATTTTTTAGAAGGCTCCAATATTTCATGGTCTATAAATGCGGCCGCCGACATGGTCAACTTCGCAGGGGTAAGACTCTGATCTTTAGCCGCGGCCTGGCGAAACGCATTTCTAATTCCAAGTGTAAAATAGCTGCCATGGGGGGATGCCAATGATTGCTCAGTGTCCCTGCAAGCGGCAAGCGACACATAATTCAGGCGGTGACTATCACTTTGCGGTTTGGCGTCATCGGGAGAAATAATGCTTTTGGGCATACCTGGATAGTAAAAAAATTTTTCCTGAACTTCAGAAACAGGTACCGTGCTTGAGTGGAGCTTTATCGACCGGGTATTGGTGCCGCTGTGGCAGCAATCCATCATGACCATGATACCATGGCTCCGAATCTGGCCCAGCGATTGACTGAGTTCGTCATCCGTAAGCACGTTTTCAAGTTTTGCCTCACCGCTGGCATCCTTGACGACTCGCATGTCGTGAAGAAGGATAACCTCATCCCGGCCGTCTTCTTCGTCACCGTTACGATCGGCAATGTAGGAACCATGAAGAGAAAAATAGATAAGAACTTTATCGTCTGCACCGACCTGGTCAATGAGCCTTTGCATTGCGCGTTTGACATTGAGATAGGTTGCATCACTATTTTCGAGGATTTCAATCTGGTCTTTGCCAAATCCCATAAGTGACGCAATTTCTTGCATCATAATGATATCAAGGTCTATGCCTTTCAGAATATTTACGCCAGGATGGCTGTAATCTCCCACACCGATGAGAAGGGCTCTGTCGCCGGCCATGCTGATCACCGGCCGTAGCAAAAGTAACATGCACACGAATGCCCAAACATATCTTTTCATCATGATGTCCCTCCAAAAACGTTAAAATTATTTCGAATTTGCCATCGCATGCAGTGAGGTGCCGTAATCAGCCGAGTGGGGCTTTTTGATTGGTCCAACCATTTTTGTAACGGACTTGGCATCAGACACAGCTGGATTTTTGATCCTGTCGGTTCATAGTGAATGAATGGTCCAAAATCCAATGTAATCCGAGACTTTAAACCGGATAGCCCCATCCACCTTGTTAGGTTTCTTGCACGGGAACAATGCAAAAGTCAAACGCATGAGTCCAGGATCTTGCCTTCGTTATCGGTGGCGTTGGCCTTATTGTTGCTGGAATGCACCAAAGCAACGGCTAACGAACAGAACACAATGCATAAAATGAAAAAACGCTTGCTGCCTGGGCTGGACAACTGTCGCTGTTTCATGATCATCTTCTTTCGTTTGGGTATCAGGATATGAATTAATTCTGTTTTATCTGGTTATGCACTTCGCTCCAGTGATCCACTGATCGTTGCGGTTGTGAATCGATCATAGCCCCAATATCTTGTATTCACTGAAGCCAAGTGCATAACAGATTGTTTTAAATTAGATAGACGGACATGAATTCATTTTCGCTCGTGTTTAAAGCAGCATCATCTCCGGCGGCGAGAATATCTACCCGGCCGAGGTGGAGGAGTGCCTGCTGGGCCACCCGGCCATCGCCGACGTCGGGGTGATCGGCATTCCGGACCCCACCTGGGGCGAGGCCGTCAAGGCCATCGTGGTGCTCAAAAAAGGAGAGCGCCTCACCCAGGAGGCCCTCATCGACTGGTGCCGGGACAAACTGGCGCGCTTCAAGACGCCCCGGCAGGTAGTCTTCACGGATCAGATCCCGCGCACGCCCACCGGCAAGATCCTCAAGCGGGTGCTGCGGGAAAAGTTCAACTAGCGCATCAAGCGTCAGGGTAGGGTAGATGTAAATTCGATCGCCGCATAGCATGGACACGGCCCCCGTCGGAATGGGAAGCGAGGGGGCCGTCTCGCTTGCCTGCCCTTCACATAAGGGTCGTTATTACCAGGTAAGCGGTGTAGCCCACATAACAGGCCACCAGCATCGCGCCTTCGATGCGGTTGATGCGGCCCGGTCCTCGGAAACCGAAGCCAAAAACGAATAGAGATAGGGTCAAGACGGCCACCACCAGCATATCCCGATAGAGGACTTCCGGTCCCACGCCCATGGGGCAAATGGCACCGGCGATGCCGACCACTGCCAAGGTGTTGAAAAGGTTGGAGCCCAAAACATTGCCCAGAGCGATATCATGCTCCCCCTTGCGAGCGGCGACCATCGACGAGGCCAGTTCCGGCAGCGAGGTTCCGATCGCAACGATGGTCAGACCGATGACCAGGTCACTGACCCCGAATCCATGGGCGATTTCCACCGCGCCCCAGACCAGGAGGCGGGAGCTGACAATCAGCAGCACCAGCCCCACCACCAGCCAGAAAATCGCCCGGCGGATGGGCATGGCGTGGACTTCCAGCTCCTTCACCATGTCGCTTCCCAGCGCATCCCCTTTATTCTGCATCCCCTGCCAGATGGTCCAGGTCATCACCCCGCCGAATGCACAAAGCAACACCACGGCATCGAGGCGGGAGATCCTGCCATCCCAGAGCTGCCATGCCGCCAGGGTGGTCACGACGGTGAGGATGGGCAGCTCCTTGCGCAAGACCTGCGAATGGACGGGGATGGGACTGATCAGGGCCGTCACCCCCAGGATCAGGGCGATGTTGGTAATGTTGGAGCCGTAGGCGTTGCCAAGGGCGAGCCCCGGGTTGCCCTGGGAGGCGGCCAGCGCCGAAACCACCATCTCCGGCGCGGAGGTGCCGAAACCGACAATCACCATGCCGATCAGAAGCGGCGGCATACCGAAATGGCCGGCGGTGGAAGCCGAGCCCTCGACAAAACGGTCGGCGCTCCAAACCAGTAGCGCCAAACCGAAGACGACCGCGAAAAAGGCCATTGTCATGGATTGGCCTCCACAACCAAGATGGCAGTGAACGGATTGACCACTTTGACGGTCTCCATGATCGATCCAATCTCGACAAAATCATCGGCTCGGAAAGGCCGCAGAAACGACAGCACGATTCCGGCCGCGATATTTACAGAACCACGGCGCCAACCGTGGCCGCCCTATCTTCCATCCCGTTCCAGCGCGTCGGGAGACGCAAAATATTGCGTCTCTACGATCCGCGCAAATACGCTTCGACCGTATCGGTGAGGCGCACAAATTCGCTGACGTTCAGGGTCTCCGCCCGCCGCTGGGGATCGATGCCGGCCCGGGTCAAGACCGCCAGCGCCCCCTGGCCGCCCAACTGGGGCATGCCGCCGGCCAGGGCATTGCGCAAGGTCTTGCGCCGCTGGCCGAAGGCGGCCTGGACCACGCGCACCAGCAGCGCTTCGTCGCCCACCCGCGGCTCGATGACTTGCTTGAAGACGATCTCCAGCACCGCCGAGCCCACCTTGGGTTTGGGGAAGAACATGTCGGCCCGGATCTCGCGCAGCATTTTCAGATCGGCACAATAGCCCAGCAGCACCGAGAGCCGGCCGTAGGTTTTACTGCCCGGCCCGGCGATCAGCCGCTCGGCCAGCTCCTTTTGGAACATCAGGGCGGCGCGCTGCACGGCGGCGCGCTCGGTGACCAGTTTGACCACGACCTGGGAGGATATATTGTAAGGCAAGTTGCCGATGACGGTCAGGGGCTGCCCCATCTCGGCAGACAGCAGGCCCAGATCGACTTTAAGGATATCCTGCTGGCGCACCTGCACGTGCGACAACCCCTGGGCCAGCAGTTCGGCGCGCAGCAGGGGCACCAGTTGGGTGTCCTTTTCCACGGCCACCAGATGCTCGGTCCGGCGGCCGGCAGCCAGGGTCATGGCGCCTAGACCGGCGCCGATCTCGAGCACGGCATCGTCGGGGCCGATGCCCGCCAGGTCGACGATCTTCTCGGCCAGGGTGGGTTCGGTCAGAAAATTTTGTCCCAGCTCTTTGCGGGCCCTCAGGTTCCAGGCCTTGAGCAGGGTATGGGGAGCGGTCATGAAAAAGGGTTCCTTCCCGGATGCGCCTTTGGATGATCTTCGGGGGCGGACGCTAACACACGGTGTCCGCCAATTCAATCATTATGCCGTTTTACGCCCTTTTCCTTGACTTTTGGACCGTGATTCATTAGTCATGCGGGACATAGGCAATAGTTACTAAAATATCTAATAGTTAGAGCCGCACCGGGAAGCAGAGGGACGTATGCCCAAAAAGAAGGGGAAATCGGTCAGCTTCGATGCCATGGTCAAATTCTTCATGCACAGCTACCACATCCCCACCAAGCGCGACATCGAGGGCATCAACGCCCGACTGGAGCGCATCGAACGCCTGCTCCTTACCCACGGCTCGGCCCGTCGCCGCGCCGCCGGCGCCAAGGACCCGGACAAGCAGAACGCCGAAACCGCCTCCAGCACGGTTCTTTCCATCATCCGGCGCTACCCGGAGGGCGTCGGTTTTTCCGAGATCCAGGTGCAAACCGGATTCGACGAGAAAAAACTGCGAAACATTCTGTTCCGGTTGCACAAATTGGATAAGATCAAACGCAAGCGCCGCGGGGTATACCTGCACGCCTGACGCGTCGCGGCCATGACCGCCACCCCCAAATGAAAGAAGAGCGAAGAGCCATGACCCTTCCCAACGATCCCAACAATCCAGGCCTCAAGATCGGCGACATCCTCAGCGGCTATCGGATTGAGCGTATCACCTATCTGCCGGAACTGGACGCGCTGCTCTACCGCCTGGCGCATATCGCCACCGGCGCCCGCCATGTGCATATCAGCATCAAAGACCAGGAGAACACCTTCGGGGTCACCTTCAAGACCGTGCCCACCGATTCCACGGGGGTAGCCCATATTCTGGAGCATACGGTCTTGTGCGGGTCGCGGCTCTTTCCGGTGCGCGATCCCTTTTTCTCCATGCTCAAGCGAAGCCTGAGCACCTTCATGAACGCCTTCACGGCCTCCGACTGGACCATGTACCCCTTCGCCACCCAGAATCGCAAAGACTTCTACAATCTGATGGATGTCTATCTGGATGCGGCCTTCTTTCCCAACCTGGACGAGCTGAGCTTCAAGCAGGAGGGCCATCGTCTGGAGATCGAACCCGATGCCGCGGCTGCCGAAAAAAGCATGCTGGTGCACAAGGGGGTCGTCTACAACGAAATGAAGGGGGCCATGTCCTCGCCTGACCAGGTCATGGGCCGCTCGATGCTCAACGCCCTCTATCCGGATACCACTTACAGCAACAACTCGGGCGGCGATCCGGCCGTGATTCCCCAATTGAGCTACGCCCAGCTCAAGGCGTTTCACCAGCACCACTACCATCCGAGCAACGCCTACTTCTACACCTACGGGCATCTGCCGCTCCAAGACCATCTGGAGTTCATCGCCGCAAAGATCATGGGGCACTTCCAGCGCCTCGATCCGGCCACCGATGTGCCGCCCCAGCCCCGCTGGGGTGCGCCGCGCACGGCGCGCTACACCTATCCGCTGGCGGCCGGGGAGGATCCGGGCCGCAAGTGCCAGGTGGCCCTGGGCTGGCTGGCCTGCGACATCTTCGACACCTTCGAGGTGCTCACGCTCACCGTGATCGAGCAGATCCTGCTGGGCAATGCCGCCTCGCCCTTGCGCAAGGCCCTGATGGATTCGGGCCTGGGCAGCACCTTGAGCGACGGCAGCGGCTACGATGCCGACAACCGCGACACGGCCTTCTCCTGCGGCTTGAAAGATACGGCCGAGGGTTCGGCCGAGGCCGTGGAGCAAATCGTTTTCGACACGCTCAACCGGCTCGTGAGCGACGGTCTCGACCCGGAAACGATCGCGTCGGCCATCCACCAGATCGAGTTCCACCGCAAGGAGATCTCCAACACGCCCTATCCCTACGGCATTAAATTGCTGCTGATGACCATCGGCAGTTGGCTGCACGGCGGCGACCCGGAGCGCATTCTGCAACTGGATGCCGATTTTCAACGCCTGCACCGGGAGATCGCGGCCGGACCTTTCCTGGAAGGCCGCATCCGGCGCTACCTGATCGACAACCCCCACCGCGTCCGGCTGCTCCTGGCGCCGGACGCGGCCAAGGCCCAGGCCGAAGAACAGCAGGTCCGGCAGCAGCTGGACGATCTGTGGCAAACCTTGAGCATCGGCCAGCGCCGCCAGATCGAAATAGACGCCCAGAAACTCAAAGAGCGCCAGGAGCATGCCGAAGATGCCTCCTGCCTGCCGACCCTGGCCCTGGCCGACATACCGCCCCAGGTGCAGACCTGCGCGCCCAGCGATGTGCTTGCCGATCCACCCCTGTGGCGCTATGCGCTGCCCACTTCGGGCATTTACTACCTCAACGGCGCGGCCGGCGCGGCCGCCGTACCCGAGGCGCTGCTGCCCTGGGTGCCGTTCTTTTGCTACACCTTCACCAAGATGGGCACGCGCAAAAACGATTATGTGCGCCTGGCCCGGCGCATCGATGCAGCCACCGGCGGCCTGGGGCTCAGCGCCCAGGCGCGGGTGCTGTGCGACCAGAGCCAGCGTTGCCTGCCGCTGATCCAGCTCTCGGCCAAGTGCCTGAACCGCAACGTCGATCCCATGTACGGAATCGTGGAGGAGTTGATCGCCGAGTTTGACCACAGCGATCTGGCGCGCCTAAAACAGCTCCTGGGCGAGTACCGCTCCGGGCTGGAGGCCATGATCGTCCAGAACGGTCACCGGCTGGCGATCTCCCTCTCGTCGCGGACCTTCGGACCGACCAACTGGCTGGCCGAGATGTGGAGCGGCGTCCATCAGGTGCGCACGGTGCGCGACCTGGATGCCAAGCTGGACGATGCCCGGCTGGCCGAGCTGGCCGGTCATTTGAAAAACATCGCCCAGGCCATCTTCACACCGGACAACGTCATCATGGCCGCCATCGGCGAAAGCGAGGCGGTGGACGCGGCCCGGACCCGCACCGCTCAAAGCCAGGTGCTCACCGCTTTCAAGCGTACCCAGCCCAATAACGCTTTTCCGCTGCTGGCGCTGCCGATGCAGGCCGGCCTGCCCTATGAAGGCTGGAGCACATCCACGGCCGTGGCCTTCGTGGCCCAAACCACGTCGAGCGTGGCGTTGGGGCACCCCGACGCGCCGGCCCTGGCCGTGCTGGGCAAGATGCTGCGCTCGCTCTACCTGCACCGCGAGATCCGCGAAAAAGGCGGCGCCTATGGCGGCTTCGCCCTCTACAACCCGGAAAACGGACTCTTCAGCCTGGCCTCCTACCGCGATCCGCACATCGTCCAGACGCTCAAGGTTTACGGCGGCGCGGCCGACTTCATCCGCACGGCACCCATCACCGACGAAGATATCAAAGAGGCCGTGTTGCAGGTCTGCTCGGAGATCGATAAACCGGACCCGCCCGGACCGGCGGCCCGCAAGGCCTTCTTCCGCATGATCGTGGGCCTGGACGATGAAACCCGCCAGGCCTTCAAAGCCCAGCTGCTGCAAGTCAGCCGCGAGCGGGTATTGTCTGTGTGCGAAACCTACCTGGGGGCCGGCCATGCATGGGGCGTGGCGGTGATCGCCGGCCAGGAGCATCTGGCCGCGGCCAACGACCAACTGAAGGATCGGCCGCTGGCCCTTCAAACCATTTGAAGGGCTTGCCGATGGACAGTTCGACCGCTTCGTCGAATTCAGCGCCGCCGCCAGGGGAGAACGTCAGCTCTCTGCTCGAGCAAGTCCGCGCCGTCGCCATCCGTATTGCCGTGGTCACCGGTGCCATGGCCGTGGCCGGGTACTACCTGGCCGAAAGCGTGCTCATCTATTTGCAGCGCCTGTCGGGTGCCAAGCTGGTGGCTTATGGCCTTCCGGACAGTTTCCTCGCCTTTCTCATGATCGCCCTGGCCCTGGGGTTAACGGCGGCCATGCCGTACACGCTCTATGCCCTGCTTTCGGCGGTGCATCGATTTCGGCCGGGCTTTACCCGCCAAAGCCTGTGGGGCTTCTGGTCCGCGGCCGTGATCTTGTTCGCCCTGGGGATGTTCTTCTGCCTTTCGATCACCCTGCCCTACGGCATTCGATTTTTGCTCAGCTACGAAACCTCCGATATTGTCGCCTTCATTTCGGTGAAAAAGTTCGTGTCATTCTGCTTCTGGGTGGTCTTCGGCTTCGGCCTGATTTTCGAACTGCCCCTGGTGATGATGCTGCTGGCCCGCGTGGGTGTGGCGAATCCCAAGACAATGGCCGGCTACCGGCGCTATGCCTTGGTCGGCATCTTGATCGTGGCGGCCATCGTGACCCCCACCCCCGACATCCTCAACCTGATGTTGATGGCCGTGCCGCTCTACCTGCTGTTCGAAATCGGGCTGATCGGGATGCGCTTCTGGAATAAGTGACGCCAAAACCTCCTCAAGGAGCCTTTCGTACGCCCCCTGGTCGCCCATTTCAGCCACAATCCTGTTAAGCCAAATTCGAAGTTGCCCATCACGGCCGGCGCAAGTGACCCGATTTGACCATGGCGTACGGCAGCCGATCATATGAGACAAAACGGGGAAATGGCATTCTATGGGTACATCAAGACCATTGACACAAATGATCGAAATTTGGCATAACCGAACAAATCCATTTTCCCCAAGGACACATACTGCTTTGAAATCAACTTACGCGAAAGAAACGCCTTTGAGCGCAGCGCTCACCGCCCAGGCCGGCACCGTCGTGACGCCTTTGGACATTTTCAAATTGGCCCGCCGGCAGTGGCTGGCCGGCAAACGGATCTGCGTGGGCGAGTTGGCGAAGGAACTCGGCATCGGCCGGGCCAAGGTGTATCGGTGGGTCGGAAGCAAGGAACTGCTGCTGGACGAAATCATCTGGTCGGTGGCCAAACCGACCTTCGAGAGAGCCGTCCGGGAGACGCCGGGCACGGGCATCGAGCATATCGTGGGGGTCCACCGCCACTTCATGACGAGGACCTTGTCGTTTCCGCCATTGCAACAGTTTGTCAATCATGATCCGCCGTATGCCTTGCGCATTCTTTCCCGGGATGCGGTCAGCGCCCACGAGCGGTTGATCACGGCCGTTGCAAAACACATCGCCGAACAGGAAGCGGCGGGGCACATCCAGTTGCCGCGCCCGGCGGGGTCACTGGCCGAAATGATCGTCCGTACCAACGAATCGATTATTTACTGCGATATCATCAGCGGTCAATCTCCGGCCATCGACAGGGCCTGCCACATCACCCGACTGCTGCTGTCCGAGGGGAAAGCTTAAGCGGCTGGCGCTTAATCTTTCTTCTTTTCTTTGCGTGTCGACCGGCACGCATCGCGCATTCAGGTGGTTATGCCCATTTTCGGCAGGATGTAGGCCTGCAACAGGTACCATACGGCCACCACCGCGATGATGATGAGAATTTCTTTCATGGCCATCAATTCTTGCCGCGCAGGGCGGCGGAGTCGATTTCGTATTTCTTGATCTTGTAATGAATGGCCCGCCGACTGATGCCCAGCAGCTTGGCGGCCTCCTTCTGGACGCCGCCGGCCTGCTTGAGGGCCCGGAGGATGGCGTCGCGCTCGTTGTCTTCCAAGGAGAAGGAATCCGAGGCGGTCTCTTCGGTCATGGTCATGGTGGGCAGCCCGGAATGATGCATGTCTTCCGGTCGCAGCACGTTGCCGTGGCACAAGACAATGCCGGCCTCGATGGCGTTCTTCAGTTCGCGCACGTTGCCGGGCCAGGGGTAAGCGCGCAGGTAATCGATGGTCTCCTGGGGTAATTTGGCCGGCCGCGTCCCGTTCTGGCGGGCGTAGGATTGTACGAAGAGTTGGGACAGCATGGGAATATCCTCTCTACGGTCGCGCAGGCGCGGGACTTGCAGTGTCACCACGCGCAGGCGGTAGTAGAGATCTTCGCGGAAGCGGCCATTTTTGATATCTTCCACCAGGCCTGAGTTGGTGGCCGCCAGCACGCGGCAATCCACCGCATTTTCTTTCAGATCGCCAATGCGCCGGATCTTGCGGTCCTCCAGAAAACGCAGCAGGCGCACCTGCATCTCCATGGAAATGTTGCCGATCTCATCTAAAAAGAGAGTGCCCTTGTCGGCCGTGTCGATCAGCCCGCGTTTGTCGTTGACGGCATGGGTAAAGGCGCCACGCACATGGCCGAACAACTCGCTCTCCAGCAATCCGGCCGGGGTACTGCCGCAATCGACCACCACGAAGGGCTGCTTGGCCCTGGCGCTTAAGCGGTGAATCAGGCGGGCGATACGCTCCTTGCCGACGCCGCTTTCCCCCAGGATAAGCACGTTGACGTCGCTCTGGGCGACCTTGCGCACCAGCCCGTATAGCTCTTTCATCTTGGGGCTGATGGCATTTTCCATGTCGACGAGCATCGCATCGCCGTCGTTGCCGGCCGCGGCGAAGCGCGGGTTGTCTTCGAGCACCTTGCGCAGCTTGAAAACCAACTCGCGTCCATCGAAAGGCTTGGCCAGATAATCCACTGCGCCGGCTTTAACCGCCTTGACCGCATCCGGTATCGAGCCATAGGCCGTGAGAAAAATGATCGGCAATCCAGGATGAAGGGTACGGGCCTTGGTCATCACCTCCATGCCGCTCATGCCGGGCATTTTCATATCCGATATCAGCAGATCGATTTTGCTATCTTTGAGAATACGCAGGGCCTCCTGTCCATTCTCGGCCTTAAAAATGGTAAAGCCGGAAGCCTGCAGGCGCGCTTCGAGCACTTGCAATACATTCGGATCGTCGTCCACGATCAGGATCGTACAATTGTCTACCACCGGGTTTGTCATATTCAACCACCCTTAAATCTTTATAAGCACTCCCTTCGCACGCCGGCGCACAGGGCCGCCGTCGCGCTGCGCTGCCCCGTGATGGGGCCCGCTGTGTGTCAATCGGCTGAGGGGATTGCGTTTTTTTTCTTCTGGATCTTCTGATCTATGGATTCGAAGGCCTTGATTTGCTCGCTGAGCCGTTCGATCTCTTTTTCAAGGGCTACTATTTTTTTATCCCGGGTGTCGACAGCTTGCTCGGCCGCCGACACCTGGGCCTTGAGCCGCTGTAACTCCCGGTTGGCCCGCACCAATAACCACTGGGGGACAAACGGTTCGACCGCATTGGACTCAAAGCCGTCCTTATCCAGCGGAATGTGCGAAAAAAGCATTTTTTCAGCCATCAGGGGCGCCAAGAGCGCGGGATCTTCGTATTCCGGTTTATTCTTGGGAGCGCTCTGTACCCAGGTATCCCATAAAGCGATGGCCGCCTGATACTCCTGGGGGGTGTTGGCTTGCATCAAACGGGTGCACGCCAAGCCGTAGAGCGCCATGCGGGCCATGACCGGATTGGCCGTCTGCTCCCGAATGACGGTGAACTTCTGGGCGGACTGATCATAGGCTCTGGCTTTGTAAGCGTCGACGGCGTCCCCGTATTTTTTGACCTCTGCGGGCGCCAGTCCCGGTTCCATTGTGCCCGGACCGGCCAAGGCACGCCAATTGCAGCCCGCGACGAGCATCGCGCTCAAACCGATCAGCACCCATGCTACCCAAAGGCGGAACGGTCTGGCTTGTATATTTTTCTTTGGCATTATCGCTCTTTGCAACGGCATCTGCGTTTCAAGTTGACATTCATTGGGGACATTATCTCTCCAGGTGATCGCACCTTGCACGGGTACCGTCGCCGGATCGATTTTTCGGATGGTGCCGCCGATGCGGCCAATGCTCGCCTTGTGTATACCATCTGCAGTTCGCTTCGCAATAGCTAACCCCTGCGCCGGTTCTGCCATCCGTCCATTCAGCGGTATTTTCTTTGTCCGGATACGGCCTCAGGCTGCACCGCGGGCAAGGTAAAGCTGAAGGTGGTGCCTTTGCCCACTTGGCTTTCCACCCAGATGGTGCCGCCGTGGGCTTCGACGATATTCTTGGTGATGCTCAACCCCAGCCCGACGCCATCCAGGTGCTCCCGGACCGAGGTGCCCCGGTAAAATTTATTGAACAGCTTATCCAGATCCTCCTCGAGGATACCCGGTCCGGTATCCACGATGCTGAAGGTCAGACGGTTGCGTTTATCGAGCGTTCCCACCCGCACCCAAATCCTGGCCTGGGCATCGGAAAACTTCACGGCATTGCCGATCAGATTGAGAAAAACCTGTCGAAGATATTGGGCATCGCCCACTACGTCCGGAGTTTCGGGCATGATCTCCGAGGCGATCTGCACGTGCTTGGCCTCGGCTGTGGGTCTCAAGCTGGCGATGCAGGTGGCTACCAGCGAGTAGGTATCCACCGGCTTGTGGTGCAATTTCAAGGCGCCCGGTTCCAGGCGCGAGGCCTGCATGAGATGATTGAGCAAGTCACAGATCCGGCCGATTTCGCTGCCGGCGATCTCCAGGAACTTATGCTGTCGCGGATTGATGGGCCCCATGACCTCCTCCTCGATCATGTTCACCGATTCGCGGATGGAGGTCAATGGCGTGCGGATTTCATGGCTGAGCATGGAGATGAAATCCGAGCGCATCTGCTCCTCATGCTTGAGGCGGGCCGCCATCTCGTTAAAGGCCGTGGCCAGCTCCCCCACTTCGTCTTTGGCATGAATTTTAAGGGGTTCGCTCTGGCGGTCCTTGGAGATGGACCGAATTCCCCGCATCAGCTCCTTGAGCGGCCGGATGATGGAGTAGGCCAGAAAAACAACCCCCAACAACCCCACCAAACTGGAGACGCCCAACCCGATCAAGGCGTTGTGCACGGACTGAATGCCCAGGTGGTTGAGCTCGCGGGTGGCGCTTTCCACCTCCGATTGATTTTCGAGACGGGCCTGGGTGATTCTGGAGATCCAATCGTTGATCACCTTTTCGGGGATCCAGATCATCTCCGGAGGCAGGTTTTGTCCGTCCGCATCCTGGCCGCCGGCGGTGGCCGCGTACTGCTGGTAAGCGTCGTATACCGACTGCCAGTTGGCTGAAAGCGGCTCGCCTTGGGCGCCTAAGGCCAGCACTTTGGCCAGGCCGGTCTCGAACTCGGTACGGGCCTCGGCAAAAAAGTTGAGGTAGTCCTCCTTTTGGAGCAGATGGTACTTCTTCTCGTTCTCCTCCATGCTGATCAGGTTTTCCAGGAGGCGCTTAGAGTGGGCGGATATGGCATAATTGCGGCTGACGATGCGCTCGGAGATGTGTACCACCTCCTGAAAATTCATGTAGAGCATCAGGATCGTGCCGTAAAAAATGGCCACCACGAAGAAGAACCAAATCAATAATTTTCCGGTGATTCCGTATCTGGGATCCATGTCCTCGTTCTTTGCGACGCTAAAAGGCGATCACCCGGAAGAGGCCCGGTCGATCGATTGATTCAGGCTGAAATTGGCGTTGGCTGCCCCTGAAGTCCGGCCGCAAGGCTACTATAATTGCTGGGACAAATCAAATTGAGCGATAAAAAGAGTCGCGATTCACCGGGAAAATGAGTGTACAGCCTGTTCAGGGGATGGGTTCACCGAGCATGTGAGAGAAAAAAAGCCGCATGGTTGGATGTAAAAAAGGGGGGGTCCCGGCGCACGATGGGCTGCACCAGGGGGTGTTTCTTGAAAACGCGCTCCACGAAGCGGCGCGCCTGGGGCCGATCCCAGCCCGCCGGATGGTCGAAATCGCGGTAGAGGGCCAGATCGCCGTCGTAAAAATCCCTCAGGGCCAACCCTTCGGCATCGGGACTGCCCAAGGGCAGGTTGAAGATGGCCAGATTCAAAAAATCGATGGCGTCGGCATGCTCGGCCACGAAAGCCAGGGTGTCCCGGGCCGCGGCTTCGTCCTCGGCCGGCGTGCCGAACAGCAGGTAGACATAGGCGGCGATGCCGGCCTCGCGCAGGTTGGCCAGCACCCGGGAGGCCATCTCCAGGCGCACGCCTTTCTCCAGGCGATCCAGCACTGCCTGATTGCCCGATTCCAGGCCGATCTTGAGCATCCGGCACCCGGCAGCCGCCAGGTGCGAACAGAAATCGGGATCGTCCAGGGGCGGCGCGATGCGCACGAACCCGTACCAGGGTGCGCCCGGCGGTTGGCGGCACAGGGCCTTGAGCAGGCCCGGCGACAGGGCGTTATCCAGCAGGTGGATCAGCACCGGCCGGGTCTGCTCCGTGAGTTGGCGCAACTGGGCGGCGGCCAGGCGATGGGGCAGCGGTTGGAACGGACGCTTTTCGGCCCGCTCGGGGCAAAAAGCGCAACGCCGCCACCAGCACCCGGCCGAGGCGCTGAACGGCAGAATGAAGCCCGGGCTGAGGTAGTCGATACGCCTCAATTGGCTGTAATCCGGAAGAAAATCAACATGGGTGAGTTGGCGTCCCATGGTCTGGAGCAGGAGCGCTTCGCCCGGCCCGGCCCCCATCTGAGCCACCAGATCGGCCAGGGCATCGATCCGCCCGGGCCGCTGCATCCAGGAGGTGATCAATCCGCCGCCCAGAATGATTCTGAGGCCCGGGCACTCGCGCCGGAGCGCGCCGATCAAGGCAAAGGCGCACAACGCCTGGGAGAGATAGTTGATGGAGATGCCCACCGCCGCAGGGGACACGGCCATCAAGCGCGGCAGCAGGGCTTGCATATAATATGGATAAAATGGATTGCGCTCGGGCTGGTGCGCGGCTGCCCGCAAATCCGCACTGCGTACCGGCGACCAACGCCCATCGCGATAGTCGGCCAGGCCCGGGCGGATGCCCTCCTGGCCGCATTGACCGAGCAGATGCGCCACATCGCCCACAGCCCGCCGGTAGGCATCGGGGCGAACATACACTTCGGAAGCGCACAGGCTTTGCAGATGACGGCCCAGGTGGCGATGGGCCCGTTGGGACCAGGTGTCGGCCGCAGGCTGAACGCGCGCCAACAGATAGTGCAGGCCTTCCAGGTTGGCGTCGATGAGCGTGCAGGCAACCCCATGGGCCTGCAGCGCCCCGGCCAGGCGGGCGATGCCGGCCGGCGGCTCGCTGGGCTTGACCACCGGCGGATGGATCAGAACGATCATCGTTCCACCATCTGGCGACAATGGGTCTCGCGCACGAAGCAGAGCAACACCAGGGCAACGGCCATCCAGGCCAGCATCAGGCCGAAGCCGGCCTGATAGGCCGCCGTGCCGTAAAGGCGCACGCCCTCGGCCGTCTGGCCCTGCCACTGGTGATCGAGCATCCATCCCACGGCCGGCTGAAGCACCATGGGGCCGACCATCACCCCCATGTTGGTCACCCCCGAGATGGTGCCGGACAAGCGTTCGGGCACCGACTCCCTGGCAATGGAAAAGGTGACGATCATGACGCTGGAGCTCAAGGCGGTCACGATCAGCAGGGCCACCAGGACCCCAAGGGGAACCCCGGGTATATAGAAGGCCGCGGCCCAGCCCACCAGGGTCAGGCCACATCCGAGAATATAAAGCGGTTTGCGCCGCCCCAGGCGGTCGGAAAGCCAGCCGAAGAAGGGACTGCCCAGCGCCAGGGCCACCATCATGGCCGAGGTCACCAGGGCGGCCTTGGCAGCCGGCAACCCGTGGTGCGTAGAAAGATAGGGCACGCCCCAGAGTCCGGCGAAGGTGAGCATGCTGCCGGTCAGGGCGCCGGGAATGACCATCATCAGCACCGTGTTGCGGTAGCGATACACCTCCAGGATGCCAGCAATGATACTCCTAAAAGACATGCGCACTTTCTCTTCGGATCGCGGCAGCCAGTCGCCATAGCCTTTCTCGTGGGGGAAATCGCGCACCCAGATCCAGATGGCGGCGCCCACCGCCAGGGTGGCCGCCGCCACGATGAGCAGCACGCTGCGCCAGCCGAAGCGGTCCATGAGCAGCCGCAGCGGCGTGCCGGCAAAGACCGCGCCGCCGATGCCGCACAGCACGGCCATGCCCGAAACCATGGCGTAAAAACGGGGCGGGAACCACTGGGTGGCCAGTTTGAGCAGGGAGACGAAGGCCACGGCCACCGAGCCGCCGATGAGCAGCCGCCCGACGGCCGCCCAGAAAAAGGTGGGCGCCAGGGCAAACAGGATCGTGCCCATGACCGCCCCTACCGCGCCGACCCCCAGCAGGCGGCGCGGCCCCAGGCTGTCGGTCAACACGCCGGTGGGCACCTGCATGGCCACATAACTGTAAAAGTAAAAGGCCGCCAGGCTGCCCAAGGCCCCGGCCCCCAAATCAAACTCGCGCATCAGGGCCTCGGCCATGACCGCCGGCGCCACGCGGTGAAACATGGCCATCAGGTAAAAGAGCGCGCCCAGTCCCCAGACGAACCAGGCGGCGGAGAGCGGCGGCGGTGAGGAAGATGACATGATGCCCTTCAGCATATGAGGTTTAAACGAGGGCCGCACTATAGTGGTGGCGTCCGAGGGTGTCAATCGAGGGCTGGCAGCCGGCAGCGCCCGGCCCGGCAGCGCATGGTTATTTCGCTGGAGACGCTCTGGTGGTCCCGGCCCAGGTGGAAATTGAGCCAGGAGGAGCTCTGGTTCAACTCCCACATGCGCGGCGGCACACAATCCCGAATCAGTTCCTGGACGCGGCCTGCGCCGCTCAGGCGCTTGTAGGCGCGAAACCAGATGCAATAGCGCTCCGGATGGACTTCGCAACGGCCGTTGAGGCTGCCGCCGCAAGCGCCGTTGCGGATATGCTTGGGACACTGGGACTCGGGACACAGAAAGGCCACGTGTTGGATGGCGCAATCCCCGCATTTCTGACATTCGAGCATGAATTGCTTGGCCGGGTCCTCCACCAGGTCGGTGAGCAGCTTTCGGCCGAGGTTGTTGTCCAGGCGCTCGGCCAACCGCCGGAACCAGGGGGCCAGCGGGTGGTCCTGGTTAAAAAACAAATCGTGGGCGCCACTGAGGGAAGCATACAGCAACCGTTCGCGCTGATGGACACGCGGGGGCCCCACACCGAAACCCGGCGCATCGCTCCCATCGCCGACCTGGGCGAAGGCATAGAACCCATCCGCTTGGGGAAAATCGAACTCGCCCAGGAACGATGGCCACTGATCCTCGATCTGGGCCAGGCGGTCGAGAATCCGGCCCACGGCATCATACTGCTGATGGATGCCGCCGATGTGGATGCCTTTGTAGCCCAGCCCCTTGAGCACTGCGGCCAGCCGCGCGGCGCGCTCGATGGCCAGGCGCCGCCCCTCTTTTTTATCACGCCACTCTTCCCGGATGCGCGCCAGCAATGCGTCGGTCACCACGGCGCCCGGTACCTTGCCCTGGTGCATGATGGCCGCCACCCTGGGGTTGAGCAGGTAGACCGAACCCAGCACCGGCACCTCGATCCGCAAATGCCGCATGATCCAGATCAGCTCCTGGAACTTGCGGGCGTCATAGCCCAGTTGGGTGATGACAAATTGGGCGCCGGCCGCGACCTTGCGGCACAGCTTGGCGTACTGGGCAAAGCATTCGGCCTCGGTGCGCTTGAAGGGCGATACGGCACAACCGGTGAAAAAACTGTCCGGATCGCCGGCCGCCAGCAGCCGCTCGCTGAGCATGCCCAGCATGATCTGCAACTGCACCGAATCCAGGTCGAACACCGGCGCCCCCTGACCGCCGAAGCCCTGCCCGGAGTAATCGCCGTTGAGGGCCAGGATATTCTTCATGCCCATGCGCGCCAGTTGCAGCGCCCGGCTCTCCATGCCCACGCGGTTCATGTCGCGGCAGGTGAAATGCACGATCACATCCATGCCCATATTGAAAATGTCGTGACCGATCACATCCGGGCTCAACGAGGGGTTGCCGCCGGGGTTGTCGGTGATCGACACCGCCGAGACCCGGCCGTCGGCAAAGGCCTCCCGGGAGATGCCCATGACCGCGTCCAGGGCGCGCCCCAGATGCTCCCGGCCGGGCACCAGCTCCAGGGTCACCACGAAGTGCCCTTCTTTGAGGAGATCGTTTTGGAAAACACGCAGCATGGACTACTCCTTCCAGTTTGCGGCGTGCGCGATGAAGGCGCGCTGCCTCCGCAGGATAACCCTTCATCCATAAACTCGATTGGCCCGCAGGTCAAAGAGATTGGTTTTCTTGCAGACCTTAAGCCCCTCGACAAGCACTCGGCAATGGGCTATTGCTCGCCGTATCGATGCGGGGCAGACCGGCCCCGCGCGGAAAAACGATGCACATTTGGAGGTTTCCCATGCAAAAAAAATGGATCGTTGCGTTCTGCTGCTCGCTCTTCATAACAGCCTGCCAGGGCGGCTTGGGCGGGGTGCTGGACCAGGTGGCGCAGATGCAGACCGCTCGGCCCTTGACGCAAAACGAGATCATCGCCGGATTGAAGCAGGCCCTGGAGGTGGGGACCGGCAATGCGGTGGCGGTGACTGCCAAAACCGACGGCTACTTCAAGAATCCCCAGATCAAAATTCCGCTGCCGGAACAGGTGCGCAAGGCCGAAGATCTGCTGCGCACGGTGGGGTTCGGCGAACAGGTGACGGCCTTTGAAAAAAGCATGAATCGCGCCGCCGAACGGGCCGCGCCCGAAGCCAAAGCCCTTTTCTTCACGGCCATCAAACAGATGACCTTCGCGGATGCCAAACAGATTCTTCAGGGGCGGGAGAACGAGGCCACGCTTTACTTCAAACAGAAGACCGCCCAGCCGCTGGGCCAACGCTTCAAGCCCATCGTGCACGCCGCCATGTCCGAAGTGGGCGTCACCCGCTATTACCAAAACATCGAATCCAAACTGCGGGTCCTGCCCCTGGGCGGCAGCCTGAACCTCGATCTGGATCAGTATGTCACCAACAAAGCCCTGGAGGGCTTGTTCTTCATGCTGGCCCGGGAAGAGGCCAAGATCCGCAAGGACCCGGCCGCGCGGGTCACCGATCTGCTCAAAAGAGTATTCGGCGCTCAGAACTAGTGGACACTACATGGACACTATCTATAAGGTTCGGGAGCTACGGCCCGGGCATCAGTGCAGCAGCGTGCCGATAAAGCACCACGAAAAGCTGTCCGAGTCGGGCGTGACCGTCTCGGTGCCGGTGACATAGTCCGAATCGGCGGCCTCGTTGTAGGCCCGAATGCGGTATTGGTAGCTATCGCCGCCGATGGCGGTGTTGTCGGTGAATTCGGTGGCATTTTCATCGGCCTCGCCGATCTCTTCATAGGCCGCTTCCCCGGTCTCCGATGTGTGGACCTGGCGCCGCTCGATCTTGAAACCGGCTTCATCATCGCTATTGTCGCTCCAGGCCAGCACGGCGTCATCGCCATCCGCGGCCACCGTCAGGTCGGCGGGCGGCGCCGGAGGGGTGCCGCCGATGAAAGTGCCCAGGGCAAAAGCGCCGTCGATGGAATGGGTGGTATCCTGGGCGATCAAATCGACGGTGGCGGTGGAATTGGTGACATTCAATTCGATGCGCCCGATGGGGTTGTCCCCTGCCTGGTTAATGACATACGCAAAGTCGCCATTTTTGGGCGCCGCTAAACCGTGGGGCAGAATCCCGACACTGGCAAGCGTTCCCCGGACACTGTTATCGCTGGTGCGGACCAGTGTGACCGAGTTGGCGGTGTTGCTGCTGTTGGTCACAAAGGCATACTGGCCTTTGACGCCCACGGCCACGCCCCATGAACCACGGCCGGCCTGGATGGTGTCGATGACCGTATCGTCCTCGGTCTGGATCACCGTCACCGAGCCGGTCAGGCCGCCGTTGAAGTTGGCCACGTAGATGTATTTGCCGTCCGGCGTGGCGGCCAGGCCCACCGGATTGTTCCCCACGGCGCCGATGGTTTCGACGGCAAATTCGGCGCCGTCCTGGATGATGACCGACACGCTGCCGGCGTTGTAGTTGCTCACGTAGACCTTGATGCGCGACGCGCTCTCCTGATGGATCGCGGCCACGCCGAAGGGGCCGTCGCCCACCGTCACGGTATCGGTGATCGTGATCGTATCGACGTTGATCACCGAAACCGTATCATCCCCGAAATTGGCCACGAAGGCAAAATTCCCCTCGGGATCGATGGCCACCCCGCGCGGTTCATTGCCCACCTCGGCCGTCCCGGGGGCGGTGTCATCTTCAAAGTCGGCATTGGTGAGGGCGGTTACGGCATCCTCGTCCGTGCAGGTGATGATCACGAAACTGCCGTCGGGCGCCACCGCTGCGCCGTAGGGCGAGCAGGCGCCACCGTCGAAAATCACCGCATCGTAGGTCTGCTCGCTGGTATTCACGCGCACCACCGCATCGTTGGCGTAACTGGGGATGTAGGCATAGGTCACGGCCCAGGCCGAACCCAGGCCGCATAGCACCGTCGTCAAGGCGCAGAGCATGATCGCCGCAGCACATCGCTTCATGAAGACTCCTCGATTTCATATTCCATTTTGATAACGTCGAACTCTCCGGGGACCACCGAAGGGAAGGGTCGCAACCGCTGAAATGCGACACTGGGTATGATTTAGCTTATCTCATGGACATGATCAAGCCGCTTGGCAGGCTCACCCACCAGGCTCTGCATCGGCGCTCAATCGCGCCATCAGCGCCGGCAGGGTTTTGTGCACGGCCTTGTGCAGGGCGAAGCGGCTAAATTCCTCGGGCCGTATCCAGCAACAGGCGGCTGGGCCATTGCGCCGAACCCGGCCGCCCACATAGCGGCACAGGCACAGCGTCAGACGCAACTTGAAGTGGGTGTAAGCGTGCCGCACCGTGACGACCTGGCGGGGCGCCGCCACCGTCAACCCCACCGTCTGGCGGATCTTTTCCACGCAGGCCGCGGGAATATCGACCGCGTCGGCGACAGGCCCGCAGGGAAATTCCCACAACCCGGCCAGCAAGCCGGTTTCCGGCCGCCGGGCCAGCAGCAGGCGGCCCTCCTTGAGCACCACGCCGGCCACCCAATGCTGGGTTTTCACGACGCGACGCTCTGCTCTTCGGGGGTATCGATCGGTCAGGCGTTTTTTAAAGCAAACGCAGAATGGGGCAAGTGGGCATTGGTCGCAACGCGGCGTTTGGGGGGTGCAGACCAGGGCCCCCAGTTCCATCATGGCCTGGTTGTGGCGCCCGGGATTACCGGTATCCAGAAGGGCGTCGGCCTCGGCCTGATACATTTTATGGCTGGCCGTGGCGTTCACCGGTGTATCCAGGCACAACAGGCGCGCCAGGACGCGTTTGACATTGCCGTCCACCACGGCATAGGGCCGGCCGAAGGCAATGCTCAGCACGGCGGCGGCGATATAATCCCCCACCCCCGGCAGTTGTCGCATCCCTTCCCAATCCGGGGGCAAACGGCCGCCCCCGGCGGCGACCACCGCTTGGGACGCCCGATGCAGATGACGCGCCCGGGAGTAATAGCCCAACCCTTCCCACAACTTGAGCACCGTTTGTTCGTCGGCCCGGGCCAGGGCGCCCACATCGGGAAAACGCTGCATAAAGCGATGGAAGTAGGGTTCGGCGGTCTTTACCTGGGTCTGTTGCAGCATCACCTCGGAGACCCAGATGGCATAAGGATCTGCGGTTCGGCGCCAGGGCAGGTCGCGCCGGTGGGTGTCGTACCAGGCACCCAGGGCCCGGCGAATGGAGGTTTGCATGCGCTCTGCTCTATCACAGCGCCGGAAAGTTGGCCAGATCTCTCCCATTCATATATTCATATGTATTCTGCTCAAGGCTTGGGCGCTGCCCGCCGATAAAAGGGTATCGAATCAGCGCCGCCGGAAATCCACCCAACCAGGAGCTTCCCATGACCGACATCAATCCCCAGCATTTCATCGACGAACTGCGTTTCGATATCAAAACCAATGACCAGATCAAAGCCCGCCTGGTGATGGCCCATTTCGGTGAAATGGACGCCCAGATCCAGCGCCTGGCCTTGCTGGAATTAAGTCGCTCGCCGGACACCTTTGCCTTTCCGCTGCTGGTGGCGGTGTTGGCCGGAGCGCTGGAATCGGAACAGGAGCCGACAGCGGTCAAGGAGTTGCTTTTTTCCAAAGCCCTGGACAATCCCGAGCGGCTCGCCCAGATGTTGATTCGGGAGGTCAAACCCAACCATCGTCTGGTGCTGGCCGAGGTGGCCGGCGAGATCAAACTGGACGAGGCCACGCCGATCCTGCTGAGCATTCTGAGCGAAGAGCAGGATGAAAAGATGCTGCGGGGGGCCATCCGGGCCCTGGGCATGATCGGCAATCCCTCGGCCACCACACCCATCTCCGAATTTTTGTACTCCGGCAGCGTAGAGCTGATCCTGGCCGCCATCCAAGCCATGGGCATGCTGGGCACACCCACCGCCATTCAGCGCCTGGCCGAAAAACTGGGCAGCGACGCCGACCTGGACTTCATGATCCTGGACGTCTTCGCCCGCTCCCAGGAGCCCGAAGCCCTGGAGCGGCTCAACGCCACACTCTCGGCCCAGCATGCCCACCTGCGCAATGCCGGCAAGCAACGCCTCACCGATATCGGCCGCAAGGCCGTGCCGGTGCTGATCAACAACTTGCGCTACGACGACCCGGACCTGTTGATCCACAGCCTCAACGTGCTGGGCGCCATCGGCGACGAGTCGGCGATTACCCCCATCCGCAAGCTGCTGCACAACGACCCCAAGGACGCCAATGTGCGTTTCGCCGCTTACGAAGCCTTGGGCCTGCTGCCCACCGCCAAGGGCGCCTTCGCCCTGGCCCAGGGGCTCAACGATCCGGTGGACAACGTCCGCGCCGCGGCGGCCGGCGCCATCGACCGCAACTACAACACCGTCCTGGCCGCCGGCATCAAGAACATGATTCGCGACGAGGACCCGGCCGAACGGCGCATCAGCCGCACCGTCATGGACGCGGTCTGTGACACGATTTTTCTGGATGTGATCCAGGAGGAGGGCTTCCGGGAGTTTGCCCTGGAATATCTGTGCCGTCAGGCCCACGGCGATGTACGCCAGCACTTCGCCGCCCTGCTCAAAACCCATGGCCAGGCCGAGCTGGCCACGGCCATCCAGAGCAGCACCTGCGCCGAACGCAACAATGTCTTGAAGGTTTTCGCCGTGGACGACTCCAAGATGATCCTCAACATCTACCGCAGCATCTTGCACAACATGGGCTGCGAACCGGTGCTCTTCGAGTTCCCGGCCGAAGCCATCGAGCGCGTCGCCGCCGACAAGCCCGACCTGATCTTCACCGATCTGAACATGCCCGACGTCAGCGGCGTGGAGCTGACCCGGGCCGTGCGCCAACGCTACTCCAAGCAGGCGCTGCCCATCATCATGGTCACCACCCAGAACGAATGCCAGGACAACGACGCAGCTTTGAAAGCCGGGGTCAACGCCATCCTCAACAAGCCCTTCACCGAACAGATGCTGCGGGCGGCCATGGAGGCGCACCTGAAGTAGCTCTTCAATCCCGGGCGGGCGTTGAATTAGGTATTAAATAGGTATATGGTATATACCTAAGATGAATTTTGAATTTGATGATCAAAAAAGCCTTGCCAACCAATCCAAGCATGGCATCGATTTCATCGAAGCCCAGCTTTTGTGGCAAGACCTGAAGCGAATCGAAATCCCAGCCAAGGATCTCGATGAACCCCGCTTTTTGATTATCGGCAAGATCGGCGTAAAGCATTGGTCCGCCATCGTGACCTATCGCGGAGAGAAGATACGAATCATTTCCGTTCGCCGCTCCCGGCGCGAGGAGGTGGCTGTTTATGAAAGCAAATGATCTGGATAAGAAATTCGATGCTGGCGAGAATGTTCTGGCGCATTTCGACTTAAAAAAAGCGCGCCGCCCGGGGCAAACGCAACAGCGCGTCAACGTGGACCTTCCGCCCTGGATGGTCACCCGCCTGGACAAAGAAGCCAAGCGTCTTGGGATCGCACGCCAGGCCCTGATCAAGGTGTGGCTGGCCGAACGCCTGGACAAAGCCTCGTGAACTATCCACGACGCCAAACTTGCCCTTTTTGCCATGTCTTAACTAGTGCATCCCTCTAAAGCCTTGATCAGCCCCTGCATGTGCGCTTTTTCGGCCTGGGCCAGGTGCAGGAAGGCCGATTGCTCCGCTTCGGCGCCGGCTTGGTCGGACAGGGTGCGGTATAGATCGAAGGCCGCGTACTCGATCTGCAGGGCCATCTCCATGAACCGCAAGCAGGCCTGATCCTGCACGGCGGCGGCCTTTTCCAGAGCGGTATCGAGGGACAGGCCGCCCTCCAGCACCTCGCCGTCAAGTTGATCGTAGAGGGCCTCGAAGGCCGGCGCATCCGCCTGGAGCTTGCTCCAGAAGCTATGCACCACCTTGGCGTGGGCCACCTCGGCCCGGGCCAGAATCGCGAAGGTCTGGGCCCAACTCTGACCGGTGAACTGCCGGCTGACGTGCTCGTAAAAACGCTGGGCGCCCTTTTCCAGGTTCATGGCCGTGTGCAACATCTCGAGCGTCGACTGGCCGGCGAAAAGATTCACCCGGGGCAGGTCGCTGAGGCGGCCGCCGTCCCAGGCCAGCATGCCGCCGGTGAGGTTGTAGATGGCGGGGTGTTGTTCCTCTTCGGCCACCATGGCCGCCGCGGCCATGGAACGACCGCCGGCATGGCAGTAAAAGATCAATTGCTTGTCGGGCGGCAAACGGTCCATGGACTTCACCAGGTCCGGCAGCGGCAGCAGCAGTGCACCGGGAATGTGGCCCCGGCGATACTCTTCGGGTTGGCGCACATCCACCAACAGGTATGACTGCTCGTGATGGCTCTGGGAAAATTGTCGCAACTGCTCCGGGCTCATTGGTTTTAGCATGCTTTTCTGCTCTCCTCTTCTTTTTGAAGTACTATGCGTTGCCGTCCAAGGACAGTAGATACCCGTTGAGGGTGTGGATGTAGGCCGAGGGCTGGCGGCGCACCGAACCGCCAAAGGCCTGGACCAGCAACCGGGCTTGATCGCGCCAGCGCGCTTCGCCGGTGAGCCGCTCCAGGCTGACCAGATTGTTCAAAGCCACGGCGTTGGCCGAAGGGATGGCGCCGTCATAGATCTCCTTGGGCCGCATGGGCAGCGGCTCATGATCCGCGGCCGTCAGGAAATAGCCACCCCTGGCCGGGTCCCAGAACAGCCGGGTCATTTCGGTTTGCAAGCGGCCGGCCCGATCCAGCCAGCGGCGATCGCCGTCGGCACGGAACAAGGCGATCAGGCCCATCACCAGAAAGGCATAATCGTTGGCCGTGGCGCTGATGGCCGTCTCTCCGTCCCGGAAACGGTGGCGCAAGCGGCCGTTTTCATCCGGCATGCTTTCCAGAATAAAGAAGGCGGATTTGCGGGCCGCCGCCAGATACTGCTTGTCTTCCAGCACCCGGGCCCCTTCGGCCAGCGCCGCGATCATCAAACCATTCCAGTCGGTGAGGATCTTGTCATCCTTGAGGGGCGGTACGCGCCGGGACCGCACCTTGAAAAGCTGCTCCCGCAGTCGCCCCCACTCCCGGGCCAGGGCCTCCGGCGAAAGTTTCACTTCCTGGGCCCATTCGGACCAGGGACGGGTCAGGTGTAAAATATTGGTGCCGGTTTTGTGGCGCGTGGCTTCGTCCACGAAATTGCCTTCGGCTGCCAGGTTGAAGATGCGCGTCCAGGGCAGGTCGCCGGCACTCTTTTTCAGCAATGCGTCAAACTCCCCCAGCGACCAGAGGTAGTATTTTCCCTCTTCTCCCTCGCTGTCGGCATCCTCGGCCGTATAGAAGCCCCCTTGGGGATCGGTCATGTCGCGCAGCACATAGGTGAAGATCTCCCGGGCGGTCTGGGCCAGCAGGGGCGTGCCGGTGAGGGCAAACGCCTGCAGGTACGCCAGGGCCAAGAGGGCCTGGTCGTAGAGCATCTTCTCGAAGTGCGGCAGCAGCCATTGCCGATCGGTGGCATAGCGGTGAAAGCCAAAGCCCACATGGTCCCACAAACCGCTCAGGCGCATGGCTTCCAGGGTACGGACGGCCATGGCCGTGGCCTTTGGGTCCTGGGTTCGGGCACCGAAGCCGAGCAGTAGATTCAAGCGGTGCGCCATGGGAAATTTGGGCGCGCCGTCGAAGCCGGCGAACTGGTCGTCGAAACGCCGGGAGATATCGGCCACGGCCTTTTCCACCACCGCCAGCTCGGGTTGGGCCGACGAATCGGATTCGAACTGGAAGGCGTCGGCCAGGCTCTCGGCCAGGGCGTCGGCCGATTCGCGCACCTTTTGGCCTTCCCGGCCCCACAAGGCATCGATCTTGCTGCACAGCTCCAGCACACCGAGGCGCCCGAAGCGGCTGCTTTTGGGAAGGTAGGTGCCGGCAAAGAAGGGCTTCTTGTCGACGGTCATCAAGACGGTCAGGGGCCAGCCCCCGCCGCCGGTGACCATCTGGCAGACCGCCATGTAGACGGCGTCGATGTCCGGCCGTTCTTCGCGATCCACCTTGATGCACACGAAGGCGTCGTTGAGGGCCGCCGCCGCCTCGGCATCCTCGAAGGACTCGCGCTCCATCACATGGCACCAGTGACAGGTGGCGTAGCCCACCGAAAGAAAGATCGGCTTGTCGGCCCGCCGGGCCTCTGCGAACGCCTCTTCCCCCCAGGGATACCAATTCACGGGGTTATGGGCGTGCTGCAATAAATAAGGACTCTTTTCATGGATCAAGCGATTGGCCACGGGCCACCTCCCTGCGCCGTTGTTATCCATCGTTCGGACTTAGATGAATAATATGAACCGGAAATGCAGTTGGCAAAATTGATCGAAGAAAAATTGCTATCGATGCAGATGATGATAGGCGCCAAGGGTTTGCAGGCGGCGATCCTCTATGGGATGCCCAAGGGTGAAGTGGTAGAGGCTTTGCAGGTGCTCAGGACCGATCCCCAGCAAGTGGTTGACCGGTTCGTCGAAAAAACAGCCGATGCCCGTACCGCGCAGGCCATGGGCTTCGGCTTCCAGGTAGAGCACCTGGCCGATGAGACCGCACTCCCAGTGCAGATGGCGGTAGAGGAAGGGCCGCGCGCGCACCAGGGCCGCCAGCGGCGCCAGCATGGCCAGGGCAAAGGCGCCGTCGCCGGCGATCTCCTGATGGCAGCTCAGGGCCATGGCGTCGCGGGTGCAGTCGCCGGCCCGCAGCAACCAGAGGGGAAAAGCGGGTCGCACCGCCTCCCAGGCGAACTCGGGTTGGCACAAGGGGCGATAATGGTCAGGCCCCTTTTCCGAGCGGCAGAAGAAGTACAGTCCGGGCGTCATATCCCGCACGCGGTGGACGAAAAGCAGCAGGTCCACGGCCGGCGTCATGATTTGTGCCGAGAAAGGCGGCGTCCCGGCCCGGGGCCGGGTGCGATCGAGGATGGCCAGAAATACGTCGACAGCGATGCTTTGATCGGGATCGAAGGCCTGGGCGCTGCGGCGTTGGCGGATCACGGCCGCCGCCCGGGGGCCAGGGGGCGGCGCATAGCTCACCGCTTCGTCCGGCAGACGGCACGCTAAAGCCGATGTCGCCGCTTTGCGCGCCGCGGCGTCGGCCTCCGGAATGATCGACCAATCCACGGCCTGTCGGCTCAAACGATTGGGCCGGCCCTGCATGTGAAAATTGCCGAAGGGGCGCACCAGCGCCGCGGGCAGCACCCGGGGAGCGGATGGATCGGCCGCCGGGCCGACCCAGGCCAGGAGGTCGGGGACTTCTTCTTCCAAGGGATGCCAGGCCGTGCGGTCAAAACCCAGCAAAACGGAGATCTGATCGTCTCCGGCACCGCTGAGGCAGCGGCATTGCCAGCCGTGGAGACGCGCCGCCAGGGCCAGGGCCGCCACCACGTGACCGGTATCGAGGTTGCAGTAACGGTAAGCGCGCTCGCCGTACTTCCACGACTCGCGCCAGAAGATGGTGCTCAAGGCCACCAGGAAGCCGTGGCCGCCCAAATGGGTAGCGAGTGGAAGCCAGAGTTCCGGCGGCACCGGGGCGCGCCGGAACAGGGCGTGGTAATAAGGCGCGTAGTGATAGATCCCTCCGGGGAGCGCCTCCATCGACGGCACAATCAGGTGGCATTCCGTGGGATGCAGATTGCCCGATGAAGGGTGAATACGCAGGGCCCAGCGCTCGCCGCCGGCCTGCTTCCAGGCCGACAGGCCCATGGAGAAGGCCAGAAAACGGCCCAGGGTGACGGCGCTTAACGGCTGGGCCTCCGGTCCGGCCTGCGCGTAGAGTCCGGCGTAAGACAAGTCCGGATCGACCGCGGGCAGCGGCAGGGGCATCGGCTCGGCGCCGTCATAGATCCGGAAAGGGTTGGGCTGGTTGGCCCAATCCATGCGGCCGGCCGAGCGCGCATAGCGTTGGAAGTGGTGCCGTGTGGCCACATGGTAGGCCAGGATCGTCTCCGCCGCGGTCATAGGCACCCTCCCCGACGCATGGTTCCCCCCGCCCGACCGTTACCAGCGGTCGTAATGCACGAACTCGGCGATCTCCCGGCGCTTGGGCGCCGAACTGCTCTTGGCGGGATAGCCCAGGGGGATCATGGTGACCAGTTCGTAGCCCGCCGGCACCTGCATGGCCTCGGCCGCCTTGTCATGATCGAAGAGACCGGCCACCACCGTGGCCAGCCCCAGGCTGTGGGCCATGAGGCAGATGTTCTGGCCGGCGATGCCCAGATCGTACATCATCCACTCGCCGAATTTGGTGGCCGGCATCTCTTTGTAATAGCCGGACGACTTGGTTTTGGCGCACAGCACCAGCACCACCGGCGCCTGAACCATGGCGCTGTGGGCCGGATTGCCTTTGGGCGGAAAGCTGGCCTGGAGCTTCTCCTTGGCCGCCGGGTCCTTGACCACGATGACCTCCCAGCACTGGGTATTGGCCCACGAGGGGGCCCATTTCACCGCCTCGAGCACTTTTTGCAGCATCTGCTCGGGCACCGGTCGATCTTGAAATTTACGAATGCTTCGCCGCGTTTGGATCAGGGTCATCAGGTCGGTCATCGAAACGCCTCCTTGGAAGTTGATGGGAATGCATTTACCTACCAATCATCCAATGAACTTACAAGTCGATAGAAAGGCTTGGGGGTGCAAGTGAGGATCAACCCAGCAGATCGGAGAGCGCTCTGTCCAAGTGGGGATATTGAAACTGGAAGCCGGCGGCTGACAGCCGATCGGGGATGACCTGCTGGCCGGCCAGCAAAACGCCGGCCATCTCGCCCATCAGGAGTCTGAGTGCCAGGGCTGGTACGGGTATAAAGGCCGGGCGTCCCAGGACCCTGCCCAGGGTCCGGGCCAGATCCCGATTGCGCACCGGATGGGGGCTGCACAGGTTGAAGGGGCCGGAAAGATCGTCGCGCCCGGCCAGAAATTCGATGGCCGCCAGCAGATCCGCCATATGAATCCAGGAGAACCACTGCCGGCCCGAGCCCAGGGGGCCGCCGGCAAACATGCGGAAAGCCGGCGACATCTTGGCCAGGGCCCCGCCGCTCGCCGCCAGCACGATGCCGAAGCGCGCCAGCACGACCCGTGCGCCTTTGGCCGCGGCGCCCAGGGCGGCGTTCTCCCAATCCACACTCAGACGGGCCAGAAAATCATCGCCGACCGGCGCCGATTCGGGAAGGCGCGCATCTCCGCCGTCGCCATAGTACCCCACGGCGGAAGTGCTGATGAGCACCACTGGCCGATCACCGGGCAACGCATCCACAAGGTTCTGGGTGGTGCGGATGCGGCTGGCGTACATCTGCTTTTTATAAGCCTCTGACCAGCGATGGAAAATGGTGCGGCCGGCCAGGTTGACGATCAGATCGGCCTCGGCCGCCACTTGCTGCCAGTCGCCCGGCTGGGCGGTGTCCGCCTGAACTATTTGGCAGGAACCGGAACTCTCAGTCGCCGCGCGGCTTGCTGTCAGGGTAACCGCATGCCCCTGGCCCACAAAACGGTCGGCCAGATGCCGGCCTACGAGTCCGGTGCCGCCGGTGATCAACACATGCATGGGCCACCTCCCCGATGTACCAATGCCAACAAATGCAAAGGGCGGAGACGCATCCGATCGCGCACTCCGCCCTCACAAAGATCTTAGAACCGACTTGATCGATCAGCAACCGCAAGAACTGGACTTAGAGGTCCCACAGCCCGAGCAACCGCCGGCATTGAACTCCATGGCGCAATCGAGTTTAAACCCATAGGTCTGGAAATCGACCTTGATGGGTTGGGCGCGGTTGAAAAAATCTTTGTTGACGATGTATTTGTAACCATCCACGTCAAACTGTTGGTCCAAATCGTTCGGCTCATCCAGAGCCATGGCCAAGCCGGGACCGCCTCAGCCGCCTTCATTCAAAAAAATACGGATGGGCCGAACTTCCTTGCCTTTAAAATAGGCTGCAATCTGTTCCGTCGCCGCTGGGGTAACTACAAGCATGGTTTCCTCCTTAATAGATGTCCAGCGCCTGGGGCGCATGGGTGCTGCACGCAGGGTGTGGAAGCGTTTCGCGCAACCTAACCATAGCCGCCTTGAAAGTCAATCAAAACGCTAAGGCCCCTTTGGCTCCCCGATTGTCGGAACGAACCGGAAAGGTCTCGCCCCGCCATCGTTCGGATGATGGTATCGACCTTTTTCGGCGGAAGCTTGAATCCCTTTTCACTGCGCGCGTTTTTCAGCCAGGTAGCGTTCGTAAACCTCGCGGTGGGCAATAGAAAAGAGCATGAAAATCAGTTGGCTGGGATAGTCATGCGCCTGCATGAAGGCCAGACAGGTGTCCACGGCGATGCGGCAAGCCGCCTGGATTGGATAGCCATACACCCCGCAACTGATAGCCGGAAAAGCGATGGCGTGCAATTTATGGGTCGCCGCCAGTTCGAGGCTGTTGCGGTAACAGGATTCCAGCAGTTGCGCATCCCGCCGCGTCCCCTTGTATACCGGTCCCACGGTGTGAATCACATAATTGGCCGGCAGCTTGTAACCGGCGGTCATGCGCGCCTCCCCGGTGGGGCAGCCTTCCAGCGTGCGGCATTCGGCCAGCAATTCCGGCCCGGCGGCGCGATGGATGGCGCCGTCCACCCCGCCCCCGCCCAGCAGGGAGGTGTTGGCGGCATTGACGATGGCATCCACCTCGAGTTTGGTGATGTCGCCTTGGCGGATTTCGATGCGTTCCCAGATTGATTTTTCCATGGGCTGCTCCTTCGCCGTGTGGCTGGAATTGTTTTCGATGAATAGTTAAGAGCCTTTTGCTTTGCTCGCCGGTGCATCCGGAAACCCATTTGCGCCACTACGCCGCCGAATAAGGGATGCTAAAAGCGCGCTCCGGGCGCCCTGGAAACTCGCTGCGCTCAGACAGTCCAGGGCGCTTTTCCTCCGCTGCGCTTAAGCATCCCTAAATTCGACGTCTGACGTGTCGCAAATGGGTTTCCGGATGCACCTACTATCGTGCTTATCCAGGAAGTCCGCGCTGCTCAGGGGACGCGCTATAGGTCGTAAAGGGTCTCATCGCGCCGGGGTGCCGGCCGCCGCCCGGCGATGCCGCCCTTCTTGGCCGCCAGCTGAAACGGATCTTCACTTTCCAGCAGATCGCCCATTTCGGCCTCGATCTGTTCGGGGTCCTCACCTTTTTCCATGCGCCGCAGCGCCTCTTCCATCCCCGACCCCAGCTCCAGGCCGGTCATCTTGGTCAGCTTGCGCATCAAGTCGGCGGCCTGGCGGGGATCGTCCTCGTTGATGCGCTCGGCCTCGCCGGCCAGCATCTGCATGGCCTGCTCCATTTTGGATTCATCGAACGGCAGATCGCCCTCTTCGCCGCCCGCCTCCTTGGCTCGGCCGGTGACAGCGAAGGCCGACATCTGACGGGAGAGCGTTTTGGTTTTGCAAACCGGGCACTTTGGACTGGCCGTGGTGTTGATGGAACGCGAAAAGAAGTTAAAGATGGTGTTGCAGGCATCGCAGTAAAACTCATAGATGGGCATGGTGCACCTCGGGGGATTGGTTCATGTTTCTCGGTTCGCGATTTTCGGCAATCTTTTTAAGCTGCCGAACCAGGGTTGTCAACGCCGCTACCGCCACGCCTCGTCATTGACTTGAAAATGCCCTTCTGTTATGCAGCCGCACAATTCAACCGAAAGGAAACCAAGATGATGCAACAGACATTTGCGATTGTGAAACCCGATGGGGTGGCCCGGGGATTGATCGGCGAGGTACTCACCCGCATCGAGCGCAACCAGCTTAAAATCAAGGCCATGAAGCTGATCCACATGACCCAGAGCCAGGTGCAGGGATTTTACGCTGTGCACAAGGAGCGCCCCTTTTTCAGCAGCCTGTGCGCCTTCATGAGCTCGGGGCCGTGTGTGGTGATGATCCTGGAGGGCGAAAACGCCATCGCCCGCTGGCGCGAGATGATGGGCGCCACCAATTACAAGGATGCCGCCGCGGGAACGATCCGGCGCGATTTTGCCACCGACATCGAAAAGAACGTGGTCCACGGCTCGGATGCCCCCGAGACCGCCGCCTTCGAAACCGGCTACTTCTTCAACTCCCTGGAAAGGGTCTGAAAGCAGCGAATGCATGCGATCCATGGGTCGCCCGGGAAGAGACGATGAGCCATAAAAAGCCCCCCATGGATTTGCATTTCCGCGCCGACGGGGTGCGCCTGGAAAACGTGGCCGTGGTGCTGAACCGGCCGCGCTTTCCGGAGAACATCGGCGCCGCGGCGCGCGCCGTGCGCAACATGGGCATCGGCCAACTGGTGGTGGTGGCCCCCGAAAAATGCGACCTGGACCGCGTGCTGACCCTGGCGACCCACGCCGCCATGGATGTGGTGGAGCAGATGCTCTGCTTCGAGGATCTGGCCGAAGCCCTGGCCGGGTACCACTATGTGGTGGGCACCACCGCCCGCCTGGGCGGCCAGCGGCTCACCATCTCTTCGCCGGCCCAGATGGCCGAGCAGTTGATCCCCATCTCCCGGGAGAACCAGGTGGCCATCGTCTTCGGCCCCGAGGACCGCGGCTTGACCAACGAAGAGATCCGTTTGTGTCACCACCTGGTCACCATTCCCACGGCCCAGTTCTCTTCCCTCAACCTGGCCCAGGCGGTCATGGTGCTCTGCTATGAACTGTTCAAGGCCGGGTTGCCGCCGGCCAAGACCCAAACCCCGCGCCTGGCCACCCGCCTGGAACTGGACGGCATGTACGACCAGATCAAGGACGTATTGGTGCGCATCAACTATATCCAGCCCGAAAACCCGGACTACTGGATGAACAAGCTGCGCCGCTTTTTCAATCGCCTGGAACTGCGCGCCGGAGAGGTGAGCATCGTCCGGGGCATCTGCCGCCAGATCGATTGGTATGCCGGCAAGTGCTACCGGGACGGCGTCCGGGGAGCGCCCTGCCCCCCTTCATCCGGGCAGGAACGTCAAGACTGATTACCATCGGGACCTGGCTTCGAACCCCTTCTTATAGCATCTCCGCTCGCAGCCTATCCAGCAGTGACCGCGCCTGGGCCAATTGCTTTGTCAGCCGTCCGGCATTGATTCGCTCCAGATCGGTCAATTCCACCAGGTGGCGCCGTCCTGCGGCATACCGCCCGGCGTCGGTCAGCAGCCTGGCCAGGGATTCCAGCCGGGCACGGGCCTGGGCCGAAGGCTGTGCATCCAGAATGGTCCGGCAGAGAAATTCATAGCACACCGGCGGTCGTCCGACCCCCAGGCTGCACCCGGTAGGCGTGAGCCAGCCCAGGGCGGCATCCCAGCGGGCCCCCGGCGCAAAACGGCGCTGCACCTCCGCCAGGAAAGGACTCTCCAGGGATTCCCGGCAGTAGGCCGGTCGGCAACAAGTTGCCTTGCACGACCCGCAAAACGGCGCGCAGGCCTGCTGTATGCACTGGCGCACCTCGATTTCCAATTGACCGTAACGCTCTATAATGGCATCTAATTCTGACACGTGCGGATTTCCTATGGATCTTGAGCCAGCGCCTTTCATCGTTTCCGGCACACTCCCAGCGACGCTCACGGAAAGCCTATTTACATAAAAAACGTCGGCTTGGCTAATATTTTAAAAAAGCGTGCCGATACATACAAGCAGATTCCCGGACCGCGCATCGCCATGCGCTTAACGCAGGAGAGCTATCGATGGACAGGATCTTGATTATCGAAGACGACGAGTACGTACAAAAGATGCTCAAACAGACCTTGGAACGCGCGGGCTATGAAGTCGCCGCGGCCACCAACGGCGCCACCGGATTAAAACTGTACGAATCCAAATTGAGCGTGTCGGAGCCCTTTAACCTGGTCATCACCGACCTGATCATGCCTGAAATGGAAGGCATCGAGACCATCACCAAGCTGCGCAAAACCAATCCCAAGGTCAAGATCATTGCGATTTCAGGCGGCGGGCGCAACAAACCCGAAGATTATCTCCATCTGGCCTCGAAACTGGGGGCTATCCGCACATTCACCAAGCCGGTGGACCGCGATGCCCTCTTAAAGGCGGTCTCCGAATTGGTTCAGGCTTGATTCCAAGATCCACGGATGCACCGCTTTTTGCGCACGGGCCTGCCTTGCCAATCGCCGCCGACTGTACTATGGTAGCCGGCGCCATAGCGAGCAGATGATGAAAGGAAGGGGTTCATGCGCGGGATTGCCATTCGTTGGCTCACGTTGACCGCCGCCATCTTGATGGCCTCCTATTTAATGGGCGGTATTCATGTGGATGGTTTTTTTTCGGCCCTGGCCGCAGCGGCCATGCTGGGGATTCTAAACGCCTTTTTCCGCCCCCTGGCCCTGGTCCTGACCCTTCCGATCAACATTTTGACTTTCGGCCTGTTTACCTTTGTGATCAATGCCGTCATGTTGAAGATGGCCTCGGGGATCATCGAAGGGTTCATCGTCCAAGGTTTCTGGACCGCCGTTTTCGGCGCCTTGATCATCAGTGTGGCCAGCTTTGCCCTCAACAGCCTGATCAGCGGCAAGGGTCGCGTGGATGTCATCGATCTGACGCATAAAGGCGGCAATCGCTGGGAGTAGAAAAGGAGGCGCAAAATGCCCCCAAGAAAATCGCCGGATGGTGGCCGGCTCAGCAATATCGTCGCCGAAGCGCGACGCCACCGTGAGCAAATGGAAAAGACTTACCGCGAACGGGCCATGAAGCTCTTTCCCCCCGTTTGCGGCCGTTGCGCCCGGGAATTTTCCGGAAAGCGGCTGCGGGAACTGACCGTCCACCACAAAGACCACAACCATGACCACAATCCCCCCGACGGCAGCAACTGGGAACTGCTCTGCATTTACTGCCACGACAACGAACACTCCCGCCTGGCCGTGGCCGAGGCGTATGACACCTCTGCGCCGGACCGGGAGCGGGATATGGACTTTGACAACAAGCCCTTTGCCGGGCTGGACAAATTGCTGCAACCGAAAAAGTAAAACCAAGCGAACGATGCCACATGCCATGCGCATCCGGCACGGATCACCCCAAAGGAGAATGGAATGAATCTCAAAGCCAAACGCTACGTAGACAGTCAACTGCAGAAAGCCCAGTCCGATCTGGCGGCCCGCATGGCGCTGCTCAAGGAGCGCGGAATGGAGCCCAAGGTCATGGAAAAGGACACCATCGTGCGCAAATTGAAAGCCGACCTGCGCAAGTCAAAGCATCGCATGAGCAGTGTCGCTGCCCAGGAAAAGCTGCTGGAGCAAAAGGTGGTGCACAAGCAGGAAAAAGCCGCTGCCGAACTTGAGCGCAAAAACGCCCCCAAGGCCGCGCCCAAGAAAGAGGCCGCCAAACCAGCCAAAAAAGAGAAAAAGGTAAAGGAAAAGAAGGCCGCCAAATAGGCAGCGCCTGCATCGATGGAGGGTGATCTCGTCCGGAGTTCAAGCACGGATCACCCCTCCGTTCCTCCTCCCCCGCCGATAAGTGCATGAATTCAATAATTTGGAGATTACTTAAGGCCAATCTATTATTGCCCGACATTTTCTGAATCTCAATCAATTTTAAGAAGTTGAAATATCAACTTAAAAGGCAATAATCGCTGGCAAGATCCAAAATGACCTGATATAGTACGCGATCCCAAAAACAACCGGTTTCGTCACCGGGCTCCCCTTGGAGAGGACATTGCCGGGCGGTTTCCCGCCCTGGGCGGATTTCGCGGACGACCATGCGCAAGCGCCGGGGTCGCTGATCGCCATAAGTTAAACGACATCGCTGAACGGGCTAAGCACATAATAAGAAACGGAAATGAATCGAAGCATGAGGAGGAATCATCGGTCATGGAAGAGAGAAAAACCAAGTTTCTGTCAGTAGAACAATGCGTTGACCTTATGGTCCAGGAGTTCGGCAATGACATCAAAATCGGCATGCCCCTGGGCCTGGGCAAACCAGCGCTGCTGATCAATGCGCTCTACCAAAGGGCCAAGAAAAACCCCCAGATCAATTTGACCATTTTCACGGCCCTCTCCCTGGAGAAGCCGGTCTGGTCCAGCGATCTGGAACGGCGCTTCTTGGAACCGTTTGTGGCGCGCACCTGGAAAGATGTCCCGGATCTCGATTACCTGATGGACCTGCGCAAGGGACAAGTGCCGGACAACGTCACCATCCATGAAATCTTCTGCAAAGCCGGCTCGTATCGTAAAGAACCCAAGATGCAGCAGAACTACCAATGCTCCAACTACACCCACACGGTGCGCGACTGCGACGGGAACGACAACCGGATTCTGGCCCAGATGCTGGCCAAGCTCGATGGCCCGGACGGCGTCCGCTACAGCACCAGTTGCAATGCCGACACCACCTTGGAGACCCTCCGGCTTTACCGCGAGGCCAAAAAGAACGGCAAGAAATGCATGAACATCGGCATGGTCAACACCCAGTTGCCGTTCATGTACGGCGATGCCGAAGTCACCGCCGATGAATACGATGTCATCATCGACGATCCCCAAACCTACAATCCGCTTTTCGTCACCCCCCGCCTGCCGGTTTCGGTGGCCGATTTCATGATCGGCACGCATATCAGCACCCTGATCAAGGACGGCGGCACCCTGCAAATCGGCATCGGCGCCCTGGGCGATGCCATTGCCTATGGGTTGAACGTGCGCCACAACAAGAACGAGATCTATAACCAGCTGATCAAGGATAGCGGTATCGGCGCCACCTACGGGCCGCTGATCGACGCGCTCGGCGGTACCGGCACCTTCGCCCAGGGTCTCTACGGCTCCACGGAGATGCTGGTGGACGGCTTCTTGCAACTCTACAAAAACGGTGTCATCAAGCGCAAAGTCTATCATAACGCCGCCATTCAACGTTTGGTGAACGACGGCAAAATCAAGGAGGAGCGCATCCCCGCCGACATTCTGCAGCAGATGATCGAGGCGGAGCTGATCAACCCCTACTTGACCCGCAAGGATTTCGAATCTTTGCAAAAGTACGGCGTTTTCAAGGATGACGTGACCTATGACAACGGCCACCTGGTCAAAGACGGACGCCGCTTCTCGGCGCTGCTCACCGATCCGAAAAACCTGGAAGCGGTCAACGAAATCTGCCTGGGCGACCGCCTGAAAAAAGGCGTGGTGCTCACCGGCGCCTTCTTCATCGGGCCCACCGACTTCTACGAAGACCTGCGCAAGATGCCCGAGGTGGAGCGCCAGAAGTTCGAAATGACCGGCGTGGATGTCGCCAACCAGCTCTACGGCGGCGAAGTGCTGCGCTCCCTGGAAAGAAAAGACGGCCGCTTCTGCAACACCGGCATGAAAGCCACCTTGCTGGGCGCCATCGTCTCCGACGGTTTGGAGGACGGCACCGTGATCAGCGGTGTCGGCGGTCAGTACAACTTCGTCTCCATGGCCCATGCCCTGCCCGACGCCCGCCTGCTGATGATGATCAAGAGCACGCGCCTGGAAGGCGGCAAGACGCTGTCCAACATCGTTTATAACTACGGCCACGTGACCATTCCGCGCCACCTGCGCGACATCGTGGTCACCGAGTACGGCATCGCCGATATTCGCGGCAAATGCGACCAGGATATCATCAAGGCCATGCTCAACGTCGCCGACTCCCGTTTCCAGGAAGAGTTGCTGGCCGAAGCCAAGAAGTACAAGAAGATCCCCGAGGATTACCAGATCCCCGAGCAGTTCCGCCAGAACACGCCCGAACGGTTGGCCGAAATCCTCAAGCCCTTCAAGGCCCAGGGGCTCTTCCAGGACTTCCCCTGCGGATCGGCCTTCACCGATGTCGAACTGATGCTGGCCTACGCCCTGCGGGTGATGAAGACCAAGGCCGCCGGACCCGGCGCGGCCGAGATTCCGGCCATCATGCAGTCGCTGCCCGCCGAAGTGCCGGCCAACTTGAAGCCGTTCTTCGAGCGCATGGATCTGAACAATCCGGCCACCCCCGAAGCCCTGCAGTCCAACAAGATGTTGATGCTGGCCTTCCGCATGGCCGGTTTCTTTTAATGCTCGTTCCACGCCTATCCGCCTGAAGGCACCATCGGCCGGGAAGGGATTTCGCCCCTTCCCGGCCGATTCTTTTTCGGCCCCGGGGTAGCGTCGGCGGCATCGGCCACCCTGTCTTTTCACATGGACAGGGCCACGGTTCTTGTTTAGTATGGCGGCCAGAATCAACCAACACATCGCATGGGATATGTCGCCGTGTTGCCTGCCCCCCGCCATCTGCGCCACCTTCGGCCCGGAATTTTGCCGTTAACCCTTTTGGGCATGTTGTGGCTCGCCTGCGCCGTTGCGCTATTTGCGCCCCAGGCCCAGGCGGACGAACAGTGCGTGATCCTGCTCCACGGCCTGGGCCGCACGCACCGCTCGATGACGGCCATGGCCGAGGCGCTGGGGGCGGCCGGATACCGCACCGTCAACCTGGGCTACCCCTCTCGGAAAGCCACCGTCGAAGCGCTGGCCATGCAGGCTATCTCCGCGGCCCTCGACCAGTGCGGCCGGGCGGATTCGCGAAGCATTCACTTTGTCACCCACAGCATGGGCGCCCTGCTGGTGCGCTACTACCTGGCGCATCAGGAACTGGAACATCTGGGCCGGGTGGTGATGCTCGCTCCACCGAACCAGGGCAGCGAGGTATGCGACCGCCTGGGCGACAACGTCTTCTACCGCTGGTACAACGGGCCGGCCGGGCAGCAATTGGGTACCGGCCCCGACGATCTGCCCGCCCGCCTCGACCCGGTAGACTATCCGGTGGGCGTCATCACCGGCAACGTGCACTTCTTCTTCGACGGCTGGCTGGCGAAAATGATCCCGGGCGAAGATGACGGCAAAGTGGCCGTGGAACGGGCCAAAGTGGCCGGCATGGCCGATTTCCTGGTGCTGCCCTATTCCCATTCGTTCATCATGAGCAAGGAAGAAACCATCGCCCAGACCATTTACTTTCTGCAACAAGGCACCTTCCGACGCAAGCCGTGAGCGGAGGAGAGAAAAAATGCAGCCCAAACGAGGAGTAAACATGACCGACCGTGCCCGCCAATGGCTGGAATTGACCCGGGAAGATCCCATCGACCCGCAACTGCCCATCATCGACCCGCACCACCACCTGTGGGACTATCCTGCCAGCCGTTATCTGCTGGAAGATATACTGGACGATATCGGCGGCGGCCACAATGTGACCCAGACGGTTTTCGTGGAGTGCCTCTCCAAGTACCGTACGGCCGGCCCGCCGGAGATGCGGCCGGTGGGCGAAACCGATTTCGTGGCCACCATTGCCGCCGCCAGCGAAAACGGGGAGCACGGCCCCACCCGTGTGGCCGCCGGCATCGTGGGCTTCGCCGATCTGACCCTGGGCGAGGCCGTGGCGCCGGTGCTCGCCGCCCACATCGATGCCGGCGGCGGTCGCTTCAGGGGCATCCGCCATGCGGCCGCCTGGCATGCCGATGATGCCATCGCCAACGCCCACACCCATCCGCCCCAAGGATTGATGGCCGATGCGGCCTTTCTCCGCGGCTTCGCTCAACTGCAGCGCCACGACCTGAGCTTCGATGCCTGGATCTACCACACCCAGCTCCAGGAACTGGCCGAGCTGGCCCGGGCCTTTCCCCAGACCCGGATTATTCTGGACCACGTGGGCACGCCCCTGGGCCTCGGTCCGTTCGCCGGACAGCGGGCGGCGGTCTTCCAGGATTGGAAGAAATCCATACCGGAAGTGTCCGCCTGCCAAAACGTCACCGTCAAGCTGGGCGGACTGGCCATGAAGGTGTGCGGCTTCGACTGGCATAAGGCCCATCAACCGCCCTCATCCCACATGCTGGCCGCCACCATGGCGCCCTACTTCGAGTACTGCATCGAGCAGTTCGGCGTCCAGCGCTGCATGTTCGAAAGTAATTTTCCGGTAGACAAGGTCTCCTGCGGCTACACGGTGCTGTGGAACGCCTTCAAGCGCATGGCCCAGGGCTTCTCCGATGAAGAACGGGCGGCACTGTTCCATGACACGGCGGCCAGGGTCTATCGACTGCAACCTTGACTCTCATCTTGAATTTTTACGCTGTACTCCCGGCATTGCCGGCAAAAAGAAAGCACTTCATATGAGCATCGAAATTCGACCCGTCGCCCCCGAAGAGATGGAAACTTACCGCCGCGTGGCCCTGGCCAGTCTGGTGCTCTCCCCGGAACAGGCGCCGCCCACCGCCATCCGGGCCATCGTCCCGGCCTTGACCCTGTGCGCCTTCGTAGATGGCCAACTGGCCACCAGCTACGCCGCCTGGCCTTTAAAGGTGCGCCTCAATGGCCAAGTCGCCCCTACGGCCGGCATCACCTTCGTGGGCACGCTGCCCCAGCACCGCCAGTCGGGCTGCCTGCGCCAGGTGATCACCCGTCACTTCGAGCAGCTGCATGCGGCCGGCGAGCAGCCCTTGGCCGCCCTGATCGCTTCCCAGGCGGCCATCTACCAGCGCTACGGATATGCAGTGGTCTCCACGCGCAACGTCTACCGCATCGAGCCCCGTTTCCTGCAATTCGCGCCCATGCCCGATGCCGGCCGGCCAGCCGGAACCCTGCGCGAACTGGGGGAGAACGACACCGACATCCTGAAGCAAATCTACCGTGATTTCTGCGCCCCGCGCACCGGTTACCTGCACCGCGGCCAGGCCACCTGGGCCGCCGGTCCCCTGTCGCCGCCGCCGCGCAACGGGTTTCTCTTCAAGATGGTCTATGAAGAAAAAGGGGTGCCCCTGGGATACATGATCTACAGCATCATGCCCCAACCGGCCGGCGACGGGGAACCCTGGCAGCGCGTCACCATCCGCGACCTCTCCTGGCTCGCGCCCCAGGCCTACATCGCCCTGTGGCGCCACCTGCAGGCCATGGGCCTGGCCAGCCACGTCGAATGGCTGAAAGTGCCGGTGGACGACCCCCTGCCGCATCTGCTGCTGGAACCGCGCCGCCTCAACCTGACCGCCAAAGACGGCCTGCTGGCCCGGGTGGTGGATGTGCAGCGCCTATTGCCGCTGCGCGGCTACGATGCCGAAGGCGCCATCACCTTCGAACTACTTGACACGCTTTGCCCTTGGAACGCAGGGCGCTGGCGCCTGGACGCCACGCCCCAAGGCGCTAATGTCGAATGCACCACTCAAGACGCCCAGGCCGTACTGCCGGTGGAGACCCTGGCCATGCTGCTCTTCGGGCAAATAACTCCCAGCCAGGCCTTGCGGATGGGGAGAATGAATATGAAGGACAACAAAACCTTGGACCTGTGGGACCGTCTGTTTTCCACGCAGCACAAACCGTTCTGCCCGGATTTCTTCTAGTTTATCTCCAGAGTTTCGACAGTCTGCTCCTCACGCGAACTTTGCAGCAGTGAGCCAGGGTAGTGGACTTTCATTAGATAAGAAACCGTTGACCACCGGCAGCATTATTGCTATGCGGTGTGATCGCGCATCGTTGAAATTGTATTCAAGTCATCCCTCAGCGCGAATCCGACACTGCAAAATAGCATGACAAATCCGTTTTCACGGCGATCCCGCAACCATGAAGGGCGCCTATAACGGTTGACGACACTGTGGGCGGATAGCGGCCCACCCATCCAAACAACACTGGGAAACTACCATGGCCTTTGATGCATTCGTCAGAATAAATGGAATCGCTGGTGAAAGCACGGATGAAAAACATCCAGATTGGATCGAAGTGCTCGATTTCGGAATCGGCGTCAAACAAAAGGTGTCCAGCACGGCCAGCAGCGCTGGCGGCGCGAGCGCGCAAAGGGCCGATTTCAGGGAACTCGTTATCAAAAAGCTGGTCGACAAATCGACGCCTGAACTCGCCCTATCCTGCGCGGATGGCACCCACATAGATAAAATCGTTTTGGAGCTGTGCCGGGCGGGAACTGAGAAGGTCAAGTTCATGGAGTACCGTTTGATAAACTGTATCATCAGCCAAGTGGCAACCTCGGGTGGGGGTAGTTTTCCTACTGAAACCGTGCGGATCAACTTCGGCCAAATCCAGTGGGTATACACCCAGCAAAAGCGCGCCGGCGGCCAAGCGGCCGGAAACGTGGCAACCGGATGGAACCTTCAAAGAAGCTGCAAGATTTAGAACCTGTACCAGTTCTCTGCCGGACCAAAGATAGCTTCGACCGTTCGCGGGGTGTGAGAGACTTGCATATAACCAAAGCAGAGCTGCCCATGCTACTGCGAATAAGGATAAAGATAAGGATAAGGAGAGGCACGCATGCTGAACGAGTTCCAGCATAGAGGTGAAACATACTGCATCAAGACGCCTATGGATTCGGATTATTCCGAGGATGAAGCGATCAAGTTCAATAGATTGCAAGATGTTCAATCATTTTTCAAGGCCGCCACAATAGACCCCGGCGCTTGGGCCGTAATCATGAGCATCGCCAAGTGGAACTATCCATTCTCCTGCCGGCCGCCTAAAAGATGTCCCGAACCAAAAGATCAGGAATTCTTTGAAACATTTTGCCAGCAAATTTACAGCGGCGATCTCACTTTGATTGAAAAGAAGCATGTAATAGGTTGGGTATTAAAAGACGTGAAACTTCCGCAATGCTGTGTCGATACAATTAAAGAAATTAATGGAATAATAATTCGCGGCGACGCCTTGACCGCAGTAATAGCTGTGCTCCCATTTTTCCAAGCATTCTTTTATCCTCCGGGATATAATCAATGGGCCAGCTTATCGTCCACGGTACTATCCATAAGCATGCAAGACTGGAAGGCATTTGGCGAAGACGTTATGAGAATACCAAAAATAGCTCGTGGATTTGCATTCGGGGTCGCACAAAAGCATGCTATCAAGCATGAAATCAATGGTGATTATGAACCAAAGATATTCTGGCAAGGAGTCGCTAATGCGTTCAAATAGCCATAAATCGATCGCCGGTCTATTGGCCGTTTCAATATTCGTGCTCTTGTGCATCAGCGTTTCAACAGGTAAATGCTCCGGTGAAAATGCGCAAGAAACCTATAATAACCTCTTAAAATCACTATCCGCCCGGAATAATCCAAACATCGCGACCTTTTTGACCCAATGGGCAGAGTATCTTAAATCCTCATCCACCTATTCAATTGATGAACATATTGAGGCCTTCTACGCGCTGCAGAAGGAGTATTCTCAGGAAATATCACAGATGGAGCAGTGCTTAGAAAATAGAACAAAGCCATCCAAAGACTATGATCGGACATGGATGGAAAAATTTATAGCTCATTTCGGCGTACCTTATTTAAGAGACAATGAAAAAAGTGCCCTTATTAATCTCGGAACTATAGTTAGCGGATCTACTGAGAGATGCTGTGGCCAGGTAATAGAGACACTTATTTTTAAAGAATCGGTGCTGTTCAGTGCCTACCGATACTATCTCAATTTATTTTTAGAATTTTACGATAAGCAACCCCAAGCAGCTAAAAACGCACTGAAAACTCGCAAAGAAGCAGCAGAAAACTTCTTAAAACTAATAGATTTCGCCTCAATGACAAAAATTTTATTGGGCAGCGGCATGCCAAGTCATACGCTATCCGAAATTCAGGCGAAAAATTCTGACAAGGCCATTCATGAATATTTCATTAAGAATCCGCCCGATTGCACTATTGACCCTTTTAAAGCGATAGAAGATTTTAGAGAATCTATTAAAAATAATTAATATTCAATGCCGGACTTATCGTGCACCGCAAGCACACAAAGAGAAGTACACCGTAGAAAACGACCTTGATCATCAATGCTTAAAGCTGCGCTGCCCAGTGTAGACCATCGTGGCGCCGGCTTCGTTACAGGCCTCGATGGATTGGTAATCGTTATTGGAGCCGCCGGGCTGGATCACGGCGCTGACGCCTTCGCGCAGGCCCACGTCCACGCCGTCGCGGAAGGGGAAAAAGGCGTCGCTGACCATGGCCGCGCCGATCAGGCCGCCCTTTTCGTTGGTCACCCGGGTGTCGATCTCGGCGATCTTGTCTTCATCGGTCATGTCGTTGTAGGGAATCCCGTGCGCCTGGAAGCAGTAGCGGTCGGCCAGCTTGCGGTAGGCTTTGTCCCGGGCAATCTGGGCCACGCCCACGCGGTCCTGCTCGCCGGTGCCGATGCCCACCGTGCACTCGTCCTTGATATAGAGCACCGAATTGGAGGTGACGCCGGCTTCGACCAGCCAGCCGAAGAGCATGTCGCGGTATTCGGCTTCGGTGGGGGTGCGCTGAATGGCGTAGGTCTTGGCCTTGTAGACGCATTCGGCCGGGCGCAGCGCCTCCTTGGTGCGCGTCACGGGCACGAACGACCACTGGGTGATGACGCCGCCGTCGATGAGGCTTTTGAATTCCACGCAGGGCTGGCCCACGAACTGCTGCAAGCGGGCCATGTTGGCGATGCGGATCACGCGCAGGTCGGGCTTGCGGCCGAAGAGTTCCATGACGCCCGCTTCAAACTCGGGGGCCACCACCACCTCGGCGTACTGCCCGACGATGGCCTCGGCCGTGGCGCGGTCCACCGGCCGGTTCAGGGCGATGCAGCCGCCGAAGGCCGCCACGCGGTCGGCCAGGTTGGCGCGGATGTAGGCCTCTTCCAGGGAATCGGCCCGGGCCACGCCGCAGGGGTTGTTGTGCTTGACAATAATGGCTGCGGGCCGATCGGAAAAGTAACGTAAGATATTCAGGGCATTGTCGGCATCGGTGAGATTGGTTTTGCCCGGATGCTTGCCCGATTGAAGCAGTTCCACGTCCGATACCAGGCAGCGGCCGGGCTGGATGGTTTCGGTCTGGCCCAGCACCAGGTTGCCGTTGACCAGCTTGTAAAGCGCGGCTTCCTGGCCGGGATTCTCGCCGTAGCGCAAGCCCTTGCGAACGCCGTCGATGGTCCAGAGCACCTTTTCGTAGAAAAGCGTCTGGCGCTCGTTCTCTTCCACGAAGCTGATCTCCATGCGGGAGGGAAAGTGCTCGTCAAGGATGGTTCGGTACATTTTCTTCAAATCTTCGGCCATGGCCCACTCCTTTTTTTTGGATCGAAAACGAAAAGCAATTTACGGCTTATGATAGCACCCCTTGACCGCCTGGATCGTTTGGCCCATCAGATAGCGGGCGATGGCGCCGTCGTACTCGGCGGTATGGCTGAAGGCTTTGCAGGCCAGTTCGTAACGCAGGTTCAGCGACGTGGCCCCCTGGCGGACGGCCAACTCGTTGAGGATGCGCGCGTAGTCCTGGGGGTCTACCACGCTGGCCACGCGGATGAAGTTCTTGGCCGCCGCCCGGATCATGCATGGCCCGCCGATGTCGATCTGGCCCCGGGCCTGCTCCACGGTGACTCCCTGCTTGGCGATGGTGGCCTGGAAGGGATAGAGATTGACCACCACCATGTCGATGGGCACCCCGGCGGTGCGCGCCAGATCCGCCTGGTGGGCCGGATTGTAGGTCTCGGTGAGCAGCCCCAGGTAGATTTTGAAATCCAGGGTCTTGACCAGGCCCCCTTGGGTCTCGGGTTGGCCGGTGTAGTCGGAAACCTGGGTCAGGCACTTGTCGGCCTCGGCGCCCAGCAACTCCTTGAGACGGGCGAAGGTGCCGCCGGTGGAAAAAAAACGGACCTGGGGGCAGAGCTTGCGCATCTCCGGCACCAGCAGTTCCAGACCGGTTTTATCCGAAACGCTGATGAGGACATGGCGGACTTGGACTTCGTGGTCTATTTTTTCTACTACGTTGATACTCATTGTTCCTCCCATTCAAACCTATTGGGCTTGCCCCGCGGGCGACCGCCGGTCGCCCCTACGGCACCGCACAGTTCATATAATTGCATCACAGGGGCGACCGGTGGTCGCTCTCATTTCTCCCCAGAATATTCCTCCAGAAACCGTTCGAAAAACTCGGTCATGAAGCGATGGCGCTCCTCGGCGATCCGACGGCCCTCGGCGGTGAGAATGCGCTCTTTGATCTTGGACAGCTTGACGACAAATTCCCGATAGCCAGTATCGTCCCGACTATAGGAACGCGCCTGTTCGGGCGCAAGGTTGGGATTGTGCAGGCAGGCGCCCAGCTCGCCGGCGAACAGATAGGCCCGGGCCACACCCACCGCGCCGATGGCGTCCAGCTTGTCGGCGTCGAAAAGCACGCGCGCTTCGACGGTGGCCGGCGCATGGTCGTCCCGGAAGCGGTGGGCGCGCACGCAGTGCACGATGTTTTGCCGGCACGCTTCGGTCAAGGGCAGGGAGGCCAGCAGGGTCTGGGCCATGGCCGCGCCGCGGACCGCATGACACAGCGAGCCGTTGACCGCATCCTGGGCGGAGCGGCCGATGTCGTGCAGGTAGGCGGCCGCCTCGAGCACCAGCATGTCGGCCCCTTCCCGGGGACCGATACGCCGGCACAGGCGATGGACCCGCAGGGTGTGCTCCCAGTCATGGCTGCCCCTGGCATCTTCGAAATGGCCCTGGGCCGTCTCGCGGATACGGTCTATCAAGGCGTTGTTCGCCGCCGGCAGGGGGGCGCCGGCCCCTCCGGTGGCCGAAATCGATATGGAATGTGAGCTTGCCATCTATTTCCCAGCCTTTGTCCTCGTACGGGAATGCCTTTTGGAATAGAGCAGCCCGAGGTCGAAAGTCAATTTCAAATTTTGGTTAACTAAAAAAAATCATTAAAAAAAAAGCGTTCCACGACCCTCAATTTTATTCTTGACAAAACCCCCTGGAATGTAATTAGTAGGGGAGAAAGTGTCAAAAAGGGGTAGATTGTGGTGATTTGTGTTTAGAGGCCGTCATAAATATACGCTCGACGAAAAAGGACGTTTGGTCCTGCCGCCTGCTTTCCGTGAAGAGATTCGGTCCAAGGGCGGCGAGATATTCATGATCACCCAGAAAGGCGACACCCTATTGGGATTCACGTTCAACGAGTGGAGCCAACTTGAAGAGCGCATTCTCGAATTGAGTAAAAAAAGCGACATCATGCGCCGCTTCCGACGATCTTTCATCGGCAACGCCCAGGAGTGTACATTTGACAAGCAAGGCCGGGTTCTCATTCCACCAACACTGCGCGAAAGCGCTCATCTGGAAAAGGAGATCGTCCTGGTCGGCGATCTGGATCATTTTGAAATCTGGTCCAAAGACAAATGGGATCAAGAAGACCAGACACTGAAAAACGACATACAAAGTCCGGAGGTACGCAACGAGCTCGCCCAACTAGGATTATAAGCCTATGGCATATCGGCACACCAGCGCCATGCTCCAAGAGGTCATGACCTGTCTGGCCTGCAGACCCGGGGGCGTTTATGTGGATTGCACCCTGGGAGGCGCCGGTCATGCACGGGCCATTTGCGAACAGATTCTACCGAACGGTCTGTTCATCGGTATCGACCAGGACCCGGACGCCATCGACAATGCCCGAACAGCCCTTGAACCTTATACTGCTAACATTCGCCTCTTTCATGACACGTTTACGCGCTTACCCGACTTCTTGACCCAACTGAAAGTGGATGCCGTTCAGGGCATCCTGCTCGATCTTGGTCTTTCTCAACATCAACTCGAGGCCAGCGGCCGCGGATTCACCTTCCAGAAAGACGAACCCCTGGATATGCGTATGGATACACGCAACCCCAACCGAGCGCAAGATCTGATCGCCGATCTTTCGGAAAAGGATTTGGTCCATCTCTTCTATCTTTACGGAGAAGAGCGCTGGTCCAAACGCATTGCCCGGGCCATTGTGGAGGAACGCGCCAAAACCCCTATCCGCACGACCGGGCAGCTGGTGGCCGTGATCCGGGCGGCGGTGCCCCAGGGAGCGGCGGCCCGTTCCAAGATCCATCCGGCCACCCGCGTGTTTCAAGCCTTGCGCATCGCGGTCAACGAAGAGTTGGCCCGCCTGGAGCAGTTTCTGGAGACGGCCGTGGATCTGCTGGCGCCCGGCGGCCGAATCTGCGTCCTGGCCTTTCACAGCCTCGAAGATCGCCTGGTCAAACAGCGCTTCAAGCAGTTGGCCCAAACCTGCACCTGTCCGCCCCAGCTCCCCCGATGCGTTTGCGGCGGCCGGGCGGCGGTGCGGCTGGTGACCAAAAAGGCCCTGCGCCCCACGCCGCAGGAGATTGAACACAATCCCATGGCCCGCAGCACGCGTCTGCGCTGCGCCGAAAAGCTGGAGACGTAGTCGATGACCGCGAGCCAGACGGCCACGAAAACCAAGGGGCGCCGCCCGGGCCTGCGCAAGCAGGTGCTGCTCTGGGCGCTCGTGCTTTCGCTGGGGGTCGCGGAGTTGCTGTTTTACACCTGGTGCCGGGTGCAGTGCGTGCGCACCGGGTACCTGATCGCCCAGGAAAGCCGCCGGCAACAGGAGCTGATAAGGTTCCAGAACAATTTGAATATCGAACTGGCGCGGCTCAAGGCGCCGGAAAACATCTCGCGCATGGCCCGGGAGAAGCTTTTCCTGGCCATGCCCGAGCCCCAACAGATTGTCGTGGTGCCCTGAGGATGAAAACCGCAAAGCGTCATACGATCCGGGTGGCTGTGGTGAGCGGATGCTTTCTGCTCTGGCTGGTGGTGATCGCCGTCACCGCCGGGTATTACCAGTTGTACAAATCCGCTTGGCTCTCGCACAAGGCGGAGGTGCAATACGAGCATGAGCTGACCATCAACGGCAAGCGCGGGGCCATCTACGACAGCCGCCAGGAGGTCATGGCGGTGAGTGTGGAGACCACCTCCATCGCGGCCTATGCGAGCAAAATCAATGACAAATCCACCGCGGCCACTCAACTGGCCAAGGCGCTGGGGCTCAATGCCAAGGAGATCAAGCGCAACCTCAACAGCGGTCGCCCCTTCGTCTGGATCAAGCGTCAGGCCACGCCCAAACAGGTGGCCGCCGTGAGGCAATTGGGTTTAAAGGGCGTCGATTTCCTGCCCGAGTACAGCCGCTTTTATCCCAACACCACCCTGGCGGCCCAGGTGCTGGGGTTCACCGGCATCGACGGCCAGGGACTGGAAGGGATCGAATCGTTTTACGAGAAGGATCTGCGCGCCGCCGCAAAACAAGTGACCGTCCTGCGCGACGCCCGGGGAGACGGCTTCGATACCGACCGCCTGGACGCCTTCGGCCAGACCGGCAACAACCTGCGCCTGAGCATCGACCGCCACATTCAGTTCATCGCCGAGCAGGCCCTGGCCGAGGCGGTGACCGAGCACAAGGGCCAGTCGGGCATGGCGCTGGTCATGGAGCCGAGTTCCGGCGCGGTGCTGGCCATGGCCCATTACCCGTTCTTCAACCCGAACGCTTACCGCAAGTCGGATCGCTCCGTCTGGCGCAACCGGGCCATTTCCGATGCCTTCGAGCCCGGTTCGACCATGAAGATCTTCAGTGCCGCGGCGGCCTTGGAAGACGGCAACATCCGGTCCGATTCGATCTTCTTCTGCGAAAACGGCAACTACCTTGTGGGCGGCCACAAGGTTCACGACACCAAGCCCCACGGCTGGCTCACCTTGCAGCAGATCGTGAAGTTCTCGAGCAACATCGGCGCGGTCAAACTGGTAGAGACACTGGGCCCCCAGATGCTGCATGACAATCTGCGCGAGTTCGGGTTCGGCCGGCGCACCGGTATCGACAGCATCGGCGAAGCCGCCGGCAGTTTGTCGGATTACAAACGCTGGACCAAGATCGATGCCGGCGCCATCGCCTTCGGCCAGGGCGTGGCCGCCACGGCCCTGCAAGTGCTCAGCGCCACGGCCGCGATCGCCAACGACGGTGTCATGATGCGTCCCTATCTGGTCCAGGCGGTCACCGATGCCCAGGGTCGAATCGTGCGCGAAACCAGACCGGAAAACATGGGTCGGGTGGTCACCGCGCGCACCGCCCAGACGCTGCGCACCATCTTGCGCACAGTGGTTACCGAGGGCGGCACCGGTGTCAAGGCCGGTGTGAATGGCTATTCTGTATGCGGCAAGACCGGAACGGCCCAAAAGCTCAAACCCGAGGGCGGTTATGCCCATGACCGCTACGTGGCCTCCTTCGTCGGCTTCGCCCCGGCCGACCGGCCGGCCATCGCCGTGCTGGTGGTGGTGGACGAACCCCAGGGAAGCGCCTATGGCGGGGTGGTGGCCGCACCGGCCTTCAGCCGCATCGTCAAGGAAACGCTGGGCTACATGAATGTGCCGCCGTCCAACGATTGGCAAAAACTTCAGGTATCCAGGGATATCAAGATCGACGGATGAAAATGAAACAACTCCTGCCTGCCGTTAGCCACCTGATGCCATCCGCAGCTTTTGCGGACGCGGCGGCGCGCCATGGCGACATCGACATCGGCGGGCTCTACTACCGCGCCCAGGAAGTCACCCCCGGCGGGCTCTTCGTGGCCCTCAAAGGATTTACGGCCGACGGTCATGACTTCATTCCCCAGGCAGTCAGCCGCGGGGCCGCGGCGGTGGTATGCGAACAGCCGGTGACGGCTGCGGCGCCGGTGATCCCGGTGACCGACGGCCGCAAGGCTCTGGCCGCCCTGGCGGCCGAATACTTCGGCCATCCCTCCCGGCGCATGACCGTGGTGGGCATCACCGGCACCAGCGGCAAAACCACCACCAGCTATCTCATCGAGAGCATGCTCCAGGCCGCCGGACAGACGGTGGGCGTCATCGGCACCATCAACTACCGCTACGGCGCCACGGTCTGCCCCAACCCGGTGACGACCCCCGAATCCCTGGACCTGCAGCGCATCCTGGCCGACATGTATGCGGCCGGGGTGACCCAGGTGGTCATGGAGATCAGCTCCCACGCCCTGGATCTGGAGCGGGTGCACGCCTGCCAGGTGGATGTGGCGGTCTTCACCAATCTCTCCCAGGACCATCTGGATTTTCATCACGACATGGAGACTTACTGGACCAGCAAGCGCCGCTTGTTCGAGCAGGTCCTGCCGGCATCGCCTGGGAAGTGCGCCGTGCGCGCGGTGATCAATATCGACGATCCCCGGGGCGCTGCGTTGGCCGGCGGCTTGGCCCTGCGCCACTGGACCACCAGCCAGAACCAAGAGGCCGACGTGCGCGCCGAGGCCGCCCATTTCGATCTGAGCGGCATCACGGCCCAACTTCGGACCCCCCGGGGCGCCGTGGCCATCCGCTCGCCCCTGGTGGGCCACCACAACCTTGAGAACATCCGCAATGCCGCGGGCGCGGCCCTGGCCTTGGGCTTGCCCCTGGAGGCGGTGGCGGCCGGCATCGCGACCCTGGAGAATGTCCCCGGACGCCTGGAGCGGGTGGCCGACCCCACCGGCCGGCGCTTCGTGTATGTGGATTACGCCCACAAGCCCGATGCCCTGGAAAAGGCCCTGCAGGCCCTGCGGGCCGTCACCAGCGACCGCATCATCTGTGTCTTCGGCTGCGGCGGCGACCGCGACCGGGGCAAACGGGCGATCATGGGGGCCGTCGCCGGCCGTCTGGCCGATCTGACGGTGGTCACTTCCGATAATCCGCGCACCGAGCCGCCCCAGGCGATCATCGAGCAGATCGTGACCGGCGTGCGCCGGGAAATTCAGCACCAGTATGCGCCCCAAGACATCTTAGCGGGATTCGAGACCCGGGGCTTTACCGTGGTGCCCGACCGCCGCCGGGCCATCGCCCTGGGCATCGGCGCCGCGCGCGCCGGCGATACCGTGCTCATCGCCGGCAAAGGCCACGAACCGTATCAGATCGTCGGCAAGCAAAAATTTCCTTTCGACGATCGCATCGAAGCAAAACGGGTGTTGGAAAATGGATTGGACGCCTGATCATATCATAAACGCCACCGCCGGGCGCCTGCTCTATGGCCGGCCGGATGCGCATTTCGATGGCATCGCCATCGATTCACGCACCATCGCGGCCGGCCAACTCTTCGTGGCCATCCGCGGCGAGAAGCACGATGGCCACACCTTCATCGAGCAGGTGGCGGCCAAGGGGGTGAGGGGGCTCGTCGTCAGCGCCGACACCGAGAAGATGTTGCCCCACGACCGCTGGCGGGCCCAAGGGGTCACCTGCGTGGCCGTGGCCGACACCACCGCCGCCCTGGGCCGTCTGGCTGCCTACCAGCGCGGCCGGGCACAAATTCCGGTGGTGGCCATTACCGGCTCCAACGGCAAGACCACCACGCGCCAGATGACGACCCTGATCATGGCCCGGCGCTTCAACACGCTCTCCACCGAAGGCAATTACAACAACGAGATCGGGCTGCCGCTGACCCTTTTCCGGCTGAGCGACGCCCACCAGGCCGCGGTGCTGGAGCTGGGCATGAACCATCCCGGCGAGATGACCCGCCTGGGAACCATCTGCCGGCCCACCATCGCCCTGATCACCACGGTCGGCCCGGCCCACCTGGAGTTTCTGGGCTCCCTGGAAGGGGTCGCCCGGGCCAAGGGGGAGCTCATGGCCCAAGTGCTGCCCGGCGGCGTCGTGGCCCTCAACGAGGACGATCCGCATGTGGCGGCCCTGGCGCGGCAGACCGACCGGCGCTGCATCTTCTTCGGTACGGGGGCGAAGGCCCAGGTTCGGGCCCAGGAGATCCGGGAAACGGAACAGGGGGTAGCCTTCGATCTGGTGCTGCCGAACGGGACCATCCCCATCACCCTGAAAACCCCGGGACGTTTCATGGTGACCAATGCCCTGGCAGCGGCCACCGCCGGCCACCTGGCGGGACTGCGCGCCGAGGAGATCAAGGCCGGCCTGGAAGCCTTTGCGCCCGGCAAGGGCCGGCTGCACGTGGTGCGCTCGGCCGGCGGCGTGTACGTCATCGACGACACCTACAACGCCAACCCTGCCTCCATGGCGGCAGCCATCGATACCCTCACGGCGCTGCGCAAGGCGCAGCCGGGCATCATTATACTAGGCGATATGCTGGAACTGGGCGATCACGCCGAACGGCTGCATCGCCAACTGGGTCAAAAGGCCGGCCGTTCGGGCGCCGAACGGCTGTACGTGCATGGCCCCCAGGGCCCCGTCGTCCACCAGGGCGCAGTAGAAGCGGGCATGGATGCCGAACGGATCATGGCCGGCACCAAAGAAGCGATCATCGCCGATCTGCTCCCGCGCCTGACCACCGATCACTGGGTGCTGGTCAAGGGCTCCCGGGGCATGGCCATGGAAACTGTGGTGGCGGCCATCCATCATCAACCATCCAATCTACGAGCGTAGCATGTTTTATAATTTTCTATATCCGCTGCACACCACGATCTCGGCCTTCAACGTCTTCCGGTACATCACCTTCCGGACGATCTACGCCGTGCTCACGGCCTTCCTCATCGCCTTTCTGCTCGGCCCCTGGTTTATCCGCAAACTCAGCCAGCTGCAGGTGGGCCAGTATGTCCGGGACGACGGCCCCCAGACCCACCTGAAAAAGGCCGGAACCCCCACCATGGGGGGCACCTTGATCATCTTCGCCGTGGCGGTCTCGACCCTGCTCTGGGCGGACTTGACCAATTTCTACGTCTGGATGGTCCTGCTGGTGCTGGTGGGCTTCGGCCTGATCGGTTTCATGGACGACTATCTCAAGCAGGTGGTCAAGCGCAGCAAAGGTCTCAGCGGTCGCGGCAAACTTATTTTTCAAACCATCCTGGCCCTGATCGTCAGCGGGCTGGTGGTGGCCCAGCCCGATTTCAACACCCAGGTGACCCTGCCCTTTTTCAAGCAGATCTCACCGGATCTGGGCTGGTGGTACGTGCTCTTCGCCGTTTTCGTCATCGTGGGGGCCTCCAATGCCGTCAACCTCACCGACGGCCTGGACGGCCTGGCCATCGGCCCCATGGCCATCGCGGCCGCAGCCTACATGATCTTCGCCTATGTGGCCGGCAACGTCAAAGTGGCCGAATACCTGCAGATCCAGTATGTGGCCGGCTGCGGCGAGGTGACCGTTTTCTGCGGGGCCATGATCGGCGCCGGCCTGGGTTTTCTGTGGTTCAACGCCTATCCCGCCCAGGTCTTCATGGGCGATGTGGGCTCCTTGTCCCTGGGCGGCAGCCTGGGCGCCGTGGCAGTGATCACCAAGCAGGAGATCGTTTTGGTGATCGTGGGCGGCCTGTTCGTGATGGAGGCGCTGTCGGTGATTTTCCAGGTGGCCTATTTCAAGCTGACCCACGGCAAGCGCATCTTCCGCATGGCTCCCCTGCACCACCATTTTGAATTGAAAGGCTGGCCGGAACCCAAGGTGATCGTGCGATTCTGGATCATCGCCATCGCCTTGGCCTTACTGAGCATGAGCACCTTGAAATTACGGTAGAACATATGAAACTTGAGGCAAAGAAGGTTGTGGTGGTGGGTCTGGCCCGTTCGGGTCTGGCGGTCGCCCGTTTTTTAAAGGCCCAGGGGGCCTGGGTGACGGTTACCGACCAGGCCGCCGAGGAGGTGCTGGGCCATTTCGTCGAAGAGGCCCGCGCGCTTTCGATCCCGCTGGAGCTGGGCGGCCACCGCAACACCTCCTTCGAGGCCGCCGACCTGATCGTCATCAGCCCGGGCGTTCCCCACACCATCGATCCGCTGGTCAAGGCGCGGCAGCGGGGCATCCCGGTGATCGGCGAAATCGAACTGGCGTCGCGCTTTATCCGCAAACCCATCGTGGCCGTGAGCGGCACCAACGGCAAGACCACCACCACCGAGCTGCTGGGCCGCATGCTGGCCGCGGCCGGCATGCGCGTCTTCGTGGGCGGCAACATCGGCAATCCGCTCATCGAGATCGCCGGCCGCGACGCGGAGCTGGACGTGATCGTGGCCGAAATCAGCAGCTTTCAGCTGGACACCACCGAGCGTTTCAGGCCCCATGTGGCCGTGATGCTCAACATCACCCCCGACCACCTGGACCGTTATCGTTCGGTGACCGACTATGCGCGCTCCAAGGGGTTGCTGTTCCGCAACCAGGGACCCGACGACGTTGCCGTGTGCCACGGCACCGATGCCTTGATTCAGGAGCAGTGCCGCGACATCCAGAGCCAAATCCTGAATTTCTACCCCCAGCCGCCGAGCGGTGGCGGCGCCCGGCCCGGAGCCATCATCACCCTCCGGCAGATCGCGCTTTTCATCCCCGGCCGCCTGGAAGGCCGCATCGATCTGGGCCGCACGGCCCTGATCGGTCCGCACAACCGGGAGAACATCGCCGCGGCCTGCCTGGCCGCCGTGGCGGCCGGCGCCGGGATCGAGGCCGTGCAAAAGGCCCTGGATGAATTCCAGCCCCTGGCCCATCGGCTGGAGCCCGTGGCCACGGTCAACGGTGTGCATTTTGTCAACGACTCCAAGGCCACCAACGTGGATGCGGTGGCGCGCGCCCTGGAGTGCTTCGACCAGCCCGTGGTGTTGATCATGGGCGGTCGCAACAAAGGCTATGATTTTGGGCCGCTGTTCAACCATGTGGCCGCCCGGGTCAAGCGGCTGATCGTAATCGGCGAGGCCGGCGATGAGATCCTGGCGGCGCTGTCCCAGGCGCCGGCGGATGGCACCGAAACCGCCGCGGACATGGCCGATGCGGTACGGCGCGGATATGCGGCGGCCAAGCCGGGCGAGACCGTGCTGCTCTCGCCGGCCTGCGCCAGTTTCGACATGTTTGCCAATTATGCCCAGCGCGGGGAGGCCTTCCGCCGCGCAGTGGGAGCCTTGGTATGAGCCAGAATTCGGCCCGATCCATGACGCTGCCCGTGACCTACGACGTGCGCCTGCTCTTCGCGGTGCTCTTCCTGGTCGGCATCGGGCTGGTCATGGTCTACAGCGCCAGCTCGGCCGTGGCCCTGGACAAGTTCAAGAGCGATGCCTTCTTCCTGAAGAAGCAGGCCTTCTTCGCCGGTCTGGGCATCGTGGCGCTGGTGGCGTGCAGCCACATCCCCTACCGGCTCTACCGCATGCTGGCCTACCCCTTGCTGGCCGTGGGGCTGGGGTTGCTGCTGGTCGTGCATATCCCCAGCCTGGGCCTTGCGGCCGGCGGCTCGCTGCGCTGGCTGAAGATCGGATCGTTCTCCTTCCAGCCCATGGAGCTGGCCCGCCTGGGGTTGATCATCTACCTGGCCTACTCCCTGAGCAAAAAGCAGGCCTCCCTGCACGTCTTCAGCATCGGCTTCGTGCCCCATCTGGTGGTCCTGGCGGTTTTTTGCATCGCCCTCATGCTGCAGCCGGACTTCGGTTCGGTGGTAATCTTCACCGTGCTGACCTGGCTGCTGATGTTTATCGCCGGGGTGCCCTTGAAGCATTTGCTGTCGGTCCTGGTGCCGACCAGTGCCCTGGGCGTCGCCATCATGCTCATGGCCCCTTACCGTCTGGCGCGCCTGCTCAGTTTCCTCGACCCCTGGAAAGATCCCACCGGCGGGGGTTACCAGGTGACCCAATCGCTGATCGCCTTCGGCGTGGGCGGTTTCTGGGGCACGGGCATCGCCCAGGGGCACCAGAAACTCTTCTACCTGCCCGAACCGCACACCGATTTCGTCTTCGCCGTGATCGGCGAGGAGATGGGATATTGGGGCGTGCTTTTCATTCTGGCGCTCTATACCACGATCCTGTGGCGCGGCTATCGCATCGCCACCAGTTGCGAAGACCCGTTCGGCATGCTGGTGGCCGCGGGCATCACCTTTGCCCTGGCCTTGCAGGTGTCCATCAACATGGGCGTGTGCCTCAGTCTGCTGCCGCCCAAGGGCTTGACCTTGCCGTTTCTGAGCTACGGCGGCACCTCTTTGATGTTCAACATGGCCAGCATCGGCATCCTGACCAATATCGGAGCGCACCATGCCCGGCGTACTCGAAACCTATAACGAGGGGCGCGGATACCGCCTGATCGTGGCCGGCGGCGGCACCGGCGGCCATTTGTTTCCGGGCGTGGCCATGGCCCAGGCCTTTTTGGCCCGCCATATCCGCAACCGCGTGCTTTTCGTGAACGCCGGCCGGCCTCTGGATGTGGCCGTCCTCGACCGCCTGGGATGGGAGCATCGCACCATCGCCATCGAAGGCCTCAAGGGCCGCGGTGTGTGGCGTCAGGCCCGGGCGGCCGCCAAGATTCCGGTGGCCGTGTGGCAATCGCGCCGGATCATCCGCCAATTCGATCCCCAACTGGTGCTGGGGGTCGGCGGTTATTCGGCAGGCCCGGTGGCGGTGGCCGCCTGGCTGATGGGCATCCCCACGGTGATCCACGAGCAGAACCGCGAGCCGGGATTGACCAACCGCTGGGTGCGGCGCATCGCGCAGCGCATCTATCTCTCGTTCGAGGATCGCAGCGGCCGTTTCGATGCCCAAAAAACACTGGTCACGGGCAACCCGGTGCGCGACGAAATTCTGATGCACGGCGGCCAAGGCCGCGGGCCGCAGGCCGCCGACACCTTTACAGTGCTGGTCCTGGGCGGCAGCCAAGGCGCGCACGCCATCAACGAGGCCATGGTGGCGGCCCTGCCGCATCTATCGGCCGTGGCGGGCCTGCGGGTGGTGCATCAAACCGGCCGGGACGACGAGGCCCGCTTAGCCACGGCCTATGCCGAGGCCGGTCTGGCCGCGACGGTGCGGGCCTTCTTCGACGACATGGCCGAGCGCTACGCCCAGGCCGATCTGATCGTCTGCCGGGCCGGAGCGACCACCGTGGCCGAAATCACGGTGGTGGGGCGGGCTGCAGTGTTTATCCCCTTTCCCCAGGCCGCGGACGATCACCAGACCGCCAACGCCGGGGCCCTGGTGGATGCCGGCGCGGCGGAAGTGATCCGGCAGTCTGAACTGTCCGGTGCAATCCTGGCGGATAAAATCGCCTACTACCGCCGGAACCCGGCCGTGGTCGGCGCCATGGCCGCCAAGGCACTGACCGTGGGACGACCCGAGGCGGCCCTGACGATCGTGCGCGATATTTATAAACTGTTGGAGAATGGGCCGTTGGCAAATTCGCTATCGGCGAAAGAGTAGCCATAAACAGCAAACGGACAAAGCATGTATCGTAAAAAATATCATATTCACTTTGTGGGCATCGGCGGCATCGGCATGAGCGGCATCGCCGAACTGCTGCTGAACCTCAACTACAAGGTGTCGGGCTCGGACCTGAAGAGTTCGGAGATCACCGAGCGGCTGCAATCTTTAGGCGGCACGCTTTACGAAGGACATGCCGCCGAACAGATCGCCGGCGCCGACGTGGTGGTGGTCTCTTCGGCCATCGATCCCTCCAACCCGGAAGTCAATGCGGCCATCCAGGCCGCCGTGCCGGTCATTCCCCGGGCCGAGATGCTGGCCGAACTGATGCGCCTGAAGTACAGCGTGGCCATTGCCGGCGCCCACGGCAAAACCTCCACCACCTCGCTGGTGGCCTCGATCCTGGCGGCCGGCGGCCTCGACCCCACGGTGGTGATCGGCGGCAAGCTCAAAAGCATCGGCTCAAACGCCGTGTTGGGCAAGGGCGACTACATCGTGGCCGAGGCCGACGAAAGCGACGGTTCTTTTTTGAAGTATTCGCCGGCCATCGCCGTGGTCACCAACATCGACCGCGAGCACCTCGATTTCTACAAGGACCTGGATGACATCAAACGCGTCTTCCTGAGCTTCATCGACCGCGTGCCGTTTTACGGTCTGGTGGTGCTCTGCCTGGACAACGAGGCCGTGCAGGACCTGATTCCCCAGGTGCGCAAGCGCTTCACCACCTACGGCATGAACCCCCAGGCCGACCTCCAGGCCCAGGAGGTGGTGCTCCAGGGCCTGAGCAGCCGCTTCACCGTGGCGCGCCAGGGCAAAACCTTAGGGGAAATCGTGCTGACCCTGCCCGGCCTGCACAATGTGTCCAACGCCCTGGCCGCCATCGCCGTGGGCCTGGAACTGGGCATCGAGTTCGCCAAGATCAAGAAAGCCCTGGAGCGGGTGGAAGGCGTTCAACGCCGCCTGGAAGTCAAGGGCGAGGCCAGGCAGATTACGGTGGTCGACGACTACGGGCACCATCCCACGGAAATCAAGACCACCCTGGATGCCATGACCCATGGCTGGCCGGGACGGCGCAAAGTGGTGGTGTTTCAACCCCACCGCTTCAGCCGCACCAAGGCGCTCTTCGATGACTTTGCCCGCAGCTTCTACCGCTGCGATGTGCTGCTGGTGCTGCCGATCTACGCGGCCAGCGAACAGCCCATCGAGGGCGTCGAGAGCCGCACCCTGTGCGAGAGCATCCGCGCCCGCGGCCACAAGGACGTGCGCTATGTGGAAAGCATGGATGCGGCTCTGGAACAGCTGAGCGAACTGATCGCGCCGGGCGATGTGGTGTTGACCCTGGGCGCCGGCAATGTCTACCAGTTGGGCGAGCGCCTGGTGGCGCAGCTTAAAGGCCAAGCCAAGGAGTAAACGTCACGGTGCGCAAGAACCGCTTCAAATCGAACCACCGCCGCCAACCAGGAAACTGGAAGGGACGCCTGCTGGCTTGCCTGACGCTCACCGCGCTGACGATCGCGGTGCTGGGCATGAGCGCCTTGTGCATGGCCGGTTATGATGCCGTGACGCATGCGAAGTACTTCCAGACCCAGACCATCACGGTCAGCGGCCAGCAGCGCCTGACCGAAGCGCAAGTGCTGCGCCAGGCCGGCATCCGCTTGGGCGACAATCTATTGGCCCTCAACCTGCGGGTGGTGCGCGAGCGACTGCTCGACCACCCCTGGATTCTGAGAGCCCAGGTGGCCCGGGAAATCCCCAACACCCTGGTCATCCGCATCGAGGAACATGTGGCCCTGGCCCGCCTGGATCTGGGGCGCAAGTTTTTCATCGATACCGAGGGGCGCATTTTCAAGGAGGTCGCCAAAAACGACGCCGAGGATCTGCCCCTGGTCAGCGGCCTGGCCTTTGGCGACATTCGCACCGACGAAGATCCCCCGCCGTCGGCCCTGGCGGCGGTGGTGCAGGTGCTGGGCATCTGCCGGAATGTGGAGGGGCCCATCGCCCATGCGGATATCGAAAAGGTCTACCTTGACAAGGAACTGGGGGTCAGCCTGACGCTCAAGTCCGACCGGGGACGCATCAAGCTGGGATTTGACGACTACGAGGCCAAGTTCGAGCGTTTCAAGCAACTGCGCACCTACTTGGCCCAATACGAGAATTGGCGTGATTTTCAAACCACGGACCTGAACAATCCGGAACGGATCGTGGTGCAACCGGCTGACGCGTCCGAAGAAGCAAAAGCAGAATAGGCGCGCGGGCAAAGGGATCAAGGAGGCGTATGGCGCAGGCCAAAGATAACCTCATCGTCGGGCTCGACATCGGCACGACTAAAATTTGCTGCGTGGTCGGCGAAGCGCGCGGCACGGAAGTCAATATCATCGGCATCGGCACGCACCCCTCGGTGGGGTTGCGCAAGGGTGTGGTGGTCAATATCGAATCCACGGTGGAATCCATCAAAAAAGCGGTGGAGGAAGCCGAACTGATGGCCGGATGTGAAATCTCTTCGGTCTATGCCGGTATTGCCGGGGGTCACATCACGGGCTTCAACAGCCGCGGCATCGTGGCCATCAAGGGCCCGGAGATCACCCCCAACGATGTGGAGCGGGTGATCGATGCGGCCCGGGCCGTGGCCATTCCCATGGATCGCGAAGTGATTCATGTGCTGCCCCAGGAGTATATCGTGGACGACCAGGCCGGCATCCAGAACCCGGTGGGCATGGCCGGCGTGCGTCTGGAAGCCAAGATCCACATCGTCACCGGCGCGGTCACCTCGGCCCACAACATCGTCAAATGCGCCAACCGCGCGGGCCTGGACGTGTGCGATATCGTCCTGGAAGCCCTGGCCTCGGGCGAAGCGGTGCTCAGCGACGAAGAGAAGCAATTGGGCACGGCGCTCCTCGATCTGGGCGGCGGCACGTCGGATCTGGCGATCTTCGCCGGCCAGAATATCAAGCACACCTTCGTGCTGGCCCTGGGCGGCGACAACCTGACCAACGACATCGCCGTGGGTCTGCGGGCTCCCTTGGCCGAGGCCGAAAAGATCAAGAAGAAGTACGGCACCTGCCTTTCGGCCAACATCAGCGCGGAAGAGACCATCGAGGTGCCGGGCATGGGCGGGCGCAAACCGCGCAAGCTGCCGCGCCAGATTCTGGGTGAAATCCTGGAACCGCGCATGGAAGAGATCTTCGCCTTGATCAAACGCGAGATCTACCGGGCCGGCATGGAGCACGTGGTCTCCGCCGGCCTGGTGGTTACCGGCGGCACGGCCATGCTGGACGGCGTGCCTGAAATCGCCGAAGCGGTCCTGGGTCTGCCGACGCGCCTGGGCAGACCCCAGGGGATCACCGGATTGACCGACGTGGTCAACAACCCCATGTACGCCACCGGCGTCGGGCTGGTGCTCTATGGCGCGCGCAAGGCGCCGGCCAAGAAGTTTCGCATCCGCGACAAGAATATCTTCAACAGCATTATGCAACGGATGAAGAAATGGTTTAAGGAAGTAATTTAGTCTATGCGCCCAACGTGTTTACGAGAGGGAAAACCTTTAACATAAAAGAAGGGGGAGCCTATGTTTAGCTTTATCGAACCGGAGAAGTCGGCCAAAATCAAGGTGATCGGCGTGGGCGGGGCGGGAGGCAACGCCATCAACAACATGGTCGCCGGCAACCTGTGCGGCGTCAAGTTCATCGCCGCCAACACCGATTTGCAGGCCCTGGAAAATTCCCAGGCCGAAATCAAGATTCAGCTCGGCGAAAAGCTCACCGAAGGGCTGGGCGCGGGCGCCAATCCCGAAGTGGGACGCGATGCGGCCATCGAAAGCGCCCAGGCGGTCAAGGCGGCGCTGGCCGACAGCCACATGGTCTTCATCACGGCCGGGCTGGGCGGCGGCACGGGCACGGGTGCCGCGCCGATCATCGCCGGCTTGTGCAAGGAGTTGGGGGTGCTTACGGTTGCCGTAGTGACGCGGCCCTTCTCGTTCGAAGGCAAGAAACGCGGCCGCATGGCCGACGAGGGATTGGACGAACTGAAAAAGGTCGCCGACACGGTCATCACGATCCCCAACGACCGCCTGCGCGGCCTGGCGTCCAAGAACGCCCGCATGATCGACATGTTCCGCAAGGCCGATGAAATCCTGCTGCATTCGGTCAAGGGCATCACCGACCTGATCATGCGCCCGGGCCTGGTCAACCTGGACTTCGCCGACGTGAAGACCACCATGTCCAAGGCCGGCATGGCCATCATGGGCATCGGCGTTTCCAGCGGCGAAAACCGGGCCATCGAAGCGGCCGAACGGGCCATCTCCCATCCGCTGCTGGAAGACATCAACATCCGCGGCGCCAAGGGCGTCCTGATGAACATCACCAGCAGCAGCGACCTGACCATGGAAGAGATGACCGAGGCCTCGGATCGTATCTACAGCGAAGTGGGCGAAGATGCCGAAATCATCTGGGGTGCGGTCATCGACGACGATATGGGCGAAGAGATGCGGGTTACGGTTATCGCCACGGGTATCGGCAGTGTCGAAGAGAAAAAGAAAGCGCCGGTGCTGGCCAACGATCCGACTTTCGGCGGTAAGGTGCGCGATATCACGCCGGCCGACCTGGCCGCGCCGAGCGACAACCTGGACATACCGGCCTTCAAGCGAGTGCCGAAACAGCAAGCCGTCGGCGAGAGCTCGGACGGTATTTACCGAGGCTATAAGGGCATGACCATCGACCGCGACGACTTGGATGTGCCCACTTTCCTGCGCCGCAAGGCGGACTAGTATTTTCCAGGACCGGCACGGCGGTGTGGCAGTTCGGATGCACGCCTTGCCGCCGCCAGGCCCTGAAGGGGTGACGCGCCATCGCGCCGGCCGCGAGCATGACGCTTTGCGGCCTGGGCGCGGCAGTGGAGCTACAAATGGCGTCGATGACGGATAAAGATCGGAAAGCCAGACTCGATGCGGAAACCGGAACGATTCGTAAACCGTGGCAAGGCCACCTGCGCGTGGCCCTGGTCTACCCCAACCACTACGCGGTGGGCATGGCCAGCCTGGGATTCCAGACGGTCTACCGCCGGCTCAACGCCCTGCCCCACGTGGTTTGCGAACGCGCCTTTCTGCCCGAAAACGAAGATCCTGGGACGCCCCTGGTCTCCCTGGAGTCGGGACGGCCGCTGGGCGAGTTCGATGCGCTGGCGTTCTCCATCTCTTTTGAAAACGATTATGCCCATGTATTGACGATTCTCCAAAAAGCGGGGCTCCCCCTGCCGGCCACATGTCGTGGCGGCTCCCTCCCTCTCCCCCTTGTTTTGGCAGGGGGGGTTTCCTGCTTTTTAAACCCCGAACCCCTGGCGCCTTTCATCGATTGCTTCCTGTTGGGCGAAGCCGAAGGGTTGCTGGCGCCTTTTTTCACCCGCTTCGACCCGGCCGCGGACCGCCGCCGCTTCCTGCTCGAGGCCGCCCGGGACCTGCCGGGCGTGTACGTGCCGGCCTTCTACCAGGAAGAGTACCGGGCCGATGGCACTCTGGCCGCTTTCCGGCCCGTGGCAGCCGTGCCCGAAAAGATCCGCCGGGTCTACAGCGCCGACCTGACCGGGTTTGCGACCCACAGCACGGTGGTCACCCCCGACACCGGCTTCGACGATGCCTATCTCATCGAAGTCAGCCGCGGTTGTCCCCACGGCTGTCGTTTTTGCGCCGCCGGCTATATCTACCGTCCCCCGCGTTTCCGTCCGCTGCCCGCATTGCTGCGTGCCATGCAGGAGGGGGCCGACCTCAGCCGCAAGGTCGGCCTCCTGGGCGCGGCGGTTTCGGACCTGCCGGAGTTGAAAGCCTTGTGCGACTCAGGCCGGCAGCTCGGCCTGCAACTTTCGTTCAGCTCCCTGCGCGCCGATGCCCTGGACGACGCCCTCATCGCGGCCCTGAAGTCCGGGCGCCTCAAAACCGCCACCATCGCCCCCGAAGCCGGTTCCGAGCGCTTGCGCCAGGTCATCAATAAAGGCTTGGACGAGGCGGCCATCCTGGGGGCTGCCGAGCGGCTGGTATCCGGCGGCATTCCCAACCTGAAACTGTACTTCATGGTGGGCCTGCCCACCGAGACCGACGCCGACGTGGACGAACTGGTGGCCCTTGTCAAAGGCATCAAGGACCGCTTTTTGCGCTCCAGCCGGGCACGCGGCCGCATGGGCGATATTACCGTGAGCCTCAACAGCTTCGTGCCCAAACCCTTCACGCCCTTCCAGTGGGTGGCCATGGATGAGGTCGCCGCGCTCAAACAGAAGATCAAACGCGTCAAAGACGGACTCAAGAAGACCGCCAACGTGCGCGTCCACGCCGATGTGCCGCGCTGGGCCTACATCCAGGCCTTGCTCTCCAGAGGCGACCGCCGCTGCGGCCAACTGCTGCTCGAGGCTCACCACAACGACGGCAACTGGCCCCAGACCTTCAAATCCACGGCCCTCAACCCGGACTTTTACATCCATCGGCAACGGCGCAAGGAAGAGTTGCTGCCTTGGGATTTCATCGACCACGGCCTGGACAAGCAATTCCTCTGGAACGAATACCAGCGTGCCCTGCAAGCCAAACAGACGCCGCCCTGCCCGGCCGACCCGGATAATTGCCGATTGTGCGGGGTTTGCCGCCAGTTGGAGAAAACTCCGGCGCCGACACAGGGCTGAAGCCGCCTGTTCCGCACGACGACAAAAACCAAACCGCTGCCTATCGCTCAAAATGAATGCGGGGATAAGATGGATAGAAAATGCGAACGGTCGCCATGGCAACGGTTAAAGCGCCACGGCTCCGAATCGATACAAGCAGTGCGGCCGGAGATCTATTTATCCACCCGCTCTTTGAGTTCGGCCAGGGGCTTGAAGTAGGGCAGTCGCTTGGGACGGACCGTCACCGCCTCACCGGTCTTGGGGTTGCGGCCCTTGTAGCTTTTGTACTCCTTGACCTTGAAGGCGCACAGTCCGCGGATCTCCACGCGTTCGCCGCGGGCCAGGGCATCGGACATGGCATCGAAAAACAGAGAGATGTAACGACGGGCTTCGGCCTTGGAGAGTCCCTGTTGCTCGGCCAGGATTGCGATCAGGTCTTGTGTGTTCATGGGCCCCCTCGATTGGAAGATCCTTAGAGGATCTCGGTGATAGCACCTGCTGGCGTCAGGTTACCAACAATAAATTCAGCAAAACGATCCCCAGGACGGTGCTCGGTAAGGCCACGCCCCGGGGGTCGGTCTTTTAATGGATAGGAGCGCACGGACATATTACACCCCAGCGGCCGCCAGGGCTACCCGCGAACCCGCTTGATGGCACCGTTGCTGATCATATTTTGAAACTGGGCCAGAAGCGCCTTTTCTTCGGCGTCCAGGTGACCGTCGGCATGGGCCAGATCCATGATCTCGTTATACTCTTTGGGTGTTATTTCACAATCCTGGATGGCATGATTGATGAGTTCCAAAAGTTTACCAGCGCTTTGACTTGGCTTCTTCATCGCGATATTTCCCCCTTTGGTTGACATTTGCTGCAAACAGCGTATGCCGTACAGCGTCCATGGCCTACCTATAGCAGATTTTATTAAAAAGCTGGAGCCTTTTGTTTGCCCTTTGCAAGGACCGATGGTAGCATCGGAACTGTTGGATATTCTTTCAGCTTTTCATTCCATGGGCCCGATTCAAAGAAGCGCCGGCCCATCGACACCGGCGGATAAGTTGACCTTCGCAAAAAGGGGGATTCTGCATGGCAAGCAGCGCCGTCCATTTCGATTTTGAAATCGCGGGTTATGAAACCCAGTTCCGGGTACTGAGCTTTTCCGGTACCGAAGGCCTGTCGCAACTGTTCCGCTACGATCTCTTCGTGACCGCCGAAACCAGCGACATCGACCTGGCAAAACTCATCGGCCTGCCCGCTACGCTCTCCATCGGCACGGGCGACGATACGCGCCGGTTGAGCGGCATGGTCTCGCGCTTCTGGTGGGTGGGCGAAAGCGGCGACCTGAGCGCCTATTACGCCGAAGTGGTGCCGGTGCAGTGGCTGCTCTGGCATCGCTACGACTGCCGCATTTTCCAGAACCTGTCGGTGCCCCAAATCATCGGCCGGGTATTGGAAGCGGCCAATATCGCCGTCGACAGCCTCGATACGAAACTGCTGCGCAAGACCCATGCACCCCGGGAATATTGCGTCCAGTACCAGGAGTCGGATTTCAACTTCGTCGCCCGACTCATGGAAGAAGAGGGCATCTTCTACTTCTTTCGCCACGCCTACGACCCTAAAAGCCGCCGCGGCCGGCACGTCATGGTCCTGGGCGACGACCCCTCCTGTCATGCCGCCATCGGCGGCAAATCGGCGGTGATCTTCAACGAGCCCAGCGGCCAGGTCCCCGGCGAGGAGTATGTCTATGAATTTCAGTTCGGCCACCAGACCCGGCCCGGCCGGGTGGCATTGTGCGACTACAACTACCTGCGCCCGGATTTGGATCTGAACGTCGCGGCCAGCGCCCAGGATTTCACCCACCTGGGCCTCTATCACTACCCGGGCGGCTACGACACCCAACCGGCCGGCGACGAACAGGCCCGCTTGCGCCTGGAAGAGATGCAGTCCCAGACCCGGATGGGCATGGGCCGCAGCATCTGCTGCCGTTTGCTGCCCGGCTACTTCTTCAAATTGAAGGATCACCCGCATAAAAAATTCAACCAGGAGTATTTGCTCTATTCCGTGAGTCAGAACGGCGCCCAGCGCGATGTCTCCTCGGAGAGCCAGACCAACGATCTGAAGAATATTTTGGAGCAACTCATGGGCTATATTCCCATGCCCGCCATCGGCCCCTTTTCCATTCAGCAGATTTACGACAATCTAAAAAAGGGGCTGGAGTATGTTTTCGGCAAGGAAAAAGAGTATTACTACGGCAATCGGTTCCATTGCCTGCCGCTGGATACGCCCTATCGGCCCGCGCGCCTGACGCCCAAGCCCTTCGTGCGCGGCCCGCAAACCGCCAAGGTGGTGGCCACCGGCCAGGAGAAGGCGCAGATGGACGAGTTGGGCCGGGTCAAGGTCAAGTTCCATTGGGATCGCGACCCCCAGGCCGATGATTTCAAACGCACCGGTTTCATCCGCATGGCCTACAGCTACGCCGGCGGCAACCACGGCATCCAGTTCCCGCCCCTGGCCGGCGACGAGGTGGTGGTGGATTTCATCGACGGCGATCCGGACAAGCCCCTGATCACGGGCGCGGTGTACAACGGCCTCAACCGGCCGCCGCTCAAGCCCGAAGAGCAGATCGAGAACGTCATTCTGACCCCGGCCCAGCACCGCCTGCACTTCAGCGACCGCGAGGCAACCGTCACGCTCAACACCGGCGGCGGCGAAAAACTGCTGATGCAAGATGGAGAAGATCACACCGACCTGGGCCGGCACATCCAATTAAAGACCGCCGATGCGCACAGCCTCACTCTGGCCAAGGGCGCCAAGGTAAGCGGCATCAAGCTGGAGACCCAGACGGGCCAGAAGATCGTCCTGTGGGACGAGCCCCATCCCGACGGCATTCTCCTGGAAGACAGGACCGGATTGCTCACGCTGCAGCTCAACTCCCAGGACACGTTGATTTTGCTCAAGAACAAGTCCGACCAGCAGATCGTCATCGATTGCAACAGCGGCCGGGTGAGCATCCAGGGCGGCGGGGTCGAGGTGGTGGGCGGCCAGGTGAACGTCAACGGCAGCCGTGCGGTCAAAATTGTCTCGGGCGGCAAGGTGGCCATCGAGGCGCCCACCATCGAGGCCGCCGCCGCCGGCTCGATCAAACTGAGCGCCCCGGACATCACCCTGGAGGGCGCCCAGATCAATCTCAACGCGCCCATGGTCAACGCCATGGCCAATCTCAAAGCCGGCGCCATGCTCGAGTCGGAAATCGTCACCACCAAATCGGTGGTTTCGGCCAGCTATACCCCCGGTATCGGCAACCTGATATGATCCATCGGGCCGCCACATAGGCGCGCATCGCGCTTAAATCTGAATGGCGCCCTTGCGCAACGTTTCGGTGGGCAGGAACCACTCGATCTTCAACCGTTTGGAGATGGCCTCGCACTGGGCCGCCACCTTGTCCCAGCCCATGCCTTTGGCCAGGGCAAAGGGGCCGAAGGCCGCGCCGCCGCCGTTGATCACGGCCTTGTCGATCTCGGCCGCGCTGTGGGTGACACCGGCCTCGAGCAGCTTGGTCCCCTCGTTGACTTGCAGACAGATGATGTCCATGACATCGAAGTTGGGATCGGCTTTTTGGGGGTCGATGGCAGGCCGGTTGCCGCCCGGCCAGGTGTAGATGCCGGCCCCGCTCTTCTTGCCCAACTTGCCGTCGGCTACCAGGCGCTTCATCCAGCCCCGGGGCGCAAACTCCGGCGACAAGGTCTGGGCGAAGTACTCGTTGCCGTGCAGGTTCACATCCAGTCCGGTGAAGTCCATGATTTCGTAGGGTCCCATGGGCGCGCCGATGGAGCGCACCTTGGCGTCCACCGCTTCGGGCGCCACCAGGCCGCGCTCGTACAGCTCGGCCATGTAGAGGCCGATGGGCGCCCCCAGGCGGTTGTAAATAAAGCCGGGGGTATCTTTCTCCACGCGCACCGGCACCATGGGGCCGCGGAAGTTCTTCATGCGGGCCATGAGTTGAAAGCTGGTATCCATGGTCTCGACACTGGTCTCGGCGCCGCGGATGATCTCGACCAGGCCCATGAGCATCACGGGATTGAAGAAGTGTACCCCCACCACTTGCCCGGGGCGCTGGGTGGCGGCGCCGATCTGGGTGATGCTCATGTTGGAGGTGTTGGAGGCCAGGATGGCGTGCTTGGGCGCATGGGCGTCGGCTTCCTTGAAGATCCTGGACTTCAGCTCAAGCACTTCGGGCGCAGCCTCGATCATGAAATCGATGCCCTGGACGGCCTGGCTCAACTCGGTGAACCCCTGAATGGCGCCCAGGGCACTGTTCATGGCCTCGGCGGATAGCTTCTGCTTGGCCACCTGCTTTTCCAGGCTCTCTTTGATCCGGGTCCGGCCGCGGGCGACGAATTCTTCCTTGATGTCGTAGAGGCGGACCTTCAGGCCACTCAAAGCGCAAAGTTCTGCAATGCCGTGGCCCATGTCGCCGGCGCCGATGATGGCGATGGTTTTGACTTCTTCGGCTTTCATCTTGACCCTCCTTGTGAAGTGCTGCTCATCGTTATTGGTTTTGCTCGCCGGCCCATCCGGCCATCGCTTTGCGCCCCTGCGCCGCCGAATCAGGGATGCTAAAGCGCGCTGCGGGCGCCCTGGAAACTCGCTGCGCTCAGACAGTCCAGGGCGTTTTCCCTCCGCTGCGCTAAGCATCCCTAAGATTCGACGTCTGACGGGTCGCAAAGCGATGGCCGGATGGGCCTGACTCCGCGCGAGCCTCGATCTTTACTACATGTGCCAGTTTGCATCTCCGTAAAAATTCCCGTGGTCCTTGGCCAGGAAGCGTTCCACTGCTGGTCGAATATCGCCCAGTCGGAAAGCGGCGCCGTGGCCTGGATGGCAGATGGTGTCGTCGGGCCAGGCCAGCACGACGTGGCGCAACGTGGACAGGGTGGTTTGAAAATCTTCGGGCGACCAGGTTTTGCCGGGCCCGCCGTCGAAGATCGTGTCGCCCACGAGCATATCTTGATTGTCTTCTATGCCGAAGCAGAGTTGATCCGCGATGTGACCCGGAGCGGCGTGCACACTGAGGTGGTGACGGCCCACGGACAAGCGTTCGCCGCCGTAGAGTTTCTGGTCGGCCGGGATGGTTCCGCTGCCATGGGCCATGACCGGCACCTGCAGCCGCCGGCGCATTTCAGCCAGGGCGCCGATGTGATCGGGGTGGGCATGGGTCACCAGGATGCCCGTCGGTTGGGTATCGGCCAACAGTTCCGCCAGGGTTTCCGGTTCGGCCCCCGGATCGACCAGCACGCTGGCCCGGGTCTGGGGGCAGACCAACACGTAAGCGTTCATGGACCAGGGGCCGACGGCACGGCAGCGTAATTCCACGGCGACTCCTAACTAAAAAAAGTGAGAGTTAAGGTAGCATGCCTGTTCAAATTTTAAAACCGGTTGAGATCTCAGAGGTCAACCTACTTGGATTTGAACACCACCGCCGGCCGCACCCGCTTTGAATACTTAAATCCCACAGCACTCTGTTTATCCCCATATTTGGCGCGCAACATCTCCAGCGGCCCGGCATCCAGGGCGCGCACTGGACAAGCCTCCACGCAATCGGGCAGCTTGCCGGCCGCGACGCGCTCCAGGCAGAAGTCGCACTTGCCCATCTTGGCGCCGGGCGCGGGCCCAAACTGCGGTGCATCATAAAGGCAAGCCTTCCGGCACTTCTCGGGACAATCCCCATTGCCCAGGCAGGCCTCACGATCCACGGTCACGATGCCGTCCGCCGGGCGCTTGTGGATGGCTTCCACCGGACAGGCCGGGACGCACACCGGGTCCTGACAGTGCCAGCACGGCGAAGCCAAATAGCTCACCTGGACCTCGGGGCAGACGCCGGTTTCCGTATAGCGAATGCGCATCCAGTTCTCCGGACCGGCCGGGATATCGTTCCAATCCTTGCAAGCCACCCGGCAGGCGCTGCACCCGGTGCAACGGGTCTGATCGAAGTAAAATCCGATTTGATTCATATTTTCCTCTTTATCAGAAAGTATTCTTTAATGAGCACGGGGGTAGGCGTATGCGGCCATCGCTCCGCGACCCGTCAGACGCCGAATCATAGGGATGCTTAAGCGCAGCGGAGGGAAAACGCCCTGGACTGTCTGAGCGCAGCGAGTTTCCAGGGCGCCCGCAGCGCGCTTTAGCATCCCTGATTCGGCGGCGCAGGGGCGCGGAGCGATGGCCGCATACGCCGGCGAGCAACAACTGCAACCTTCATCCCATCAATTCTTTTCCAATTCCACCTCAACCAATGAAGTATTCAACACCGCCGCCCCGCCCCCGGAATACGCATCCCGGGTCAGCGTATTGGCGCATCCGCCCCGATCGATCCCCTGCTCATCCGGCGCATACCAGGCCCCCTCGAAAACCGAAACAACGCCCGGCATGATGCGCTCAGTCACCCAGGCCGGAATGGCAATACGGCCACGATCGTTAAATACATGCACCATGTCATTATCGGCAATGCCGCGCGGCCCCGCATCCTTGGGATTGAGCCACACCCGGTGGGGCTCGGTCTCCCGCAGCCATTCCACCTTGTACATCTCCGAATGCACCCGGTTGCGCGGGTGGGGCGTGATCAACTGCAAGGGATACTTCTTCACCAAAGGATCGTTGCGGTCCTCGGAGGTGGACATGTACTTGGGGATCGGCGGGCACAACGGGTGCCGGATGTCGGCCGCCCGCTGGGAGAAGATTTCGATCTTGCCCGAGGGGGTCTCGAAGGGATGGTTCTCCGGATCTTCGATCTGCTTGCGGAAGGCCACCACCGGCTCATCGAGTTTGACCCGCTGGATACCCGTGCGGCGGAAGGTTTCATAATCCGGCACGTTGGCCTTCAAATCGCTGTTGCCCTCAAACAGCCGCTGCAGCCACTCCTCTTCGCCATAGGGATTGAAATTCTCGATCCCCAGCCGCTCGGCCAGTTCACCGGCGATCTGCAGGTCCGATTTACACTCGCCCAGCGGTTCCAGGGCCCGGTTGCTGAACATGAAATAGGGTCCCGAGGGCCAGGGCCGCATCAGGTCGCTGCGCTCGGCCGTGCTGGTCACCGGCAGCAGCAGGTCGGCATAACGCGCCTGGGCGGTCATGAACAGCTCCTGGGCCGCAAAGAATTCCAAGGATTGCAGGGCCCGGGCGGCCTTGTTGCTGTTGCCGGTCTGGTTCAGGTAGTTGTTGCACATGGACCAGGCCATGCGGATGTCGGAGGGGTAGCCTCCTTTTTTGCCATTTAAAATGGCGTCGAACAGCGTGTTGATATGGATGCGCTTGATCACCCGCTGGCGGATGTCCAGCGTGGCCTTGACCTTGGGGCCTTCCAGCTCGAAGGGATTCTTGCCCGCCGGGATGCCCGGCGCGCGGAACATATGCGCCACGGGAATGCCCATGAGGCCGCCGCCGGCGCTGCCGCCCGGCCGCCCCACGTTGCCGGTCATGGCGCACAGGGTGGCGGCGCAACGGTTGTACTGCTCGCCCATGGCGCTGCGCGCCGGCCCCTGGCAGTCCATGAGGGCCGCGGGCTTGGTTGTGGCATATTCCCGCGCCAGGGCCACGAGGGTCTCGGCCGGCACGCCGGAGATCTCGGCGGCCCAGGCCGGGGTCTTCTCGATGCCGTCCTCCTGACCGAGCACGTACTCCCGGAAGCGGTCGAAGCCCACGGTGTAGCGGTCGAGGAAGGCCTGGTCGTGCAGCCCTTCGCGGATCATCACCTGGGCCATGGCCGCCATCACGGCCGTGTCGGTGCCGGGCCGGATGGGAATCCACTGGTGGGCCACGGTGGCCGCCGTGTCGTGATAGCGCGGGTCGATGGCGACGACCCGGGCGCCGTTCTCCTTGGCCCGGATCAGGTGGTACATGGTGTTGGTGCCCGAGATCATGCGGGCCGGGTCCCAGCCCCAGAGCAGGATCAGTTTGGAGTTGAGCAGATCCTCGCGGCTGTTGCCCACCATCACCGAGCCGTACTGGGTCAGCGACGCCCACACGGCCCCTTCGGACGAGATGTTGCCGTAGTGCGTGACGTAGCCGCCGAACTGGTTGAGCAGCCGATGGGCCGCCGACCCGCCGCGGTGCAGGCTGGCCAGGTACCCGCCACCGGTCATCAGCAGAATGGCGCCGCTGCCGTAAGTATTTTTGACGCGCGTCAGCTCCGCGGCCAGGGTATCCAGGGCCTCGTCCCAGGTGATGCGCGCGAACTGACCGGCGCCCTTGGGACCGACCCGCTTTTGGGGATACATGAGCCGTTCGGGGTGATGGATGTACTGCCGGTAGGCCCGGCAGCGCAGGCAGGTGCGCAGTTGGCCGGGTTCCTCGGCATCGTCGCCTTCGACGCGCACGATGACGTTGTCCTTGACGTGCAGTCGCAGCGGACAGCGGCCGCCGCAGTCAAAGGCCGAAGTGGCCCGCACGATGCGCACGTTATCTTCCTTTGGGCGGGGTGCGGTCATTTTACTTTCTCCTGTTTCTTCCTTTAAAATATTATAACCGCGCCACGATGAGATGCGGCCCCGGCTCGGCCAGCGCCCGGGACAGCGCGGCGCGGAAACCGTCCACCGTGGCGGCTGCAACCGCCGGCACGCCCAGCCCCTCGGCCAGCTTGACCCAATCCAGGTCGGGGCGGGCCAGATCCATGGTGTCGAGGATCTGGGACGCCGGCGCAGTGAACCCCAGGCGCAGCAGTTCGACCTGCAGGATCTGATATTTACGGTTGGCGAAGATCACGGTGGTCACATCCAACTGCTCCCGGGCCTGGGTCCAGAGGGCCTGGAGGGTGTACATGGCCCCGCCGTCGCCTTGCAGGCAGAGCACCTTGCGCTGGGGGCAGGCCAGGGCCGCGCCCGTGGCCACCGGCACCCCCTGGCCGATGGCGCCGCCGGTGAGGCAGAGCCAGTCGTGGGCTGGCGCGCCCATAGTGGCGCGGAAGGCGAATTCGCCCGAAGTGCCCGATTCATCCGAAACGATGGCATTCTCCGGCAGCAGGGCACCGATTGCGGCACCGATGCTCTCCGCGGTCAGGGCATTGCCGCCGGGCGGATCGGGTCTTTGGGCGCCAACCGTATCGGGCGCATCCTGGCCGGCGCCCAAGACCTCGGCCAGGGCTGCCAGGGCCTGGGTACCGTCCTGGCCGGGGCCGGCCAGGGTGTGGACCCGGCAGCCGGGAGGCAGCACGTCGAGGGCACGGTTCGGATAGGCGAAGAAGCTGGTGGGGAGGGCGGCATTGACCACGATCAACTGGCTGAATTCGGCCAGCCGCTTCCGGGCCCGTTCGGGAAAGTAAGGCAGGCGCCGCACCAGGGGCAGGCCGGCCCCGCGGACGAAACGGGCCGCGAAGGTGTTGGAGAGAATCACCGCGCCGCTCTTGTGCGCGATGCGCGCCGCGGCCCGCAGCCCCGGTTCGAGCAGCGCCGGCCCGCCCAGCAAAATGCCGGTGGGCACCCCCGCGCGCAGCATCCGCACGGCTTCGGCCAGGTTTGCGTCGGGCAAGCTTTCCGTCCCGGGCTCAATGGGCGCCACCGGGATGGGCGGGGCCTCATTCCAGGCGCAATCGGCCGGCACGATCAGCGTGGCCACCCGGCCGGGCAGCCCCAGGGCAGCCTGCATGGCCTTAACGCCCTGGACCGGCAGATCGTCGGCCGAGGCGGCTTCACCGACCCAGCCCGAGACCGGGGCCGCCAGAGCGGCGATGTCCGAGGCCAGGGGGGGATCGTTGCGCCGATGGGCCGCCGGATGATCGCCGATCAGGTTGACGATGGGCGATCCGGCCCGGCGGGCATTGTGCAGATTGGCCAGGGCGTTGGCCAGGCCCGGCCCCAGGTGCAGTAAAGTGGCCGCCGGTCGGCCCGTCATGCGGCCGAAGCCGTCGGCCGCGCCGGAGCAGACCCCTTCGAACAGACCCAGCACGGTCCTGATCCGGGGCTCTTGGGCCAGAGCCGCCACCAGATGAATCTCGGTGGTGCCCGGATTGGTCAAACACAGGGTGATGCCCCCATCGGCCAAAGCCTGCATCAACGCATCGGCACCATTCATGCTCTTTTCTCTCCCTTCGGCCTTCAACCTTTTGTCTTCAGCCTCTATCCTCCAGCCTTCTCTCCACCACACAATGCAGCCCCTGCCCTTCCCGGGCCGCCTGCATGCACAAGTTGTCCGACAGGCAGGTCGAGGGACGCAGGTCGCCAGCGGCCCAACGCCGGATCAGATGGGGTTCGCGAATCAGGGGCCGGGCCATGGAGAAATAGTCGGCCACGCCCTCGGCCAGCAGCCGCTCGGCGAGCTGCGGCGAACGAATGCCACCCACCAGGATGATGGGAATATCCAAGGCGGCCTTGAACTGCTTTGCGGCGGCTCGGAAATAAGCCTCCTTGGCTTCATTGTTGATTTTCTGGCGCGAAGGACTCAAATCCCCCGAGACCAAGGTACCGCCGCTGACTTCGATGGCATCCACGCCGGCCGCCTGCAACAGGCGCCCGACGGCCAGGGCCGTGTCGGGGACCAGGCCGTCGTCCAAAGCGTCCTCGCTGTTGAGCTTGACCAACAGGGGATACTCGTTGCCCACCGCCTGGCGTACGGCCGCCACCGCTTCCAACAGCAGTCGGGCCCTGTTTTCGGGACTCCCACCGTACGCATCGTCCCGTTTGTTGAAGGCCGGCGACAGGCTCTGGGAGAGCAGGTAGCCATGCGCCGCGTGCAGTTGCACGCCGTCGAAGCCGGCCTCCAAGGCACGGCGGGCCGCGGCGGCAAAAGCGCCCGGCAGTTGGCGCAGCTCTTCGGTGGCGGCCAGATGGTACTCCCCGGGCGCCTTTGCCGCGCTGGGGGAGAGGAATAGGGGCGGCAGGCCGGTGAGTTCCCGATTGGTCAGGCGCCCCGCATGGGCCAACTGAGCCACGATCTTGCCGCCGTGGGCGTGGGCCGCGGCCACCATGCGCGAAAGGGGCGCTACGCGCGCATCGGTATCGATCCCCAATTGACAGGGAGTAGCCTGGCCCTGGCGGGTGACGAAGGCATGGCTACCGATGATCAGCCCGACCTCTCCCTGGGCCAAGTCCGCGACCAGGGCCTCCAGGGCCGGGGTGCAGGTGCCGTCGGCCTCGGCCAGACCTTCCCAGGTGGCCGAACGCACGAAACGGTTCTTCAATTCCAGACCCTTGAGGGTGGTTTTCGCGAACAACGTGAGCATCTCCGACTCCTTCTATTGCGCTCAAAGGCATTGCGAAGCGGGGACGATGGCTTGGCGCCACTCCTTCGGCTTCAAGTTTTTCAGGCTACTATGATCCCTGCCATTTTTCAATGCTCGAGTTGTCATCTTGTTCCGCCTGTCCGGTTTCAGTTCTACCATGCTGAACAATTTGACCCAGCCACGAAAAAAGCGCCATATTGTCTACCGGATCGATTTCAGGTATGAGAGGTGATCTTGACGCTTCGTTTCGACCGAGGCATTTGGATCACTTCCATTCCGAAAAAGGAGCAGCGATGAGCGACCTGGTAACCATCCGCATAGAGAATCATGTGGCCGATGTACGGCTCAACCGTGCGGACAAGATCAATGCGTTGAACCCGGAGATGTTCGAGGCCATCGTGGCGGCGGGGCTGCGCCTGGCCAAGGAACCCGGCGTGCGTGCCGTCGTACTTTCCGGCGAAGGGCGCGGCTTTTGCGCCGGCCTGGATTTCATGGGTTTTGCGCAGATGGGCAAAGGCCCCAAGGGCGCCATGAGCCTGTTGGAACGCACCGAAGGCCAGATCGGCAATCATGCCCAGATGCCCGGCATGGTCTGGAAGCAGTTGCCGGTGCCGGTAATCGCGGCCCTGCACGGCGTGGCCTTCGGCGGCGGCTTGCAGATCGCCCTGGGGGCCGATATCCGCCTGGCCGCCCCGGACACGCGCCTGTCGGTGATGGAGATCAAATGGGGCATCATCCCCGACATGTCGCTCACCCAGACCCTGCGCGACCTGGTGCGTCTGGACGTGGCCAAGGAGCTGACCTTTTCCGGGCGCATCGTGGAGGCCGACGAAGCGGCCCGCCTGGGGCTGGTAACCCGGGTGTGCGCCGATCCCCTGGCCGAGGCGCATAAGATGGCGGCCGAATTGGCCTCCAAGAATCCGCATGCCATCGTGGCCGCCAAGCAACTGCTGGAAAGCGCCTGGCACGGCGCCGGCGCGGAAGGGCTGCGACTGGAAGAAAAATTGCAGCGCACCCTGATCGGCACCCCCAATCAGATCGAGGCCGCCATGGCCAATTTTGAAAAACGGGCACCGCGCTTCCAGGACCGCGAGGTCTGATCCAATCCCTGCCCTCTGACGAACCCCGGCGGCCCGGGCACCTCAAGGTGCCGGGCCGCTTGCTTTTTCTGCCCCCATAGCCCCCATTGAATTTTCTGCCGCCCATCCAGCAAATGAAACCGCATCCATCCACTGACGGCCATTCAATGTATAAATAGCTAAATTACTTGAAAATCTTCCCTATCCCCCCTTGAGAAATTACCGGCTCTGTACTAAGAGATGCTTTGTTCCAAAGCAGAAAAAATGGGATATGTGTTACATAGAGTAATTTTGTAATGCATGCCTTGTATCGCGTTCAACCCATCTGACGACCAGGCGGGTTTATTTAACGTGGGTCGGCGCGGCGGCGCCCATGCCGGAATCTGTGCCCGATCCAAAAAAACGCTTAAGGAGATGAAGATGAAGAAGATTGCATTAGCGGTATGTTGTCTGATGTTGGCGGCGGCCTTGCTGCCGGCAGCGGCCGCGGCGGCCGAAGTCGAACTCAAACTGGCCACCTGGGGCCCCCCAAAGCATTTCATTGCCGAAGCCAGAGCCGAATGGATCCAAGAGGTTAACACGGCCTTGGCCGGCAAATACAAGATCGTGGATTACCCCGGCGGGCAGTTGTTCGGCCCCAAGGACATGCACGTGGCCGTGGCCAAGGGCCAGGTGGACATCGGACTCGTGCTTCAGCCCTCCATGTTGGCCATGGTCCCCATGCTGCAGGGGGTCTACCTGCCCTTTGCCTTCGACAACCTGGACCAGGTGAACCAGGCTTATTCCGGCAAAACGCTGGAGATCATCGAAAAAGCCATGGAGAAGAAAAACCTGAAATTGATCTACGTCAGTTTCACGGACGGCGTCCAACTCTGCAGCAACAAGAAAAACATCGCAACGGTTGAGGATTTCAAAGGCTTGCGCATTTTGTCGGCCAGCCCGATTTTTTCGGAAATCATGGTCAAGATCGGGGCGGCCCCGGACACCTCCATTCCTTACACCGAACAGTACATGGCCCTGCAGCGTAAAGTGGCCGACGCCATGGCGGTTTCCATTGTGGGCGGCTATTTCGAAAAAACCCACGAGGTAGCCCCCTACATCACCAAGATGGACATGAGCTTTGCCACGATCCTGGTGGTGGCCAACCTTAAGAAATGGAAGAAGCTGCCCCAGGACGTTCAGGAGACGATCATCTCCCTCGGCCGCCAGAAAACCCCGGTCAGCCTGGCCATGGCCAAAGGCTGGGAGCAGAAATTCACCGCCGAAATGGAAAAGGGTGGGGCCACGATAACGCGCATTCCCACCGAAGAGCGCAATAAAATCAAGGATATCAGCAAGGAAGTGTGGAACAATTGGGCCAAAAAGAACGGCAAAGATGCGGAGGAACTCCTCAATCTGAGCATGCAGATCGTCACCGCCGCCCAATAACGCCTGAAATTGTAGGTTCCTTGCCGTCGCCAGAGCGCGAATGACGGCAAGGAACCTTTCTAATGGAGAACCTATGCAAACGCCTCCCCAAAAACATTTTATCCTACGCTGGATCGACCATGCCTGCGACGCCGGCGGGTTTATTGCCGCCGTCTGTCTGGCGCTGGTGACGCTCTTTATCGTCTACGATGTGTGCATGCGCTTTTTCTTCCGCGCCCCCACGATCTGGGTGCAGGAGATGAGCATCTATATGTGTATTGCCATCGGCTATCTGGCCTGTGGTTTTGCCTTGAAAAACGATAGCCATTTTTCCATTACGATCCTGGTCGACCACCTGACGGCCAAAAACCGCCGCCGGATGAAAATTTTCACCTGCCTGCTCGGCATCGCCTACTCGGTGATCTTTGTGGTCAAGGGCATCGAGAACTCCAGGTTCGCCTACGATATCGGCGATATCAGTTCGGGCCTGATGGCCACCCCCCTGTGGATTCCATGGATGTTGGTGCCCATCGGCGGCTTGCTGCTGGGATTGCAGTTTTTCAACAAGCTGGTTCAAGAGATCCAAAATCACAAATAGGGCCGGACCGCTTCTGACGGCATATAGACATAGGATTGAGGGTACTGACATGACGCTGTACGTGATCGGATTTATGGTATTGTTCCTGCTGGTGCTGGCTTCCGGAATACCGGTGGGCTTCGGACTGGGCATTCTGGCCTTTGGCATCATGACGGCCTATTTGGGCTTCGACGCCGCCCTGAGCACGGGAGTCTCCAAAGCCTATGCCTCCCTGGACACCAGCACGCTGGTGGCCATTCCACTGTTTATCCTGGCGGCCCAGTTGATCGCCGAATCGGGCATGGGCAAACGCCTGTTCGGCGCTGCCAAGGCTTTCCTCGGGCGCTATAGATCGGGACTGGGACCGGCCACCGTGGTCAGCAGCGGCATTTTCTCCGCCATGACCGGGTCGAGCTTCGTTTCCGCCTCCACCATGGGGTTGATCGCCATCCCCGAACTGCGCAAGGCCCGCTACCCAGACTCGATCATCGCCGCCGCCATCTCCGCCGGCGGATCGTTGGGCAGTGTCATTCCGCCCAGCCTGGTGATGATCATCTATGGGTACCTTACCGACGAATCGGTGGGCAGACTCTTCATGGCCGGCATGATCCCCGGCATCGTGCTGATCGTTCTATACTCCGTGGCGCTGATGGTGGTCACCAATATCAGTCTTAAGCGCAGGGACCGGCAAGACGTTGCGCAGCAAGGGCTGGTCGCCGCGGAAGGTCCAATGGAGAATGCCACAACAGTCACGGCCGCAGTCGCCGAAGAGGCCCCGATGGGCAAACTCACTGCTCTGAAGGAGGCCTTCTGGGGGCTGATGGCGCCGGCAATCATCCTGGCCGGCATCTATCTGGGAATCTTCACGGCCTCGGAAGCCGCCGCCGTGGCGGTGGTCTACTGCGCCGCCGTCGGCTTGTGGATCTACCGGACGTTGACGCTCAAAAAATTGTGGGCCATTTTGATGTCCTCGGCCAACATCTCGGCCATGGTGGCGGGGGTGGTCATCGGCGGCTATGTGTTGGGCTTTGCCGTGGTCCTGGGAAGGGTGCCCCAGCAGATTCTGGAGCTGATCGTGGCCCAGAATTTCTCTTCCATCACGCTTTTCTTCATTGTCAATCTCATCCTGTTCGTCATGGGGATGTTCCTGGAGAGCCTTTCACTGATCTATCTGGCGATCCCGTTGCTCTACCCGGTCGTGCTGCACATGGGCTGGGATAACATCTGGTTCGCCGTGATCCTTTTGATCAACGTCAACCTGGGACTGATCACGCCGCCCATGGGAGGCGTGTTGTTCATCATTTCCCAGATCGGCGCCATTCCCATTAACACAGTCATTAAGGGCGCCATTCTGCCGGTGGCGGTGCTGCTGGTTTTGCTCGCCTTGCTGCTGGTCTTCCCGCAGATGGCCACATGGCTGCCGAGCATGATGTAAAACACTTTAAACCTATTCATTTTTAGTTTCAGGGTAGGTAGGAGGATAGTATGGTCCATCAAATCAGGAGAATTCTTTACACGACCGATCTTTCCGAAAGCTCGATTGCCGTCTTCGAGCAGACGGTCGGCCTGGCCGCCCAGACCGGCGCTTCCATCGTCATGCTGCACGTCATCGAGGACGGCTCCTCGGGTCAGCAGAACCGGTTGATCCACCTGGTGGACCGATCGGCCTATGAAAAGATCCGCCAGGAGAGCCAGGAGATGATCAAACATGTGCTCATCGGCAAGCAGCGCACCATCCCGCTGATCCAGAACGCCCTCAAGGAGCTGTGCGACAGCACCTCCGAAAAAATTTGCGGCGCCGCCACCCCGGTGACCATCGACGGCATCGAGGTCAAATACGGCAATGTGGCCGAAGCGATCATCGAGGTTTGCGAAACGGCGCAATGCGACCTGGTGGCCATCGGTTACTACCAGAAGGGCTCGCTGCTCAAGGCCCTGATGGGCAGTGCCGGCAAGAGCGTGATCCAACAGAGCAAGAAGCCGCTTTTCCTGGTGCCCATCGAAGCTTAGATCCTGTTGCCGGTGGGTGTCTGCGCACACCCACCGGCCCTCTTCCCGCCGATAGAATCCGTTGCCGGAAGGGCTCGCGGCCTTTGCGGCTACTTCTTGCGCCGGGCGGCCAGTTCGGCCTGCAGCGCATCGATGCGCCGGTGATTGTCTTCCGAGCCGATATAGCTTCTGAAAAGCCACTCCTGCAGGCGCATGGCGCCATCCAGGTCCTGGTCCAGGATCATGTTGCCCAGTTGCTTGGTCTCCTTGAGGCAGGTGCGGTCGTAGGCCGCCATCTGGGTGGCGATGGCGTTCACCGAGGTGAGCAACTGCCCCTCGGGAAAGACCTTGCTGACATAGCCCATGCGTTCGGCCTCGTGGGCATCGTAAATTCTTCCGGTCAAGGCCACCTCCTTGGCCCGGCCCAGGCCGATGATGCGCCACAACGGGTCCATGATGGGGGTCAAGGAGAGCGCGATCTCCCGCTGGCCGAACTTGGCCCGCTCGGAGGCGTAGCGGATATCGCACATCAGGGTCAGGTCGAAGCCGCCGGCGATGGCCGCGCCCCCCACGGCGCAGATCACGGGCTGATGGCAGAAGAGAATCGCCCGGTAGGCGCGGTGGAACAGGGCCGTATAACTCTCGTTGGAGACCTTTTCCAGCTTGCGAATCTCGTTGAGATCGAAGCCGGCCGAAAAGTAGCGCTCGCCGCCGGTGAGCACAACTACGTGGATATCTTCCCGTTGGCTCAGTTCAGTAAATAAGCCCTCGATCTCCAGCAGGACTTCGGGCGACAGGCTGTTGCCCTTGTCCGGCCGATGGATGGTGACGGTGGCCACTTTGGCCGCCACCGTGAACAGCAGATTTTTGGCTTCCATGGGTTCTCCTTTGGTCTGTTTGGGTTTGCCTGCCGACACCGCGACAGGCTCACGACTTCTCGGGTTTGCGGGATTTATAGAAGATATTGAAGATTTTTTTGCCCTTTTCGGTCAAGAAGGCGTTGTTCAGCATATCGCCCACGAAATACATCACATCGTCGATGGTGTAGCGCTCGTCCATAGAGGATAGGTGAATGGCGACCTCATCGATGGCCAGCGTAAAATAGGATAATAAGAACGGATCGACCGGCCGGACGATGCCGTTTTTGATGGCCCCCTGGATCTCCTTAATCAAATCCCCCATCATTTCCCCGTATAGCCGGAACAGGCGTTCTTTGGCCCAGGGATCGCCGATGATGACCCCTGAGCGCAACTGGTTGAGGATCTCGCCGATTTTGGGGTAGTGGGCGTAGAAGGTGGTAAACATGATCATGGATCTTCGGCTCAAGTCCTTTTCACCCTTGAGCGCCGCCTGGATCTCGTTTCTGAAATTCCTGACGACATACTCGATTGTCTCGACGAATAGTTCCCGTTTATCCTTGAAATAGCGGTAAAAGGTGGGGGAAGAGATGCCCAGAGCCTTGGTGATGTCCCTGATCTTGGTCAAGTAGTACCCGCGATGGGCATAGAGCCGCAGGGTGGCTTCGATGATATCTTCTTTTTTCTGCTGGCCCTTTTTAGCGCTGCTCCCGGAACGGGGTTTGATTTTCACGGCGGCCGGCTTGACCAAAGAGTAACTTTCCGTCAGTTGGTGTTTGATAAAATCGAGTGGGATTCTGGATGTTCTGGCCGTCTTCATATAATCGAGCTTGATCCGCTGGATGGCCTGCAGACGTTTGACATGACCGTGGTCATAATAGGCCATGGTTTTCCCGGATTTTTCAGGACGGTGCAATAAACCCGAGTTGATGTAATGATGAATGGTCGAACGGGGTATGCCTGTAATCGCTTCCAATTCGCCGATCTTCATTCTGGGCCTGCCGGTGAGGGTTTCACGGTCGCGCAAACTATCAAGTAAAACTTATAAAGTAAATCTATAGAGCAAATTCATGGCCCTGTAAATTATAGATCTGCTTTTTCAGCGCATTGGGTCATTTTCAGAAATAAAACCGTGTTTTTTACTATGGATATATTCATTATAATTTAAGCACTTTACATAATTCCAAGCCGTTAATGCGGCTTCATCTTTCCATTTGACAAGCCTCTTCCTTTTTGGTCAAGAGTGGGGCTCGCTTAACACAGCATAACGTTTTTAAGGTAGCCAATATGCCGCCGCGACAGGCGCGCGGTCACCCCGAAGGAGATGAATTCATGTTAAATACCGAACTTTGCAAAATGTTGGGCACCAAGTATCCGATCATTCAGGCCGGTATGGGGCCGTTCAGCAACAACCAGTTGTGCATCGCCACGGCCAACGCAGGGGTGCTGGGCCTGCTCTCCACCAGCGGCATCACCACCAAGCAAGACCAGCCGGGGATCTACAAGCATTTCGCGGAAACCGGCGGCGCATCGCCAGACGATGCACCGGAAGTGATCTTTCGCAAAATTTTCCAACAAACCTTCGAGAAAACCAAGGCGACCGGTGGCATCTTCGGGGTCAACGTGATGGTGTCGGCCGAAATCAAGCCCATTGCCGAAATGATCATCAATACCGCCATCAAGATGCGGAACGAGAATCCCGAAATGCACGAGCGTTTCAAGGTGATCTTCACTTCGGCCGGCGACCCCGTGGGCTGGGGCGATAAAATCAAAGGCGCCGGCTTCAAATGGTTGCACGTGGTGCCGTCGGTCAAGGGCGCCCAGCGCTGCCAGAAAGCCGGCGTGGATCTGATCGTGGCCTCGGGGCACGAGGGCGGGTTTCACACCTCCTGGGAACCGGTACACAGCATGATTCTGCTGCCCGCGGTGGTCGAGGCCATGGCCCCCTACGGCGTTCCGGTGGTGGGCGCCGGCGGCTTCTGCGACGGCAAGACGCTGGTGGCCGCCCTGGCCTTGGGCGCGGCCGGCATCCAGATGGGCACCCGCTTCTTGGCCACCAAAGAGAGCGATTTTGCCGAATTGTGGAAGCAGGGCATCGTCAAGGCCGGCGACCGGGGCACCCTGGTGGCCCGCGGTTTCGTGGGCCCGGCCCGCTGGATCAAGACCCCGGTCAGCCTCCAACATCAGCAGAACACCCTGCAAAAGGCACCGGGGGTTTTTCTGGGCACCCCCGACGACGGCATGAGCCAGGGCGCCCGGGAGTTGATGGATTTCGAAAAAGAGGGCATCGACGCCACCTTCGCGGGCGACGAAAGCAAAGCGCTCTATGCCGGCGGCGAATGCGCCCAGCGCATCAACGATATGCCCACGGCAAAGGAGTTGGTGGAGCGCATCGTGACCGAGGCCAAGACGATCATCCAAGGGTTCCCCCAGCGGTACCTGTAATATCGCCGAGCGGGTCAGCGCTCTTTCGGTTAATTATTTTTGACACACGGGCGCGTACTCGCTAAGTATAGCGAGTGCGCGCTCGTTGCTGTGTATCACAGGATTCGAGCAGTGAAGCATAGCAAGCGGTTAAGCTAGAATCGGAGCAGCTTATGTTTGCAAACCTGTTTTCCATGGACGGCAAGATTTGTGTCATCACCGGCGGCTCCCGCGGCTTGGGCTTTTATATCGCCCAAGGCTTTCTCCAAGCCGGCGCGACGAGGGTCTACATCACCGCACGCAAGGCCGAGGCCTGTTTCCAAGCTGCCGAAGAACTGACCCAATACGGCCAATGCATTGCCTTGCCGGGAGACATCAGCTCTTTGGAAGAAATCCAGGCCCTGGCGGCCACCCTGAGCCAAAAAGAGAAAAGCATCGATGTGCTGGTCAACAATGCCGGTGTCGGCTGGGGCGCGCCGCTGGAAGCGTTCCCGGAAAAGGGCTGGGACAAGGTGATGGACCTGAATGTCAAAAGTCCCTTTTTCCTGACCCAGGCGCTGCTGCCCCTGCTCAAGCAGGGCAAATCGCCGGAGCACACCGCCAGCGTCATCAATATCGGCTCCATCGCCGGCATCGTTGCCAACAGCATTTCCAGCTACAGTTACGGACCGAGCAAGGCCGCCATCCATCAATTAACGCGCAACCTGGCCAGGGAGCTGGCCGACAGCCACATCCGGGTGAATGCCATCGCGCCGGGCCGCTTCTTTTCCAAGATGACCGAATATGTCAGCGGCGACAAGGCGCGATTCGAAGAAGAGTGCGCCCAGATTCCATTGCATCGCTGGGGCCGGGCCGAAGATATCGCCGGGGTCGCCATCCTGCTGGCCGCCCGAGCCGGCGCTTTGATTACCGGACAGATCATCCCGGTGGATGGCGGGGCCACGATTGCCAATTGACGCATCGAATCGAGGAAGGAAAGGGGAAGACTATGAAAACTAACAAAATAAAGGTTTCGCGCGGTGAATTTAATGTGCGGGAGGGGGGCAACCCCCAGGGACGCCCCGTGGTCATGCTGCACGGCTGGCCGGAGAGTTCCCATTGCTGGGAGGGCGTCGCCGCCCATCTCGATCCTTCCTTGCGAATCATCGCGCCCGATTTGCGCGGGCTTGGCGACAGCGAGCGGACCATGGATGTCAAGGCCTACCAGAAGGTGGAGCTGGCCAAGGATATCATCGAAGTCCTGGACGCCATGGGCATCGACGGCTTCCTGCTGGTGGGCCATGACTGGGGCGGCATCGTGGCCCAGGAGATCGCCCTGCTGGTTCCCCAGCGGGTGAAGCGCCTGGTGATCATGAACATCGCCGTCCTGACCAACCCCATCGGGACGATGGAGGCCCGCCAGACTATTTTCAACCAGGGCGGCGTACCCTTCTGGTACCAGTATTTCCAGCAAATGCCCGGATTGGCGGAAGCCATGATCAAAGGCAACGAGAAGGTATGGGTTTCGTTTTTCTTCGGCAAGGCCGGCCAGGATGGCACCATTCCGGCCGCGGCCATCGCCGAATATATCCGCTGCTACAGCATCGAAAATACGCCGGCCACGGCCGCATCCTACTATCGGGCCATGCAAATGGACGCCCAGCACTGGGCCACCCTCGTGGGTAAAAAGTTTTCCATGCCCGGCCTCTATATCCACGGCAAGCGGGATTCGGTGATCATTCCGGCGTTCTTGAACCATATCGAAGACGGCTTCGAATCGGTACAAGTAGAGTCCGTGGACGCCGCGCACTTCCTGCAGGAAGAAAAACCCAAGGAAGTGGCCCTGCTGATGAATGAATTCTTTAAGAAGGGCGAGTAAAGTTCGGTTACAGCTTATTGGCAGGGTGCATTCATGCACCCTGCCTGTTTAAGAAAGCGAGCGAAGCCATGAGCGGTATTCAATCCAACGAAGAGCAATTCCAAGCGCTGGCAACGGCGGCCAAAACCAACGAAGAGCCCTTCGTTATGCTCAATCTGCTCAAGTTCCGAGAAGAGGGCGGCCGGGCGGCCTATCTGCGCTACATCAAGGAGTCCGGCCCCTTTGTCGCCGGCGTCGGCGCCAAGGTGATCTATTTCGGCAAGGCCAACGAACTGCTCAATGGCACCGAAACCTGGGACATCGTCATGCTCGTCCAATACCCGTCCCGAAAAGCGTTCCTGCAGATGGCCAACGACCCCGACTACCTCAAGGTTCACGAATATCGGGCGGAAGCCCTGGAGCGGGCGGTGCTCTATGCGACCGATCCGGCCACCTACAAGGACATTCTGTAAGGCTGAACGAATCCTAAATAGTGCGACAGGTCTCGTTTTGAGGCATCCCACAATGCCGCATGTCGCGGCCCGGGTTTTCTTTGCGCATGTAATCCACCCATTATATCAATGGAATAGAGCCATCCCCCGGTTGGCATCTCTGTTGCATTTCATACCTTTATTTCCTTTGGCGCGATGCATTCCCCATCCCAGCGCCATGAATGCCCGAAAGACGGTAGCAAAAGGTCGACACCAAATGCGCTGTGGCGCACTTGGGCACGACCATTCGAGGCACGCATGGTTTCGGGTCCAATCGATTTGCATTAAAGGAGCGTATGATGAAAAAGAGATTTCTATCTTCGGCGGCGATTATCTTCACAGGGCTTTGCCTGATCACCTTGGGCTGTGACGGCGGGTCGAGCAGCAGCAGTTCATCTTCAAGCAGTTCAGGCGGATGCAACGGCGGAAGTTCGAGCAGTTCCTCGTCATCCTCCTCCGGCGGCACCATTCCGAATGCTAAATTCGTGGGCAATATCACCCATCAGGGGCAGATTCCTTCGGATTTTGCCCAATACTGGGATCAGATCACGTGCGAAAACGAAGGCAAATGGGCCTCCGTGGAGTCCACCCGGGATGTGATGAATTGGTCAGGCATCGATCGCGCCTACAACTACGCCAAGCAGCGCGGCTTGCCCTACAAACAGCACACCTTCGTTTGGGGTGCCCAGTATCCCAGTTGGATGGATCGCCTTTCCGCCAGCGAACAGAAGGCGGAAGTGGAAGAGTGGATGCGTCTGTATGGCGAACGCTACCCGGATACGGCCATGATCGACGTGGTCAACGAGCCGGATCATAAAAGACCCGCCTGGTATACGGCCATCGGCGGCACGGGCGCCAGCGGCCACGACTGGGTGATCTGGTCATTTGAAAAAGCCCGCCAGTATTGCCCCAAAGCCAAGCTGATCCTGAACGATTACAACGTGCTGCGCTGGGATACGGATAAATTCATCGCCATCGCCAATAAGGTCAAGGCGCGCGGCCTGCTGGACGGTGTCGGGTGCCAGGCCCATGGCCTGGAGAGCCAGTCCTTCTCCGAACTGCAAGCCAATTTCAACAAGATCAAAGCCATCGGCGTGCCGATCTATATCTCCGAGTATGACGTCAATATCGCGGACGATAACCAGCAACGCCAGATCCTGGCCCAGCAGTTGCCGTTGTTTTACGAAAGTTCCCAGGTCGCCGGCATCACTCTCTGGGGTTACATCTACGGTCAGACCTGGGTGCCCAACAGTGGATTGATCCGTAATGGACAGCATCGTCCGGCCATGACCTGGCTGCTCGACTACTTGGCGACGCATTAGCCCGAAAGAAAAAGGGGGTCGACAATGAGAAAGAGACTTATTTGCGCAGCAACGATCGTTCTTCTTAGTTTCTGCTGGATCGCCCTGGGTTGTGACGGCGGATCGAGCAGCAGTTCGTCTTCGAGTAGTTCGGGCGGATGCGACGGCGGAAGTTCGAGCAGCTCCTCTTCCAGCAGTTCTTCAACTTCCAGCGGCGGCCAGAGCTGCCCCCTGCCCTCAACGTTCCAATGGACCTCGACGGGCCCGCTGGCCCAGCCCAAATCGGGATGGGTGTCGCTCAAGGATTTCACCACCGCCGATTACAACGGCAAGCATGTGGTCTACATGACGACCCACGACACGGGATCGTCGTGGGGATCGGCCATGATGACCTTCAACGATTGGTCTCAGATGGGCTCAGCCCAGCAGATCGCGCTGCCGCGCAGCGCCGTGGCGCCGACGCTCTTCTACTTCAGGCCGAAGAACATCTGGGTGCTGGCCTACCAGTGGGGCGGGCCGGCCTTCAGCTATGCCACCTCCAACGACCCCACCAACCCCAATGGCTGGGCCTGGGGCCAAACGCTTTTCAACGGCAGCATCTCCGGCTCGAGCACCGGACCCATCGATCAGACGCTGATCTGCGACAGCACCACCTGCTATCTTTTCTTCAACGGCGACAACGGCAAGGTCTACCGCTCGTCGATGCCCATCGGCAACTTCCCGGGCACCTTCAGCGGGTATACGACCATTATGTCCGACAGCCAGAACAACCTGTTCGAGGCGGTACAGGTTTACGCCGTCAAGGGGGCGAACCAGTACCTCATGATCGTCGAGGCCATCGGCGGCGGGGGAAGATACTTCCGTTCGTTCACGGCAACGACTCTGGGAGGATCTTGGACCCCGCTGGCCGCCAGCGAAAGCAGGCCCTTTGCCGGCAAAGCCAACGTCACTTTCAACAACGGCTGGGCCTGGACCAACGACATCAGCCACGGGGATCTGATTCGCGCCAATCCGGACCAGACCATGACCATCGACCCGTGCAATCTACAGATGCTCTACCAGGGCCGCGATCCCAACTCCGGCGGGGACTACGGCAAGCTCCCGTACCGGCCGGGGTTGCTCACATTCAGGAAATAGGGCATCGCTAAAATGGACCGCGCTGCCCTGAGTCAAGGTGATGTTTGAGGCCTGGTCCGGGGGAACTTTCTTGTCTCCCCGGGCCAGCTTTTCTTTAGACGCTGAAGCGGTGATTAAAGAAAAAAGGAGCACCATCTTATCAAAGGCCGATAGACGCGTGCGACAATTTCGGTTCTCGCCGCGCCCCATTTTGAAGCTTTCGACGCCCCGCCCATTCTCAATCCAAATACTTTTACTATCATTTCAGCCATTTGGTTTTATGCCGAACATGGCATTTCAATTGCATTTCAATTAAAGGCTTCGCGGTCATTCCGCCCCCCACCAGAGCGCCCAACAGCACCGTTCATTGGTTAAGTACAATTGAGCCGGAGCACACGATCGGCGATTGAGCCCACAGGTCAAGACCTGCAAGGAAGTCTTCCCCTGCGCCCGAGGATCGGCGTGAGGCGGGAGATCGAGGCTTCGTGCGCCACATAGGCAAGGCGCTTTCACCATAACCCCTATCGATAGAGGAGAAGAGGATGAAAAGACAAAGGCTGAATAGAATCGTTCGAATGGTGACCCTGTTCATGCTGGTTGCCATGCTGGCCCTTGGGGCCGGCGGCTGTGACGGAGGCGGCGGTGGTGGCTGCGACAACCCAACCCCCACGCCGGTGCCCACCCCGGCGCCCACGCCTGACCCGACGCCCGTGCCGACCCCCGATCCGAATCCTACCCCGACCCCGGCGCCGGCCGCGCATGTGGACAACCCTTACCTCAACGCCAAGTTCTACGTAAATCCGGAATGGTCGGCCAAAGCCGCCGCCGAGCCGGGTGGCCGGGCGGTGGCCGATATGGCCACGGGCGTGTGGCTGGATCGCATCGCGGCCATCGAGGGGACCGCCGGCAGTCAATCCAACGGCCCCATGGGTTTGCGCGACCACCTGGAGGCCGCCCTGGCCCAAGGGGGTGGTCAACCCATCACGGCCCAGTTCGTGATCTACAACCTGCCGGGCCGCGACTGCTCCGCCCTGGCCTCCAATGGCGAGTTGGGGCCGGACGAACTGCCGCGGTACAAGAGCGCATACATCGATCCCATCGCCGCGATCATGGCCGATCCCAAGTACCGCTCCGTGCGGATCGTGGCCATCATCGAGATCGACTCGCTGCCCAACCTGGTCACCAACGAAAACGTTCCGATGTGCGCCACGGTCAAGGCCAACGGAGCTTATGTCCAAGGCATCCAGTATGCTTTGGACAAACTGCACGCCATCCCCAATGTCTACACCTATGTGGATGCGGCCCATCACGGCTGGATCGGCTGGGACGACAACCTGAGCAAATCCGTTCAATTGTTCACGGACACGGTGCGCGGCACGCGCGACGGGCTAAGAAGCGTCGATGGCTTTATCACCAACACGGCCAACTACTCCGCTTTGGTGGAACCCTATATCACCGTCACCGAGCAGATCCGTCAGACCAAATGGGTGGATTGGAACCGTTATGTGGATGAGCTGAGCTTCGCCCAAGCCTTCCGCCGGGAGATGATCAACCGTGGATTTCCTACCACCATCGGCATGCTCATCGACACCTCCAGAAACGGATGGGGCGGGCCGGATCGCCCCCTGGGACCCAGCACCGCCTCCGATCCGAACACCTATGTGGAAGCGTCGCGTCTCGATCGGCGCATCCATGCCGGCAACTGGTGCAACCAGTCCGGCGCCGGCCTGGGCGAACGTCCCCGGGCTAACCCCGAAGCGGGTATCGATGCCTACGTGTGGATCAAACCGCCGGGAGAATCCGACGGCTCCAGCGCCTATATCCCCAACGACGACGGCAAAGGCTTTGACCGCATGTGCGATCCCACCTACGGCGGCAACGACCGCAATGGCAACAACATGACCGGCGCACTGCCCAACGCCCCCATCTCCGGGGCCTGGTTCTCCGGGCAGTTCCAGGAGTTGTTGGACAACGCCTGGCCGCCCATCGATTAAATTGATTAAACGGAACCGGTGAACATTTGAAGAAACGATCAAAGGAGAACATCATGACGATAAGACGGAGAAGCCTATCTACCGGGATCCTGCTCGTGGCGTTGACCGCTCTGCTGACCCTGGTGTCTATTGGATGCGACAGCGGGTCCGGCGCCAGCGGGGGGTGTGGCGGCATCACGCCCACGCCCACACCAGCGCCGACGCCGCTCCCTACCCCCACCCCCACACCCACCGACAGCTTTGTCGGCCGACACGGCCAACTGCGGGTGATCGGCACCCAACTGTCGGATAAGAATGGCCAGGCGGTCCAGCTCAAGGGCATGAGCAGCCACTGGGCGGCCTGGTTTCCCCAGTACATCAACAAGGATGCCATCGGCTGGCTGGCGCGCAATAAAGGCATGACCCTGTTCCGCGTGGCCATGGGCGTGGAGCCCGAAGGCCATTACCTGGACGATCCCGAGTTCAATCGAGGAAAAGTCATCGAAGCCGTGGAGGCCTGCATCTCGGTGGGCATCTACGTGATCGTCGACTGGCATGACCACAACGCCTTCAACCACACGGCCCAGGCCCAGGCCTTTTTCCAGGATATGGCCAGGCGCTACGGCCACACCCCCAATGTGCTTTACGAAATCTTCAACGAACCGGAACAGGTCAGTTGGACCAACCAGGTCAAACCCTATGCCCAGCAGATCGTAAACGCCATCCGGGCCATCGATCCTGACAATATCATCCTGGTCTCGACGCCCCAGTGGTGCCAGCGGCCCGAAGATGCGGCGGCCAGTCCCATAAGCGGCAGCAACCTGATGTACACCCTGCACTACTACGCTGCTTCCCACGGCCAGTGGCTGCGCGACAGCGCCGACCGGGCACGCGCGCAAGGGTTGCCCATCTTCGTCTCCGAATGGGGCGCTTCCGACTACACCGGCGGCGCTAACGGCAGCCTGGATCTCAACGCAGCCCAGCAGTGGATGAGTTGGATGAACCAACACAAAATCAGTTGGGCCGCCTGGAACCTGGCCGACAAGGAGGAGACCACCGCCATCCTGGTGCCAGGCGCCAGATCGGACGGCAACTGGGCCGAATCGGATTTCAAGGGCCACGGTCCATACGTCTTGGGCAATATGGCCCAATAGGGGGCGACCTTCAAGACTCCCATGCCCCCCTGTTGGCACCTGCAGGGGGGGCATGGCCAATCTTATCAAACCGACAGGAGAGGATGTATGAAAAAGAGAAAGTTTAAGCGGATCTTGAGCGTGTTCCTGACACTCACCCTGCTGGCCTTCGGCACCATGGCCTGCGATGGCGGCAATGGCGGCTGCGACCCCGGCCCGACGCCCACCCCTACACCGGTTCCCACACCCACACCGGTTCCCACACCCACACCGGTGCCGACCGCCACGCCGGTACCGACCCCCACGGCAACGCCTTCCCCCACTGGCGCGTGCCAGGTCAACTATGATACGAATCAATGGAATAACGGCTTTACCAGTGAGGTGACCATCCGCAACACCGGCGGTTCGGCGATCAATGGCTGGGACCTAACCTGGACCTTTGCCAACGGCCAGCAGATCGGCAGTTCCTGGAATGTCCGCCTGACCCAATCCGGCAATCGGGTAACGGCTGCCAACGACAACAACAATGGCACGATTGCACCCAACGGAGGCAGTGTCGGTTTTGGTTTTCAGGCGACCCACACCGGCACCAACAACACGCCCAACGATTTCAGACTGAATGGTGTCGCGTGCAGCGTCGCCCCCGGTCCGGGTCCTGGTCCGACACCCGATCCGACGGCCACACCCGTTCCCACCCCCGCTCCCGAGGTGACCTTTCGGGTCAATGGGGCCGGCAAAATCACCAAAAACGGCCAGGTATTGCCCATGCACTGCGGCGCCTGGTTCGGTCTCGAAGGACAATATGAGCCCCACTACTCTGCCAACAATCCCGGCGGCGCGCCCATGGAGCTTTATATCGGCAATATGTGGTGGGACAACACCGGCCGCACCATCCAGCAGACCATGACCGAAATCAAGCAGCAGGGCATCAATGTTGTCCGGTTGCCCATCGCGCCGCAGACGCTTGACGCCACCGATCCCCAAGGCATCGGCGATATACAACGGGGGGGCGTGCTCAAGAACCACGAATCGGTCCGGCAACAAAATGCCCGTCAGGCGCTGGAAGATTTCATCAAGCTGGCCGATATAAACGATATCGAAGTGATCGTGGATATTCACAGTTGCTCCAACTATGTCGGCTGGCGCGCCGGCCGACTCGACGCGACGCCGCCCTATACCGATGCCAATCGGGACAATTATGAATTCACCCGGGAAGAGTACAATTGTCTCGATTACGGTGAAGCACGCTGGCTCGAGGACTTGAAGGAGATCGCGGGATTGCCGAACCAACTGGGGGTGAACAATATTCTGGCCATCGATATTTTCAATGAGCCCTGGGATTACACCTGGGCGGAATGGAAGCAACTGGCCGAAAAAGCATACGCGGCCATCGATTCCGTAAACAAGGACATTCTGATTATGGTGGAAGGGGTCGGCTCCGCAAAATCCGATGGGACGCAAGTGGCTCACGGAGATCCGGATTTAAACCCGAACTGGGGCGAGAATTTTTACGGCGCAAAAACCGATCCCTTGAGCATTCCCAAAGAAAGGCTGATCATTTCTCCCCACACCTACGGCCCTTCGGTGTTTGTTCAGAGGCAGTTCATGGATCCCAGCGATCCAAAATGCGCCGGACTTGAAGGTGATGCCGCCGGTGATGCCAAATGCAAGGTGGTCATCGATCCCGTCAAGCTCAGGGCCTCCTGGGACGAGCATTTCGGCTTCTTGAGGGATCAGGGCTATGCCGTGTTGATCGGCGAATTCGGCGGCCACCTGAATTGGCCCCAAGGAGCATCCGAACAGCGTGATCGTGATCGCTGGGGCTATATCACGGATACTCCTGACCGTGCCTGGCAGAATGCCTTTGTGGATTACATGATCGATAAGGATATCGATGGCTGCTACTGGTCTATCAACCCGGAATCGGGCGACACCGGCGGTTTGTACCAGCATGCGTATGACCCCATCTCCAAGCAGGGTTGGGGACGATGGCTGGGATTCGATACCGAAAAGATCAACCTATTGAAGCGACTCTGGAGCAAATAACCGGCCCAGTTTGAAAAATGCCTCGCCCGAGACCGGTGGCATCATCGGTCTCGGGCGAGTCGCTTTCCTTCAACGTCACCTTGACATGACGGGCTTGCCCCGCCTAATTGCAGCCGCCCGAACTGCTGCTGCCGCTGCCGCCGTCGGGCATGCTTTTGAAGAAGCGCCAGGCCAGCGAAGGCAGATTCAGATGGGAGTCATTGTAGTACAGCACATGGGCATCCACCGCCTCGTTGCCGGCCCCGTGGCTGTTGCCGGGGGCTACGTCGCAGAACACCACCTCCACGCCGCGGTCGCAATTATACCAGCGTTTGCATACCGTCGGTTCGATGGCGGGGGTGATGGATGAACACGGCACCAGGTTGGGGGTGTTGGAATAGGGGTTATCGTAGCACACCGCTTCGTTGTAGTTCTTGTCCACGGTGAGCCAGGTGGAAGGTCCACTGCGGCAGTTGTTCAGATCCACCATGGCGTCACTGGCCGAAACCGCCGTCTGATAAGCAAAATCGGGTTGCGCATCGAAGGTGATGACCGGCAGGGCCTTGGCCACGCTGCGGCATGTGGAACCGCCGGAGATCGGCGCCAGACCCGAAAAGACATTCGTGTTGGGGCATCCCACCCAATAGCTGAGCAAGCCGCCATTGGAGATGCCGCTGATATAGACTTTGTTCGCATCGATATTGGCGATGCTTTTCACCTGGGCTACCGTGTCCAAAATGAAATCCTCATCGCTTTGGGACCATACATCGTTGCGGCCTTGGGGTGTGATCACGATAAACCCGGCGCCGGGCATCTCGGCCTCTTTGCGCCAGCCCGAGCCATAGGCCGGGAAGCAAAGGCTGGGCGTTCCGGGCGTGCAGTAGTCGTCCCCCAGGCCGGCATGGGCCGAAGCGCTCTCGGCGGCGCCGTGGGCATCCACGATCAGCGCCGTGGGCTGATCGGGGTTGTAATTTTGGGGCGCATACAGATAAAAATCCCGACCGCCCACCGAGCATTTAAGGTCATCGCCCGGCTTCAGGGTGCTGTTGCAGGTGCTGCCCGTATCCGGCACACACGCGTAGGCCACAAACAAGGCCGCAATGGCCAATAAAAACATCATGCCCAGAGCCCACTTGAAATTTTTCCTTCTCATCATCTTCTCCCTCCATTCACCTATCTTCCTGTTACCGGTTACATCCAAAAGCCAGGAGCAATGACGACTCTCCCGGCAAGCCCATGCCCTAATTCTTCCTATAGCCATCGTGCTTCTTTCGACCGCCCCGATCGCCCGGAAGAACCTTCCGCGCAAGCGCACAGCCGTGCGGAGTTCCTTGTCCCCGAGTCGCCGAACCGTTTTGAGGGTTCAGGTTTCGGATGGTATCGAGCTGCGGCGCGTTCCCTGAAAGGTCGGGGCGTTCAGGTCTCTTAAGGCAACGGCGAGGGGGGATTCGATCATTTATCGACCCGAGGTCGAAGAGCGCAGGCAGCCAAAGGATTCCGGTTCCCTTGGCTGCCCTGCGCTACCATTTTTACTTTACCTTTACCGAGGCGGTTGCTGGGTCGTCAGGTCGCCATACCCGGTTTTTACCATCGGCTTGTATCCGATGTCCAGGTAGTGTTGCTCTTCCGCTGTAAAGGCCGGCCATTTAACCCCCAGTTTTTTGACACTGGGGTTGCCGGTGGCCGCAAATTGGGTCAGCATGGACATCATGAAGTCCGATACCCAGTAATCTTCGTCGGTGACCCCCGGATCCAAGGACAGTGTGGTAGGCAAAAGCGCCCCCAGGAACATGCCCATGACCAAGCCGACATCGCCGAATTGGTAGGTCACCTCGGTGCCGTGCCAGGCGTTGACCCCTTGCGCTTTCCAGCCGTCCGGAACTTGGGTCATCACATCGACGTAAATCTTGGACTTCTGCACTTCGCTCATGGACGCCAAAACCTGAGCGATCAGCGGTGTGTTGGCGCCGATTTCCGCTCCGGCGTAACTCACCATATAGGGCACATCGTTTTGCCTGCCGGAAGTAAAGATGTTCCTGATCGTGTCGGGCAGGAACCAGCCGTCCACCGTATTGTTGGTTCGATAAGCCGATAATGGTGGCGCATTGGCGGCGGTCACAATTTCCTGCCAGCTCTTGCCGCGCAGTTGCGCAAGGCCGTCCGGCCCTGGATCGGTGATGCCGAGTTTGGCAGCGAGGCTCAAGCCCTGCTGCTCCGCGTCCGCCAACGGGGTTCCGCCAGTGGCAAAACCGCTCTGGCAGACGGCTCGGTGAAACAACCCCTTGGCCAGGGGCGAGGCGACCAGGGTATTGACCTTCCAGCCGCCCCCCGAGTGTCCGAAAATCATGACGCGGCGGGGATCGCCGCCGAACTCGTCGATGTTTCGCTGGACCCACCTCAAGGCTGCGACCAGATCCAACAGGCCGTAGTTGCCCGAGGCGTTCTGGGGAGATTCTGCCGTCAACGCGGGATGCGCCATGAAGCCGATCGGTCCCAGGCGGTGTTGCACGGTAACCAGCACAGCCCCGTAGTTGGGCAGCGGCGGACCGTTGCAGCCGCCGGCCGGCCCCACGTAGTTGTGAACCCCGGCGGGACTGTTGGAGCCGCTGGTGAGGCCGCCGCCATGGAACCAGACCATCACGGGAAGACGCTCATGGGATCTTGTGGCCGGTGTGATCACATTCAAATAGAGACAGTCTTCGCTGATATCCGATTCCGGAATGCTCCCATAAAAAAAGCTGGATGGGAATGGATACTGGGCGGCCATGGGAGTAAACTTGGTGCATTCCCGGATGCCCTTCCAGGGGGCTACCGGTTGCGGTGGTTTCCATCGCAAGTTACCCACGGGTGGCGCCGCATAAGGGATACCGCGGTAAATACGCAGAGGTTTTCCCACCTCGCCTTTATTCTCCTGCTCCGGGGCGCAGGTCAACTCGCCCGTATCGCTGTCGAAGTAATAGACCCAGCATCTTTCGTGCACGTCGATCATTGCGCCCGAAACGTACCCGGCCTCTGTCCGGATGGGATCGGCGAGATGGCTTCGAAAGTTGCGGTAATCGTCTTCCCGCGCGTGACCGGCCGTGGTCGTCAGGGCCAGCACCAGGACGGTTCCCAAAACCCTACCCACCATGCTTTTGCAGCGCATTCATGATCCTCCTCTCATCGGTTTGTGACCGTTTGGAGCTCTCCCACACGCGCACCCCATTCGGTCAGAATCATTCAGAACGCATTTTTGGCCGACCGGGATCATTCGTTCGGGAAAGAGAGCAGGGAAGCTCCCGCTTTCACCTCCGGCGTGGCGTCCAGTTCGAGATAGAGGTCATTGCCCGAAGTGTAGGGCGTCCACGCCAGCACGCCGGCGATGCTCGGGTCGCCGGTCTTGGCGAAATTACTCCACAGGGTCATGGCCGTGTCGGCCACGGCATCATCCTGCGCGTCCCAACCGGCCGAGGCGAAGATATCGGCCGTGTCGCCGCGCGAGCCGGTGATGCCGTTGCCGTTCAGATCGCCGATGACCAGGGATTTGCCGGTGGCCGGATCGATCACCAGCCCCAACTGGTAGTGGGCGATCAGGCTTTCGGGAAAGCCATGCACATAGCTCAATTCACAGGCGTGATAGGCCAGCAGGCCCAGGGCCTCCCAGCCGCTGGGCACCTTGGCGAAGAGGGCGGCATAGTGGTTGGCGGCGCTGAAATCGGTCAGCCAGGGGAGAACGTTTTTCCAGGTGCCGATGGGGTCCACGGTGTCGTTGGTGTTGACCGAGATCATGAAGGGCACGTCGTTGTGCTGCCCGGTTTCGATCAGTTCGCGCTCGCTGACCGGCAGGTAGTAGTTGTCCACGTTGGTGTAGGGGATCACGGTGGCGGGCGTGGCCAGGGCCAGCTCGTTCCATGGAATGGCGCGCAGCGCCTCGAGCGTGGTTGCGCCCACCGCATCCGACAAGGCCTGACCGTGGGCTTCGGCCGAGGCCAGGCTGCGCGTGTCGGGGTACAGGGTGCCGCTTTGGCTGATCGCCTTGTGAAAAAGCCCCGCGGCCATGGGCGAGGCCATCAGGGAGAGCACTTTGCGACCGCCGCCCGATTCGCCGAAGATGGTCACGTTGGCCGGATCGCCGCCAAAGGCCGCGATATTGTCCCGGACCCATTGAAGCGCGGCAATCAGGTCCATCTGGCCGTAGTTGCCCGAGCCGCCATATTCCGCTTCGGCGCTCAACCAGGGATGGGCCAGGTAGCCGAAGATCCCCAGGCGCTGATTGACCGACACCTGCACCACCCCTTTGGTGGGCAGGCCGCCGGGGTTGTTGTAGCCCCAGCTGTTGCTGCTCAGGGCCGTAAAGCCGCCGCCGTGAAACCATACCATGACGGGCAGGCCCTTTTTGCCTTTGGGGTCGCGTTTGGGCGCGGTGACATTGAGGTAGAGGCAATCTTCGCTCATGCCGCCTTCGTTGTAGCGCTGCAGGGCGGGATTCTGGGCCGCCTGGTCGCTCCAAGCCGTAGCCTCGCGCACCCCTTGCCAGCGCGTGAGCGGCTGGGGCGGCTGCCAGCGCAGTTCGCCGATGGGCGGCTGGGCGTAGGGGATGCCTAAATATTGCCAGGTATCGTCGTCGGCCGCATAGCCTTTCACGGCGCCTTTATGGGTATGCACGATGTTTCTATCGCCCAGGGAGCGGGCGAGCTGGCCTTGGGCGGCCGCGGCTTTTTGCAGGGTGCGGTCCCGGGGATCGGTGTCGCTAAAGACCCCCGCGCCGTTCAATTCGGCCAGCATGGCAAGCACCTCGGGGTCGGCGGCAAAGGCCGCCGTGGATTGGTCAAAGTTGATGACGTAACCGCCGACGATATCGGCGATCGATTCGGTGATCTGGATGCCGTTGTTCAGATGGCCGTCCCGATCCAGGCTTTGCAGCAGCACACCGATATTGGTGACAGCGGGATCGGTTTCGTCCTCGGCCCCGGCCACAATGTCGATGGGCGACATCTGGCCGGCGGCGACGGCCGTGCCCAGCACCAGATCGCCGATGGCAAAGGTGATGCTCTCGTTGGGGCGATAACCGAAGGCGCCATCCTGGTCCGTGGCGCCCGAGTGGGATTCGGTTTCATAGGAGAGGCCGGCGACCGGACTGCCGCCGATGAACTCACCTTTACAGCCGACCAGGGCCAGCATGCCCATGGCCAGCACCGGCAAAAGAAAAGTCTTTCGAGAGAATGCGATCTTCATAAAATCTCCTCATAAGGAAGCCATTGCCGATTGATCACGCACCGTCTGTTAAGGGAACGCTGTTTCCAGGCCACTCTTTACCGTCACAGCCTCAGGGCCGATCTCCACGTAGGCGTCGTTATCGGTGGTGTAGGCCGGCCACTCGACACCGGGAATGCTGGGATTGCCGGTCTTGGCAAAGTTGGTCCAGATTTGCATGGTGGTCTGCACCATGGCGTCATCGGCGGCTCCCCACTTCATGGAAAGGGCCACATCCGCGCTATCGCCGGCCGTGCCGCTCAGGCCATTGCCGTTCAGGTCGCCGATCACGGGGCGCCTTCCGGTGGCCGGATCGAGGACGAGATTGAAGTAGTAATTATTGATGAAGGTGGCCGGATAGTTGAAGAGGTAGGGAATTTCGCCGCCGTGATTGGCAATCAGTCCCATCTCGATCCAGCCCGTGGGCACGCGGTTGAATTTGTACACGAAGAGATCGGAGTCGCTATATTCGGCCCGCAGGGGCATCTGCTGTTTGGTGCCGGCGATGATGTGCGGGTAGTCGGCCGCCGTGCAGCCGATCAGCAGGGGCACGTCGCCGGGCTGGCCGTTGACCACGGTGTCATAGTAGGTTTCGGAAAGATAGTAGTAATCGATGGTGGGCCGGTAGATTTCGCGCGGGATGCCGGCATCGGTATCGGACTGGATGATGGCGGTCCAGGGCAGAGCGCGGGCCTCGGCCAGGGTGGTGACGCCCAGGCGGTCGAACATGGCGATTCCGATCGCTTCGTTGGCGGCAATGGAGGCTTCGGCGCTGGAGGGCAACAGCTCGGTCACGCCGGCCATGATGACGGCCTTGTGAAAAAGGCCGGCGGCCAGGGGCGAGGTCATCAGAGAGGCGGTTTTACCGCCGCCGCCCGACTGGCCGAAGAGGGTCACGTTGTTCGGGTCGCCCCCGAAAGCCGTAATGTTATCCTGGACCCATTCGAGGGCCGCCACCAGATCCATCTGGCCATAGTTGCCCGATCCCCCATATTCGGCTTCGTCGGCCAGCAGCGGATGAGAGAGATAGCCGAAGGGCCCCAGGCGGTGGGTCACCGTGACCAGCACCACATCCATGGTGGTCAGGGCGTCGACATTGTTGTAGCCCTTGGTATTGCCGGTGAGGATGGTGAAGGCGCCGCCATGGAACCACACCATGACGGGGAGATCCTTTGCCTCCATGGGCGCGGTGACATTGAGGTAGAGACAATCCTCGCTCATGCCGCCTTCGCCATAGGCTTGAAAAGAGGGGGTTTGAGCGGCCTGGTCACCCCAGGCCACGGCTTCGCGCACGCCCTTCCACCGTTTGGCGGGTTGGGGCGGCTGCCAGCGCAGATCCCCGATCGGTGGCTGGGCGTAGGGAATGCCCAGATACTGCCAGGTGATCTCGTCCGCGGCATACCCCTTTAAAGCGCCCTGGGCGGTGCGCACCGTGTTGCGCTCGCTCAAGCCCCGGGCCAGCAGGTCGCGCGCCGCCGCGGCGGCCTGCAGGGTTCGGTCGCGCGGATCGGTGTCGGTGAAAACGCCGGCGGCATTCAGTTCCGCCAAGAGCGCGGCCACATGGGGATCAGCGCCAAAAGCGGCCGGGTCCTGATTGAAATCGATGCTGAATTTACCGACGATCTTGGCGGTTTGCGGGGTGATCTGGATGCCGTTGTTCAGGTGGCCGTCCTGGTCCAGGCTCTGAAGCAAAACCGTGATATTGTTGACGCTGGGGTCGGCCCCGTCGGTGGCACCGGCGACCAGATCGATGGGCGACATGCTGACCCCGGCGACACCCGATCCGAGCACCAGATCGCCGATGGCAAAGGCAATCGTCTCATTGGGCCGAAAATGAAAAGAGCCGTCCGCCGCCGTGGTTCCCGAGCAAGCCTTGGTCTTGTAAGTGAGCCCGGCTACCGGCGTGCCGCTGCCGAACTCACCGACGCAACCGAAAAGAGCGGCCGTCGTGAACATCATCACGATAAGCGGCATGACGGATCGATAAAGCGCCGCGAAAAGCGATGGTTGTCTTTTCCCACTGATTCCCTTCATGCTTTTCTCCCTTCCTGATTTAGAAGATCATTAAACAAAACGAATCGTTAATTGCCTTTTGAGACTATGGTGCATCAACAAGAGATGGTTGTTGGTGGTTGGGTGGGGTGCTTCTGTGAGCCAAGTTCAGCGGATGAATTGAGTGCAACGGAAGTGCCAGAACGGTGCAGATGATAGACAACCGAAATAATGCATAAAGTATCGCCATGAAGGTCTGCGCCACTGTGGCATGTCCCTAATTGGGACGCCTCAATGTGCGACATACCACAGCGGTTTGCGAACGATTCAGCGCTGGAGTCGGAGACTAATCGTCGAGAAGACCATAGTGCTTAATCTTGCGGTAGATGGTGCTTCGATCGATGCCGAGCATGAGCGCGGCTTTGCTTTTGTTCCAGCGGCTCGCCTCCAGGGCTTGGCGCACCTCGTGGGCCCCCAGCGATTTTGGGCGGGACCTGGCGTGGGCCGGTGTATGTTTCATGCCGGTGAACTCCCTTATTTCCCTGGGCAGATGTTCAAGCTCGATGGTCCTGCCGTTGCATACCACAAACGCATGCTCCAACCCGTGCTCCAACTCCCTCACGTTGCCGGGCCAGGGGTAGTTCCCGAATCGGTTCAACACCTCGCTGGATATGCCTTCGATTCCTTTTTTGAGGCGCTCACGGAACAACCCGCAAAAATGCGCCACAAGCAACGGGATATCCTCGCGACGGTCGCGCAGGGCAGGCAGGGCAACGTCCATAACCTTGAGGCGATAGTAGAGATCTTGCCGAAATTCGCCCTTTTTCACCTTCGCTTTCAAATCCCTGTTCGTGGCGGTGATGACGCGCACATCCACCTTGCAAGGCGCGGATTCACCGACCCTTTCAAACTCTTTTTCCTGGAGCACACGCAGCAGTTTCAATTGGATCATCGGCGATATGTCGCCGATTTCATCCAGCAAAATGGTGCCGCCGTCGGCCGCCTGGAAGCGGCCCCGACGGTCTTTGATGGCGCCGGTGAAGGCTCCCTTGACATGGCCGAAAAGTTCGCTTTCCAGAAGGCTCTCCGTCAGGGCGGAGCAATTGACCCTGATGAAAGGCCGAGGGGCTCTGGCGCCGGAGTAGTGCAGGGCCCTGGCCACCAACTCCTTGCCCGTGCCGCTTTCTCCGGTGATCAACACGGTGGTCTCCAGGCTGGCCAGATTCTCCAGCAGATCGTATATCGCCTGCATCTTCTTGCTCTTGCCGATGAGATTCTGGAACTGGTAGCGGCCCCGAAGCTCCTTTTCGAGCCCCAGCAACTCGGTGATGTCCCGCATGACCAGCACCGCACCCATGGAACATCCCTCTTGGTCCATGAGCGGGGAAGTATTGAAGACCACCTGCTGCTGGGGGCGGTCGTACCGGTTGCACCCGATTTGACACTCCTTGACGCTCGGCCCGCCGGAAAGTGCCGCTTGCAGAACACGCTGGCATGCTCGGCCGCATAGGCCCTGGAATTGCCCGAAAGGGCAGCCGATGAGGGTGCCGACGGGCACGCCGCAGATCGTTTCAACGGCGCGGTTGGCATTGATCACCAGGCCAGCCGCATCCAGCGCGACAATCCCCTCTTTGACACTGGCGAAGATGGCTTCCAGCCGGCTTCGATGCCTGGCCAGCTCCTGCTCGGTCCTCTGGCGTGCGGTGATATCCCGCCAGAAACCCCGAAATCCGATCACTTTGCCGTTTGCTTTCTTTAAAGTGATGGTACCCTCGACAACCATTTTTTTCCCATCCTTGCGGATGATCTCATAGACCCGGCCCTTTTTGGGGAGACCGGTGTGGCAGACCCCTTCGTACTCCTGACGCACCCTGGCGACCGCTTCCCGATCCATGAAAGCCTTGTAGGAGAGGTTCATCAGCTCGTCTTTGGTACGCGAGTACATGGCAACCAGAGCCTCGTTGAACCCGGTGAGATTGCCCTTCAGGTCAAATTCCGCGTATCCATCGGGCAACCCGTCAATGAGTTGCCGATACTGATGTTGAGCTTCCCGGAGGACCGCTGCGGCCTCTTCTTGCTCCAAAGATTCAGTGTCGGACGGGCTTTCTGGAACTGTTGTTTTGTTGTCAGCCACTTGTGGCCTCCTGGGCCCCACATGCAAACATCGGCGGGTACGGCAAATACAAGCCTACCCTCATTGGTTCTGTCAATACCAAACTTCTTTTTGCCCAGGGCGCGCAGAACCAGCGCCGATCCCCTGGCCGCTGGGTGCAGACGGCATAACGATTCACTGGAAAATCGGGGTGGGGACCACCGCGGCCATGCGGAAGGTTTGGGAAAACAGCGCCGCTGGGGAACCAGCGGCGCTGTTGAACTGGAAAGGTCAATCCAGCAAAATCGACCAAAATCGACGGCCAGGCTTAATTGCACCCGCCGCTACTGCTACTGCTGCTGCCGGATCCCAAATCGACCCAGGTGTTGACCGTCTTGCCCAAACCGCTGTTGAGCGTGGTGCGTTGCGATGTGTCGCTCTTGAGGTAGTACTTCATCCAGGCGACGACATCCCGGCTGATGGAACTGTGATTGGTCCCCATGGTAGCCCAGGACATATGATCCGCGGTGGTATACTGGAAGTAGGCCTTGCTGATGCCCGTGGGCAGCAAGCTGTACTCGTTGGCGGTCATCATCACGGTGGCCAGGGTGTCCAGGGCGCCGGCCTGGATCAAGGTGGCGGACTGGATGCCGCGCAGGCTGAGGAACTCCTCCTGCCAGGGGGCCATGCCGATGGTGGATTTCAACTGTGAGCCCAGGGTATCCGAGGCCCAGAGCGCGCCGCCGCCGCCCTTGGAGTGGCCGCAGGTCTGCAATTTGGTGGTGTCGATCCGGCCGCGCAGCACGCCGCTGGTATTCAGGTCCCGCAGTTTGGCGATGCCGGCCCGATGGGCATCGCGCCAGCCGCTGACCATGCCCATGGGATTGAGCGGCGTCATGGCCAGGACCACAAAACCATTGGCGGCCACATCCCGGGCAAGCCATGCAACCTGCTCGTCAGTGCCCATGAAACCGCTGGTCATGGTGGTGGCGGGCAACGCCCCGGAACCGCTGCAGGGGTAATAGAGTTCGGAGCTGCCCGCACCGCTCACGGAGGTGGCGCTGGTGCAAACGCCAGTGGAGCCGCCATCGCAACCGAAGACAGAAACCAGCGCCGTCATCAACGCTAAAGACAAAAGCAGAGCTAAATTTCTTTTCATACCATCCTCCCTTGGATCATGCTTTTTTAGTGATGAATATTATGGAAAGTACTTCAGACCCGAAATGGATATTTCCTCACCTCCTTTCCTCAACTTGTCCCACGATGCAACCGTTTGGATCAATTACAGCCGCCGCTGGCCGGGTTCGGGTCGTACTCGTACTGCACGCCCGGAAAACGGCGGCTGATGGTATCGATCTGGCTGGCCGAAGCAGAAGCGCACATCAGGGTCTCCTCATACGCCGCCGTAGATGCAAAGTTGACGATCTCGGTGCTTTTGGCCGGGTCCATGTACTGCGGGCCGCAGCCATCGTTGGCGATGGTGGCCATGGGGCCCAGATCTTCGTCCGAGGCGGCCACGATCCCGCAGACGCTGCAAAAGACCATGTGGCCGGCATCGGGAATCAGCACCAGGCGCTTTTTGATGGGGGTATCCTCATACCCGCTGCGCACGATGGAAGGCGTGGCGGCCGCATCCTGCAAACCGCCCATCACCAGGACCGACTTCACATAGGTACCGGATTGAACGCCTCCCGAGGCCATGGGAATGATCACTTGCACCCCGCGTTCACCGCCGAGGCCCCTGACCGCCACGCCGCCGGCGCTATGGCCGCCCAGGCCGATGCGGTCCGTGGCGATTCGGCCGCGCAGGAAGGAGAGCCCGCTCGATTGGCTGCGTACCGCGGCCAGCAGGTCCTGGGTGTCGCCCTTTTGATCGGCACTGAGCAATGCGCCGCAGCCGCCTTCCATCAGGTCGCCCATCATGATGCCGGGATTGTCGGCGCAAATCACCACGAATCCGCGGCTGGCCCAATGGGTGAAAAGGGCATGGGAAGCGGTGCGAAAAGAGCCGGTGCCGTGCACGTAGACGATGACCGGGTAAGGGCCATAGCCGCTGTCGATGGCCAGGTTCTTATATGAGTCGATCTGGAAGATGGGGTCGGTGGCAACCGGATCGGATTCGGGCATGTACTCCCGGGTGTCGATCCAGTCCTTGGCCTTGCCGGCTTCGCTGCCCGGAACCGCCGGGTACCACACCTCGGTTTTCAGGGTGCCGACGGTGACGGTGCGCGAGCCCACCGCCCACGGCCCCCGCACACTGGGATCGACGGGAATGGCTCTCAATTTGGTCACGCCACACGCCCCCGAACCGCCACTACTACTACTGCTGCTACTACTGCTGCTGCCACTACTGCCGCTGTCGCAGGCGACCAAGAGCGCACCTAAGGTCGCCAGGGCGATCAGGATTCCTAATGCCAGGTGTAACTTCGAACGGTGTTCCATTGTTTCTCCTCCCTTGATAGATGGATCGGTAGTGCCCGGTCGTACCTGCGTCTGCGATACTTGCCGACCGCGCATGGTGTTCAAACCCAATGCCACCCCCGGCCGTCCGGGCATCGTTCAATAGGCGGCTCCATAATCTTCTCTTCTGCCCTGAATACCGTGAACGATGATATTCCGGCAAAGCATGGCGCCTCAACAGCCCAAAATTTATGCAATGAATGATCGGACAGCGATGGCGCCTGGATCGGGGGGGGTGGGGTAAATCAAACCAAGGCGCATTCGTTGAATTAGAAGCAATAAAAATGCCAGAAGCCCACGATGCGTAACGTATCCTATTATTTCAGAAATCCATAGACAGACCAAACCATCGCCTGTTGCATGTCTCAGAACGAGGCGTCACAAGGTGGGAAATGCAACACTTGCCAGTTGAGCCTCTCGGCGCAAATCCATTGGGAGTATCTTGAAGGATGGCGGATTAGGTCCGGGAGAGCTGTTTACTGCTCATCCAGCAGATTGTATTGCTTGATCTTGCGGTGAATGGTGCGCCGATCCACCCCAAGCATCTGCGCGGCCTTGGTTTTGTTCCAGCGGGCCTTTTCCAAAGCGCTCAGCACGTCTTGGACGGAATGCGATTTTTGTGTGGACGGGGGGGCGGGCAGCAAGCGCTCGATCTCGCTGTACTCCCTGATTTCAGCAGGCAAATGCTCAAAGCGCAGGGCCGAACCATTGCAAAGCACGAATGCATGTTCCAGCACATGCTCCAACTCCCTCACGTTGCCCGGCCAAGGGTAATTCATGAAGCGGCGCAACACTTCGTTGGATACGCCATCGATTTTCTTTAGATAACGCGCCCGGAACAGTTGGCAGAAATGGTCCATCAACAAGGGTAAATCATCCCGCCGATCTCGCAGGGCGGGCAAAGTGATCTCCATGACCTTCAGCCGGTAGTAAAGATCTTCCCGAAATTCGCCGTTCTTCACCTTCGCTCTCAGATCCTTATTGGTCGAAGTAATGACACGCACATCCACTTTCATGGTGGTGGATTCGCCGACGCGCTCGAACTCTTTTTCCTGCAGCACCCGCAGCAGCTTGAGCTGGAGCAGGGGTGATATATCACCGATCTCATCCAACAAAATCGTGCCGCCGTCGGCCATTTCGAAGCGTCCCTGCCGGTCTTTGATCGCGCCGGTAAAGGCCCCTTTGACATGCCCGAAAAGCTCGCTTTCCAGAAGATTCTCCGTCAGGGCCGAACAATTGACTTTCACAAAGGGCTTGTGGCTTCGCTCGCCGGCATAATGCAAGGCCTTGGCCACCAACTCCTTGCCTGTCCCGCTTTCCCCGGTAATGAGCACCGTGGTTTCGAGGTTGGCCAGATTCTCCAACAACGCATAAATCTCCTGCATTTGCTTGCTCTTGCCGATCAGGTTCTGAAACTTGTAGCGCTCCCTGAGCTCTTCTTCCAGGCCCAGCAGTTCGGTGATATCCCTGATCACGAATACCGCCCCCATGGATCGACCGTCGGCATCGATGAGCGGGGAACTATTGAGCACAACGACCTGCCGCGGCCGGTCATATCGATTGCACCTGATCTCACACTCCTTGATGGTCGTTTCATGGGACAAGGTATCTATCAAAGCGCTGTGGCACGATCGGCCGCATAACGCTTCTACTTTCGCGAACGGTTTGCCAATAACGCTTGCGGTGGACAGGCCGCAGATCGTTTCCACGGCGGTGTTGGCATCGGTCACCTGACCTTCCGCATTAATCGCCAGGATACCCTCCTTGACGCTGCCGAAAATGGCCTCCAACCGGCCGCGGTGACTGGCCAGATCCGCTTCGGTCTTTTTGCGGGCGGTAATATCACGCCATATTCCTCGAAATCCCACCGCCTGGCCATTCACTTTTTTAAGAGAGATGAAACCTTCGAGGGTTATTTTTCGCCCATCCTTGTGAATGACATCATTTACAAAATTTCTTTTCGGGATACCGGTTCGATACACCTCATTGTAAGCCTTCCTGACTCTGTCAACCGTTTCGGGAGCCGTGTATTCTTTATAGGTCATATTCATCAGTTCATCTTTGCCCCTGCCGCCCATCTCAACGACTGCCTGGTTGAAACAAGTCAAATTGCCTTTGAGATCGTATTCCGCGTAGCCTTCGGGTAGCTCGTCAATCAGTTGCTGATACTGATTTTGGACCTCCTTGAGGTCCGATTCGATTTGATCGCGATCCCCATATCCGTCGATCCGCGGGTTGAATTTATAAAGTATCTTCTTATTTGGATTCATCATTAGCCCCTTCATTTCCAGACCAACCCGGATCTGTTCCGAGGATGGACGACCAACAGAATACCAAAACCGGCGAAGGATGCTTCGGATTGGATTCCGATAGCCCCGCGATCTTGAACCCAGATCACTTTTTGCGATGATTGCGGCGCCTTCCCCTCGTAAGGGAAAAGCCAATCGACTCAACATCAGCCTATTTCATCTAAAACGAGCTTACTTTGACAATCCTATATTATCAATTGGTAAAAACACCACAAACGGCTCGGAAAATCCCTCACCGCAAAACCTCCTGGCCCTCTCAAGGGGGATACCCACCCGCATGTCGGCGCCGTGGGTCAAGGTGGAGATACCGACTTCAGCAGCAAGATGCCTGCAAGGTGCCGGCAGAGGCATTGACACCCAATCATAAACAAGCCTAAGTTCCATTTCGGTTGCAGCCGAAACAAAGAGGCCTGTCCGTACCGCAAGTGATCGTTTTGCCATGAAAGAGATCAATGACCAAGGATTTTAACGACAACGCATCCCCCCCATCGAAACCGCCGGCCGTTGCGCCGGCCACGGGCGATGGGTCCGAAGCGACCTTGCCCGACCCCGCCATTGCGGGTCCGGGAAAGACCCTTCTGGACTCACCCGAAAGACAAGCCCAGATCGAAGACCTGCGAAGGGAGCGGCAGGCGCTGGAAGAGACGGCGGCGCGCTACCGTGCCATCCTCGATGCATCGCCGGACCCCATCTGCCTGACGCGTCTGGACGACGGCAAATACATATTTGTCAACACCGCCTTCTACGAACGCACCGGATTTACCCCGGAACAGATCGCCAAGTATACCTCCATCGAGTTGAACGTGTACACCGGCCCCGGTGAACGCAGCCGCTTGATCAGCCGCCTGAAGCGCGACGGCCAGGTGGAGAACATGGAGATGACGATACGCTCCAAGCGTGGCGCCATCGTCAGCGATCTATGGTCCTTGCGGATCATCGATTATGCGGGAGAACCCCACCTGCTGCTGATCGCCAGGAATTACAGCCAGCTCAGAGCCGCCCAGCAAGCCCTTATGGAGAGCGAGGCGAGCTATCGCAGCATTCTGGAGTCGACCCCCTATGCCATCGTCGTCACGCGCCTGGCCGACTCGCACTACATGCAGGTCAACGAGGCCTTCTGCCGCCTCACCGGCTACAGCCGCGACGAGGTCCTGGACCACACGCCCGACGAATTGAAGATCTATGTGGACCCCGCCGCACGGCAACGCATGCTTGAACGGTTTAAACGAGACGGCCGGGTGGACAGCATGGAAATTCAATTCCGGGCCAAAGACGGCAGCCTGCTGGAGAACCTCTTTTCCGCCACGCCCATCACCTACAAAGGCGAGGCCTGTCTGTTGGCCATTACCGTAGACATCAGCGAACTCAAGACGGTGCAGCGGGCATTGAAGCAAAGTGAAGAGAAGTACCGCAATATCCTCATGAACATGGAGGAGGGGTACTGGGAGATGGACTTGAGGGGCACGTTCACCTTCGTCAACGAAGCCGAATGCAGACTCCATCGACGCCCGCTCGAGGAGATCATCGGCCAACGCAGCCGGGGCTTCTATTCCCCTGAAACCGATGCCAGAATATCGGCCATATTCAACCGGGTCTATAAAACCGGCATACCGGCCCCCTTGCTAGACCTCGAGATCAATAGGGGCGACGGCTCCTGCGCCACCATCGAATCCTCGGCATCCCTGCTCAAGGATGCCGCCGGCACGGCCGTGGGCTTTTTCGGGATCACCCGCGATATTTCAGAAAAACGAAAAGTGGAAAAAGAGTTGGAGCAGTACCGCAAACACCTCGAGCAGATGGTCCAGGAGCGCACCCGGGCCCTGGAGGAGGCCCAGGGCGAGTTGGTCAAGCGGGAGAAATTATCGACCCTCGGACAGCTCACGGCCACCGTGAGCCATGAACTGCGCAACCCCCTGGGCGTGATCCGATCCTCCAACTTCTACCTGCAGCGTAAAATTAAAATCCGGGACGAGAAAATCGACAAACACTTCAAACGCATCGAAGAGCAGGTGGCCCTGTGCGACAACATCGTCAACGACTTGCTTGAGTACACCCAGGGACGGAGCGTATCGGTGGCCAAAGGGCCGATACACCCGTGGCTGGAGCGGCTCATCGAGCAGATCGAAGAGACGCGGTCGATTACCATCGAACGCCGGCTGTCCGGCGATCTGCCGCCCATCGCCCACGACTCGGAGAAGCTGCGCCGGGTGTTCATCAACCTGATCGAAAACGCCCTGCAAGCGGTCAAGAGCCGCGACGAATCCATCGAAAAACCCCGGGAGGATTATCGGCCACGGATCCATGTGACGGCCCGCCGCGAAGGCGACCGGCTGGTGGTGGCGGTAGCCGACAATGGCGTGGGCATGGATGCGAAGACCCGCGGCAGGGCTTTCGAGCCGCTCTTCACCACCCGGGCCCGGGGCACCGGCATCGGCCTTGCCATCGTCCAGAAGATTATCGACGAACACGGGGGCGAGGTCGCCCTGGAATCCGAACCGGGCAAAGGCACGACCGTTACCATCGCCCTGCCCTGCGGATAGACGCATCGACTTCCGCCACGTACCGCACTTTCGGCTTGAAACTTCTGAAATCACTTCCAAGCGCTTGATCATCGAGGTGAAAGTGCGCTATGGGCTCCTACGGTTTTGTTCAACCCCTGCTGAGAAAGGCTTTGACGATGAACACACCCGACCATGGAAATGACGCCATTCGACCCGAGCTGGCCGAGCTGTTCCAAAGGACCGCCCTGGGCCTCGATGAGAACCGACCCGATGCGACTGCCCGCCGCACGAAAACCAACCAGCGAACCGCGCGCACCAATGTGGAGGACCTTTTCGATCCCGACAGTTTCATCGAGTATGGGGCCCTGGCTGTAGCGGCCCAGCGCTTCCGCCGCAGCGAAGAGGAGCTGCGCGCCAAGACGCCGACCGACGGGCTCATTGCGGGCATCGGATCGGTCAACGGCGGTCTGTTTGGGGAGGAAAACGCCCGCTGCATGGTGCTGGCCTATGACTACACGGTGCTGGCCGGCACCCAGGGCCATTTCAGCCATAAAAAGATGGATCGCATGTTAAGTCTGGCCCATGAGCTTGAAATTCCCCTGGTGCTCTTCGCCGAAGGCGGCGGTGGCCGGCCCGGCGATGTGGATGCGGCCGGCGTGGCCATTGCGGGCCTGGACCTGTCGACCTTTGCCTTGTTCGGCGGATACAACGGCAAAGCCCCTTTGGTAGGGATCGTCTCCGGGCGTTGTTTTGCCGGCAACGCGGCCCTCTTGGGATGTTGCGATATCATCATTGCCGCCCGGGATTCCAATATCGGCATGGGCGGACCGGTGATGATCGAAGGCGGCGGCATGGGCGTCTTCCGGCCCGAAGAGGTGGGGCCAATGGATGTGCAGACCAACAATGGCGTGGTCGATATCGCCGTGGAGAATGAAGCCGAGGCGGTGGCCGTGGCCAAAAAGTATATCTCCTATTTTCAGGGCGACCTCAAGGCGTGGCAAGCGCCCGATCCCAAGCCGCTGCGCGACATCATTCCTGAAAACCGCCGCCGCACCTACGACATGAAGCGGGTCATCACGGGCATCGCCGATGTGGACTCATTTCTGCAACTGCGCCCCGATTACGGCATGGGCATTATCACGGGATTCATGCGCATCGAAGGCCGGCCCTTCGGAGTGATCGCCAACAATTGCATGCACATGGCCGGCGCCATCGAAGCCGAGGATGCCGACAACGCCGCCCGCCTGATGCAACTGTGCAACGTCCACGGTCTGCCCATCGTCAGCCTGATCGATACCCCCGGGTTCATGGTCGGCCCGGAGATCGAAACCCGCGCCCAGGTGCGCCATGTCTGCCGCATGTTCGTGATCGGCTCCCACCTGACGGTGCCCTATTTCTCCATCGTGACCCGCCGCGGCTATGGCCTGGGCGCCATGGCCATGGCCAAAGGCGGCTTCCACGAATCGGCCTTTATCGCTTCCTGGCCCACCGGCGAGTTCGGCGGCATGGGGCTGGAAGGCGCCGTCAAGGCCGGCTTTAAACGTGAGCTGGACGCCGAAAAGGACCCGGCCGCCCGGGAGGCGCTCTTCAACAAACTGCTGAGCCAGCTCTACGAGCGCGGCAAAGCCGTCAACATGGCCGCCTACCTGGAGATCGACGCGGTCATCGATCCCATGGACACGCGCAAGTGGATCATCAAGGGATTCATGTCGGCGCCAAAAAGATCCGCCAGGGAGGAAAACCGGCCCTTCATCGATCCGGTGTGATATGCAAGGGCCGATGTGAGTTCGTGCCCGGCAAAAAACGCGCATCGTCCGGGTGCCCCGCTTTGAATACAAGCTGGGACACTCGGACGATGCATTCGGCAGGTTCGATCTATTTAAGCTTAACGCTTTCCGGCAGCCGCCGGGAAAGAATCTCCACCGTCTCCGCCACGATTTCTTCCAGCACGATTTTGGCCGGCTTGATTTCATGGATGATGCCGGACACCTGGCCGGCCAGACCGCCCACGTAATCGTCTTTCTTGGCTTCGATGAACGCCGCCAGCAGCGCAGATGAGACCATCACCTGGGTTGGAAAAGGCAGGGGCGCCAGTCCCGAGTCGGCCCACAGGTCATGATATTTGTTGTAACTGGCCCGCAGGGTCTTGCCGGTGTAAGCCGTGCTGACACGCGTATCTTCGTCGGTGGAAGAGATGATGCGCTGCTTGTTGACCGGCAGCGCCCCACCTTCATCGGTGGCCAAAAAGCGCGTGCCGATCCAGACCCCGATGCACCCCATGGCCAGGGCGGCCGCCACGCCGCGTCCATCACCGATACCGCCGGCCCCCAGCACGGGCACCGGCGCGGCGGCATCGATGGCCGCCGGCAAAAGCGCCATGGTGCCGATGCGCCCGGTGTGGCCGCCGCCTTCATGACCCTGGGCGACCAGCAGGTCGATCCCCGATTGGGCCATGCGTTTGGCATTTTTCGAGTTACCGGTGATGCCCAGCACCTTCATGCCCCTCTGGTGGGCGTCCGCCACCATGAATCCGGGATTGCCGAGCCCGGCGCAAAACAGGGGCACGCGCTCCTCGAGGCAGACCTGCACCGACTCCTTGGGGCGCATGGTGGTGGTGTTCATGCGCACCATCACCTCGACATCGGGCAGACCCATTTCGGCTTTGAGTTTGTTGATCCAATCCGAATGGGATTTGGGTATGGTTTTCAACACTTCGCTCAGTGGCAGTTGGTCGATGTCACGACTGCCCATTCCGCCCCCCAGATCAATTTTCTGGGGCAGCAACAGGTCGACGCCAAAGGGCTTGTCGGTCTGGGACTTGATCTGCCGAATGGCGTCGCGCAGTTCATCGACCGTAAAGCCGCTGCCGCCCAAAACGCCCATGCCACCGGCTTCGGAGACCGCCACAACCAGTTCCACCGGAGCCCCGGTCTTTTCTCCAATCAGGGTCGGCCCCATCCCGGCGCTCAAAATGGGATATTCGATGCCGAGCATATCGCACAGCTTGGTTCTCAATACAGGTCTTGCCATCTTGTCCTCCTTTTGCCGATTAACGGCCCTTGAAATTCGGTGCCCGTTTCTCCAGGAACGCCTTGGCGCCCTCCTTGAAATCTTCGGTGAAGAGCAATGCTTTGCTGGCGGCCTGCTCGATCTCCATGACGCCCTCCCGCAGGTTGGTTTCCAATCCCAGGCGCACGGCCTTCATGATTTCACGCTGGGCCACGGGCGCACCGTTGGCCAGTTTCTTGGCCAGCTTCTTGGCTGTTGTCAAGACCTCGGCGGCCGGCACGACTTTGTTCAAAAGCCCCAGCGCCAAGGCTTCCTTGGCCGGCATGAAATCGCCGGTCAACATCAGTTCAAGGGCTTTGGTTTTGCCGATAAAACGGGGCAGGCGCTGGGTGCCGCCCCAGCCGGGGTTGAGGCCCAGTTTGACTTCGGGCAGGCCCAGCATAGCCTCTTCGGCCATGATGCGCAGGTGGCAGACACAGGCCAGCTCCAGGCCGCCGCCGAAGGCGCTGCCCTGCAGGGCGGCGATAATGACTTTAGGATAGTTTTCGATTTTGAAATAGATCTCGTTGCCGTTATACTCAGGCACTTTTCCGGCCTGGTAGCCGGCGAATTCGGTAATGTCGGCACCTGCGGAAAACAGCTTGGGGCCCGTGCCGGTGATGATGATGACGCGCACGTTGTCGTCATGCTCGCATTTGTCCAGCAGGTCGCTCAAGTCTCTTAAAACGCCCTGGCCCATGGAGTTGGCCGGCGGATGGTTGATGGCCGCCACGACCACCATGCCCTCTTGTTCTACGTTGAGTTTTTCATAATTGAAAGTCATTTTACGCCTCCTTTAAGTATTCCGATGATTGTTCAGATGGTCTTTGGGGTGGCTTGATGGACCCATCACCCCTTTTTCTTTTTCTGCGCGGCCGTGCCCAAATAACGGCCGTATGCGTCGCGGTCGATTCCAGGCAATGTATTTTCGACTTCTTCGGGCCGCAGGCTGTAAAAGCCTGTGCGCCCGAGCAGCTCTCCCAGCAGCAAAAGCACGCCGGCCGCGATGCTCAGCGTCACAACGGCGGTCTTTTCGGCCAACAGCATATAAAGCACAAACCCGACGGCGGCCGATGAAAGCGCCCAAGCCCACACGATCAGCTTTTTAAAAAACGGCACGCTGTGCTGCGTTGACCAAGAGCGATCCGCGCAAACCCGACGGTTCATATCCCACTCATCGCTGGTTGACTTCAAGGTAAAAATCAATCGGAACTGAACGGTACAGCGTATCGCCAGCATTAACAACGAAAGGATGAGCGCGGTTACGATCCACCCGGTTATGTTGACCCAGGCCTGGCCGGTATGGATGATGATCAATGTGGCCCCGACGCTTCCCAACACCATCACGGACCCGAAAAAGCCCACATGCGCGTGCCCGCCGTGCCACCCCTTTACGCCGATGGCACGATATATCCCGGCCATGCTGAATACACACAACAGACCGACTGAAACGGTGGTCCATGTCATCAGATCGCTGGGGGTCCCCTGTTTTTGCAACAGGAAGCAAACGCCCCACAGCCCCAGCAAAAGCGCGGTAAAAAGTACTTCTCGGCTTAGCCACGACGTTTTGAAATTGACCAGGGCCCGGGGCGCCCTGAACGGTTTGCCCAGGTGAAACAGCGAAACGAGCATGCCGGTCGCAATGGCCGCTCCGATCAGCAGCATACCCGGTGCCGTCAGCACTACCGCTGCATGGGCGCCGCCGACGCTGGCCGACGCCAGCCTGAAGATGGCCGCAAAGGCGAGCATCCCGACTGCAAGTTGAATCATGAGACTATTGACGATCAGGGACCATTCCTTGCCTGGCATGCCTGACATTTTCCTCCATTGACCCCAAATGACCCCAAATCCGGTACCGTTAAATGACCAATATCGTTAAATCAGAAGATAAACCGAAGGTTCGGTTTGATGGTGCACCAGCAGGCGGGTATTTTTTTGCGCGCGCAAAAGCCGCGACACCGCACTGCCGCTATCCTCGATATCTCCAAAGAACCTGGCCTTTGCGGGACACACTTCCACACAGTGAGGCAACAGCCCTTCATCCACGCGGTGGTGACAGAAGTGGCATTTGGATACCGTGCCTTTCTGCTGCGCCTTGACCTGCCGGTCGCCGACGGGAAAGTCCAGGTGGTATGCGGGCTGATCCGCATTAAAACTGCGCACATGGTGGTAAGGACAAGCCATGATGCACATGCGACAGCCCACGCAGATATCGTAATTTTGCATGACGATACCGTCTTCGCGCCGGTAGGTCGCCCCGGTCGGGCACGCCTTGACGCAAGCGGGGTTTTCGCAATGCTGACAATTCAAGGTTAAATACTGGATCTCCAGATTGGGAAACACCCCATGGGGCGTATCCATGGTGGCGCCGCCATGGGTCAACACCCTGTTCCAGCTTATCCCCTTGGGCAGATTGTTCCCCTGCTTGCAGGCAACGGCACAGGTGTGGCAACCAATGCAGCGGGTGATATCCACCAGCATGACATATCTTTTTTTATCCCGCTTTTGCATCTGAATATCTTCTGACCTCGCAAAGCACATCGTAAAAGCACTGATTGTAACTGGTCGTGTTGACATAATCGTGGGTCAGCTCCTGATAGGAGCCGGCGATGAACTGGTCGCGCTGCCATCCCTTGGGAACGGTGATCATGCCGGGCCGCTGGGCTTCGCTCAATTTTGCTTTCAGCACGACATGCCCGCGGTCGTTGAAGACTTCGACTATATCGCCCTCTTCGATGCCCCTTTGCCGGGCATCCTTGGAATTGATGCTCGCAAAGGGTTCGGGATCGAGTTCGCGCAGCCAGGGGGTGCCGAACCATTGGCTGTGCAGGCGCCAGCGTTGCCGCACGGTGTGATAGACCAGCGGATATTTTTTGTACAACGGATTATCCGGCCAGGCTTCAATGGGCGGTGCGAATACCGGCAGATGCTCACGGCTTTGGTCGATCGCCACTCCACAGTTCAGTCTCGGCTTGGGATCTTCAAGATAGAATTCCATCCGTCCGGAACGGGTCGGAAACTTGTTATCTTGCCAGTTGACCCAGCAGGTCGGCAGCGTTTGGATCACCTTTTCTTCTTTCAACCGCTCCCAGGCCAGCCCCTCCGCGCGGGCGGTATCGTTATCGAGCAGCATTTGGATGAACTCCTCGTCCGTGTAATCGAAGTGCTCGCCCAGCCCCAGCCCTTTGGCGATCATCCGGTAGATGTCCATGTTGGATTTGGATTCATAGGCTGGCTCCAGCGCCTGTTCGCTGATGGCCGTATAGGGATGAAAAGGCCCCTGAACGATATCGATCATTTCAAACCAGTGGCAAACGGGCAACACGATATCGGCGTATCGGGTGGTGTCGGTTTCCACCATATCGGCCACCACGATGAAGTCCATGGCCGGGAAGATCGTGTTGACGATCTCATTCTGGTTGGTGGCGTTGCAGACCAAATTGCTGGCGTAGATATACAGGGCCTTGATAGGGTGCGGTTGGCCGCGGAATTCTCCGCTTTTTAAAACCTCTTTGAGGTAGACCCAGGGGATGAGCTTTGAGTTGGGTCTGCCTTCGGGAAAGAAAAGTTTGGCGAAATTGATGTCATGCCCCACCCGGCCGATGTGCCCCACCGAGGCGCCGGGTTTGCCGATGTTAGCGGTCAGCGCGGCCAAGATCCCCCAGGCGTGGCCGGTCTGAACCCCATTGTCATATTGAATGAACCCATTGTAAATGCTGGCGGGTTTGTTGGTAGCATATAGCCGGGCCAGATTCCGAATGGTATCGGGGGCCACGTCACAAAGGCGGCCCCCATGATCCGGTGTATAGGCCGCCATGGTTTTTTTCAAAAGGCTGAAGGCCGTGGTGACCTTGATTCCGGAAACATCAAATGCGCCTTCCAGGGCCGGTTTTTCAACTAGATCCAGAATCCTTGCTTCGTTTGCCGCACTGTCCCAAACCATGTAGGGATCCGGGGACTTTTTTTCCGGTACGATGCCGGTCAGATCGCTTTGCCGCAAAAAGCGTTGGGTGTCTTCTCGCACCAGAAAGGGCGCCACGGTATGCTTCAGCAGATATGCTTCGTCATACAATTTTTCTGAAATAATCACTTCGGCCATGGACAACGCCAGCGCGGGATCACTGCCTGGACGGATGGAGATCCATTGGTCCGCTTTGGCGGCACAGGTCGTAAAGCGCGGATCGATCACCACGATCCTGGCGCCCTTTTGCTGTGCTTCGACCACAAACCGCCAGTCATGGGGATGGGAGTCGGTGATATTGGCCGCCCAGATGAGAATGGTTTTGGCATTGACCAGATCGGCACGGTCATTGCTTTGGTTCCAGGTATTGCCGGTGCCCAGCACCCGGCCGAGACCATGGGTGTCGGACATGTCCAGGGAGTGCTCCGTCTGGGTGGCGTGCATGGCATTGGCCAGACGAAAGCTGGAGTAGGCCCCATTGAGGTATGCCTCACTGCCGCTGACCGCGGAAAAGGCGACCGATTGCCGGCCGTAGACTTGCTGGTAATGCTTGAATCGCGTGACGATGGTGTCGATGGCCTCGTCCCAGGAGATGCGTTCGAATTTGCCCTCGCCCCGCGCGCCGACCCGTTTCAGGGGATATTTGAGCCGGTTGGGATCGTATATGCGCTGGACATGGCTCAACCCCCGCAGGCAGACGCGGTTGTAGCGCTCATCGGGAAAGGGCGCCATGCTGGTTTTGACGGCCCTGCCGTCGCGCACATGCACAAGCAGCCGGCAGCGGCTCTGGCAATTGCCGCTGCACATGCAGCTGAACAGCTTTTCAGCGGCGTCCGATCTTTCGGCGGCCGGTGATTGCTCAACATCTTTATTCATACGCAGGGCCTATCATATCCGGTGCGGTTTCACTAAAGCATTCCCGACAACAGCACAAAAAAACGCTCGGCCTTGCCTTATAAGACGGGTTTGGAAACCGGAAGATCCAGGGCATCCAAGAAGCCGGGCCGCGCTTCAACGCATTGGGGGATGAGGTTGATGCTGGGAGCGGCACTGGTGGAAAAGGGCTCTTTGGGGCTGAGCATGCCTTTTAACGAAAGGGTCATATTGGGTTCGCCTTCAATGCGAATCGTATCCGCCATCGGAGGCTCGGGCTGAACCTTGTGACACACCTTGTGGATAAAGTGGAAGCTGGTCACTTCCTTGCCGGCTTTCAGGCAGCGCATGGTAAACTCATGGGCGTAAATGGTCCCCGGCTTTACTTTTCCGATGGAGTGCGCTTCCAACTCCATTTGCGTGGTGAACACTTTATGATCTTCGACATATTCGTCATATTCAAGGCCGACATGGTCGGCAATCACCATCGTGGTGGTACCGTAGTAGGAGGCAATGATATCCTTGATCACGTTGTTGTCGAAATCCTCGGGGTGTTTGCCATAACCGAAGTAATGCACCCAGGGCGCGAAATTGTAGGAATCATCCTGCCCCCCGGTCACGGCCACGCGGTCGACACGCCCTGCCATGGAAGCTAAAACCACCGCAAGATAGGGGCTGTACAGGCCGGGGAATATGCCTTGCTGGACATAGGTCACCCCGTTGTCCAGGGCGCATTGATGAATCATGTCATACAATTTCGGCGCGGTTTTGTGCATATGGTAGATCCCCAGGGTGGTCAGCACATTTTTTTTGGCCCTGAGCGCTCGACAGATACAGTTTGCCCCGCCCGAAAATCCGGTCTGACGGTTGTCGCCGTCATCGCGCATATCCGGAACGTAGAGAAGCACGACATCCGCGTCCAGATTGAGCACGGTATCAATATCGTCCGATACGATGACGCCGGTTTTGGCGAATCCAAAGACTTCTCCGGCATCCCGGCCGACCTTTTTAGGGTCGATATCAATGGCCCCCACCAGTTTCAAAGATCTTTTCCCTTCGAGCATTTTAATCGCATATCGACCAACAAGGCCAAGGCCCCAGATGATGACCCTGTATTGTTTCATAACCATCTCCTCCGCTTTAGTGGTGTTGAATTCTATACAAACAGCGACAGGGAATCGATCAACTGCCTGTCTTGGGTTTCCATGACATCGATAATCCGCTGGTGCATGCGTCGCTTCAATTCGCCGAAGATCTTGCGCCCTTTGTCGAAGCGCCCCGCGAATGCCAGGGCCTCCGCCATGAGCGCGTCGCCATCTTTGCAGGCCTTTTCAATCACGCCGTATTTTTCCAGTTCAAGGGCGTTCACGCGTTGCCCGCTCAGCACCATGCGGTGAAACAACGGGTGGGGGACGGCTCTTTGAAGCCATAAAAACATGGAGGGCAGAAACGGGATGTTGAGGTCCACCTCGGGAAAACCGAAGTATCCCCTGTCCGAGCGCATGAACCGGAAGTCACAGGCACAGCAGATAATGGCGCCGTTGCCGAAGGCGTGGCCGTTGATGGCGGCAATCACCGGAATGGGCATCAACAGGATCTGCTTAAAAATCGCCTGCATGCCCAATAGAAATTCTTTGGCTGCAGCCGTATCCTTTTCGCGCAGCCGTTGCTCCAGCCACTCCACATGCACGCCCATGGAGAAGAACTTCTCATCACCGGAGGTCAGCACCATGGCTTTGACCGACGCATCGGCGAGAACCTCTTCAAATATGCGCAACATCTCTTGGGCGAAGGTCAGATCCATCTTGTTTTCATGATGAATCATGCGCACGATCGCGGTGTTGCCGGTTTTTTCCCATTCAAGGAGGGGCATCATCATCTCCACAGGGGCGAATGATTATTCGCCCCTACTGCTTTTTAATCTTTAATCCACTTTTTGATATCGGTTGGCGGGATAGCCCAATGCATAGTCGTCGATGCGTTGGCGGAGTCGGTGGCAAATGTTTGGGGTCAATGCATTGCTCCTGTTTTACTGGACGGTACGGACAGAGTGGGCCGTCCACTCCGTCCACCAAGTCCATACCGTCCATGTCGTCCACACGGGCAACGACTTTCTACGGATTCATCTCATACGCCCCGCTCAGGCTCGCTACGTACGTCTCCCACACCCGGTCGTACTGGGCGCTGTCGCCTTCGGACTTGATCAGCATGATCTCCTTGCAATAGGCCTGCTGCTCCTCCTTGGTGTTGTGCATGCCGTAGATTTGCAGGGCAAAGCGGGCAAAATCGCGCACCATGAACTCGAACATCTGATTGACGATGTCGCTATCGATATTGTCGATGCGGCACTGCTCCAGGATCAGTTGACCGTAGACCACCACGGAGAACATCTCGCCCAGGGGCAGGGAGAAGGAGGAGTCCTTATCTTGGGCCTTGTCGGGTCCGGCTTTTTCCAGCAACGCCTTGAAACGCTCGATCTGCGCCATGAAGCACTGCACGTTGGGCAGGCCGGCAAAGGCTTCGAAGATGGGGCGAAAGTCGTGGAAGGCCACTTTACCCAGGCCGCCGGTGGGGCCCTGGTTGAAGATGAACAGGTCGTCTTTTTGGGCGAAATCGGGCTGGATCTCGGCGTAGGCTTGCGGTTTGAAGAAGTAGTTCTGCATGAACTTGCGGATCAACTGCACATTGACGTGCACGGTGCCTTCGAGCTTGGAGGGGCCGCGCACCTCGCTGGTGGCGGTAAAGAAATAGGTGTCTTTTTCAAAGCCCTTGGCGGCGATCACATCCCACAGCAGGTTGATCACCTCTTCGGATTGCAGCGTCACCTTCATCTTGCTGGTGGGATTAAAGAGCATGTAGCGTCGGTCATCGGCAGAGGCGCTGCGGAAATAATCGGTGGCCCTTCGCTGATAGAGCTTCATGCCCATCAAGCGCAGCCAGGCCTCCATGAAATTGCGGCGGACATGCGGCATGTCGGTCACGCGCTTGCCGTAGAGCATACGGTTGCTGGCATGGGTGATGGCTTCATAGAAGCTGTGCTCGGACATGCCGATGGAGCATGGGCCGATATTGAATTTACCGATATTGACCGTGTTGAGCGCGCAATCCCAGGCATGCGGGCCCCTGGAAAGAATATCCTCTTGGGCAATCGGATAGTCGTGCAGGGCAAAGTTGGAGACATATTGCTGGTGCGAGATCACATTTTTCTTCAGTTCATAGGCTTTGTGCCGATAGTTGGTCACGAAGAAGACATAGTCGTCCGTGCCGTCCTTGACTTTGCCGAAGGTGGAGACCATTTCGGCCTCGTTGCCGTTGCCGATGTAGTATTTTTCGCCGTTGGCGACCCAGGTGCCGTCGGGTTTGGGCGTCAGCGCGGTCTCCGTCGAGTAAATATCCGCGCCCTTGGCCCGCTCGGAGAGACCGAAGGCGAAGATCGCGCCTTTTTTGAGCAATTGCGCGGCCTTCTGCTTGGCCGTTTCGTTGGCGCTCATCCAGATCGGCCCCAGGCCCAGGATGCTGACCTGAAAGCAATACCAGTAGCCGGAGCCGTAAAAGGCCAGCAGCTCGCTGTACTCGTTGTTGCGGGCCGTATCCCAGCGGCAATCCGGATCGCCGCCGGCGTAGGCCTTGGGGGTCAGCAGCTTGGCGAAAATCTGTTCGCGGCCGACAAACTCGACGAAGTTTTTGTACCAGACCTTTTTATGGAAATCGTCGGTGAGCTTGGCCTTGCCGATACCCTCAAAGAAGGCAATGGTCTTGTCCATGATGGCCCGCGAGCCGGCATCGGACATCAACGAGTGATACTTTTTGGGCTGCAACAAGTAATTCATTTTCGATCTCCTTTTTGAGATATTGCTTTGGTTCGGTCTGCGCTTCCCGTGCCCTGCGGTATTGCCTTGGGTCTATATAATATAGATCATCCAATATGGGCAGCCCTTATGACGACCCGCATCCCGATGCCCGGACCGTCATGAAGGGCAACCCGCTCGCTTTATGAGTGTGGGCTGAATGGCTATTTGCCGATCTTTTTGGCCAGGGCTTCGCGATCCCCGCCGCTCATGCCGGCGATGTAGCGCACCACTTTCTTGCGCGCTTCGATGTCGTACTGCGTGGTGATGGCGATCTGCTCCATGATGGGCGATCCGCCGCCGTGGTAGTTGCCCACGTTGGTGATGCCGCCCATGGCCGAGCAGAGCACGTCGCCCAGATAGCGCCAGAATTGGGCCTGATCCGCCACCGGCATGTTCGGATTGCGCTGGGTGTACTTGAGCAGCAGCTCGCCGGTCTCGGGATTGACGAAATCCTTTTCGTGGGGGAAGGTGGCCACCACGCCGCCGGAGATGTCGCACAACATCTCCGCTTCGCGGTAGACCGCCTCGCCCGACAGGCAGCGGCCCACGTTGCAGTAAATGGAATGGGGAATATACGAACCGGGGCCGTAGGGCATGAACCCCACGCCGGGGATGTACACCTCGGGTTTGCCCAGATCCGAGGCGGTGTAACCGGCGGCGTAGCCCAGCTCGGTAGTCATGATGATCTCGGCCAATTTTTCGCGCACATGCTCGGCCTTGTGGACATTGTTGACCTCTGCGGCCAGGGCGGCGGTGCCCAGCATGATGTCGCCGATGGCCGGTTTGCAGCCCGAATAGGAGTGGCGGTGGAACAGGGCGAAGAGCAGGGCCAGAACGCCGCCGTGCTGGTGTTCGCCGGCCAGAAAGACCCGGTCCCAGGGCACAAAGCAATTGTCGAATATCATGTAGGAGTCGGTGGCGCCATGGGCAAAACCGCGTTTGTAATGCTCCCGGGGACGCAGGTTGTGAATGGTGACCACCTGTTTCAAACCGTCCCAGTCGGCCGGCACGGCAAAGGCCACGGCATAGTCCTTGTCCTCCTTGCGCAGGGCGCGGGTGGGGAAGACCAGCACCTCGTCCGAAACCGAAGCCTCGGAGATGTGCAGCTTGCAGCCCTCGACCACGATACCGTCCTTGAGGCGCTCTTTAATGCGCACATAGGCCCCCGGATCGGGCTGCTCGGCCGGACGCAGCATGCGGTCACCCTTGGTGTCGGTCTGGGCGCCGGCGGCCACCAGGTCCTCGGTCTGGAAGCGGGTGAGCCATTTCTTGAAATTTTCATGATACTGGGTGTCCCCTTTGTTCATCTTGTCGGCTTCGTAGGAGACATTATAGACCGCGTTGGTGGCGTCGATGCCCATGCAGCGCTGGATGCAGCCGCCCACCTTCTGGCACAGCATGCGGGTCATGTCCTGTTTCTTGTGCAGGTCTTCCTTGTTTTGATGGATGTGGGTGAAGCGGCTGATGCGCTCGCCGGTCAGATGGGAGATGGCGGTGCACAGCTCCTGGTTTTCGGGTTTCAGGGCCTCGTCATAGGTGGTGCCGATGGTGTCGAGGCACGCCATCTGGAGTTCACCGGTGCGGTCGATGCGCTCGCCGTTGAAATAGACGTTGCGCTTCATTTTAGAAAGGCCATCGATGTAATCTTGCTTGGTTCTCATTAAAATGCTCCTTTTGCTTGGTTTCACCGAATAAGATTATCCTCCCGATATCAAAGCAATTAGGATACCAATCGCCACCGCGACGCATGATTTTGTATCCTGATGTTTTCTTTCGCATATTGACTTTTACCTTTGTTCGAACCCGAAAATGATGTATCAATTATGTCTCACCTGTATGAATATGCGACATAAATGAGAAGATCTCCCGAGACAGGAATACGAACATGATGGCGCCAAAAGCTTCCAAGCAACTGCGGCTTTTCAACGAAACGAAGCTCAGAGAGCGGAACTATTACACCGACAAATATCAGAAGACGCTTAGTGAATGGAAAAAATTTGTCTCCGGCGGCGATGCGATCGATGGCGCCGTTATTCCGGCGGACGTATTGGATGCCTGGCGGCGTTGTCGCGATTTGGGCATCGATCCCTCCAAGCTGCCGCAGAAAAAGATCCTCACCGGAAAAGAGCTCGAAAAACTGCTGCTGAGAAATCAGGAATTCATCGACGTCAGCCGGCCTTTCTTAAGCAATCTGTATCAGTTTCTGAGAGGCTCCGGCTTTCACGTGGTGCTATTCGACCGTGAGGGCTATGTACTGGAGATCATGGGCGATCACGATATGGCCGAGGTGATATGGCGCTCGGGGGGCGTCATCGGCGCCTTGTGGAACGAGCCCTCGGCCGGCCACAATGTCATCGGCGCGATTATCCTGGCCCAAAAGCCCGTTCAACTCTTCGGCAGCCAGCATTACATCAAAGGCTACCATGGTGAAACCGGTTCGGGCGCGCCTATTTTTTCTCCGGACGGCGGGCTTCTTGGGGGGATCACCCTCTCCGCGCGCAATTTTCGGGTCAATCCGCATACCCTCGGCATGGCCGTTGCCGCCGCCTATGCCGTCGAAAATGAACTGCGGACCCGCAAAGCCTTTGCCGACGCCCAGAGCGCATACCGCTATCAGCAAGCCGTTATCGCCTCGATCATGGAGGCCATGATCTCCGTGGACAACCACGGCATCGTTGCCCTGATCAACGATCCGGCCAGAAAGCTGTTCTCCATATCATCCCCCCGGATAGAGGGAGAATCGCTGGGCGCGATACTGGCTAGGAAGAATACAATGCTGCTTAAATTGATCGAAAATTATGACCGCATCACCGATAAGGAGGTGCGCGTCTTTTCGCGCGGCGCCTGGAACGATTACACCGTGACGATTACGCCCATTATTTCTGCCGAAAGCCAGCGCATCGGAAAGATCGTTGTGCTCAATGAAATCAAGCGGGCCAGAACCATGGTCACCAAAATGGTGGGCGCCCGCGCCATATTCCACTTTGAAGATATCTGCGGCCGCGATCCGAAATTTTTGATCACCATGGAACAAGCCAAAATGGTGGCTCAAAACGATTCCAACGTTCTTCTGCTCGGCAAAAGCGGCACGGGCAAAGACATCTTCGCCCAATCGATCCACAATGCGAGCCGCCGCCGCGACGGTCCCTACGTGGCGATCAACTGTGGCGCCATTCCAAGGGATCTGATCGCCAATGAACTCTTCGGCCATGAGGAAGGGGCTTTCACCGGGTCCCGTCGCGGCGGCAATCAGGGCAAATTCGAGTTGGCCGACGGCGGCACGATTTTTCTCGATGAGATCGGCGAAATGCCGCTGGAATTGCAGACCGTGCTTTTGCGGGTGATCGAAGATAAGTCCATTACGCGTATCGGCGGCAAACAGACCCGCAAAATCGATGTGCGCATCATTACGGCCACCAACAAGAACCTGAGAGAAGAAATTGCAAAAGGGAGCTTCCGCGAAGAGCTCTTTTATCGCATCAATGTTTTCAGCATCGAGCTGACGCCACTTTGTGAACGGCCCGACGACATCGCGCGGCTGACCCAATGGTTCATAAAGAAGCACGAAGATCTTCTGGGCAAAAAAATCGTTCGTGTGGACGATCGCATCGGCGAGGCTTTTTCGCATTACTCCTGGCCCGGCAATGTGAGAGAATTACAAAATGTCATCGAGCGGATGATGAACTTTGCCCGTGCCAACGAACTCACCTACGATTTGATTCCCGGCGAAATTATGCGATCCAGGCGGATACCCGACCGGATCGGCGACATGGTATCGCCCGAGGAGATCGAAAGAAAACTGATCGAGAAAATGCTGGATCTGAAGTTTCCTAAAATCCAGATCGCCGAAAAACTCAATGTCTCCCGGGCGACGCTTTACCGGAAACTGAAGCGATACGCCATGGTTGAAAAGCAATGAGCGCATATACCTACCGTTATCGGGCTTTTTAATTGGGCGCATTTGCATGACGCTAAAGCCTCGGTAAAAAAAGGCGATTATTACTCATTGAAATCCATTTAATGGGAGCCGATCGATGCAGATCACCCGCGGGCTGGATACGGAGGCGAACGAATACGCGCTGTTAAAGGAGCGCCATGATCGCATCCGGTCGGTTTTGGACGACATGATCTCGGGCGTGATGGTCGTGGACCGACTGGGCACCGTGCTGCTCATGAACAAGATGGTGGCGCGCCAATTGGGCCGTCCCGAAGCCGACTGCATCGGCCGGTCCATCGAAACCCTTTTGCCCAAAGTGGCGGATATCATCTTGCAAAGAGTGCAAGCGGTGTTTGCCAGCGGCCGGTCTGCGACCTATGAAAACAGAATCCCGGCGGGCGAGACGACGCACTGGCTTTTCTCCGTATATCAGCCGGTTTACGATGCACTTAACGAGATCCAGGCGGTGCAAATCCTCTCGTTGGATGTGACCGAACAAAAAAGGGCCCAAGAGGATCTCTTGCATACCAAGCGTTTGTTGGACAAGAGCCAGCACGTCGCTAAAATCGGCCACTGGGAGTGGCGCCTGCGCGATGACCGGATCACCTATTCCGACGGGTATCGACGACTTTACGGTTTCGGACCGGACGAGGCGGTATCCGTGGAGGACGCCATCGCCATGATTCATCCCGATGACTATGCGCGCTGGGATGAAGAGCTCAAGCAATCGTTCGAAGCGCGGCGCCCTTTTTTACTGGATTATCGGATCGTGCGCAGGGACGGGAGCATCGCCTGGATCAATGCCCAGACCGAACTGAGCTACAATGCCGAGGGCAAGCCGTCGAAGATTTGGGGCGTCCTGCAGGATATCACCGAACGCGTCGAGGCCGAACAAAAGCGCCTCGAACTGGAAAGCCGGCTGCGGCAGTCCCAAAAAATGGAGGCCATCGGCACCCTGGCCGGCGGTATCGCCCATGATTTCAATAATATTTTATCTTCCATCATCGGTTACACGGAACTGGCCATGGAAGATGTCCAAGCGGAAACACTCACCCATCAAAATTTAAATGAGGTGTTCCGCGCCGGTCTGCGCGCCAAGGAGTTGGTGCGTCACATTCTGACCTTCAGCCGGCAAACCGAAATTCAACGGCAACCCATTGCCGTCGCCTCCATCGTCAAAGAAGCGGCACGCATGCTGCGGGCCACCATACCGGCCTTCATTGCGTTGAAGGTCGAAGACCTGTCGAAAAACAGCACCATCATGGGCGATGCCTCGCAAATCCACCAGGTGATCTTAAATCTGTGCACCAACGCCGCCCACGCCATGGAGGAAAAGGGCGGCGCCCTGCTGATCCGGCTTGAGAATCGGATCGTCCGGTCGGAGGACACCCCCTCGATGCCGGAAAATGTGGTCGGTCCCTGTTTAAAACTCAGCGTGAGCGACACCGGGGTCGGCATCGCGCCGGAGCTGATCGATCGTATTTTTGAGCCTTACATGACGACCAAACCGGCCGGCAAAGGCACCGGCCTCGGACTCTCCGTGGTGCATGGCATCGTACAGTCCCACCGCGGTTGCATAGCGGTCAAAAGCCGGCCCCATGAGGGCACCAGCATGGAAATCATCCTGCCGCTGATCGAAAAGGAGATGGCGACGCGGAAGATCCCGGCCGCCGCGGTTTGCGCGGGCAACGAGCATATTCTTTTGGTCGATGATGAACAGCAAATCGTCCATTTCCAGAAGCAGGCCCTGGAACGACTGGGGTATACCATTACGGCGCGCACCAGCAGCATCGAAGCAATGGAAGCATTCAGAGCGCACCCTGATCGATATCGGGCCGTGGTCACCGACATGAGCATGCCGAACTTGACCGGTGATCTCCTGGCCAGGGAGATGAAGTCCATTCGCCCGGATATCCCCGTTATCATCTGCACCGGCTACAGCGAAAAGCTGTCGGAACGCAGGGTAGCGATGTTGGGAATCGATCTGTTCCTCATGAAACCGGTGGGGCGCATGGATCTGGCCAACGCCCTGCGCCAATTGCTCGACAAGCGCAAGCCGAGCCTCTCCGCCGATTAGGTCATAACTCATAATAGAAAGCCCGCGCCTGACGGCGCGGGCTTTCTATTTCTAAATTACCTCTGAACGACCCTTCTATTCCGCGGCAACAAGGGGCGGTTCACCCCAGTAGGCGCAATTGTGCGCGGTGATAAAATTAAGCGCCGTAACATTTTCCGAAGGCGTGTCGAGCTTCTTGATCGTGCTGAAAAGACTGCCGGCAGAAAATGCGCGCCAATTCAAGGAAGAGGCGGGCGACCCCTGTTTTGCAAAACGGGTCCAGTAACCGACCATCTCCTCGGAAAGGGCCACTTGAGCCGCCGAACCGCCATTGGCGCCGACGGTGCCGAACACATACTGAATCTCGGTCATATGGGCCGCATCCATTTCAAGATAGGGCGAATCGAAGGCGTTGGGCGCGTTTACGTCGGCAAACCAGTAGGCATAGGTGTTCGCCTTGGCGGACACCGTATCCCATACGAAGTAATTATTGGTGTTAAAGAAGTAGTCCGTCCAGATCTGGCTGTAGGCCAGGCGGTACCTGTTGGGGTTTGCCGCGTCCTGCATGGCGATATAATCGGCTGCGATCTGCGCGGCATCGAGTCCCCGGGGGTCTTGCATCAGGAATGCGGTGACGCTGGCCATATACTCTTGTTCTGTGCTCATGTAATTGCCCGCGGCCATTTCCAGGGCCGTAAAAAGACGGCCTTCATTCATGTTGCAGCCGCTGAGCAACGGCACTTGGGCAAATTCACCCGCTGTCAGTGCGTCAAATATCGACTTGGGCAGAAACGAACCGCCGGTCACGGGCACATACGTATCGCCGGCCTGGGCGGTAAGAATTTCTTCAACGCTCATGCCGCGCAGCGCGGCGCGCACCTGGACCGGATCGGTTGCGGTGATGCCTGCCCGCTGGGCAAACGGCAGGCCGAAAGCATAATATCCGACCTGAAGGGAGGGTTGGGTCGGATAATAAGCCCCACTTTGTGAAACGGCCTTGTGGAAAAGGCCCTTGGATGAGGGCGCGACCAGATGGGTGTATACACTGTGGCCGCCGGCGGATTCACCGAAAATGGTCACATTGCTGGGATTGCCGCCGAAGCCGGCGATATTGTCCCGAACCCATTGCAACGCTTTTTGCTGGTCCATGATGCCGTAGTTGCCTGACTCGCCGGCTTCGTCCGTCAGCGCCGGGTGGGGCAGAAAACCCAGTGCGCCGAGACGATAGTTCAGGGTTACGACCACGACATCTTCCTGAACCAGGCGGGTGGGGTTGTAACCCGCTTCGGAGCCCGATCCGGCGATAAAGGCGCCGCCGTGAATCCATACCATTACCGGATAGGAACCATCCGTACCGGGGGTGGTGACGTTAAGATACAGGCAATCCTCGTTGGTGCTGGCGGCACCAAAAGGGCTTTCGACCTGCGTACAACGATTGCCGAACTGGCTGGCGTCCCTTTCACCCGACCAGCTTGCCGGATTCTGGGGGGCTTTCCAGCGAAGATCCCCGACAGGGGGCGCCGCATAGGGGATACCGCGAAACGCCACCAAATCGCCGTCTGCCACACCCCGAACATTACCATTTTGGGTTTCCACAAGGGTCGGGTCTTCAGTTTCACCACAGCCCGATGATCCGCCATCACAGGCGATCGTGCCAAGGGCAATGAGCATGGAAACCATGACTGCACCGATATAGAGGGCAGTCGCTTTTCGTGTAACTTTTCTCATCTCTTCTTCTCCTTTTTGTTAAAGTACTTTGAAGCGCCAACATCGCCATCGAATTCGCTTTCGCCGCAAGACACAGCGCCGGCAGCCAGGAAGTACATGCCCATGGCCGCAATGCTGCGGACGAGTCCGAAGATTCGCATAGATGTTGTAGTATTCCGGCCGCCCCGGGGAGGCCTATTTAAAGTTTTCTACCGAATTATTTGAAGCCTATGAAGATTTTGGATCTTTTACCAAATACAACACGCAAATGCAATAGCCCAACCGCTCGGGCCAATATTCTGGATAACCGCCTGGCGGGATTGCATTTTTATCGTTTTACGGTGGGCTCCGCCGCCAAACAGGCGGCACCGAAAGCAGCGGTCAGCCGGGGGGTTTCCGGAACCCGAATTTTAAGACCCAGCGCCTGGCCGACAGCCTGCACCAGCCCCGCATCTTCACCGCCGCCGCCGGTGAGTACGACCTCGGCTTCGAGCTTCACGCGCTTGACCAGCATCTTGACTTTGGCGGCCATGGCGCGATGAACGCCGGCCAGGATATCCGCCGGCTGGGCCCCCTCGGCGAGGCGCGAGATGGTTTCCGACTCGGCAAACACGGCGCAATTTGTGGAAAACTCCACCGGACTTTGCGCTTGCAGCGAAAGCGGCCCGATCGCTTCTATCGGCATGTGCAGGATTCGGGCGATCACCTGTAGAAATCTTCCCGAGCCGGTGGCGCATTTTTCGCTCATCAGAAAGTCGGCGATGCTAGCCTGGGGCGTGATTCGGGCGGCCTTGGTGAACTGGCCGCCGATGTCGATGATGGTCCGTGCCGACGGGAAAAGCACGTGGCACCCCCTGGCCTGGCAGGAAATGTCGGAGACCTGGGGGGCCTCGAAGGGCGCGCTCTGGGCCCCCAGGCCGGTGACGACCAGGCCGGAAAGATCTTCCAGGGCAACGGCCGCTTTGGCCAGCACTTCTTCCATCAGTCTGGCCGCCGCGGCTTTGTATTGGCCGCCCGAAGGGATCAGGCCGGAGGCCACCATTTGGCCGTCGTTGACGATGACGGCCTTGATGGAGACCGAGCCCATATCCAGACCGGCATAAAATCGGGGGTTCGCCTTCATGAATAGAAAGTGACATCCTCTCGTTGGCGGGGGCGTTGGGGCCGAATGCCGCGCTGGAAGAGATCTTTACCCGCCAGGGCCGCACCCAGCGCCCCGGTAATGAACGGCTCGGGTGGGGTCAGCACCGCAAATCCCACCTGCGCCGCGATGGCTTCGACCAATCCGGCATTTTTGGCTCCGCCGCCGGTAACCACCAGATCTTTTTCCAGGCCCAGCCGGCGGGTCATGTTGACCACCCGGCCGGCGATGGCCTGGTGCAAGCCGGCCACGATTTCCGGGACGCCTGCGCCTTCGGCCAGGCGCGAGGTCACTTCATGTTCGGCAAAGACCGTGCACATATTGGAAATTTGCACCACACCCTCGGCCGCGAGCGCAATGGCGCCCATATCCGCGAGTGCGATGCCCAGGGTTTCGGCGATCACTTCCAGAAAGCGGCCGGTGCCGGCGGCACATTTGTCGTTCATCACGAAGTCGCTGACCTTGCCGTCCGCATCCAGCTTGATGCCCTTGGAATCCTGGCCGCCGATGTCGATGATGATTTTTGCAGAGGCGAACAAGGCCCGGATGCCGCGCGCGTGGCAGGTGATTTCGGTGATCTGCTTGTCGCTGAAAGGCACGTTGATGCGGCCGTAGCCCGTGGCGACGATGAAATCCAGTGCAGCGAAGGTCAGCCCGGCCCGGGCGATGGTCTCGTCCATGACCCTGAGCGCCAGGTGGCGATGTTCGGCGCCGGTGGGCCCGATATGGGCCGCCAGCACCTTTTCTTTCTCATCGGCGATCACCACCTTGGTCATGGTGGAGCCGATATCGATTCCGGCAAAGGGCATCTCTTATTTAGGGCCTCCTGAAATAGATAGGGTGTGCGACATAAATAGTGATCATGCCTCCACCTTAATAACAGAAATCGAAAGTTAGCGAAATATTAGCCCGGTGTTAGATAGTGTCCATCCACGGTTGTAACTACTTGTAACGCATAAAAAAAGCGCATTTTGCGCTGGCGTTTTGCTACTCGTTGTAGTATATCGGATAGCGCCAACCAACCGATAATGCAACAAAAGCAGAAAA